>Ga0265292_1000068_pt1 | contig 231088 bp, 211 predicted proteins | sample Munlanlewell296A_FD_189080 | JGI IMG/M metagenome (GOLD analysis project Ga0265292, IMG submission 189080) | Leachate microbial communities from a municipal landfill in Southern Ontario, Canada - Leachate well 296A | ecosystem: Engineered > Solid waste > Landfill > Unclassified | place... | reverse complement strand
AGGAAGAACGAGAGAATCACCAACCCGAGTGCCACCGATCCCAACGCGAAGCGAACTACGCGATCCGGACCGGACACCGCGCCCTGCCGAAGGCGGCCGCCGTCTCCCGAGACTGCTTCTTCGTGGCCATTACCACCTACCCCCACCCCTGCGTAACGGACGGTCGGGGTGAAACGCATATCGTCCATCCGACCAGCAATCCGCCACCACCCTCCGGTGAGGCTTGCACGTCCTCACCGGAGGGAGCGGCACTCTCATTCCTAGATCTTCACCCTCGCTTTACGGCTCGACAAGCAGCCAGCCCTGCATCTCGAGGTGCAATGCCGAGCAGAACTCGGTGCAGTAGTAGGCGAACGAACCGCTACGCGTGGCCTTGAACTTGATCGTCACCACCTCACCGGGGTCAAGACTCGCCTGTTTGTTGTAACTCGGGATCGCGAAGCCGTGCGTTGCGTCTCGAGTTTGCTCGATGTTGGTGATGTGGAGCGTGACGTCATCGCCCTTCTTCACGCGGATGATGTCCGGCGTGTAGTGGCTTCGCTGTGCCGTCATCCAGACGGTGACATTGGTCCCGGCGCGCTTGATGCGTTCCTTGCCCGGGGCCGTCGCGAACTTGGAGCGAGACATCGTTAGCGGATCCGTGTTCGGGGGGTAGACCGCGAGTGCGCCCTTGATCTTGTCCGCCTTGATCATCTGGACGTAATGCGGCTCACCGAATCCGATCGGCATGTCCGCAAGAATCCGCATGGGCTTGGAATCAAGGTCGATGAGTTGGAAGTTCTGCGGGTGCAGAGTCCCGACCAACGGATACCGATCCACCGACCACTTGTTCAGCGCCACGAGGTACTTCCCGTCCGGGCTCACCGTGTCGCCTTCGGCCGTGACGACGTGGCCGATGTTGTAGTGAACCGGCACCTTCTCCACGAGCTTGAAGGCCTTATCCGCGGAAACTCCCTCGTCCGAACCCAACGTCCACTTGGCAACCGCGCTCTCGATGAACAAGCTCGTGTACGCGTTGCCCTTGTTGTCGTACTGAGTGTGCAGCGGGCCGGCACCCAACTCCACCTGTGCCTCGAGCACGTCCTCCAACTTCAAGATCGGAACGCCGAAAGGATCCCTGCCGGAGTAGTTCTTGTCCGCAATCGCCTTCTTGATCTTGTCCATCGAGTAAACCGAAGCGTGCGGGTCGAGTTTTCCAGCCACCGTCAGATAGTGCCCGGACGGCGACACGTCCACGCCGTGCGGGCTGCGCGGCTCAGGAACGAAGTGCAGAACCCCTTCGTCCACCGCGGTCTTGAGCGACATCATGCGCACGCCGTTGCGAACTTTGAACTTGCCTGCCGCAATGACTTTCTCGGCCTTCTTCCAGTCGATGACATGGAGGAAGTCGTAGTCGTTGGCCGACGCTCCACCCTCCAGCGAAGGCTTGCCCTCGAGATTCCCACCGGTTGCCATCTCGGTGTTGTAGGAGTTGATGAAAGCAAACCCGTCGCTCGCCAGTTTGCCCGCGTCCGCCAAATCCTGGTCGTACGGCGGCAACTCGATTTGGAAGCTCTTCGAAAGCACGCCCTTGCCGGTCTTCTGGTCGACGGAAACGAAAGTGGAGACGCCCCGGTACGACTTCTTGTAGTCGGAGAGCGGCGCGTACCCACTGGGCGTCAACGGAATCGGCTGCATCGAGGAGATGTGCACGTACTCGGTGTTCGGTGTTGCGAAGACCCCGCCGTGCGAAGTCCCGATGTTCGGGATGTCCAGGATCTGCTTCGTCTTGAAGTCTCGAAGGTCCACCATTCCCAAGCGGCCGTTCGCGCGATCGTTGATGTACATGAAGCGACCGTCGTAGTCGCCGGCAGTCTCGGAGATGGCCGGGTGATGGCTGTCGCCCCACGTGAGCGACTCGCTCTTCGCGGGATCGGATCCCCGTGCAAGCACTTCGTCGCCGGAGTCGGCTCCGAACCCGTAGCCGGACCAAGGATCAGGCGAGAACACCGGGATGATCTTGAGCAGGCGCATCGAGGGCACGCCGATAACCGCCATCTGTCCGGAATGCCCTCCGGATGCCATGAGGTAGTACTCGTCGTACTTTCCTGGAGCGACGAACGTCTTGAGCGCCGCTTGAGCCTCGGTGCCGCTGAGTCCGCGCGCGGAGGCGACCTTCGTCAGGTCACTGCTGGTTGAGGCCCCCAGGCGCGCCCCGCCGATCCCGATCACCGCACCCACGATGAACGAGACGACGATGATCAGAGTCCTGCTTCTCATACCCCACCGCTCCCTTCAGAGACCCTCGCAACAGCAGCGCGAACGGCTCTCGTCCGGCGCTGCGACCCGGTGCGACCGTCCTCCCAACGCGCTCCGGGCCCCCTCCTGCGGCCGATTATCGCCCTAGAGTGGTCGGAAATCCGACGCTGCCGATAGGTGAGATTGACCCCAATGCCGGTAGGTAAGGTGCACTACGATCGAGCCGTACGCAAGCGCCACGCCTGCGCGAGATGCCGGCCGGCGTGAACCACCCGGGAGGGGTGCGCATGGCGATCATCGATGGGTTCTCCTACCAGGTTCCCGACGCCGACCCGACGGAGACCGACGAGTGGCTTGAGTCGCTCGACTCCCTGGTCCAGGCTAGGGGCAAGGCGCGCGCGCGCTTCGTGCTTATGAAGATGCTCGAGCGCGCGCGCGAACTGCAAGTGGGGTTTCCCGCGACCGTGTCGACGCCGTATGTCAACACGATTCCGAGCGACCACGAGCCGGCGTTTCCAGGCGACGAGGACATGGAGCGACGCATCCGTCGGTTCATCCGCTGGAACGCAGTGGCGATGGTCACGCGGGCCAACATGCGATCGGAAGGGCTCGGGGGTCACCTCGCCACGTACGCGTCTTCCTCGACGCTCTATGAAGTGGGCTTCAACCATTTCTTCCGCGGCCGCGACGAAGGATCGCGCGGAGATCAGGTCTTCTTCCAAGGCCACGCGGCTCCCGGAATCTATGCGCGCGCATTCCTCGAAGGTCGCTTCGACGAGACGCACCTTGACAACTTCCGCCGGGAACTCAGCGGAGGGGGGCTCTCGTCGTACCCACATCCCTGGCTGATGCCGAACTTCTGGCAGTTCCCAACGGTCTCGATGGGACTCGGTCCACTCACCGCGCTCTACCAAGCCCGCTTCAACCGATACCTGCGGGATCGAGACATCGCCGACACCGACGGGTCGAAGGTCTGGTGTTTCCTCGGCGACGGTGAGTGCGACGAACCGGAGACACTCGGGTCTTTGTCCCTTGCCGCGCGCGAGTCGCTCGACAACCTCATCTTCGTCGTGAACTGCAACCTGCAACGGCTGGACGGTCCCGTGCGCGGCAACGGCAAGGTGATTCAGGAACTCGAAGCGGTATTCCGCGGTGCCGGATGGAACGTCATCAAGGTCATCTGGGGATCGCGATGGGACGATCTGCTGGCGATGGACACCGACGGCATCCTCGTCAACAAAATGAACAGCACCGTCGACGGCGAGTTCCAGAAGTACGCCGTCGAGTCAGGCGCGTACATTCGCGAGCGGTTCTTTGGGCCCGATCCTCGCCTCCAAGCCATGGTCGCGGACATGAGCGACGACGAGTTGCGGCGCCTGCCGCGCGGCGGGCACGACTACCGCAAGGTGTACGCCGCCTATCAGTCCGCGATTGAGCATTCGGGATCGCCCACAGTCGTTTTGGCCAAGACGATCAAGGGTTGGACTCTCGGCTCAGAGATTGAGGCGCGCAACGTCACGCACCAGATCAAGAAGATGTCGCACGATCAGTTGCTCACGCTCCGTGACCGGCTGCACCTCGAGACCCACATCTCCGATGAGTCGCTTCGCGATGAAGTGCCGCCCTACTTCCGCCCGGCGCCGGGAACGCCCGAGCACGAGTACTTGCTGGAGCGGCGGCGCGCGCTCGGCGGTTTCGTGCCGAGGCGGACGGCGCGCGCCGCCGCGCTCGCCGCGCCGCAGGATTCCGTCTTCGCCGAATTCCGGCTCGGCTCAGGTGAGCAATCTGCGTCGACAACTATGGCCTTCGCGCGCATGCTCCGGAACCTGCTCCGAGACCCGTCGATCGGCAAGCGCATCGTCCCGATCGTGCCGGACGAAGCTCGCACGTTCGGGCTCGACGCCTTGTTCCGCACGTTCAAGATCTACGCGCCGCACGGGCAGTTGTATGAGCCGGTCGATGCCGGCTTGCTGCTCTCGTACGCAGAGGGGCGTGACGGACAGATTCTCGAAGAGGGGATCACCGAAGCCGGATCGATGGCGAGCTTCACCGCGGCAGGCACGAGTTACGCCACCTGGGACGAGCACGCGATCCCCTTCTACATCTTCTACTCGATGTTCGGATTCCAACGCATCGGGGATCTTGCCTGGGCGGCCGCAGATGCGCGCGCGCGCGGCTTCTTGCTCGGGGCGACCGCGGGACGCACCACGCTGAACGGTGAAGGGCTTCAGCACCAAGACGGCCACAGCCTGTTGCTCGCGTCGGTGATCCCAACCTGCCGCGCATACGATCCCGCCTTCGCCTACGAAGTCGCCGAGATCGTCCGCGACGGGGTGGCGCGGATGACCGGAGAGTCTCCGCAAGACGGCTACGTCTACATCACGCTCTACAACGAGACTATGCCGCAGCCGGCGATGCCGTCCGGCGTGCAAGATGGAATCCTGCGCGGGCTGTACCGGTTCATCGAAGCTCCGTCCGGTCCCCACCGGCGCGCGACGATCCTGTTCAGCGGGACGGCGTGCGGGGCGGCGCTGGAGGCGCGCGCACTGCTTGCGCAGGACCACGACGTCGCGGCCGAATGCTGGAGCGTCACCTCCTACAAGGCTCTTCGTGACGACGCACTCGCAGTCGATCGTCACGCGCGCCTGCATCCCGGCGAATCGGCCGCGACTCCGTACATCACGCACGCGCTGCGAACGGCCTCCGGCCCGTTCATCGCCGTAACCGACTTCGTCACGGCCGTCCCCGACCAAGTGGCACGCTGGATCCCGGGCAGGTTCGTTCCGCTGGGAACCGACGGCTTTGGACGCTCCGACGCGCGCGCGGCGCTTCGACGCCACTTCGAAACCGACGCCGCGCACGTCGTTGTCGCCGTGTTGCACGCGATAGCTGCGGACGGAGCAGCGAGTCCCGCGGAGGCGGCCGACGCAATCGATCGCTACGCCATCGATGCGGCCGCGCCGAACCCGCGCACCGCGTAGGCGACGCGAGGGCAAGACACCCAACGATTACCGTCGTCGCGGATCTCACCTTTGACCCTGTTTGCACCGGAGTGCTACCGTCCAAACGCCTCGTGAGAGGGCAGCGAGTAGCGAACACCGCCGGGAGCGCAAGTTCCTAAGCGAGAGCTCGTCAGGGTGAGGGGAGCGCGTGTGTTTCGTTTCGGAGCTCGTGTTCGCGTTGCGCGCGCATGGGGCGTCCTGCTCGCCGTCATGATCGTTGCGTCGAGTTGCGGCGCTCGGTGGACGGCGCAAGAGGACGCGCGCGCGGCCGGCGAGTTGGTCGCGTCCTCCGGCGACTCGCCGACTCCTTCGACCACCGACGCTCTGCAAGAGGTCGGGGGAATTCAAACGTCACCCCCGTCCTGGACGACCCGCACGACCGGCCCGCGCTCAGGCCTCACCGTCACCGGCGACGCAGGACCGCATCCCGGAGTAACGAACACAGAGATCACGCTGTGCGTGCTGATGCCCGAGACGGGCGCCTCTCCTCTTCCGACGGCATGGGAGAAGGGTGTGAACGCGTTCTGGGACTACCTGCGCAGGAAAGGCGGAGTGCACGGGCGGAACATCCGGCTCATCATCAAGGACACGAAGTCGGACACAGCCGAAGCTTTGGCGCGCGCGCGGGACTGCATCAACGAGGGCGCATTCAGCTTCTACACAATGGACCGCGTTGAAGTGATGTCGGCCCTCAGCAAGTTCCTGGACGACCAGGGGATTCCTCACGTACTTACCTTCGGACCACCCACGACCGCCATGAACTCCGGGTCGAAGAACAGGAATACGTTTGTCGTCTCGATGGACCACCGCGCGCAAGGTCGCCTCGTCGCCGACTACTTCTCAACCGGAGACCTGTCCAACAAGCGCCCGGCGATCGTTCGCGAAGACGTCCCCGACGCCATTCCGTTCGCCGCGTTCTTCAAGGCTCGGCTTGTCGAGCGCGGGCGGAAGGCGGTTGCGGAAGAGGCGATCAACGGTCAGGGAAACGACTTCTCTCAAACGGTCCTGAACCTCAAGAGAGCCAACGCCGAGGTCGTCGTCGCATACATGGCTCCGACAACGCTCATCAAACTCGCTCAGCAGGCGCACGCGGCTGCATACGATCCGGTGTGGTTCGCAGATGCTCCCTCCTGGAACTTCGACATGGTCCTTCAGCTCGCCAACTCGAACGGAGCGCTTAAGGGCGCGCGCGCGTTCTCCCCGTGGGTGGCGCTCTCCAGCCCCGCCGCAAGCACCTACAAGCGTGCATACGCCGAGATGTACCCGAACGAAGCTCCCGACGACATCGGACTGATCGGCTGGGGTTTGGGCGAGGTCATGCATGCCGCGCTCGCAAAGGCGGGCAAGGACCTCGGCTACAACTCATTCCGCACGGCATTCCAGACTCTGTCGGTAACGCCGACGACCTGGGGTCCACTCGATTTCCGCCCCAATCGCAGAGTCGGAACCGACTCGATCATCGAGTTCCGCGAGGACGGCGACCATTGGGTACAGGTCGGCACTTTTCGAAGTTCGTTCTAGCGCACGCGCGAAACACGCACGCCGACAGGAGGAATTGATGCAGACCGAAAGAATGCGAGTGGTCGTCGTCGGCGCCGGAGTAGCCGGCTGCGGAACTGCGGCACTACTCGCCCACAACGGAATCCAAGTCACTCTCGTCGAAAGCGATCCGTTCGTCGGCGGACGGGCCGCGACGCGCACCGCATCCGAATGGGGGTGGGCCGACGAGCGATGGAGCGAGTACCGGCCTGATTTCGGCCACCACGCCCTGGGTGGCAACGGCTTCTTCGAGCGACTGCTACGGGAAACCGGCGCTTGGGATCGCGCCGACATCCGCCCGCTTCCCATGGCGCACTTCATGGGAGACGGCCGGCTGCACCAAGCTCCCGTCACCTTCAGGCAGTCGCTGAGTGCGTACAACTACATCGGCCTCAAACAGAAGCTTCAACTCGCGAGATTCGACAGGTTCGCAAGGAAGATAGACACCGAGGAGGCCATCCAGCGGTACGGCAGGGTTCCGCTTCGCCGGCTGCTCGCCGACTTCAATCTAGGCCCGCAGGCAACCGAGATCATTGTCGAGGGATTCGCCGCCGGCTATCAGACAACCGTCGACCTCGATGCGAACTCCGCAGGCGACCTCCTGCTGTGCATGAAGCTGCTGCGGCGGGGGCTCGACAAGCACCGAACCACAGCAGTGCTCTACCCGCACGGCGGCTTCGGAAGACTGAGCCAGGCGCTCGCCGATATCGTTTCAACTCACAACGGCGAAGTTCTGCTCGGAAGTCGGGTGGAAAGGATCACGACAGAGGCCGAGCCGACGGGTGAGAGCCGCGTAACCGGGGCCACCGTCGACGGCCGGCACATCCCTGCCGACGCGGTGATACACACCGCCCCGGCATTCGATCTCGGCTTCCTGCTCGACGACCAAGTCGTCGACGCGCAGCCGGAATTCTTCAACCGCGTTGCCGAGGGACGCAAGGCCTCATCCAGTCTCGCGCTGCTTATCTGCGGCGGACCGCAGACGTTGACAGGTGCGGCACTCAATACATGGGTGTTTGTGCCTCGATCGCAACTACGCGAGTTCTCCGAGTACCTCCTCATCAGCGAACTGGATCATTCATTCGGGGTAGCCCCCGTGGGCCGACAGGTTCTCACGAGCGCCACGCTGGCCGAAGGCGACTTCGACATGCGGGAGTTCGGGGAGAAGATGCGTCGGGAACTGGAGCGCCTGTTCCCCGGCCTCGATCTCTCGAAGGCCGAGTGGACGACAACCAGGCTCTTCCCCGTCGTAGACGGTGTGGCTCGGACCATCGACTGGTACGGCGACCATCGACCGGGTCCGCGCACCCCGATCAAAGGTCTGTTTATCGCCGGCGATACGACGCAGGAGTACAGCACCGGAACGGACGGATGCGCGCAGTCCGCGTACCTCGCGGTCGAGGCAGTACTCGGACGCGACCTCGTGAGAACAGCGGACGTTCTGTGAAGGACCCGACATGCAGACCGGCGAGGGCCGAGAGTTCGCCAAGGTGAAGGGAGGGCGGGTGTTTCGCGATTCCGCTTCTTGTCGTTCTCTTGTTTCCCGCAGATGCGGTCGCGCGCGACCGGCCTCGCACCGCCGCGCGGCTCTCACGGCTCTCGGCCTTACCGCGCTGCTACTTCCCGCGTGCGGCGCGCGCTGGGCGCCGGATCTCGATTCACGCATGCTCGCGGGCTCGAACGACTCCGTCGAGTCCCCACAGACGACAACCGGGCCGATCGACCCCACCTGGTCCCCAGGCCTCGATCCTTCGGCTTCACCGGGCGATCTGCCGCGGACACCGGACGGCCGGATCAATCGGACGCGCACCTCCGTCGGCACGGAGAACTCTCCTATTGCCCCCGGTCCGCACCCCGGTGTGACCGACACGACCATCACCGTCTGCTATCTCGTTCCCTTAACGGGCGCATCACCGGTTCCGACCGACTGGGAAAAGGGCGTCAACGTGTACTGGGAACACCTTGCGTCCAAGGGCGGCATTCACGGGCGCAATGTGCAACTCCTCGTCAAGGACACCGAGTCCGACCCGGCGACCGCGAAGGCGCGCGCGCGCGATTGCATCAACGAGCAGGCGTTCGTCTACTTGATCATGGATCGCACGTACGTGGAGGCAACCGTCGTGAAGTTCCTCAACGATGAGAACCTCCCCCACGTTCTGATCGTTCCGCTCGGTGCCAAAGAGTTGAAGAAAGGCGGACGCTGGACGAACACGTTCGGCGCCGTGATGGGCGTCGAGGAGCAAGGACGACTTATCGCCGACTACTTCACCACCGGCGATCTCAAAGGCAAGCGGCCCGCTGTCGTTCGCGACGACGCCCCCGACACCGTCCCCGGCACCGAGGCGATGCGCGCGCGCCTGAAGGAAAAGGGCGTCGCGCTCGTAGCGGAGGAGCGAATTGACCCGAACGGGAACGACTACTCCAGCACCGTGCTCAACCTCAAACGCGCGAACGCCGAAGTCGTCTGGGTGTATGCGGCGCCGGTGACGATCATCAAGATCGCCCAGCAAGCGCAGGCGGCCGCGTACCTACCCATTTGGTTCGCATGCGCCCCATCGTGGAACTTCAACCAAGTTCTGCAAATCGGTAACTCCGACGGCGCAATGAAGAACGCGCGCGCGTTCTCGCCCTGGTCCTCGCTGTCGAGCCCCGCCGTGGACGAATTCAAGGCCGTCTATCGCGCGCGGTACAATCAGGAGCCGGACGACATCGGCGTCGTAGGGTGGGGATTCGGCGAAGTTCTCACCGCGGCACTGCAGGCGGCCGGTCGCGACCTGGGGCACGACACCTTGCGCGCGGCGTTCCAGAACCTGCACGCCACTCCGAAGATCTGGGCACCGCTGGACTTCGGCCCCGGTGTGCGAATCGGCTCCAACGTGATCATGGAATTCAGAGAGGCGGGAGACCACTGGGAACAGGTTGGAACGTTCCGGAATACCTTCTAGGTGAGGCATGCTCGGGTATCTGCTGATCGGGCTTGCCAGCGGTGCCGCCTATGCGTTGATGGCGGTCGGCATCGTTCTGGTCTACAAGGGATCGAAAGTCCTGTCTTTCGCGCAAGGCGAAATCGGCGCCTTCGGCATGTTTCTTGCGTGGACGCTGCACGACCGCGGGATGCCGGTCGCATTGGCGGCACTAATCGGCGTCGCGCTCGCCGGCGTGCTGGGCATTGTGGTTGAGCGGTACGCGATCCGGCCCCTTGAAGGTCGACCGCCGCTAGCCGGCGCCGTCGTGACGCTCGGTATCGCTCTCGGCCTCACCTACACCGAGGGGACCATCTGGGGGTTCAACATCAAGTCGTACCCGTCGTCGGTCGGCAGTGCATCGATCTCAGTCGGGGACGCGGTGCTGTCCACCACGAACCTGACGGCCATGCTCCTTGCCGGCACGACGGCAGCGGGGATGTATTTCTTCTTCTCTCGCAGCCGATTCGGGCTTGCGGTCCTTGCCGCCACCGCCGACCCCGACGTCGCGCGCGTTCTCGGCGTACCGGTGACACGCGTCTACCGCTTCGCATGGGGACTGGGCGGAGTCCTAAGCGGTCTTGCAGCAGTGATCCTGGTCCCCCAGTTCGGCGCGCTGGTTCCGTTTCACCAGACTCTGTTCTCGATTCGCGCGCTTGCCGGAGCCATCATCGGCGGCTTGGATTCGGTACAGGGCGCAATCGTGGGCAGCCTCATCGTCGGAGTCGCCGAGTCGCTATCGCGCGGCTACATCGGCGGGGGCGGAATCACGGACCTGGTCGTGTTCGCTCTGATCCTTTCGACGTTGTTGGTGCGCCCGCGGGGGCTGTTCGGTGCGCGCGCCTAGATTCGCCGCGAACCCCCGATGGTTAGCAGGCGCCGCTGCGGCCGCCTTCGTCTGCTTCATGCCTATCGCGATGCCGAGCAAGGCATTCGTGCTCTCGGTCATCCTGGTCAAGACCACCGCGGCGATGAGCCTCAACACTCTGGTCGGCCACGCCGGGCAGATGTCGCTCGGACAAGGGGCGTTCGTCGGGGTGGGAGCGTTCGTTGCGGGGAACCTCGCGGTTCGAGGACTCCCCCTCCCAATCGCAGTCGCGGGGGCGGCGGTGGCCGGCGGCTTGGTCGCCGCTGGGACCGGGTTGCCCAGCCTTCGGATCCGCGGCCTCCAAGTCGCAGTGACGACGCTGGCGTTCGGCGTCGTCGCCGAGAAGTTCCTGTTCGGGCAGCAGTGGTTCTCGGGAGGATCCGCAGGGTTGATGATCGATCGCCCCGTGCCCTTCGAAAGCGACCGAGCGATGTACTACGTCGCCCTGGCTGCGCTTGGGTTCGCCTACTGGGTGGACATGCGAGTGCGAGGAACGAAAGCCGGGCGGGCGTTCGCCGCGGTGCGCGACTCCGAGGAGCGCGCGACATCTTTCGGCGTCGAGCCCGGACCGTCCAAGCTGCTCGCCTACACGGTGAGCGGGGCGGTCGCAGGTGTGGCCGGATCGATGTTCATCTACGTGGTCGGCGCCGGCACCCCATCGTCGTTCGACATCTACCTGTCACTCAATCTCGTCGCGATCGTCATCGTCGGCGGCGTCGGTTCGAGGATCGGCGTTCTGGCGTCATCGGCGCTGCTGCTCGCACTCCCCGAACTCGTCCCCAAGACGATCGGCGGCCTCAATATCGACCTCGGGCGGCGCGCGCCCCTTATCGCCGCATGGCTGCTCGTCGTAGTTGTGGTCTCGCTGCCAGGCGGACTGGGCAGCTTGCTGACTCGTCTGGGAAACCGGATGTTCGGCTCGACCACCGGGAGCAAGGATGCGTCGACAGCGCTCGCAGACATCGACCCAAACGTGATCGAAGAACGCGCGCGCGCAGCCGCGTTCATCCGTCGCGTCCCGCGCGCGCTTTCGCTACGAATGCCGTCGCCGGCATTGCTTGAGGCCCGCGATGTCTGCGTCCGCTTCGGCGGCGTGCAGGCGCTGGACTCGGTGAGCATCGAAGTACGACGTGGTGAAGTCGTGGGGCTGATCGGGGCCAACGGCGCGGGGAAGACGACGTTGTTCAACGTCGTCGGTGGTTTCGCTCCCGCAACCGGCTCGGTGCGATTCCGCGGCCGCGAACTGCTGGCAGAAGCCGATAGCGCGCGATCCGGCTTCGGCGTCGCACGCACATGGCAGCAGATGGGTTTACTCCGCGCCGAGTCGATCGAGACGAACATGCTGCTCGCGCAGCACTGGCTTGCGGCGTACCCCGCATCGCTCGGAATCCTGGGCTTCGGTGCGGCAGGGCGAACCGAAGCCGAACTGCGGCGTCGGGCGGCGGCGGCAATGGACGTCTTCGGCCTTACCGAACTCGCCGGGCAGCGCGTCGGCGACCTCCCCTACGGCCTGATGCGCCGGGCCGAAATCGCAGCCGCGGTGTCGGCAGGGCCCGAGTTGCTGATGCTCGACGAAGCCTCCGCCGGCATTTCGCCGGAGGAGGCGCGAGGACTCGGAGACGAGATGCTCGCACTGCGCGATGAACTCGAACTGACGCTCCTGGTCATCGAGCACCACGTCCCGCTAATCGCGCGGGTGTCGGACTACATCTACTGCCTGGAGTCGGGGAAACTGATCTCCGAAGGGACCGCTGCGCAAGTGACGACCGACCCGAGGGTCGTCACGTCATTCCTCGGACGATCGGCGACCGTGCGGCGCGCGGCAGCCGTTGCATTGGAGACCGCGTGATGGACGCCGGATCTCGCGCGCTCTTAGAGGTGGACGGCCTCTTCGCCGGCTACGGCTCGCTCGTCGTCCTTCACGGAGTTTCGCTCACCGTGTCCAAAGGCGAGATCGTCGCGCTCATGGGATCCAACGGCGCCGGCAAGACGACCACGATGCGGACGATCGTCGGTCTGCTCAAACCAATCCGGGGGAGAGTGTTCTTCAAAGACGCCGACGTGACTCGCCACTCACCGGAAGCACTCGTTTCGCGGGGGCTCGCGATGGTGCCCGAAGGACGCGGCATGTTGCGCGATCTCACCGTGCGCCAGAACCTCGAACTCGGCGCGTGGGTAATCGGGCGCGACCGCGCGCGCGTCGAGCGGAACCTCGAGCGCGCGTTCACGACGTTTCCGGTGCTCGCCGATCGCCAGGAACAGCTTGCAGGAACGCTGTCGGGAGGAGAACAGCAGATGCTCGCGCTGGGGCGCGCGCTGATGTCCGAGCCGGAGCTACTCTTGGTGGACGAGGCATCGATGGGTTTGTCTCCATCGATGACGGAGGTCGCGTTCGATCTCATCCGCCAAGTCAACACCGACCTCGGCGTCTCGGTGCTTTTAGTCGAGCAGAACGTGCTGGCGCTGGAACTCGCCAATCGCGCGTACGTGCTCGAGAAGGGTGAGATCATCTCAGAGGCCGGCCCCTCGGAGGTTCGCGACATGGCCGCGCGACTGCAGGAGTCCTACTTGGGATCGGCAGCGCGTGCCGCGCGAAAGGCGAAGCCGCGTGCCTAGAATCGCGCGCGCGCTGCAGGCGATCGCGATCGCGGCGGTCGTTGTCGCCGCCGCCTGGGTCGGGGCTCCGGGCGCGCGCGCGCAAGTGCCGCTGCCGTCGGACGTCCCGGGGCTGCCGACGGGAAGCCCTTCTCCCTCACCCACGCCGACTCCGACGCCGACGCACACGGCATCCCCCACGCCGACGCCGACTCCGACAACCACGTCAACGCCCACCCCTGTTCCAACCCCCACGCCCACCGAGACTCTCTCTCCTGGAGATCTCGCCCCCTTCGAGCCGAGCATTCCAAACTTCGATCCACCATCGCCGGCGACGTCCCCAGCCAATCCGGCGCCGTCTCCATCCACTGGGCCTGCAACCACGTTTGGAAACGCTCTTGCGGCCGCGCACGGAATCGTGGGGACGGGCATCGTTGCCGTGGCGATCGCTTTTCCCGCAGCGCTCAGCTATGCAGGCCCCAGAAGGAGACGGCGCGCGCGCACTGCCGGCCTCGCTGCGCGCGCGCGCGCAGCCACATCCAATGACCTGATGCACCCCGAGGAGGAAGCCATGCCGACACCGACCCGCCGCTGGCGACTGATCGCCGGCCTCGGATTCATCACAGCCGCTGCGGCAGCCGCGCTGATCGGCTATCTGAAGATCAGCCTGGAACCCGTAATCGCGCGCCAGATCCCGTATCTTGCGAGCGCCGGTCTGGCTACGCTCGTCTTCGCAGTCACCGGCGGAAGCCTGCTGATGGCCGACCAGATCAGGGCCGAAGATGATCGCGTCGATGAGATCGAACGCTCGCTCGCTCGCCTCGCGGACCTGATCGCCCCCGAGGTCGAGCGCCCTGCTCGCACCGAAGAGACGGATGCGCGCAAGGAACCGCGAAGCACCACCTCACGCTAGGCGAATCACCCGCCGCAGCCGAACGCGTCCAACGCGTGCGTGCTTGCCGACGGCGGGGCATCCTGGGGCGCGGCTCCCCATGCGACGTTGGGTATCGCATCCATCGCCAGAGTCACAGTCGCGCCGTCCTGCAGATCCGACTCCGTGAACCACGCCCGATCAAGCGGCGCTCCGTTCAGCGTCGCGCTCTGCACGTACTTGGCCGTCGTCGAAGCGTTCGGGGCGGAAATCGTTAGATCCCCGGTCGGCCGATGCACCACAGCCGAAGTGAACACCGGACTTGCAACCGTGTACATGGGAGCGCCGGGCGTCATCGGATAGATGCCGAGCATCGCCCATACCAGCCAGCCCGACAAGGCGCCGAGGTCGTCGTTGCCCGGAAGTCCGTCCGGAGTCGGGGTGAACACCGACACCACGCCTCGCGCGGACGCCTGCGTCTTCCACGGCGCGCCCGCGTAGTTATAGAGGAACGGCGCCTCCAGATCGTGTTCGTTGCCCGGCGCGTACTGATTGCCGTAATAGGCAATGCCGAAGACCGTCGCCTGGTTCTGCGCCTTCGCAGGCAGAACCGGCACCGTTGCGGTTGCCGGAAACGCCAGCAGCGTGTCGAGCCGATCCCGCACTACGGAATCGCCACCCATCCGATCGAACAGCCCCCGCAAGTCCTGCATCGCCAGCCAGGAGTACTGCCAGGAGGTGCCCTCCTGGAATCCATATCCCAGTTCGGGGTGAAAGGGTTCGAGCCACGATCCGTCGGCGAATCGCGGACGAATCCAACCCGTCTGCGGATCCAGAAGATTGCGATAGTTCATGGCGCGCGCGACCATCGTGTCGCGATCGGTCTCGCGCTCCAACCGATCCGCCATGAGCGCGAGCGAGAATTCCGCAACACCGTACTCCAGACTCGTCCCCGTACTCCCGGGTCCTCCCTCGTAGACCTCCCAAGACGACTCCGGGGGACGAACAGGCTGATATCCATGTTCGATGTATTCGGGTCGTCGCTCCACCATCTCGCGCATCGCTTCAAACAGCTCCGGCTTCGCGTCGTCCGGGACGAGCCCTCGGCACCATCCTTCCGCGACGAACGGGATCACCGGATCCCCCGACATCGAACCTTGATCCCGGTTGGCGAGTTGCCAACGAGGCAGCGATCCAGACTGGCGGTGGAAGTCCAGAAGCGATCCGATCATGTCGCGGTAGGCGACCGGATCGATCTCGGCGAGAAGCTGATTCTGCCCGCGATAGCTGTCCCATAGAGAGAAGTGGCTGTAGTGGGGGCGATTACCGGAGTGGATTTCCCCATCGGCCCCCAAGTATCGGCCGTCAACGTCGCTCGCGACGTTGGGGAACAACTGCGAGTGATAGAGAGCCGTCGTGAACGAGATCCGCTCCGCGGCCGTTCCCCCCTCGACCTCCACGCGCGAGAGCGCGCGCCTCCACTCGGCCACGGCATCGCTCCGAACTTCGTCGAAGTCCCACCGGGGAATCTCCGCGTCCAGGTTTCCCGCCGCGCCGGCCTGGTCTACGTAGGAGATCCCAACCTTCGCTACCAACACCCCGCCGTCGCTGCCGAAGTCCAGCACTACACCTGCGCCGTCCGCGGAAAGGGTGGACCCCGGCATCAGCAGCTCGCCCTCCAGCGAATGTGCGGCAAGCACCGAACGGTCGAAGCGCGCCACAAAGTGAATCGTGTGATTCGGTCCGGTCGAAGTTGTGATGCTTCCGGCAAGCGTCCGGTCGTCGACAAGGGTCGCCGAAGCAGGATGACGACCGCCCAAGTCCCGACCCACGTCCACCACAATCTTGGATGCAACTCCGGCCGGGAAGCGGTACCGGTGCATCCCCGCGCGCTCGGTCGCGGTCAGCTCGGCTCCGATTGCGTACCGATCGAGCTGAACCGCGTAGTACCCCGGCTCCGCAACTTCGGTCGCATGATCGAACGCAGAAGAGTAGGCCGGGACCGGCTGAGTCCACCCAATGTCGGACAGGTCTCCTCCAAGCACCTCGCCGGTCACCGGCATCAGGGGGATCTGCGCTCCGCGCGGCACGCCCGCCGACATATGTATGTGACTGAACCCGGTGATGAGGGAGTTGTGCCTGTAGTAGCCGCCGTAGTTGAGGGGCCCTTCGGTGTCGGGTCCCAGCGCGACCATGCCGTGCGGCAACACGGGTCCAGGATTCACGAAGCCGGGCACCAGCGTCCCGATGAAGGGGTCCACCCACGCGGCGGGATCGTCGGTGCCGGCCCGCGACGCCACCGGAAGCATCAGCATCACAACAACACCGGCAACGAAACGTCGTGCCCTCACCCGGCAACCTCCCTCAACGGCTCGACGCCGCTCGCGTTGGATGTGGGTTCGCCCCGCACCCTCGCAGGTCCTTTTGGTGATTACCCCGACCCCGGCGCCTTTGCCCTGTGGAGGTTCCCTAAAGGAGTCCGCCCACCCGAGGGCGAACCGGGGTAGCGAGAGTTCTACCGAGGGGAGCCGAACATGCGTGGTCGCTTGTTTGCCGTGGTCGCTGTTCTTAGTGCGTTGGCGCCGGGACTGGGACAGGCGGTGATTCCCGACGCCGTGCCCGACCTAACGCTGTTCGGACCGCAAGCCGCGCGCGGCGCCGGACTCATCACGTCCGCCACGGCAACCGTGACGCCCACAGCCAAAACCGCCGATGGGAACATCTCCGACTGGACCGGAGACATCACTCGGTACGCCGGAACGTCGATCTACTCGGCAGGCGAATACGTCTATCAGGACTACTTGATGGACGGGTGGGGCGCCGACGACGGCCAGGACGCGACGCGGGTCGCACTGACCGACCAGGCAAACGGCCTTGAGCCGCGCACCTACCGCGCCGAAGCGCTGCCCCAGGCCGCCGGAGAGCAATTCGGTGTGGAATGCGGAGAAACCGTTTGTGCCGTCGCGCACTACGGCAACGTCAACGACGCGGCCATCCGAAGCGAAGCCGACATCGAAGAGGTTCGCATCGCAGCAGACGATGATGCCCTGCACTTCCTCATCCGAACCGCCGGCATGACCGGATCGACGACTGCGGCACTCGTGCTCGTCGACACCAAGCAAGGTGGTTCATACGCAGCCCCCGGCGGCATCACCACCGGCGCAGAGCACGCGTTCCTCGTCGGCGGCAATGCAGTGCTCGCGGAGTCCCACGAAGGCGTCGCCATCGCGTCGTGCGTCGAGTGCATCACCGTCGCGACGAACTCCTCGGACTTCATCAACGCCATCGAGGTCTCGATCTCGCGCAGCGCGCTCACGGACCTGCCTTCGACCCCACGCATCGCCGTCGCGACCGCCGTCTCCGACGGCAACGGCGGGCTGAGCGCAGTGAAATCCGGCGACGCAAAGTCGGATCTGCTGAATGTGGCCTTCCGCTTCGACGAACCGCAGCGGATCTGGATGGACCGAGACCAGTCGCTGGCGCTGCGAGACGGAAACATCGACCGCTATCTCACTCCGGTCGACCTCGGCCGGCTGCAATCCGGGTACTCGCAGGTCTTCGAACCGCGTCCCGGCTACTGGGAACGGATCTACGAGTCGGAATCCCCGGTCAACGTTGAACAAGAGATCAACGACTATTTCCAAGGCCGCTTTCAGCACTACGGCGTCTACCTGCCCTCGGCGTACCGACCGGGATCCATCCTTCCAGCAACGTGGTGGACGCACTACCGCGGCGGACACGCGCACGACGCCGCGGCGTGGGTACCGGGATTGCTGCGCCAGTTCGGCGAGGCGAAGAACAACATCATGATCTTCCCGTCGGCTCGCGGAACCTCGTCCTGGTACGTCGGGCGCGGACAGGAGGACTTCCTGCAAGTGTGGGACGACGCCATGAGCGCGTTCCCGATCGACCCCGACCGCGTCTACATGACCGGCTACTCGATGGGCGGATTCGCCTCGTGGCTGTTCCCCATGCTGTACCCGGATCGCTTCGCCGGAGCATCGCCGCAAGATGGAGCGGTCACCCAGGGTATGTGGCTCGGAACTCCGCAGAACGAGTCGGACCCGAGCCAGGGCGCGAACGGTGGGGATGCGCAAGCGGAGCTGCTCTACAACGTGATCGAAAACGCGCGCAACGTCCCCTACGTGATCTACCACGGCACCGACGACGAGTTGGCTCCGATCAGCGGCGTCCTGGCAATGCAGGCGAAGTTCGTCGAACTCGGATACCGGCATAGGATGTACGCCCTGGTAGGAGCCGAGCACTACACCGCGGCGATTATGGACCGCTGGGAAGAGGCCGCGAACTACCTGAACCGATTCCGGCGCGACCCAAACCCGGCGCGCGTGACCTATCGAACGTGGCCGGCACTCGAACGCGCGGTGAGCACGATCAGCGTAAACAACGCCAGCCTGGACTTGGGCTACCGCTTCAATCGAGCGTACTGGGTGAGCGGCCTGGAAGTCCGCAATGTTGAACACCTCTCCGACGGACGCCCCGACCCGAAGTCATGGGGAACGATCGATGCGGTGACCAACGGACGCGGCACCGCCGAAGTCCTGACGATCCCCGAAGCCGGCGTCGGCGAGCAGGGAACGCCGTACCAGATGACCGGCCTCGCGTGGCTCGGGAACGGCCGCACAGCACCCCGGAACACGTTCACCGCAACGCTTACCAACCTCTCGGCGGGCACCTTGGACCTCGCGGGGATGGGGTTGGCTACGGGAGCGCAGATTGCCGGCTCGATCACAACCGACGGCCCGACGGAACTCGTGCTGACCGGGGCCTGGGACGCGGCTCCGCAGGTCGTCGGAGCAACAGCAACCTACGCCGGCAACACCCTGCGGATCACGCTTCCACAAGCCGGGACCTACGCACTGACAATCGGATAACAGAACACCCTTTGGTGCCCGGGGAGGGACTCGAACCCCCACGCCCCTTTCGGAGCCGGAGCTTTTAAGGCTCCCGCGTCTGCCATTTCGCCACCCGGGCCCGGGGTGATGCTAACCCAGGCCGAGTCGAACCGGCGTTCTCAGGCGCGTCTAGGGGGCTTTGATGAACGTGAGGACGCCGGTCGTCGAGCGGTTGCCGGCGACATCAATTGCTCGCACTTCTACGTGGTAGTACCCCGGCATCGACAGCGCCGGACGATCCACCCACACCGCCTGGGTGCGGCGAGAGCATTCGCACACCGCGTTCTGCCGCAAAACGAGCTTGTCCAGATACCAGTAGTCGAGTTGCACCGCGAGAAGCGCAAGATCGTCTCCGGCCATCCCGCGCAACTCGATCGGCTGGCCCGGCAAGAACGTCATCGGCAAGTCGTCGCTCGCAGTCTCGATCCGAAGACCCGGCTTCGTTGCATCAACGAAGAATGTGACGGCCGCTGATGCCGGGCTGACGCGCCCCTTCGAGTCGACAGACTGCGCACTGATGGTGTGCTCGCCCTCGCCAAAACGGTGGCTGATGGTCCACTTACCGGTTCGTGGATCCGCGATTGTCGTAGCGGAACGATCGATCTCCCCCGATCCGGCCGTGGTTTGGATCAGTTCGACGCGCGCGCCCGGAGGCGCACTTCCTTTGACGGTCGTGGGTGCGCTCCCGCCCAGAATCGTGCCGGTATCCGGCGACAGGATCTCCGGCGGAACCTCGGTCAACTCCGGCGTTGCGGGCGCTGCCTCGAAATCAAATGTCGCAAACGCGCGAGACGTCGGGTCAGAACGATTACCTGCACGGTCGTAGGTCGTGGCCTTCACGACGTAGTACCCCGGCGCCGTAGGTCGGAACTGGTCCGAGAAAGTGACTTGAGCCTGTCCGCAAGCACACTCCGCATTGACCCTGCGCACGAGCTGGTTCAGCAGCCAATAGTCGAGTTGCACCGCGAGCACCCCGCGGTCGTCGGCCGCTGCGCCGGTAACGCGAGCAGGCGTTCCCGCCGCCGAAGCGCCGTTCTCCGACGGCGTGTCGATGCGCGGAGCGAACGGACGAACACCGTCCGCGGTAAACGACACCGAGTCGGAAACAAGGGCCTCTCCCCGCTCGACGGCGCGGATGCTCCAGGCCCCGTCACCGAGCGGAACCGTAACCGACCAGGGGGCGCGCGCCTCGCCGCTTGCCGCAGTCGCAGTGGCGAGCACCCTGCCGTCGCGAACGTCGACAACGTCGATGGTCGAGCTGGAAGATGCGAGCCCCGAAACCACCACAGGTCCCGCGGAAACGAAAGACCCCGCGACCGGACGCCGGATCTCGGGCGCCGCAAGCGCGCCGGAGGCGCGCAGCGGAAACACGCCGAGCACGAGGCCGGCGGCTGTGATAATCGCGAGTTTGCGCACCATGTTGATCGCCTTCACCGTGAAGAACGCGCGCGGACGTCCGGCGTGCGGCAGGTTAGCCCGTCCGTGCCGGATCACGGTGAGACTTCGCGATGGCCCCTTGTACGAAGAATGCCCGCAACGGGGCATCTGTTACTCGGTGCGCGCGACGATCTCCTTGGCCTCCAGCAGTCGGTCGGCATCGACAAACAAGCGCACGCCCCAGTCGCCGGCGAAGAACATGCGGGTGAGCGAACCGGGCTGCTTGTAGGACCAGGCGATCCCAGCCTCCTCAAGAGCTCCGGCGATGCGGTCGGCATGAACGTCGCCGAACTGACCCAGGTAGGCGGTGCGCAGTCCGGCCACGGCTAGAGTCCGGTGAGTTTCTCGAGCGACGTCCAGTAGCTCGACTTCGTAGTTCTGAGGTCGTAGAGGCTGCCGCCGTAGGCGCGCGCGTTGGTGGCAGCCTTCACAAAATCGGCAACCTCCGACGTCGTGACGTCGTCGCCGACCCCGCCAATCAAATGCACTGGCAGCCCGGTCAACCTCCGGGCTTCAGTTGTGTTACCCAAGGAGTACCCGTATGCACAGTGCTCCGGCTTCGTGTCGCAATCCGTCCGGTAGGACCAGTACCCCATCGGAGCCACAGCATCGGAGTACCTGCCGATCGATGCCCACGGGAATCCGGCCCAACTCGACGGACTGACCTCCATCTGCAACGGCGCGGGGGTGATAGCCACGATTGGGTAGGTGCCGCCGGCACCGGCGCGCACCCGCCGAAGGTGTTCGACGATCCCGGCGTTGAAGAGATGGTTGTCGTAGTCGCATCCGCGTCGATACTCGATGTCGATCCCGAGCCCGTCGAATGCTTGGCCGTTCGGAGTCCGATAGCGCGCGATCGCAACCGTCCTGCTGACATCGGTGTCCATCGTGTCGCAGTACCAGGGCAAGTACCACCCCACGATCTTGATTCCCGCAGCGTGCGCGCGCTCGATCCAACCCGGCAGGGCTGACTTCCGCACAAATGCAGACGAGTCCGAAGAGCGCGCGGTTTCAATGAAGATCGTGCGGACCCCGTGATCCCGCAGTTTCGGAATCTCCGTGGCCGGATCCAGACCCCGGTTCACCCCGTAGTCCCAGATGTCGATCCAGACCCCAAGCCGTTTGAAGGCCGTGGTCGGCGCGCGCAATCGCCACGAATCAATCGACACCAAGGTGCCCCGAGAAGCAGATGCCTTCGCGCCTAAAACGACGATCTTCAGGGCATGCACTTCGTCGCGCAGCCCGGAAATCGTTCGCCGTACGCCGAAATGGCTGCTGCTCGCGTAGTTGTCGAACGTTGCTCGACGGGAGCCATCGACGTAGACGTCCGCACGTCCCTGATCAGGACCCGTCTTCGTGTACCAATCGATGCCCGTTCCCCGGAACGTGAACCTAGCGCTCGATCCGCGCGCGCCGGCCACTGCGTACTGATCTCCCAGCGCCCCGTCGTCCGCAACCAGACCCCAGCGGTAGGTCCCGGCCGGCGTCCGGTGAACCACTCCCGCAGCGCCGATCCCATCCACTGCGATCCAGGTTCCTCTACTAGCGGACCGCTTCGAGCCGAGGACACGAATGATGAGCCGGTGAGTTCCTCCCGAAAACCCTCGGTACGAGCGACGAACGAATCGTTCGGACGCCGAGTAGTTGTCGACCGTACCTTGCGCAGCGCCATCGACGTACACGGCCGCGCGCCCTTCCGCCGGACCCGTCTTCGTGTACCAATTCACCGAAGTGCCGCTGAAGCTGAAGGAAGAAAGCGCCGCGCGCACGAACTCGGCGCGATAGCTCCCCCCCAGCGCCTTGTCGTTTTGCACGGGGCGCCATCCGAACAAGACGCCAAGACTCGTCTCTTGCTCCGAGACCGACGCGCGAAACGTCGCGCTCGTCGTCGCCGCCTGGTTTCCGCTCATGTCCGTCACCGGGGTGGCGCCAGAAGGATTCACCGTCACTGAATACGTCTGGCCGGCAACAAGGGGACCGCGCGGGGCAAGCGCCACCCGGAGGACCGGACCGTTCTCGCACGAAACCGCGACACCGCCGGCACCGGTGCACGCGAAACGCACGGACACATACTCTCCTGATCCCGAGACTTCCAACACGATGTTTGCGGAATCCACTGAGCGAGCCGCCTCATCAAAAGCAACCTCTTCGGGGCCCGACAGCGAGGACGTGGTCGAAATCGTCGCCACGGGTGGAGTTGTGTCAATCTGCGCGCGCAGCGGAGTCGCCGTCGACACGACAAATGCGACGACTGTGGCGGCGGTAACCAGTGCGCGCGAGATCATCATTCGCATGGTAGCGCGCCCGCAGCGTGCCCGGGATGCGACTAGCCGCTCGGTGAAGCCTCGCCGAGCGTTCGCAGCACGCGAAGCCGGCGCCACCAGGCCCCGCGGGTCGTCGCCACGTCGTAGACGCTCGCGCCGTAAGCGTTCGCATCTCGCGCACCGCGCACGAACCCGGCCACGTCACTTGTCGTGATCTCAGAGCCGACACCACCGATCACGTGAACGCGGACATCGGCCCGTCCGGTAGCAAGCCGGGTCAACTCGACATTCGCCTTGGTGAACTCGTACGCGCAGTGCAACACGATCTGCGGACACCCCGTCCGATCCGACCAATAGCTCATGAGCAGAACCGCGTCGCTGTACCGCGCGATCGCCTTCCATGGAAATCCGGCCCAATATTGCCCGGCGACCTGCATTTGCAGCGGGGTTGGAGTGATCGCCGCCACCGGGAAGTCCGAACCGACCTCCCTGCGCACCAAGGAGAGGTGCAACCGCACGTTTCGATTCCACAGGCCAAGACGCGGGACCGCATCCCGGTACTCGATGTCCACGCCCAGCCCGTCAAAGCGCTCGCCGCCGAAAACCGCGCGCGCAATCACCGACGTCCGCGCGACGTCCCTGCGAATGTCCGTGTAATACGGCAAGTACCAGCCGACGACCGCGATGCCGGATCGATGGGCTGCCCGGATCCACCGCCCGACTCGCGCGTCGATGGCGCGCGCAGTGATGGATCGCCCCGTCTGCACGTACAGGGTCCTGACCCCCACACCCTTGAGTCGAGCCACCGTCGTCGCAACGTCCAGGTTCAAGTCGTACAGATCCAGCCACGCTCCCAAACCCGAGAAGATCTCCTCCCCTTCCGGAACCGTCGTCCGGGCCCGCGACGCCCGGCGCGGAGCCGCCTGCAACGGAGCACGCACCACCGGCGACGCCGAAGGCGACACCGAAGGAGTATGGGTCGTAATGCCGGACGCGCGCCCCTGCCGGTCGGCAATCATCTCGAGCGGCAGCAAGACCGCGCCCAGGACGAGCGCCAGCATCAGGCCCGCGGAACACGACCTCGACCAGAGTTCACGAACACCGGGCAGTTTCATCGCATTGTCCTGGGTTGTGCGCAGGGCCTCTGTTGGGCCGCCTCACGCGAGACGTTCAAGCAGTCCCCAAAAAGCATCGGCAGTAGTGCGCAGGTCGTAAAGGCTTGCGCCGAAGACCCGCGAATCAAGGGCGGCATGAGCGAAATCCGCGACTTCCGCGGCATCGATCACATCTGCGACACCGCCAATCACGTGAATCGGGACGGACTTGCCGACGAGCGCGCGCACTCGATCCACATTGCCCCGTGTGTACCCGTACGCACAGTGATCGGCGTTCGTGGGGCAATCGGTTCGATAGGACCAGTAGTTCATGAGCATCATCACGTCGGTCGACGCGGCCAAAGAACGCCAGGGAAACCCCGCCCATCGCGCCGGAGCGACCGCCATTCCCAGCGGCGTCGGAGTGATGGCGGTAAGCGGGTACGACCGTCCAAGTTCCGCGCGCACGAGCGATGCGTGGCGCGCAACTCGGCGATTCCAATCGTCGCGCCCCTTGACGTTGGCCTTCTCTTCAATGTCGATGCCCACCGCGTCGAATCGGTGACCGCTGATGCGGGCGCGCGCCACGGCCACAGTGCGCGCAACATCGCGCGACATGTCGGCGTAGTCCGGGAGGTACCACCCGACGACCTTGATCCCAGCCCGATGCGCGGCAACGAGCCACCGTCCGGCAACCGGCGTGATACCGGAGCCGCTGTTGTACCTGGCGGTCTGCATGTACAACGTTCGCACCCCGTGTGAACGCAGCATCGCAACGGCCCGGGCAGGGTCGAGCGCTCCGTAGTCGTACAAGTCCACCCAAGCACCCAGGCCCCCGAACACACTCAGGCGGTCCGAAGGCGCGCGCGCGGCAGCACGACGCGGCGCCTGCACGACCCGCGTCGGCACAGGACGCGGCTCCGCGGATGTTTGCACCGAAGCCGGCTTCTCGACCGACGGTGCCGGAGCCGCCGCCGTTGTGTGCGGCGGCGCGACGGCGCGCGCACGCACGGCGAGCAGTCCGGCTTGCGCCGGAAGGATCGCCATCAGCGCGGTCACTATGACCGCCGGGGCGTGACGCGCGAGCGCGCGAGGACGTGAGGAATTGAACATGATCTCTCTAGGGAAACGAGGCAGACCCTATCGGGTGGCGGGCGATTCGGGCGAAATCAGCCCGCGTGCGAGCGCAAGCGCGGCTCCATCCAGAATGTCGCTTTCGCTCACCAAGACCTCGCCGCAACCGAAGCGATCCATGACCGACTCCAGGATCACAAGGCCGGCGACGATCACGTCTTCCCGACCGCGAGGCATGGCCGGCAGACGGCGGCGATCCTGGGACGTCAGAGCTGAGAGTCGTCGGCGAATGCCGTCCACGGCCGCGCGCGGCACGCGCGCGTGATGGATCGCGTCGCGGTCGTAGCCTTCGAGTCCCAAGTGGATCGCCGCTGCGCTGGTGATCGTCCCCGCCAGCCCCACGAGCGTCCCAACCGGCTCGTCGCCGACGACGCGAATCGCGCGCGCCAAATGCTCCTCCGCGTCGGCGCGCGCAAGCGCCAGATCGGCCGTCGTCGGCGGATCCGAGTGAATGTGGCGCTCGGTGAGACGAACCGCGCCGATGTCCATGGACACAAACCGCTCCGCCCCGGCGGCACCGCGCACCAATTCCGTCGAGCCGCCCCCGATGTCGAGCACCAGATACGGTTCGGGCGCGGCAATGCTCGCCGTCGCGCCGGCGAACCCAAGGCGCGCCTCTTCCTCCCCGGCCAGCACGTCCGGACGAATCCCGCATGCGTCCTTTACCGCCGTCAGGAACTCCTCGCGGTTCGCCGCATCGCGCACGGCGCTGGTTGCGATCACACGTATCTTCGTCGCGCCGGCTGCGCGGCAACGTTGGACGTACTCCGCGATCACCGCGACCGTACGACGCATCGGATCGTCCCCCAGGCGGCGCTCCCGGTCTACGCCTTCCCCAAGACGCGTGATGAGGAGATCGCGCTCAACGTCGCGCAGGTCGCGGGAGTCCGCCTCGGCGACGAGCACGCGAACCGAGTTCGTCCCGACGTCGACGACTCCAAAGCGCGTTGCCATCACCTGCGGCGCTTCTTGCCTGCGAACCCGGGATGCCCAGGCGCGCGCGACGGCAATCCGTCCTCGTCGTCGACCACACACGGCCCCGGGCACTCGAGCGGCTCGATCTCCTCGCGCGCCATCGCACCGATCGGGTTCCCATCGGCGAGTTCGTGCGCGTACAACGCGTGCAAACACTTCACTCGCTCGGGCATCCCACCGGCGGACACGGAATTCGCCGTCACTTCGATCGAATCCCGACGCGCGATATACCGGCGGTGCGCGTCCCCGTAGGCGGCGCGCAATTGCTCGTCCGATGCCAGCCGGAGTTGGTAGGCGCCCATAGTTCCGGCGGCCTCCAGGCGTCCGATCGCACGCACCGCGACCGGGCACGCGAGGTGGAACAACGTTGGAAACGGCGAGCCGTCTTCGAGCCGCGGCGATGTCCGCACGACGGCCGGCAATCCGAACTCGCACCGCACGGCGACGGCGACATCACCTCGCGCGCGCCGTCCGATCTGCGCGGCGATCACAGCGGTGTCGCGCGCGTCGGCAGGGTGGCCGGGAAACTCGATTCGCTCCATCGCCGTCGAAGCGTACCTAACCCATCGCTCCCCCGGTATGCGAGAAGGCGGCTTTGGGGCCGCCTTCCCTGCAATCGCGTCGGGTTCGCCCGGGGGCGTCAGCCTCGCTTCGACTCACGCTGACGGCGCCAGTCCACGAGGTTCTCCTCGCTCTGCTTCATGAACCGCTTGAGCTTGCCCTCAAACTCCGGATCGCGGTCCCGTCGGACGCGTCGGGGCTCCGGTTGCCAGTCGGGCGCTGCCTGCTTGATCGAAAGATCGATCTTGCCGCCCTCCTTGATCCCCACGACCTTAACCATGACCTTGTCGCTCTCGCGCAGGTGCTCGGTCACTTCGCGAACGAAGTTACGGTCGATTTCGGAGATGTGCACGAGCCCGGTTTCCCCGGTCTCAAGCTCGACAAATGCGCCGTACGGCGCCAGGCGGATGACCGTTCCCTCGATTATTGCCCCTACCTCGACTGGCATATGTCGGATCGAGCCCCTTTCAGGCAGAAATTCCGGCCCTGCGCCGGAAGTCACAGCCATGCTACGCGGGGGCCGGGACGACGGTCAATGGCGCAGCTAGCGGACGGTGCGCACGGTGGATCTCAGCGCCGCCCACCAACGAGTGAGCCAAGAGCTGTCTCCCGGATCCTCATGTGCGGCTTGTGGAGCGGGAACGGGCGGACCCAGCCGCGGGGTCGATGACGGGTCGATGACGACGAACGGAACCTCTCCGGGACGAACCATCCCCAGATCTTCGCGCGCGATCCGCTCGATCTCCTCGGGAGTTCGAAGTTGGAACTTCCGTTGGCGAAGCATCTCGGCCTGCCGGTCAAGGGCCCGGTCTTGCTCCTGCAGGGATGCGATCCGGCCGCGAAGATCAATGTAGCGGCGCATCGGCAACACGCTCGTTGCCAAGAGACCGCCGACCACAAGGATCAAGATCGCGACCCGCGGTGCCGGCAACCTGCGCTCGCGCCCCATCATCGGCCCCCGAAGGCGTCCTTGCCCGCATAGCGAGATGCATCGCCGAGCATCTCCTCAATGCGCAGCAACTGGTTGTACTTCGCCGTCCGTTCGCCACGGTTGGGCGCACCGGTCTTGATCTGGCCGGCACCGGTCGCTACCGCGAGGTCGGCGATCGTCGCGTCTTCGGATTCGCCCGAACGGTGCGAGATCATGCACCTATACCCCGCGCGCCCGGCCATCTCGATCACATCGAGCGTTTCGGTCAGCGTTCCGATCTGGTTGACCTTGATAAGGATCGCGTTGCCCACTCCCGACGCAATCCCGCGCGCGAGGCGTTCGGGATTCGTCACGAAGATGTCGTCGCCGACGACCTGCGCGCGCGATCCCAACTCCTTTGTTCCCAACGCCCAGCCATCCCAGTCGTCTTCGGAGAACGGGTCCTCAATCGAGAGGATCGGGTAAGCGTCAACCCAGCCGGCATACCGGTCGGCAAGTTCCGCGGCCGTGAAGCGTTGCCCCTCGCCGGGGAAGTCGTAAGCATCGTCCTCGAACAACTCGGTCGCCGCCACGTCAAGAGCAAGGGCCATCTCCTCTCCCGGCTCCAACCCGGCAGATCGAATCGCCTCCATCAGCAACTCCAGTGCTTCGTCGTTGGCGGCAAGATTGGGAGCGAAACCGCCCTCGTCGCCGACGCCCGTCGCAAGACCCCGCGCGCGCAACACCGAGCGCAGCGCGTGAAAGACCTCGGCGCTCCAGCGGATTGCCTCTGAGAAGGACGCCGCGCCGACCGGAACGATCATGAACTCCTGCACGTCCACGGAGTTGTCCGCGTGCGCGCCGCCGTTGAGCACGTTCAGACACGGAACCGGCAGCGTGTGCGCATTCGCGCCGCCGAGGTAGCGAAACAGCGGCAGCCCGCAAGATTCCGCCGCAGCCTTGGCGGTCGCGAGCGATACGCCGAGCATGGCGTTCGCCCCAAGCTCGCTCTTGTTCTCCGTGCCGTCGAGATCGAGCAGCAGGCGGTCCAGCGCGCGCTGATCCTCGGCCTCAGCGCCGAGAATCTGGGGCCTGATGGACTCGTTGACGTTGAGGACTGCGCGCTGCACGCCCTTGCCGCCGTAGCGCTTGTCGTCTCCGTCGCGAAGCTCTAAGGCCTCGTGCGCACCCGTCGAAGCCCCCGAGGGCACGATCGCGCGCCCAAGGGAACCGTCCGCCAGCGATACGTCCACCTCGACAGTGGGGTTTCCGCGCGAGTCCAGCACCTCGCGCGCGTGCACATCAATGATCTCGGTCATCTCTCATCCCCAGGAAGTCATATCCGTCGAATCCTAGCAACGGCCGCCCGTGCCGCAGGGTAGCGCGCGCCGAAGCGCTGTTCCTCGCCTGTGGCCGGGGTGATATCATTCTGATACCACTCGCGGGATGAGGAGGTCGAAAATGCAACAACACACTGAGGAACTCAGCGCCCGGACCCTGCCCGGTGCGGCAGTCGCCGTGCTCGAATTCGCCGTGGTCGCGGGCTCGGCGGCCCTGTTCGCAATCGCGGGGGTTGCAACCGCGAACTCCGGCCGAGCCGGATCGGCACAGGTAGTCGCGTTCGTCCTGGCCGGCTTGCTCTTGCTCAAGGGGATCTTCCTCCCCCTCGGGTTCTTCGTCGTTCAGCCCAACCACGCGAAGGTCGTCGTCCTGTTCGGCCGGTACCGGGGCACGGTGCGCGCGACCGGATGGCACTGGACCAACCCGCTCACCGTCGGACAGCGCCGCCTTGTATCGCTGCGTATCCGCAACTTCGACTCCGAACGACTGAAGGTCAACGACGCAAGCGGAAACCCCGTCGAAATCGCCGCGGTCATCGTCTGGCGTGTCGTGGACACCGCGCGCGCGATCTTCGACGTCAACGACTACGAGGCCTTCGTAAAGACCCAGAGCGAGACGGCCATCCGCCACCTCGCCACCCAGTATCCCTACGATAGCCACGACCAAGCGGGCATGTCTCTGAGCGGGAACATCGACGAAGTAAGCGCCACGCTTCAGCAGGAACTCGAAGAGCGGCTTGCGTCGGCGGGCGTCTCGATCGTCGAGACACGCCTTTCCCATCTCTCGTACGCCCCCGAGATCGCCAGCGTCATGCTCCGGCGCCAGCAAGCAAGCGCCATCGTCGCCGCACGTCAGAAGATGGTCGAGGGCGCGGTGGGCATGGTGGACATGGCGCTGAAGATGATCGAACGCGACGGCATCATCGAGTTGGACGACGAACGCAAGGCGGCAATGATCTCCAACCTGCTCGTCGTACTCACTGGGGACCAGGCAGTGCATCCCATCGTCAACACCGGCACGCTGCATCAGTAGGAGCCCTAGACATGGCCGCGGAGCGCAAGAGCTTCCCGCTCCGGATCAACCCGGATCTCCACGCTGCGCTTGAGAAGTGGGCCGCGGACGAGATGCGCAGCGTCAACGGCCAGATCGAGTACTTGCTGTCCCAGGCCGTCCGTCAGGCCGGGCGCGCGCCCAAGCCGCGGCGCGCGCCCGGCCGCACGTAACGGTTCCTACGACTCGGTCTCGCGCGCGCGGCGCTCGGCATCGACGACGCGATCCCGAAAGAGGCGCGCGGCCCGGCGAAGTGCGGTCTCGGCGTCCAGGTCCAAGGATCGGGCAAGGGCGACCACCGACAGGAGCAACTCGCCCAACGCCGCCTCGCGCTGAGATTCCGAAGCGGATTCGAGTTCCGACAACGCCCCGGCGACTCGGGGATCCACCAAATCCCCGAGCGCAAACGAAGCGGCACGACGCTGGATCTTCTGCGCGTAAGCCAGCGCCGGCAGGGCCTCGGGAATCCCGTCGGCGGCGCTTCGTCGCCCCTTCTCCTTGTGCTTGATCCGGTCCCAGTTGCGCACGACCTCTTGCGGGCCGGACACCTCGACCTCCCCGAACACGTGGGGGTGCCGTCGCACCAGCTTGTCGATGAGCCCGCGAGCGACGTCGTCGATGTCGAAGACGTCTGCATCGGTTCCCATCTGCGCGTGGAACACGACCTGCAGGAGCACGTCACCAAGCTCCTCGGCGATGTGCTCTTCATCTCCGGACTCGATCGCTTCGAGCAACTCGTAGGCCTCTTCGAGCAAGTGCTCGGCGAGTGTTTGGTGGGTCTGCTCGGCGTCCCACGGGCAACCTCCCGGACCGCGCAGGCGCGCCATCACGCTCACGAGTTCGATGAGCGCGTGACCCCGAGGAACCCGCCCCATGACGAACTCGACCTCGACCTCACCCGCCATGCCGCGCTCGGTCAGCGCGCGCGTGACGGCCTCGTCACCCCCGATGAACGCAATCTCGCCGCGTTCGGCCGCCAGCTCGACCAGCCGCCCCGCCAGCGCGCGCGCGCCCTCGGGGATCGCGGCGTGCGAATGCAGCAGCGGAAGTCCCCCTCGGGCGGGTTCATCTTGTAAAGGCCCCGCTTCGACCAGTTCGCCTACTTCGTATCCCAACTGACGCAATCGCGTGGCAAGTTCCTCGCCGGGTGAAGCGAACGCGGGAACACTCATAAGCGCCTGCCACGCCTCGAGCGCGAGCAACTCCGGAGAACCGGCGCCGGGCAGGACCAGAAGAATTCGTGCCATGCACAAAAGCGTACCCGGGCTCGTGGCGCCGCGACGGACGGCGTGCCACACTTACGTCACGCTAGAGAGGAGGTGGTCCCGTTTGCCGTTAGATTCCAGGACCTGCGAGGTGCCTGAACGCTAGAGGGACCGCTCGGGGTTCGCAGGAGTTCGCTCCCGAACCGCCGGATTCCGGAACCGAGTGGTTCCCGGCGGAATCCCACCAGCGCACCGAGCGTCTCGGGGCCGGCTCAGTCCACCGGCCGCGCGCGCGACATGCGCGACGAACCGAGGCGTGAAACCGACAGGAGGGGCCTTCGGGCCCCTCCTTCGTTTCTACGGTCGGCGCGCGTCAGGGATGACCGGCAGGAGGCGCGCCACTGCCCGTCGGCAATTCGCCGAAGCCACCGGGCGGCTGCTCGCCGACACTGGGTTCCTCGGCGGGCACGAACCCGGAATGCGGCACAACCGTGCTGTTCTCGGCATCCCAGTCGCCATAGCGAGGATTCACCACGACCTTCGCCGACTTGACCTCGGTCTTCAAGAACTCAGAGAACGCGCTGTCCCCCGCCTGACCCTGCATTTGCGCGCGGATCTCCTCGGCGACCTCTGAGAACGGCTGAGTTCGCCGGGCCTCTGTGACGATCAGGTGATATCCGAACTGGCTGCGCACCGGGCCTACCGCAGTTCCGATCTTCGCGCCCCACGCCGCCTGCCCGAAGGTCGGGTCAAGTGACGCAAGCGCTACAAAACCTTGGAGCAAGCCGCCCTTAGCCTTGGACCCCGGGTCTTCGGAAACCTTCTTCGCCAGCGCCGCAAAGCTCGCTCCGGCCTTGATCTGCGCCAGTGCCGCAGTCGCTGCCGCGCGCGCCTTCGCATCGGTGCGCTCAGGGCTCACGGTCCACAGGATGTGGCGAACCTTCACCTGTCGGTAACGATTCTGCTCGGCCTGATAGACCTCGCGCACCTGCGCGTCGGTGACCTCTCCGGCGAGGACGACCTTCAACTTCTCGAAGACGATCTGCTGACCGATGCGCTTACGAAGGGAATCGATCGTGTAGCCGAATTCGGCAATCCGCTTGTTGAATTCGGCTTCGCTCGCGAATTCCGCGCGGATCTTCGCGAACTCCTCGTCGATGCTCTTCTTGTCGGCGACTACGCCGCGACGAGCCGCTTCCTGGGTGATGAGTTCTTGCTGGATCAGCCCTACGAGCACTTGGCGCGCGACCGATAGGCGGCCCTCGGCGCCCTGCGCGGGACCGAACTGACCGCCCTTCATCGTCGAGTCGACCTGCAGGTCCAATTCTTCTACAGAGATACGGACGCCGTTCACGACGGCGGCGCTCGCCGAAAGGATGCCGGCGCAACTTGTGGCGCCGAGGGCGAGCAGAATCGATAGGGAAATCAGTCGAAGTTTCACGCCCGGCAGGATATCAGTCCTCGGACAGTAGCTCCCGCAGAGCCCCGAGGAGCCATACGGCCGGCCCACTGGGCAGGTCCGGCGGGATGGGGATGATGGCGGTGAAGGTCGCATCCTTGTACAGCGACCTCGGGAACAGCCGCTTCATTCGGACTTGCTCGGATTGAGCCAGAACGAAGGGCTCGATGCGCACGTTGCCGCCGTGCGCCGACAGGGTGCGCGCGCCCCGCGAGCCCACCACGAACCGGATCTCGGCCACCGTGAACAGGTTCTCTGCCTGCGCGGGGAACTCGCCGTAGCGGTCGCGCAGCTCGACGCGGACATCGTCCAGTGCTGCGGACGACTCGGCTTCGGCCACGCGCCGATAGGCCTCCAGCCGCAGGCCTTCGCGCTCGATCCAGGATTCCGGCAAGTGCGCGTCCACCGGGAGGTCGATCTTGACCTCCAACTTCTGCGTCGGCGCGTGGCCGCGCGCCTCTTCAACCGCCTCGGCCAAAAGGCGCACGTACAAGTCGTAGCCGACGGCGGCGATGTGTCCTGCCTGCTCGCCGCCGAGCAAGTTCCCCGCGCCGCGGATCTCCAGGTCCCGCATCGCGATGCGCAAGCCGCTGCCGAGTTCGGTGAACTGACCGATGGCCGTCAGGCGCGCGTGCGACTGCTCGGTGAGGGTCCTGTCCTGCGGGTAAAGGAAGTACGCGTACGCGCGCTCGCGGCTGCGGCCGACGCGGCCGCGCAACTGGTAAAGCTGCGACAAGCCGAGCGCGTCCGCGCGATCGACGATCAGCGTGTTCGCGGTCGGGATGTCCAGGCCGCTTTCGATGATGGTGGTGGCGACCAGAACGTCGTAGTTGCGGTCCCAGAAGTCCAGCATCACGCGCTCGAGAAGGCGCTCATCCATCTGCCCGTGCGCGATTCCGACGCGCGCCTCGGGGACCAAACGCCGGACGTTCCCGGCAACGCTTTCGATGTCGTGGACTTGGTTGTGAACGTAGAAGGTCTGACCTTCACGCAGGAGTTCGCGGCGGATGGCGCGCGCCAGAGTCTCATCGCTGGAGGATCCAACGAAAGTGAGCACAGGGTGACGGTCCTCGGGGGGGGTATCGATCACGCTCATGTCGCGGATCCCCGACATGGCCATCTCCATCGTGCGCGGAATCGGCGTCGCGGTGAGCGTCAAGACATCCACGCTCGTGCGCAACTGCTTGATGCGCTCCTTGTGCGCCACGCCGAAGCGTTGCTCCTCGTCCACGATCAGCAACCCCAAATCCGCGAAGATGACGTCTTTTTGGAGCAGCCGATGCGTGCCGATCACGATGTCCACCTTGCCGCGCGCGATCTCCTCAAGCGCCTGCTTTTGCGCCTTGGCGCCCACGAATCGCGACATCACCGCGACGCGAACCGGGAACGGCGCGAACCGTTCCGAGAACGTCGCGTAGTGCTGCTGCGCGAGCAGCGTCGTGGGAACCAGCACGGCGACTTGTTTTTGATCCAGCACAGCCTTGAAAGCCGCGCGAATCGCGATCTCGGTCTTGCCGAACCCGACGTCGCCGCAAATCAAGCGATCCATCGGACTCGTGCGCTCCATGTCGGTCTTTACGTCGTCGATGGCGCTGAGCTGATCGCGCGTCTCGACGTACGGGAACGCATCCTCCAGTTCCGCCTGCCAGGGCTGGTCCGAGGAGAACGCGTGCCCCGGCTGGCGCGCGCGCTCCGCATACAACTTGATCAACTCTCCGGCCATGTCCCGCACGGCCTTGCGCACACGCGCCTTCTGTCGGTTCCAGTCTCCGGTGCCCAGGCGATGCATCTTGGGCACCTCGCCGCCGACGTACTTGGACACCGCGTCCACTTGATCGGCCGGGACGTACAGTCTGTCACCCGCTGCGTACTCCAAAACGATGTAGTCGTTGACCGAGTCGCCGATGCTGCGCGTCTCCACGCCGCGATAGCGCCCGACCCCATGCACCACGTGCACGACGAGGTCCCCTTCGACCAGATCCAGCGGCGTCGCGTAGCGGCGGCCGGCCTTGGGTTCGCGGTGCGCGCGCCGCTTGCCGAACAAGTCGCTCTCGCCGATCAACGCAAGGCGCATTGCCGGAGACCAAAAGCCTTCTGTTACCGGCGCGACCACCGTCGTCGCCGCCGAATCATCGGTCCCTGCGACGGAGACGAGCGAGGCCGCAACGTCGTGCTCGGCCAGGACTTCCGCGACGCGCTGCGCGGCACCGTCGGTCGCCGCGCACGCCACGACCCGATAGCCGTCGCGCAGCAACCCGCGCGCCGCGCCCGCCATCTTCGCGACATCGCCGCGCGCAACGTCCCACGTGCTCGCCTCCAGCACGGGATCCTCGCCGCGGAACCCGGTGAGCGAGGCGACCTCGTCGCCGAGGGCGCGCGATGGGGCGGCGAGTGTTCCGGCGGCCGGCGCGCGCCCCCCCTCGCCTGCCGCTCCCCAGGCCGCGCCGCGCAACTCCTCAACCTCGTGCATCATCTCCGTCACGCGATCCGCAACGCGCTTGGGCTCGACCACCAACACGCGCGTCCCCGACGGCAACAAATCGCGCAAGATCGGAGGCTGCTCCCAAAGCAGCGCCACGAGCGCCTCGACACCCTCGAAGGTCTGACCGTCGGCCAGGCGATTTAACTCGACGCGTTCGGTCGGCCAGCGCTCGATCGCGGTGCGCGCGCGCTCACACACCTCCGTCGTTGGAAGCAGCTCCCGGCACGGGTACGCCTCGATCTGTTCGATCCGCTCCAGCGAGCGCTGACTCGCGACCGCGAACGTGCGAATCGACTCCACCTCGTCGCCAAAGAACTCGATGCGAACCGGGTGGTTCAAGGTCGGGGGGAACACGTCGAGCAAACCGCCGCGCACCGCCATCTCGCCGCGCCGCTCGACCAAATCCGTGCGGTGGTAGTCCAGCGCCGCAAGCGCGCGCACCACCGCTTCAAGGTCGTGCTGCGCGCCGGAGCGCACGACGACCGGGGCGATCTGCTCGGCTCCGGGAACCATGTCCTGCATCGCCGCGAGCACCGGCGCGACCATGACGCGCGCCGCACCCTCGCGGAACGCGCGCAGCGCGGCCAGCCGGCGCGCGACCGTCTCGGGCCGCGGCGACAAGCGCTCGTGCGGCAACGTCTCCGAGGCCGGGAACAGAACCGCAGTATCCGTCCAGCCCCGCAACTCGCTCTCCAGGCGCTCGGCCTCCCTGCCCGAGGACGCAAGCACCAGCCAGCGGTCCTCCGGCGCGCGCGCCAGAGCGGCAACCACCGCGGCGCGCGCCGGTTCGACGCAGGTTAACGTGCCGCCGGAGCGCAGCACATCCACGGCCTCGTCGAGACTCGGCGAGGCCTGCAGCAGCGGAGCAAGCGGATGTTCGAGCACGCAAACAAGGGCTCCGATCGCGGCGACCGGGGCCTGCGGCGAGTCTAGCAGCGGGCTCTACCCGCGATCAGACGGGTTCCGCGGCGCTCTCGGGGTTCATTTGCCGGAGTCGGTCCACTCACTCGAGACGGGCGCCGGCTTCACCTCGCGGTTTCCCACGGGCTCTTTCAAAGAGACCGATGCGGCCTTGTGGTTCTCTCTCGCCACGCACGCCACCGGCGATGCCGGATCATCGAGGCTGTTCTCCAGATTCCGCGCGAGGGCAGTAACCACAATCTGGTCATCGCTCTCCTCGACGTCTGTGCGCTCGAAGACGAAACAACCCCCGTCGGTGATGCGAATCTCCAGCCGACTTCCGTCCTTGGACACCAATTCCCAAGGCACGCTGACAAGAGACTCGCGATCCACCGGCTTGGGGCCGGCGTCGGACGTGCACCCCACCAGTCCAGCAAGAAGACCCACGCACAGAACGAGCGCTGCGCTCGTCGCAAGTCTTTCGCGTCGGCCACGACTCCCCGTCCGCATGCCCACCTACCCCGTGTAGAGAACGACTTCCAGATCGCCGAGCAGTGCTCGGCGCTGCATCGTCTTGGTCATGGCCTACGACCCTCCCGGCTCGCGCACCAGTCGCCACGCTGCGTCGGGAATGCCTTGCACTCGTGCGTACTCGACAAGTCCTTCGGGGGGGTCACCCACCTGCACAATGACCAAGTTCGACGGCGCATCCGCAGTGACAAACCAATCTCTCTTCCCCTGAACCGTGAGATAGCCCGCAAGGTTATCCCGCCACTCACTCAGGGTTGCCTCTCCGTAACGCGCGCCCAGCACCCTTACATAGTCATTGCCATTCGTTACTTCGCGGACGTACTCCTCATCGGACGCGGCCAGGTCTACAACCGACACATTCAGCCACGCCGTCCGGTCGCGCTCGCTCGCGTCACTCGGCCGCTCAATCCAGACGCCCGCAAACCTTCCGCCGAACACGCGCCTGGCAAGTTGCCCGACGTCGCCGGGATTCGGGAACAGCGACCTGGCCGGATCCTTCCACTCCTCGGTTCCGAATGCGCCCGGCTCCAATTGTTCGGCACCCGACGCCACGTCTCCCAGCGAATCCGCCGACGACGCGATCGGCGCAGCGATGGTCGCAAGAGCAACCATTACCGCACATACCATTGCTCGCGCTTGCTTCTGCACCGGCTCCCCCTTCCAGTTGAATCCCGGCCGCTCTGCGACACAGGTGGTTCCGGAGAATCGGAAGCGATGACAGTCAACTGCTACGTCCGGCGCCTTGCCTGAGGAATCCCGAATCCATCCCAGCGTCGCGGAACACCAAATGCATCGATAGTGGACCACACACACACACACACACGTCAAGGGGAGCGAGTCGCCAGGGTCACATTGCAGGATCCGTTCCCTCGCAGGGCAGCGGGACTTCCTCACACGCTGCGGCGCCACCACGAAAGGACCCTTGAAGGCAACGCGGTCCAAGTCCGAAGAGACCGACTGGCACGCGACCTGCGGCGCGCCGGCCCGCTGTCCCGTTTCCAACGGCGACCCACGTTTGCGCTGCACAATGGCCAATGCCGCGCGACTACGTCCTATGAGAACACGAATCGGCTTCGAAACCCCGTTCGGTGAGTCAACTCGTTGACCGGCTCGACTCAGCGAAGGAAGATGGCGCATGGCCAAGGGTCGCAAACTGGCGCGCGCGTTTCAGATCATCGTGTTCCCGGTCGGATTGATCATGCTTCTCGCGCGACGGCGCGCGCGCCGTCCCGGAGTCCCTCCTCACCGCGGCGGCCCCGACACCGGAGTCCGCGAACCGCGCCGTCGCGGCCCCCTCACCGGCGCCGGCGCCGCCGCCGCGCCGATCCCAAAGAACTGACGCGCGCTCAGCGCTGCAAATACCCGATGTCCACGAGGTAGGAGAGCAGGTCCTTCATCAGCAAGAACAGATGCAGGGGATGCGTCGGGGACGGCTCGAAGTTGAAGTGCGCGTAGTACGCGCGCGCCTTCTCGTTCTTCGCGTGAACGACCAGCGCGCGCACGCCGATCTCCGCACCCACCCCGGCCGCGCGAATCATTGCGTCTTTCAGCAGGGCAGAGCCGAGTCCCTTTCCCTGCGCGCGCGCGTCCACCGCCAGGCGCGCAAGCAGGACGATGGGAACCGGGTATCCCCCCAGGCCCTTTGCGACACGCAGCGGCGCATCCCGGCGATCGACTCCGCCCGCCGCGAGGGTGTAGTAGCCGGCGACACGTCCCTCCTTCTTGACCACGAACGTGACCGCGCTGTTGGACGCGTTGCCCGCGCGGGCGTGTCGCTTGAGGAACTCATTCAGCTCGACCTCGCCGCAGTCAAAGGGAGCGACGTCGTCGTCGGCTGCGAGACGCGCGATCTGCGAGAACTCGCCCATAGCGAAGTGGCGGCGGGCTACCGCTCCAAGACAGACGGTTTCGTGAGCAGATCCTCCAAGCGGGGCTTGGAGCTGAGGGGTGTCACCGGGCGGTCGAGAATCTCGACGAACCGGTCCCAGGCCTCGCCCGAGATGGAGAAGAACCTACGATCGGCAAGCACCTTTTGGGCGCTCACGAGCGCGGCGTCCAGGACGAAGGCGCTCACGTCGGTCTCTGCGACCTCCGCAGCTTGCGCGATCACCTCGCGCTGGCGCCGGCTGATCCGCAAGGAAAGCCGCTGGTCTTTGTATTCCTTCGCTGGAGTCGCCATTCCCTCACCTTGCCGTACGCACGCTGTACATCCATTCGATCCATCCCAGCGTACGTACAACGGGTGCCACAGGTCAAGGCGGATCTATCCTCCGCGGATCTGCCCGGCGAGGGCCGCAAACCGCTTTGCCCGCGGGTCGGTTTTGCTGACCAGATGATCCAGCCACCGCCGAACTTCGCCAAGGTCTACGGCGTCGAGCGCGATCAGCATCTCCTCGATGTCGATCCAGTCCTTGGCGCGATTGAACGCGACCTTCGCGACCATCAGATGCTCCGGCGCAAGGATCGGGATGGTGGCCTCGCCGAAGGGAACCGTCCGGCAGGCGGTGCGCATCGCTTCGTGGACCTCGTCGTAGGAGAAGAACAGATCGACCGGATTCCGCCCCCACCACGCACGGCACTGGCCGTTGCGGGCGACCTCGCCTTCGGCCGGCATCTCCTTGACCCCCACCCGGCGTAAGGCCGCCGCAACCTTGGTCCAGCCGAGCACGGGAACGAAGACGTTCACGTCGATGTCCACCGTCGCGCGCGGGGTCGCGTAGTAGGCCAGCGCGAGTGCGCCGCCAAAGGCATGAGGAATCCGCGCGCGCTCGAGCGCGCGGTGAACGCGCACCACCTTCTGGGCAAGCCCCGACTCAGCCATCGGCGAGCCGAGCCCGGGACAGGCCTGGGAACGCGAGCGGAGAACGGCGCGGCGCCGGGAGCGCGTCGACCAGACCGAGCAAGTCGATGAGCGCGTCCCCCCGCTCTTCCAGGGAAGCCCCAATCCAAGGGTCCAGCGCGTCGTCGATCGGGCGGCGCAAGGCCGGTGCGTGCTTGGTCCGATCCCGCACTAGTCGCAGCAACGCCGGACGCGGATGACGTCCGCGCGCGATGCTGCGCAACAACGCCGCAGCCAGCTCGTCGGGGTGTTCGGGATCGACCGGAGCCCCGACCTTGCGGGCGGCTCGAACGATCTGCTCGGGTTCTAAGCCCGCCCGTGAAGCCCGTTGCGCGCGCGCGACGACATCGTCCGACAGAGCCGTGAACGACACGAGCGTGCGCGACCGCGGACCCTCGGGCGTGCTGAAGGACTCCCGAACCTCCCACCGCCCCCGCGGCCGCCGAACCACATACGCCATAGTGGGTATAGTGTACCACTATCCAAATGAGCGCCCACCGATCCCGCCGGCTCAGCGCCCCGTCGGGGTGGTGAATCCACTGCGGCACGGCCGAAGCGAGACCGCCGCAATCGGCCACCTCTAGCCGAGCTCGAGTCCGGCGAGGAACTCCGCAGGCGAGACGATGCGGATGTCTCTCCACTCGCCGATCCGCAAGAGGTGCTTGTCGCCCGACACGATGACGTCCGCGGCGGCCTCGAAGGCCGCTTCAAGGACGCGGTCATCGGCAGGGTCGGCGGCCACGACCGCTACCCGCTCCGCGGGCTCGACGACGGTGGCAATCCTGGCCACATGAGCGACCGCCTCTTCCGCGCGCCCCGGTTCCTTCCCTGCCAGGCATTCGCGTCCTCGGCACGCTATTCCGCGTGGAAGACGCCAACGACATAGAAGCGCGCCGGGCGCGGCTCCGGCGCCCGGGAGGCGGGCGTTACGTAGAAGCCGATCCTGCCGCCGTGGAAGCGACCCGCGAACCTCCCCGTGATGTCGCAGGGCTCCTCGATCGATCGGATGACTACGTCCGCAGCGTGCAGCGCCGTTCGCAATGCCTCGCACGCACGCCCCTGCCGCTGGGCGCTCTGCACCAACAACGCCAGCTGCGGTGGGCGCGCCGTCGACAGCGCGTCCCCCGATCTGCGCTCGGACACGCGCTCGAAGCCGGAGAGATCGATCGCGCTCAGCGCGGCACGGATGTCCGCGTACGGCCGCGGCCAATTCGAGACTATGGCGACGACCCCGGCAGCGATGGCCGTGACGGCGAGGATCCACGCGGAGGCAGACGAGACGCGCGTTGGCCCTTGGAGCGCGGGCACGTCCGACACCAGCGTGTTCGGCGCCGGTTGCACCCACGCGGGGGCGCCTTCACGTTCTGGCCCGCGACCGAAACGCTCCCCGAGGAAAGTGCTCAGGATCGCCAGACCCACGAGGTACACGTAGACGAGACCCCACAACCCGTCCTCGTCGCCACGCGACGCCGTGAACAGCGCGAGCACTGCCGGACCTGCGACGGACGCGATGCCAATGCGGCGCGCCGGCTCGCGCGTCACGAGCCCAGCGAGCAGCGCAGTGACTGCCGTCGAGACGGCCAGCGGCATGACGTTCGAGGTGTCGTCTGGCCATGCGTACACGTGCATCCATACAGCGCTGTTGACGGCGATCAGCGCGAGGTAGATGGGGGTTGCCGGCATCACCGGCAACCCCCAATGTCGGGTTCGCTTGGACGCTTCGTTCGGCCTCAACTCCGGGACAGATTAACGGTTGGCTGCCGGATGTCCACCCGACTACCGACACTCTTGTTGATCACCGACCGCAAACCGCAGCCGGCGCGATGACGCCGGCGTAGGCGGCCGCTACGCGCGCCAGTCGATTGGGCCGGTGGTGAACCTGCGTTGCAGGCGTTCCAGGACGACGTCCCACGCGCGCGCGAAGTACTCGTAGTACTCGGCCCAGCCTTCGCCTTCTTTCCAGCCGACGTGGGTGAGCGAGACGCGGGTGGCGGCTTCGGCGTCTTCGAAGCGGACGTCCACGCGAGTGTGGTGGCCGCGCACGGACGGCAGGGAGGGGGGCGCGTTCCAGGTGAACGACAGGCGGCGTTCTTTCTCCATCGAGATCACAGTGCGGCGCTAGCCGAGTTTGAGTCCGGCGAGGAACTCCGCAGGCGAGACGATGCGGATGCCTCTCCACTCGCCGATCCGCAACAGGTGCTTGTCACCCGACACGATGACATCCGCGGCCGCCTCGAAGGCTGCTTCAAGGACGCGGTCATCGGCAGGATCGGCGGCCACGACCGCGACCCGCTCTGCGGGCTCGACGACGGTGGCAATCCTGGCCACATGAGCGACCGCCTCTTCCGCGCGCCCCGGTTCCCATCCGAACCTATCGGTGAGGATCCGCGCGAACTCGGCGAGCAGCGGTGCCGAGGTGATCAGATGAACGCGGCCGTCCAGGGCGAGCCGATAGACGTCCTCCGGCGGTCCGCCGGGAAAGTTGAACGCCGAGACGAGAACGTTGGTGTCGGCGACCGCCTTCACGCCCGGCGGGCTTCTTGGATCAATCGCTCGACGTCGCGCTCATCGCGGATCCCACGACGGCCGGCGGCTGCTGCTCCGTAACGCTGAAGGGACTCGAAGGTTCGAGTCTCGCGATACGCGCGGTAGACGCGAAGCATCTCTCGGAACAACTCGCTTTTGTTGCGTCCTTCCAGGCGCGCGATGCGGTCGAAGTCCTTCGCGGCCTCGGGGGGAACCGACACGGACAACACCTTCGACGGCCTCTTCATGTATTACACGTTATGACAGCCGGGCGGCAGGGTCAATCACCACGACGCCGGCGCGAGCCAGTCAGTTCCGGGACCAGCCGGGGGCGGACGTTGTCACTGACGAGATTGGCGAAGCGCCTCTAGGTCAAGGGGGTTCGTCACGCCGCGAACCCGCCCCGCCTGGTCCTCCACGCCGACGAGCAGGACCCCGCCGGCGGTGTTCGCGAAGGCCACGATCGTCCGCAGTGCCCTGTCGGGGGAGGACAGGTCGCGCTTGAACTCCAGGGTCTTGCCCTCGGGGCGCCTAAGCAACTCAACCACATCCATAATGCTAGGAAGTCTACTCAGAAGTCCTCGGAAGCCTCAACCTTCCGAGTCGGAGCAGGCGTGTCGCTTACGTCGAAGCTCAGGACCTTCGGCCTTTCGGGTCCAGCGTGATGATTGTCGAGGGCCGAGGAGGGAGCCTCGGGACGTCGGGGCACGTGAAGGTTTCACCCCCGCTCGCGCGATTGTCCGGCCTGGATTTGAGTCGCAACGACCCGCCTCAAGAACTTCGCATACTTCAGGTCATTGCCGAAAGCGGGGGGTTGCGGCCACATCATCAAACCGCTCCATCAACCAACCCACCGTGAAGCGGTCGGTTGGTTCCGACCAACCAACCCGAGTCCACTCCAACGCGCGCTCGGCCAAGCCGCGACGAACGCAGCCGCAGGAACCTGTTCCCGCGGGAACACCCCGCGGAAGCGGAAGCGGTGAAGCAGCGTCCCCTGGCCGAGGATCAGGTGCAGAAGATGGAACGCCTGAATCAAGCCTGTGTCCGCAGGACGGCTTCCGATCTGTCCAGGCCGCCCGCGGCCAGCCATAGCAGTCCGCCGCCAAGAGCAATATGGAGGCCGACGGACATCAGGCCCGCCCACATTTCCAGCGTGCCCTGCAGTCCCTCGCGGATGACAACCCCCATCCCAAGGCCAGGAACAAGCGCGAGAACTCCCACAGAATCGCCGTCGAGCACGAACTGCAGTGCGATTCCAGCCGCAACAAGCGGAAGCGTAACTACTCCCGTATATGCGTTCGCCTGAGCTGGGGTCCGCGCCCGGGCGCCGATAAGAGTTCCGGCACCCGCGAACACTCCAACCAAAAGAGCGCCCGCAAAGCCCACCAGAGCAACGTCAGCAGCTGAGAGACGCAAGCTCTCGCCAATCAAGCCTACCGGGAGGGCGCCCAGACCCACCACGAAGGTCGTGAACGCAGCAAGCGCAAACAACCCAAGCGAAGTAGCCGCGACCCACTTCGCGACAACGAGGTCCCGCCGGCGAAAAGGAAGAACGAGAAGCGTCTCCAGCGTGCGCCGTTCCTTCTCTTCTTGGATCAGACCTGCAGAGATAGAAACAAGGAACAGAAGTTGGAGGATCAAGAACCCCGGGAGCGAAGATGCTGCCTGATGCTGGGCATTCGACTCCGCAGCGCCAACGTCCGTCACGGAAGCCGCGATGCCCTCGGCGAGTTCTGGTGGTAACCCGCGCGCAGCCAACTGCGTGCGAGCCCGCTCCTTGTCGATCTGCTGCAGCGAAACCAATACGGTGCCGGCGGCAAGCCTGGAGCCCGGGCGCGCGCTGATCAGCAAGATCTCAACTCGCAGTGAACTGCCGACGATGTTCGGCGAAACGTTGGGGGATACCACGACCCCGACGTCCACCCGCCGCAACAAGACCACGCGCCGTGCGTCCCTATTCAAGACAACCTTGAATCCATCACCTCGAAGAGCAGTGGCGATACCGGAGTCGGCCTCGTCCTGCACTGCCACACTGAAGGAGCGGTCACGGACCCTGTTCTCCTGCGCGCGAGTCATGAGCCCTGGGAGAATCATCACCAGTGGAGCAGTAACCGCGGGGATGACGAGAATCATGAGCAAGAGGCGCCTCTGGCGCCACAGACTCAAGACCTCTCTCCGGATCAGTACTCTCATTCCGTCCCCGTCACACCGTAACCTGCGCGGCCAACTCCTCAGTTAGCAGCGAGAGGAATCCCGTCCGGAAGTCGTCGGCGCATGTCGACGAAACGACGTCGGCTGGGGAGGAGTCGAGGAACACGCTGCCACCGCTAATCCCCACGACGCGAGAACAAAGGCGCTCTACCTGGTCAAGCTGATGTGTCGAGAGCAGGACCGTCCTTCCATCCATCTCCGAGCTGCGCAGGAACTCCTCAAGTGCCGCTGCGGAGGTCACATCCAACCCGGCGGTCGGTTCGTCGAGCAGAATCACCGAGGGGTCGTGAACTAAGGCACGGGCCAGCGCCACTTTCTGACGAGTCCCCTTCGACAGCCGTGCACCCGGATCTGAAAGCACAGATTCAAAACCCAACAAGCCTGCCAGCCGCTCGACATCCGACCGGGCAGCCCTGGGCGATCGCCCGTAAGACAAGGCAGAAAGGAGGAGTTGCTCGCTGACGGTCAGCCTGTCGTAAACACCCGGCTCTTCCGTCAATAACCCAATGCATCGCCGCACTGCGAGCGGATCCGCTTCAGCATCATGACCGCCCACAAGAACGCGTCCAGAGGACGGCTTTATGAGGGTGGCAACAACCCTCATGGTGGTCGTCTTGCCGGCGCCGTTGGGACCAAGCAGGCCAGTGATCCCGCCGGAGGGAACCGTGAACGTGACGCCGTGGAGGATGTCCACGCTCCCGTACGACACACTCACTGCCTGCACGTCAATCACGCTTTGGCCACCTTTCGCCGTCATGGTTGCCGGACGGGTGCTCAAGTCGCATCAGCCTACGCTGCTTTCACACGCCCCCACTCGCCTTCGTTCCGAAGTGGAGTCGGTGGTCCGAGGCGAGGACAGCCGGCTGAGTCGCTCGGGCCACCGACAGCCGCTACGCGCGCCAGTCGATTGGGCCGGTGGTGAACCTGCGCTGCAGGCGTTCCAGGACGACGTCCCACGCGCGCGTGAAGTACTCGTAGTACTCGTCCCAGCCTTCGCCTTCTTTCCAGCCGACGTGGGTGAGCGAGACGCGGGTGGCGGCTTCGGCCTCTTCGAAGCGGACGTCCACGCGGGTGTGGTGGCCGCGCACGGACGGAAGGGAGGGGGGCGCGTTCCAGGTGAACGACAGGCGCCGTTCTTTCTCCATCGAGATCACTGCGCAGCCTTCGCTTCCGCGCGATCCCTCGGGGGCACCCGGATCGAAGAACAACTCATAGGGGCCACCGCGGCGAAGTTCGATGCGCGCGCCGGGCGCGAAGAAGGTCTGCGCACCCTCGGACGTCGTCCACGCCTCCCATACCTCGGACAGCGGAGCCGCCACATCGACTTGCTTGCGGATCGCGCGACGCTGTTTGGGGCGCTCGGGGGGGGCATGGTGGTGCCGCTGGGCGGCCTCGACGCCCTCGCGAACGACGAGCAGCACGGCGTCGGCGGCCTCGCGGATCGCGATCTCGGCTTCGTCGCGCTCGCGCTTGGCGAAGGGCTCCAGGACGTAGTCGGCAGTGTCCTGGCGGCCGGGCGGACGCCCGATGCCGATGCGCACGCGCGCGTAATTGCCGGAACCCAGCGCGCGCGTGATGTGCTTCAGTCCGTTGTGGCCGCCGTCGCCACCGCCGCGCTTTAGACGCACTGCCCCCAGCGGCAGGTCGAGGTCGTCGTGAACGACGACGATGTCGTCGAGTTCGACTTTGTAGTAGCGGCACAATGCGCCGACGGCCTCGCCGGACAGGTTCATGAACGTCGTCGGCTCCGCCAGGATGACTCGAACGTCGCCGTCGCGCGCCTCGGCCGCCAGCGCGCGCACACCCTTGACCGCGCGCAAGCGGGATCCCAATTGCTCCGCAATGATTTCGACAACGCGAAAACCCGCGTTGTGTCGGGTGTGCTCGTACTCCGGACCCGGGTTGCCGAGCCCGACGACCAGCGTCGCGCGGCTCGACACGACCGGTGGCTACTCGGCCCCGGACCCCGCCGACGCCCCGGACTCCGCGGGAGCCTCCCCGGCAACTGCAACCGGGGCTGCCTCAAGCTCCGCCTCGACCTTGAGCGCCTGCGGCGTGATGCAGGCCAGGATGATCTCGTCTTCGTTGGTCAGCACAGTGGCGCCCGCAGAAAGAACCACGTCGCGAACGTGCACGACGTCACCGATCTCGAGAGCCGAGACGTCCACGTTGATGCGCTCGGGGACGTCGGCGGGCAGACACTCAACGTGCAATTGCCACAGGTGATGCTCGATGACGCCGCCCTGCTTCACGCCGTGGGCCTCGCCCTCGACGTGAATCGGCACATCCACCGTGATCACCTGGTCGCGGGCAACCTTGACGAAGTCCACGTGGAGGATGTTGCCCCGCACTGGGTGCTTGGACAGTTCGCGCGCGATCGCCAGGTGGGTGTCGCCACCGATGTGAAGGTCGATCAACACGTTCATGCCGGCGTCCGTAGCGAGGGTCTGCAAGAGCCCGCGCGCGTCCACCGCCAGGGCGACCGGCTCAATGCCGTGCCCGTACAGGGTCGCAGGGACCTTGCCGTCCGCGCGCAACCTGCGGGCGACGCCCTTTCCGCGCCCCTCGCGGACCTCTACCGTCAGAGCTACCTCAGCCACCGCTCAACACCTCCGTAATCAACGGCCCGAGATTCTAGCAAGCCCTGGGGCTCCCCGATTCCGGCGAGCCTGACCCACGGACAAAGCCAGGCCAAATGCTACGAACCGGCAGAGGCGGACCCCGAAAGCACGCCCAGCATGTGAGTGAGTTGCTCCTCGGTGATCTCGCCGCGCGCGTACCGGGCTCGCAGAATCTCGCGAGCGTCGGCGGGCTCGGCGTGGCCGGCGGCAGTGCCCTCAGCGTGGTCCTCGTGACGCCCGTGCAGCAGATGCATCAACATGCACAACATGGCTGCCTCCCTCTGGTGGCCGGATGTCTAGTTGTCGCCTTGGAAGATCTCGCTAACGGATTTGTCCTCGAAGACCGCCCTGATGGTGCTCGCCACGGTCGGGGCGATGGACAAGACCACGATCTTGTCGATCAGCTTCTCGGGCGGGATGGGCAAGGTGTTGGTGACCACGAGTTCCTTGATCGGCGAGTTCTTCAGGCGGTCGATGGCCGGATCCGACAGGATCGCGTGCGTCACGCAAGCGTAGACCTCCAACGCCCCGAACTCCATCAGCACCTCGGCACCGCCGGTCATGGTTCCGCCGGTGTCGATCATGTCGTCAACGAGCACGCAGCGACGCCCGCGCACGTTCTCCTCGCCGATGACCTCGCGCACGGTCTCCGAGACGTTTCGCTGGTCGGTGCGGCGGCGCTTGTGCAGAATCGCCAGCGGCGCCCCGACGCGATCGGCGAACTTCTCAGCGACCTTGATGCGCCCTGGGTCGGGCGACACGATGGTCACATCGCCGTTGAAGCGGGCCTTGAAGTGATCGGCGAGCAACGGCAGCGCGGTCAGGTGATCGAAGGGCTTGTCGAAAAACCCTTGGATCTGATCGGTGTGCAGATCGACGGAGAGGACGCGGTCGGCACCGGCGGCGATGAGCAAGTCGCCGAGCAGGCGCGCGGTGATCGGCTCGCGGCCGCGCGACTTGCGGTCCTGGCGCGCGTAGCCGTACATCGGGATGACGGCGCAGATCCGCTTGGCCGACGCGCGCTTGGCGGCGTCGATCATGATCAACTGCTCCATGATGTTGAGGTTGATCGGCGCGGTGTGGGTCTGGAACACGAACACGTCCGAGCCGCGCACGTTCTCGCCCAGGCGCACGTAGACCTCGCCGTTGGCGAAGTTCGCGATCTCGACCTCCGCCAAACCGGTGCCGAGTTCCGCGGCGATCTCGGCCGCCAGCTCGGGGTGCGAGCGGCCGGCAAGGAACATCATCCGCTTCTTGGTCTGGATCTCGACGCCGTTCAATGTGAGTTCTCCCTTTCGGTGGGCTTGCGCTTGCGCAGTGGACGGGCAGGGTTACCGACGACAACCGTCTCGGCGGGAACATCGCGAGTGACGACGGAACCGGCGCCGGTAACCGCGCGGCGGCCGATCTTCACCGGGGCAATCAACATCGTGTCGCTCCCGATCTTGGCACCGTCACCGATGATCGTGCGTGACTTGATCTTGGTCTCCGAGTCGTAGTTGACGGTCACGGTGGCGGCTCCGACGTTGACGTCCGCGCCTATGGTGGCGTCCCCGACGTAAGACAAGTGCGGCACCTTGCTGCCGACACCGATAGTCGAGCCCTTCACTTCCACAAACGTCCCGACCTTGGAGCCGCGCGCCAGTTTCGCGCCCGGCCGCAGGTAGGCGTAGGGACCGACACTCGCATCGGGACCCACCCGCGCGCCGTCCAGGACCGAGAAGATCACGCGCGCGCCGGCCTCGATCCGGCTGTCGCGCACGCGCGCGCCCGGCCCGATCTCGCACCCTGCGCCGACGGTGGTCGAGCCTTCCAAGAAGGTCAGCGGATGGATGACGGTGTCCCGGCCGACCTTGACGGTCGCGTCTATATACGTCTGCGCGGGGTCAACGATCGTGACGCCTTCGTCCATGAGTTTGCGGTTGATGCGCGCGCGCACCAACACCGCGACCTCGGCGAGTTGCGCGCGCGAGTTCACACCGAGGATCTCCTCGGGGCGCGCGGCGGCGATCGCCGAGACCTTCTCGCCCTTTTCGACCAGCACGGCGATCACGTCGGGCAGGTAGTACTCGCCCTGGCTGTTGGCCCGGCCGACCTTGGTCAGCGCAGAGCGAAGCGCGGCGCGGTCGAACACATACACGCCGGAGTTGATCTCGCCGATGGCGCGCTCGAACGGCGTCGCGTCGCGGTGCTCGACGATCGCTCGAACGTCGCCGCGTTCGTCGCGCACGATCCGCCCGTAGCCGGTTGGGTCGTCCAAGTCTGCGCTCAACACCGTCGCGGCGGCGCCGGTCTTGCGGTGATGCGCGACTACCGCTCTCAGCGCGGTCGCCGTCAACAGCGGCGTATCGCCCGGCGTCACCAGGACGTCGCCGGCGAACTTGCCGAGTTCGTCGTCCCCTACTTGCGCGGCGTCGGCGGTTCCGAGTTGCTGCTTTTGAAGGGCAAACGCCAGCGGATGCTTGTACAGGCCCTGCACGGACGCGCGCACCTGCTCGGCCCCCCGGCCGACCACGACCACCGTTTGGGTCGGTCGCAGCGCGCCGACGGCGTCCAGGACTCCGGCGAGCATCGGGCGCCCACACACCTCGTGCAGAACCTTGGGCAGCGAGGACTTGAAACGCTTGCCCTCACCGGCGGCCAGAACGACCGCCGCAAGATCGCGACCTGCTCGGGCCATCAACGCTCAGCCACCGTTCGGGTTGGCTGGGGGAGAGGGATTCGAACCCCCATCACGTCCTCCAAAGGGACGGGGCTTGCCATTAGCCGATCCCCCACTGATCGATCTCCCCGCGTTGCGGGGGCGCCGCCGGACGCGGCGCAGCGCTCATCATAAAGCACAGGCCGGATGCGCTAATCGGGACTCTCGATTCGCGGGCCGTGCGTGATCGAGTGGACCACCTCGACGCGCGCTACCGAAGCGGCCGCGCGCCCCGCGATCTCGCGCGCGCGGGCCTCATCTGTTGCCAGGCCCAGCCAGGTCGGGCCACTCCCCGACAGGCTCACCGCGAGCGCCCCGGCTTCCCGTAGCGCATCGCCGGCGCGCGCGATTTCGGGAGCAAGGGACAGCGCAGCGGGCTGCAAGTCGTTCCTCAAACTCTCAGCCAGGCGATCCAGGTCGGCGCGCGCCAGCGCATCGGCGACCTCGTAAGGATCGTCGGTGGATCCCCCGCCCAGGCGGTCGAACTCCGCGTACACCGCCGCCGTGCTAAGGCTCAGATCCGGAGTTGCCAGCACCCACCACACCGGCCGCAAACACGGCACGGCCGAGAGATCCGACCCGGTCCCGCCGACCACCGCGGTCGCGCCCTGCAAACAAAACGGAACGTCCGAGCCGACTCCCGCGCCGATTCGCTGCAACGCCTTGCGCGAAACCCCGAGTCCCCACAGTTCATTCAACCCGATCAGCGCGGCCGCAGCGTCGGCACTCCCGCCGGCAAGTCCGGCGGCAACCGGAATCCGTTTTTCGAGCACGATGCGCGCGCCGGCCTCGACGCCTTGCATCGCCGCGAGCGCGCGCGCCCCCCGCAAGACGAGGTTCTCGTCGCCGTCCGGCACCGCCCCGATGGGTTGGACTTCCAGCGACAGTTCCTCGGCAGGCTCGAAAGACACTTCGTCAAACAACGAAACGGCCTGCATCAGCGACAGAAGCTCATGGAGTCCGTCGGCGTTGCGACGGCCGACGGACAAGAACAGATTGATCTTGGCGGGGGTTCGGATCTTCACCGAGTTACCTTGCGCGCGCGGCCGCCCGGCCGCAAACCGGGCCGCGGCGGCAGGCGTCGCGCAAGCGCGGAGAACTCAGCCAGACCGAGCGTCTCGGCCCGGTCCTCCCCGGCGACGCCTGCGCCTTCAAGCGCAGCCTCGACATCGGACGCGTCCCATCCCCCTCCGCGCAGCGCACGCCGGATGGTCTTGCGGCGCTGCGCGAATCCGGCCTCGATCACTGCGAAGATCCGCTCGCGGCCGCCGGCGACCGCGGGGCGCGCGCGCCGGTCCAAGCGAACGACGACGGATTCCACATCGGGCATGGGCGAGAACACTCGCCTCGACACACGAAACGCGATCGACGCCTCGGCGAAGTACGCGATCTTGGCGCTGACGGCGCCGTAGGCGTCCTGGCCCGGCCGCGCGACCAGACGGTCTCCCACCTCACGCTGCACCATGACGGTGTACGAGCGGATCCGCGGGACTTCCTCCAGTAGGTCCATCACCAGCGGCGTCGCGATCTGATACGGCAGGTTTGCGACCATGGCCGTGTCGCGTTTCCCAACGAGCGCGCGCACATCCACCTTCAGCGCGTCGCCCCACACCAAGGTTGCTTCGCGCGCGCCGAGCACCTCGACAAGGGCCGGCTCCAGCGCGCGGTCCCACTCGATCGCAATCAGGCGCGCGCCGGCATCGATCAGCGCAACCGACAAAGTCCCGAGTCCGGGACCGACCTCCAGAACCTGGGTTCCCGGTGCGAACCCTGCGATCTGGACCACGCGGCGCACGGTGTTGGCGTCCACCATGAAGTGCTGGCCTATCGAGGTTCGGGGGCGAAGCCCGTGGCGCGCGAGCAGATCGCGGGTTTCCCGCGGCCCGAGTGTCACCAGCGGATACGGACGCTCGCGACCCCGCTGCGCAAGGACGCTATCCGCCGGAATGCCTCGTCGCTGAGGTCGATGATGCGGCCCTTCACGTACGGCCCGCGGTCGCGAATGACGACGTTGACCCACTTGCCGTTCGCACGGTTCTCGACGCGCACTACGGTGCCCATCGGAAGCGTCCTGTGCGCGGCCGACAACCCGTCCGCCTCGCCGTACCAACTCGCCTTGCCAAGCTGCGTTCCCCGGTCGCACGCGCACCCAGGGAAACCCGTCCCGATCTTGATGACACGATCGACCGGCTGCCGAACGGTCTTTGTCGACAGAACTCGCCGCGAGACGCGCACCCCATCGACGAACTTCGCCAGGTAGGTGGTGCGGCGCAACCCCGGCCGCCCTTCGCTGGACACCCGGCGACGCCCGTACTCCAGGCTGCGATCGCGCCGCAGGATGGTCTTGTAAGAGATCACTTCCTCGCGAACCTCGTTTCGCAGACCCACGCGGAGAACCCGAATCGTCATCCCAGTCACGGGGCGCACCGAGGCGCTTGGCTCCAGTCGGTCGCGCGAACCGAGCTTGATCCCCAACTCTCGAACTACCGCACCGACCGTAGTCGCGTTTGAGACCACATGGTCGGTGCGATCGTCATGCCGGATCGCCAGAGCCAGCGCGCGCCGGTAGTTGATGGTCATGCCCGCGCGGACGCGCGACGACCGCGACGGCCGGACGAAGTCCACCAGACTGCCGCGGAGTTCGATCTCGTTTAGCACCTCGTCGATCGTGAGGCCGGTCACCACAACCCTGCGCGGCTTGCCGTCCAACAACAGCACGATCGACTTCGCGCGGTAGACCTGAATCGTGTCGCCGTCGCCGATGGAGGACCCGAGCGCCGGCTCAACGCGATCGCGCGCGCCGATGCTGATCCCGGACCTGCTCAGCGCAGAGCCAACGGTCATCGCGTAGGTCTTCACCCCAACGGGATGACCTTCGACCCGCACGACCACTCGCTTCTCGAGCGCTCCGTAAGCCAGCGTCGCGATCCCCAGGCACAACACGATCGCAAGCCGGGCGGTTCTTCGCTGCAAACGCCCCCCTTTTTCGTCTCCGGCAGGTGGCCGGAGGCGAACACACGGAGGCGAGGCTAGCAGAACCCGGGGAGGGGTCCAAAAAGCAACTCGAACGCCTGTTCGCCACCGATTTGGCAGGGTTCGCAATGTTTCAGCCGGCCTAAACGAGCCCGAAGATGCGCGCGGCGGTGTGCGCGGTGGCCTCCGCCAGTTCCGCCAATGGCATCTGCCTGGCAGCCGCGACGCCTTCGGCGACGTAGGCGACCATGGCGGGCTCATTGACTTTGCCTCGGTGAGGCGCAGGCGTGAGGAAGGGTGAATCGGTCTCGAGCAGGATCCGCTCGAGCGGTGTTTCGCGCGCAGCCGCGCGCACGTCCTCCGCGTTGCGGAAGGTGACCAACCCGGCGAAGGACAGGACGGCGCCCAGTTCGACGGCGCGCGCGGCCTCAGTTGGACCCCCGGTGAAGCAGTGGAACACCAGCCGTTCGGGAACTCCTTCGGCCTCCAAGATCGCGAAGGTGTCGTCCCAGGCTTCCCGCGTGTGAACGACCAGCGCCTTGCCGACCTCGTTCGCCAATCGGACCTGCTCGGCAAAGACTGCGCGCTGCGCGTCACGCGGCGAGTTGTCGTAGTGGTAGTCGAGTCCGGCCTCGCCGATGCCCACGACCTGGTCCACGCGCGCCAACTCGGCGATGCGGGCCATCAGTTCGGGCGTGCGGTCTTTGGCGTCGTGCGGGTGAAGCCCGACGGTCGCCCAGATGCCCGGGTGCGAAGTTGCGAACTCCGCCGCCCACTCATTCGATGCGGCATCGACTCCGATGGTGATGGCGCGGCGGACGCCGGCAGCGTGCATGCGCTCCAACGCGCCCTCGGGGTTCTCGAGCATGTCGAGATGGCAGTGCGTATCGACCAGAGGCATGTCGGGCCGCTATACCTCGATGCGCGGAAACAGCGATTCCCCGCGCGCGATTTCGGACCCGGACTGGAGGCCGCCCCACTGCGCCGCCTCGGGCAATCGCTGCGACGCCAGGGGCTTGGCGTTGCCCAGTGATACCCAAAGTCGGTCGCAAGCTCGAGGCATGAAGGGCGCGAGCAGGACGGCGAGCACACGCAGGGTCTCGGCCGCGCGGTACAGCACGGCTCCGGCGCGCGCGCGCCCGTCGGGCTCCTTGACCAGCTTCCACGGCGCGGTCGCCACGAGGTATCCGTTCGCCTGGCGAACCAAGCGGTCCACCGCGTCCAAGGCATCGTTGAAGCCGAACCGATCCATCGCCTCTACGAACTCCACTGCGGAGCGCTCGGCAACCTCACGCAGCGCAGCGTCGGGCCCCTCCTCTGGTCCGGCGTCGGGCACCGCACCCTCGAAGTTCGCGTCGATCATCGCCAGCACCCGCGACGCGAGGTTGCCGATCCCGTTGGCCAACTCGGCGTTGTAGCGCGCGACCATGGACTCCCAACTGAAGTTCCCGTCCTGACCGAACGCGATGTCGCGCAAGAAGTAGTAGCGGTAGGCGTCCACCCCGAAGGTCTCGAGCAACTGGTCGGGGTGAATCCCCGTGAGCTTGGTCTTGGACATCTTCTCGCCGCCGACCAGCAGCCAGCCGTGGGCGACAACGCGCTGTGGGGGCTCGATTCCGGCCGCATGCAACATCGCCGGCCACGTCACTGCATGAAAGCGAAGGATGTCCTTGCCGACCATGTTCACGCCGGGCCAGAACTTGGAAAGCAGATCGCCGTCGGGGTAGCCGAGCGCGGTGATGTAGTTCAACAACGCGTCCACCCACACGTACAGCACGTGCTTGGGATCCCACGGCAGCGGCACACCCCACGAGAACGAGGTGCGCGAGATGGAGATGTCCTGCAGGCCCCCGCGCGCGAACGCCACGACCTCGTTCAGGCGCGCGCCGGGCTGTACCGGAGCCGGATCCCGAGCGTAGTAGTCGTTCAGAAGCCAGTCTTGATACTTGGACAACCGGAAGAAGTAGTTCTCCTCCTGCACAATGTCCACGGGCCGGTGGTGGATCGGGCACGTGCCGTCGAGCAGGTCTTCCTCTTTGTAGAAGTCCTCACACGCCACACAGTAGGGACCTTCATAAGAGCCGAGGTACACGTCTCCGTTGTCGTGAAGACGCTGCCAGAAAGCCTGCACTCGCGTGATGTGGCGATCCTCGGTTGTGCGAATGAAGTCGTCGTTCGAGACGTCCAGCCGAGTCCACAAGTCGCGCCATGCGGGGATCATCCCGTCCACATACGACTTGGCATCCAGGCCGCGCGCCTGTGCCGCCTCCAGAATCTTTTGGCCGTGCTCGTCCGTCCCCGTGAGAAAGAAGACGTCCTCACCCTTCATGCGGTGATAGCGCGCAGACACGTCGGCTGCCACAGTTGTGTAGGCATGTCCGATATGGGGCACATCGTTCGGGTAGTAGATCGGGGTCGTTACGTAGAACCGCTCGCTCACGCGCGCTCCTCGCGAATCGGAATGGGCATTGCAAACCCTACTCTGGGGGCGTAATTTCGACTCAGGAATTATATGGGTCTGGAATTCGGATCCTGTTCGGCTTATCGATGGAGGGCAGCGTGGGACCACGAGCAACCGGCGTCAGCCGCAAGGTCGACGATCTGGGCCGTATCGTGTTGCCGGCCGAGCTTCGCCGCTCCTTCGACATCCGCGAAGGCGACCACATCGAGATCGCGGTCGAGGACGACCACATCATCCTGACCAAGGCCCGGACCTCTTGCACGTTCTGCGGCGGCAACGATGGACTTCGATCGTTCCGCGAGCACCAGGTCTGCTCAACCTGCGTGACCGAACTGCGTCGCTTCTAACCGGTCACTCACCGGAGTGGTCGAGCACCGCTTGGTAGACGGTCTTTTTCGGCACGCCCTCTTCGAGAGCCACTTGTGCGATCGCATCCCGCTTGGGCGTCCCCGCGGCCACAAGGTCGGCGACCGCGTCCGCCAGGTCGGCCGGCTCGGTCATGCGAAGCGCTTCCGGAGCCCCCTCCACCACAATGGTTACCTCGCCGCGCACCCCTTCAGCCAGCGATTCGGCAAGTTCCGGCAACGTGCCCCGCAGCACCTCTTCGTAAAGCTTGGTCATCTCGCGCGCGACGGCGACCTGCCGCGGTCCCCAGGCGCGCGCCATATCCCCAAGCGTGTCGGCGACCCGGTGGGGGGACTCGAACAACACGATGGTGCGCCGCTCGGTCGCAAGTTCCTCCAGACGGCGACGACGCGCAGCGCCGGTGCGCGGCAAGAACCCCTCGAACACGAAGCGCGCGGCGGGCATCCCCGAGAGCACCAAGGCGGCAGGAACTGCTGAAGGTCCGGGAACGACTTCGATTCGTAGCCCTGCCTCGACGCATGCAGCCACCAGGTGCCGCCCGGGATCCGAGACGCCCGGCATTCCGGCATCGGTGACCAAAGCCACTCGCTCGCCGGCAGCGATCGCGCGCGCCAACTCGGGCGCGCGCTCGCGCTCGTTGTGCGCGTGATAGGCAACCAGGCGACCACGGCGGCGCGCGCCGGTCATCCCGGCGGCGTGCATCAGCAACGTGCGAGTGACCCGGGTGTCTTCGCAAGCGACGACATCGGCCTCGATCAGTGCTGCGGCCGCGCGCGGGGATAAGTCGCCGAGATTGCCGATCGGCGTAGCGACAACGATGAGCGCGCCACTCACGCGCGCACCACGCAACCTCGATTTTCCTCTGGCTCCACCGGGCCTCCTGGTCGGTTCTCTATACTGTATTCGCGCCTGTTCGACTCCGGCGCGCGCACGCGTGGACGACTCTCCCGACATCCCCGCACCCGAGGACGAACACGCCCCCGGGCTCTTAGACGTGGAGTCGCCCGTCGTCGGCGAGGAAGCGCCGGACATCCCCGAGCGTCCCCACTGGGAGCCTCCGGTGCGCACACCGCTTCGCGGTCGCGACCGCGCCGTGCTGATTCTGATCCTGATCGCGAGCGCCGTCGCGCACTTCGCCCGACTGTCCGTCCCCGGCGCACCGCTGCCTGCCGACAACGAGGAATGCGAGAAACGCCCGCCGCTCGGCGCACAGTGCTACGCGCTGATCCCACTCGACGAGGTCCACTACGTTCCCGACGCGCGCGACGTGGTTCGGTTTGGAACCGACAGCGACACGCGTGTTCCGACGTCCGACGACGGTGCGTTCGTGGTTCACCCGCCGGTGGGCAAGTGGTTCATGGCGGCGGGAATCAAAATCTTCGGCGACAGACCATTCGGATGGCGCTTCGCCGGCGCGCTGCTGGGGACTCTGTCCAGTCTGATCATCTACGCAATCGCGCGCCGCCTTTGGGACTCGCCCTGGTGGTCGGCCCTTGCCGCGGCGTTCCTAGCGATCGACGGTCTGTGGCTCGCGCAGTCGCGCATCGCCATGCTCGACATCTACGCGGCGTTCTTCGTCCTGCTCGGCACATGGCTGCTTCTGGAGGATCGCGACCGAGCGTCTCCGGATCACCACCGGTACCGGTGGTGGCGAGTCGGAGCGGCGACATCGTTCGGGTTCGCCCTCGCCACGAAGTGGTCGGTCCTGCCGTTCATCGCAATGGCCGGCTTGTTCAGCCTCGGGTGGGAACTGGGCAAGATGCGGATGGCAGAACGGCGACGGCTGCTCGCGCGCGCCGGGAAGTTCGCCGGCGTGTTCGGCGTCCTACCGTTGCTGTTGTATTTCGCGACCTACACCCCGTGGCTGCTCGACTCCCACCGCTACAGCCCGCCGCGCTGCGTCGAGGTGAAGGGAACCGTCGCGAAGTGGGGCTGCTACCAGGCCGAGATCTTCGACTTCCATCGGAACCTCGCCAAGTACGAGGAATCAACCGACCAGCCCACCCCGAGCCCGAAGATGAAACCAGCCCACCCTTACTTCGGCAACGGCTACAGCTGGCCGTGGATCGGCCGGCCGGTCGCGCACTTCTACGAGTCCTCCGGCTCTGGACGCGATCAGCGAGCGAGCGAGGTTCTCGGCCTGCCGAACCCGGTGATTTGGTGGAGCGCGTTCTTCCTGGGACTACCCCTGCTGGTCTGGTGGACGCTATGGCGCAGGGACCGCGTCGCCCCGCTCTTGCTCGCGATGTTCGCGGCCGGATGGCTACCGTACGTCGCGGCCGATCTCGTGGATCGGCCGGTGTTCCTGTTCTATGCCACGCCGCTGGTGCCGTTCGTGGTCCTGACCGCAGTCCACACCTGTCGACGTCTAGCCGCTCGCTTCCCTGTCACCCGCTACGTCGTGTTCCTGTACGTAGCGTTCGCCCTGGCGGCCTTCGCCTACTTCTACCCCGTGGTCGCGGGAATCCCGATCTCCTACGACGGCGTCTGGGGCTGGCATGGACGAATGTGGTTCACAAGCGACTGCTCGGTGGTCGACCGCGTGAAGTACTTCTGCTGGATCTGACGGCTACTTCTGCACCGCGACGTCCGGCGGACCGAGCCCGTGAAGCCGGCACAAGTACCCCCAGTCACGCGTGGGCCTGCTGAATCTGCCCGTCATCGTGTTGAACCGGGGCGCAAGCGCCGCCGGATCGCCCGCGGCACCCGTGAACTTCAGTACGTCGATCCCGCGCGCCGCGTCGAACGTGTAGATGTAGGTTTCTGCGCCGACCACGTTGAACTTCGCCGCCCAAACCTCGGTCACCGCCGGCATGTAGTAACCGACCTGACGGATGTCTAAGGGATCCGAGACGTCGAGGAGGCGCAAGCCCTGCTCGTACCAGCCGTCAACGACAATTTCGTCCTTGTAGTCGAAGAAGTGCGACGAGCAAGCGACAAGCGCGGCGGGCTTCTTGGCCTCGGAAATCGTGCCCGTCCCGATCGAGAACGCACCGAGTTTGTCGACCCGCGCGACGCCATCGACCGTCCGGTACCAACCCGTCTGGAACTGACCGTCGTCCTTGCACATCCCGTTGGTCGCGGCGGTCCAGTTCTCTTCGGTGACCACGACGAGTTCGCCCTTGTCCAACTTGTTGTCGGCCAACTGTGCAGGCGTCGGCAGGTCTGCGTACGGCCGCATCGTGTTGTGAATGATGAACTTGTTGTGGAACCCGCTCTCGCGGTCCATCCACCCGTTCAATCCGAGCGGCTTGGGCTCGGGGTTCACTTCGGGGTCATACCCATTGAGGTCGTACGCGTAGAGCCCGTCCCAGGCCGAAACCCACGCGATTCCCGTAGGATCCACGCTCACGGCGTGCGAAGCCGGGCCGAACCTGCCGAGACGGCGCGGGCGCGTCGGATCGGCCAGATCGATAACCTCGATCCCCGGAGCAGACGCCCCAGAGAGCCACGCGTAGCGACAGTCGAGAATGCAAGCTGCTGTGTGCCCGGACGCGGTGGTGGTCGCTGAAAGAAGCATCGGCACAAGGGGGTTCGACACGTCGATCACGTACAACACGTTGGTGGGGAAGCTGAACGCGTGATCGGCGGCGATCAGCAAGATCTTGCCGTTGGTGTCGACGTCTTCGTTCTCGAAATGCGGCAACTCAAGTGCGCCCTGCAGAATTGGGAGGCCTTTGCTGATGTCGTAGATCCGAACACCTTGCGATCCTGTCACGTACATCAGGTTGCCGATGATGCGCGCGCCGATCGCCGGCGCGTCGGGGATGTTGGCTACGAAGTCGATGTTGTCTGAGGCCACCGCACCGGCCAACAGCGGCGAGACAGCCTGGGCGGGCATCAAGGACATCAAGAAGCCGGCGATAAACAGCATGACGGTCGCGCGCCGCATAGCTTTCCCCTTCATCAGCATGTCCGCTCCGCCGGCATTCGGCAGAATTCGACCAAGTCTAGGAAACGTTCCGAATGCGAGGCAACCGCAGGCGTCTCAGGAGTAGGAGAAGGCGAACTGCGCGGCGGCGCCGGCGTTCAGCCACACAACGGCCCACTTCGGCGTCTTGACGTCCGGGCAAATCACGCCGGTCTGGGTTTCCCCGTCGTCGCTAACCGTTGTGAAGAGGCAAGGGTCCCCCGTCCCGGATATGTCTGCGTAGAAGTAGATGTCGAGATCCTCAAGCCCCGTCGCGCCTTTGGTGCGAGTCAGCGTGTAGGTCTTGCCCTTCGCGGCCGGTGACACCGCGAAGACGTAACCGGTTAGCTCGTCGTTCGCCCCCGTCGCGACGTACAGAGTCCGAGCGATCGAAGGGGTCCTGACCGCCAGTTGCACGGTCCCGGTCTGCTCTCCGGCCGCGCGCGCCGGAAGCACGGCGGCACATGCCAGCACCGCGCTCGCAAGAAGTACGAGTCGCCTCACACTTCCCTTGTTCGTTGCCGCAGCCCGAGTCCCTGCCGCGCGCGCCGACTCGCCCCCTGTATCCCTTGCGCCCCGAACGCCGGATGAGCCCGATGCGTCCCATTGGATCCGCCCTCGATTTCCGCGTGCGCGCGCGCTAGCGTCGAGCAGTGAGAACCGAAGAACGCCGTGTCGAAATACCGGCGGGCAAGGTCGTCCTGGAAGGTGTGCTCGCCTTCCCCGAGGCTACCCACGGGATAGTGCTGTTCGCGCACGGCAGCGGCAGCAGTCGTTTCAGTCCGCGAAATGTCTTCGTGGCGCAGCGAGTGCAGTCGGCCGGGCTGGGCACACTTCTGATGGACCTGCTGACCGCGAAAGAGGAGCACGTTGACCGGGAGACCACCGAGTTCCGCTTCGACATCCCGTTGCTGGCCGGCCGCGTGGCCGACGCGGTGATGTGGGCCGCAGCGCAGCCGCAGTGCGCGGGACTGAGCATCGGGATCTTCGGAGCGAGCACCGGAGCTGCCGCTGCGCTCATCGCGTCTGCATCCACCCCGACGCGCGCCGTGGTGTCCCGCGGCGGACGACCCGACCTAGCCGGGCGCGCGCTCGCAGACGTGCACTGCCCCGTGTTGCTCATCGTCGGGGGCAACGACCCGGCAGTGCTCGCACTCAACCGCGAGGCCCTGGACAGGATCCCCGCCGAAAGCTCGATTGAGGTAGTCGATGGGGCGACGCACTTGTTCGAGGAGCCCGGCGCACTGGAACGTGTAGCCGACCTGGCGATTGACTGGTTCGTCAATCACCTCTGACGGCCGCAGTACGATACGCGCGTGACTGGCTCCGCAACCGGCCCTGAAGATCCAACCGACCCGCTCTGGGCGTCGGTTACTGCCGAGTCGGACTGGTGGCAGTTGAACGCACTTCTCAACCACCTGCTCCTTCGAATCCTGCGGCTGGAGTCTCACTCGGCGGGTGAAGTGGACGTTACCGAACGCCAGCACAAAGCCTTGCTGTTCATCAAGGGTGCACCGTCGGCGCCGAAGGACGGATGGGTGCCGCTTCAGATGCTGCGCCGGTACCTTCTCGCCGACAACGCGACGGCTGCCCAGTTGGTCGGACGCCTCAGGGACAAGGGCCTCGTTGCCGTGAAGCGGCCCGCGCGCAACGGTCCGGCGTTCGTACGCCTCACCCCGGCCGGAAAGGCCGCGCTGGCGAAGATCTCGACTCTCAACCGCAACGCGCTTCGCGAACTCAGCGCCGAGATAGGGCCGGGGATGATGCCGGCGCTCGTGGGTCACATCACTCGGTACCTCGGCGGCGGGGATCCCGGACCCGACGCCCGCCATTAGGAATACCCCAACAATCGAGCCTTTCCCAGGAACTCCCTTGACCAGGATGTCGTATATGTAATACATACACGACATCCGACCGACCGGTCGCGCGCGGGAGCGGGATAGATGGTCAAACGCACTCCAAGAACAAACGCCGGAAGCCAGACCCTGGACTGGCCGGCGCTGCACGAAGCCGCCGACCGGCTGGCCGCCGGCGTCGCCCCGATGATCCCCGCGCGCCCGCGCGCCGCCGAGATCAATCGCCGCCTTCGATCGCTCGCCACGTTCGCGGCCAACATGCGGATCAACCGCCGGCGCTTGCGCGCGGGGAACGAAGCGATCCGTCCGCTCTTCTACATCTGGACGATGCTCAACGCGTGCAACTTCGCCTGCGGCTATTGCGACAACCACCGCGGCGAGAAGTACCCGGACCTTCCCAACCGGGGCGCGCTGGACACCGAGCGCGGCAAGGCGCTCCTGCGAATCATGCGCACCGGGACAAGCGCCCTCTACTTCTGCGGAGGCGAGCCGACGCTTCGTCCAGACCTACCGACCCTCACGGCGGAGGCTCGGCGTCTGAACTACTGGCCGTTGATGATCAACACCAACGGCAGCCGGTTCCACCATCTGCTGCTGCAGCCGGCATGGGCCGAGTGGCTAAGCCACATGGACGTCATCATCGTCAGCTTGGATTCGCTGGATCCCAACGTGCTCGCCGAGATGTACGACTACCCGCACCCCGAAGAGGTCATCGTGAACATCTTGGCACTCGCCAAGCTGTCCAAGATCGCAGGCTTCAAGATGTTCCTGAACACGGTGATCCAACCGGGCCGCGTCGACGACGCGCGAGACGTCCTTGAGTTCTGCGAGAAACTCGACTGCTGGTTCGCTTTCGCCCCGCTGAATGCCGGCGCCGGCCTGAGCGACGAACTGGCTTGCGACCCCGCCTACACCCCGTTCGCCAAGGACCTGATCGAGCGGTCGCGCCGGGGAGCCAAGATCGTCGGGGCCCCCGAGTTACTCGAGCGAGTGCTGTTCGGTGAGCCGATTGACTGCCTGCCCACGGCGTTTTCTCACGTGAGCCCCGAAGGCAAAGTCGAATGGCCGTGCAAGCCCGCCGTAAACGTTCCGTCCGTGCACGTCCCCGTTCTGGAACACGCGACCCTGGACGACGTCTGGGGCAAGGGCCGCTCCCTCATCGAACCCACTACGTTCCACGGGAGCGGCCCGTCCCAGTGCGGGGGCGAGTGCAACTGGATGCAGCACTACGTCGCCGACGCGTTCGTCCGACTGACGCGCCACCCGACACGCCAACGCTGGGTGGCGTCCAGCCTGTGGCGTTTCCTGGTCAAACGATAGGAGCAAACATGCGGGGGTTGAGCTTGTCTCCGGGACCGCGCATCGTCGCGGAGGCTGCGCTTCTTGCCGCGCCCTACATCCCGATCGCGATGGGAAACGCCGAGAAGCCCTGGCTCATGTGGGCGTGGGTCGTCGGCGCGCTCGCCTTGCGGCTCATATTCCTTCCGCGCGCGCGCGACACCTGGGTTCTGGCCGCCGGAATCATCCTGGGCGGCGGAAGCGACATGATCACGGTTTCCCGAGGTATCTACGCCTACACGGCAACCGACTTCCTCCCGCTGGACATCCCGGGGTGGATGATTCTTGCTTGGGGACACATCTTCTTGTTCATGAGGTCCTTCTGCGCCCTGGCACCGCTGCGCACCCGCCTGCCGTCAGCGGGACGGTTCGAAGGTGGCCGGGTCCTGCTACTCGACGTCGCCACCGCGCTCGCCCTCAAGACCTCCTTCCTCTTGTTCGCCGACAACCCGGGACGGGCCGCACTGGCGGGCGGATTGGTTCTCCTCGTACGCTATGGCCTGGTTCGACCGGTCATCGGCGAAGTAGCACTCATCCTCACGGCGGTTACCATCGGCCCATGGGTGGAAGGCCGCTTGATCGCATCCGGACTGTACGTCTACCGGGAGGGCGTCTTGTTCGGAGTCCCACTATGGCTCGTCGAATGGTGGATGTTCGTCGTGCCCTCCCTTAGTCGTATCGCGCTATTCCTAGACGAGCGCGCGGCGGCGAAGGGCGCGCCCCTCGGCCTGCTGGCTGATCCTGCGATGGCGCGCGCATGAACGCCGAGACGCTCGGCATCGCCGGAGCCATCTACATCGCTCGCTGGCCGCTGCAGGTGTTGTTTTTCGGCGTGGCCTTCCGTCGCTTGCGACAGCACCGCAAAACCGAAGCTCTGTCCTGGGCGGTAGCAGGAGGGACCGCGGCCATGGCCCCGTGGATCTTCATCTTGCTGCGCCAGCCGTGGCCACTCGCGTTGAAGGTCGTCATCCTGCTGCCCCTGGCCGCCTTGTTCGGCTTCATGATGAAACGCCGCCTCGACCGGAAGCTGCAGGAAGCAGGCAACCACGCCGCGTCCTAACGCGACGCACAAACCCCACACCCCGCGAACAAGATCGAACCCCCCGGAATTCGGGGGGTTCGATGATTGCTTAGAGAATCGCTATCGATACCGCTACGCCGGCTTGAAGTAAATGCCACTCGGGTTGTGGCCCGACACATGGCAGTTCCAGCACGACCGCTTCGCGTTGCCCTCCGGCCCGTGGCAGTACGAACACGGAGCCTGACCCTGGCTGCTGGGGTCGTTAGCCGGCTGCTCGGCGGCCAGGAAGGGGATGTGTGTGGCGTGCATGTTCAGCGTAAGCACTCCAAACGCAGCTGAATCCGCAGATCCATTCGGGTCATCCGGGTTGATCTTGCCCGGCAACGCCGCCGCGGAGTCCGCGGAGCCTGCCCCAAACGCGTGGCACGAGATGCACTCGGTGATGACGCCGTGCTGCTTCGCGTCATGACAGTTTGCGCACCCGTTCTTTCCGAAGTTCACGGAGTGCTTGGTCGGGGTCGCCGGATCGCTTCCGATCTTGGGAAGCGCGAGCAAGTCCGCCGGGTTCACGAGCACTTGGTAAGTACGATCCACGCCGTCGGTTCCGGGGAACCCGTGGGACGTAACCTCCGTGTTCTTCGGCACCCACTTGTGGCACGCGGTCGCACAGTCCGCCCCCGGCGTCGTCGGGTCGGCTCCGGCGGGATAGTCGAACGTCTTCTGGGCTCCGGCCGTGCCTGTGTGGCTAGGGGCGCCCGGGATGGAAACGTGGCACTGGCCGCAGTCGGCGAGCTGATCAACCGAGTGCGTGCCGCGCTCGGTCCACTTGCCGCTGCCCTGCCCCGCCGTCGACAGCCAGTCCCGCGCGCTCTGAACCGTGACCGGCTTGATGATCTGAGGAGCACTGCTGGATGGGTTGTTGTGGCAGCTCGTTGCACAGGAGCTGTCCGCCGCCCTGGACAAGGTCGGTGCCGCAACTAGGAGTCCCCCGAGGATGGCCGCAGCAAGCGGCGCAGCCATGATCTTGCTGAGCTTCATTAACAGCCTCTCTTTCCGCCGGGCCGGCCGCTACCGACCCGATAACTCGCCCACACGAGTATGAATTGTGATCGCGTTCACAAGCAGTTCATATGTTGAGGGCTCTTCCTAAGGCGGTCAACCGATGCGGTTCCGGACTGGAAGGTATGTCTCGTATTCCTAGCCCTATCGGGCTAGTCCCCTAGTTCCCGGCCCACCCGCAAACTACCGCAAGACGGCCTTACCGACGACGGTGGCCGCTGGGAGCACGGCATCGGCTTCCACCCAGAAGGCCGCGACGTCGTTAACGTCCCCCTCAGGGATAAGCAGATCCCACGCATCCTGAGGCCCGCCTGAGATCTTGATGGTTCCCGGACCCGCCAGCGCGACGGACGGAGTTAGGGTCATCGAGGTCGATGTGATCGCGCTCACGTCGACTCCCAGGCCGTCGGCCGAGGGGATGATCTTCTCGTTGAACGTCGGCATGGCGGTAAGGGCCGACACCATCGCCGGGTCGGCGGAGTTGGTCACCGACGCGCGCAGCTCGATTGAGGCTCCCGCGCGCGTGATCGACGCCGAGACCGAGTCACCCTTCTTGTCCACCGAGATCTTGGCGATCTTCTTTGGGAACCCCCAGATCTCTCGTCCCGAGGCAAGGGTCGCGTCGGTCGTGACGTAGATGAACGGGCAGAAGAACCCGTGAACGCCTTCGTACTCGGCCGACACCAGGAAGACGACCTCGTGGTAGGCCCCGACCGTCGAGGTCTGGTAGTCGGCGAAGATGGCCAGACAGGCTTCGAGACCGCCGAACTGCATGCCTTGAGGCAAAAGCGCCTGCGCGCTCTCGGGGGGAATCCGGTACATCGCGACGGCCATCCTCGACCCCTCGTACAAGTACGGCGGGTCCGGATACAGCGGGGAAACCCTAGGAATTGCCGGCATTGTCATTCTCCTTCCGCGCGCGCGGACCGTCAGACGTTCTCAGCGAACCTCGCCCTTCACCCTCAGCGTGACCCGGTAGCCACCGACACCACGACCAGGACCGCGATGTTTCCCGCCACGGCGACCCCGAGTAGAACCACCGCCCATCGTTGCCTGATCATGCGAACGGGACCCTGGAGCCGTGCGGGCAATCGCGCTGCGATGTCATCCGAAGGAGCCGCCCAATCGCACACCGGACAGTGCCCGCGCGTGTACTCCGCGCGGAACGGAATCCCGCATCCGCCACACGATTGCGGCTCAGGGTCCAAGCGACCGCGAAAGCTCACGCAAGCCCTCCCTTGGGAACGCGCCGACGCCACCACGCAATGGCGACCCACCCGAACGTCGAGACCTGCCAGAGCCCGAACAACAGCGGAACAGGCGGAAGGCGACGTGCTCCGACCATAAGGGGTGGAGGTGGAGCAGCCTCGGAAACGGGCGGAACGAGCGGCGGAGCGTCGTAGAAGACCGTCGTGACGACTCGTCGGTCGTCGATCACCGGCGGAGGCGGCGGCGGAGGCGGCGGCGGAGGCGGCGAGAACGAAGCGTCGGCCGACGCGCGCCCAACCATCACCAACGCCGTCGATCCGGGAGCTCCGGCGGCCGCCGGCCAGCGGATCTGAATGCTTAGTCCGGCGGCGCGCGCCGACGCGCCGGCTTCCTCTGACTCGCGTCCCGACACCATCGCGATCTCAATGCCGTTGGACGTAAGGTTCTGCGCAAGCGCAAGGTTCAACTGCTCGAGTTCGCCTTCCGAAACCCCATCGGTATTGCCTGCCGCGCGCACACCATCTGTGCCGATCGTGACGGGAACGCCTCCCACCGATGCATCGATCACGCGGAACACCGTGCGCGCAGTGCGCATCGAGCCGTCCACGACCGCATGCGCCTCGGAATAGACCTCGCCGATGCGAACAAGTCCTGCCGAGATGGAAATATCCCGCACGCGGGAAACCGCGTGCGCCCCGGAGCCTTGAGAGAGGGCTTCCGCAGTCGAATGCGATTCCAGAACCGACGCCGAGAAGGTATCGGGGAGGTCGAACGAAGCCGCGCGCGCGTCGGCCGCGGCTTCCACCGCGCTGACGTCGGCGGTTGCTCGGGCCACCCGCACCAGCGCGGGACCAACCGCCGCCTCCTCTCCAAGATCCGCCTGCGAGTGCTTAGCGGCCGGATAGCGAGCCGATGCGGTGTTCGGGATGTCCGGGAACGCGGGACCACCGTTGGCCTGGAATGTGGCCGAGCCGACCGAGTACAACCCGGTGACCGCGTTGCGATCGTACGCGTAGGAGGCGATCCCCTCACTCACCGAGCCCGTCTCGACGGTGGCCTCAGCAAATGGGAACGCGGCGTTGGCGGCGTAGAAAGCCCCGCCGGTCGCGTCGCTGTCCACGAACACCGACAGACCGGAGCCGACGGCAGTTGCTCCGTACACGCCATCGGGAGCCTCGGCGGCGTGTGCTCCGGTGCCTGCGATCGGGAAAGCAACGGCGGAAGTCGCGAACGCCGCAGCCGCAATCGCCGTCCTGAATCTCATGACGCACCTCCCGGAGTCCGCAACCGATCCGCGAGAATCCTCTCCACGGTAATTCCGCCGGCGGCCGCTTCCCGCTGAAGCGCGCGCAATTGGGCGACGGGCACGTCGACGGCTACCTGTTCGACGAACGGGGTCGCACCGCTTCTTCGCGCGCGCCGGTCGGAGCGTCCGTTGCCCAGGTACGAAGCCTCGACGAACTCCCGTCGATCGGCGAGCGTAGCGGCCGGACCCGCCCACGAAACCCCGCCCTTCTCGAGCACGTACGCCCGGGACGCGACGTTCAACGCGTGTCCCACGAACTGCTCTACCAGCAGAACGGCCGTCCCGGATGCCGCGATCTCCGGAATCAACGAGAAGAGACCCGCGACGATGGTGGGAGCAAGACCGAGCGAAAGCTCATCGATCAGAAGCAACCTTGGACGCGAAATCAGCGCGCGCCCGATCGCGAGCATCTGCTGCTCACCTCCCGACAAAGTGCCGGCCGGCTGGCGCGCGCGCGCGCCGAGAACCGGAAACAGGGAAAGCGCTCGCTCGATCTCGGCGGCAACGTCGGTGCCGCGAGGCGCTACGTAGCCGCCGATCTGCAAGTTCTCCATGACCGTGAGCGACGGGAACAGGCCGCGTCCTTCAGGGACCTGCGCAATGCCGAGGCGCGCGATCGTGTCGGGTGAGCGCCCATCGATCTGACGGCCGTCGAACTCGACCAAGCCCACCGGTCGCACAACACCGGAAATCGCGCGCAACGTCGTGCTCTTTCCGGCACCGTTCGGCCCAAGCAAGGCGACAACCTCCCCGGGAGCCACTTCGAGGCTGACTCCGAAGAGAGCGGGAACGCGGCCGTACCAGACGCGGACATCTTGGAGGCGAAGCAGCGGCTCGCTCACGCGCGCACACGCTCCTTCGGTCCGGATCGCACACGCGCCTTCTTCTTCGGCTGCGCGAGCAGTGCGGTTTCCGTGTCGGCTTGTCCCGTCGGCTCTTCGATTGGAGAACCGGTATACGCCTCTCGAACTCGCGGGTCCTGAGTCACTTCGTCCGCCGTTCCTTCGGCAAGCATCTCTCCGAAGTCCAACACGTAGGTGTAGTCGCACACATCACGAATCAACGGGACGTCGTGCTCGATCCACAAGATCGACATGCGGAACGCGTCGCGCGCGCGCATCACGATCTCCGCGAACTCAGCAGTCTCCTTCGAGTCCATCCCCGACGCAGCCTCGTCGAGCAGCAACAGGTGCGGGCGCAAACACAGCGCGCGCGCAAGCTCGACCTGCCGCTGCATTCCGAAAGGCAGATCGCCGGCGATCGTGTCCAGCAGATGTTCGATCCCGATAAAGGCTGCGGCTACGCGCGCTCGTTCGTTCGCCTCTCGTCCGGCCCGGAGGCCGGAGGGCAACCGCAGTACGTCGGCGACGACATTGCCTGCCGTGCGCGTGTGCGCGGCGACTGCAAGGTTGTCCCGCACGGTCATCGCGGACAGCGTCTGCACGAGCTGGAACGTCCGCGCGATGCCGGCGCGCGCGCGCGTGTGAACCGGCCACGCGGTGATGTCGACGCCGTCGAAGACGACGCACCCCTCGGTCGGGGGGAGCAGTCCTGAGATGCAGTTGAACAGCGTCGTCTTTCCCGCGCCGTTCGGCCCGATCAAACCGACGATCTCGCCGCGATTGACCGTCATCGACACGTCCCGCAGGGCTTGCAGCCCTCCGAAGCGCTTGCCGACGCCGGCGACCTCAAGCAGCGCCAAGCGTCACCTCCGCAGCTTCCTCGCCCATCGTCCGGCGACTCGGCCACACTCCCCAGAATGCACTTTCGAGGCGCAGCACGGCACCGGCGACTCCGCCCGGCAACAGCAGGACCTGAAGAATGAGCACGAACCCCGTCATGAGGTCGTCCATGCCTCCGCTGCCGCCCAGGACGCGAGGCAGAACGAACCGGAACGCCCCGGCGACCGCGACCGCCGGAATCGAACGGATCCCGGCAATGGTCGTGATGGCAATGAGTGCGATCGACTGACGAAAATCGAACGGAATCGCCGAAGCACCCTCGAACGTCGCAGCGACAAGCGCTCCTGCGCACCCTGCGACGAATGCCGAAACGGCAAACCCGAGAAGCTTTAGGCGCGCGACCGGCCACCCGAGTGCGCTGGTCGCCAGTTCGCTCCCCTGCACCGCCGACAGAAGCTTGCCGGTCTTGGAGTTGCGCAGGTTCGCCGCTCCCCACATGAACAGCAGAAGGAAAGCGATGCATACGACGACCCAGGCGCGATCCGAGGACAAGTCGATGCCGAACAAGGAGGGCCGGTCGAACGTCCAGGATCCACCTTTCCCGACAAGCTCGACGCGGTTAAACACGAACTTGTCGAAGGCAACACCCATCGCCAGCGTCACGACGGCCAGGTGCAGCCCGCGCGCGCGCAGCGAGGGCAAGCCCACGACGACACCCAGCATCGCAGTCGCGAGCGCGGCCAGCGGCATTGCGATCCAAAACGACATCCCCACTTGCACGACGAGCTTGCCCGTGACGAATGCTCCGAACCCCATGAATGCGGCCTGCGCGAGCGACACCTGCCCGACGTACCCGGTCAGAATGACGACCGACAAAGCTCCCAGGGCAAAAGTCGCGGCGAAGGCGATCGTCGTGCTCCACGACGAGGACGCGACGGCTACGAAAATCAGAACGGCGGCGACTGCGGCAGCGCCCGCAGCGGTACGCAAGTTTCGCCGCGCCGCATGCGAAGGAGGACTTCCCCACGGAAGGATTCTTCCCGGGCCGGCCGCGCGCGCGCCCAGGAGATCCCAACCGCCGCCGAACTTTGATGCAAGACTCTCGCGCCGCGAAACCCACAGCACGACAATCATCAGCACGACGGCGAGAAACTCGCGCGTGCCGATCGCAGTCCAGTATCGGGGGACGACGTTTTGCAGCACCCCGAGCACCATCGCGCCGGCAAACGTGAGCGGCAGGCTCACCAGGCGCCCGACCATCGCCGCGGCATATGCCTGAGTGATGAGCAATGTCATCTGGACCGTGTCCAGCGGTTGAGACGGCGAGAGCAGAATGCCGGCCAGCGTCGCGAGGGCGCCACCGATCATCCACGTCCCGGCAGTGATTCGCGTTGCGCGCAAACCCAATAACCGCGCGGAGTCGATGTCGTCGGAAACCGCACGAAGCGTGATCCCGAAGGACGTCTTCTTCAGCGCCAGCGCGATTCCACCGGCCAGCGCGGCAGTAATGGCGATCAGGATCATCTGGTCGATGCCGACCGCAAAGCCCGCGATCTCGATGCCTCGAATCGGGAAGAGGATGATCTGGTCGTGAAATCCGCTGAAGCCCCACAGCAACCCCGCACCTGCTTGCAGCATCAGCAGCCAGCCGAGCGTCACCACGACCCGAGGCAGCGGTCCCCGCAACGGGCGGATCGTAAAGCGCTCGACGACGTACCCCATCACCGCCCCGAAGGCGACGGCCAGCACCACGCCGATCGGCTTGGGCCATCCCCACTGCACGATCATCTGCCACGCAACGAAGGTGCCGAACATGCCCATCGCACCTTGCGCGAAGTTGACGACCCCGGACGTGCGGTAGATAAGTACGAGCCCGAGCGATGCGAGCGCGTACATCGACCCCAGAACGATCCCGGCGACAATCAGCGGAGCGAGAGCGCCCATCTCAGACACAGAACCAGTCTGAGGACTGCACCCAGGTCCGCGTGCTGGTGAGCTTGGCGGCCTTCATGCAGTTGATGAAGTCGTGGTTCCCCGGCCGGATGGTGTAGGGGGGAGCGAACCCGGAATCGAAATCGGTCATCGAGTCGAACGCCGCGAGCAAACCCTCGCGCGTCGGGTTCGGTCCGGCGCGCTCAAGACCGGCGACGAGCATCTTGGCCCCCAGCCACGTCAGCTCCGAACCCCAGCTCAACTTGTCCATGTCGCCGGGGTAGTACTTCTTCATCTTCGCCAAGTACTCCGCGACCGGCGGCGTCTGATTGCCGGGCAGTTCCATTTCCTGAATCCCATAGACCTCTTCGTACCCGGACGGAATCACCTGAGTCGGCTGGGGATCCATGGCGAACGCGTATCCGACCTGTGGCGGGCGCCACGAACCGCGGGCAAAACTCTGCCAGTAACGCGAGGCCGAGAACGCATCAAGGATCGTGCCCATACCGTCCGCGCCGTTGCCTTGGGCGTTGACGACAGTGTCGTCGTAAACGGGCTTGGCGACGTCGGCGGCTTCGGTGTAGACGATCTTGGCGCCCCACTTCGCCGCCTCGTCATTCGCGCTGGAGGTGACGATCCCGTCGATCTCATTCGTCAAGTGGACCCACACGAGCGCGATCTTCTTCATTCCCAACACCTTCGCGAGGTGTCGAACGACAAGCCGCGGAGACACGGTCCAGTTGGCGGAAAACGGGTATGAAATCCGGCTCTTGTACTCCGCCGGCTGCCCGAAGTTCCCCACAAGGGGGATCCCGCGATCGGTGAGGTACTTGATTGTCTGGTCGTTCTCGCTGTTGGGCGCTACCCACGAGGCCATCGCGAAGACCTTCTGGTTCTCCGCAAGGTCCTTCGTCGCGGCGAAGCCGATGGATGGGTCGAACTTGTCGTCCCGCGTAACGTAGCGAAGCTTGCGACCGTGAACTCCGCCGGTCGCATTGACCATGTTGAAGTAGGCCTGAACCGCGTGCAGTGCGACCGTCCCGTCACCCGGGCCGGACAGAGTGAACAAGCCACCTATCTTGATCTCGCCGGCGCTGACCCCGACCGTTTGGTCCGTGGTCACCTTCCGGCCGCCGAGGACCGTGGTCATCGTCCTGGATCCCGATGACCCGGTGGGCTGAACCGAAGGCTGGACGCTCTGGCTCGGCAACTCATGGACGACCTGAACGGGAGCGTCCCCGGCTCGGTTCACCGCCCCCACGATGGCGGCACCGAGCACGGTCGATACGAGGAGTTGGACGACGAGCGCGACCACAAACAGCCGATCCTTCGGATCGGCGAGCCCTCGGTTTGTCGCAGATATGTGCTTAGGCTCCTGCTTCACAGCACCGTCCCGGCTCTCGACTGGTCACGCACTGCGCTTGACGACTCAATCAACTGCTTTGATTCACAACCCGCCCAACCCGCGTCGCGAAGACTTGCCGACGGGCAAAACCGACCGACTACCGCACGGACGCTTGGCGCACCTTCCTAACAGGGCGCGCGCCACCGTTAACGTCCTCCTCCGCAAGCGACGAGTTCAATACAGTCCCCCGCCGCGGAGTCAGATCATCGGCTAAGCGGGCAACTTCGTTCGCCAGTTGTCGGACCGCCTCCTCCAACTGGTCGACGCGGTCGGTGTCACGCTCGAGTTGGGCGCTCAGTAGCATCGCCGACCCAAAACCGAGAAGCATGAGCCCCCCGACGCCGGCGCTGGCGAAGTACGGCAACTGAAACGCAACCTGTGTCTCGGCGCTGACCCCGAGATACCCCGCAACGGCGACTATCACCCCGGCGAACACCAGACCGAACCCGGCAGTGACGCGGTAACGGCCTTCCAGCATCAGTTTCTCCCCCTTCTTCGGGACACCGGGGCGGACGGAGCGCGCGCCAGCAAAGGCATGATCGTAGCTCCGAGAAGTCCGCCGACAACGAACAGCAGCAAGTACGAAGTGCGCAGAGACCGAACGGCCTCAATCGGAAGAACGGCGGTCCGAGGAGGGCCATACCGGCGAGAAGTCCCGCTTGCATCTGTGGTCGGCGCGGGACCCGAAGCGAGGTCAACCGACGCCCCTGAGTCGGAGGTATCAACCGGGTCGAAGGCGCCTCCCTGGTCGAAGGCGCCACCCTGGTCTGAGGTGACGGGCACTCGCGGTGCCTTGTCGTCCGACGAATCGTTCCACGCGACGGCGCCGACCGACTTCGCGCTCGCTTCGGCGAAGCCGACCGAGAAACTTAGAGACCCTTGCGGGGACGTGATGTCGAGTTGGATGGCCGCGGATTCACGCAGGTCTCCCTCCCCCAGCGAATCGGCAACCCGCAGGGTGACACCGGCCGATTCCAGCGCCCCCATCAGGACGTCCAGCCCGGGTTGCAGCAGTACCCGCGACACCTGGTCGTTGCGCGCAACGCGGAACCCGTCACTGTCGGCGACAACCGGAACGCCCGCGATCTTGAGAAGTTTGATCGTCGACGTCGCTCGACGCTCGTTGTTGCCGGCCGCGCTCTGGGAGAACGCCTCGGTCGAGACGCCGCGAGCCTGAATGAACCCACTGAACATCGACAGCTCGCCTATCGACGCGGAAGATCTCGCCGACGAGAACTCCGCCGACGATGCGGTCTCGGAGTTGGACGCAACCTGGCGCATCTTGAAAACGTCGACCCAGCCAAGCGCTGCCATCTGCTCAAAGTGCGGAGGGATGATCCCCAGAGGAGCCAGGACGGGCTCGATCGCCTTCATCTGCGCGTTCAGCGGGATGAAGATCGTATCCATCGTCGAGATCCAGTTGTCCATCAGCTGCTTTTGCTGATCCCAGGTCATGGTCTTGCTGGAGACGGCGAACCCGCTGCCGGCCGCGGAGCCGATCCCCGCGCGGACCTGAGCCGAGTCGCCTGAAACATGCGCCTCCGCGAACATCCCTTCGGCACTGCCGCTGCCGGTCGAGTCGTTCCAACTCCACTTCGTCCCGATGCTGTCCGGGTGAGCAGAGTCGGCGCTCGCATACGCTGGGGACTGCCCCGCGATTGTGATAGGCGCACCGGTGGCCGTCGGCGCCTTGCCGCCCGCGGATGCGACCTCGGCGACGGACAGCAGGTGCTGCTCCCCGGAAGCCTGGTGAGCCACGATCTTCGCGACCCAGGATCGGGCGCGCGCCGGTGCAGCCTCAGTGGATGCCTCGACTGAAGCGACCTTCACCGTCGCGGCGGGGAATCCCACGGACAGCGCGGTGATCCCCGCAGCCACGAGCAACACCAGTGACTTGCGCATGTCTACCTCCCGACCTTCTCCGGCTCCGAAGCGCCGAGGTATGCACGAACCGCCTCGTCGCGAGTACGAGCCAACTCTTCTCCTCGGGCCTCATGCACCACGCGGCCCTTCTCCATCACGTACGCGCAATCGGCAATATCCAGCGCCGAGATGTTCTGTTCCACCATGCAGACCGTGACTCCTGCATCCCGTCGCAATCCGTCTAGGATCCGGAACACGTTTGCCACCATTGTGGGGGACAAACCCATCGATACTTCATCAACGAGCAACAGACGCGGATCGCTCATCATTGCACGCGCAACGGCCAAAACTCTCTGCTCGCCGCCCGAGAGGCTGCCGGCCAATTGCGCCCGCCGCTGAGACAACAGCGGGAAGGCCTCCATTACTTCAGCTACCCGGCGATCGGCCTTGCTCTGGTCGCGACCCAGGGCGAACGTGCCGACCCGCAAGTTGTCGAACACGGACATATCGCGAAAGACGCCCGGGGGTTCGGGAACGGTTGCGATTCCGAGCCGCACGACATTCTCGGGCTCGCGCTTGCCGATCGGCTTTCCGTCGAACACGATCTCTCCCGCCCAAGTGCGCAACAGACCGGAGATCGTGCGCAGGGTAGTCGTCTTCCCGACGCCGTTCGCTCCGAGGATCACGGCGATCTCGCCCTCAGGGACCTCAAAGCTGACCCCGCTGAGGACCTGCGCCGAACCGTACCCGGCGACGACGCCTTCAAGCCGCAGCAAACTAGACACCGACGGCAACCTCCTCGCGCGACAGCCGCTCCTCGCCCAAGTAGGTGGCGATCACTGCGGGGTCGCGCTGCACCTCTGCGGGCGACCCTTCAGCCATCACGCGACCCTCGGCGAGCACGTAGACGAACTCGCACAAGTCGGCAACCATCGGGATGTGGTGCTCGATGACGACCATGGTCAAATCGAGATCCTTCCGAAGCGCGGCCAGTCGCGCTCCCAGCAATCGGGTCTCCTCGGGGTCCATTCCGGCGGCCGGCTCGTCAAGCAGCAAGATCTCGGGTCCGGCGGCGAGCGCGCCTGCGACTTCCACGAGGCGCTGCGTCGCGTGCGGCAGAGAGCCGGCTCGCTCACCCGCGAGATCGCGCAAGCCGACCGCTTCCAGCGCCGCCGTCGCGCGCTTGGCGGCGTCCTTCTCATCGCGCCTGACACGTGGCGTTCGCACGAGCGCCGATACCACTCCATACGGGTGGATCGCGTACTGCCCCAGCAAAACGTTGTCCCACACCGTCAGCGGAGCGCAAATCCCAACTTGTTGGAAGGTGCGGATGATGCCGAGATCCGGGCGCGCGTGCGGTGGAAGGGCCAACACGTCCCGGCCGCGATAGGTGATCTCGCCGGCGGTGGGCTTGAGGAACCCCGAAACGCAGTTGAATACCGTTGTCTTGCCGGCTCCATTGGGTCCGATCAGCCCGACCAGTTCGCCGCGACGGATCTCCAGATTCACACCCCGCAGAATCTCAAGTCCTCCGATCGTCAGCTCGACGTCGCGCAGCGACAGCAGGGTCCGCATCGGAACCGAAAATCGAACGGGACGCCTATGGGTTACGAGTTCGTGGACATCGACCGGCTCACGCTCGATAACCTCGGCCTCGATGACGCGAGCGCGCCGGGACCGAATCGGGCGCTCGAGGATCCAACCCAGACCTTGCGGTCGCAATACCGGAGCCAGCATCAGCAAGACCGCGCCGATCAGGGGTGAGTACGCGGCGATCGGACGAAGCAATTCCGTCATGCCTGTGAACAGGATCGCAGCGACGAGCGCACCGCTCCATGAGCCAATTCCGCCGACGACGATAACAACCACGAACCAAAGGGACTTCCACACGCTGAACGGCGTGGCCGAGACCCGCTCAATGAGGTAGGCGAACAGACCTCCCGCGATGCCCGCGTACAGCCCGGCCATCGCATACGCCAACAACTTGACCTGGCCGACCGGGACGCCGCGCGCGGCCGCCGTGTCCTCTCGGTAGCGAACCGCGAAGAACGAACGGCCGATCCGGCTTCGCCGGACGCTCGAGTCGATCAACAGGACCAACCCAAGACCGAGAAGCGCAACGACGAGGAAGGCTCGGTCCGAGGCCATCGCTTCGGGACGATCCGCGATCATGCCGACCGTGGCGGTCTTGCTCCAAGGGCGCGCGAACAGCAACTGCTCGGCCATGATCCCGAACGCAAGCGTCGTCGCGGCAAGTTGCAGTCCCTTGATGCGCAACGAAGGAAGGCCGACCAGGGTGGCGGCGGCGACGGTCGTCACCACGCTGAACACAATCGTAAACGGGAACGGGACACCCCAGGATGCGAACTGTGCCGTCCCGTACGCCCCCATCCCGATGAACGCTGCCTGCCCGAGCGACACCTGACCCGCGTAGCCCATGAGCAAGTTGAGACTGAGCACCGCAATGCCTTGGATTGCCAGCAATGCGAACACATACAGCGAGTAAGAGCCAAGGGTAGGAAAGGTCAAGATGACGGCCAGCAAGATCCCGAGCAGCAGGACCGGCCCGATGCGCGCGCCTCCGATCAGCGCTTGAGTCTCAAGCTTCTTGCGCACCGAAGATCCCTCCCGGCCGCAAGATCAAAACCCCAAGCATGATCATGAAGATGACGAGGTCTACCATTCCCCCGACCCCGGTCTGCGAGATCACAACGCTCTCGGCAACTCCGATCACCAGACCCCCGACAAACGCACCGGGAAGGCTCGTCAGACCGCCGAGCATCGCCGCAGTGAGCGCACGGACGAGAATCAGGGTCGTCGACAGCGGGTGGAACGTGAGGACCGCCGCCAGCAAGATGGCCGCCACGCCGGCAAGCGCGCCACCGAGCGCCCACACGAACGAACGCACCTGATCGACCTTCACACCCGACAGTCGAGCGAGTACCTGGTCCGACGTCGCCGCCTGAACCGAAAGACCGAACCGAGTCCGACGAAGGAACACGACGAGCCCGGACGCCACGATCGCCGCCACAACAAGCGCCGCGACACGCGTCGAGGTGATCGTCAGCGATCCCACCTCCCACCGCCACGTACCGATCGGCGAAGGGAAGGTCTTGATATTCCAGCCCCACACGATGCTTTCGATGTAGGCCAGCGTAAGTCCGGCGCCCAGCGTCGCCGCCAGCGCCGCAAGAGGAGTGCTGTCCACCAGGCGACGAACCAGCAATCGCTCCATGGTCAAACCGGTCAAGGCCGCGAGAGCTACGCCCGCCAACGCCGCAACCGCGACCGGGACGCCGCTCTCCACCAGGACCCAGGCGAAGTACAGGCCGAAAGCCCCGATCTCCCCCTGCGCTAGGTTGAAGATCCTCGTGCCCTTGTAGACGAGGACAAAGGAGACCGCGAGCAGCCCGTAGGCAGCGCCCGTGAAGATCCCGATTACAAGGTAGTCAAGCACGACTCAGCCTCAGAAACCGGTCACAAAGCCGCTGATCTGTCGCCAGCGCTTGGCTTGTCCGTCGGCACGGAACACCGCAACCGAGTTGGCGCCGCGATGATTGGTTGCCGTGTACGAGATGGGCACCCAGTACGGCTTCGAGTACCGCAACTTGTTCAGCGCGCGCACGAACGAATCTCTCGACAGCTGTGGTCCGGCTTGCACCATCGCTTCGCGGACGAGGTTCGCCCATCCCCACATGATCAGCCCGATGTCGTCCGGGGTGATGTCCGGGGCGTACTTACGCATGACTTGTTTGAACTCGTCGGTCGCGGCCGAGTCGATCGAGGCCCACGGTGACAGGACGATGGAACCATCGAGCGCCATTCCTGCCGACTCCAAGACCATGTTGTAGTTCCACCAGGTGCCGCCGCCGAGCCACGTCGGGTGATACCCCTGGCCTTGCGCCTGCACGGAGAGCTTGATCGCGTCCACGGGCGGCAAGCTCAACAAGACGAACTCCGCACCCGCGTCCTGCAGCTTTTGAACCGTCGCCGCGTAGTCGCTCTGGCGCGGGACGCTCTGGTCGACCAGGACGATCTTGCCGCCGCCGGCCTTGATTCGAGCAACAAAATTGTCACGGGAAGAAACCTGGTCGTCCTGGAACACCACGGCAGCCTTCTTGCCGACCCCATTCAGGTGCTTCAGTACGTAGTCCGCCAGCAGGCGGCCCTGGATATCGTCGGGGCAAGTTCCGAACCACGAGAGTTGCCGGCCCTTGAGGATCTCCGGGTACGTGCCGCGCATCAGATACGGAATACCGCGATCCTCGAACAGCCTTGCGCACACTTCCTGACCGGCAGGCATCGTGTGACCGATGACGTACAACGGCTCCTCGCCGGCGAGCTTGCGACACGCCGCCAGGGCGACCTGGGGATCGTAGCCATCGTCCTCGAGAACGAACCGCAACGTGCGCCCAAAGACCTTGCCCTCGGTGTTGAAGTACTTGACGATGGCGTCGAGGGTGTCCTTGTAGTTAGTAGGCAGCGGTGCGGCGCCGGTTTCGGGGACGTGCATCCCAACCGTGACGACGTTGCCCTGGATCTTGGTTGAAACCTTCGGCCCTCGATACACCGTGGAAGGCTGTCCGGACGGACCCGTGCTGGGACCGGTCCCGGGGTTCAGCCCGCCGCCGGACCCGGAGTCAATCGGCGCGCCGGGATCGACCACTCCCGTACCTGGGTCGTCGCCCGCGGCGTACCCGCCGGTGTCGACGTAACCTCCACCGGCCTTCAACTCGGCCATGTACGCCGCACGATCAACTCGCGTGCCGCACGACGCGACCACGAAGGCGAGAATCGCGAGCCAAACGATCGGTGCAAAACGTCTCATCGGTACCCCCGCAGGAATGCGTTTACCCGTCGCACCAGGCCCTCACTCCCGGCTGCTCGAAGACGGTGGGCTCGAGAGACCCCACAAGTGTCTAGTCTAAATGATTCACTATCGAACGCGGTTAGTCCTTCCGAAAGTGCATGTTCTTCCTGATCTGTCTTATTCATCCAGCACCGTGACCACTCCGACGGTCCCGTCAACGCGAACCCGCTGACCGTCGCGCAACCTCTCGGTGGCGTGACTCACGCGCAAAACCGCCGGCAACCCCCGCTCGCGCGCGACGATGGACCCGTGGGACAGCAAGCCTCCCTCTTCGGTCACCAGGCCCGCCGCCAAGGCAAATGCCGGGGTCCAGCCGGGATTCGTGAAGGGAACCACGAGGATGTCCCCGGCCCTAACCTTGCCAAGGTCGCCGAGATCACGAACTACGACGACCGGGCCCTCGGCGACGCCCGGGGAGCACGCCACGCCGCGCATTCCCTCGGTCGAGGAATCCTCGACCTCGGCGGCCTGCTCGACCCCGATGACATCCGGCGCGGTGTAGTTCGCCCAGGAAGCCTCCACGCGTCGCGACGAGCGAATTTCGCGGGTCACTTCTTGTGTGCTCAGGCTGCCGCGCGCCAGTGCGAGCAGCGAATCGCGCGTCAGCCGGAAAACGTCGTCTTCGCGCGCGAACACACCTTGAGCCGCCATTCTGCGCCCGTAGGCAACGAGCACGCGACGAACGATCCGGTTCACGCGCGACAGCGGCTCGCGGGTCTCCTCCCGCCAGAACGAGAACAGGCGCGCGGCCTGCACCTTCTTGTCGAACCCCCGGCGCGACAGACGCGGCATCGCCGCACGCACGCGCGCGCGCTCGGAATCGAAGTTCGCCCGGGCGTGCGTGACAGCCTCTGGCGCGCGCAAGATCCCCTGCAGCGCCGCGAACGGAACCGAGGGATCCTCTTCCCACCGCGGCAAAGCGAGTTCCTCGTCGGCGTCGGCCATGTATCCGAACGCGTCGATGAGTTGCTCGATTCGCGCCATGACCTCGCTGCCGCCTTCCACCGCGCTCAGCGCCGCGCGCACATCCGACGGCTCGCTCGCAGACAAGATCGCCTGCGTCACGGCGGGATTGGCGCGGAGATCGGCGGCGAGCGCCTCAAGCGCGCGTAGCGCGCGCCCGGTCGCCAAATCACCCAACCCGGTTACGAGCGCCGCTTCCGACGGCGGCGGATTCAGGTGCTCGGCCTTCGCAAGCGCGGCCCGCAATTCGTCCTGCGCCATGTCTGCGATGAAGCTGATGCGCAATGCCACCCGGTTGACCTGCCAGCGGAGTTCGAGCGCCGAGACGACGGCCTCGGCGAGATCTGCGTCGCTCATCGCGTCGCAGTCGCGCGCGAGCGCGGCCGGCTCGACTTCCTCCAGAAACCGCCGCCGGAATTCGCCCGCCGAGACGTGCTCGCGGCGGGCGACGCGCTTCGCGCGGATCAGCACAGGCAAACCACGCACGATCGTGGTGAAGGTGAACCCGGTGGTGCGCCCGTCGCCCTCGTAGGTCGGGCGGATACCGATCCCGGTATCGAAGTCGCGCTCGCAAAACTCCGGCAGGCGCGCGAGGGCCTCCTTGATGCGATCCACTCGCCAATAAGCACGCCCGTACAGCCGCCGGCCGTCGGTCGCTCGTTCATCGGCGCCGATCAAGCCGATCTGTTCACCGAACTCCTGCAGCGCGCGGCAGTAGTCGTTGGTGAGCGACATCGACGCCGTCAGCGCCGTCACTGTGCCCGGGATGATCTCGACGAAGTTCGCCGTCGTCCAGACGCCTTCGACCGCGCGGAACGAAATCGCGGTGAGCGGCCGGACTTGAAGGACGCGAACTTGCTCGTCGTCGCTCCCCTTTGCCCACTCCACGTCGACGGGGCACCCAAGGAACTCCTGCAAATCGCGGGCGATAATCCCGGCCTTCAGTGCGGCGGCTTCGTCGACTTCCACCGACGGCGGCTCGACCTCTTCAATGACCCCCGTGTCCGACGCGCGCACCCACACGTGATGCTCGCCGCGCTCGTGCTCCAGGATCCGCTCGCCCTCGGTGTCGATCTCGAAGCGGTCGGGAGCACCACGCCCGTCAACGAGAACCGAGCCGATTCCCGGAACCGCCTCGACAACGGCGATTCCCTCGCGGCCGGTGCGCGGATCGATCGAAAACGCGACGCCCGCACACACCGCCGGTACCAAGCGTTGGATCACCAAAGCCATCCGCCCGCCGGTCTCGGCGTAAGCCGTCGCCGGACCTTCGAACGCGGAGCGCCAGCATTCGCGAACGGCGGCTTCCAGATCCGCCAGCGTGACCACACCCAGAATCGAGGAGAACTGGCCGGCCCACGAAGCGGTTTCGGCGTCCTCGACCGGAGCCGACGAGCGCACGGCGAGCGGCCCGCGCGCGAGAAACGGCTCACAGGCGCGCGCCAGCGCATCCATGAGTGACGGATCCAACGGCTTTTCGAGCGCCGCAAGACACGCCGCGGAATCGCCAGGGTCCGCGCCGGCGGCGGCCAAGTGCGCAGCGAGCGCATCGGCCGTGAGGCACACCGTGTCGGGAACCGTGAAGCCGGCGGCGTGGGCGCGCGCCAACCCCAGCGCCTTTCCCCCAATTAGGTCCGTGGAAACCCCGTCGCACTGCGCAAGATCAAGCAAGAATGGTGCCGTCACCCGATCCGCCCCCACATCTTCGTCGTCGCCCGGCACGCCGGGACTACTGGATGTTTGCGGCGTCGGCGGGAACTTCGTCGGGCAGGGCGGCGAATGCGCCGTCAAGAGCGTCGAGGACGAAGTCCACCTCTTCGCGAGAGATCACCAGCGCCGGCATCATCTGCATCGAGAAGGGCCGGTTGTTGGAGAGCACCGATAGCACCCCTCGCTCGAGCAGCAACCGCATGATGGTGTACGCGTGCACGGGACTCGGCAGGTCGTAGCCCATCATCAAGCCCTTGCGCCGGAATTCCAGCAGCAGGTCCGGGTACTTCTTCGCCAGGTTGTCGAAGCCCGCTTGGAAGACCTCGCCCATCTCTCGCACATGCTCGAGAAACCCGGGCTTGCGCACCTCGTCGATGACCGCCGCGGCCACGACCGCGCCGAGTTCGGCGCCGCCAAAAGAGGATGGGTGGAAGAACGGCCAGTCCTTGAGCGCAACGTCCAGCTCCGAGCGATAGGTGCAGGCCGAGATCGGGTACACGCCGCCCGACAAGCCCTTCCCGGTGATGATGATGTCCGGGCAGATACCCCAGTTCTCGAACGCCCAGATCTTCCCCGTGCGCCCGAGTCCGGCCTGGACCTCGTCGCAGATCAGCAGCGCGCCGACGCGATCGCACGCCGCGCGCACGCGCGGGTAGAAGTCCTCCGGCGCCATGATCATGCCGGCGGTCGCAGGGATGGTCTCCAATATCACGACGGCCGTGTCGGCGTCGATGGCCTTCTCGAAGGCCTCCGCGTTGCCGAACTCCACGCGCTCGAAGCCGGGCACCAGCGGCCCGATGCCCTTGGACAGCGATGGATCGCCGGCCGACAACGCGAACCCGGTGTGACCGTGATATCCGGCCTCGGAGCACACAACCTTCACGCGACCCGTGTACAGCCGCGAAAGCTTCAGCGCGACGTCCACGGCCTCGCCGCCACCGGGAACGAAGAAGCTGATCCAGTCGCCGCCGGGCAACGTGTCGGACAGCTTCTCGGCCGCGATGCCGCGCGCCGCGGAGGGCACCAGCCAGTCGCCCACGTCATACTCGTCCAGCGCCTTGCGCAGCGCCTCGACCGCGAACGGCGCCTTGTGTCCGAAGTTGAACACACCGCCGGAGCTGCGGCAGTTGATGAAGGGATGACCTTCCAGGTCGAACAAGCGCGTGCCTTCCCGGCGTCCCTGCACAAGGGGAAAGCCGATCGCGCGGAATGCGGTTGCGCGCGACGGCGAAACGAAGCGGCAGACTTCTTCGAGGCTGGGAATGCTCTTGTTCTCGCTCATCGCAGGCTCTCCTTCGTCACGACGCCGCCGTCACCAACAGCAGCGAGTCCAGCAAGACGCAGTACGCGCGCGACTGCTTTCGTGGAGCAGGCGCGCGTTATTCGTGGGAGGGCCAGATCGTGGCCAAGATGTTCCACGCACTCTGGAATCCCACGCTCTTCGCCACCAGGGGCGACTTGCTCATCGCCCTGTGGTGCGAAAGAACTACGCCTTTCGCAAGCGCAGGTCAAACCGAGGTCGAACGCAACGCGCACTGCGCCATTGACCTCCGGAAGCCGGACTGGTTAGGATACTGACCAGTCATGTCCGAGACGGTTCCGTTTACCGAAGCGAAGGCCCATCTCTCCGAACTCGTCGACGGCGTCGTGCGCGAGCGAGAGCGCGTCTACATCACGCGCAACGGTCGCCCCGCTGCGGTCCTGGTCAACCCCGACGAACTGGAAGCCCTCGACGAGACCATCGACATCCTGCAAGACAGGAAGTTGCTGGAATCCCTTCGCAAGTCGCGCCGTGAGGCCGCCGCGGGAAAACGCCTTCGGCTCAAGGACCACTTGTAGGTGGCCTACGGGGTCGAGATCACTCCCGAGGGTCTCCGCCACCTTCGCAGGCTCCCCGAGAAGGTGCGAGATGCCGTCCTCGAGACAACCTTCGGATCCATCGCCGAGAACCCGCGCCGTGCAGGGAAACCGCTGCGCGGTGAACTCGAGGGCCTATTCTCGGCACGCCGCGGGGACTTCCGGATCATCTACGAGATCGACTACCAAACTCATTCCGTGATCATTCACCGCGCCGTACACCGGAGGCACGCATACCGACCGAGCCAAGGTCGCTGAGGTCTTTGCGGAAACGTGAATCGATTCAGATTGGCCCATCGCTACGCGACGCAGGCCAACAGGCGGTACACGACGGGGACCACCTTTGCCGGCTCGGAAGCGAATGCCACGTCCACCAGACGGTTTCCGAAGTCGGGGAGACGGCACTCGAAGCGCCAGACATCCCCGAGCCCCACCGTGGATACACGTCGTGCCTTCACTCCAGAGTACTCAGCGACGGCCGTCTGCTTGCCGGGGGTTGAGATGCCGGGCGCCGCAACGTGAATGGTTAGGTTCTGGCCCTGGATGGTCGCTTCAACCCACGCGTCGTCAAACCCGTGCTCGGATGTGTCCGCACCGGGATCTTCTGTTCGCAGCGCCGCCAGCACGGACGCCTCAAGAGGACTCGGCCCGGCTCCCTCGGGAAGCACGGTTGCTGTCGGACTCCCGGACGAGGGGACCGCGGAAGGCCCGCTCTCCCCAGTGCAGCCGACCCCCAATGCGGCAAGCAACACGACCAGCATTACGAGCACCACCCGACGACGCCCCATGGACCTCACGACGCTCACCTCGCCCCCCCATGCCCCTCATTCGCTCCCGGACAAAGATGAGCGTATCCCTGCCAAACCGTCGGGCGCACACCACGAGGCCATGTTCCTATGGGTTGAAACCAGCGCTGCGGTCAGCGCGCGGCGAGCGAGGGTGCGGGAGTGAGCGGGGACGGGAGCAGCGTCCGGCCCATCAAGAACGCGTCCACCGACGCCGCCGCGGAGCGGCCTTCGGCGATCGCCCACACGATTAGGCTCTGGCCGCGGCCCATGTCGCCGCAGACGAACACGCCGTCGACGTTGCTCATCCACGCTTCGTCGCGCGCCACGTTGCCGCGCGCGTCGAACTCGACCCCCAATTCCTCCAGCAAGCCCTCGCGCTGGGGCCCGACAAATCCCATGGCCAGCAGCACGAGGTCGCACGGGATCTCGAACTCAGTGCCGGGGATGGGGCGGAACTCCGGACGGCCGTCGGTGGTGACCATTTCGATCTCGTGCCCGCGTAGCGCGCGCACGTTCCCGTCATCGTCTCCGAGGAACTCGCTCGTCGCGACCGAGAACAGGCGCTCACCGCCTTCCTCGTGCGCCGAGGATGTGCGGAAGATCACGGGCCAGTTCGGCCAGGGGTTGTTCGCGGCGCGAGTCACAGGCGGCCTGGGCAGGATCTCGAGCTGGTGGACCGAGACCGCGCCCTGACGGTGCGCGGTGCCGAGGCAATCCGCACCGGTGTCGCCGCCGCCGATCACGACCACGCGCTTTCCTTCGGCGGTGATCATCGGCGCTTCGCGCGTGCCCTCGGAAACGTAGTTCGCGTTCTTGAGATATCCCATCGCGAAGTAGATCCCGCGAAGTTCCCGGCCGGGGATCGGCAGGTCGCGCGGAATGGTGGAACCGCCGGCAAGCACGACCGCGTCGTAGTCACGACGCAAGCTCTTGGCGGATACATCCACGCCGACGTTGACGCCGCACCGGAACTCGGTTCCCTCCGCCCGCATCTGATCCAGGCGCCGATCCAGGATGGACTTCTCCATCTTGAACTCGGGGATGCCGTAGCGAAGGAGCCCGCCCGACTTTTCCTGGCGCTCGAAGACCACGACGGAGTGTCCGGCGCGCGTAAGTTGCTGTGCCGCGGCCAATCCCGCCGGTCCCGAGCCGACGACCGCGATGCGCCGGCCGGTGCGAACGCTGGGAACCGTCGGCGTTACCCAGTTCTCATCGAATGCGCGCTCGATGATCGTGTACTCGATCTGCTTGATCGCAACCGGTTCCGCGTTGATCCCCAGCACGCACGCACCCTCGCACGGCGCCGGGCACAGACGGCCGGTGAAGTCCGGGAAGTTGTTGGTCGCGTGCAGCCGTTCAATCGCCGCGCGCCAGTCATCGCGATAAGTCAGCTCGTTCCACTCCGGGATCAAGTTCCCCAGTGGACAGCCGCTGTGACAGAACGGAATCCCGCAGTCCATGCAGCGCGCAGCCTGAGTTTGCAGATGTTCCTTCGGGAACGGCTCATAGACCTCGCGCCAGTCCTGAACTCGCTCATCTACCGGACGGCGACGAGGGGTTTCGCGCTCGTACCGCATGAACCCGCCGGGCTCACCCACGGGCCACCGCCATGATCTCGTCGTCCACGGACAGTCCTTGTTCTTCCGCACGGCGTCTCGCTTCGAGCACTCGCCGGTAATCGATCGGCATCACCTTGAGGAAATGACCGACGGCCACATCCCATTCGCGCAGCAAGCGCTCGGCGACCGCGGAGCCGGTCTCTTGGTGGTGGCGTTCGACGATCCCGCGCAACCAGGCCCCGTCTTCGTTCGAGCACTCCTCCAGATCAACCATCTCCCGGTTCAGCAAGTTCGGGAACTTGCCGGCAGGGTCCCACACGAAAGCGACGCCGCCCGACATCCCAGCGCCGAAGTTGCGACCCGTCGGACCCAAGATCACCGCGCGCCCGCCGGTCATGTACTCGCACCCGTGATCTCCGACACCCTCGACAACCGCCGTCGCACCCGAGTTGCGCACGCAGAAACGCTCACCCACCACGCCGCGAATAAAGACTTCTCCGCTCGTGGCTCCGTACAAGATCACGTTGCCGGCGATGATGTTCTGCTCGGCGATGAGCGGCGACGAAGCCGGCGGAGTGACCGAGATGCGCCCGCCGGACAACCCCTTGCCGAGGTAGTCGTTGGCGTCGCCCTCCAGACGCATCGCAATCCCGCGCGGCACAAAGGCTCCGAAACTCTGCCCCGCCGAACCGGTGAACTCAAGGCGGATGGTTCCGTCGGGAAGTCCTTCGCTGCCGTGCCGGCGCGTGAGTTCATACCCGAGCATCGTGCCGACCGTGCGGTTGACGTTGCGGATCGGCAAGCTCAGCGATACCGGCGTTCCGTTTTCGAGCGCGTCGCGGCACCGTTCGATCAAGACGTTGTCGAGGGCCCTCTCCAGGCCATGGTCTTGCGTCGCGACGCAATGACGCACGGCGCCGGGCTCGAGGTCCGGAACGTGCAAGATCGGCGACAGATCCAGCCCCGCAGCCTTCCAGTGGTTGACGGCAGGCTCCACGTCAATCAGGTCCGCGCGGCCGACCGCCTCCTCGATCGAGCGAAGGCCGAGCGAAGCCAGTATCTCGCGAACCTCCTGCGCCATGAATTCGAAGAAGCTCACGACGTGTTCGGGACGGCCGGTGAACCTCTTTCGAAGCTCGGGGTTCTGCGTCGCGACCCCTACCGGGCACATGTCCGCGTGACAGACACGCATCATCACGCAGCCCACGACGACCAGCGCCGTGGTCGCGAAACCGAACTCCTCTGCACCGAGCAACGCGCCGATCACAACGTCCCGCCCGGTCTTTAGCTGTCCGTCCACCTGCACCACGATGCGGTCCCGCAGACGGTTCATCAGCAGAGTTTGCTGCGTTTCGGCCAAACCAAGTTCCCACGGTCCGCCGGCCCACTTGATCGACGACAACGGAGAAGCGCCGGTACCGCCGTCGTGACCCGAGATCAGCACCACGTCGGCATGCGCCTTGGACACTCCGGCCGCAACGGTACCGACACCGACCTCGGCGACGAGCTTGACGTTGATGCGCGCGGCAGGGTTGGAGTTCTTGAGGTCATGGATGAGTTGCGCCAAGTCTTCGATCGAGTAGATGTCGTGGTGCGGCGGCGGTGAGATCAGCCCGACGCCGGGCGTTGAATGCCGCGTCTTGGCAATCCACGGGTACACCTTCCCGCCGGGCAGCTGGCCGCCCTCGCCGGGCTTCGCGCCCTGCGCCATCTTGATTTGCAGGTCCTGCGCCTCCGAAAGGTACAGGCTTGTCACGCCGAACCGACCGGACGCGACCTGGCGGACCGCACTCATCCGCGAGTCGCCCGCCGGAGTCGGGATCGAGCGCTCGGGGTCCTCGCCGCCCTCGCCGCTGTTCGACTTGGCGCCGATGCGGTTCATCGCAATCGCGATCGTCTCGTGCGCCTCGGCCGAAATCGATCCGTACGACATCGCGCCGGTGGCAAAGCGCTTGACGATCTCGGAAACGGGTTCGACCTCGTCGATGGAAACCGGCGGCAACGCGCCTTCCTTGAGGCGGAACAACCCTCGCAAGGTCCCAAGCCGCGTGGACTGATCGTCGATGAGCGCCGTGTACTTCTTGAAGATGTCGTAGCGTCCCTCGCGCGCCGATTGCTGCAGCAGCGCGACTGTGTCGGGATCGAACAAATGACGTTCACCCTCACGGCGCCACTGGTAGTCGCCGCCGACTTCCAGACGCCGGTGCGCGCGCTCGGCCGGACGGTCGGGGTAGGCGAGCGTGTGGCGCATGGCCACCTCGCGCGCGATCCCGTCGAGATCGATGCCGTCGAGCCGGCTGACGGTCCCGGTGAAGTACTCGTCGACGACGCTCTTGGACAGCCCAATGGCTTCGAACACCTGCGCGCCGGTGTAAGACGCGACCGTGGAGATGCCCATCTTGGACATCACCTTGAGCACGCCCTTGCCCATTGCCTTGACGTAGTTCTTCACCGCCGCATGCGCATCGAGGTCTTTGACGACACCGGCGGCAACCAACGCCTCCACCGACTCGAACGCGAGATACGGGTTAACGGCTCCGGCTCCGTACCCAATGAGCAACGCGATGTGGTGAACTTCGCGCGCGTCTCCGGTCTCGATCACCATTCCAACATTTGTCCGCGTCTTTTCGCGAATCAGGTGGTGATGCACCGCCGATGTTAGAAGCAGAGAAGGAATCGGCGCGCGGTCTCGCGACGAGTGACGGTCCGACAGGATCACGATCCGAATCCCGTCGGCAATCGCCGCGCTGACCTTGCGACGCACATCCTCGATCGCCGCGCGCAATGCGTCGCCGCCGCCGGCGACGTCGTAGAGCCCTTGGAAGATCGCCGCGCGGTATCCGGTCATGTTGCCGTCGCGATCGACGTGAATCAGCTTCGCCAACTCATCGTTGTCGATGACCGGATACGGCAGAACGATCTGACGACACGAGGCCGCCGAGGGCTGCAGCAGGTTCTCCTCGGGGCCCAGCGTCGATCCCATCGACGTCACCAGTTCCTCGCGGATGGCGTCCAGCGGCGGGTTGGTCACCTGCGCGAACAACTGCCGGAAGTAGTCGAAGATCAGCCGCGGACGCTCGGAAAGCGGCGCGAGCGGGGCGTCGTTGCCCATCGATCCGATCGGCTCGACACCCTTTTGCGCCATCGGAGCAAGCAGAACGCGCATCTCTTCTTCGGTGTAGCCGAACGTCTGCTGACGGCGCAGCATCGACGCCTGCGACGGAACGACGTGCGCGCGCTCGGGAAGATCGTCGAGGTGAACCAGCCCGGCATGCACCCACTCTTGGTAGGGATGCTCGGCCGCCAGTTCGGTCTTGATCTCGTCGTCGTCGACGATGCGGCCTTTGGAAGTGTCGACGAGGAAGACGCGGCCCGGCTGCAGTCGACCCTTCTGAACGATGCGCGCCGGATCGATGTCCAGAACCCCGACCTCGGAAGCCATGATCACCAGATCGTCGGAGGTAACCCAGTACCGCGAAGGACGCAGTCCGTTGCGGTCGAGAACCGCTCCGATCACGGTGCCGTCGGTGAACGCGATCGACGCCGGGCCGTCCCATGCTTCCATCAGCGAGGAATGGAACTGATAAAACGCGCGCCGTTCGGACGACATCGTCGCGTGGTTCTCCCACGCTTCGGGAATCATCATCAAAACGGCGTGCGGGAGCGACCGTCCGGCCATGTACAGCAGTTCGAGAACCTCATCGAACGACGCGGAGTCGCTCGCACCCGGCGTGCAAATGGGGAAGATCCGCGAGATGTCGCCCGGGAGCGAGTCGCTCGCGAGCAGCGCTTCGCGCGCGCGCATCCAGTTCCGGTTCCCTTGCAGCGTGTTGATCTCTCCGTTGTGGGAAATCAACCGGTACGGATGCGCAAGCGGCCACGACGGGAAGGTGTTGGTCGAGAACCGCGAGTGAACCAGCGCGAGCGCGCTCTCAAGACGCGGATCCGACAAGTCGGAGAAGAACGGCCCGAGCTGCGTGCTGGTGAGCATCCCTTTGTAGACCATCGTGCGCGTCGACAGGCTGGGGAAGTAGACGTCGGGGACTTCGGCGCGCGCGCGCTTTCGCATCATGAAGACGCGCCGCTCCAGATCCCATCCCGACAGACCGTCGCATGAAACGAACAACTGACGAAAACGCGGCTCCATTGCCTTCGCGCCGCGGCCGATCATCGAGTCGTCGATCGGCACGTCTCGCCACCCGAGTACCCGAATGCCCTCATCGGCGGCGACTTTCTCGACACCGGCGATGGCGCGCGCCTCCTCGTCGGAGTCCTGCGGCAGGAACGCCATGCCGGCCGCGTAAGCACCCGGCTCGGGCAAGTCGAAACCGGTTGTTTCCCTCAGGAACCGATCCGGCATCTGCATCAGGATGCCCGCGCCGTCACCGGTGTTGGGCTCGGCGCCGGCGGCTCCACGATGCTCCAGATTCTCCAGCGCCGTGATCGCCATCCGGACAATGTCGTGGCTGCGACGGCCCTTCATGTCGACGACGAAAGCCACCCCGCAGGCATCGTGCTCAAACCGCGGATCGTAGAGGCCTTCGGAATCCGGAAATCGTCTCGCCACGTGTCGTCCCCTTAGAACGAAGACAGAAATACCGCACCTGGGACGACGTTGGCCCGGGTCCAGGGAGTCTACACGGCCCGGAGCAGGGCTTCACTTCGATATCCGGACACCTGTTCACCGCGCCGACGTGCCGAAGAAGACAAACGGGACTGCCCCAGGTCTGGTTGACACCTGATATGTGAGGATCTCCCTCACCAAAAGGATGGCCACCATGTCCAAAGCACTTCCCGCGGAGTTCCGCCGCGACGTCGTCGCTGTGGCCCGCCGAAAGCAAGCGCCGCCGTCCAAGATAGCCAAGGACTTCGGAGGGTTGCGTTAGGCGCAGGTGTCGGCCGGGACGTCGTGCCAGGTGTGCGCGAAGGTCGTCGGGGCCATCCAGAGGAAATGCAGGTAGTGATCGCTTGGATCCGCGCTCGATACGCTGTGGTGACCCAACGTGCCCGACCCGATGGCTCCGACGGGGTCGCGCGACTCGAACGTGATGCCCCACACGTGTTCTCTCGACGGCGAGACTACTCGCCAGCAGAACCCGCCCAGCCGCACGTCCTCGGGTTGATTCAATTCGAACGAGAGTCTCAGCGTGCCGAGGCCCTGCAGCGGGATGTCGATCCGGCCGCCTCTGGTGGGATCGATCGCCACCGCACCGGCCGACAGCGCGCCGGCATAGGCTCGGTATCCTCCGCCGATCGCGGCCCCGCGGACCACCGCGTCGAACCAGGCGCCGGATCTTGCCCCCGCCGAACCTACGACGTGTCCGCTCTCCTGGACGATGAAGTCGATCGTCCCCGAGGAGCCTCCGTCGAGGAAGAGACTCCCGGCCAGGGAGTCGCCCGCCGCGAACAACGTGGTTGCGACGTCCGAAGGTCCCGCCGGCGATCCTGTGATGCTCAGCGTCGTCGCGGCGATCGTGATCGCCACCAGGCGCGTGCGCACGCTCATCTCGCTATCTTCCCTCTCATGTACGCCGGTTCCTCCTTGCTCATGCGCATGAGTTCGCGATCTTGAAGACCACGTTGGCGGTTGCCCGCTTGTCGCCCTTGACGACGGCAACGAGCAGATAGGCCTGTGCCGGATCGTCGAACGAACGGACTCGAAGTCGCCACGTGTAGGTGCCTGTCGTGTTCCTCGTCGGGTCGACGTCCATGAGGTCGCTATCGGTTCGCATGCCCGGATAGGTCACGGCGAAGCTGATGCGCGCCTGCGCCGCGGTGACCGCGGTCACCTGCAGATCCTCGCCCGGGCGCGCGCAGCGCGAGGACAGCCTCACGCTCAGCGGCAGGGTGTGGGGGAATCGATCGTCCGGCCCAACCGTCACGCTGGAGCGCCGCAACCCACCGCTCGAGCTTGCAGAGACGACGGGACCATCGGTGCGCGCCGAGCACGCACCGATGGTCCCCGCGAGCAACACGCTCAACAACACTTCGCACGCGCTGCGCATCGCGCGTCCCGGCACCTCTCTGGTCAATCGCCCTAACACTGACAGCTCTCAGGGAACGCGGGCACGTACGCGGGGAGACCCGAAGAGAACTTCCCCATCACAACGATGGCGTGGTCCCGCTCGTCGCCGAATCGCCCCCGTTCGCGGACCAGGTTTCGCCACTCCGCAATCTGCTCGCTAAGTGGGACACAGCCCGTGACTGCCTCTGCGGTTCCGTGAGGAAGCAGCCCCATGAACGTGGTCAGGCACGCGATCAGAAGGGCACTCGCCTTCACGACTTCCCCACCGCATAGAACCCGGCGTCATCCCAGCGCGCCCAGTCGCTGCCGGTGTCGCCGTAGGCGCACAGCCCCACACCGGCCTTCACTGCGCCGGACGGGACGGACACACTGAACGCCCACCTCTTGTGCTCGCTGGTAATGCCCTGCTGTTCCCAGTTCACGCTGGCCCTCTCCGGCAACGTACGCCTGCGCGCGGACCTCTCGCGCCGGGGGAGCGGGCCCCCTACACACCTTGGTCAAAGATGGAGGGCAGCCCCATCATTGAAATACACCTCGTCAGACTCGCAGCACCCACCCCAAACCAGTACTTCGGAACCTGACCACTTCATGAGCGGCCCGAAACGAGCCGCGATTGGCGGCCGCGGCAATTCACGCCAAGTGTCGGCAATGGGGTCATAGACAGCGCCGACCACCGACGGTATCTCGATGCCCTCCTCATCGACACCTTCTACGCCGCCCCAAACCACGAGCCGCCCATTCGCCGCGATGACGTTCGGAGAACGAACGGGCGCGTCCCTCATCCGCCTCCACGCGTGAGCGTCAGGGTCATAGGTGGCCCCATCCGACCGGTAATCCCCCCAACTATCCCCCCGCAGGGCCTGCCCTCCCAACACGACAAAGACCGACCCTGTCCAGGCAGTGGCCTCGAACCGACGGGGCGAGAGAGGCGCAGGGGGCAGCATGCTCCACTTCCCGGTTCGCGGATCCAGTGCCGCGCCTATTCCGCCCTCGCGGAGCGTGGGGGCGTTGCCCCTCCTGTGCGGCGTCGGAGTCCTAATCCAAACGATCAGCTCTCTTCCGGTCCATGCGCTAGTCGCAACGCCCCGCCCTCCAAGCGGGCCGACAGGAAGCCGACGCCACTTGTCAGCGGAGGGATCATACGCCGCAGCCTCCCAGTGGCCCCTGTCATTCAGACAACCCGAATCGGTATCGCTCAGGCAACCCCAATAGAGGACTTCTTCACCATCCCAGGCCGCCGTGAACAGCTCTCCCCCGCCGAGCGGCGACGCGGCTGCCGGGCGCCAGGAGTTCTCGGAGGGAGTGAACACCCAGGCACTGTTGGACGGGCCCGCGTCGTCACGCTCGCTCTCGCTCCCTCCCCAAACGACCAGTTCCCTTCCCGTCCAGGTCAGGTTGGCTCCGACCGTTCCCCGAAGCCCCTTGGGGGGTTCTGCGATGGTCCCCCACGTCCCGGCGCTCGGGCTGTAGGAGATCCAAACATCCCTATCCCACATGAGCATCCGGTCGCCGATCCAAACCGCCTGCGTGAAAGCCGACAAACGGACCGGCGCAGGTGGCAGCTTCGACCAGCGGGCATCCGAATGCGCTCCCGAACGCGACACGCTCCGGGGCGGCTCCTGAGAACCGCAACTTGCGAGAATCGTCGCGGCAGCGATGAGAGGCACGAGGGCCCGGGCCCGGCTACAGGCGAGGCTCATCCGCGCACCCTCTCTCAGTAATTCGTCCTGCATGAGAACCTCCGCTCATGGCTCTTCCCAGTTCACGCGAGCGGGACCTTCACAGCAGATCCCGCCACAAGTCGCCGATGATCGCGTAGGCCCCAAAGGCCACGTTGGTCGACGCGGTTGCAGCCCAGGTCCAACGCCAGGTTCCAGCGGGCCCTGCGAAGCCGTTCCCGCCGGTGTTATCCAACCCCGCAGCCCCAACGGACGAATGCGCTCCCACCGATCGAACGAGAACCTGGGCACCATCGGGCGATTCAGATGTGTACACACACGCACCCTCACAACTCCACCCGTTGAAGGCTCCCACGATTCCATCGGTGACGAGGTTCGATTCTTGAACAAGTCCCGCACCCGCGGAGGCCACCTGAGCCGAAGCGCCCCCCATGTCCGAACGATCCCCTGCGGCAAGGACCTCCGTGCGTGTGCCGGTCCAGATCGTGACCGGCAGCGCCCCTGAATCGCTGCGCGCATGCCCCTGCGTGATCTCAGCCGTGTAGCTCGTGAAGAACTCGACCACAAAGAGTTCCTCGCCAGGGTCCAGATCCTCCACCCCTACCTCGGTCGTCAGATCAAACGTCGCGTGGGGCGCGGGTCCAATAGAGCGCCGAAGCGACAGGCCGCCGGATGAGAGCGCGAGCGCCGATTCACCGGCGGCCAATGGCATAACTCCCTGATCTCCGCCGTATTCGCTTCCTCCGTCTGCGAACCGCTTCCCCCCGCCAGTTGCAATCCCCATCAACCCCGGCCCGTCGCTCGCTCGCTCAAGATGGAACGCAACGTGAATAGTGACGTTGGTCAGCCGGTGCGAACCGGCAACGACATGGAAGGCGAACCAGCGCGGCCGTTCGCTTGCGCGGCCGGTGCTGACGATGTTAACGACCAGCAACGCGATCGCTGCGGCTTGTCGTCCTCGAGACATCATCACCGTGGAACGAAGTCAAACGTCAGCGAACATGCCTTGATTGAGGCAGTCGATTGAATTAGCAAGTAGCCTGTTCGAGCAGGCGGGGCGCCAGAGGCAGGAATCCACTCCGGGGTAACCGGAGTCGAGTCCGTCAGCCAGAAGGTGCGAACCACTCCGGCCATGCCGACCGAGAGCCTCGAGTCGGATTCGTACCATGTGGCGCCGACCTGAATCCGCGCCTTTACCCGCAGGTTGCCGGGGCCGTCGACGCGCAGTCTGCCGTTCCCGATGTATGGAAAGAACCGACCAGGTCCCGCAGGTGCCTTGGCACACGAAAACGGCTTCTTCAGCGTGAGGTGATCGCTTTCGATGGAACTGGGGGCCGGGTGCCACACTGGGACTGCCTGGCCGGCGAGCCCGGGCTTGCTGTTCACACAGGCCACGAGGGCCGCGCACGTGAGGACAGCGGCTACTCCAAGGCGCGCACGACGCATGACGTCCGTAGTTCTCACAGCATCTCCGTTCGACGCGCCCCGCCTGTTCCCTGCCCTCAGCAGCCTCCACCAGCGGCAGGAGACAGCGTGTCGCTGCTCGAACCAATGACCATGGCTCGCCTCGCCGTCTTCGCCCTGCTCGTCGCCGTTCTCGCACCCGCTGCGCCTGGGCGCGCGATGCCTCCTCGCGAGGCAGCGACGTTCGCCTACACGAGCGTCGAGGTCAAGCCGGACGACGTCCTGACGCGCGTCTGCGACGCCCCGGCCAGGGATGCGGCCCTGGTCATGGACGCGTGGTCCATAGCAGGCGTCGCCGCCGGTTGGGGCCTGAGTCCAGGTGACACGGACTACTACCTGAGTGCCAAGGTCGGGAGTCAGTCCTACGAACGCTCCCTCGCCCCGGGGTCCGGGGGTGCCTGGCACGGCTGGGAATCGGCGCAATGGGCGATCCAGGAGCAAGGACGTTTCCGAGCCGCCTTGGCGGCGTGGGGCGGCGATCCGTTCAAGTGCACCTTCCGGTTGAACGGCGTTGTCGTCGGACGATCGGGCGACCCATCCAAAGCCCGCTACCTGCTCTCGTCGGACTTCTCCGTCGGGGCCGGTGCGGGCATCACTAACCTCGGCGCCGCCGGTGCGCTCGCACTCGAGCACCAAGTCGCAGGATATGTCTTCGCCTTCATCCCGATCGATGCTGGGACGGTCGTCGTGCACCGCCCCGATGGGGGAGTCGAGGCACCGTGGGGCGGCACCGACGGGGCGGTTGTGGCCTCGGATCAGGATGGCAGATGGACCTACGTGGTGTCGGCGGCGAGGCGCGGTGGCATCTGGGGCGGCGTGATGGTCTTCCCGGAATAGGCAGCCGGGGGCATCAGGGCCGGACGTGATCACCACCATGCAGCAAGTTCGGTTGCCTCTCCCGGGTGATCGATGATGATCGACGCCACGGGCGGAATGGCTTGCCCCCCATAGTTGACGAAGGGCTCGGTGAAGCCCAACTTCGCAACGCGAGCATTGGGCGTAATGGGATACTCGGCCATCTTGCCGCGGGCGTCGACGAACTGGATGCTGCACTTCGTACACCATCGGAGGGCGACCGCCTCGAGGCGTCGAGGCTTGCGGAATTCGATCGTAACCGTGCGAACGGTGCCCGAGCACGCGGGGCAGTCCTCGGTGCTGATGCGGGTGTCAAGGTCCCCGTCCGTCAGAGGGCACGGGTCGAGAGTCTTCCTTCCCGATGCAAACTCCACCGCACATGTGGCGCCCCGGGTCGGGGGTTCTGCACCAGATCCGCGCAAGGGTGCGGGCGGCAACCGCATTAGGATCTGCCGATCGCCAGGCGCTTCGATTTGCACGACCACCGACGCGGTCAGCCTGTAATCCTCCGCAACGCGTCGATCGAACGTGCGCGCTGTGATGACGTCGTAGGGCTCGCCATCCGACGTGGCGAGTTCCACGAACCAGTGTGCGCCCCAGGGGGGCGGCCGCCATGAGAACCCAACCTTGCGGCCGTCGTCGACGACAGCGGCGGGCTTGTCGATCAGCTCGATGCGCGGGAGAGGACCAGCTCGATTCGGGATCGACATGCTGACGTGCGCCCCTCGCGGCGTGCGTACGTCGATGTGCAGGAAGGTGGTCTTCACGTGGTCGTCGAGCCGGATGGCGAAGCGCCCCGACCGGTCCGTCTTGCCCGCAGACCCGCCCGCGCAAGGTGTCCGCCGTTCTGAGGGCGGGAAGCCGCCAAAGGCGAGGGATCCGAAGAATCTGTCCAACTGGTCGCCGATAATCGCGGCAGTGTCCTTCTCTGGGCACGGAGTGTCGCGCGCGTTGGACTCCTCGAGCGTGAGTCCTACGCGCGCTCCGGCGACCGGTTGGCCGTCGAGATCGGCCACGACGCCCTCAACACGCGCGGACCCCTCAGCGATCTGGACCGCGCCGGCCGGCGCGGGCGCGTAGATGGTCGGCGTGGCAACAGGACGCCCCTGCGTACACGCCGCCAGCGCGAACGCAACGACGACCAGCGCGCTCGCGCGCCGACAAACGGGACTGCCCCAGGTCTGGCACACCTGATGTGTGAGAATACGCCCAAAGCACTTCCCGCGGAGTTCCGCCGCGACGTCGTCGCGGTGGCCCGCCGAAAGCAAGCGCCGCCGGCTCAGTGGCGCAAACTCGCGACGATGCGCTCGATTGTCTCCCCGTGCTTGGACCAGCGACGGCCGGCGCCTCCGGAGAAGCTCAGAACCTCGGTGGCGCTCCAATCGATGAAGTACTGGCGCCCAACGCACCCCGAGCACCATTCCTCACCGGACCAGTTCGCCGGCTCCTCCTCGTCGGAGACTCCGTGGATGAAGAACGCGCGTCGCGCGTCGACCGTGACTTCTCCCCCGGTGGTCACCCCGCCTCGGTGCCTGCCGAACTCCACTCCTGCCTCTATCCCGCTGCGGTACTCGTCGAACGATCCACCGTTGTCCTCCGCGTAGATCTCGTAGTGGACCGATCCGTCGGTTGACCCCAGCAGCGTGAGGTAACCCCTCTTGGTCCTCACCTTCCAGCTCGCCGGATACGACATGCTGAACAGGCCGTCGGACCGCGTGTAGGTTCGCCATTCCTCAGAAGGTGTCGGCGACGGGGACGGCGCCGATGCGGAGGGACGCGGGCTCTGTGGCGTCGGACTCGCGTGCGGCTCCGCGGTGTCCACCCCGGTGCCGCAAGCCACAAGAAACAGGAAAGAGACGGCTGCGATCGTGGGCCGATGTCGAATTCGTGCACTCATGGACACTTCCTGTCCTCCGCGGGCACGCCCCCGCCGGCCCTGCACCGCCCCTCATAGATGACCTCCGCGGCTCATCTACTTGGCACGAACGCGCGCGTGGGATGGCATGCCAAGACGCGCTCTCCTCTCCCTGTCGCCCTCATCGACACCAGGCGCGCCTGTTCCCAGGACTCCCTCCAAACCCCTTCAACATAGAACACACTCGTTTCGCACACATCCAACGGATACCTGAACGTCTCCCCAGTCTGGACGCAGACAATCGGGCGGCTCGCCCGACTGCCTTCGCGCACACCCGCTCTAACAAAGACGAAGCAGAAGCGATCCTTGTAGATGCTCACAGCCCCGACGATTCCTCGGAAGCCATTCTCGTCGCTGTCGAAGGGTTCAAATCGCGGCTCGGGCGCTTGGCATGCAACGAGGACTACACAAAGCACGAAGCTCACACCACTCCGGATGCTCATTCACGCCTCCCTGCCCGACCACGGGCCCGGCCCCTGCCTCCCCCTGCGGGCGGAGGGGCGTCCGGCCGTGCCTTAGAACCCCAGAGGATGCATGTCAACGAGATCCATCACCACCTGCCGGTAACAGTTCGTGCTCCACACGTTCACGACAGCATACGCGGGACACTTCTTCCCCTTGTCGGCCCGCAGCACGAGGTTTTGCGGGTTGATCACGTGGACCAACGTGCGGTCGTAGTCCCACGCCCGGCGCGCGCGCGAGTGACCCGGCCTCTACAGCGCCGCGTCCAGTTCCGACAAGGTGGCGCGCGCGACGCGGCGGCCGCGCGCGCGCAGCGATCGAAAATCGCCCAGCGCCTGCGCTTCGATCAGCCGGCCGAAGGTGTAGGGCGCGCCCGGCACGTCGAGGTCGTCGGGGGGAATGTCGTCGGTCACTTGGATGAATACGCCGGAATCCGGCCCCCCTTTGTGTAGTTGTCCGGTGGAATGCAGATACCGCGGGCCGAACCCGACGGTGGTCGCCACGCGGAACCGGTCGCGAATGCGCATGCGCGCCCGATGCAGCGCGCGCACGTTGGCGGCCGACGGCTCGACGAACGCCAGCAGCGCTACGTAGTCACCGGCACCAACCGAGTTCAAGACCCCTGCGACGTCCGCGCGATCGTCGTCCGACTGAGTGCCTTCTTTCAAGATGTCGCCGGTCGCTTGTTTTGCTTCGGCGACGTTGGGCTGATCAAACGGATTGATCCCGAGAACGTATCCGGCAAACGCGGTCGCAAACTCCCAGCGGTAGAACTCGCGTCCGAGCCGCAACGGCCCGTTCGCGTCGAGACGAACGATCGGGTGCCCGGCCGCAGCGAGATCCGCGAGGTCGCCGATCTCTCCCAGCGTTACGAACAGCCGATCGTCCCCGTAGACGGATGCGGGACCGAGGTCCTCACCGGTCACCGGAAGGATCCCGAGGCCCTGCTTGCCCGTGGATTCCGCAATGAGTTGCTCAACCCAAGCCCCGAAGCTCGAAGCCTCCGGCGAAAGCACGAGCGTCAACTTGTCGCGTCCGCGCGCGGCGGCCTCGCCCATCACCGCGCCGAGCCACGCCGCCTGGTTTTCGCCCTTCGACACCGGGGCATGCGCGGCGCCGGCCGCCTCTGTCGCCGCACCGAGTAGATCCTCGAAGGATGCGCCGAGAAGCGCGGCGGGAACCAAACCGAACAACGACAGCGCGGAATACCGGCCGCCGATATCCGGCGGATTCGCGAACACTGCGCGGAAACCACGGGCGCGCGCCAGTTCTTCAAGCGGCGACCCGGGATCAGTAATCGCAACGAAGCGCTCACCGCGGCCGACCTTTTCCCAGAAGTACGCCAGGTGCGAAAGCGTCTCGATGGTTCCGCCGGACTTGCTCGCCACGATGAACAATGTGTGGTCGAGATCCAGCGAGCGCTCGGCTGCTCGAATAGCTCCGGGGTGCGTGGTATCGAGCACGCGAAGGTCGATCCCCTCCGGACCCACCCCGAGAACCCTGCGCATCACCTCGGGCGCAAGGCTCGATCCACCCATGCCGAGCAGCAGCGCGTGCGTGAACCCGGCGGTCAAGACCCCGTTGCGAAACGCGATGAGATCGACCACCCGGTCGCGCATCGCGTCCACCACGTCCAGCCACCCAAGCCGGTCGGAGATCTCCGCCGGCGACGGCTTCCACACTGTGTGATCTTTGCGCCACATTCGCGCAACAATGTCGTCGCGCTCCGCCGCCGACGCGCGCTCCTCGACCGCACCGGACAGCGCCCCGAGCGAGGACTCCTGCTCCAACCGGTTCATCGCGACCCCCAGTGCGCCACACCGGCAGACTGCCGGCTGACGGCGCTCAGTGGTTCAACCTACTCCTCGGTCCGGCCCAGATGGAAACCCCAGTGCAATCGCGGGAACCGGTCGGGTTCTAGGGCTCGGTGCGATCGCCCTCGGGGTTGCCGTCGCGCACGTGGCGTTCGCCGAGCATCGACGCGACCACCTCGCGCGCGGCGGCGAGCGCGTCCTTGGGTGTGCGCTCCGCGCTCACCACGCCCTCGTCGAGCGCGATCACCCGGTCCACGACGTTGGTGAGAAAGGCCAGGTCGTGCTCGACGACCAGCAGCGAGCATCCCGTTCGCTCGCGCCACGAGCGGAACACGCCCAACAATGCGGTTCGCTCGCCGTGAGCGAGACCCGCGGTGGGTTCGTCCAGAAGCATCACTCCGCAGCCGCGCGCCGCCGCGATCGCAAGGTCCAAGATGCGGCGCACTCCCGTGGACAACTCGGAGATGAACGCGTTCTCGTAGGACGCGAGACCAAACGCATCCGCCACGTCGAGCGCGCGCTGTTCGGCCTCCGCGCGCGCGCGCCGGCCGTGCCCGGCCACCCGACACCCGACGGCGATGGCTTCGCGCACGGTGAGCGATGGATACAGGCGTCCGTGCTGAAAGGTCCGCGCCATGCCGAGGCGCGCGCGCACGTGCGGTGCGTCCCACGTGATGTCTCGACCACCGAACAGCACGCGTCCGCGCGACGGCGGCACGAGCCCGGAAATCACGTCGAGCAGCGTCGTCTTTCCCGAACCGTTCGGCCCGACGATTCCGACGGCCTCCCCCGGCGCGACTTCCAGAGTGACCCCGCGCAGAATCCGCACCGGCCCGAAGCCGACCGCGATGTCTTCGACGCGAAGCTGCGACACCGCGCTCAATGCGCACGCTCCAAAGTCGCGGCGGCGTCTTCGTCCAGCAGCACCGGAGCCAGCAAGTCGTCGCGCGCGGCAAACTCCTTGGGCGTGCCCTCGAACACGACTCGCCCGCCGTCCAGGTACACGACGCGATGCGCGATCGCCAGCGCCTCACCGAGGCGGTGCTCCACGACGACGACCCCGGCCCCTGCGGCGGCGATCTGACGAACCGTTGCCCACAACTCGGCGGCAAGGTCCGTCTGCAAGCCGAACGTCAACTCATCCAGCAGCATCACGCGCGGCTTGAGCATCAGCGTCTGGGCGATGGCCAGCATGCGTTGCTCGCCTCCCGACAAGGTCCCCGCGTACGAACCGGCGCGCTCGATCAGGCGGGGGAAACGTTCGTCGAGGACCGGGCGCGCGCCCGGCACGCCCGCACCAAGAGCAGCCATGCGCAAGTTCTCGGTCACCGTGAGGCCGGGAAACACCGGGCGCGCGCCATCGACGAGCACGAGCCCGCGGCGCGCGCGCTTTTCCGGCAGCAACCGCGACACGTCTCGCCCGTCGATCGACACCGAGCCACCCGAGGCTCGAACCATCCCGGCGATCGCTCGCAGCAGCGTCGTCTTCCCGGCCCCGTTGGTCCCAAGGAGCGCGACGATCTCGCCGGGAGCGACCGACAGGTCCGCGTCGCGAATCGCATCCTGCGAGTCGAACCGAACCGTGATCCCGCGCGCGTCCAAAACCGATTCCCCGGCGCGCGCCGGAGCGGTTCGGGGAGCGACCGCGGCATGGACGGTCGCGCGCCTGCGCGGAACGGCATCTCGGGCGACGATCCGGACCGCGGCATCGCGCGCGCGCTGCATGACGTATCCGAACCCGCGCGGCACGGCGACGAGAATCACGATCAAACCCATGCCCGATCCAAGCAACTCCCACGGGCCGCTGAAGAACAGGATCGCCCCCTGCATGACCCCCGCGCCGAGCGCCGCCGTTCCCGCCGAGCCGAGTCCCCCGATCGTGGCCATCGCCAGAAGTACCAAAGAGCGCTCGGGTGAAAACGCGTTGGGGTGAAGTAAGTGCTGATTGAAAACGTAGAGGTACCCGGCAACGCCCGCCATAGCACCTGAAAGAGCGAAGGCTACGAATCTCACGGCAGTTACCGAGATTCCATGCACAGACGCCGCCGCCTCGTTGTCGCGCGCGGCCAGCATCGCGCGCCCCAAGGGGCTACGGCGCATTCCCCGCACGAGGCCGATGAAGAGCATCAGCGCCACCAGTACAACGGCCGTGATGACCGCGTCGTTCTCCATCGCGAACCCGGCAAGCCTTGGTGGACTAAAAGGAGCAAGCGGCCACAGCGAGGGGAACACGAGCAGCAGCGAGGACCATCCCAACGCGAATGCGAGCGTCGCCACCGGGTACGCGAACCCACCACGACGAACGAACGCGGCTCCCAACGCGACCGACGTCACCGCCGCGAAGATCGCGGCGATGGGTAGCCCGACGAGCGCGTTGAGGCCCGGGCCTCCGACCGTAGCAACGACCGCACCCACGCCGGCAATCGCCCAATGCCCGAACGACAATCGACCGGTTAACGCAGTCACGATCGAAATCGACGCGGCCACGAGCGCGAAGATCGCAACGGCTCCGACGCGCTGAGCCTGGCTCGGCGGCAACGCGTGCGTCACCACGATCGCGACGGCGAGCGCCGACAGCGCCAGCGCGGGACGACCGAAACGCACGGCGGCGTTCTTCAGCACGGCTTGCGGCAGGGGACGCCAAGGGGCGGCCAGCACCCACGAGGATGCGGCGAGGGCTTCTTCTTCACGACGCGAGCGAGGACGGCGCAGCATCGCCGCGCCGAGCACGATCACGAACAGCATGATGTCGGCCACCGCGGCGCGATCCGTTCGCCACAACACCGTTTGGTACAACACGCCGATTGCGAAGGACGCGCCGACCGTGCCCGTAAGGCTCGACATTCCGGCCACCACTGCCGGTGCCAGCGCGAGCAGCAGAATCCCGACCGAGACCCCACCGTCGAGTGACACGCCGGCGACCGGAACAGTCAGGATTCCGCCCAGCGCCGCGAGCACGCCGGCAACCGCCCACACGCGACGAGACACCGCGCGCGCCGGCACTCCGAGGCTGCGCGCGCGCTCCTCGTTCTCGGCGAGCGCGCGCGACGAGACTCCCGCGCGCGTGCGCAGCAAGAAGCCTGCCATGGCGGCCAGACCCACGGGCACAGACATCGCCGCCACTACGTGCGTCCCGGAGAACCGCAACGGGAAGATGTCCAACGTGACCCCGAACGGAACCACGTAGAACGGCAGCGCGCCGAACATGATCGCGAGCATCGCGCGCGCGCCTGCGAAGACCTGTGCCACGCCGAGGCTGGCAACCATCGGCAGGGCGCGCGGAGCGCGCCCCAAGCGTCCAACCAGCAGCGACTCCGACACGATGCCGAGCACCGCACCCGCCACCAGCCCGATCGGCAACGCGAACCAGAAGTTCCAACCCCCCGCGACGACAAGTTGCGCCACCATCGCGCCGGCCAGCAGGCCCTGCGCTGAATGCGCGAGATTCAGGAACCGATGGGTGCGATAGATCAGAACGAGCCCAAGCGAGGTAAGCGACGACAACCCGCCGAGCAGCAGCCCGAGGGCAACGACGCCGACCGGAATCCGCAGCAGAACAACCGCCGCGAGGACGAACGCCCCAACCGCGGCAGGGATCGCCGGTCCGCGTCTAGTTGTATGCATCGCGCCGCCCGTAGCGGCGGCCGTCCTCCGGGAACACATAGGCGCCCGTGAAAGCGCTGCCGTTACGTCGCGCGGTCGCCGACCAACTGAGAACCGTGAAGTCCCCCATCAGCGCGTGCTCAATCCCGCCCGGTGAAAGCAGCAAGCTGCGCGCGTCGGTCGTGCGTCCCGTGGCGGCGCTGTACCGATATGAGTCGAACTCAGCGAGGGCGTCACGGAACGTATCCACCGTGAGGTTTCGCCCGGCATTCGTCACGCCGGCGACGAGCGGCAATATCGCCGAGTAGACGAGCGGCGCCTGCGCCGGAGGCTCGGCAGATGTGATGGTGCCGTACTTGGCATGCCACTCGGTCTGCTGAGCTTCGGTGTCCATCGCCAGGTCCGGCATGAAGTTCTTGTCGAAGCAGGTCAGCCCCGAGGCGCGCGTCCATTGCTTCGCGCTGAACAGTCGCACCTGCGCCGGCGTGTCCTGCCCCGAACACGGCCAGATCACGTAATCGGGCTGATACGCCTGCGCCTCGGCCCCGGGCGTAAAGGACATTGGAGATCCGCCCTCGGGCATGAAGATCGTGTTGACCCCCGCGGCGCGGAACTTCGCGACGACATTTGCGGCCTGCGGCTGCGCCTCGGCGAGGTCGGCCGAAATCGAGGCCTGCGAAACGATGTTGATCCCCGCGCTCTTGAACCGCGCGGCAACGGTCTTCATCGCCGCGGCTAATCCGGGATACTCGGCGTAGAGCAGCCCGAACTTGCGCGCGTCCGTCCCGTCATACTTCGTCTTGGAAACGCGCTGAGACAGGTAACGCTGCATCGCGTCCACTTGCGCGTTGAACGAGGCGTACGCCGGGGTACACCAACCGTTGGTCTTCTTGTAGAGATCAAACCCAAGGTCGTAGGTCGCGATGTTGTAGATGCCCTTGGACGCCAGATACGGGCAAACGTACGTGGATACGCCACCGTGAGCGGCGACCGCGGCGAACGGCTTTAGCTCCATCGCAATGCGTTGGGCAGCCGCCGTCTGGTCCTCGGGGGTGCTCCCCGCTTCAACAACGACGCCCTTGATCTTGCGCCCATGAAGGTTGAAGGGGAACCCCATGAACGTCGCGCCGCCACCGGCGTGCTTGTTGAGATAGCTCACCCAAGTCCGAAAGGCCTCAGCCTCGTCGACATTGGACTCCGCGCCCGTGCCCTTTAGGTACGGACTCGTTCGCGTGCGGTCACCCTTCCAGTAGTAGACGACCGTGATCTCTTTGTCCGTAACTCCGTAGGTCTTGCCGCCCCTCGGAGCAGGTTTCCCCGGGCTGGGCAAGGAGGGATCGTCGTCGCGCGGCGGCGTATCCGCCGCGGAGCTACCCGATGCGTTCGGTGAGGGCGACGCGGACCCTGAGGCGGTCGGGACCGTTCCCAGCGTCGGGTCACCGGACGCCGACGCTTGGGGATCGCCGGAGTCGGCGGAATCATGTTTTGGAGAAGAGCAGGACGTCGCAACGAGCGCGACCAGAAGCGTGAACGCGGCGGCGATTCGCAGGCCGCGTCGATTCCCGGACCGTGGGACTGTCATAAGTTGCGGCCGGGCGCTGAGCGCCCAAGCCGACCTCCTTCATGGATGCGTGGGATCGGGTCAACCTTCCAGCAGACCTATTGCACAGGCCCCCGGGAGCGCGTGCAAATCGGACGCTTCAACCCGGGGGTCGGTCCACCCGGTTCAACGAGCGAACGGGCCCTTCGGGCGCGCGGGCCGATCCGACCCGAGGGCACGCCCAATCAACCTCGCATCAAGGGTCAAAAAGCTGCCCGAGTGACGCGCGTTAGCGCGGCCTGTGCAGCTGTCCGCTCCCCGGCCGCCGATCTTCGGAGTAGTCGACCGAGATTCCAGCGGCCTGTGCGCTCTGCGCGATGAACGGCGCCGCCCGTTCGGCGAGCGCCGCGATCGTGATGGAAGGATTTACGCACAAAGAGGTCGGCACGGCGGACCCGTCGGTCACGAACAACCCGGGGTGGCCGCGCAACTCATTGTGATCATCAAGCGCCGAGATCGCCGGATCGTCTCCCATGCGACACGAGGCCAAAGGATGCGCCGACAGCGAGTTCTCGGTTTGCTTCCACTCCAAGAAACTGCCGAGGCCGTCCTGCTCGACGATCGACCTGACCTTTACATCGGCGTCCGCGCGCGCCGCGAGAGTTCGCTCCGACGGCTTGTACGTGAGCTGAGCGAGCGAAGCAGCCGAGGCCAACCGGGTGAAGTTCCCCGTCGGGGGCGGCGTCCCGAACACACCTTCGTTCTCGTCCTCCACCATCGCCAGCACCGACATCCACGATGGCCACTTCTTGGAGAGTTCCTTCTTGTCCGCGCCGAACCAAACCGGGTCACCCTCGACTCCGTCCTCCGGCATGAGGTTGACGATCGGCGGGTAGTAGATCTGCTGCAGCGCGTACCGAAGGCCCTCGGGGAGGGACGGATCCAATTGATCGAAGCTCGTCGTTCCGATCGAGCGACCGATCGAGTGCGCCGCGTAGGGCACCCCCGGCGCGCGCTCAAGACCAAGCAGTTCCTTCACCTTGTCCTCGTTGAACAACGCAAGCGAGACGTGGTCGCCGTTCGGCGAGAAGTAGCGACCGACCGCGTTCGGAATACTTCCAAGCGCTTGCGCTGATCGCTTCAAGATCACCGGCGTCCCCAGTGCCCCCGCCGCGCACACGACAACTTTGGCCTCGATCACACCGCCGCCGGTCTGCGCGCGGTAATCGTCGGGGTTGATGGTGAGGTAGTTCACGGCGTAGCGGTAGCCCGGCGACGCCGCCGGACCGATGAACTGCACCTCGTGTAGCGGCCGGATCTCGGCGCCCGCGGACACGGCAGCGGGGAGGTAGTTCGTCAGCATCGAGCGCTTGGCCCCGTACACGCAGCCCGTCGCCATCCATCCACAACGCCCGCACTGGGACAGATTGACCGCAACCGGGACGGGGTTGCACGTCCCCCCGGCGCGCGCGCACGCCCCCGCCCACAAACCGCCGCTGTACGAAACCTCGTTCCACGGCTGCTGTGCGACCGGCAGGTTCTCCTCGACGATGTCGTACCACGGATCCAAGCTTCCCCGGGTGACCGAGGCCGGCCACTGGGATACTCCGTTGGCTTTGCGCTCGAAGACAAAGGTCGGGGCCCGCATGGACGCCGCGAGATACACGACGCTGGATCCGCCGACGCAGTTGCCGGCGATGACCTCGACACCGGTGCCCATAACTAGGTCGAGAATCCTGGTGTAAGTCCCAAGCTGATAGTCCTGGCTCAAGTCCGAGGTGTCGAGCCACGGCCCTCGCTCGAGCATGAGAACCTTCGCACCGCCGGCGGCAAGGTGAAAAGCGGGAATGGCGCCGCCGAATCCGGTGCCGATTACAAGGACGTCGGTCTTCTCCGTGGACATCAGGCAGGGCTCCCATTAACGGTGGTGCCGGGATGCAAAGAGGCGAGTTCCCGCGCGTAGGAGTGATTCTGGAACCACCACAGGTCTCCCAAGAGCGGAGCCGGGAAGCCGATCGCGGCGAGCCCGGGGTGCCCCGTTTGCACGGCAGTGGCTGTGTTGAGGTGGCCGGCCGTGTGATAGGCCAGGAACACGACGGCGCCGAGCGCTTCCCACAACGCGCCGTCCGGCCCGTCGAACATCTGAAGCACGAGTTCGGTGCGCTGCTGAAACGACAGAGCCACGAACGGAGCGACTCCGGGTTGGCGCGTCAAGGCTGTGTTGTCGTACCCCGCCGCGCGCATGTTCAGCTCGGCCACGCACGGACCAAGGATGGGCTCGACGCCGGTCGCCGGGAAATACAGCAGGTCCACCGCGCCGGCCTGAACCGCGCCCGGCCCCTCGGCCGCGCCGGCAATCGCAGGATCGCCGCCCGGAAGGGGTCGCTTCGCTCCGGGGATGAGAGTGTCGGCAAATGCTTCCCACGAGGGGACTGCCAACGCCGCGCTCGCCGGATCGGGCGAGGGAAACGTGCCCGTCGGGTCCGCGGCGCGGGCCAACTTCAGCGCCGGCGCTGCCTGGAATGCGACGAATGCCAGCGTCGCGCGCCGGATGAGTTCCCTGCGAGTCAGATCCATCAGCCCGCACACCATCCGCCGCCGGCAGCGCCGCTGACGCCGCCACCGCCGCCGGGTTCCCCGTATGCGCGCATCGCCGCGGCCAACTCCGGACTGAGCAACTCGATGACGTCGGCCGCTTGACTCGGCCCGGCCGCCACCCCGGCGACACGGAAGTTCTCCATGCGCGCGCCGCCCATCCCCGCGCCGGTATCCCACCAGTAGCTTCCGTCCCAGGTCACGAGCGGAAGACCGCCGGGTTCGGCCTGAACGCTCCAATGGTCCCGCTGCCAGTACCGGCAGTGATTCGCCGCGATCGCGAATCGCGCCGGCTCGGCGGCCGTGAATTTCGCAGCACCACCGTCGGACAGCGTGATCTCGCGCTTGTCGTACTCGACGCACAGCGGATCATCGGGATACCCCGCCATGTCCGGTGCCTCACCCTCACCGAATTGCCGAAGGACGCACTCGCCGGCAAACGGCGGGTCCTGGTACACATCGACCGGGGCGGCCGGCGCGCGCCCCATAACCAGAATCGGAACAAACGAACCCAAGATAAGGACACGCGCAACGAACGACCGCATTGAACACCCTTTCGCTCCCGCCTACGGACGCCCCACTGTTCGACGCGCGCGCACTCGTCTCCTCCCGCGCGCGCAGGATACCCACGCCTTGCGTCGAATGGCTTCACGAAGCCGTTTCCCGGGAGGGTCAATGCGTCGTTTCTCTCTGCTGCTTTCGCTTGCGCTCTGCATCGCCGCCGTTCCGGGATCAAGTCGTGCCCAGGAGTGGACCCCTCGCCCGGCAACGTACGGAAGCTATCTGGAACGCGACGTGAGAATCACCATGAGCGACGGCGCTCGCCTGAGCGCCGACGTGTACCACCCGGCCGACCTCGACACCGGTAATCCCGCCGCCGGCCTATTTCCCGTCCTTCTGACTCAAACCCCGTACAACAAGAACGGCCTCAACTGGCTCGCCCCGTATCTGGTAACGCGGGGGTATATCCAGGTCGTCACGGAGGTGCGAGGCACGGGCTCATCCGAAGGCACGTGGGAGGGGATGGGCGCGCGCGAGCAACTCGACTCGAAAGAACTCGTTGAGTGGGCGGCATCGCAGCCTTGGTCGAACGGTCGAGTCGGCCTTCACGGAAGGTCGTACGGTGCGGTGAATCAGTTCTTCACTGCAGCGCAACACCCCAAGGGCCTAAAGGCTCTCTTCCCCGTCGCGCCCATGGCCGACTGGTACCGGGACTTCGCATATACGGGCGGCGAACAGAACACCAGTTTTCATCCGGCATGGCTGGCCGCAGTCACGGCGCTGGGTCTGGCTCCGGGGACATACGCGACGAGCGATCCGGCCGGCGCAGGCTCGACGATGCTTCAGCACGCCGGCGGCGCACTCTCGTTCCAGGCGTCGTCGTTTGCTCGTGGCCCGGCCGGCAACGACACCATCTCCTATGACGGTCCTTTCTACCGGCAGCGCTCGCCCATCGAGTTCGTCGATCGCGTTGACGTGCCGACCTTCGTTGTCGGCGGATGGTTCGACCTGTTCCAACGCGGCGAGCCGATGCTCTACGACGCGCTCCAGGCGCGAGGCGTCCCGGCGCGTTTGTTGATGGGACCTTGGTACCACCTCGACGCCACGTCGGGGACAGGTCTTCCGGCCGATGACGTGCCGACGCTCGACGAGTTGGAACTTCGCTGGATGGATCGGTACGTGCGCGAGGACGCCGATCCCGACCTCGACGCAGACGTTGCTCCGATCACCTACTACAGGCTCGGTGACGGCCACTACCACACGTCGGCCCAGTGGCCGCCCGACGGAGTCCGATTCGAACAGCGATTCCTTGGCGGCGCCGCAGTCGCGGGAGTCCAGCACGGCACTCTGCAGATGCAGGCGCCTGAAACGTCGGACCCCGACACCCTGATCTGGCAACCGGCTTCGGGACCGTGCTCGCGCTCGATTTCGCAGTGGTCGGGCGGAGGCCTGCGGCAATCCTGCGAAGAGGACAACCGCGCGAACACCCTCGGCGGCCTGACCTACGACCTGCCGCTCGATCAGAACACGACCATCGCCGGACCGCTGGCCGCGCGCCTGTTCGTCTCGACCAACGACCGCGACGCGTTCGTGACTGCGCGCGTCGAGGACGTCGCGCCGGACGGTAAGGCGACCCAACTAACTGCCGGGTGGAGCATCCTATCTATGCGCGCGATGGATTCGACTAAGACGCGCACAGCCGACGGACTCATCGTTCAGCCCTACCACCCGTTCACAAAGGAGTCGGTCCTGCCGGTTGCAGCGGGTGAGGTGAACGAACTGTGGGTCGAGATCTTCCCGACCGCCGCGCTCCTGAGGCAGGGACACAGCCTGCGGCTATCCCTGCAGCCGTCCGATGCGCCACACCTGTCGCCATCGGTCCCCCTGGCAGCAAACATGGTCGGGTCGGTGCTCTCGCTTCACCACGACACCGCATTTCCATCTTCGCTGGTGATTCCCTTCCAGCGGTAACGCGCGCTCAGTCGACGAGGCGCAATCCGTCGAAGTGCGCGCGGCAGCGCGCGACTTCCTCCGCGCTCATCCAGGTCGTGCGATCGACTTCCGCCCGCGCGCCGATCTTGGAGGACTTCTCGATCCACAGCGGGTTGTACTGGAGCAGGGAAACTTCCTCCGCTCCGGCATCGCGCAGGAACCCGGCGATGGCGGCCAGGTTGGCGTCTGTCGCAGTGATCTCGGGGACGAGCGGAACGCGCGCCAGGACCGGTACCCCGCCGGCGCGCGCGCGCGCAATTAGTGTGCGGAAGTTGTCCAGGATCGTGCGGTTGGACGTGCCGCACCACTTCAGGTGCTCGGCGTCGTCGAGGATCTTGATGTCCATGTACACCTGGTCGAGGTAAGGCTCGGCCAGCGCGGTGTACCGCTGCATCGAGAACAGCCCGCAGGTCTCCAGCAGCGTATGAATCCCGCGTTCCTTCAATCGGCGGAGCAACTCGCCGGCTTCCTCTGGGAAGATCATCGGCTCGCCGCCCGACAAGGTGACGCCGCCGCCGGATGCCGCGTAGAACGGTTGGTAGCGGGAAATGGTGTCGATGATTTGTTCGACGTCGAAGGGACGGCCGACTACCTCAAAGGCACCCGACGGACACGCGTCCACGCACCGGCCGCATACATCGCACAGGTCCCGGTCTACGAAGCCTTCGCGCGCGCGGTCCAGCGCACCTCGATCGCACGCCGCAAGACACGCAAGTGTCCCCAGGCAGCGCTTCGTATCGAAGGACAGTTCGGAGCCGATGCGTTTGGTTTCGGGGTTGTGGCACCACGCACACGCCAAGGGGCATCCCTTGAAGAACACCACCGAGCGGATGCCGGGACCGTCATCCAGCGAGTTGCCCTTGAGTTCGGTGAGCAGCGCGCGCGAGGTCGTGTCGGAAGCGACGATGGGATCGACGCTCATCCGCCGTACTCCGCTCGCTCTATCAATTCGATCTGCATGTCGTGGTTGAGGGTGACGAAGTAGGCGTTGTACCCCGAGATCCGCACCAGAAGGTCGCGGTAGTTCTCGGGATGCTCCATCGCGTCGCGCAAAGTCTCCGAACTCACCACGTTGAGTTGCATCTGCATCCCGCCGAGCGAGAAGTAGCCCTTGGCGTACGCGGCGATGTTGTCCACGGCGCGCGCGTGGGAGTCCGACGCCGCCGGGACGTACTTGACGTTGAAGGCGACGTTGTTATCCAAGTTCGTAGGCTCTAGTGCAGCAACATCGCCGAGGTTGTCGAGCAAATTCGGCGATGCTCCCGGCGACGGGGTCAGCCCGGGCGTGAACGCTTTTCCGGTGCGACGACCCGACGGAAGCGCGCCGGTCAACCCACCGAACGCGACATGGTTGGACATCGACCAGAAGCCCGTCGTGTAAGGACCACCGCGGAAACTACGGCGACTCGAGAACAATTCGTGCGCCAGTCCGGCCACGCGGTTCGCCATCTGCAGCGCATCGGCGTTACCGGAGCCGAACTTCGGCACCTTGTTCTCGATCATCGCGTGGATCTGCTCGTAGCTGTCGAAGTTGGATCGCACGGCAGCCAGCAACTCCGAGAACTCCACCAAGCGCTCGTCGTACACAAGGTGCTTGATCGCCATCATGGAGTCCACGATGTCGGTCAGACCAATGCACGCGACGCCCGAGGTATTGAAGCGCGCGCCGCCGACGGTGACGTCGCGGCCCTTGCGGATCGAACCCGAAATCAGCGACGAAAGCAGCGGAGTGGGACGGATAAGCGCGTGAGCCTCGCCCAGCATCTTGTTGTAGGTCGTAGCCTGCTCGACGAGAAAGTCCAGTTGGGTTCGAAACGCTGCGAAGAAGTCCTCGAATGCGGGATACTTAGCGGGGTCTCCGGTCGAAGGGCCGACCTTCCAGTCCATCAGCGGGTGCAGTCCGTCGTTCAGCGCCATCTCGAGCGCGGCGACCATGTTGAACATCATCGAACCGGTATGCCCCATGTGCTGCCCGGAAATCGTCGGCTCGACGCACCCGATCGCCGACCAGTCGCGCACATCCTCGGGCCGGTAACCAAAGCGGCCGAGAGACGCCATGACGTTCTCATCTCCGTGAATCGACGGCGTCGCCGTGGTCACAAGATTCACTTCCGCCAAGCGGCGCAGATACGTGTCGCTGTTGGCATCGAGGCTGTAGCGCGCGTTCACGTTCGGGTCGCGCAGCTTCAGCATTTCGGTGACCTTGAGCAAGACGTAGGTCATGTCGTTCACCGCACTCGAACCGTCGCGCGCCATGCCGCCGAGCGTGATCGCCTGGTCCGAGGAACTGCCGCCGAAGAGGTAGTTGCCGATATCGGGCACAAGCGGCAGGTGGTCGGTGCAACGAAGGTAGAAGCAACCGAGCAACTCGATCGCGTGTCGCACGTATGCCTCGCGCGCGCCCGGGTCGGTGATCTCCTCCAAGTCCGACTCGAAATACGGCTGTAACCACTGGTCCATGCGCCCGAGGGACAACCCCGTGTTGGTGTTCTCCATGTGCGCTGCGATCCAGCCGATCCACACTGCTTGCACCGCCTCGTCCAGCGTCCGCGCCGGGTGCTCCGGCACGTGATCACACGCGTCGGCGATGCGGAGCAACTCGTCGTGGCGCACTGGATCGCCGCAGGACCCGGCTTCGATCCGAGCTTGCATCGCGATGTTGCGCGCGTGAGCGACGACGCCTTCCAGACAGAGGCGCATCGCCTCGAGCGTGTCGCGCTTGAGATCGTCGGCTCCAGAATCCCGAGCCGACTCAGCTTCGATCTCGGCGATCACGCCGCGCGCGCCGAGCCGAAGGAGTTTGGGGAAGTCCAGAACGGTGTGCGAGATCGCGATGGTCTTCCAGCACGTGTACACCGCAAAGCGATCGTCGAGTTCCTGGCACAACGGCTGGTCGTGATTGCGGCGGACCCACTCGCGGAACGAACGACTCGCCCAGTAAGGAAACACTTCCTCGTGCAGAATCCGCGCGACTTGCTTTGAAACCCGGTAAGGGTTGAGCGGCCGGTCGGGCGCCGACAACAACTCGCCCCAGATGTAGGCACCGTGCGCGTCGGGGTAGATGACGACGCCGATGTCCTTCATCGTCGTCGTGCCCCCGATGAGGTCGCCCTCGCGAATCAGCGGCTGCTTGTTCTGCATCAGGAACTTGAACGCGCGCGCCTGACGAAGAACCGGGCTCCAGGGCCGCCCTTCGGAGTCGGCTTCAAACCCGTGATCGCGGAACCACCGCGTCAGCAACGCAGGCCGTTCCACGCATATCTCAGGCATTGTCTCGAAGTGCGCGTCCAAGAACCGGCGCAGCCGTGGGAAGTCGTCGAGCGAGTACCGGGCGAGGTAGGGCTCGTCCAGGACGCGCACCGTGTCTGAAGCTTCGCCGGTCAGACTTTCGACGGCAGGTGCGGCCGACTTCGCGAGCGGCGCGGACAAGACACGCTTCGTCTTGGCGAGCATCTTGCGATGACGCCTCCGGAGCAACAGCGACAGGTAGTAGTTGAACAGCGACAGGTACGCGAGGTTGCCGCGCGCGCGCATGCGTCCGCGCATCAGCAGCAACAGGGCTTCGTTCGGAGGAGCCGACAGCATCTCGCGCGCGGCCTCCTCGTCCTTGAAGATCATCGTGGCCGTCGCGTTCTCGTCCGCACCGCGCCGCACCGAGACTCGACCTCCCCGGAAACGAATCGTCCGGCCGATCGATCCGGACTCGGTACACACCGCAAGCGAGAAGTCGATCCACCCGTCGGTCCCACGCAGGTACCGGCGCAAGGACGGCCGAAGGTTGAACTGCAACGCCACAAGGCGCAAAAGAGCGCCGGCGACCAGATTCATCGGTGACGGTATGGGGCGGCCCTCCCTGGCTCGGCTCCGTCGTATTGTCGCCGAAATCGCCTCCGGAGAGAGAATCCGGCTCACCCGACCGTCGCGGACCGTATGCTTACCCGGCCGTGATCGAAACCTCTCAACTCCCACCCGGCATCTCGCTCCGCGAGTGGAACGCCGAAGAAGACTCGCTCGTCGAGCTCACCGACTTGCTGCACCGCTCATACGCGGGACTGGCCGAGATGGGCCTGCGCTACGTCGCCACATACCAGGACGAAGAAACCACCGCGCGCCGGATCGCCGGGGTCGAGTGCACACTGGCGCTGCTCGACAACCAAATGGTGGGAACGGTGACATTCCGTCCTCCCGGCCGCTCGCGCGGCTGTCCGTGGTACGACCATCCCGACGTCGCCTCGTTTGGTCAATTCTGCGTCGATCCCGATCTGCGGCGCGTCGGGCTGGGTTCCGCCCTTCTGGACCACGTCGAAGCGCGCGCCGCGCAGTCGGGTGCTGCCGAGATCGCCTGCGACACCGCCGAACAAGCCACCCACCTGATCGAGATGTACGAGGCGCGCGGCTACCGATTCATCGAATACGCCGACTGGCGACCGATGACGAACTTCCGCAGCGTCGTACTGAGTAAGACCCTGCCGACGGCCCGTTAGGCCGCGCGCGGCTTCTCTCTACGGCGAGTTCACGCACATCCGCAGATCCGGACAGTCGAGACCGTCGAGGAAAGCCGCGGACGTGAACTGCTCGCTGAGCAGGTCCTCGGTCGGCGCGCCGTTTACCGATGAGGCGAGCAGGCGCTCAAGTGCACTCGTGTCGTTGCGTAGATATCTGTCGAACCACGCGCGTGTGTAGTAGGCGGACAAACGCTGGAGCGGTTCCTTCGCGTTCGGGTTCGTCTGCACCCAGTCGAAGTGACTCGCCCCTCGGAACACGATCTCCATGGTCGCGACCCCGGCCGCGCGCCACACCTCGTACGCGGCCTTCTTCTGACTGGGATCGTCGTTGGCGGGAGTCGTGGAACCCCTTGAGTCGCTCGCTTGACCCATAGCCGGAACTCGAGGCACGGACGGGTGGGACGTGCCCGGGAGTTCACCGCCGATGAATGTCGAGGCGGGACCGCCGCCGCTCGGCGTGCCGTCGTCGCCGGCGACGTCCTTGGCCAGATTGTCCCAAGCCACAATCGCCTTGATGCGAACGTCTTCTCCCTGTAGCCAACTGACACCCCGCGCGGCCAGCGAATGACCGGCGGCGCCGATCTCACTCGGATCGACAAGTTCGCTGAAGGGGTTCTCGGGGGAAAGGAGGAAGTCAATGCCGCTCACCACGGCATCGACGTAGTTGGAGGCCTGCTGGAAGGGAACCCCCGGGCAGGGCGATTGGCCCTCGTACGCACCCCGCGCCGGTCCGCAAGCGGAAGAACCAAGAACCGCAGATCGCCCCACGCCTTGCGGATCGACGGTAAGTGACAGGTAACCGTGTCCCGCGAGATCGCGCGCCGCCCACTGAACGTGGCTCTGGACCGACGGGCCGCTTCCGGGAACGATGACCACTGCGGGAAGCATCTCCAAACCGCTGAGGTCCGCCGGCGCGAAAAGCACCCCATAAAGCTCAGCCCCCGTGCTGCTCGATGGGAAGGCGACCTCACGGCTCTGCCACTCGCCCTGCCACTCGTAGGCGGGAGGAGGGTCCTCGTAGAACGGGACGAGGCCCGTCGCTCCCGGGAGCGGAAGCGCCGGCTCCGCCCAAGAGGTCGGTGCGACGAATGCGCACACCACAAGAACCGCCCAAGCCAGTCGCTTCCCTCGGCGCACCAACCGCTCCTCTCGCCCTGCAATGCATAGCCTGCGCAAGACCCCGCGCCCGGCATCTACCAACCCGGCCCAAGACGTGGCCAGAGTAGACGATCGAGCCCCTCAGGAGAATGTTGAGTATGTCGATTGCGGCCGGCTAAGCCGTGCGCGCGGGTGGGATGTGTCCCATCCGGCCGGCGTGGTAGTCCTCGATTGCTTGGACGATCTCATCACGCGTGTTCATCACGAACGGCCCGTAGGCGGCGATGGGCTCGCGAATCGGCATCCCGCCGAGCAAGAGAACATCGAGCGGAGCGGAGGTTGCCGACACGGTAAGCGCATCGCCCGGACCGAAGACCACGAGTTGCCCCTCGCGGAACGGTGCCCCTAACACCCCGGCGCTGCCCTCGCCCGACAACGCATACGCGAGCGCGTTGAACTTCGCGGGCCATGCAAGATCGATGCGCGCGCCGGCAGCCAGTGTGACGTGTGCGTAGAGAATCGGTGTGTGCGTGACTCCTCCACCACGATGTCCGCCCAACTCGCCGGCAATCAGGCGCACCAACGCGCCGCCGTCTGCAGACGACAGAAGCGTTACGGCGCCGGGTTCGATGTCCTGATACCGCGGCGGCGTCCACTTGTCGGACGCAGGCAAGTTCACCCAAAGTTGGGTTCCGTGGAACATGCCGCCCTTGGTGATCAAGCTCTCAGGCGGCATCTCTGAGTGAACAATCCCGGCGCCGGCCGTCATCCACTGCGTCGCGCCATCGGTAATCAGTCCGCCGCCACCGGTCGAGTCACGGTGTTCGATCGCGCCGTCCATGATGTAGGTGACGGTCTCGAAACCGCGATGCGGATGATCGGGCGCGCCCTTCGCCTCGCCGGGTGCGTATTCCACTGCGCCCAGATGGTCCAGCAACAGGAACGGATCGGTCAGCGCAGGATCGATGCCTGGGAAGGCCCGGCGGACTTGAAAGCCCTCGCCTTCGAACGTCGTCGGGGCTGAGACCACTCCGACCACCGGGCGCGCGACTGCCGTGGGACCAGGGACCGGAATCCGCGGCAACAAGACAGGATCGGCGTCGACTGCAGGCATGGCCTTTGGGAGAACGCCCGCGCGCGCACCCCTGTTCCCGCGAACTCGGGTGTCGTATGCTACACCCCATGATCACAGTCCCCGAGGCCGCCCGGCGCGCGGGCGTCGCGGCGGAGACCATTCGCAGGTGGATCCGCGCAGGACGCCTTGCATCCACCAAAGTCGGAACCCAGCACCTGGTGGACGAAGGTGACGTGGACGCACTCGCAGGACGCGCACGACGCGCGGCCGAGCCCCCAGCCCCCTACGCCGCCCGGGAGGCCTCTCCGCAAAGGGACCTGAGCCGACTGAGCGGACGGATCATCACCGATCCGCACCTCGCCGTCGGTAAGCCCACCATCCGCGGAACGCGCATCCCCGTCGAGTTGATTCTCGAATTCCTCGCCTGTGGATGGAGCATCTCCGACGTGCTCGACAACTACCCACGACTCACCGACGACGACGTGCGCGCATGCCTGGCGTACGCGGCGTTGTGCGTCGGAGACGAAACCGTGCTCCCGATCACGGCTCGATAGTGCGCATACTCGCGGACGAGAACATCCCGCGCGCAGTTGTCGCCGCGCTCACCGAAACAGGGCACGATGTCCGCGGGATCGGCGACGAGTCCGGAGGCGCCGACGACTTGGATGTCCTTCGCGCGGCAGTCCGAGAACGGCGAGTCCTGCTGACGGCGGACAAGGACTTCGGGGGACTCGTGCGCCGATCCAAGCGTCCGACTGCGGTGATACTGCTGCGCGCTCGAATGTCTCCGCCCGACCGGCTTGCATCCCTGGTGGTTTCGGTCGTGTCCACGCGAGACGACTGGGAGGGTTTGTTCGCAGTCATCACCGACGCGACGCTGCGCGTTCGGCGCATGACCCCTAATTCCGACCAAGCTGTTTGACTCCGCGCGCGCGCGCCTCGACGATCGATGTGAGACTCGGAGGAGACATGACCAACGATAAGCCGCGGCGCGCGCGCAAGCTGCCGATGGTTCCCCGCGAACATGGGGCGAGTTTCATGAGCGTGCATGCGTGGCTGCTCGGGCTGGTCGGCGGCCTGGTGGCAGGCGGTCGCGATTGGGCCGGTCTGGCGATCAGCCTCGGTTTCGCCGCGCTGTTCCTCCCGCTCGCAGCAGCAGCGTCCTTTTGGTCCCACAAGTCGCTTGGGGCGCCCGCCCGACGGAGAACCGCGATCCTGCTCGCGGCGTACGCAGCACTTGGTGTCGCGGCGCTTGGGCGCGGACACGTCGGCAACCTTCTGTCGCTGGGTGCAGCCACGGTCGGCGTCGGACTCGCCTACGTGGGCGCGCGCGCATGGAAGGGGCCGCGATCGATCTTGGCCGAACTCGTGGCGATCGCCGGGATCACGCTGCTGGCGCCGCTCACGTGGATCCTCATCGCCGGACCGGCGCGCGCATGGACTCTGTCTGCTCTCGCCGCGTTCCTGGCCTTCGGCGGCACGGTTCCCTACGTTCGCGAACGTGTCGCACGCCGGACGCTCGGCGAGATCGGCGCGCGCGAACGCCTCTCACGCGGAGCCGTGGCGATCGTCTGGCAAATCGTTTCCGTCGCGGCGGCCGCGGTCGGCGCGATCGCCGGACTCGCCCACCCCCTGCTGGTCGTCGCGCTGGTTCCGGGGGCCGTCAAGACGGTCGCCGCGTTGGGCGCGCGCGAAACGCGGCCGCCGATTCGGCACATCGGCTACATCGAGACCGCGGTGTCCACTGCGTTCGCCATCCTCGCGGGATGGGGCCTGGGACTCGGGCCGATCTGAAATCGCGCTACCCTAACGGCCGCTGGTGTTCGTCTCGTGGGTGAGGCCCGTTTTCGCGGGGGGAGTACAAGGATGGCGACAATCAGGCAGTCCGCAAAGAAAGACTTCTTCGAGTGGAGCGGTCCGGCCGAGTCCGGCGTTGACGTCGGCGGCTTCCAGATCGACCTTCCAATTCGCTACTACCGCAGCGACGTGTTCATCGGGATCTTCTCCGCAGAACTCGACGCAGCGCGCGCACTGCTCCCATCCAGCCGACTGCAGCCGGTTCGGTTGGCCAAGAATCGCGCGGCAGCCGGAATCGTAGCGTTCAACTACGTCGAGACCGGCGTTGGCGCGTACGGCGAGATCGGGATCGCAGTGCTGTGCACGCTCGACCGCGAGGCGCCCCCGTTCGCGCCTTTGCTCGCCGAAGCCGCGTGGCCGGGCTTCGGGGCGTTCATCGCGCACCTGCCGGTCACCACGCGCATCGCGCGCCAGGCGGGACGCACGGTGTGGGGTTACCCCAAGTTCGTCGCCGACATGGCGTTCGACATCACGCCCGAGTCTCAGCACGTGGATCTGCGCGAGGGCGGCTCGGACATTCTGTCATTCGGGGTGCGCCGCACCGGACTCGTCATCCCCGACCGGCGCGCGCTCGTCACCTACACCGTGCGCGGCAACGATCTGGTCAGGACGAAGATACCGACGCTTGCCAACTACCAGACCGGCTTCGGCCGGCGCGCGGGAAGTCTGACACTGGGCGACCATCAGGTCGCGAAGGATCTGATGGACCTCGGCGTCGGATCGACCCCGGTCATCACCAAGAGCTACGTGTCGCACTCAGCGATTCTGCCCGTCGGCGAAGTCGTCGGCACAACCGACCGCGCCTACGAGGGCTACTGGGGTGCGGAGCGCGAATCCGGCCTGCACACCGTGCGCTACGACCGCGGGACCCAAACGACTGTGACGCAGAGCACCGACGCGACGGCGACGCTGACATGATCGTTTCCGCCGAGGACCTCGCGGTCGTCGGCGACGTAGTGCGCCGCTTCGGCGAGCACGTCGAAACGACCTTGTTCGGCGCCGAGGGACCCGACGGCGACCTCGGCGCAGTGCCCAAGTTGCTGCGGGAAACCGCCGACATGGACTTGCTCGCCGACCCGAATCCCGGCAACGCGGGCCACGACGCAGGGGTATGGGGGCGCCACGCTCTGGAGTCCGGTGCGGCACTGTCGCTGGTGACGCTCAGCACGCTCGCCGAGACCTGTGCGGGCTTCGCCGCGGCAGTGCATGCGCAGGGCATCGGGTGCCTGGCACTGGACGGCGAATCGGCCGAAGGCGCGATCGTCGGCGCCGCGTTCATGCCACCCTTGGGAATCCCTCTGGATGAGCGCACTGCTCCCGATGTCTGCCGCGTCCAAGAAGACGGGACGCTGCACGGCACCGCGCACTTCGTCACCTCCGCCGGAGCGCCGGAGTCGCTTGCGTGCTTCGCGCGCGCGGGCGACGGTTGGGCGCTTGCGACGGTTGGGGCCGATGCTGAGGGCGTCCGGGTCCAAGACGTAGGCGCGCGCGTCGGCGTACGCGCTATGACCCAGTCCCACATCACCTTCGACCGCGCCGCAGCGACGGTTCTGCGCCGTGGACCCGCCGCAAGCGATCTGCTCCGACGAGTCGTTGCATGCGACTGGCTCGGTCAGGCTACGATCGCGGCCGGAGCGGCGAGGCGCGCGCTTCGCGATGCGCAGACCTACGCCGAAGGCCGCTATCAAGGCGGCAGCATCATCGTCGAGCACGCCGCCGTCCGACTGCTGCTCGCCCACGCGCGCCACGATGTCGAAGTGATGACGTCGGTGCTCGGCGCGCGCGCGCACGAACCGCTGGCGACGATCGACGCGACGGCGCTGCTTCGCTGGGCGATCAGCGCGCGCCTTTGCATCGGCGAGCACGCACGGCGCGCGGTGACCAGCAGCCTGCAGGTTCTCGGCGGGTACGGATACATGGATGACTACGGCCAGTCCAAACGACTGCGCGACGTGAGTGCGCTCGCATCGATGCACGGCGGACGCGACCAGTTGCTCCTGCTGCTGCAGGATCTCGCAAAGGACGCGCGGTGATGGACGCAATCCTCGCCAACTCAATCGAACGTCTCGCGCCCCTGGGACGCTTCCTCTACGACCGCGGAGCAGAAACCCTTTGGGAACGCGACACCGCGACGCTGCCGGTGAACCTGCGCGCGCGGCGCCGCGCATATCGGCGGTTCGCAAGCGAGGAGATCGCGCCCCGCGCGATAGAGGCCGACCGCGCACCCCACGACTACGACCCTCGGCCTTTGTTCGCGGAGGCCGCGCGCCGTGGATTCCAGTCCGAACTTGTTCCACCGCCGTTCGGCAAGATGCCCCTCGTTGCGCTAACCAGCCGGCGCACGATCTTCCATTCCGTTCTGAAGGCCGAGGAGTTCTGCGCGGCGTGCGGGGGACTCGGCCTGTCGGTGCTCGCACACGACCTCGGGATGGCACCGTTGATGATCTCGGGACACCTCCCGACGTGGAAGCGGTGGCTCCTTCCGTTGTCGCGCGCCAACATGTCCGGACGTCCGAAACTCGCAGCATTCGCAATCACCGAGCCCTCGGCCGGATCCGACGTCGAAGACACCGACGGGGCCGCCGCCGCGCGCTTCACGACGACGGCGCGCGCGGTGTCCGGCGGCTACGTCTTGAACGGCCAGAAGGTGTTCATCTCCGGCGGCGCCTACGCCGACATCGTGTCGACCTTCGCGGTTCTGGAACCGACCGACGGCAGCAAGGGACGCGTCGATCGCGACTGGACCGCCTTCGTCGTCGAGAGCAGCCGGCAGGGTTTCCGCGTCGGTCGCAGCGAGCACAAACTCGGTCAGCGCGCGTGCGACGCAACCGAGTTGTTCTTCGACGATGTGTTCATCCCCACCGAGAACCTGATCGGCACCGAACGTTCAGGCTGGGCGCTGAACAGAAACGTGCTCAACTACTCGCGGCTGCCGGTGGCAGCGATCGGTCTTGGTATCGCGCGCGGCGCGGTCGAGGCCGCGACCGAGTTCGCGCGTAGCGCCCGCCTAGGCGGCAGGCCGCTTCTGTCATACCAAGAGGTGCAACTCGCCTTGGCGGATCTGTGGCTCGAGGTGATGGCGATGCGCGGGATGGTGTGGCAAGCCGCGCGCCAAAAGAGCGCAATGCAAGGAATCAACAGCGCGACAAAGGCCCGCTGCGGGGACGGAGCCTTCGCCGTCACGACGCGCGCCATGGAGTTCCTAGCCGACCACGGAACCCTCACCGCGAACCGCGCCGAGAAGACGATGCGTGACGCGCGCCTCAACCAGATCTACGAGGGCACCAACGAAGTCAACCGCTTGGGCTTCATCGAAGCCTTCTGGGACTCAGGCATCGCACAGTAGAAGACGCGCCTCACCCGACGTAGATGGGCGAAGTCAGAGCCGTCACGAGAATGTGGTCGCGGCAGTACGTCGTGTTCTCCGGACGCAGGGAATTGCAGTTCTCACGTCTCTGCGCCACCCCGTCGGGAAGCCGGAGCGTCGCACGCACCCACCCGCTGCTTCCCGCAGTGAGCGACGGAGCGTTGAACTCAATCGATCCGCCCGGCGCCAGCGGCGCGTCGTCGACGGGGGTTTCGATGCCGGCCCCGACCGTTCCCGCGCGCACCTCGACCTCACCCGCGAATCCAAGGCCATCCGCGCGCACGCGCATCTTCGTGCCGGGCGGCACCGTGTCTCCGATCATCGACTCGTAGTTCCCGTCACCGTCTACGTCGGCTTCCAGGACGAGTCGCGGCGCGCCGTACATCGGCGGGTGAATCGCGATGCTGGTGCGACCCTCGCGCAGCGCGTCGACGACGCCGCGCTCGCTTCGCGCGCGCGCAAATACCCACGTGGTCGGGTTGCCAACCCCCTGCACTGCCGCCGTCACGAGCGCGTGAGAATCGCTGCCTCCCGTCGCCCCAACGTGCGCGCCGCGCTGCAGCCAGCATTCCCAGTAACGGACTGCGTCCTCATTTGGGGAACCGGCCGGCGGCTGCAAGACCCACGGCCCGTTCCACACCTCAACGGTGTCTACCGGGACGTCGTAGCCGTAGGTCCAATGGAGGTTCTCGGGTTCGTCGCAACTGAACTCGCCGACAAGCCCCGCCGTCGGGTGGTTCGCTTGGAAAGCCCCACCGGCCGCACGCAGTGCGGCAGCCATCTGCGCGACGGCGGAGGCGGATCCATCACCGCTGTCGTAGATGCGGTCAACACCGAGCATCTGTCCATGACCGTTGAGTGAGTTCTCGTACCCGCGGACGCCGATGACACCCTGCGTCCCGAATCCGGGATCAGTGTGGGACCGAATGTCGTTGTGGTCGGTGATAGCGAGGTAGTCGAGCCCGCGCGCCGACGCTTCGAGGAACCGCTCCGCGACTGTACCGCTCAGCGCGTAGGCCGTATCCGGCCCGGTGTTGTCGTCGTCGGGCGGGCAGTAGGAGTCGTGCGAGAAACATGTGTGCACGTGCAGGTCTCCGGCCAGCCACTGGCCGACGGCAGCTCCCGGTGCGGCGGACACCCACACCGGCGAGGAGTACGCGATCGGCTTGCCTGCTGCGTTGCGCGCGCGCACGTAGTAGTAGCCCTGCGCACCCGATGCGAGAATCGATACGTCCAGAGTCGATATCCCACTCTCTACGACCTCACCGCCACTGGTGACGACCTCAAGAGTTGCCGCCGCGTCATTCACCGACGCCTCGATGTGAAGCGGCGCATCCTCCGGACGCACGAGGCGCGCGCCCATCAGTTCGTCGTCCAGCGTGTAGGTCATGCGCACATCCGACGTGCGGACTGCGTAGAACCGACGAGCAAGCATCGCTTCATACAGGGCCCCCTCGCCGCGATCGGTCGCCAAGATGACCGTCTTCGCCCACTGCGGTCCACCCCAATCGTCGATGCGCTGGTGCCCTAGATCCTCCGCGCCGACGGCACCCAGATGCCACCCCTTATCGAGCGCATATGAGTAGTAGGCGTCGTAGTCCCGATCATCGTTGAACAACTCGATGCCGACCATGCGGTCATCAGCAGCAGGAACGTACGCGAAATCCTCCCAGTTCACGTCCGGGTCATACGGACCGACAACCTGAAGTTTCTTCGCGCCGGGATGATTGAAGACCGCGAGCCCGTCCTCTCCACCGCCCAACTGGGGATGCAGGGCGAACCACTCGTAGAACGTCCTCATCGTGGCTGCGTACCCGCCGTCGGTCTTGGCGTTCGCGTAGTTGCGCGAGAAGTAAACGTTGATGTGCCCGTAGCGGTCGGACGTCCACTCAAACCCGCGGACCCCGGTGAAGCTCGCGTCGGAGGCCGCGCGCGCGTACGCCAGCGTCGAGTCCCACTTACGCAGCGCTTTCTGCGGCTCTTCTCCGCCGCCGGGGCACGTAGCGGTCTTGGTGGGGTCAAGGCACTCGTCGTTGAGGGCGACGGGCACATCCATGTTGTCCGAGTGCTCGCCCGACATCAGGAAGTCGAGGTCGTGCCCCTTCGCGCTCGCGTAGTAGGTGCCCGGCGTGGACCCGGGGTACCCGTCGGAATAGCCCGAGTGCTCGTGCATCGCACCGACGAACGGCGTGTAAGGCGAGGGAGCAGGGTCGCCGGTGGCGCGCGCGCCCGACGGAACAGCCATACCCGCGACGAGCGCAACCAGCGCGATGCAGACACGAAGTGATCCCAAACGAACGCGCGTGTGACCCATTACCCCTCCCGAGTCAATGCTGTTGGGGTTGGAGTTCGCCCGAGATCAAAGGACTCCTTCCCGATCACGCAGGGTTTGCAAGAATTCACAACGAACCCGGCAGGAACCCGCACCACGACGTCGAAGGAGCAACCCACAAACGCCACAGGAGGGAACCGTCATGCGCCGCATCGCCCTTGCCGTAGTTCTCGTCGCCGCGCTCGCGCCGACCGCAGGCTTCGCACGAAAGGGCCACGCCCTTCGAGACGTCCCCGATGCTAAGGACTGTCGGAGCAAGGAGCAGGTCACCGTCGTCACCTACGCCGGCGGAGCGACGTACGACGAGGCGAACGGCCCCGCGCCGAAGAACGCCTCTAAGCAGCCCGAGCGACTGGCGATCTGCGTCAACCAAGGCGGCCAGACGATCTTCTACTTCGGCGGCGACATGCAGTCGGAGCAGCAGGGCAATGACGGCGCCGCGAACACGTGCGGCGTGATCATCGTGGCCGACGAGAACCAGGCAGAAGGTCGCTACGGCGAGGACTGGTCGAGCTCGGGCCCCGACGGCGACTGGGACACGGGCGACGACCACGACTGCTAAGGCGCCCCACACACTCACTATTCGGGGGTCCTCTAGGCCTTCCAGGACTCCGGCGTCGCGATAGGGAACGCGGTCGCTGGCAACACCGAGAAGCCCGCCCTATGCTGGCGGCGGTCGCATGCAGTCCTTCGAGAGTTCCCCCTCACGAAGAGCCGGCTCCGTCACCGCCACCTCGGCGGTCGTGATCGGGCTCACTTCGGTCGTTGTGCTCGTGTCCTGGGCGGTCGGCGCGGAAGTGCCGACCCGCATCCTTCCTCAATCCCCTCAGATGGTGCCCAACACCGCGCTCGCGCTACTGCTCGGCGCCGTCGCCTTGTGGCACGCCCGCACGCCGACCGAACGCGAGAGCCGCTCGGCGCGCGCGTTTCGCACGTCCGCCTCGATCGCCGTCACCGCCATCGGCGCGCTCACGACCTTCGAGTACGCAACCGGAATCGACCTGCACATCGACCGGATCATCCCCCGAGCCTTGGAATCCGGAGGAACGTTCCCCGGCCGCCCCTCCCCTCAGACGGCAGTCGCGCTGATGCTTCTGGGATCGGCACTGCTGTTGTTGGATTCCCGGCCACAGTGGCGCCTGCCACCTGCGCAACTCCTCGCGCTTGCCGGCGCGGCGATCGGCACGATCGCGCTGACCGGGTACGCGTTCGATACCCGAGGTTTCTACGGAACGCCGGACTTCTTGCCCTACACGGGGATGGCCATCCACACGGCCGGCGCAACGCTCCTTCTTGGGACAGGAGTGCTGACGTCCAGGCCCGACGTAGGCATAATGCACCTGTTCACCAGCCGAGGCGCCGGCGGAAGGACGTTGCGACTGTTGCTCCCCGCCGTGATCGGCGCCCCCTTCGCCGTCAACTTCCTCGCGCTACGCGGCGCGCGCGCCGGCTACTTCACTTCGTCGTACGCCCTCGCTCTGGGTGCAGTTGCAGCGGCCGCCGTCCTGCTGTTCGTCGCATGGCTGATCGCCGCGGCGACCGAGCGCGCCGACGACCGGCGTCGCGCAGTCGAGCGCGCGCTTCGGAACAGCCGCAAGACCTACCGGGACGCCTACGTCCGGGAACAAGAGGCAACAAAGCGGCTGCGCGAGGTCGACGGGATGAAGAACTCCTTCCTGCAGATGGTTTCCCACGAGTTGCGCACACCGCTCACCACGGTGCTCGGGTTCTCCGAGACGCTGGCACGACCCGAACTCGGTTTGTCGGAAGAGCAAATGGATTTCGCGACCCGCATCGCATCGAGCGCGCGCCGGCTCGACAGCCTAGTCACCGACCTGCTCGACGTAGACCGACTGTCCCGAGGGATCTTCTCGCCGCGGCGCCGGCCGGTCACCATGGCACCCCTCATCGACAGCGTCGTCGCGACCGCGGACCTCGAAGACCGGCCACTGGACGTCCAGATCAATCCCGATGCCACTGTCGCATTCCTGGACCCCGGTCAGACGGGGAGGATCCTCGAGAACCTGCTCATAAACGCCGTGCGTCATACTCCCGCGGGTACACCGATTTCGGTGCAAGTTCGCACCGAGGCCTACGGCATCGTGATCTCCGTTGACGATCGCGGGCCCGGCGTGCCTGAAGAGATCCGCGAATCCATTTTCCAACCGTTCGTCCGCGGCACAGCATCGGCCTTCGTGCCCGGTGTTGGAATCGGCCTCTCTCTCGTGCGGCAATTCGCAGAGATCCATGGGGGGAAGGCGTGGGTGGAAGACCGCGCGGGCGGAGGCGCATCCTTCAACGTGGCCCTACCTGCCTGGCCGCCGAACGACCGTCGGCGCGTTCTAATGACCTCGAGACCGGACGGCGACGCGGGAATCGAGGACGCACTGCGCGAGGCCGGGTACGAAGTCGCTCTGTGCGTTGGGTCGGGCGAATCGCCTGCGTGTGTGCGGTGCCCGCTGGTCACGGATGGGTCGTGCGCCCTAGCCGAGGGCGCCCACATCGTGGTGTTCACCAGGGATCTGAGCAACCCGGAGAATCTAGCTGTGCTGCGGGCGTACCGGGCAGTGTGCCCCATGACTCCGGTAATTGTTCAAGTCGACGAAGCAACCGCCGCGCGCCACAGTGAACTGCTCGGCGGATGCGAAGTCGTGTCGGAAGAACTCGATGCCGACCGCATGGTCACGCTGATCCGCAAGGTATTGGGCGAACAACTCGCTTCGAACGCGGGCGGCTAGAAACGCCGACGCGGGCGACGACCGAGCAGCGAGTTTCGCTTGCGCGGAGCCGCATACGCCAAGCGCGGCGGCGGAACCTTCATACCTTCGCGCTCGAAGTGCTCGTCCAGGTCCAAGCGCGCCGCCATGCGGCCGATGTCCCCAGCCTGATCCGGCAGCACGAACGTGACGCCCGTGCCGGTCCGGCCGGCGCGCGCCGTCCGCCCGACGCGGTGAACGTAGTCCTTCGAGTCCGAAGGCGGATCGAAGTTGATCACGTGAGTGATCTCGTCCAGGTCGAGTCCGCGCGCCGCCACATCGGTCGCAACCAGCGTGTCGGCCTTACCCGCTTCGAACTGTGCCAGCGAGCGCTCGCGAGCGGCCTGCGTCATGTCGCCGTGCATCGCAACCGCGCGCACGCCATGCGACAGGAGTTTCTCGGCCAAGCGATCGACGCCGCGCTTCGTGCGGACAAAAACCAAAGCCAAACCCCGCTCGGCCCCGAGCAAATCCACCAGGGCACCGATCTTGTCATGCGGGGCAACCGGAATGAAGCGGTGTTCGACTTCATCTACCGTCTGCGTCGGAGCGGCGACTTCGTGCAAGACGGGCTCGTGCGTGTAGCTCTTCGCGATACGACCGACCTCTCCGTCAAGCGTGGCCGAGAAGAACATGGTCTGACGCTCGGAGGGAATGCGCGTCACGATTCGATCAACCTGCGGCAAGAAGCCCATGTCCAGCATGCGATCGGCCTCGTCGAGCACGAGCACGCTGATCCCGTCGAGCCGAATCGCGTTGCGCGATGCGAGGTCAGTCAGCCTGCCCGGAGTCGCGATCAAGATGTGCGCGCGCGCCGCAAGCCGCGCCTGCGCCTGAATCGCGACGCCGCCGTACGCCGTGGCAACACGCAAGCCCTTGGCGCGCGCAATGTCGGCAAACTCGCCGGCGACCTGCGAGGCCAGCTCGCGCGTGGGGACCAGCACAAGCGCAGCCGGTGTCTTTGACGCGGCATCCAGCCGTTCCACGATTGGGAGAGCGAACGCCAGGGTCTTGCCGGACCCGGTCCGCGACTTCGCAAGAATGTCGCGACCCGCGAGGGCGTCGGCCATGACCATAGTTTGGATCTCGAACGGTGCATCAATACCGCGCGCGGCAAGCGCGGCGGTAACGTCGGCGGACACGCCAAGGCCGACAAAGGTTGTTTCAGACATACAGCTCCTCACTTGGCGGCCAAGCGGCCGCTCTCAACATCGGGAGGTATCAACACACCCGATGCCGCCAGGGAAGCAGGAGCGGGAAGCGAACCTCACAGGACACCCAACGGTGTCCGTGACGTCAGAGTAGCAGTCCCGGGGAATCGGCGCATGGATCGGTCGCAAACGCGGTGAATTCGGCGGTTTCCCGCCGCCCGGGGATATGCTGCAACAATGTCGGTGGATTCGTACCGGTTTCTCCCGCGGTCGCTGGCGGCGTTCTTCCAAGCGGCGCCTGTCGCGCGCCCCGGCATCATCCCCTTCTCTCCGCTGTCGAAGCCCCTTGCGGACTGTTCGGTGGCATTGGTCACGACTGCGGGTCTGCACTTGCGCGACGAGCAACCTCCATTCGACCTCGACCGCGAGCGCCGCGAGCCGGCGTGGGGCGATCCGTCATTCCGCGAGATCCCCGCGTCGGTCCGACAGGATCAAATCGGCGCCTCGCACCTGCACTACAACACCGCGGACACGCTCGAGGACGTCAACTGCGTGTTCCCGATCCACCGACTCCACGAAGCACAACGCGCAGGACGCATCGGCGCGGTCGCCCCAACCCACTACTCCTTCATGGGCTTCCAACTGGACCAGCACGAGCAAGTCGAGAGGTACGTCCCCCAAGTAGTGCAACAGCTTCGCCGTGACGCCGTTGACGCGGCGCTGCTCACCCCCGCCTGACCGGACTGCTGTCGCGCCGTGTGCGCGATTCAGCGAATGATCGAGGAAGCCGGCATTGCGACGGTTTCCATCACGATGATGCCGGACATGGCACGCCGTGCCGGAGTCCCGCGCGCGCTCGGCGTCGACATGCCGTTCGGTCACACATGCGGGCACGCACGCAACTCCGACGAACAAACCGCGATCGTGGCTGCGGCGCTGTCCCTGCTGGAGTCGGCGAGCGGCCCCGAAACCGTGGTGGACCTCGACAAGCCTCGATGGGAGGGCGACGCCGACTGGCATCCTCCCGAACCCTCGCCGATCATCGCAGCGTTGAAAGAGCAGCGTCGGCGCGAAGCGGAACTACGCCGCTCTGGGTCCCCGTAACCAACGCTACTTCGTCATCTCGCCGAGCGTCTCGGCGATTCGGTCCACCGCCCAGTCCAGATCCGCTTCTTCAATGACAAGCGGCGGGGCGATCCGGATAGTGCGACCGTGCGTGTCCTTGGCGAGAACACCCTTTCCCAGCAGCTGCTCGCACACCGCGCGCGCCGACTGCCCGGGAAGGTCGACGTCTATCCCTGCCCACAAGCCCCGGCCGCGCACCTCGGTAATCCCTCGCCCGACCAACTCCCCCAGGCGAGCAAGCAGGCGCGCGCCGAGATGCGCCGCTCGCTGCTGGTACTCCCCCGTCGAAAGCATCGCGATGACCTCGCGCCCGATCGCGCACGCCAGCGGATTCCCTCCGAACGTAGATCCGTGCGACCCGGGGGTGAAGACCCCAAGCACACTCCAGTCGGCAACAACCGCGGACAGCGGCATGATCCCGCCCCCCAGCGCCTTGCCCAGGATGTATACATCCGGCCGCACACCCTCGTGCTCGCAGGCAAAGGTGAGTCCGGTCCGGCCGAGACCGGACTGAATCTCGTCCGCAATCATCAATGCGTTCGAAGCGGTACACGCCTCTCGCACCTCGCGCAGATATCCGTCGGGCGGAACCACAACGCCGGCCTCCCCCTGAATGGGCTCGATCAGCACCGCCACAGTCTCCTCATCCAGCGCATCCTCCAGCGCGCCGGAGTCCCCAAACTTCACGGTCGTGAACCCGGTGCCGTAGGGGCCGAACCCCTCGCGGGCGAGAGGATCTGTCGAGAATCCAACAATGGTTGTCGTTCGCCCGTGGAAGTTGTTCTCGAACACGATCACCTTCGCTCGATCGGCCGGCACCCCCTTGACCTCGTACCCCCAGCGGCGCGCGGCCTTTATTGCCGTTTCAACGCCCTCTGCTCCGGTGTTCATCGGAAGCACGGCGTCCATCGCGCACAGGGTCGCGAGGTCCCTGCAGAACGCGCCGAGTTGATCATTGCGAAACGCGCGACTGGTCAGCGTGACTCGGTCGAGTTGACGCCGCGTCGCTTCCACCAAACGGGGATGACGATGTCCGAAATTGAGTGCGGAATAGGCCGAAAGCAGGTCCAGGTAACGGTTCCCAGCTTCATCCTCGACCCACGCGCCCTCACCGCGGGCGATCGTCACCGGCAGTGGCGCGTAATTGTGCGCCGAGTACGTGCTTTCGAGATCCACCGTGCCTCCCCGCGTTACCGGACGCCGACGATCCGGGAATCCTAGCGGCGCAACGACACTGCGGAACGGCAAGCGGGCCGCTCGTCGGAACTATCCGACGACCGTGGACACCTCGTTCGAATCCTTGGCCGGAACTCCTACGCTCTGCACGTGGGCGATATTGCGAATCACCGTTCCCTGCGGAGTCTGCGCCTCGATGAGGACAGTGAAGACCCTGCGCACGCTCCGGCCCGGGCCAAGCATCGCCTCACCAATGCTGTAGTCCGCCGACGGACTTGTCGGGGACTCAATCCGCAACCCGTAGCAAAGTACCTGACTCGAATCCGTCGTTACGCGCACGGCCACCGGCCGGTCGCCGCAAGTATCGTCCGACACGAACCGCGTGTGCGCCGGGACATGCGACGAGATCGATACCTGGCGTGCGATCCCTCGCCCGACGTTGGTCACGACGATTGTGTACGTCAGCGTGTCGGCGACCTGAGCCCGAGACTTGTCCACCGACATGGTGATGCGTAACTTTGGCTGAGAAGTGATCTGCTCCGAGAGCCTCGGGGGACTACTGGGGGTATTCGGAGGCGGCTTCGGCGAGGGACGCGGCGACGTCCCGCCGGAGGAATCACCCGATCGCGAATCGGCGAGCAGGCGCCCTGCCGTGTCGACTCCAACGATGTCGTCCAGAATCCGTGGACTTACCGGAGCAAACATCAGAATGCGACCGGCCCCGAGGCCCTCCAGCGCCCGACCTACCTCCGCGACGGGCCCAATGACGCGTAATCCCGGACCTCCGGTCGCGGCCAGGATCATCGACATCGCGGTTGTCAGCCCCGCAACCACCAACCAGACGCCCGTCGCGGCGGCGCCCCCCGCACGCAGTCTCACCCTCGTCCCGCCTTCCGGACTTCCCCGGCCTTTGGTTCCCGCGCGTCCATGACGGCCGCGATCTTGGCGAGCAGCGTCTTCGCGGCGACCGGCTTCACCAAGTAGTCGTCGCACCCTGCGGCCATGGCCCGGTCGATGTCCCCCGGCATGCCGTGCGCGCTCAGCACGATCACCTGCATGCCGGCCGTCGCCGGCCTCGACCGCAACCACGGGACGACGTCCAGTCCGTTGTCCTTGCCCAGGCGCACATCCAGCAGCACGACGTCCGGCTTCCTCGCGCGAACCCGGGAGATAGCCTCGCGCACCGACGCCGCTCGATCCACGTGGTGCCCGCCGCTACACAGCGCCCTGTAGACGAGATCCTGCGTCACCGGGTCGTCCTCGACGACCAGGACGCGCGCAGGGCGAACCGCCTCGGCAACGTCTCCGTTTCCGATCACGGCCGGGCGCGCGGCGCCCGGATCCGCGGCTGAGAACACTGCCGTGAACCGACTGCCCTTGCCCGGCACGCTCGACACCTTGATGCTACCGCCGTGTAGATCGACGATTCGCTTCGACACCGCCAGCCCAAGGCCCGCGCCGCCCATGCGCCGATCCGACACCTGTTCGAAGGGCTCGAAAATGCGAACAAGATCCCGCCGCGCGATCCCGATGCCCGTGTCGTGCACCGCGATTGCCACGTCACCCTTCGACTTAGTCACCTCCAGCCAAACCCGGCCCCCCGACGGCGTGAACTTCACCGCGTTCGACGCCAAGTTGAAGAGAACCTGGAGTGCGCGAACAGGATCGGCGTAGATCCGGCAATCGCCCCCGGACGGGATGTCCACCTTCACGCGCTTCTCGGCTGCCGCCGGCTCGATCGTCAAGCGCAGATCGTCCAAAAGCAAGGCCACATCCACGGGTTGAGGTCGCAGTTCCAGCCGTCCCGCCTCGATGCGCGAAAGGTCGAGCAAGTCATCGATGAGCGCCAACAAGTGGCGACCGCTCGACAGGATCTTGCCGCCGAGATCGCGGACCTTCTCCTCGGAAAACATGCCGAACGCCGGATCATGCAGCATCTCCGAAGCGATGAGGATGCCGCTGAGCGGCGTCCGAAGTTCATGCGAGACATTCGCCAGGAACAGCGACTTCGCGTCGTTCGCCTGGGTCAGTTCGGCGTTTGTGTGGTCAAGGACCACGAGAGCTTCTTCAAGCTCGTGCGTACGGTTCTCCACCCGTTGCTCTAGGTCGCGGTGCGACGCCTCGAGATCCTCCGCCATCCGGTTAAACGACTCGGCGAGTTCGCCGACTTCGTCGGTGCCCTCAAGATGCGCGCGGTGAGAGAAATCACCCCGGCGCAGCGCGCGCGTGCTCTCGACCAAGTGCCCAAGCGGCTTGGAGATAAGCCCCGACACCCATACCCCTACGACGAACACTGCCATCAACAGCGCCATCGTGATGAGTCCGATCTTGACCCCATCGTCTCCGAGAACTCCGAACCGCGACACCACGGGCGACGCCACCCTCAACGTCGCCGCCCTTCGCCCACGCAGCGTCACCGGAACCGTCAGGACTTCTACGGCGACCCCATCCATCCGACCTCTAACCTGCGCGACGCCGGAGACCTTCGAAGCCGGGACCGACATCTCTCTGCCGGCGAGGACCCGGCCGGCCGAATCCACCAAACCCAGTTGCGACTTCGTGAGAGACTCCAACACGTCCAGGATCGGCCGGAGCGTCTCGGCGAAGAGCACCACGCCAACCACGGTCCGACCCGACTGCTGGATCGGCATGGCGACGACGACGTACGGCGTTCCCTCTTGAACGACGAACTGCGCCGCGGCCGCACCGGCGTCCTTCCCGCGGGCGGCTGCGCGAACTGCCTCGACCCCTCCCCAATCGGTGCCGGCGGTGACGATCGATTCCATGGCGAAATCCGTGACCACGTCGACGAGCCCCCTGCCTCGCCGATCGGAAACCACGGCCCGTGTGTCCTTCATTCCGGAAGCGAGCGGCAACAGCAGCCGGCGCACGTTCGCGATGTCCCCGCGCGAAACGGCGTCCGCGAGCCCCTCGGTGAACGCGGCTTGACGCGCCGACGTGGCCAGCGCGGTAACCCGGGACTCGAACCTGTTGCTCGCGACGGCCGAAGCGTCACGCAACCCGGTGGTTTGGCGCGCGCGAGACTCGGCGGCAACTCCGCTCGACAAGACGAACGCGCCCATTCCTCCAAACGTCAACGACAAGAGCGCGAACGGCGTGAGGATCTTCCACTTGATCGGAGCGTTCGCGACCGTGGCGCGAACAGTGCCCCCCGAACGCGGCATCCTCACAAATCATCCCCGTCGGAGGGATCGACGACGCGCAAGTCCGGAGGCCTGTGGCCGAATTCGCGCAACAGGTCAATCAACTCGCCGAGGTTCGGCGGCTTAACCACGAATGCGTCGCAGCCCTCTCGCACGGCGTGCTCCTTCTCCGGGTGAGTTCCGAACGCCGTCAGAACGACGACGGGAATACCCCGCGTGTCCGGCGTCTGCTTCATCCGTCGCAAGACCTCGATTCCACTGACATCCGGGAGCTGTATATCGAGAACAACCGAGTCGAGGCGGTAGTTCGCGATTGCGTCGAAGGCAGCGCGCGCGGTCCCGGCTTCGACGACGGCAAACCCCTTTGCGAGCAACGCTTCGCGCAGCGCAACCCGTCCGAGCAAGTCGTCCTCCACCAGAAGGACCGTGGGCGGCGGCGCGACGTCGGCATGGGCACGGGGGGTGCCCTGTCGCTGCCGCCGCCCCACGCCGCGGGGCGACGAACCCCGTCCATCCTCAGCAACTGCGACGAATGCTGCCATTCCCGATTCTCTCCCCCGTGGCGGCTTGCCGCCTGTACGGCGACTCCTACGGTCCCATCTCTTCGACGGGCATGTCAACGTCCCCTTTGTCGGCGGCGCGGAGACCTCGAGTCAGAGGATCCGACAACCCTGCTTCTCCCGTCACCGCTTCCTCCATTCGCGCAGCCGCGGATTCCAGCAACGCTAGGGCCCGCAAGCGGCGATCGGGGGTGAGCTTCTCCCATCGGCGCGCGAGGACCGCCGCCGCGGCGCGAAGCGCCGCGGCGGCGCGCACGACCGACTCATCGCGGATGGTGGGGTCCCACGCGGAAGCGGCGACGAATTCCTGCGACGGAAGAGAGGGGAAGACCCCTCCGTCAAGTGACCGTGAACCGACCGCGGCGATGCCTGCGGGCACTCCCAGCGCAACCACGTTCGAACGCGTCATCTTCCCTCCTCGTCGGTGACCACACCCGGGTACCACTCAGCCAGGATCCCCCGGGCACTGGCGCGCACCCGTTGGCTCGCCAGTCGCAATTCCCCGATGTTGCGCGACGCTGTTTGCCGTCGGTCTCCGCCAAAATCGCCGGTTGCCGCCGACAACAGCCCCGCCAGCAAGTCGGTGAGCCGAGCGACCTCAACCATCTCGCCCACCGCAGCACGCACCAGCGGCGCCATCGGCATCGGGAGTTCGGGTGATCTCGTCGCCTTCATGCGGCGAATTCTGCAGTTTGCCGCGAAGCGGGACCAGCCGGAAATTACAGGGGCAACGCCCCGCAATATTGACTACCAGGCGTCGGGGATTCCGCGCGGGGCGGAGATAAGACCCCGGCGCACCGCAACGACGACGGCCTCCAACTGGCTGTGAACCTCCAGCTTGGCGAGGATGCTCTGCACGTACCCTCGGCACGTGCTCAACTTGATCCCTAGGCGCTTGGCGATCCCGGAAGGATCCATCCCCTCGCCCATGAGGCGCAGGACCTCCATCTCGCGCGCGGTCATACGAGAAACGTCCCCGGCCGAGTTCCCTTGGCCCGTCCCGCGAATATGCTCGATCATCCCGGCAAGGGCCGAACGCTCGACGAGCATGCCACCGGCGCCGGCCGCGCGAATAGCATCGAGAATCTGGGCGACCGGACTGGTCTTTTGCAGAAATCCCGAGGCACCGGCCGAAGCAGCCCTCGCCATCCACTCAGGATCTCCGTGAGCCGTCAGGATGACCACCCGCGCAGACGGGCGCAACGCCTTGACTCTGCTGGTTCCCTCGATCCCATCCCCGTCCGGGAGGCGAAGGTCCATCAACACAACATCGGGCGTCTTTTCGTCGACAAGGCGCGCCGCCTCCTCAAGTGTCGAGGCGATGCCGACCGACTCCAAGTCGGCCTGAACCCCAATCGCGATCGCGAGTGACTCGGCAACCGCCTTGTGGTCGTCTACCACCAGTACTCGCGTGACCGATCGTGCCCGGTTCTGCCCGTCATCCGCCATACACCCTCCGGGCACGAACTCTAGGCGATGGTTCAGGTCGCGCACCACTTTGGCAATCGGGCTTACGATCGGATCGGGTCTGCGTGCCCCGGATCCTTCATGCACGCCTCGAGGCGCTCGGCCGCGGACACCAAGAGCCCCAGGGCACGCGCGCGGTCGTCGGAGTTGAGCATGCTCCAACGCCGCGCGAGCACCCGCACTGCAACGCGCAGCGCAGTCGCCGCGCGAAGGGCTGCTTCGTCGTAGATCCCCGGAGACTCAGGCTTCGTGACCGCCTTCCCCACCGTCGGAGGAGAAGGGGAGACCCCTCCGTCGAACGGGAACTTCTCCGGTGAGACGACGACGCCGCCCACCCCAAGGGCAACCACGCGAGCACCCTCGCCGAACGGCGTGGCGCCACTCGCGAGGTACCCCTCGGTCCTTTTCAAGATGTCTGCTCCGCTTCGCTTAAGTACCAAATGGCAGTTTGCTGCACGATGCAGCGATGCGTACAGGCACAAACGGCCCGTTCGGCGCACTCAATTGAGAGTGCTACGCCTCGCGTTCGGGGGGAGGAACCAAGCCAAGGCGAACCGCGATAAGGACGGCCTCAAGCTGCGAATGTGCGCCCAGTTTGCGCAGAATGCCACGAATATGCCAGCGGCAGGTGCTTAGTCGAATACCAAGTTGTGCGCCGATTCGAGCGGCGTCACATCCTCGGGCCATGAGGGCGATCACCTCCAACTCTCGGACCGTCAACTCGGGCGAACTCGAGTTCGCGAGTTTGCCGGCGCGCTGCGTCAAAGAGCCTCTGAACTCCGACAGGGTCCGCTCCCCAACGACCATGTGTTCGGTCGAACACGACCGCACCGCGTCGAGAACCACCGACACCGGCGTCGCCTTCGACAGGAACACCGACACACCCTCGGCAGCGGCGCGGGCCATGGATTCCGAGTCCGGATGCGCGGTTAGAACAACGACCCGGGTTTCCGGACGCAGCCGCCGGACTCGGCCCGGACCATCCGCCGGATCACCCCCGGGGAGCGAGAGGTCCATCACAACAACGTCGGGAGCCTTTCGAACAACCAGGTCGGCGACTTCCGCGGCCGTCACGGCCGCGCCGACGAACCGCATGTCCGCCCGGCTCTCGACGGCGACCCCAAGAGCATCCGCATAGCTCCGGTGTTCATCGACAATCAGCACTCGGGTACGCGCGCCCGAGTCGTCGGGCCGCTCAGCACCTATCACGCCCTGAACTCTACTAATGCCGCACCCGTGTCGCGCGCCTGAGTGATCCCACAAACGCACCATTTGCGAGGTGTAGCATTCGCTGTCCAAGCGGGCCGCCGGCCCGCGCCCCAGGAGGCCCGCCAGTGGACGACGCGCACCATTCCGCCTCCGGAAACCGTGCCGTCAGCGCGGGACTCGCCGCCGGCGGGGCGCTCTCGTTCGGAGCCACGGTCGCCCTCAGCCGCGCGCTTGCGCGCGCCCAGTTACCCCCGTCGGGAGTTCTCGGGATCCGCTTCGCCACGGCCGCACTCGTACTGTGGGCCCTCCTTTGGCTGTTGCGGGCCCCGCTGCTGCCGGCACCCGGCGAGCGGGTGGCGACCTTCGGACTTGGTGCGGTTGTTTACTCCATTGAGGCAACGTTCTTCTACCTCGCACTGCAACACGGAAGTGCCGCCGCGGTGACGCTGCTCTTCTACTCCTATCCCGCCCTGGTGACCGTGACAGAAGCACTCACGGGCGCGCGCAAGGTTGGACGCCGGACCCTGGGCGCCCTCGCATTGTCCACGTCGGGTGCCGCGCTGGTTATCGCGTCACGAGATCACCTCACGATCTCGGGAGCAGGAGTCGCCTTCGCTCTGTGCGCAGCACTGACCTTCGGCGGTTATCTAATGGCCGGAGACCGCCTAACCCGACGCAGTGACCCGCGGGCTGTCGGAGCACTGGTCGCAGCGGGAGTCGCGGTAACACAGCTCCTATACGCCTTCGGATCCTCGAGCTTTGACGTCCCTGCGCGCTACCTCGGGATCGTGCTTGCCAACGGCGTCGCGACTGCATCTGCCTTCGCGCTCGTGTTCGCAGCTCTGCGACGACTCCGGGCGGCCGACACAGCGGTGATCCTGACGCTCGAGGCCTTCTGGGCGGGGCTGCTCTCCTGGGTCTTCCTGGGTGAGTCCATCAGGCCAATGCAGGCGGTCGGGGGCGTGGCGGTCCTCGCGGCCGTCGCGATCATCGCGATCAGCAGCGAGAAAGGAACCACCGGAGCAAGCGAAATCGGCGTCGTCGACACTCCGTGAGGCCGGGACTTCCGGGTTGGAAGTATTGTCGATCTTGACCCGATCTCCGCCGAACTCATACGATTCCCCGAGTCGCGTCCCCGAGTGAACCGTTCGATGAGCGGGTCGACTCGCCGGGTGGGAGGACGCTCTGGAATCCAACCGCACTTCATTGCGCTCCGGTGTCACCGACGATGTCGCGCGCCTGCCGATCGGCGCGCCGCTTCTGGCCTGCGCAGGTCTGGACGTCTTCTACGGCCGCGTGCAGACGCTGCACGGCGTCGACTTCCAACTGCTCGAAAACGAAATCGTGGCTCTGCTTGGAGTCAACGGCGCCGGGAAGTCCACCTTGCTCAAGGCCATCAGCGGCATCCTGCCTCCGGCGGCAGGGCAGATCACGTTCCGAGATGAACGGATCGAGGGCCTGCCCTCCCACGAGATCGTCGCTCGCGGGATCGTGCAAGTTCCCGGGGGTCGCGGAACACTGCCCGGCCTCACGATCGAGGAGAACCTAAAGCTCGGCGGATTCGTGTTCCGCCGCGACAAGAAGCGGTGGCGCGAAGAGATCGACCGCGTGATCGCCCTCTTTCCTTGGCTCGGCGACCGCCTCGGAGACATGTCCGGGAGCCTGTCGGGTGGACAGCAACAGATGCTGCTTCTGGCGCGCGCCTTTGTTTCGCGGCCCAGCCTGATCATGATCGACGAGTTGTCACTGGGGCTGGCGCCGATCATCGTCGGGCAGTTGCTCGGCATCGTTCGCAAGATGAACCGAGAAGGCGTCAGCGTCGTCATCGTCGAGCAGCACGTCGACTTGGCGCTGAACATCGCCGACCGCGCCTACTTCATGGAACGCGGGGAAGTGCGTTTCTCGGGACCGGCTGCCGAACTTCGCGGTCGCAACGACCTCCTGCGAAGCGTGTTCCTCGCGGGTGCGGCCGAGGCGAACCTATGAGACGCGTTCCCGTCGCCACGGCGCTCGCGATCGCGACGCTCGTCGGCACGTCGTGCACCACCACCGAGGTGCGCACGATTCGGGTCCCCGTAGAGCAGTCCGCAACGGCTTCCGCCGCCCCCGAGGCCACCGCATCGACGAATGGCCGACCGGGCGTCGGATCGACCACGGTCAAGACCTGGGACCAAGACGTTCCCGCCGGATCGCTCACCGCATCGGATGTCGGAGTAACCGCGACAACGATCAAGATCGGGCACATCGGCGACTTCACCGGCCAGGCGCGCGCGTTCTTCGGTCCCCAGCTCGACTCGCTGAACGCGTACATCGCGGATCTCAACGCGCACGGAGGGATCTTCGGGCGCCGAGTTCAGCTCGTGTACTACTCAGGCTCCTACCAGTCCCCCGACCAAGTACTCGCCGCCGCGCGCCGGTTGGTCGAGAAGGACAAGGTCTTTGCGGTAGTGACGCAGTCGGGCCTGGACAACGCCAACACTTCGGCGATGCGCTACTACAACGAGAACGGGATCCCGTGTATCGGCTGCCACGCGGCCTCGCAGATCTCGGAAGACCTCGGAGCGTCGATATTCTCCAACCTCGTCGCGCCGAAGATCCACGGCGAGATCCTCGGCGCCTTCCTCGCAAAGCGGCTGGGGAAGAAGCAAATGGCGCTCGGGTTCTGTCCCAGTTCCTGGTCCCACCAAGTCAAGGATTCGATCAAGGCATCCTTTGAGCGCTACGGAGGCACGGTCGTCGACGAGCGCGATATCGGCACGTGCGATCAGCAGACAATGGAGCCGACCGTCACCGCCTGGTCGAGCATGGTCCCCCGTCCCGACGTCGTCGCCGTCACCGATCCGATCGGGATGGCCGAAGGTGCCGCGGCAGCGAGGCGCATGGGCTGGAGCGTCCAATTCACAGGTCCGCGCGGAATGGCCCAACTCGTGCTCGACATCGGCGGAAGCCAGACCGAGGGGCTGATCGGCACAACCGACGGACTCGCGCCGCCCGGCACCAACACCGCGGAACTTCAGCGATTCCGTCGGGTGCTGAAGAAGTACTACCCGAAACGAACCGAAGAACAAAACACCTTGCGCCCGTGGGCGGACATGAGGATGTTCGAGGAGGCGGCACGCAGGGTGGGACCCAACCTCACGCGAGCCGGGCTCGCAAAAACACTCGGAGAGCTGCGCGGGTGGAGCGACGGAGTGGGATCCCCCTTGTCGTTCGCCCCAAAGAAGCACTGGGGTCGCTCCGCAATTGCGTTCTTCCGCATCCACAACCAATCGTTTCAGCGCGCCACCGAAGAGGACTACTTCACGATCAACGATTTCTGACGTTGTGCGCGGACATCCGCGCGGAGGTGACCGGTGAGAATCCCCGACAAAGGCATCAACAAGGAAGCGATCTTCCGGCAGTTGCGCGAGTACCGTCGCGACGACACCGAGACCCGCGGCGGGCGCGCGTGGGGATTCGTCTACGACTCAGGGTTGGCCGAAGCCGACGCCGTCGTTGAGGAGGCGTTCGTCGAGTTCCTGAAACTCAACGCGCTCGATCCGACAGCGTTTCCAAGCCTGCTGCGCCTGGAGAACGAGGTCGTCGCGATGTGCATCGCGCACCTGCAGGGACCGCCGGAGGCCGTCGGCAACTTCACCAGCGGCGGGACCGAGAGCTGCATGCTCGCGGTCAAGAGCGCACGGGACCGCGCGCGCGCCCTTCGGCCCGAGATCGAGCGGCCCGAGGTCATCCTGCCGATCACCGCCCACCCGGCATTCCACAAGGCGTGCCACTACTTGGGGCTCACAACGGTTCCCACCGCGGTGGATCCGGTGACGTTCCGCGCCGACCCCGCAGACGTCGCGCGCGCCGTCACGCCCAACACGATCATGATCGTCGCATCGGCCGTCTCGTATCCGCATGGAGTTATGGACCCCATTACAGAGATCGCCGAGGTGGCGCGCGCGCATGAGGTGTGGCTGCACGTCGACGGCTGCATCGGTGGATTCCTGCTGCCCTACTACCGCCGACTAGGCAGAAGCGTCCCCGACTTCGATTTCAGTGTGCCCGGCGTGTGCTCGATGTCGATGGACCTGCACAAGTACGCGTACTGCCCCAAGGGAGCCTCCGTCGTGCTCTACCGCGACAAGTCGCTGCGCAAGTATCAGTTGTTCTCGTTCGGAAGCTGGCCCGGATACCCGATGTTGAATGCGACGATCCAGAGCACCAAAGCCGGCGGTCCGGTGGCGGCCGCCTGGACAGCGCTGCACTTCATCGGCGACGAGGGGTACCTGGAGCTGGCCCGACAGACGCTCGAGGCGACCGAGCGCTTGAAGAAGGGGCTCGAAGCCATTCCCGGACTGCGCTTGCTGGGCGACACCGACACGAGTCTTATCGCGTTTGCGTCCGACGATGTCGACGTCTTCTTCATCGCGGACGAGATGAAGCGGCGCGGATGGCTCGTGCCGCCGCAACCGTCGTACGGACCATCGCCCGCCAGCCTGCACCTACTGGTCTACGCGGCGAGCCTTCCGCACGTGAACGAGATGCTCGCCGACCTCGAAAAGGCGGTAGTCGAAGCAGCGGGGCGCGCGCCGGCTTTGGACCCGGCCTTGCGCGAGATGCTCGCGGGGCTGGACCCGGCATCGCTGACCGACGAGATCATCGGGCAGATGATGACAGCGGCTGGGCTGGAGTGGAACTCGGTCGGCGACAACATGGCCGAGGTCAATTCGATTCTGGACTCGCTGCCGGGGCCGCTGCGCGAAACTCTACTGACCGTCGGCGGGAACGAACTGTTCACTCCTGCGAACTGAACACAGGTGAGGCGACCATGCTGTACCTGAATCTCATCCTCATCGGAGCAAGCATCGGCGGTGTGTACGCCTTGCTGGGCCTCGGCCTGGTGTTGATCTATCGCAGTTCCGGCGTGCTGAACTTCGCCCAGACTTCGATGGCGATGTTCTCGACATACGTCTATTGGGAAGTCACAACGCGCGCGCCGTTCCTGACGGTGTGGGGGGCGCTGCTCATCGCAGTGGCGTTTGGCGCCGGGCTGGGCGTCGGGCTGTACAAGACCGTGTTCGTGCGGCTGCGCGATGCTCCTCCGGTCACCCGCCTGATCGCCAGCGTCGGTGTCGCCTTCATCTTGCCGGCGCTGGCGCGCGTTATCTGGAGCGGCCAGAGCGACCACGGGATCCAACTCCCCGCTCCATTCGGAACCAAAGTGTTGCGTTTCGGATTCGCGGCGATCCAAACCGAGCAACTTGCCCTGGTCGTCGCGAGCATCGCCGTCGGAATCGGCCTGCACCAGTGGATGAAGCGCAGCGTAACCGGAATGGCGCTGCGCGCGGTAGCGCAGAACCGTCAGGCGTCACAGATGCTGGGCGTTCCCGAAGCGCGAATCTCGGCAACGGCGTGGGGAATCGGCGGTGCGCTCGCGGCACTCGCCGGAGTCCTGTACCTGCCACTGCAGTACCTCGATCCGAACCAGATGGCCACAATGCTGCCGGTCGCGTTCGCCGCCGCCCTCCTGGGCGGTCTGGTCAATCTCCCCATGGCGCTGATCGGAGGAATCGCGCTCGGCGCAATGGAAAGCCTTTTCCGCGGAATGCACGGAGTCTTCCCGCGTCTGGCGCCCACGATTGCTGCACTCGGCATCGTCGCATTCCTCCTGGCACGAATCGACCGCTTCTTCGTGACTCCGGCCGAACTGAAGGCCATTGAAGGCGAAGGAGCCGGCCGGTGAGCGCAGTGATCGAGGCGCCGGCGCCCGTCGACGCACCCACGCGGCCACACATCGTCGTACCTCGCTCGGTGAGTGGCGCCCGTAGTGCCGGACTGCCGATGGCCGTCACAGCCGCGGCTGTACTCGCGGCCGCTATCGCCGTGCCTTCACTTGCGGGGAACTACTGGACGTTCATCGCGACCTACTTCCTGATCTACGCCATGATCGGCCTGTCGCTGATCCTCGTGACGGGCTACGTCGGCCAGGTCACACTCATGGCCGGCACGGTCGTGGGAATCGGCGCCTTCACATCCGCCGCCGTTGAAACTCACTTCGGCTGGCCGTTCTGGGCTTCGATCGTCGCGGCCGGTGTTGCCACGCTGCCGTTCAGCCTTGCCGTCGGCTTTCCCGCCCTGCGATTGCGAGGGCTGTACCTGGCGATCGCAACGCTGGCCTTCGGCCGCCTGATCGAGGAGTTGCTGTTCCGAGGTTGGGATTGGTTCTCGGGCGGATTCGCCGGGGTTGCGGTCAAACGGCCGACCCTCGGGATCTCGTTCGAATCCGACACGCGCTACTTCTGGCTCGTTCTCTTCTTCTTCTGCCTCGTCGTAGCGTTCATGTTCAGTTTCAGTCGCTCCCGCATCGGACGCGCAATGCGCGCCACGCGCGAGAACGAACCGGCGGCGCAGGCGATGGGTGTCAACATCGTCAAGTACAAGATGATGGCGTTCTTCCTGTCCGGAGTGGTCGCCGGAATCGCGGGATCGCTGCAGGTTCACTTGGTCAAGTCGGCAACGCTGGATACCTACGGCTTCTACCTGTCCTTCATCGTGTTCATCATGGTCGTGATCGGGGGCGCGCGATCGATCTGGGGCGGAATCCTCGGCGGCTGGTTCCTCATCATCCAGACCGAGTTGCTGCGTGGAGTCGAGTGGCTCACGCGCTACACCGACATCGCCTTCGGAATCGGCGTCCTGTGGGTCGTTCTCTCGAACCCCGAAGGCCTTGCGGGGTTCTTCCGCGACCGGTGGCTGTGGGTTCGCGAGAAACCGAAATGGCGCGCGCTGGTCGCCGCCGGGTTCGCGACGGCCAACGTCGCGGTGATGTGGCTGATGATCCACTACGGCACGCAGAAAGGCGGCGCTTGATGTCGAGCGAGCACCTGTTCGCGTGTGCAGGCATCGACCTGTCCTTCGGCGGAGTGCGAGTACTGAACGGAGTTTCCCTGCACGTCGATGCGGGCGAAATCGTCGGCATCATCGGACCGAACGGCGCGGGAAAGACCACGCTGCTGAACTCGATCTCCGGGTTCGTCGCGCCCGACGCCGGACAGGCAACGTTGGACGGACGGGATCTGGGCGGGCTCCTGCCGTACGAACGCGCGGAGCTGGGCCTCGGGCGCACGTTCCAACAGGCACTGATGTTCCCGAGTCTCACTGTGCTCGAGAACCTGCTGATCGCGTCGCACCGCCACAGCCACCACGGTCTGTTCTCGCACACTCTGCGCCGCGCCGACGCGGTGCGCGCAGAACGTGCCGCCGTCGAGCGCGTCGAACACACGATGGACGTGATCGATCTCAGTCCGTACTTGGGAGCGAAAGCCGGAGCGCTTTCATTCGGGACACTTCGGATGCTCGAACTTGCGTGCCTGCTCGTGCAAACGCCGAAGTTCCTCTTGCTCGACGAGCCGGCGAGCGGGATCGCGCAACGGGAAGCCGAAGCGCTCGCTCCGCTTCTTAAGCGCGTCCGCGAGGAAACCGGAACCACGATGTTGATGATCGAACACGATATACCCCTGATTTCGGGCCTTTCGGACCGGATGTACGCAATGGACCTCGGGCGCGTCATCGCCGAGGGGCCGCCGCGAGAAGTTCTAGCCCACCCCGAGGTAATCGCCTCGTACCTGGGAGAGCAGGAAGAAGCGGCCCCGGCGCAGAAACCTAAATCCCGAAGCGCGCGCGCCGCGCGCTCTTCGGCACAAACCGCTGGAGGTGCGTCCAGGTGATTCCTCGTCGAACGCGCTCGGGTTACGACCGGCGAGTCGCATGCTTCGCCGTCGCGCTAGCGGCGACCTGCGCTCCTCTGCTCGCCACCGGACAGGCGCGCGCCGAGGACTCACCCACCACCGTCACCGCGTCGCTGGATGGGGAATCCGAAGCATACGGTCCACGACCGGCACCGTACTTCCAGCAACTCCCGATCAGGCTCACCGTCGGCCATACCTTCGCGACGGCCGCGAATTCGCCATATGGGGGTCACGCGATGTCGGCCGTGTTGAACGCCGGATACATCGAGGGACTGCTCAAGCCCGACGGCCCGTCGCTGTCGATTCAAAAGGCGGATACCGACCTCACGTCGCCGAGTCTTCCGCGCGATTTCGGTCCGCAGAACATGGTCGCCCAGGACGCCGGCGCGGCGGCGGTCGAAGGTGGCACGATCGAAGCACACTCGCGGCCCAAGCCTGAAAGCGTTGCCGACGCGTCCGTCGCGCGCGTCACGATCGGCAACGGCGCTGTGGTGGCGCGCGCCGTTCGGTCTCACTCCGGAGTAGACATCACCGAAGGAACCGCAGACGTTCCCGCAAGCGCCGTCTCGACGGCCTGGAGCGAGACGACCGGCATCGATATCGCAGGCGTCGTCAAGATCGCATCGATACGCCAGATCGCAAACGCGACCGCGACAGGAACCGAGGGCGGCGCTAAGGCCGACGCGCGCACCGAGATCGTCGGACTGGAGGTTGCCGGAACGCCGGCGGTTCTGGACTCCGACGGCGTGCATGCCTCGGGCCAGAACGCCCAGTTCTCGCTGGGGCGCTCGCCGGACCAAGCCATCGACGACGCTCTCGCCGGAGCCGGCATCACACTCAGACTGGTACAGGCGGCCACCGGCACGACCAAGGACGGGGAAACGGCCCAGGCCGACGCCGGCAGTCTGATCGTCACGGTTCTTCGTACGGTGGGCACGCCCGTGGAGGGCACGCCTCAACAGGACGCCGGCATAGAGATGGCTCTCGGCGGGGCGCACGTGACCGTGTCGGCGCGGCGTATCGAACCAATCACTCCGCAACGGCACCCGAACATCGTCCGGCGTAGCGAGATCATCGTCGTGCCACCGGTGGGTCCACCGCTCGAGTTGCCCGAGGAAGAAGTCGCCCCAGCGCCGGAAGCCGACGCGGCAGGCCCCGCCTTCCGGATCATCCGGGTGATGGTGCGCCACTTCCGGCCGGGACTAACCGCAGCGTTTCTCACCGTCCTGGTGGCCGGGATACTTGGTCCGCTGCTGGCCTTCCGGCGCAACCCAGTGGCTGCGGCGATCCTGGCAGCGCCGCACACCGGACGCCGCGCGTTCTTGCGCTACCTCGTGCGCGGCTAACGCCCGGGACTTACGCAGCAGGATTCACAGCACCCGCGCGCAGGAATGCGGCGCGCGGCCGTCCGGCCGCGCGCGAGCGTCCTATACGCCTGCGGACTTCTTCAGCTCTTCGACGGAGGAGAGCACACCGTCGGCCAGCGTGTCGATATCGGGAACGGCATCCCAGTCGCCGGTGAACCCGAATCCCATGATGCCCGACAGACTCGTTATCGCGACCGACAGAGCCATGGTTTCGGCGAGCGGCATGACGGGGAACGTGACCACCATGCGCGCGCCGGCCAGGTACAGCGAAACTTGCGGTCCGGGCACATTCGACACGATGGCGTTCGCGAAACGCTGGCGCGCGACCAACCTGGACGTCAGCGCGTGCAGTGTCGGCGGCGCCCAACGCCCAACGCCCATGATCGACGCCGCGCCTACGGCCTGCTTCGATTCCTTCAGATCGCGCGTAGCCGCGGTGATTTGCTTCAACCGTTCGGCGGGATCGATCGGTCCTACGGGAAGATCGACGAAGAACATCGAGATCCGGTTCCCGAGCGCCATTCGCTGCGAGATGTCGCGAGTCGAGATCGGCACCATCGCGCGCAGCCTCGAACCATCAGGCGGAGCCTCTCCGCGCTCGACCAGAAGACGACGCAACGCGCCGGCCGTTACCGCCAGGATGACGTCGTTGACTGTCCCGCCGAGCGCGTTCTTGATCTCCTTCGCATCGGCGACCGGAGCCTCCGCGGTCGCGAAACGACGGTTGGGTCCGATCGACACGTTGAAGGGGCTTCGCGGTGCCTGCCACGAGCCCGCGAGCGAACCGATTCCACCGAGAACTTGGCGCAGTTGCGCCGCCGCATCACGCGGTGCGCGCAACGCTCCCTGCGCGCGCTCGACCGCCGCCTCGACCGGGTGCGTCACCGAGTCCACGACCCAGTGGCGCATCAACTCGCTCAACGCCGTAGGGCGAGGTGTCCACGGCTCCGGCTCGACCGCGCGCGGCTCCGGAGTGAAGTCGAACAACACCGTCGCTATGTCTACACCGCTCATCCCGTCGATCATCGCGTGGTGGGACTTCCACAGAATCGCAACGTGTCCGTCCTCGAGCCCCTCGATCAAGTACATCTCCCACAAGGGCTTCGAACGATCCAATTGCCGCGACGACACCCGCTGAACAAACTCGTTCAGTTCGCGTCGGCCACCGGGTTCGGGCAGCGCCGTGCGCCGCAAGTGGAAGTCGATGTCGAAGCGATCGTCGTCCACCCACATCGGCCGGCCAAGGTTGTAGGGCAGGAACGCAACCCTTTGACGAAAGCGTGGGACAAGGTGAATCCGATGCAGGATCAGTTCGCGGATGTCCTCGATCGTGAGGCGTCCTTGCGGGCGCGTCGTTGGATCTAGAATCGCGACACCTGCAACGTGCATGTGAACCGCCGGCTTCTCCAAATACAGAAACTGCGCATCCATTGCGGTCAGACGGTCGGGCATGGCTCCCCCCTCGCTCGACTGTGTCAACAATGCCGTTATTCCAGGCGGTAGCGCAAGACCTACGCGGCGTTCACTCGGAACATCGCTGCCCCGTGCGGCTCGACCGTAACCGTGATGGCGCCCTCGACCCCACTCGCCGTCCCAGCCCAAAGGTCGTGGACATGGTACGAAGCAGCGGGCCCAAGTCCGAGTTGCGCCGCCGTCACGCTCATCTCCGCGGCGGCCGCTCCTCGGTTTAGAAGCACGACCGCGCGCCCGCCGTCGGCCAAGCGCTTACGCCACACCTCGTGGTCTCCGTCGTCGAGAATTCGCACGCCTTGCTCGCCCAGCGGGTCCTGATCGACGGCGATCACCTCTGTGTTGGTGAGGATGTTCAGGGTCTCATCCGGCATCGTGCGCAGATCGTTTCCGGCCATCAGCGGGGCGGCCATCATCGCCCACATGCTGAAGTGCGCGCGCCCCTCCACCGGCGTAACCGAGCCGACGCCGACCTCGAGCATGTCCGGGTCGTTCCACCCACCCGGTCCGGCGTACGGCGCGAGGTCCGCGTTCTGGTCGATGATCCCGACGATACTCTCCCAATTCGCTTCGATGTCGGGAGTTGTGCGCCACAAGTGGCCGGTGTTCTTGCCCCACAGCCAAGGATCACCCGATCCCCACGAACAGATACTAAACACCATTGGGCGTCCGGCAGCAGCGATAGCGTCGCGCATCATTGCGTACGCAGTCGCCTGGTTGAATCCGGCGCCGAGCCCTTTCGGCCAAACCTCCAAGCACGTCTGGATGCTCAGACCGACGGCCGAACACGCATACGGGATGTTGTCGACGTTCGCGAAGCACCAGTCGAACTTCAGGTAATCGATGCCCCAGGCTGCAAACGTCTTGGCATCCTGCTCGTAGAACCCGTAACTGCCGGGCAACCGCTGACACGTGAGCAAGCCGGCATCTTGATAGATCCCAATCTTCAAACCCAAGCCGTGCACGTAGTCGGCTAAAGCCTTGATTCCGTGAGAAAAGCGGATTGGGTCCGGCAGCAAGTTCCCGTCCGCGCCGCGAGCCGGAGCCATCCAACAATCATCGAGAACCAGGTACTCGTATCCGGCGCCCTGCAACTTCTCGGCCATTGCATCCGCCGTTTCCCGGATCAGATCCTCTGTGATGTCGCACCCGAAGGCGTTCCACGGATTCCAGCCCATCGGAGGCGTCTGCGCGAGTCCGTCGTCGAGCGCGTGGGACGCCGCCGGCGACGCCACCGGAAAGACCATCGCTGCCGCAGTGATGAGTATTGCGATTCGGCTCCGCATTGCTCCTCCTCGAACGCCTTGCATCAACACCAGTCGAAGCCGCCGAACTGCTCCGGCACGCGCGGGATCGTGTCCGAATACCCAGGCCGGCAGGCCAGGTAGGGTCCGCCCGACATCACGTCGATGATGTTGCCGGTCAACCAGAACGTCACCTTTTGGTCCGCGGCATTCGGGTCGCGGCGTGGGTCCTCGTGCGGGTCCCCGCCATCTTCGGCCGGCGGCACGTTGGCGTTCGGCGGCCGCAGGTTCCCCGAGTCCCAGAAGACCAGGGCCGACCCGTTCCACGGCTGGATCTCGTCATCGCCGTTCCGCGGAAAGCCTTGGAGCCCAAAGACTTTGTTATCGATCGACCAGTGACGTCCGGGCATCAAAGCCGTGTCCATGACGCGCGCGCCCACCGTGCGCGCCTCGACCTCGGCCGCGGAATTCGCGACTTGAAAGTCCCCGACCGCCGAGTGCATCAAGACTTGGTGCGCCGGCGTATTGGGATACGGATCCGATGTCATGTGCTGCGCGTAGCCGTCGGCTTCCGCCCGATCCCAGAGCATTTGCAGCAAGTCCATGACGATCTGCTGCTGCTGCTTGTCTGGGAACATCGTGTAGACGGCCGATGAATACGACGGAATATCCGGGTTCTCAGGATCGAACAGAGGACCCTCCCAGTCGACGGAGCGATTGAGCAGCGTGGAGTAGTTCATTCCGGTGACGCCGAGCGTGGCGCGCGTGAAGTCCACCGCGAGGGCCGTCAGCGCTCCGCCCATGATCCCGCCCTGGCTGTTGCCGTCGTAGAACAGTTCATTCGTGAGAAATAGCGGCTGCTTTTCGTCGTCCTGGAACGCCGGGTCGGTCGACAGCCCCTTCGAATGCGCCAGCGCGCGCCCGAGGTACAGGAAGTTCACGAACCCCTGCTGGGATCGGTCGGCCATCGACGGCATGTTCGAAGGATCCATCAGCGTCGCGACCGCATTTGCCAGGTCGTATCCGGCAAAGCCCATCCAGTTCGTCGCGCACGGCATGAAGTTGCGCTCGCGATCGCGGTCGGTCGATCCGCCGGTGGATTCGAAGCGACTCCCGAGCAACCCGTGACCGTACAGCGTGGGGTGGGCCGGGGCCTGGGCCGTGGACACACGTGGCACCGTGCACACGAACGGTACGTCGATCGTAGGGATCGCAGGGTTTTGCCTGGGCAATCCGTCGAGTCCGTACACGAAGCGCGCGCCGGGAATCGCCTGGAGTACTTCGCTTGGGATATCGCCCGTGTCGGCCTCCGCGGGCTGCGGAGGACGATCGAGGTAGTTCGGAACAGTGATCGTGCCCTCCACCTGGCGAAGCCGAGTCGAGTCCCCGTCCTTGGGGGTCACACGCGTGACCGCGAAGCGCGGCGCGACACCCTGGATCACGCCATCGGCGAGATCAACGTCGCCGAGCTGCGCGAAAGCGTCATCGCGAATGTGCAGAACGCGCTCACTGAGGTTGCGGCCGGAGGCAATGGTGAACTGCCATGCAAGGAACAGCGCCGAACGATCGAAGGGGTTGCCGCGCGCGCGCTCGGCCGTCTCGACCCGCCCGATGATTCCGCTCACTTCGGCGCGCCGGGATTCCTCAAACGTCGGGTCTCCGACCGGACCGACGGTGTTGTCGCGATACGCCGTGAACTGCGGACCCGCGGGAATGATGTTCCCCTGCGAGTCCCGCATGTCACGCAACGCCACGAGGTAAGTGTGGCCTTCCAAGAAGTTCACGGCCGGGCGAAGGATCAGCAGACGCTCGTCGCTGGTGGTCGCGGCGTTCATGTCCAACTCGGACCAGAACGGCCGGCGCTCACCGGTCGCAGCGTCGATCAGCAGAACCGGCGCGTCGACCGCCTCGTAACGACCGATGTCGGCCAAGTGATCGCGCGGGTCGTTGGGACCTCCGACCCCGGGAGCCACCAGATCCGCGGTTCCCCACGTCCGATGCAGGTCGATTCCAGGCACGAACGCCAAGACTGCCGACCCCGGAGAGAACCCATCGTTGCGATTCCACTCGGTCGGATCGATCGGCTTGCCGGCGATGCTTCGCGGCATCTCGGCCGCAAGGAAGTCGATCCTCCGGCCGGTCACGGCCGTGGGGTCGATCCGCGTGAAGCGGTCGTTGGGGAAGGGCAGCAAACACTGCGCGCGATCGAGCGGATCGCACGGAATCCGGAGCGCCCCGTCCAGCGACCCTGGGGCTGCGCCTGCGGACGTCGATGCAACCAGCAGCGCAACGGAAAGGAACCCCAACAGCAAACGTCGAACTCGGACCACGATCGCTCCCCTCAATCGGACCAGGTCCCTTTCGTTTCGACGCGCAGGCGCAGTTCCCTTTTCCCGATTTGTCACAGGTCAAAACCTTGCCGGCAACGAAGCCGTGGTCACGATCTGCCTCGTCGACGAAGCGGACTGCTACACGCGGACCTACAAGACCGTCGCCTGACGCAAGGCGGGCCCGGCCGCGGTGCCGAACTTCATCGCGCCGAGGCCGGGCCACGCCTGCGCCGCGCAAAACGGAATCGCTTGAGGACCACAGCTTCCGGTGGTCGCGACATGAACGCAGCATTGCAGCAGTCGCTCCTCGATCATCGTGTCGAGGTCCATGAACGGCTTCACGGTGATTCGCTTCACTCGGCGCGCAAGCATCTCACGGAGTTTGCGGCGGCCGCCCAGTGCGGATCCCGCGCGCCGCAAGAGCCCGCCCATGCCCAGATCGCACGCGCCGTCGACGACGGAGAGCATCCTTCGAATGGCCGGGTGCGTCAGCGAGGACTGCTCGCTCAGCAACCCCATCAGCGACTCCTTCGCAAGCGTCTGCAACTCGTCGCTCAAATCCGGATCCAGCATCCGGTTGCTCACCAGACCAAGGTTCGCCTTCAACTGGTCGTGGCCGATCAACCCCGTTAGCGAACGCCATGCCCCGTCGTCCATCCGAAACATGTAGCCGACCGCTGCGCAGTGCGGATGCGAGCACGGAAGCGCGGTGAGATCCCGCCAGGTGATCACATCGGACGTCTGTGGTCCCAGACGCCGCAAGACTCCCGTGGATGTCAGCCTGTCGCCGGAATCGATACGCGCGCCGCGTCCCGATCCGAAGGCCGGCTGGATGCATAGGCCACCCACGAACGCAGTATCGAGCGCGAGTCGAACGACGTCGCCTATCTCGTCGTCGTTTACTCCGGCGCGCGCAGTCATCACCAAGGTTGTGAACACTCCGGCATCGCTCAAGCGCCCGAGCGCACGTTGCTTGATGTCCCGCAGATCGCCGCCCCGATGGAAGCGATGAGTCGCCTCACGGAAGCCGTCGTGCTGTAGGTACACCTCGAGCCGTTGGTTGTGCCGCTCCAGGAACGACAGCAAGGCGTCGTCGCGCGCGATCGAGATCCCGTTTGTGTTCAGAAGGATCCGCGTGATGTTGCGCTCCATCGCGCGCTCCAGCAGATCGGTGAGTTTCGGGTGCAGCGTAGGCTCTCCGCCGCTCACCATGAGCACATCCAGATACCCGTCCTCCAGCGAGATCCGGCGATCGACGGCCGCGAGCACCTCGGAAACGTCGGCGAAACCCTCAAGGTCCGGCGACCCCGACGCGAAACAGGTCGGGCAGCGAAGGTCGCAACTGTCGGTGACATCGGCCAGCAGGATGCAGGTGTGTTGCGTTTGCATCTCGCCCAGACCGCGCGCGTAGCACGCCGGAACCGGATCGAAGTTCCCAGGGGTGTCCGGGGTGTGACGCTTGGTCGGCGCCGTCCACTCCTCCAGGTAGTCCAGGATCGCAGCGTCTTGTTGATAGAGCGTTGCGATTCGCCCGTGCTTGGGGCACCCGCGCACGAGCCAAACGCGGCCGTCTTGCTCTGACAGGTAACCGCTGAGGCGCGCGACTTCTTGCAGAGGAAGCGCCGGGTTCTCCTCGTGACAGCGAGGGCAGAAGGCGACTACATACCGACGGATTCGGTCCGCACGAACAGGAGGCCCTCCCACTGCTAAGCCTCCACCGGGGCCGGCGCGCGCCCGGGGGCCGGCGCGCGCCCCCTTCGATATGCGCCACGGCGTACCTGCCGCGCGAAGTATCCAAGAAGAACCGGCAGGGTGCACAAGAGAAAGACCTGCGACCCCGAAAGCCCGAGGGCGAAACGCGGATTCTCGCGGACGAACTCCACGGCGAACCGGAACATCCCGTAGCAAAGCAGGAACACCTTGAACAGCTCTCCCGGAACGGAGACGCGGGAACGCATCCACCGCAGCAACCCGAAGAGCGCCACCAGAAACGCGATCTCGTAGAGGAACGCCGGGTGCATCGGGTGACCCGTCGCGCACGCCGGGCACGACGGGATTCGCGACGCGATACTCGGCGAGGGCAAGATCCCCCACGGCATCGAAGTCGGAGTTCCGAGCGGTTCGGTAAGGAAGCATCCGATGCGACCGACCGCAATCGCCAGCGCGGCGGCCGGCGCAAACAGGTCCCCGGTCTTCTCGCGGTACCCAACAATGCGCTTGGTCAGCAGCACGCCGAAATAGGCTCCGGCGAGTCCACCCAGGACGCTCTTGCCGCCGTACAGCCACAGCCCGGCGAACGACGGCTCCGGATCTCCGGCCAAATAGCGCCATCCCGCGCTCAGCCTGGCGAACACCGCACCGGTGAGCAGTGCCCCGAGGACGAGCCACCACATGCGCTCGTCCCGGAGTCCTCGCCGGCGCGTCTCCCACCAAAAGACGATGATCCCGGTGGCAGCCCCGAGCACAACGAACACGTCGTGCGTCGGAACCGAAACCCCACCGACGTGAAACGCAACCGGGAACACAACTGCCTCAGTTCGACATCTGCGAAATGATCGAAATACAGATCCCGCCTGCGACAAGGACGACGGCACCCATGATTGCGAACGCCAGGAGCACTCTGCGCGACCTCTCCTTCATGACGGCCTCCCCTTCTCACGGCTCCCGCGCGCGCGCGCGGTCACCTCTTCGACGCGACGACCAACACGCGGCACCACAGCCGGAACGCGCGCCCGATAGGCCGCGTGCTCTTGCGGGAACTCCTCAGCGAGCAAACGCTCTTCTCGTCGGATCTTGACGACCGCGGCCGGGAGCACGACAACCGCGAAAACCATCGCCCACGTCCGGTACAGCAGCAGCGCTCCGAGCGCTCCGAGCGCGATCCCCACATACATCGGATGACGGACCACGCGATACGGACCCGACGCGACGAGGCGGTGTCCGGCGTACAACTCGGATCCCAACGCGCCGGAAACGTTGTACATGTCTCCCAGCGCGCTGCGTCCCCACGTATACAAACTCCATCCCGCCGCGATCAGACAAGTGCCCGCGCACAATGCGACCGCGCGCGCCGCCACCGAAGGATGCACCGGCAAAGGCCGCCACAACACGACACACACGACTGCATACGGCACGGCAGATAGCGCCCACGCAATGCGCGCGCCTACCCGCCGCGCAAGTCCCGACGCGCGCGCGCGAGAACGCCCTCGAGCACGCGCCGTCACTACGCCGGACACCGCGAGCGCGACGGCGAACCCCGCGGCGACTACCGCGCGCGCGACTTCCTCGGCCACGTCGATCACGAAGGCTCCGGTTGCGCGGCGGCGCGCGCGTGCGTCATGACTTCGGAGGCAATCAGTTCACCGTCGAACGTTTGGAACAGACAGATCGGAACCTTTCGAACGCGCCCCCTCCGAGGCCGGATGCGGATCACCTTGATCACCGACAGCGGCAGGAGCCACAGGCCGACGACCACAAGGGCTATGGAGAGCGCAATGCCGGGAGTAAACGCAACGACGGCGGCGAACAGCGCGACCGCCGCCGGGAGTCGAGTCGGGAGAACAGCCCAGGCGACGCCGATCTCTTGGATGTCGGCGAACGGAAACTCCAGTGCCTTCCGGCCGGCAGGCAGGAACCCGAGGATGCTGCGAGGAGCGTCGATTCGAAGGCTTGCCGGGGTCACACTAATCCGCACTTGCATATAGAAGGTGAGGCTGTTGCTAAGAAGAACCGAATTCACAAGGTGCCTCCTGAGCCCCGCAAGGCCGCCCTCCAGTGTCGCACCATGGTCGCACGAAGGACCAGGGCCTTACCGCAGGCGGGCACCCGGACAACCGAAAGACAACCCCCGAGCATCTTTTGAAGGTCGCGCGGCAGGAGAACGCCGGCGCGCGCCGAACCCACTGTCGTTCGGTCAAGCCGCCGCGGCTGGGTGAGCGTTCCCGCGGCGGCTTTCATGAGAGCTGACGCGGGAGCACGGACATCATGAACATGCCCAACCGCTTGAGACGACTTCTTCCGGCCGCAGCGGCCGTGATCGCCCTAGCCGCGACGTCGGGACCGGCCGCAGGCGATCCCCCTGCTATCGGCCAGGCGGGACGCCATTTCGTGGACGAGACCGGTCGCACCCGCATCCTTCACGGGATCGCGTTCACATACAAGGAGCACGGCTCCGAGGAGTTTTCGGCCGAGTTCGACGAGGACGACGCCGCATTCCTAGCCCAGAACGGACTGACTCTCCTGCGCCTGGCCGTCTTCGCCTCCGGCGTCATGCCGGCGCCGGGCGTGTTCGATCCGGCGTACGTCGACGGCATCGGGGACATCGTGGACGTCGCAGCCGAAGCCGGACTCGATGTCATCGTGGACTTCCATCAGGATGTCTACGCCAACAAGTACAACGGCCGAGGAATGCCCGACTGGATGGGAGAGGACGACGGCGTGCCGGTCTCACCCGACACCGGGAACCTCGCAGCCAATTACTTCGCGAATCCGTCGGTGTGGCGCGCGTTCGACAACTTCTGGATGAACGCGCCGGCCGATGACGGAGTGCCACTGCAAGAGCACTTCGCGCGCGCGTGGCGCTACGTCGCAGAGAAGTTCGCGAACCACCCCGGCGTGATGGGCTTCGAGATCATGAACGAGCCGTTCCCCGGATCACAGTGGACCACGTGCGCGAGTCCGGCCGGGTGCCCGGCGTTCGACCAACTCATGCTGACCGAGTTCTCAAAGCGCATCGGCAAAGCAATCGCGGAGGCCGCGCCCGACAAGTTCGTGATCTACGAACCCAACGTGACGTTCGACTTCGGGGCCGACACCTACCACGGAGACATCGTGGTGCGGCCCGCCGCATTCTCGTACCACGTGTATTGCCTGGGCCTTCAGTTCGGGACTCCGCCCACCGGCGATCTGGCATGCGAGGATCTGGGAGAGCGCCCACAGTTCCGCTCCGCGGCCAAGCACGCAGACACCTACCAGGTTCCACTGATTCTCAGCGAGTTCGGTCACTTCACAGCCGGGAAGGACGAAGACGTCAGCGGCGTGATCGATCGGGTTGCCAATCTGGCAGCCGAGATCGGTTCGAGCTGGACCTACTGGGACTACGCGATCGGCAACCCGCAAGGCGCCAAGCCGTACGGCTCCGCCGAGATCCTCAAGGATCTCCGCAGACCTCCGACGGAGGACAACTTGATGACCGAGCGCGTTGACGCAATCGTGCGCGCCTACCCGCGCGCGGTAGCCGGAACGCCGACCCACTACGCGTGGGATTCCGCGACGAAGACCTTCACCCTGGAGTACACGCCGGCGCGCGCCGACGGATCGGGGTCCTTCGGCGCCGGATCGATCACCGAGGTCTTCGTGCCCGCGCGCCGGTTCCCCGACGGCTACTCGGTAGAGGTGACCGGAGCGAGCGTCGTCTCCGCCCCCGGCGCTCAGATCCTGAAGCTCGCGCTCGACGAAGCAGCGGATGGCGTGACCCTCACGATCACGCCATCCGGGAACTAGAACCGGCTACTCGTACCGAAGCGCTTCTACGGGATTCAGGCGTGCCGCTCGACGCGCCGGGAAGACGCCGGCCGACGTGCCGACGAACGCCGTCAGACCGAGCACTCCGGCCACCAGCCAGGCGGGAAACGCGATCACGTCCGAGATGGGAACGCTCTGCGCCGTCGCGAAGCGATTCACGAGGGCATTGCCCCCCTGCGCCATCAGGAACGCAACACCGAGAGCGATCATGCCTCCAAAGACCCCAATGAGGCCGGCCTCCAGCGTGAACAGACGGCGAACGACCGCGCGCGTGGCGCCGCACGCACGCATCACGCCGATCTCGCGCGTGCGTTCGTACATGGCCATGACCATCGTGTTGACGATGCCGATGCACGCGACCAGAAGCGAGATCCCGCCGATCGCGCCTGCGATCAGCCCAAGGATGAGGAACAACTTCGAGAGCTGATCGAGCATCTCCTGCGCACTCGTCGCGCCGTATCCCTTGCGCTCGATTGCCGCAACAACGCTCTTGACGTTCGCGGTGTCGTCGACCTTCAGCATGATCGACGCGTAGCCCTTTTCGGCGATTCCGTCCGTCCGCTCAATCCTCATCGGCTGCACGTCGGGCACGTTGGGAGTCCCTTGCTTGGCCTGCCGGCGCTCTGCTTCGATCAGCTTGGCTTTTGCATCGTCGAACTTCCATGACCGCTGAACCATGAGTTTGCGGGCCCAGCCCATCGAGATGAAGTTGTTGCCGTCGCTCATCCCTGAGGCCGCAACGCCCACGACCTCGGCCATGATCGGCCGCTGTATCTTGCCGATCGTGTCCCAGTATTCATCCCCGGCGTTCGGCAGCGGCTCCGGCGGGTTTCCGGTCCAGTCGTTGTAGTAGGCCCAGCCGTCGGCATACAACATCACGCGCTTGCCGATCGCGGACTCGGGCCGATCCCCATAGCCGAAGGCGCGAATTGCGCGGTTGCCGAGCACGACCTTGTTCATGTCGCCGGGTCGAAGAGCGCGTCCGGCCGCGAGCGGCAGACTGAGAACGCCGGCACCCGGCTCATACGCCAGCAAGTTCGGCCACATCTTCTTGTCCGAGCCTGCCATCCCGAGCGAGCGCACCCACACCGAAACCGTTGGAGTCAGGGCCTTGACGTGGTCGATGCCGGCCAGATCCTTCAACGCCGCTTCGTCCATCCGCTTCGCGCTCTCATCCGCAGACTGCCCTCCGCTGAAAAGGTCTCCCCCCTCCGCGTTCGGATCACCCGACACCGTCACCAGGGAGAGCGCATTCATGGAGTTGAGTTGCTGTACGAAGACCCGCTTAGCCCCAAGCACGAGCGACAACATCACGATCACGGACATGGCTCCGATAACGACGGCCGAGATCGTCAGAGACGACCGAAGCTTGCGGCGCCACAAGTTCTTCAGCGCGACCGCGAAGTAATCGGGAAAACGCATCAGCCGACCCTCTTTCTCTGGGTGCGCACGACATCGGCGACGAACTCGCCGGTCTCTTCCGGCTCCTCAATCTGACCGTCGCGCATTGCGAGAACACGATCAGCCTGCGAAGCGATCGCGGCATCGTGAGTGATCACGATGAGGGTGAGCCCCTGCTGCTGGTTGAGATCCCGCAGCAAGTGCATGATCTCGGCGCTCTTCCTGGAGTCCACGTTGCCGGTCGGCTCATCGGCGATCAGGATCTCCGGATCGTTCGCTAGCGCGCGCGCAATGCTCACGCGCTGACGCTGGCCTCCCGAGAGCTGCCCCGGGCGATGTCCCATCCGGTCACCCAAGTCGACCGCCCGCAAGACCTCCTCCGCACGCCGCTTGCGCGCGCGGGCTCCGACTCCCGCAAACAGCAACGGCAGTCCGACGTTCTCGAGCGCCGTATACCCGGGGTGCAGATTGAACGCCTGAAAGACGAAGCCGACCCTGCGATTTCTATAGGCGGACAACTCGCGATCATTCAGGCTCGCGAGATCGCGCCCTTCGATGAGGACTTCTCCGGAATCCGGTCGATCGAGCCCGCCTACGATGTTCGCAAGCGTGGACTTCCCCGAGCCCGACGGCCCGACAATCGCCACGAACTCCCCCGCGGCGATTCGAACATCCACGCTGTCGAGCGCGCGAATGATCTCATCTCCCATTCGATACGCCTTCGTTACCGACCTGAGTTCGATCATTCCGCTCCGATCCGGTCCGCGACTCGTTTCCCGGTTGTCGGCTTGGAGGCAACCTCCTTGACTCACCCGTTGGGACCCACCTTCTGCTCATTTCGAGGAGTCCTAACGTAGTCCCGACCGGTTTGGCCCGAATGACGCGGCAGCGCTTAGGCTGACGCACATGGGAGACATCACTACGGAGCTTGCCGAGATCGTCGGACCGGCGAACGTGCTGACCGGCGACGCAATCAACGACGACTACACGCACGATGAAGCGCTTCACGCGCCCCCGCAGCGGCCCGTCTGCGTAGTGAAGCCTGCCGGCACCGACCAGGTGGCCGCAGTCGTGCGCCTCGCCGCAGCGCAGGGAATCCCCCTGACCGCGCGCGGATCCGGAACCGGCCTGTCGGGCGCATGCATCCCGCGGGCCGACGGAATCCTGGTGTCGTTCGAACGCATGGCGGCGGTTCTTGAGATCGACACCGGCAACCACGTCGCCGTCGTGCAGCCGGGCGTCACGCTCCGGGAACTGGACGACGCCACCACCGCACACGGCTTGGTCTACCCGGTCTTTCCCGGCGAGAACTCGGCGAGCCTTGGAGGCAACGTTGCGACCAACGCCGGAGGCATGCGCGCGATCAAGTACGGCGTGACGCGGCATCAAGTACTCGGACTCACAGCCGTGCTGGGGACCGGCGAAATCGTTCGCACCGGTGGACGGTTCGTGAAAGCAACCTCGGGGTACGACCTGACCCAACTCATCATCGGCTCGGAAGGAACGCTCGCCATCGTCACCGAGGCGATCCTGAAGCTGTACCCGCGCGCGCCTCACGCCACGACGTTGCTCGCGCCCTTCACGTCCCTGGACGAGGTCACCGCCGCCGTGCCGCGCATCGTCGGCAGCGGCGTCGACCCGATGATCCTTGAGTACATCGACTTCGTGTCGATGGGCGGAATCCTCAACGCGGCCGGTCTCGACCTCGGGATTCCGCAGTCGATCAAAGAAACCGCGCTGGCGTACTTAGTCATCGTCTTGGAGAACCGGAAAGCCGACCGTCTGGACGAAGACATCGAGGAAGTCGGGAACCTTGTCTCCTCGCTCGGGGCACTCGATCTTTACGTCCTGCCGTCACAAGCGGGCGCGCAGCTCATCGAGGCCCGGGAGCGCGCCTTCTGGGCGGCCAAGACCGCCGGCACGAATGACATCATCGACCTGGTCGTGCCGCGAGCGGAACTCGGCCGGTACATGAAGACCGTGACCGAGATCGCACAAGCGTCGGGAACGTTCATCGTCGGTTGCGGGCACGTGGGCGACGGCAACATCCACATGTCGGTGTTCCAAGCCGACGACGACGTGCGGCACCGCGTGATGCACGAGATCTTCGCCGCGGGAGCGGCGATCGGCGGTGCGGTATCGGGCGAGCACGGAATCGGGACCGAGAAGAAGCCGTACCTGATGGCGCTGGAAGATCCCACGAAGATCGACCTCATGCGCCGCATCAAGCAGGCGTTCGATCCGGCGGGGATTCTCAACCCCGGTGCGATCTTCGATCCCGAGTAAGAACCAGACCTTCAAGCGGGGGAGTCGTCATGGGCCACAATCACAACGGCAACGGCGTGTACGGGCGCTTGCAGCAGCGACTGGATCGGATGCCGACGGGCGCACCCGACTCCCCCGTCTTTCAGGCGATCTTGCGTCACTTGTTCTCTCCTGAGGAAGCCGAACTTGCGGCTCAAATGCCGTCGCTGATTTCGCTTTCCGCGCTGGCTTCGCGCGTCGGGCGCGACGAGGCCGAACTCGACGCGATGATCACCAGCATGGCCGCGCGCGGCCTGGTCCTGGATCTCACGCGCGGCCGAACGCGCTTTGTGTCGCTCGCACCCGTCGTCATCGGGTTCTACGAGTTCACCTTCATGCGCGCGCGCGACGACGCGCCGATGGACGAGCTGGCCAAACTGTTCGACGAGTACCTCTTCCAGGACCCCGACTTCGCGCTCGCGCGTTCCATCTTCCAAGGCAGCACGCAGGTCGGGCGCGCGCTGGTGCGCGAGGAAACCGTGCCCGACGAAGGCACATCGGAAGTGCTCGACTGGGAGCGAGCAACCCGGATCGTGTCGTCGGCATCGAGCGTCGCGGTATCGCTGTGCCCGTGCCGGCACCACGAGCAGCTTCTCGGGCGCGGGTGCGACGCCCCGCTGCGAACATGCATGAGTTTCGGCCAGGGCGCCGAGGCGTTGATCCGTGCCGGCATCGCCGAGTGGGTGACCAATGCGGAAGGCCTGGGAATCCTGGAGGAGTGCAAGCAGGCCGGGCTCGCCCAAATCGCCGACAACGTTCGCGAGGGCATCTCGTACATCTGCAACTGCTGCGGATGTTGCTGCGGCATGATGAGCGCGATTCGCGACGCCAAGATCCCCGGCGCGATCGTTTCGTCCAACTGGACCGCCGCGATCGACCACGAGAAGTGCCGCGGCTGCAAGAAGTGTGCGCGCGCCTGCCCCGCCGATGCGATCACGATTGTGGACAACCAGGGCAAGGGTTTGCGCAAGTACTGGGCGGTCCTGGATGCCGACGTGTGCATCGGATGCGGCGTGTGCCACGAAGTCTGCCGTTACGAAGGGCACGCGATGCTCCCGCGCGCGCGCCGGGTATTCACCCCCGCGAATACGTTCGACCGCATGGTCGCCATGGCGGTCGAGCGCGGCAAGCTCGGCGACCTTCTGGTGGACACAGTCGCGGGTGCGGGCCCGCAAGCGATGGCGCGCGCGCTACAGATCATCGAACGCATGCCGCCGGCGCGCGCCGTGCGCGCGATCGCCCCGCTCCGGTCGGTCTACCTTCGCGCGTTCCTGGCGGCGAGCCACGCCGCGTTGCCCAAAGGCAACGGAGTAAGAAGCGTCGCCAACGGCTCAACCTCGAAAACACCGGCCGGGGCGACGCAAGAGGGACAGTCGTAGACTGACCTCGTGGACCGCAAAGCGCACTGGGAGCACATCTACGAAACCAAGACCGATCACGAGGTCAGTTGGTTTGAACCCGACCCCCGGCGATCCCTTGAGCTGATCTTGGTCGCGATCGTCGCCGGCGGCCGGTCGGTCATCGACATCGGCGGCGGCACCTCCTTGCTCGTCGATCATCTGCTGGAGGCCGGAATCGGGCGCGTCGCGGTTTTGGACGTGTCTGAAGCGGCCCTTCGACGCACCAGAGAGCGCCTCGGCGATCTCGCGGGCGCCGTCACCTGGCTTTGCGGCGACGTCACCGATCTCCCAAGTGTCGGCAACTACGATGTGTGGCACGACCGTGCCGTCTTTCACTTCCTGACTTCCGAGAGCGACCGACGGCAGTACGCCACGTTGGCGGAGGCGACGGTGCCGGCCGGCGGCCACATCGTGATGGCGACTTTCGGCCCGAACGGACCTACGCAGTGCAGCGGGTTGGAGGTCGTGAGATACGACGCGGAGGGCATCACGCGCGCGCTCGGCCCCGCGTTCACGCTGCTGCAGTCCGCAGTCAAGATCCACGACACACCGGGCGGCGGAACGCAGGAATTCCTCTACTCGCTGCTGCGCCGCAACGCCTAGCAGGTCGCGATTCCGCAGGGCGTGCAGGTCTTCGGACGTTGCGCGCAGAACCACTCCCCGGCACCCGAAGACAACGCCCGATGTCCCCGTACCCGAGAGCCACGGAGAACGTCACCATGAGACAGAATTCACCTGTTGCCGCACGCGTCGGAATCCGCCGCCGCACATCCGGAATCGCCGTTGCGCTTCTGCTCGCCGTCGCCGGCTTGGCCATCCCGGCCGGTGCCGAGTCGCCAAGCCCGCTAGCCGAGCGCTGTCGCGACTTCGCCGAAGCCGACGAACTCTGCGCTGCCCTGGACGGAAGCGCGCAGCAGATGATCGAGATGTGCCTCGAATACGGCGCGCCGTCGGGATTCTGTGACTTGTTCCGCCAGACCGAAGACACGATGACGGCCGCACGCGAAGGCTGCCGGGCCTTCGGCGGGTGGGCGGACTTGTGCGCGCTCGCGGGCGACGGAGAAGGCGAGGGGGCGACCTACGCGGGGTGCGGCGAGCATCCGTGGTGCGATCCAGGCCTCGAGCCCGACGCGCGCGCCGGGATGGTCCTGGCCCAGATGACGTTGGACGAGAAGCTGCAACTGATGGGAGGAGACGACTACGACCGCCAGCTCATCCGTTACCGAAACTACGCGCCCTCGATCAACCACGGTATCCCGCGTCTTGGTATTCCGAAGATGTCGTTCAGCGACGGACCCGTCGGGTTCCGTCATTGGTCGATGTTCGACACGACGGACGTCACTGCGCTGCCCGCAGGCATCGCGCTCGCCGCGGGATGGAGCCCTGAACTGGCGCGCGCCTACGGAGCGGTCATCGGAACGGAAGTCGCAAGCTACGGCGGCGACGTCGTGCTGGGGCCGACGGTCAACATCATGCGTAACCCCGGAGGCGGCCGGACGTTCGAGGGGTACGGCGAAGATCCGCACCTAACGTCGCGCACCGCCGTCGGCTGGATTCAAGGCGCACAAGGGGCCGGTGTCATCGCCGACATCAAGCACTACGCGGCCAACAACCAAGAAACCGACCGCTTCGTAACCAACGCCGTCATCGCGGAACGCACCCTGCGGGAGATCTACCTGCCGGCATTCGAAGCCGCGGTGACCGACGCGGGCGTCGGCAGCGTGATGCTGGCGTACAACCGAGTCAACGGGCAGAAGGTGACCGAAAACACGCACCTGGTTCGCGAAATCCTGAAAGGTGACTGGGGATTCGAAGGTATCGCGCTCACCGACTACGGCGCCGCGCAATGGAGCACCGCAGCCGCCGCGAATGCCGGCACCGATCTGGAGTTACCGCTGGCCGCGTTCTTCCGGCCCGAGGCGCTGCGCGCGGCAATCACCTCCGGGCAGGTGAGTGAAGCCGTGATCAACGAGGCCCTTCGCCGGTATCTGCGCACGATGTTCGCCTTCGGGGTGTTCGATCGTCCCGAGCGCGCTTACGACACGGGGTTCGACGTGGCCGGACACCGGGCGGTTGCGCGGCGCGCGGCCGAAGAAGCCATCGTGTTGATGAAGAACGACCAGAGCCTGCTGCCGCTCGATGCCGCCGGGCTCACCAAGATCGTCGTGATCGGAGCGCAGGCCGACTCCTACAAGTCCGGGGGCGGCAGTTCCGAGGTCAAGCCCGCGAACCCGGTGACACCCTTTGCCGGAATCCGCGACCGCGCCGGCCCGAACGTCGAAGTCGTCTTTGACCGAGGCACCGCGCCCGAGGTCGCCGCGCGCGCGGCAGTCGGTGCCGACGTCGCCATCGTCGTCGCCACCGACACCGAAACGGAGTTCGTGGACAAGCCGTGCCTTTCGCTGGAGTGCCCGCCTGCCGACGGTCTCCAAGACGATCTGATCGCGGCGGTCGCCGATGCGAACCCGAACACCATCGTCGTGCTCGAGACCGGCGGCCCTGTGCTGATGCCGTGGATCGCGAAGGTGCCGGCCGTCCTGGAAGCCTGGTACCCCGGCCAAGAAGGCGGTAGCGCCATCGCCTCCGTCCTGTTCGGCGACGTGAATCCGTCCGGGCGCCTGCCGGTTACCTTCCCCATGCGCGAAGGCGACCGCGCCGCGTCCAGCCTCTCCCAATACCCCGGGATCGCACTCAACGCCGAGTACTCCGAGGGCGTCTTTGTGGGTTACCGCTGGTTCGACGAACAGGGAGTCGAGCCGCTCTTCCCCTTCGGCCACGGACTGTCCTATTCGCAATTCGGCTACTCGAATCTTGAAATCACCGCCGACCCGCAGACACCAGGCCAGGCAACCGTCGTCCTGGACGTGACCAACGAAGGCGCGCGCGCCGGCAGCGAAGTCGTGCAGCTATACGTAGGCATGCCCGAGACCGTGCCGCAGCCACCGCGGCAACTGAAGGCCTTCCGCAAGATCCACCTGACGCCAGACGAAACACAGCAGGCGCGATTCGACCTGGATGCGCGCGCGTTCTCGTACTGGAACGAAGCGAACGGAGATTGGACGGTCGCACCGGGCTGCTACCGGATCGGGATCGGCACGTCTTCCCGCAACATCCGACTCGAGCAAGACATCCACTGGGGCACGGGCCCCTGCGCGCAAACCGACCCCGGCGGAACGGTAGCCCTCCCATAAGCGGGTGGAGCCCACCTGCGCGCGCCGCGCGCGGCGCGCGCCCAAGCCCTCAGCTTGACATCCAAACGACGCGCCGAGTTACATCACTCGCGATTGGCGCATGGCCGTCGAATCAAGGAGCCCGGACAACATGCTGCAAGTCGACGTATTCCTGTCTTACGGCCTCTCCGCCGGACTGGCGATTGCATCGAGCAAGCAAGCCGGCGAAGAGGAATCCCCTCTGCGCGACAAGTATTTCGTAGCCACGGTCTTGTGGCTTGCGCTCGCGTTTGTTCCTCAGGTCATCTACCTGTGCTGGCGATTCCCCGCGTGGGAATCAATGTTTGTCGCAACAAGCGCCTCCGACTACCCGCCGTGGCTGGCCAGCGCGGCGGCCATCGCCATGATCCTCATGGGGGTGGCGGGCTTCACGATCACGCGTGCACTTCTCAGGAAAGGGAAGACGATCGCCGCGATCGCACAGGTTGTCTGGAGCGTTGCCTTGCCGCTGTTCCTGGTGACCTACGGATGGGACGGCACAGGACTCAAGCGGATGCTGTACGCGGGCGACGGCGCAGACTGGGTCGCGGGGGTCGCCCACCGCTACACGGACTTCCTGTCGAGCCCGGTCGGCGTTTCCCTGATCTGGCTCGAAGCGCTCGCGCTAATCCCCTACGCATTCCTGTTGTTGCGCGCGTTGCGCGAATCGCCGAAGCACGCCTAGCACTCACACCTGCAGGGAGGATTCCATGGCCGACCTACGAGACAAGGTCGCGATCGTAACGGGCGGTGCGTCGGGAATCGGCGAAGCGCTTTCGAAGGAACTCGGGAAGCGCGGCGCGATCGTATACGTGACCGACATAGACGAAGGCCGCGCAAAAGACGTTGCGTCCTCGATCGTCGCGTCCGGCGGCACTGCCGAGTCCTTCGCGCTGGACGTGTCGAGCGAAGAGCAGGTCGCCGGCCTCATCGGGGACATCGCATCCAAACACGGCCGCCTCGACTACATGTTCAACAACGCCGGAATGGCCGTCGGCGGCGAACTTCGCGACCTAGACATGAGCCAGTTCCGACGCGTGCTGGACGTGAATCTCTGGGGGGTCATCAACGGAACTTACGCGGCGTACAAGATCATGGAACGGCAGGGCCACGGGCACATCGTCAACGTCGCATCCATGGTCGGCCTGGTGCCCGTGCCGATGGAGACTGCCTACGTCACCTCCAAACACGCGGTGGTCGGCCTGTCCAACTCGCTTCGCGTCGAAGGCGCGGCGCTCGGGGTGCGCGTGAGCGTTGTCTGCCCGGACTTCATCAAGACGCGGTTCTACACGAGTTCCAGACACGTCAACGTGGATGAAGACAAGCTCATCGCCCAGATCCCGAGTTTCTTCTTCACAAGTCCGGAGCGGTGCGCGCGCGTCATCCTTCGGGGAGTGAACCGGAACCGCGGGATCATCACCATCGGCATCTACGTTCGGCTGCTGTGGCGGCTGTACCGGACGTCGCCTCGCATGGTGATGCGCGGCCAACTCCTCTACGCCCGCAAACTGCGCAAGCTTCGACTCGAGGACGCGTGAACTCGGAGCGACCGGACCCGACCTTCAAGCGCTTGCTTGCGGTGGCCTGCGCGCTCACACTCTTGTTCGGCACACTCGTCGTGAACTACTACAAAGACCTCGGCGAGGAATCCGCGAACTCGGGTTCGTTCGCCACCCAGTACGGCGAAGCCGCGCCGGGTACCGATTCCGCCGACCCGTCGGCCGCATCCGCCCGCGGTCCCGGCCTGCTTGAGCTCGCGGCAACGCGCGGCGCGTCCCAAGCCGCCACGCCCGGCTCGAAGCGCCGGACGGACTCCAGCGCCGGCGTATCCCGGGGAACCATCAAGGTTGGAGGGATATTCACCGAGACCGGGCCTTTCGACGCGCGACCTGCCGACTACTCGGCGCGCGCGTACTTCCAGATGATCAACGCCCAGGGCGGCGTACACGGCCGCAAGATCGAGTTCATCTCCTACGACGACGGCTACGACCCGACCCAGGGCCTCAACGCCGCACGGCGTCTGGCCGAGCAAGACAAGGTCTTCGCGATCGTCGGGTGGTTGGCTCCGAACTCCGAGCCGGCGGCGAGCGCCTACTTCGCCGAGGCCGGCCTGCCGGTAATCGGAGGGCTCGGTGTCCCTCAGGAATTCGGCCCTCCAGGCTTCTTCCCCACGAACGCGAACTTCGCCAAGGCCGGTGCGGGGCTCGCCCGATTCCCATGTGAAGCCGGCGTGAAACATCCGGCCGTGGCGGTCGTGAACCTTCCCTACTCGGACCAAATGCTCGAGGGCATCAAAAGAGGAATGGAGCGTTGCGAGGGCGCCGCTCCCGTCGCCTACGAAAAGATCGATGCAACCGAGACCAACTACAACGCCAAGGTCCTCAACTGGCGAACGATGGGAGCCGATTCGATCCTCGCCGGACTCGATCCGATGAGCTACGTGCGGCTGTTTCAGGCGCTCGCTCAACAGAACTGGTATCCGCAGGTCTTCAGCACCGGCTTCGCCGACACGGAGCGCAACGACTACGTCGCGGACGTACTTGAGAAGACGAAGGCGATCAACCTCGAAACGCAATTGATGCCGTCTCTGCACATGAACCTGCCCGGACCGCGACGCTACGTCGAGGCCCTTCATCGCTACTACCCGGGAACGTCGGTCATGGCAGTCGCCGAGGTCTCGTGGACCGCGGCACAGATGTTCGTCGAAGGTCTGCGTCGCGCCGGACCCAACCCCACGCGTGAGAAGTTCGTCGCCGCTCTGGAGACACTTCGCGAGTTCAAGGCCGATGTTGCCCCGCCAATGACGTATGCGCCAAACACCCATGATGCCGTGCGCTGCGTCGAGGTGCAGAGGTGGAATGACGGCGGCTGGGAAGACGTCTACCCCTCATGGGAGTGCTGGGACTACGACTCCAAAGGCTACGCTTTGCGCCGCCCCTCGAAGCCCTTCGGCTGACACCGTCGCCTCGGTTGTGCAACTCACCAGCATCTCGCCGCCTGGTTCTCGATGCTTCGAGACCCTTGGGTACTCGGGATCAAGAACGCCAGGCATCTTCGTTCTGCTCCATCCATCTGATCAACGCGTCTCCCTCGGCCGGCCCGCGTCCGGGGCTTGTGAGCAGATCGGCAGCGACTTGCGGATGTCCGCGCTGAACCGAGAATCGAGGTTAGTCGTCAGCGGGCGAACTAAGCGCGCACCCTCTCTGCCAACGGCGGAACGAGAACTACCTGTCAGATCGCGCGGGATTGGGGACGTCGTAAGGGATCGCCGACTGGATCGCATCGCGGAACCGGCGAACAAGCCGTCGCCGCTGATCATCAGACGCTAGGAGCGTGTGACCTACACCCGGCGTCGCAGTCTCGCCGAGGAAGTCGTCTCCCGAAGATCGTGTCGCGAACAGGTATGTCTCGCTTGGCTGAAGCATAGGTACACCCTCGATTCGCCACACGTTTCCGTACTGATCCTCGCCCCCGACTTGATTCACGAGGATATCGGCAGATGGCACGTCACCCTTCAGAACCTCCAAAACGCGAACCGGGAATACTGTTCGATTGACTGTCGAATCCAGGTCGTAGAAGCGACCCTCACCCTCGACACGTCCGACGAAAACATCGTCAGCGAAACCGGCCAGTCGTCGCGGATCCGACAGATCCCGCGAGAATGCCCGAATCTCGAAGGTGGCCGCGACGGAACGCATGTAGGCCTCGTACACGAGAGGTGTGGCCAACGCTACCAAGGCGAGCACCGTTGCGATGCTGCGCCGACCGAGAAGCGTCATTACCCTGGTTGCGAACATAGAGGCTCCAAACATCCCCATCGCGCGTAGTAGTCATTCTTCTCATGCTGCCCAGGGCCAATGCAGCCGCAGAATCCGGCGAACGGATCGACGCTGTCCGGCCCGCCCATCATCAGATACGAAAGGCCCTGGTGCTCGATGCAACCATCGGCTAGCCCGAGTGCGTGTCCGAACTCGTGTGCCATCACTTCTCTCCTGCGGGTGGTCCCGGCTGGGTGCATCTCGCAGGTATATAAGTAGATGTCATCAGCACCAGGAGGGCTCTTTTCCCAGGAGCCATACCAGCCAAGATCGCAGCGGCCGTCATTGACTGCGCCTGAGCCTTTCACCGGAATCCGTAAGGGAATCCTCTCACTCATCGTCTGTCCGCAGCCCCTCCGCATGCGTTGATTCACCGTAGCGTGCGCGTTTCCTGCATACCATGCTTGCGGGCGGCGATGATCGCGATGTGTCGGCCCTCGTGGTGCTCGGCCGGCGTCACGAACCCGAGCCCCTGGAGGTCGCCCAGCCCTAGGCTGACAAGGGGCCCACCACCGAGGTCGACCCAATCCGCATATCAGATCGGCTCCGACTCCTGCGCGGACATGCGCCACTGCTGAACCTTCCTGCGGGGCGTTGAAGTAACGTTCTCGGCAAGGGGTGTTGGGTCATGCCGACTGCCGCAGGAGAAATCCGTCGCTACCGGGTCCAGGGGTCCCCAGTCCAGCGCCCCGAGCAAGACGTGCGACTCGCGGCTCTGCGAACGGTGCTGTTCCAAAGCGGAGTTCGCATCGTCGCCGAGGGCCTGTCGGAAGACGGGCACGAGATCACACTCGTCTGCCAAACCCCGAAAGACGCCCGGGAGATGCCTGAAGACCCCGGACTGCCGCAGTTGCGTTTGATCGAGCGTCACCGACTTCATTCCTTGACGCCCCCAGAACCGTTCCGTCTTCGCCTGGCGGAACCGGACCCCCAGCTCGTCAGACCTCATGCGGTTCCCTTGAAGGGAGTCGCATGGGCGCGCGACCGGACTGCTCTGGAGGTCATCTTCGAGCGGGGACAACCGGAGGGACTTCACCACATCGAAGTTGTTGAAGGTGCGGATCGGGTGACGATCACCGTCTATCTCGGCACGAGGCCCCAAGGGAATCGCCTGGTCCATCCGGTCCTCATCAGAGAACGAGCCTTCATAGAACTTCAAAACCCGCCGGCCGGACGGGCGATCGCGGATGGCGCCTGGGACGGCTAAGAGGCCCGCCGCAGCATCGAAGTGCACCCAAAGCGGTAGTTTCAGGAGATTAGGGTCTTGACCCTAGGGTCTTCTATTGACGCACCCAGCTATTGGGTGTAACAAGACAATTAGGACCAACACTGATAATTCCGACATGTTCGGACGGTTTTGCGGTGTCGGGGGCAAGTTCGTTAGGGATCGGCGGCGGGAGGAATCGCAATGAAGACGAGGAAGCGTTGGACGTTGGTGGCGCTCGGGACGTTGCTCGTGGGCCTGATCGCACTCCTGCCCTTGCTGGCAAGCGCCGACACTGTTCGGAGCCAGCGTTCGTGGATGCGCGAAAAGGGCCAGACGGGCGCAGAAGGCAAGGGACGCTGGGTCTGGCGCGGAACAGGCGAGACGCCGGTATTGGGAACAAAAGGCTGGCCGATCCGATCGGACGGAACGGAAGCCGACCCTGCGGTTCCGGCCACCTGCGTCGGATGTCACAGTTGGGTCGAGGGCAAGACCATCACCGAATCCGGCTTCATGAACGTGCTGGGCAAGGCGCCGGGCGTTGTTGACCAAGACATCAGCCCGAAGGCATTGCTCGACGCGGCGATCCACGTCGATCCCGCGACCGGAGCGAAGACGTACGACAACAAGCACGCCGAGAACTACGACAAGCAGGGATGCGCGGCGTGTCACACGGTGCACGGCCGGGCGGACAACTTCGGCTGCGGCAAGTGCCACATCGCGGATCAGGGTGGATTCACCTCACCCGCCCACACAACGCACGCGGCGTTGGTCAACGCCGAGGAGCCGGTCTTCGATCCGGCGGCAGTGCAGGCGGGATCGCCCTCGTGCCACTACTGCCACAGGGGGCTCGCCGACCCCGAACCACAAGTCGGCGGGGCGGCATGCTGGAACTGCCACCTTTCCGGTCACCGACCGAAGCCTGCTGCGTACTGGGGGCTCGGCGAGTAACAACGCGTCACCGTAACGATGCAGACGACTTCCCGTCCGGGTGAGGGAAGTCGTCTGCATTTCACCTAAAGATGTTCCGCCGGTGGACCGGCTCGACAACGCAAGCGCGGCGCGCGCAGGGGCATGTGCTCGAGGACGGGGTGGAATGCTGGCTGCTCAACGCGCAGCATTTGCGTAACGTCCCTGGACGCAAGACCGACGTGCGTGACGCTGAGTGGATCACGCAGCTCATCGAGCATGGTCTGGTACGTCCTTCGTTCGTGCCACCCAAGCCGATCCGAGAGTTGCGTTGGGGGTCTCCATTTAACCGGAGTTGCCCGGGTCAAGATCCCTGTGTTACGCCAGGCGCTCGAAGAGGAAGTGATCGATCTCGGAGGCGACTACTTCCTCCGTCGCAACGACCCCGCAAGGACAGCAACAAAGCTCATCCTCCAACTCAACAGGCTCGGCTATCGAGAGACCCTCGATCCGGTGGATGCCGCATGACTGGACGCTTCGGGGATTTTCACCTGAGTCAACACGGCTTGTTGGCAATTGTCTTAATTACCTCTTATGCTCCTATTATCGGTAAGATCGGTATAAAGGGGGAAACCTATGGAGATTCGAGAATCGATATGGTTCGTGCTCGCCCACAAGAAATGGAGGAACGCAGAATGCGCAGAATAACGCGAGTGGCGGTGCCAATCTCCTTGATGATAGGCCTCTTCCTCGGGGCAGGCGCGGGAGCAGCCCATGCTACGGCAGGGGATGTGTTATACGACTGCGCGGGTCATTTGGCTGGCGATCCCCTATGGATTCCCTTCTATTGTGCGCTCTACGGGGGGCCGGATGCCGTCGAAACCGCACAAGGAATCGTCAGGGCGCCCACAATGATATCCCTCCTTGATGGACACGGGACCCCGCTCCCCCCAGTCGCCCCAACGACCAAAGACGTAAGCGTCCCGAGCCTGGGACCCGCCTGCCTCGCGGTGATTCAGTACGGGGTTAAGGGCGGAACCTTGACCATCACAACGCCAGGAACGTTGACCATCACAACGCCAGGAACGACCGGTGGCGAGGTCGGCGTAGGACAGACCCAGGTCGGCATTAATAACGGGCTTCCGGACGTACGCCCTGGCGAGCCAAGCGCTGAGCCTCCTACGCTTTCTTCTCCGGCGGTCGGAGGAACCCCCCCGGCACCCATCCTCAGGGCGAACTGCTCCTAACAGAGAAAGCCCTAGCCAAGAGACCGAAGAACGAAACCGAACCGCACAGCAGTTCAGAGGGCCGTGCTGGAATACCGCATGGATATCTGGGACACGGCCTACACGATCGCGCCCGGGCACCGGCTCTTGGTGTGGTTCGGTTCATCCGACACCCCCAACCACGAACCGCTGCCGTACGCCGGCCGCAACCTCGTCTACCACGACCAGATGCGTCCGTCCGAGGTCATCCTTACGACCGCGGGCTGAGAGGCGACGAAACCAAAACCTGCGGAGGTACAGATGCGCCATCGTCATTTGCTCGGACTGCTCGCTGCGGCGAGCCTCGTCGGATCTCTCTTGGTGAGCCCGGCCGCGCACGCCGTTGCGTGCGCGGCCAACTCCGCAACGCCCTTCGCCGGGATTCCGGGAGCCTCACTCTCCCCGAGTGACTTCCTGAGCAAGGACGGTGTCCGCTACACGATGTGGCGCGGGACGGTGCCGAGCTTCGACGGACTCCCACTGTCGGTAGACGTTACGCTCCCGTGCGATGCGTCCGGTCCCTTGCCCTTGGTTTCGATGAATCACGGCTGGACCGACGACAAGACGATCTGGGAAGAGACCGGGCGCTCCGACACCGTGAGTTCGGAGTTCAGACGAGGCTCAAACGCGCACTGGAACAACATCTGGTTCGCCTCGCGCGGGTACGCGGTGCTCACCTACACGATGCGCGGCTGGCACGACTCGTGCGGTCCGCAGTCGCCGGGTGCAATCCCCTACGTCGCGCCCTCGGTGGAGTGCCAGTCATACAAGTACTGGATCCACACCGGAGATCAGCGGTGGGAAGTCCGCGACACCCAATGGCTCACCGGCGCGCTGGTTGCTTCGGGCGTTGCGGACGCGACGAAACTCGCCATCACGGGCGGTTCATTCGGTGGCGGCAACACCATCCAGAACGCATTCCTGCGGGACCGGATCCGTTGCGGCGCCGATGCGCAGATTACCGGCGTCGATGCTTGCGCCGGGAAGGCAGACGGCGAGTTCGCACCGTGGACGACACCCGACGGCACCGAGCCGCTGCGGTGGACGGTCGCGGTCCCGCTCTACACGTGGTTCGACTTCATCGAGACCGTCGCGCCCAACGGAAGGAACTCCGACGGTGAATCCGTCCCCGACGGTGACCACGCCGACCCCGTGGGCGTGCCTATTCAGTCTTACGTCACCGCCGTGTGGGCGGCGGCCCACCCACTCGGCAACGGCTACGCTCCTGCGCCCGGGGTCGACCCGACCGCCGACACGACGACCGCGACCGCGCGCATGCTCGCGGGGAACCCGTTCCCCGCCGAAGATCCGGTACTGGCGAACGCGATCGAGCAGTACGGGACCTACAAGTCGGCGCGCGGGATCCCGGTCGACGGCTTGATCCCGATCTTCTGGGTACAGGGTGAGACCGATCCGCTGTTAACGGCGTTCCACGCCTTGCAGGCGGCGAACACGCTGCGCGACTACGACCCCGCCTATCCGATCAAGCTCTTCTTCGGCGACTTCGGTCACGACTACGCGGCCGAGCGCATCGACGAATGGGATGCGGCGCACGAAGCCATGAATGCGTTCCTGGACTACTACCTGAAAGGAGTGGGTCCGGCACCCTCGTTCGATGTCACCGCCGCGATCACGCGCTGCTTGAACCACGACGCGCCTATGGAACTCGTAACAGCGCCGACATGGAGCGGGCTCCACCCGACGGTCGCGACATGGACCTCGACCGAGGCGCAGACCACGACCACGGCAGGACCGAGTCGCGTCGGCATCCTGACCGATCCGGTCACTCAAGCCGCAATCACGCAAAACCCGCAGTCCTACCGAGGGTGTCGCAAGATCGACTCGAGCATCGCGGATCCAAACGCCGCGACATACGTGTTCCCGGTGACGGACGATGTCACGATGCTTGGGGCACCCGTCGTCGACGTCGACTTCACGACCACCGCGCCGGACACAACGCTCGCCGCAAGACTGTGGGATGTCGATCCGGTAAGCGGGCAGCAAGCGCTGGTGACTCGGGGGGTCTATCGCTCGCTCGACGGGCCGAGCGCTGGATTGAAAGCCAGGTTCCAGCTGGCGCCAAACGGATACCGGTGGCTCGCGGGACACTCGATCAAACTCGAAGTGACCTCGAACGACCAGCCCTACTACCAACCGAACAACATCCCCGGCGTCGTTGCGATCTCCTCGACAACCCTGACCCTGCCGACCCGCTGAACGCTTCACATCTCACGCATCGCCACCGACCAACCCGGATTGCGCCGCAAACCGAACCGCCGGTTCCGACGCTTCCCCAGCGCGGAACGTCGGTTGATGCGAAGCAGAACGGCTCGTCTCAAACGAGACCTTGGTCGAGCATCGCGTCGGCAACCTTGACGAAGCCCGCAATGTTGGCGCCGTTGACGTAGTTGCCGGGCGTGCCGTACTCCTCGGCGGTTTCACGGCACTGCTGGTGAATCGCCTTCATGATCTGCTTCAACCGGTGGTCGACTTCTTCGCGTGCCCACGAAAGCCGCAGCGCATCTTGAGACATCTCGAGTCCGGACACCGCAACGCCGCCGGCGTTTGCTGCTTTGCCGGGACCAAACAAGATTCCGGCCTCCACGAATTGGCGAACTGCGTCCGGAACCGTCGGCATGTTGGCGCCTTCGCACACAACACTTACGCCATTGCTCAGCAGATCGGCGGCGTCCTTGGCGCGTATCTCGTTCTGCGTTGCGCTCGGGAACGCGCAGTCGGCGGGAACGCTCCACAGGGGGTTGTGATCCGCCGTGGGGTCGGCGGCCGTGAACGTCGCGCCCTCGAAGTGCTCCGCGTATTCCTCGATCCGCCCGCGCCGCACGTTCTTGAGATCCATCACCCACTGCAGTTTGTCGATGTTGATCCCCGCAGGGTCGAAGATGAACCCGCCGGAATCCGACAGGGTTACAGGTTTAGCGCCCATGGCAATCAGCTTCTCGACGGTGAACTGAGCGACGTTGCCCGCGCCCGACACGAGGCACACCTTTCCCTCCAGCGCATCGTGGCGGGAGGTGAGCATCTCGTGCGCGAAGTACACCGAGCCGTACCCGGTGGCTTCCGGGCGGATCAACGAGCCGCCCCACTCCATCCCCTTGCCGGTGAGCACGCCGCTGAACTCATTGCGAATCCGCTTGTACTGACCAAACAAGTATCCGATCTCGCGCGACCCAACACCGATGTCGCCGGCAGGCACATCGGTGTTGGGTCCAATGTGGCGATACAGCTCCGTCATGAACGACTGGCAGAAGCGCATGACTTCCGAATCGCTCTTGCCCTTCGGGTCAAAGTCGGCGCCTCCTTTGCCTCCCCCCATCGGCAAGGTCGTGAGCGCGTTCTTAAAGACCTGTTCGAACGCAAGGAACTTCAATAGGCCTAGGTAGACGGTCGGATGGAACCGGAGCCCGCCCTTGTAGGGACCGATCGCGCTGCTCATCTCAACCCGGAAGCCGCGATTGACGTGAATCTCGCCGCCGTCGTCCGCCCAGGGAACTCGGAAGATGATCACTCGCTCGGGCTCTATCATTCGTTCCAGGATCTTGGCTTCCCGGTACTGGGGATGAGCCGCGATCACGGGCTCGACCGACCGCGCAACCTCGTGAACGGCTTGGTGGAATTCAGTTTCGCCCGGGTTGTTTGCGATCACGCTTTCCATGAGCAAATCCACGGGAGCACTCATGACCCTCACTTCCTGCCGATGGCATGCCGCATGCAGTGACGTTGGCAATGTACGCCTGTAATCACTGGATGCGTAGGGTCATGGGTCCAGGCCTTCGCGCCTCCGACCTCGAGCACATCAAGAAATGAGCCAAGGCAGGTCCTAGACGGCTGCGTCCGGAGCGGCCTCGGGGACCTCATGAGGTTCGAGAACCTCGCTGAAGCGCAAGAGCCGAGCGCGCCGATGAGGATGAGCACCAAGAGCCCGGACACATCAAGTCCAACCATGAGCTTCTCGTATGTCGAAAGCCGCTCCTTCAGGTACGCGAGGCTGAGGAATACGAAGCGATTGCGCGTCCGTCTCACGAGGGGCACGCAACACCCTGCCCGTCGATTTCGAATCAGGACTTCGCGAGCGCCGGTGCTACCATCCACTGCCGCCGGCGAGTCGAGGGTCGTGCCGGTGACGCGCGAAGCTTCGGTCGGAGAATGACATCGGGGGCGGGTCTTTCATGAATCGGCTGCGTTTCCTCCACGCGCTCGCGGTTTTGGCATTGGTCGTCACCGCATGCGGCACTCGTCTGCCCAACACCGCATTCAGCTTTCAGGCCGCCGGGGATAACCTGCAGCAACCCGGCGCGGAAGGCAACGGGTTCTCGTCGTGGAAAACCTCTCCGGATGCGCAATCAGCAGGTTCAACCGCAAACGGACCCTCACTCGGCAACGGCTCGACCGGCTTCGGCCCAGGGTCCGGCCCCACAACCGGTCCCGGCGAGGGGTCCTCACGCAACTTCGCATCCGACCGCGGCGTCACCGCGACGACGATCACCGTTGGAAACATCACGCCTGTCGGCGGGCCGCTCGGTCCGGAGATGTTCAGCGGGCCTTCTCACGGCGCGCGCGCTTACTTTCAAGCGTTGAACGCATCCGGCGGCGTGAACGGACGAACGATTAAGTTCCTCACCTGCGACGACCGCGAAGATCCCGAGGGAAACAAGGCCTGCGCGCGCAACTTGATCGACAAGGAGAAGGTCTTTGCCTTCGCCGCCAACAACACCGACGCTTACGCTGGCGCCGGGTTGGTGAACGCCGCCGGGGTCCCCGACGTCGGTGGGATTCCGGTCGCGACGGCGTACTACAAGTACCCGATGTTCTTCACTATCTATGGCGCCGCCGGATATCCGCGCGACGGGAAGAACGTCGGAGTGAAGGGAACGTTCTACGAAAGCGCCGCGCCGATGATTTGGTACAAGGAGCACTTAGACATCAAGAAGGCTGCGGTCCTCTTCTATGCCATTCCTGCATCCAAGACCCGTGCCGACATCGTGATCGAGATGCTCAAGAAATCGGGCATCGACGTCGTCTATACACCCAACAACGGTGCCGGAAAGGACCCCGCAAGTCCCTCTTGGGACACCGAGGTCATCAACATGCGCTCGGCCGGCGTCGAGGCCTTCTGGCAAGTGATCGATACAGCGGGATTCATGAACGTGTGCCAGTCGATGGATCGCTACGGCTTCCAAGTCAAAGCCGCGGTCGCTTCGGTGGCGAACTGGACGAGCCGCATCGGCAAAGACTTCAGTGCTCCGTGTCGCAACTCGATCTACGTGTACGGCAGTTCAGTGCCGTACACGATGACGAGCAATCCCGAGATCGCCAGGTTCCGCGCGGCGATGCGTCGATACGACCCGAACTTCGCGATGCAGCAGTGGGCGGTCGAAGGCTGGGCGGCCGCGCGCCTGTTGACCGAAGGTATCCGTTCGATGGGAGCCAACGTGACGCGCCAAGGACTAGTGAAGTGGCTGCGCGCGAGCGACGGATCTTGGACGGCGGACGTGATGACACCCGACGCGTTCCAGTGGGGAGCCGACCGCGCCGACTTCTCGAAACCCCGGCGCGGGTTCATCTCGGTCGCGCGCTGGCAGGACTCCGCCGGCGGGTGGGTAGCCCAAACCAATCCGTGGGCCCGCCTCGTCACGCACTGGTATCCGCACCCCATGGAAGACGACGGAACGTAACGTCATCGTGAACGAGGAGAGCAGATGGCACTGGAAACGACAACTCCCGAGAAGATCCTCGTGGTCTCTCCTCACTTCGATGACGCCGTTCTGTCTTGCGGCCAGCTCTTGGGGGCCCATTCGGGTTCGGCAGCCGTCGTGACCGTCTTCGGAGGTAAGCCTCCCGCATACCCCTCTCCGCCCACCGACTGGGACCTCTGGGGCGGCTTCGCCGAGGGTGACGACATCGTGGCGATGCGTCGGGTCGAGGACTTCAACGCGCTGGAAGTTCTCGGGACCTCGCAGCGGTACCTGGACTTCCTGGACTGGCAGTACGCGGACGATGATCGTCCCACCCTGGACGAGATCGTGCCGGCGATCGAGGCCGTCGTGCGCGAGATCGCTCCCGACCGCGTCTTCCTGCCGCTCGGCATCGGATCGAATGATCACGTCCTGACGTCGGAAGCCTGCCTCATCGTAACCGGCCGGCGGGATGGCCCGTGGAGCGTCTACGAGGATGCCCTCTACCGCAAGCAGTGCCCCGATCTCACAGCGGAGCGCCTCCTCCGGATGAGCTCCATCGGCGAGCCCGAGAGTATCGAACTGCCGGGCGCGCCCCTCGCGCTCAAGCGGAAATCCCTGGGGCAATACGTCTCACAGATGAAGGTGCTCGGCGGGTTGGTCGAGGACGACGCCTATGCGCCCGAGCGCTACTGGCGCTTCGGGTAGTAGTACGTCGGACTTCCCTCGCCGCCGGGGGCGTCTTCCGAGAGCGTGACGGGCGCCGCGTCCTACGTGGCCGGGTCCGACACGACGTCGGGAGCCCCATGAGATTCGGGAACCTCGCTGAAGCGTGAGAGTCCGAGCGCGCCGACAAGGATGAGTGAGATCGCGGCGACGCGCGCAACCGCGCGCCACGACGGCGGCAACCCTTCGGAAAACGCGGCAAATCCGGCAAGAATCGGCAGTACTCCGCCAAGACCCGAGAGGACAGGCACGACGTTGATTGCCTTCCCGCGTTGCAGCGCGCCCTGCAACATCATGTACGACGTGACGTTCGTCACGACGATTGCCGCTCCGTAGACGACGATCTGTGCCGTGCGCGGCGAGCCGGCAAACGACATCACGAACGCCTTCTGCACGACGGTCGCAAGTCCGGCGAGCGTGCCGGCAACCACAGCGATCCCGATCCCCCAGTCCGCGGTCTTGCGCGCGCGCGCGCTCACGCCGACGACGGAGAACGCGAGCACGAGCGCCACGGCGCAGAACAACGCGACAGGCCCGTTGGGAACCGGACGCACGACTTCCTCGGACCCCGAAAGGCTCAGACCGAGCACCAGAAGCCCCGACACGACGACACCGACCAGAAGCTTCTCCGTCGTGGAGAGCCGCTCCTTCAAGTACACGAGACTAAGGAAGACGAAGATGAGGATTCCCGAGTTCCACACCGGCATAACAACGGTCACGGGCGCCAGCGACAGTGTCACCATCAGCGCTGCAAACGATCCCACTTGCATCGAGGTTCCGAGCGCCCAGATCTTGCACCGGAACAACTCACGAAACATACCCAAGCCCATCCGCCATGTGATCGTCGGGACCTGATCGGCTCCGCGCTTGAGAAAGACCATGCCGGAATGCGTCATTGCCGTGCCCAGCAGGGCGACGAAGAACCCGATCTGCACGCGCACGATCAGGCCCTCACATCTACGAACTGCTTGCGCGCGGCGGATTCGCTCGCGGCGATCGCGACGCGAATCGACTCGCGCGCGTCCTCACCGGTCATGTCCGGGATCTTCCCTTGCAGGACGCAGTCCACGAAGTGCTCGACCTCTTCGCGGAACGAGATCTCGTAGTACTGGGGGAAGGGTCCGTGCTCAAGCTTCGGCCGGCGCCATTTCACCGGATACACCCAGATCCAGGTGCTCTTTGAGGTCTTTCGCGACATGTACATCACCGGTCGCGGCCACATGTGATTCTCCAGGATCGTTCCGTCGGTGCCGTAAACCTCCAGCGAATTCGTCTCGCCGCCGGCGACGCCCGACGTAACGACGATCTCGCCGACCGCGCCGCTCGCGAACTTCACGGTGACGAGCGCCGTGTCGTCGTAGTTCGGCGCAAGGTCGGTCACGACGAGCTTCTCCTTCACCGCGAACACCGACGCGATGTCGCCGAGCATCCACCGGAGCATCGCGAACTTGTGTACCGCCATGTCGAGCAGCACGCCCTCGTTGTTCGGCAACGTCCGCCAGTCCTCTGGATTCGGGTTAACGGTCAGCTCGCTTATCGCACCCTCGTATGCGCGCACGAGAAACACGCGACCGATCTCCCCGGAGTCGATGATCTCCTTCACCTTGCGGTTGGCGGGCAAGAAGAGATGGTTCTCGGCGACCATCAATGTGACTCCCGCCTCAGCCGCCGCACTGATGATCGCATCGGCGTCCTCGATACTCGTCGCGATCGGCTTCTCCAACAGGATGTGCTTGCCGGCGCGCGCAGCCTCAACTGCAAATCGCCTGTGCAAGTGGTGAGGAACACAGACGTCGATCGCGTCGATGTCGGCGCGCGCGAGCAGCGCCGCGTAGTCCGTGATCGCCAAGGTCCCGAGCTGCTCGGCGAGGTTCGCCACCTTCTCCTCGTCCGAGTCGCACACGGCGACGAGCTTCGCCTTGTCCCCCAGCATGTTGTACGAACTCGCGTGCAGCCAGCCGGCGAAACCCATGCCGACGACCCCGACTCTCAGTTGCTTCATCCTCGTCTCCCGCCGGCCTAACGCGAGAATATCTTGCGGTCCAAAGTGGTCAGTCTCTCGCATCGACCGTCCACGACCACGTAGGTGTCTTCCATTCCGATGAGCCGGTTCTTGTACGGCGGGTACAGGGCCCACGATTCCAAATCGAAGACCATTCCCTCCTCGAAGACCCACTCCCTGCGACCGGCGAGCATCGTGGGGAAGAAGTGCATCTCTTCGGTGTTGATCCCAACGCCGTGGCCCATCGTGAAGACCGGCACTTCCGACGGACGCTGGAAGTCCTTGGCTATGAGGTCCTCGATCTCGCCCGCCGTGACCCCCGTGCGGATCTCGTTCACGTACGCCTGCTGCAAGTCGGCCGTGTACGCGACGATGCTCTGAGCATCCGAGGGGATGTCCCCGATGCACGCGTGACGCGACACGTCGGAGACGTATCCGCCGTACATCGCGCCGGTGTCGAAGCGAGTCAACTCGCCCCTTTCGATTCGCCGTCCCGTCCCCGGCGCCTCCGGATCGCTGTCGCCGATACTCAGCGTGATGTGGTTGGTCCCGCTGCCGCCTTCCTGAAGCGTCGTGATCTTCGCGAGCTTCAGCATCTCTAAGTCCGACATGCCCTCGGTGAGGTTCTCGATCAGAGCGGCGATCGTCTTCTCCGCGATGCGTGTCGCCTCACGAATCCGCCGGATCTCCTCCGTGGTCTTAACCGCACGCAGCCGAAGCAAGACATCATCGATCACGACCAGTTCCGCGCTGGGGTAGGCCGCGCGCAAGGCCTCGACGACGTAGAAGGGCGCGCTGCTCTCGATCCCGATCCGCAGCTTCGATTGCGCACGCGCAGCCACTTTGGCCACGACCGCTTCGACTGCGGCGTCTCTAGTCAGCACCCCAGAGAAGTCCGAGATCCAGGTGAGCGTCGGATCAAACAGAATCCAGGACACGGCCGCATCGTCACCGTCGCGAGAGATCACGGTCATGGTCGGGTACTGGTTCGCAAGCACGAACAGAATCGGGTTGTGCTCGACATGACGGACAGGCAGACCGGACGTGTAGAAGACGTTCTCCGCGGAAGTCAGGACCATGACGTCGACCCCGTGCGCGCCCATCATCTCGTTCGCTCTCTGCTTACTGAAGCCGATGGGCTCCATGTGCGCCTCCTCAGAGAATCTTCAATGAAAGCAACCGTGCGCCTGCCTCACGAGGGGCGCACAGCACCCGACCCGTCGATTTCGAATCAGGACTTCGCGACCGCCGGTGCTACCATCCACTGCCGCCGGCGAGTCGAGGGTTGTGCCGGTGACGCGCGAAGCTTCGGTCGGAGAATAACATCGGGGGCGGGTCTTTCATGAATCGGCTGCGTTTCCTCCACGCGCTCGCGGTTTTGGCGCTGGTCGTCACCGCATGCGGCACTCGTCTGCCCGACACTGCATTCAACTTCCAGGCGACCGGGGACAGCCTGCAGCGGTCCGGGGCGGAAGGCAACGGGTTCTCGTCGTGGGAGACGTCTCCGGACGCGCAATCAACAGGTTCAACCGCGGACGGACCCGCACTCGGCGACGGATCGACCGGCTTCGGCCCGGGGTCCGGACCCACAACCGGTCCCGGCGAGGGGTCCTCACGCAACTTCGCATCCGACCGCGGCGTCACCGCGACGACGATCACCGTTGGAAACATCACGCCCGTCGGCGGGCCTTTGGGACCCGAGGCCTTCAGCGGACCTTCTCACGGCGCGCGCGCTTACTTTCAGGCGCTGAACGCATCCGGCGGCGTGAACGGACGAACGATCAAGTTCCTCACCTGCGACGACCGCGAGGATCCCGAGGGAAACAAGGCCTGCGCGCGCAACTTGATCGACAAGGAGAAGGTCTTTGCCTTCGCCGCCAACAACACCGACGCTTACGCTGGGGCGGGCCTACTCAACGCCGCCGGGGTCCCCGACGTCGGCGGGATTCCGGTCGCGACCGCGTATTACAAGTACCCGATGTTCTTCACTATCTATGGCGCCGCGGGGTATCCGCGCGACGGGAAGAGCGTCGGAGTGAAGGGGACGTTCTACGAGACCAATGCTCCGTACCTTTGGTACAAGCAGAATCTGGGAATCAAGAAGGCGGCGGTGCTCTTCTACGCGATCCCAGCGTCCTCAAACAGAGCGGCGATCGTGATCGACATGCTCACGAAATCGGGCATCGAAGTCGTCTATACGCCCAACAGCGGCGCCGGCAAAGACCCTGCAAGTCCGTCATGGGATACCGATGTCATCAACATGCAATCGGCGGGCGTGGAGGCTTTCTGGCAAGTGATCGACACCGCAGGGTTCATGAACGTGTGCCAGGCGATGGACCGCTACGGCTTCCAAGTCAAAGCCGCAATCGCTACCGTCGCGAACTGGACAAGCCGCATCGGCAAGGACTTCAGCGCTCCGTGTCGCAACTCGATCTACGTAGATGGGAACTCGGTTCCCTACACGATGACGAGCAACCCTGAGATCGCCAGGTTCCGCGCGGCGATGCGTCGATACGACCCGAACTTCGCGATGCAGCAGTGGGCGGTCGAAGGCTGGGCGGCCGCGCGCCTGTTGACCGAAGGTATCCGTTCGATGGGGGCCAACGTCACGCGCCAAGGACTCGTGAAGTGGCTGCGCGCGAGCGACGGATCTTGGACGGCGGACGTGATGACACCCGACGCGTTCCAATGGCGCGCGGACAGCACCAACTTCTCCAAACCACGGCGCCAGTTCATCTCGGTCGCGCGCTGGCAGGACTCCGCCGGAGGATGGGTGGCCCAAACCGGTCCGTGGGCTCGCTTCGTCACGCCCTGGTATTCGCACCCGATCGAGGACGACGGAACATAACAACGTCGCCCTCTAAGGCCTGAGCCTGCCGATCAGCGCAACAGAGAAGAAACCTGGCGCGCGGCCCGCAGGCCGCTCAGGTAGGCGGCTTCGACGGTGTCCGCGACCGGACGTGACTCCGTTGCGGACCCCGCCCAGAACAACGCTCCTGTAGTTGGCGCGGCGAGGTCTTGGCGGGCTCCAATCGCGCGGGGTGGCAGGAACGTGTAACCCCCGAGTGCGTTGGGGTCGGTCATCCAGTCCACGAACCGCCAGCCCCGCAAGGATGACCGAGGTCGCGATCCCGGGAACACCCGCACCAGGTCGTCGAGCACGATGTCGAGCGCCTTCTCGGCTCCGGCATCGGACAGCGCTTGGGCGCGCGGTCCGGTCGCGTAGGCACTAAGCGTGGGCGGGCCGTCGGTGCGAAACGACGTAGGCCAGTACAGCGTGACCGGGCCGGAACCGCAGACCACTTGCGACGCTCGCGTCGGCCAGAACGGATCTTCGAACGACAGAAGCACCTTGGCGACAGGCCCCGTTGCCAAACGGTTCAATGCGTCGCTCTTGGCTGCGGGCAGCCCGGGCTCGAACTCGATGTCGCCGCGCGTCAACACGCCGTGGGGCAGCGTCGAGACGGCGGCCCGCGCCGTCACCTTCGCCCCGTCGGCCGCGGTGATCTCCACGCCGTCCGGCGCCCAGGCGATGCGCCGTGCCCGGAACCCAAAGCGAATATCCAGGCCCGTCCCGATGTGCGCGGGAAGAAGGTCGTAGCCGCTGGTGACGCGGTGGTTGACGCCGCCCTCCAGATGCAGGATCCCGTCGGCACCCAGGCCCGCGACACCGACTTCGTCAACGCTGCCCGGGAGGTGAGCGGTCAGAGTGAGCTGCGCCAACTCTCGGGCTCGCCCCCGGTATCCCTTGCGGGCGATGAATTGGGCCGCGCTCTCGTCACGGTCGCCGATACGATGCAGAGACCACAGGATGTCGAAGGAACGCCAGACCCCTGGGTGAGCCAAGTGAAACGGCAACCAGCGGGTGGTCCCAGCGAGATTGAACCACGACCACACGTAGGGCGCCGGCTCGGTGACCAGCCCGGCGGCCCGCACGTCCTGCCAGGTCGCCGCGCGGTTGCCGTGGATGAACTCCGCGCCGGCCTCAACGGGATACCCGGTGAGGTCCCGAACCGTGTGAACCCGCCCGCCGACCCGATCGCCCGCCTCGACGACAACCACTTTGAGCCCGCCCTGGGCCAACGCCCGGGCTGCAGCGACACCGGCCACGCCGGCGCCCATAACGACGACATCAGCACGGACCGGTTCAGCCATGTGCGACTTCTCCTTTGAGGACGTCCGGATCGCAGGGGAATCTACCTCAACTTCTTCGGACATCGGACAACCTCTCTCCTTCGATCAACGGGGAACTCGCGAGCAAGACCACGCCCGCGAGCGCCAGTGCAACGAGCGCCACCTCGACCGGCACAGCGCCGCCGCCACGGACGTGCTCGCCGAACATCGCCACGCCGAGCAGGGCGGCAGTCGTGGGTTGGAGGCTGCTGGTGCCCGGCAGCGCGGCGGCCAGGTGCGAGGCGTGATAGGCGCTTTGCTGAAGCAAGAACGCCACGGGACTGATCACGAGCCAGGCCCACAGGCCCCAGTGGCCGAGCAACGCGCCAACGCCAAGGTCGCCGACGATCCGGCTGACGAGTTTGATCAGGGCGTCGGAACACCCAAACGCGAGCCCCGCGAGGAGGGCGAGCGTGAGGGCTCGACGAGAGGCCCCCATCCGCGACGCGGCCATCACGCCGATGATGACCACGACCGCCACGCCCCCCAGAGGGACCGACCACGGCACGAACTGAGACGCGCTGTCGGACGCCGTCGGCGCGGCCACCACCAAGAACCCACCGACGCCGACGACAGTCGCGGCGGCACCGAACCACTCCCGGCGGCCCAGCGAAAGGCCGCTGTGGCGGACGGACGCGAGCAGCGCGAAGAGAACTTGAGTGGCAAGTAGCGGCTCGACGACCACCAGGCGGCCGGTGGCGATGGCCGCGGCCTGGAGCCCGAAACCGCCGAGAGTGATGGCGACGCCGATGAGCCACCGTCGGCGCCGTAACAGCCGCAGCACAAGTCGTGGATCCATCACCGCATGGGGTTCCTCCTGGCGCGCGGCCACCTGTTGGTGCGAAGCTCCAACCCCGACGACGACCGCAGCGACGAGCGCGATGAAGACCGGGATCATCGGCGACTCCGCGACCGATGGCCTTTACCGCAGACCGTCATACCCGGCGATCGATCCACTCGATGATCCGAGGGAACACCTCGGTCGGTGACGACTTTGCCGCGACCAGATCGTCATGGCCGTAGTCGACCGAGAACCCGGTCGACCGGCCGGCTTCGACGAAGGTCTTGTCGGTGCTCCCCATCGCGTCGAAGGCGCGGCGCACAGCGGGCAAAGGACGCTGGAGGTCCCGGGTCGCCGCCCACATCATCAGTGGCACGCGGACCTCGTCCAGGCGATCGGCCCAGATGGTCGCGTGATCCATGCTGCGCATCGTGTCGTTAGCGACCCAGTCGGTGAATTGATCGGCCAGGCGCGTCGACTCGTTCGGGACTCCGTGTCGCAAGTAACGAGCGGGCACGATCGGATCGACGTTGGCGGGAACGAAGCTCGACTCGAGCTGACCGGACCGCAACAGGGCAAGGATCGGTCCGGCGTGGTGCGCGCCGGCACGGAACAGCACCCGCCCGCGGCGTCGCGCCTTCGGGGCGGCGGTGACCCCGGGCACCTTGGCGTCGGCGGGAGTCCGGACCGGTGAACCGAAGGTAACCGCGCCGGCGACCTCGACCGTGCTCGAAATCGACGCGGCGTAGATGGCCTGGCCGCTCATCTCCAGCCCGAGCCAGAACACAGTGTCGCACCGCGATCGCTCGCGGGCGGTCGAAGTAGCAGCGGGTAGGTCGTGGAACACGAAGTCGTCGAAGCTCCAGTGCAGGTCTCGTGCGGGTCCGGAGGCCGGCCAGCTCCGGCCCCGGCCGCGCAGGTCGAGCGCGTAGAAGTCGTAGCCTGCAGCGGCCGCATACCGGGCCAAGCTTGCCGAAGGCGCCAGGTCCCATATGAGGCTCGAACCCGCGAATCCGTGACCGGCAACGATCACCCCCTTGGGAGTCCCGACTGCCTGATATCGGGCCATCGAGAGTCGCCATCCGTCACTGGTAACGGCGACAACCCGCTCCGTCTGACCGGTCGCGTACGCCAGCGATCGGTAGAAACGCCCGACCCTCACTGCGCCTGCCGCGGCCGCTCCGGACGCGAGCGCCGAGCCGAATCGTCGAGTCTTGCTCAAGGTGTTCTGCCTGATCCTGCGGACCAACTGCGCCGAGCCTCAGCGCCGACGTTGCGCACCAAGCCGCGGCGATAGACGGAAGGCGCAATGGCTCGGGTAACGATCCCAACGCCCAGCCAGTGCGGCAATGTTTGCTCGAACCGGTTCCGCTCGATCGCGCGCACGACCGCGCGCGCCACGCGAGTCGGAGGCAAAGGCCGCGGGAAGCGCCGCTGGAAGGGCACCCCGCGCGCCTCGGTGAAGGACGTGGCGACCGGACCTGGATTGACGAGGGAAACCTGCACACCGAGCGGGCCGAACTCGGCGGCCAACGCTTCGCTGAACCCCACGACGGCGAACTTGGAGCCTGAGTAGGCCGACTCGAACGGAGCCCCGAGCCGGCCGGCAATCGACGCCACGTTCACGATGTGGCCGCGCCCTCGCTCGAGCATTGATCGGGCCACCAGACGCGTGGCTTCGACCGTCCCGAAGTAGTTGACTCGCATGAGTCGCTCGAACACCTCGGGATCGGCCTCGACGAAGGACTCGTAGGCGCCGATCCCGGCGTTGTTGACCAGCACGTCCACCGGGCCGAACTCGCCCACCACCGCGTCCACCGCGGCTCGCAACGAATCCGGGTCGCAAACGTCGCCCACTGCGGCCAGGGCTCGATCCCCGAGCGCACTCACCACCGCATCCAGACCAACCCGGTCGCGGGCGACGAGCCCGACCCGAGCCCCGCGCACGTACAGCGCCCGGGCGACCTCGCGACCGATCCCTCGGGAGGCACCGGTCACGATACAAACCGCACCTTCGAGCCTCATCAGACTGGGTCCGCCGGATCGCGTTTGGCCACCGCATCTCCCCTCATCGACGTTCCTTGCGGATCGTATCCACTTCGTGCTCCAAGTACGCAACACGTCGACGGACGCGCACTTCGCTTTCGAATCGGGATATTGCGCACGCCGCTGCTACCATCCGCTGCCACCGGCGAGCCGAGGGCTGTGCCGGTAGCGCGGGAAGATCCGGGTCGGAGAAATGACATCGGGGGCGAGTCTTTCATGAATAGGCGGCGTTTCCTCCTCACTCTCACGGTCCTGACACTCGTCGCCACCGCATGCGGCACGCGGCTGTCCGACACCGCATTCAACTTCCAGGCGGCCGGGGAGAACCCGCAGCGGGCCGGTGCCGGAGGCGACGAGTTCTCGTCGTGGGAAACGTCTCCGGACACGCAATCAACAGGTTCAACTGCAAACGGACCCACACTCGGCAACGGATCGACCGGCTTCGGTCCGGGGTCCGGACCCACAACCGCTCCCGGCGAGGGGTCCTTTCTTAACTTCGCATCCGACCGCGGCGTCACTGCAACAACGATCACCGTTGGGAACATCACGCCGGTCGGCGGACCTCTCGGACCCGAGATGTTCAGTGGGCCTTCTCACGGCGCGCGCGCATTCTTTCAATCGTTGAACGAATCCGGTGGCGTGAATGGACGAACGATCAGGTTCCTCACCTGCGACGACCGCGAGGACCCCGAGGCGAACAAGGCCTGCGCGCGCAACTTCATCGAGAAGGAGAAGGTGTTCGCCCTCGTCGCCAACAACACCGATGCGTACGCCGGTGCGGGGCTGGTGAACGCGGCCGGGGTCCCCGACGTCGGCGGAATCCCGGTGGGGAGCGCGTACTACAAGTACCCGATGTTCTTCTCGGCCTACGGCGCCGCGGGGTACCCACGCGACGGGAAGCGCGTCGGCGTAAACGGCACGTTCTATGAGAACAACGCGCCGCATGTTTGGTTCAAACAGCACCTGGGCATCAAGAAGGCTGCGGTCCTCTTCTACGCGATCCCGGCTTCCTCGAACCGGGCGGCGGTCGTGATCGAGATGCTCGAGAAGTCGGGCATCGAAGTCGTCTACACGCCCAACGGCGGCGCGGGCAAGGACCCCGCAAGCCCATCCTGGGACACCGACATCATCAACATGCGCTCAGCGGGCGTTGAGGCCTTCTGGCAAGTGATCGACACTGCCGGGTTCATGAACGTGTGCCAAGCGATGGACCGCTACGGCTTCGAGGTCAAGGCGGCAGTCGCCTCGGTCGCGAACTGGACGAGCGCTATCGGCAAGGACTTCAGCGCCCCGTGTCGCAACTCGATCTACGTCAACGGCAACTCCGTGCCGTACACGATGACGAGCAATCCGGAGATCGCGAAGTTCCGCGCCGCGATGCGTCGCTACGACCCGAACTTCACGATGCAGCAGTGGGCCGTCGAAGGGTGGGCGGCCGCGCGTTTCCTCACCGAAGGCATCCGTTCGATGGGGGCCAACGTCACGCGCAAGGGACTCGTGCAATGGCTGCGCGCGAGCGAAGGAGCAACGACGGCGGACCTTATGACTCCCGAGGCGTACCGGTGGCGGGTGAACAGCACCAACTTCACGAAACCCGTGGAACAGCTCATCTCAGTCGCGCGCTGGCTGGACTCCGGCGGCGGATGGGTGGCGCAAACCAGCCCATTCGCCCGTTTCATCACACACTGGTATCCGCACCCCATGGAGGACGACGGGACATGACCACTTCACCTCTTGAGCACGCCGGCAGGACACGGGCATCCCCCGTCGAATCGTTAGGTGACGAACGCTTCGTTTATTGTGGTTGAGTCGTTGACCAAATAGAGATATGTCACGATCCCGCGAGTTCTCGGAGACGGTCGCCCGCTCAAGCGGGCGGCTTGGGAAGGCGTGCGTCCTGGCGGGTGCGGTCCTTGCGGTCACGGCCGCGGTAATCCCCCCGTCGGCACGAGCCGCGAGCCCGCCGGCAGCCTTCGACGGACGAGGCTTCGCGACGGCAATTGAACTGAGCGTGAACACCAAGCCGGCGATGGTCTTCTCGGAGATCATCCGCCTGTCGTCGCCGTTCAGCGACAGTCGGCTGACGTCCGGTGGCGCCTCTGCCGCGCGCGCCGCCGGGATGTACCCGGGAACCTTGGTGACGCAAGGACCCGCTTTCATCAACGCACAGGTTCTTTCAATGATCACCGGCCCCTTCTGCTCGGCAGGTTTTCCGTGCGAGTTCCTGCCGGCGATTCCCACGTACCCGCTGATGGCCGACGCGCAGTATCCGTCGAATCCCGATGCCAAAGCGCCCGTCGAGGGACAAGAAGTCGTGGCGGGCCCGCTGTCGTTCCGCGTCCTCGACATGCGCGCGCACGCCGGCTCCGAAGAGGCTTCCAGCGCAGCGGTGATCGGCGACCTCGCGTTGCTCTCCCCCGGCGCGGAAGCGTCGGATGGAGTCAACCCGTCGGATGCGCTGATCTACGTCCGTCACCTGCAGTCGTTCACGACCCAGACGATCGACACGGACGGCGCGCTTTCGGTCGAGGCGACCGTTCGCATGTCGGGGGTTTCGCTGTTCGGCGACGTCGTCCGAATCAGTTCGATTGAATCGAACTCGTTCGCTCGCTCCAACGGGGACAAGCTCGTCGAGAAGAATGCGCAGGTTACGCTGGGTAACGTTACGGCTTCAGGACAAGCAGCCGAGATCACGAATCAGGGAGTGACCGCGGCAGGGGATCCGATCGGCGCGCTGCGGGGTCCGGTGGCGACGCTGTTCGAGGCGACGGGACAGAGCATTCGCCTCATAGATGCCACGAATCAGCGAGTCGACGGTACGGTCTCGTCGGACGCGACCGGGCTGCTCGTTCACTGGGAGTTGAACGGATCGCAGGTTCCGGCAGGGACCACGCTTGTTGGAGACATCGTTCTTGGGCTCACGAGCGCATCGGCCTACGCAACGACGGCCGAGCCGACGGTGCCGGTCATTAAGGATCCCCTCTCCGACCCGATTCCACGCATCGAGCAGCCAATCGAGTCCGCGTGGAACCCGCCGGTCACTGCGGCGTGGACTCCGGCCCCGTCAACCCAGGCTTCAGCGCCGGGGACGTCTCCGGACGTGATGCAGAGCCGGCCGATGGCGATGGAGTTCCTCGGTGGAATCGCCGCGAGTCGCATCTCGATGCTATACATCGCGTGTTCGCTTGCCGCGATCGGCTTGGCGCTGATGTCCCGCAAGGGCCCGCTGCGGGTCACGCCGCGCAGATCCGCGGACGGCGATCACCGCAACGTCTCCGGCCTATGACCAACGCGATCCGGAGACGCACGTGACCTTGTGCACGGGCGTCTCATCGACGAGCCGGGAATCGACGAAACAAAGGAGAGGCGGCGCGTGAAACCAGAGAACGGCGACAGCACAACTCCCGCGGATGGCCAAGTTCCCGACCCCGCTCTCTTCTGGCGCTGGGCGGCGCGCGCGTCGCGTCCGGCCGTCGGATGGATTCTCATCGCCGTGGGGGTCCTCGCGCTCCTGCTTGGATATCTGGGCGTCTCGCGCCAGGCGCTGGTCGCCAAGCAGATCCCATATCTCGTATCCGGAGGGATACCGGGGATGGTGCTCGTTGCAATAGGCGCTTTCTTCGTCGCAACCGAGGATCTTCGGCGCGAACTCCAGCGCATCGAGGTTCTCGAAGAGAAAGTCGCCCAGTTGCACTCGGCTCTTCTCCGGCCGACAGGAGACCCGGCGCCGGAGATCGCCAGGAACGGAGACACCCCAACGGGTGAAACGCTCGTTGCGATTGCGCGCGGTTCGCACTACCACCGAGCCGACTGTCCGATGGCAAAGGGTAAGGCGGGCGCCGGCGCCGTGAGCGCCGCCGTCGTCGCGCGCCGCAAGCTCTCGCCGTGCCCTATGTGCGCGCCGGCCGGCGTCGAGGCCTAAGCGGCGGAGACGACCGCGCCTATGTTCTGGGCACAGCTCATCGTCGCCGGCGCAGCCTCCGGTGGAGTTCTCGCGCTCTCGGGCATGGGCATCGTTCTCACCTACAAGGCGACCGGAGTCTTCAACCTCGCGCACGGAGCCATCGGGGTGTTCGTCGCCTACACCCTTTACCAGCTCAATACCGGGTGGCACGTGCCGCTAGGGATCGCACTGGTCATCGCCGTGGGCATCGTGGGACCGGGGCTGGGGTTTGGGCTCGAGCGCGTCGTCTTTCGCCCGTTGCAGAGGTCGGGCGCAACCACGACGGAAAAGCTGGCCGCGAGTCTCGGCGTTCTCATCGTGCTCGTGGGCATCGTGTACGTGATCTGGACGGGCCAAACGCGTGTCGGCCCTCGCCTGTTCCCGGCGCACCCGTTCTCACTGGGCGGAGTTCGCCTGCCCTTCGACCGGCTCGCGGAACTGGGGCTGCTCGGCGCCACCTCCGCGGCGTTGTGGGCGTTCTTCCGATTCACCAAGCTCGGTCTGCGAATGCGCGCGGTGGTGGATCGCCCCGATCTCGCGGAACTCTCGTCGATCGACGTCAATCGTGTTGCCGGAATCGCGTGGGCGATGGGCGCGGGACTCTCCGGACTTGCTGGCGTCCTCATCGCCTCAGGGAGCCTTGACCCCTACAGGATGACGCTGTTCATGATCGCGACGTTCTCGATCGCCGTCGTCGCCCGGCTGACGAGTCTGCCGATGGCTGCCGCATCCGGCGTCTTGCTCATCGGCATCGGGCGCGCGCTCATCGAACAAGTCGAGCTTGCCTCGACGAGCGTCGTCGGTTCGATCTACCAATCACTCGTCGCGGGACTTCCGGCGGTCGTTCTGTTCGCCGCGCTGCTCCTGTACCGGCGGCTCGACGTTCTCGGCGAAAAGGCGGAGAAGCAGCAACGCGCAGCGTCGGCGCGACGCGCAAGTCCCGCGCGGTCGGCGCGCGCAACGATATCGATAGCAGCGGCCCTGATCATCCTGCCCGCCGTCCTGGGAACCGGCGCGCTAGAACAGGCGCACCGCTTCCTGGCTTTCACGATCCTGTTCGCGTCCATCGTCGTGGTCACCGGATTCAGCGGCCAGATCACCCTCGGCCAGGCCGGCTTCGCCGGCATCGGCGCATGGGCGGCCGCGCGAATCGCGAACTCGCTCCATCCCCCGGCTCTCATCGCGATGCTCGGCGGAGGCGTCGTCGCAGTGCTGGCCGGACTCGCCGCGGGATACCCCGCACTTAGGCGACGGGGGATCTTCCTCGCGCTTACGACCTTGGCGCTCAATCTGGTGCTCTTCCAAGCGGTTCTCGCAAACACCACAATCGCGGGGGGATCGACCGGTCTGCAAGTCACGCGCCCGTCGATCTTCGGCCTCAACTTCGAGGGCCCCGTCGCCTTCTACTACTTCGAGCTGGTGCTCGTAGGTCTCGCATTCCTTCTCGCGCGCAACCTCCACAGCGGAGCGGTAGGTCGGGTTTTCGGCGCGATTCGCGATTCGGAGACCGGCGCGCGCGCGGTTGGAGTCGACCCGAGAACGCCCAAGCTTGTGATCTTCGCCGCGAGCGCGTTCATGGCGGGGATCGCCGGGGTCCTTCTCACTCAGCAGGCGCGAGTCTTCTCGGCGGACGGCCAGTTCTTCCCGCTGCAGAGTCTCTTCTGGTTCGCGGCCGTTGTCGTCGGCGGCGTTAACTCGCTTGGCGGCGCGCTCGTCGCGGGTTTCATATGGGTGATGCTCGACGTTCTCGTCGGAGCCGGCGGCGTCTCCCAACTCGTAATCGGAATCGCAGCACTTCTGATCGGGCGCATTCCCGGACGCAGTCTGCTCGGATTCGGTCGCATTCTTTTCGAGCGATGGGAGATGAAGCTCGCGCGCGCCGTCGACGATGCGCGGCGCCGGCCGCGTGCGCCCGAAGACACTGCGGATATGTACGTCCCGAGCGATCTTGCGATACGCGCGCTTCGCGGAGAGATTCCGGCGCGCGCCGGGTCACGACAGGGGGCCGGATCGTGAGCGTCCTGGAAGCGCGCGCCGTCTCGAAGCATTTCGGGGGAATCCGGGCTGTAAATGATGTGTCGATCGCCGTGGAAGCCGGGGCGATCGCATCACTCATCGGACCGAACGGCGCCGGCAAGACGACGCTCTTCGACTGCCTCACCGGTCTGACCGAACCCGACGGCGGGCACGTCATGCTCGACGGAACCGACGTCACGCGCATGCCGACACACGATCGCGCGCGACGCGGGATGGGCCGGACATTCCAGCGCCTGGAGGTGTTCTCCGGCCTGACGGTTCGCGAAAACCTATCCGTTGCCGCCGAGGCAATGCGACGCGGCACCATCGTCCGCGAGATCTTCCGGTTGCGCCACACTGCGGATCCCGCCGTCGCAAGCCTGGTCGACCGAATCCTCGACGAGTTGGACATCGCATGGGCGGCGGATCGGGTGGCCGGAGACTTGCCGACGGGAGTCCTGCGCATCGTCGAGCTCGGGCGCGCGCTTTGCGCGCGCCCGCGCGTCATGCTGCTCGATGAAATCGCGAGCGGCCTGGATCCGGCGGAAACGCAGCACCTGGGCGGCATACTCCAGAGACTTGCGGAGTCCGGAATCGCAATCCTGCTCATCGAACACGACCTCGGACTCGTTTTGCGGATCTCCGGTGACATCACCGTCGTGGATCACGGAAACGTGATCGCGCGAGGAACTCCGTCCGAGATCGTGGCGAACGCCGCCGTGCGCGCGGCGTATCTCGGAAAGGGAGAAACAGCGTGACGGGATTCCTCGTCGCCAACGATCTGCGATCGGGGTACGGCCGGATCGAGGTGCTGCGCGGCGTGTCTCTCGCGGCGCCGGCCGGACGCGTCGTCGCCGTGCTCGGCCCCAACGGCGTCGGAAAGACGACGCTAATGCGCGTCCTTGCGGGAAGCCTTCCGGCCTGGAGCGGATCGATCGAACTGGACGGACAGCGCATCGACGGCCGTTCCGCATACGAGGTCGCGCGCGCGGGAGTGATGCTCATCCCCGAAGGCCGTGGGGTCTTCCCCGGACTCACCGTCGCGGAGAACATCGAGATCGCCGCGAACGGTCGCTCGCGCCCCGAGCGACTCGACGAGCTTTTCGCGATGTTCCCCCAACTCAATGACCGTCTCGCGCAAAAGGCCGGAACTCTGTCGGGCGGCGAGCAGCAAATGCTCGCGCTGAGCCGCGCGTTCCTCGGCGATCCGCACGTCCTGCTCGTCGACGAAATCTCGATGGGCCTAGCGCCCAACGCGGTCGAGATGCTGTTCGGCGCGCTGGCACACCTGAAAGAACGCGGCTGCACGATCGTGCTCGTCGAGCAGTACCTGGGCTACGCGCTGCGCCTCGCCGACATCGTCTACGTGATCGCCAAGGGCCGCGTCACCTTCGTCGGAGAACCGTCCGAAATCACTGAAGAGGGCGTGCTGGTGGGAGACTCCACCTGACAAGCTCGTCCGCGTGCGCGGCGAGGATGTCGTCCAGCAGCGCCGACGCGCGATCCACGTCGCCGACGAGCGGATGACTCGTGAGCGCGGTGAGCGCGGTGTCTCGCGATCCGGTGAGCGCGGCATCAATCGTGAGCCGCTCGTAGCTCTTGACTGCGCGCATCAACCCAAGGCAGTGCTCGGGCAGCGGATCCTGAGCAATCGGCGTCGCGCCGCTCGCATCGACCCGGCACGGAACTTCCACAACCGCGTCGTTCGGGAATCCTTCAAGGGCGGCCGCGTTCGGCACGTCGAGCACCTGCACGTCACCCCGATTCTCGATTACGGAGCTAACGAACGCGACCGCGGCGGCCGAGTACCCCGATCCACCACGCTGCGCGAGTTCCGGCGGTAGCTCCGTCAGTTCCGGATCGCCGAAACGCTCGAGCGTCGCGCGCTCCAACTCGACAACCTCGTCGGCGCGCGTGCGCGCCTCCGCCTGCTGCGCCTCGAGCATGCGCGCCGGCGAGTAGTAGAAGCGCAGGTACGGGTTCGGCAGCAGACCGAGCGCATCGACGACGCTGCGTGAGATGTCGCCGCCCTGCGGCCACGTCGAAAGGAACTCGGGAAGACGATCCTCGCCGTCCACTCGTACCGAACGTATCCACGACAAGTGATTTAGGCCGAAGGACTCGACATCGACCGCCCGCTCGTGAATCGCGCGAAACGCATCCTCAAAGCTCTTGGGAATGCTGCACAGGCCGATGCAGCGCACGCCCGCGCGCCCCGCTGCTTCGGCGACGAGACCCGCAGGATTGGTGAAGTTCACCAGGAATGCTTCGGGCGCCAGCGCGCGGATCCGCTCGGCGATCTCGACGATAACCGGAACCGTACGCAACGCCATCGCGAAGCCGCCTGCTCCGGTAGTCTCCTGGCCGATGAAACCGTGGCGCAACGCGATGGTCTCGTCCTTCACGCGCGCAGCGGATCCCCCCACACGAATCTGAGTCAGGACGAACGACGCTCCGTCGAGGGCGGAGTCCAAGTCGCACGTAAGGTGCGTCCGCACAGCCGATCCTTGATGCGCGAACATCCGATCGACGAATCCCCCGACGACGCCGAGGCGCCCCTCATCGATGTCGTGGAGAACGACCGTCCCGACTCCCGGGGTCTTCGCAAGCTCAAGGACTAACTCCGGCGTGTAAGTGCTTCCGCCGCCGATGATGGCGATCTTCACGCCGCCCGCTTCAGCGCGCGCCGACATGTTCCCCCCATCGGTTTCGTAGGTCGTCCGGCCTGACGGGGACGCCCGCAGCTCGCAGTGCGGCGACAAGCGCTCCGACGACCGGCTCGGTGTCCAGGATTCGAAGAACCGCGCGCGGCACGATCCGGTGAAGCTCGTCATCAAGACTCGTCAGAAGGGCCGAACCTACCGGCATTCCGCCGACACCCGCGGCCATGCGAACCATCCCGCCCATCGCGACCACCTCCGGTGCGCCGCGGTCGAGACCAAGCCGCCGCAACGCAATGCCGGCCGACAGTCCCATCTCTACCCCGGCGCGGGCCACAAGGGCACGGCACACAGCGTCGCCGTCCTCGGCGGCCTCCATGACGAGACGGGCGATGACCAGAGGCTCCGGCGCGCGGTACACCGCCGCGGCTCGGTACAGATCATCCATGCCGCCAAAGTCGCCCGCCGAGCAGATGCGGTCGCCGAGAATCGACGGAGGCTCGCGGCCCTCCCAGGACCGGATCGCCAGACGAAGTCCTTCCGTCCCGAGCGTTGCCATGCCCCCGAAATCGCCGGTGTGCCACCCGACACCGCCGACGAAAACCGTCGTCCCGCTTTCGTCCCGGGCAGCGGCGTTCGCACCAAACCCCGCTACGACAACACCACCCCAACCCGCCGAGGATCCCGCGTGCAAACCCAAAAGCGAGTCGTTCTCGATGTCGACGCGCCCGTAGGCCTCACCCATCGCCAAGAGCAGTTCCGCGCGATCCTCCGGGAAGTCCACGCCCGCGGCGCCCACGTGGGTCGAGACGATGGTCGCAGACGGCATCTGTGCGAGCGCCTCGCGCGCCGCAACGTCGACGGCCGCGCGAAACCCCGAGGCGCCTACGACCTGCCGGTTCCCCCCAGGGCCTCGGCCGGCTCCGAGCACTGCGCCTCCCAAGTCCGCGACTGCGGCAAGGGTCTTGGAACCTCCGACGTCGACGCCGAGCACAACCCTCGTGGACGGGCTCGACATCACGTTCCGTCGTCCTCAATCGGGTGCGGATACCACGGCGTCTCGTAGCCGTCGAACGGGTTGGTTTGCGCCACCCATCCGCCGGCCGAGTCCTGCCAGCGCGCGACGGAGAAGTAGTTGCGACGTTGCTTCGAAAAGTCAACGCTGTCGGCACGCCACTGGGTCCAGTCAGGCGTCATGACGTCGTCCGGGAATCCCCTGCCCCTTCGGTCCCTCAAGAAGCGGATGAGCCCTTGACGGGTGACATTGGGCCCCATCGAACGGATACCTTCGGTCAAAAGGCGCGCGGCCGCCCAGCCCTCCACCGCCCACTGTTGCATCGGGAAGTTCGGGTCGTATCGGCGCATCGCGGCGCGGAACCTGGCGATCTCGGGATGGCTCGTCATCGTGTAGGGAACTGAGTTCGCATCGGCGTAGATCGAGTTGCGACACGGAGCGCTGAAGTCCCTGCCGATGCGACTCGTCCAGTTCGCGACGGAGGCAATCGCAGCTTTGACTTGGAAACCGTAGCGGTCCATCGCCTGGCACACGTTCATGATCCCTGCCGTGTCGATCACTTGCCAGAAAGCCTCGACGCCCGCCGATTGCATGTTGATGACATCGGTATCCCAGGAGGGACTCGCGGGGTCTTTGCCGGCACCACCGTTGGGCGTATAGACGACTTCGATGCCCGATTTCGTGAGCATGTCGATCACGATCGCCGCTCTGTTCGAGGAGGCTGGGATCGCGTAGAAGAGCACCGCCGCCTTCTTGATTCCCAAGTGTTTCCGGTACCAGAGGAAAGGCGCGTTGTTCTCGTAGAAGGTGCCCTTCACTCCTACGTTCTTCCCGTCGCGCGGGTACCCGCCGGCTCCGTAGATAGTGAAAAGCATGGGGTACTTGTAGTACGCGGTCGCGATCGGAATCCCGCCGACGTCGGGGACTCCGGCGGCGTTCACCAACCCGGCTCCGGCGTAAGCGTCGGTGTTGTTGGCGGCGAAGGCAAAGACCTTCTCCTTGTCGATCAAGTTGCGCGCGCAGGCCTTGTTTCCCTCGGGGTCTTCGCGGTCGTCGCAGGTGAGGAACTTAATCGTTCGTCCGTTCACGCCGCCGGATGCGTTCAACGCCTGAAAGTAAGCGCGCGCGCCGTGAGAAGGCCCGCTGAAGGCCTCGGGTCCCAAAGGCCCGCCGACGGGCGTGATGTTTCCAACGGTGATCGTCGTCGCGGTGACGCCGCGGTCGGATGCGAAGTTCTTCGCCGACCCCGTCCCCCCTCCGCCGCCGCCGGTCGACACCGGCCCGCCCGAACCGGAAGCACCGGAACCCGAAGAGGTGCCCCCGTCCGAGTCCGTTCCTGGAAGTCCCAATCCCCCCGACGCCGTCCCACCGTCCGCCGACCCCGCCCCGAGCCCAGTCGGGTCTGATGAGTACGCGTTGCCCGCGGCACGAAGGAACTCGCCGTCCGGCAAGCGCGTCCCGCATGCGGAAACGACGACGGCCAGCGCCGCGAGTGATGCGAGAAACCCCGATCTCTTCATGATCCCTCCACCGAGTTCTCGAGCGCGCCGATGGAGTCGATCTCGACTCGAACAGTGTCGCCGGGCTTCAGAAACACCGGCGGCGTGCGTGCGAACCCAACCCCCGGAGGCGTACCGGTCGCAATCACGTCGCCGGGTTCGAGCGTAATCCCCTGCGAAATGAAGCTCACCAGTTCGGCGACAGAGAACACCATCTGCTCTGTCGAAGAGTTCTGTAGAACCTCGCCGTTCAGCACGCACCGGATGCCGAGCCGCTGCGGGTCGGGGATCTCATCGCGCGTGACGATCCAAGGTCCGATCGGACAGAACGTGTCGAGGCTCTTACCGCGCGCCCACTGACCGTCCGCGAATTGCAGGTCGCGCGCCGAGACATCGTTCACGCACGTGTATCCGAGAACATGCGACAACGCGTCCTGAGTCGAGACCGCGCACGCCTTGCTCCCGATCACGACGCCGAGTTCGGCTTCGTAGTCGACCTGGGTTGCGAACGAGGGGATGCGGATTGCATCTCCCGGCCCGATCACCGAGGTCGTGAACTTGGCGAACAGGATCGGTGACTCGGGAATCGGCTGCCCCGATTCCTTGGCGTGGTCGCGATAGTTGAGCCCAACGCACACGATCTTCCCCGGAGACGCGACCGGCGCGAGCAGGCGTACGTCCTCAACGCGCGCGACCACATCGCCGGGATCGGGGTGAAGAACAGACTCCCCCGCATCACGTATGCGACCGTCCTCGACGATCCCGGCGCGAACCCTCCCGCCGTACTCGAACCTGACCAGCTTCACGCGTGCTCCCCGCTCATCTTTCAGCCTTTACCGAGCGGTCCATCCGCAATCGGCAAGAAGGTCGGACCCGGTTACAAACGACGCGCCGTCGCCGGCGAGGAATCCGATTGCGGCCGCGATCTCCGCGGGGTCCGCCCAGCGCCCGAACGCCTGCTCACCTTCGCGCTCCTTGCGCATCTCCGGGACCGAAACGCCGTGACGCAACGCCTCGCCCTCGACGTCGCTGCGCAGCATCGGCGTGTCAACAGATCCGGGGCTGAGCGAGTTCACACGAATCCCCGACGGCGCCAACTCCCACGCGAGTGCGCGCGTAAACGAGAGCAGCGCTCCCTTCGTTGCGCCGTACACCGCGTGATTCACCTGTCCTACATGACCCGAGACCGACGCGACGTTGACGATCGCCGGCGCGCGCGCTTCGGCAAGCAGTGGTATGAACTCCCGGCACATCAGCATCGTCCCGCCCACGTTGATGTCCACGACGCGCCGGTAGTCCTCCCACGTCGTCTCGACGAGCGGCTTCACCAGGACGACGCCGGCGTTGTTGACCAGAACGTCCACGCTGCCGAACTGCTCGCGCGTCCACCGCGCCAGCTCGACAACGTCGGCCTCCACGGAAACGTCGCAGCGGTGGAACCGGACGTCACCCGAGATCGCCTTCAGTTCCTCGCTCTCGTTCGCGATGTCGGTCGCTACGACCCGCGCGCCCTCGCGCTCGGCAAACCAGCGCACCGCAGCCGCGCCGATCCCCTGCGCGGCCCCGCTGACAACCACAACTCTTCCCGCGTTCTTCTCCATCGTCACTCCATCACTCATGCGACCTACACACCCAGAATCGCGCGCGCCTGCGCGACGGTAGCGACCGGCCTGCCGAGGAACTCGGACAGCTGCGCCGCCTCCGCAACGAGCTTCGACGCCGTCGCGCGCTCCCCCTTCCGGTCGAAGGGCCAATCCTCGGTTCCAATGCGGATGTGGTCGCCTTGCTGGATCGCGGCCGTATGCACCTGGCGCTGGCCTTCGCCCATCACGCTCACGATCACCGCACATCCCTCCGGCATGAGGCGTCGCCGATAGGAGTACTCCTCGACGGTCGGCGGGGACCACGTGCCACCCGGCCACCCTAGGAAGAACGTCGTTATATACGGGGCGTCGAGCACGCCCTTGTCGCGCACGTACTCGAGGTTCCAAACCGATCCGGAGTGCCACACTTCGAACTCCGGCTTGATGCCGTGCTCGCGGCAGCGAAGGGCGTAATCCACCGACTCCTCGCGCGTGTGCAATACATGATTGTCGAGCCCGGGAAACGCCTCGTCGTGGTGTCCGAGCATGATCGAGATCATCTCGGACTTCTGCCGAAACACGTCGGCCCGCTCGTCGGCCGTCAGCGTGGACATCCCGCTCTGCACGATGATGTCGCAGTTCGCGCGAATGCCCTCGATGACCTCGTTCCACGCGCCCTCGGCGTGTATGTGGACGACGGTTGCGCCGGCCTCGCGGCAACGCACGGTCTCGGCCACGAGGGCATCGACGTCCAGCGGATCGGTGGGCTTGTAGTCGTCCGACGGCCAGAGCCAACTCGCCGGCGTTGCTGCGGTAATGATCAGCGGATCCATTCCTACTCCTTCGTCTTCTTGGTCTTGGCCTACATTGAGAGTTCGGCGCCGCCAGCCGCAACCGAAGCGTACGCGCGCTCGGCGACTCGCAGTGCGTACGCGCCGTCGGCAGGATCCACTCCGTGCGGCCTGCCCGCCGCGAGCGCTTCCGCGAAATCGCGCACTCCTGCGGCGACCGAGTTGAACTTCCACAACGCGACGTCGCGGTGGGCATCGAGCGTCACGCCCTCGACATCGGTGCCGCCTCGGTAGTGAATAGCCGTCGGGTTCGCAAGCTGATCGACGACGACGCTGCCCTTGCTTCCGTAGACCTCGAGTCGCTCGGTCCACGGGATCTCGGCAGTGAAGGTGTACTCAGTCGTGTAAAGGCCGCCGCCGACGAGCCGGCCCGAGACGATCGCGTGGTCTTCGACCTCGCTCACCGGGACCAGTTGCGCCGCGGTCGCGCGCACCGTCTCGACGCCGCCGAAGAGCCAGCGCAGCAAGTAGAACGAATGCGCGCCGGAGTCCAGGATGGCGCCCCCCATCGTCTGGCTCTTGCGCCCCTTCCAGGACGAAGTGTCGCTAAGGCGTTCGACCTCGCTCCCGGCGATGAAGGTCCGCACGAGCCGGATGTCCCCCAGCGCGCCCTCTTCGAGCAAGCGCGCGACGGAAAGATAGGCCCCTTCAAACCGCGTGTTTTCGGCGAGCGCGAGCGTGACGCCACTCGCGCGCGCCAGGGCGATCAGTTCCTCGGCGTCTGCGGAGGTCGGGGCGAGAGGCTTCTCCAGGATGACGTGCTTGCCGGCCTGCAGAGCCGCGCGCGCAATCTCAACGTGCAGGTGATGAGGAACCGTGATGTCCACCGCATCCACCGTTGGATCGGCGAGCAACTCCCGGTAGTCGGTGTACGCGGTCGCGCCCCAGCGCGCCGCCCTCTGCGTCGCGCGTTCTTGGTCGAGGTCGCACGTGGCCTTGATCTTGACGATCTCGCCGGACTGGTCGTACGCGTTCTCGTGGAACCAGGAGATGAGTCCCAGTCCGATCATCCCGATACCGATCACGGTTGCTCCCTTGCGTTCGCCGATGTCCGACCGCGAGGCCGGCCGTTCACCCCACCTGGTGGATTTCGCGCGGAAGTTGCGACAGACGCCGCGCGCCGGTGGGGCCGACGTGATACGTCTCTTCGTTTCCAATCACCACGACTTGCTCGGTGATCGTGTACAACTCGATCGCGAGCACCATGTTCTCCCGGATAACCGCATCCGCGCGGTTGTCGATCCAGTCCTCCTCGAGCTCGAGCCCGATGTTGTGGCCGACGTGATTCAGCCACTGGTGCCCGAGGATGTCCCGGTCGATCATGATCTGCCGCCCGTGCTCGAACAAATCCGCGTAGGTCATGCCCGGCGTGATCGCCCCGCCGATGTCATCGACGACGCCGACCATCGCCTCGTAGCGCGTCGAGATCGCTTCGGGGATTTCGCCCGCGTGCACGTAGCGCCGGTTGTCCGAGCAATACCCGTCGACGGTCGCTCCTACGTCCAAGGTGACGAGGGTATCCGGCTCCAGGATGTCGTCGTAGGCAATCTCGGGGTTGCGGTTTCCAAACCCGATAGTCACGTGACTGACCGCCGTTCCGCCTCGCTCAGCAACGCGCCGCTTGGCCTCCTGCACCAGGTCCGCCCGGTTCATGCCCACACGCACGACCTCGAAGAGGTCGGCCACCGCCGCCTCCGCGATCGCAAGGCCACGAGTGAGCACCTCAACTTCCTCTGCCGACTTCACCAGACGTAGATCGAGCACAAGATCGTCCACAAGCTCGAGGCGCGCGGCCGCAAGGCTCTCCTGTTCGAGAAGCTTCAGCACAAAGTAAGGACACGTTGATTCGATGCCGAGCCGAAGTCCGGATCCGAGTTGGTCGCGCGCGATAGTGCGCACCGCTTCCCCTGCGGCCGAGAGATCCTCGTACCTCACGATCTCGTCGACGCCGAATGTCAGCCCCATCGTCGAGAAACCCCAACAGAGCAATGTGACGGCACCGGACACATCGACGTAAGCGAACGCAGGAAGGCGGTTCTTCAAGTTGAACAAGACTGGGTTTCCGGCACCCGGGACGCACGGGTATCCCGTCGCGTAGTAGACGCTTTCGGGGTTCGTCAGGAGCATCCCGCCAAGGCCTCGCTCGCTCAGGCGCGCGGCAGCCTGCATAGGGTCGAACCCCTTCGACCGCAGGTGGGTTGACTCGGTGGAAACGGTCACGAAGTCCTCCTTGGACACACTTGGAGTTCCTCGTACTTGTATCAGTTCAGGAAACGGCCGCCAAAAGCGGGCTTCTTTCCCACCCGATTCGAAACGCCTTCGGCACTCAGGTCCCTGATATGCGTTGAGAGCCGAATGCCCCGTTCACGCGCTCTGACTGCCTGCGATGACGCCGACGAGCCTTTCGGCCTATTGCGCCTCGGACGGGCAGGTGCGATAAGGAAAGCCCGCGATCGAAAGAGGCCAACAAGATGAGAACTGCCCGAATCGCGATCTTCTTCTTGGCGCTACCGCTCTTTGGAATGCCCGCGCGCGCTGAAGCCGCCGAGCCTGCACGGCGATACATCGTCGTGCTCTCGCCCTCGACAAACCCCGGTGAAATCGCTCGCGAGCACGCCGGCGCCGTCGGTGCCCAAGTTCGGTTCGTCTACCGCCACGCGCTCAAGGGATACGCCGCAACGATGTCTCCGACGGCAGCAAAGAGGCTTTCCCGAGACCAACGGGTGCGCTACATAGAACCGGATTACACGGCGACGATCCTGGGGAGTCAGACCAACCCCACTTGGGGGCTCAATCGCATCGATCAGCGCGACCTTCCTCTTGATCAGGCCTACACCTACGGCGCCACCGGAGTGGGCGTACACGCCTACGTGATCGACACAGGCATCCGCACGACCCACGCGGACTTCGGCGGGCGCGCGTCCTACGGCACGGACGCCGTCGGTGGCAAAGGGAGCGGAAGCGACTGCAACGGGCACGGAACGCATGTCGCCGGAACGATCGGCGGCGCGACGTACGGAGTAGCCAAGCAGGTTTCGCTGGTCGCAGTGCGCGTGCTCAACTGCCGGGGAAGCGGCACCTACTCGCAAGTCATCGCCGGGATCGACTGGGTAACCGGCAACGCGATCCACCCGGCCGTCGCGAACATGAGCCTCGGCGGGCCGGTCTCAACTGCGCTCGACGACGCCGTTCGATCCTCAATCGCCTCCGGCGTGACCTACGCGATCGCTGCGGGCAATGGGAACTCGTCAGGGATCGCTCAGGATGCCTGCACCGCCTCGCCCGCTCGCGTCGCCCAGGCGCTGACAGTCAGCGCGACCAACACCGCCGACGGTAAAGCATCGTGGGCCAACTTCGGCACATGCGTGGACTTGTTCGCTCCCGGCGTGAGCATCACTTCAAGCTGGGGCTCGAGCGACACCGCGACGAACACGATCAGCGGCACCTCGATGGCGACCCCCCACGTTGCCGGCACCGCAGCTTTGTACTTGCAGACAAACCCGAGCGCCGCCGCGATCACCGTCGCCGACGCAATCACCTCGAACGCTTCAGCGGGCAAGGTCTCCAACCCGGGCAGCGGAACGCCGAACCTGTTGGACTACACCGGGTTCATATCGGGGGGAGGCTCAACGAACCAACCGCCGACCGCGTCATTCACCGCGGGTTGCTCGGTGCTTGACTGCACCTTCACCGACACCAGCACCGACCCCGACGGGGGCGCCATCGCCTCGTGGAGTTGGGCGTTCGGGGACGGCGGCACTTCGACCCTGCAGAACCCGTCCCACACCTACGCGACCTCCGGCACATACCAGGTGAGCCTCACCGTCACCGACAGCGGCAGCGCCGCGAGTGCGCCCGTCACCCAGCAAGTCACAGTCTCCGCGGAAGCCGGCACGATCACGCTCTCGGTCGTCGGATCGACCAACAAGGGCGGCGTGTCCCGGGCCTCACTCACATGGAGCGGAGCCACCGGCGCGAACGTTGACGTTCACCGTAACGGCGCCTTCTTGACCACAACATCCAACAGCGGCTCCTACGTGGACAACCTCGGCAAGAGGGTGGCCGGCACGTTCACCTACGAGGTATGCGACGCCGGTACCTCAAACTGCTCCACCCCGGTCGGCGTCACCTTCTAGCCGAAGCTCTCAATCCGCCGGCCGGCCATTGACGGCGTCCCGGCCCCTCGCTAGCGTGGGACTAGTAGTGGGACTTACCCAGAGGACTCGGCATGGCGCGAACACACGTCGTGATGGCTGACGAAGTTCTCGAAGCAATCGACGAGGTCGTCGGCGAACGAGGCAGGAGCCGCTTTCTTGAAGAGGCCGCCCGAGAGAAACTCGCGCGCGCCGAACTGGAAAGGGCTTTGCGGTCTACCAAGGGGATCGCCGGGGGCAACGAATACGCCCACTGGCGCGATCGCTCAACCGCCGCGACCTGGGTTCGGGAGGGCAGAAAGACCGAGCGAATGCGTTGACGCGGTTCCTGCTGGACACCACCGTCTTGATCGATCATCTGCGTGGAGACGACTACGTTGCGGCCTCGTTGTTGTCACTGCTGCAGCGCGGCCATGCACTCTGCATCTCCTGCGTGAACGTCGCTGAAATCGAACAGGGCATCCGGTCGAAGGAAAGGCGAACTGCGAGGGCGTTGCTGGATCGCCTCGAGTTCCTTCCGACGACCAAGGAAGCAGCCCAGCGAGCCGGCAAGTATCAGGCCGACTGGACCCGACGAGGTAGGACCGTGCACATGGCCGATGCCCTTGTGGCAGGGACCGCGAGCGCGCATGGTGCCGTGTTGGTCACCGACAACGTCGCAGACTTCCCCATGCGCGACATCCGTGTCGTCCGGACCGCCGGACTCAAGAAGTTCGAATAACGCAACTATCGCGGCAACCCCGCGCGCCGTTAACCGGCGCGACGGCGTGCGACGCGCTCGGGTTGCGAGCGGCGACCGACGTGGGCCGGACGGCCTCCCGGACCTTGGCGACGGCCCTGCGGCGAGTTACGACGTTGCCCTCCACGCTCCTCGCGCACAAAACCGTGCTCGACCGAGAACTCCTTTTCGAGGCGCAAGCGCGAGGCCATGCGGCCCACATCGACACGCTCGTGCGGAGCGACGAACGTGATGCTGATACCCGTGGCGCCCGCGCGGCCGGTACGACCCACGCGGTGAACGAAGCTCTTGTCGTCGGTCGGCGCATCGAAGTTCACGACCTGCGCGACGTTGCGTACGTCGATTCCGCGCGCGGCCACATCGGTGGCAACCAGCGCCGCGACCCTGCCCGACGCGAACGACGCCAGCGCGCTCTCGCGTTGGGACTGGCTCTTGTTGCCGTGCATCGCAGCTGCCCTGATGCCATGAGCCGAGAGACTCTTCGCGAGCCGGTCCGCGCCGTGCTTGGTGCGCACGAAGACCAGCGTCGATCCGGCGCCCTTCTTCAGCAGCAAAGACGCAAGCTTGTCCACCTTCTGCTCCCCACCGACGGCGACGAAACGATGTTCGACGTCCTGCGCAGCCGGCGGTGCGTCGATCTCGTGCGACACCGGCTGGTGCGTGTAGCGGCGAGCGATCCGGCCGACTTCGCCGTCGAGCGTCGCGGAGAAGAGCATTGTCTGGCGCTCGGAGCGAATCCGCTCGACGAGCTTCTCGACCTGCGGGGCGAAACCCATGTCGAGCATGTGGTCGGCTTCATCCAGCACCAGGATCGTGATGCCGCCCAAGGACACCATGCGTCGGTTGACCAGATCCTCCAAGCGCCCAGGCGTCGCGACCAAGATGTTCGCCTTCGCCACAGCGCGCTGCTGCTCGCGGATAGAAACGCCCCCGTACACCACCGCAACCCGCAAGTTCTTCGCCGAGGCAATGTCGCGCAGTTCGTTGGCAACCTGCGATGCGAGTTCGCGGGTCGGAGTCAGGATCAGCGCGGAGGGAGATGCGGCATTACGATCCACGCGCTCAACGATCGGGATGGCGAACGCAAGCGTCTTGCCCGAGCCCGTACGCGAACGAACGAGAACGTCACGGCCGGCAATCGCATCGGGAAGGACGCGCGCCTGCACCTCGAACGGCTCGGCAATTCCGCGTTTTTCAAGGGTGCGCGCAACCCCATTGGACACGCCAAGATCGGTGAAAGATTTGGACATAGCTCAACTCCTGTAACGGCATACCGTGCCGCGTTCGGGAGACTCAAAGGCCTACCCGAAGCTAGAAGGAGCGAAGGGAAAGCGTGCGAACCTCATCAGTCGAATGATCCGACCGTCTGAGTAGAGTACAGCATCCGCGGCTGGTGCGTCGTAGCGGTCGACGGCAAGCCGACGACCGCTACGATCGGGCAAACTGATCCTGCCGGATCAACTCGCAACATCGTCCCGGGTCTCGCGAACGACGCGGCCCTGTTCTTGACCATCCTGGGTTATCGTCTCTTCGCGGCGACTGGCCGACCGGCTGCGACGGCCGAATGGCGCAAAGCTGCTCCAAAACAACATCGACGACAGGAATCCGATACCGCCGGCAATCATGAGAATGACGCCGGCAGTGTGGATGTCAAAGCCCTGTTGGTTGACCGGACCCGTGAGCGCGTAACGCAAGATCGCGCCGACGGCCCCGATGAAGATGCTGATGCCGATGCCCATCTCACTTCTCCTTTTCGCCCGGCGAAAGCGTTTCCGCTACCTTCTCGAGCTTGTCGCGAACGACATCGACCGCGTCGTCGGCCTTCTGCTTGGTACTGCCGGCACGCTCGTCGCGCTTCCCGTCTCTCTTCAGCTTCTCGTCGCCGACAAGCGCGCCGATCGTCTGCTTGATGCGGCCTTTCACTTTGTCCGCATTACCGCCCATATCGACAGCTCCTTTTCTCTCAGCGGTGTTCTATCGGTGGAAACACCGGCTCTTCTGCCAGCGTGACCACCGCGCGTTACGGCAACGTCACGGTCAAACCGGGCGCGCAGACTCGGAAAGCAGGCGGGGGCAGCGTAAAATTAAATGCTGGAAGTGAAGGAGAGGAGGAGAAAACGATGAGTTCGGGCATCGACTCCGCCTCGGCTGGGGCTCCGGCCCCGGTGCGTCTTGGTCTCCTCGGGGGCTTTCGTCTGAGCATCGAAGCGGAAGATGTCGCTTTGCCAATGGACGCCCAGCGGCTGGTCTGCTTCCTCGCTCTCCACAATCGGCCGCTGCTACGGACGTTTGTCGGCGGCTCACCATGGGGGGAATCAACGGAACACCGCGCCGGAGGCAGCCTCCGTTCAGCGCTGTGGCGGATCCACCACCCCGCGTATCCGCTGATCGCTCTCACGAGCGATCACGTCCGGTTGTCACCAACGGTAGCCATCGATCTGCGAGAAGGTGAAGCACTGGCCCACAGGGTGCTGGACCCACTGCAGGACTTTGACGACGCAGTCGCCGCAAACGAGGACGTACTGTCCGCCGATCTCCTCCCCGACTGGACCGAGGATTGGGTGCTGATAGAACGTGAGCGATACCACCAGCTTCGCTTGCGCGCGCTGGAGGCCTTGTGCAGGCGACTGTGCTCGAAAGGGCGATTCGGCCAGGCCGTGCAAGCCGGCATCGCGGCGGTATCGGGGGACCCTTGCGCGAGAGCGCCCGGCGCGCGCTCATCGAAGCGCACCTCGCGGAGCGCAACGTCGCCTCAGCACTCCGCGAGTACGAGGCATTCAGCCAACTCCTTCACAACGAGTTGGGGCTCGACCCCTCCGACGACTTGCGCGCATTGATCGAGGGCTTGGGCTAAGCGGGACCGGTTGGACGACGAATTGGAGCCCACAAGGCCCGGTAACAACACCGTAACGGAATCCAACGAGGATGAGTGCATGAAGACTCCATCCTCCGACCGCACCGGGCTCCTGATCGTGCGCTTATGGACCGAACCAACCGCTCACGAAGGACTCCGGGCGCGGATCACGCAAACGCTCGACTCGTCGGAACCCGAGCAAGCCATGGCTACAGCGGCCACCCCCGAGGACATCTACGCCCTCGTCCGGACATGGGTGGAAGCGTTCATCAATCCGAACTGAATGAGCCGACCGTAACGCCGGCGTGACGCGACGCGACGACGCTGAATGAGACAGTCGACTTTTCGAAGATAGGAGGACGTCATGGTGTTCCTTTTGGTACTGGCTCTCGTGTTGTTCATGCTCGGTCTCTTCACTGCGAAGATCCTGTGGTGGGCGGCGCTGATCATCGCAGTGGTGTGGCTCGTCGGAATGATCCGCCCGAGTAGCCGCATCTTCCATTAGCGGTTGTTTCCCTCACGACACACGCGACAGCAGGGCGCTGCCGAACCTCGTGCAGCTTCCCTGCCGGGTCATCCACCGAACTCGGATTCTCCAGCGGCCGGTCCGCAGCAGTTCAGATGCTTGGCCGCTCCGCAAGGCGGACCCCGAGCCGGATCTAGGTGAGGTCGCGTGGTGCCGACAAACAGACGCGACCGACCACAGAGCGACCTGTCGGTGAAGATGAAGTTCGGGGTAGTCGCTTTGGCGACCGCAGTTGCTCTGCTGGTAGGCGCCGTGGCAGCCTTGGCCGACCCGCTTCCCTTTGATCTCGCCCAAGTACCTCCCTTTCTGGACGCAGGAGCCGCCTTGGGCTCCACATCTGGAACCGGATCGACCGCAGGGTATTCCGGCACCGGGGCGTGCGCCGGCGAAACCGCCCCGGAGGGATACCCTCACGCCGCCATCTACAAGGGATCAGCCTCCGGCGTTCCTGCGCTGCTTGAGCTGACCGTAAACGACGATGAAAACGGCCCGCTGTCCCTCTGCGAAGTGGCGATCTACCGAGCCAAGGCGAACGACGTTTCCTTTGTCGACCCATTCGATGCGGCCCAGCGTTCGGCTCTTCTTTTCGGTCGCACCACCGAATGCTCTGAAGCTTCGACCTGCTCGCTGAGCAAATGGCTGGCGGCGGGGGAAGCCTTCTACGTGGTCCTGTGGTCTGCTGTCCCACCTCCTGATTCGACACCAGAGACCGAGACGCCTCCGCCGAGCGATGCCGCCTTTTCATATGCCGCATCAGTCCGACACAAGACCGCCCTGGCTATCGGACTCAGCGGACATCGCATCAAGGACTTGTGCGCTCAGTACCACGAGGTCGTCTACGGCCGCTACCTAACGGTGCGAGCCGACACCTCTCCCAACGCTACGGGGAGCGTGCGGTTCGAACTAAAAGCCTGGGACGGAGACAGTTGGAATCCCGCCGGCAGCTCGACTCGTACTCTGAGCAACGGCAACGCCTCGATCAGATACAAGGCCGGCGCTTCCGGGAAACGGTTGATAACCGCGAAGTTCCTGGGCAATGCCGTCGGGCTCCCGGCTACCTCTGCGACCATGAGGATCCTGTATGTGACTCCTCCTTGGACGCGCTATTCAGATGGAGGTCTCCGTTTGAAGGTGCCGTATTACCGTCAGCAGCGGAGGCTTTCGTGCGAAGGAGCAGCACTGAGGATGGCGCACAACTACTTCCATCCCGGCCGGATCGATTACGACACCTCCGTCTACAAAATCACCGGTATCGATCCGCGCCGTCCCGCCCGCAACGGCGGCTGCAATCCGGACCGAGCCTTCTGCGGAAACGTGGATGGCCTGATGATGAAAGACGGCTACGGGGTTCATTACCGACCGATCGCCCTGGCAGCCACCTCCTACGATAAGTGCCGGCCGGGCATTGCCCTTCGAACGTATTCCTATGCCACCCTGGCCGGCTATCTCGACAACGGTTACCCGGTGGTCGTGTGGGGGGCCCACAAAGGATCGACCGGAATCCACAAGTACAACTGGAGGGCCTGGGACGGCAGCTACGTGACCGCCTACAGCGTTGAACATACCTGGACGGTCGTGGGCTTCCGAGGCAAGCCCGGCAGCCCAACCCATTTCATCGTGGCCGACCCTTCCAAAAGCTCCAGTGGTGGGGTCAAGACGGTTACAACTTCCCAATACTACGCCTTCACCAAGTACTTCAAGACGGCCGTCGTCGTGCGTGGTTGATTCACGTCAACTGTCCGGACGAGTCCGCGGCTCCCCGTGACGCTCTCGTGACGAGTTGCTTGCAAGGTGAGCGACAGATGACGGACCATATCTGGAACATCCGCATCCCGGACGCCGGAGCGACGGGCATGGAGTTTGCGCGCGGTCGACTGGCCCCGACCCAGCACCTGATTGCGCACGCGCTCCCTGAAACCGTCGACGTTGAGGTGAGATCCGAGGATGGAGTCCTGATCGCTGCCGGTCACGGTCTGACTCAAAAGAAGGCGACGCCGATGGACCGCTTGTCGCTCGTCGGAGACGCCGTGGAACGCGTCAACGGCTGGCCCGGCCCGGAGGACCTCGGCAAGCCGGTCATTCTCTGCGGCGGAGAAGTCGGAATCCTACGCACATGGTGGAACGCCGACGACGGAAGTGAATGGCGCTGGACGATCGAACTTCACAACGCCCGCTAAAACGCGCCTCCGGATGGAGCCCAACGCGACTCAGGAATCGCTGCAGCACTTCCCGTCAGACGATTCTGAGCGATGCTCCGCAGCCGTTCGCTTTCCGTCACAGCACATCTGCTCCTCCGGCGCGCTCTCCTCGGCTTGGGGGGATCCAGGGGGATTCTGCAGTTCCTTCGCCGTCTCCTCGTTCTTCGCCGTGTCCTCGTTCAACATGCCACTCTCCTCCTCAAGTAAAGGATGCGGATAGCCTTCCTACGCGACACGAACCGCAATTGTGTTCGCCATTGAACTCAGTGGAGTCGCGGACGTGACGCTCGATTGCGCCGCCTCCGGCATGCGTTCCGTCTTCGATCGAGCGCTCGGAGCAAGCCAATCCTCCGCCCAGGCACTGAAATGCAACGCGGCTGATACCGCCACGAAGAAGACGACTGCCACCAGTGCGGGAATCATGTTGCCGTTCGCAGTCCAAGCACGAAGGAAACCCGACCAAGCGTCTCGCTCCCGCGAATGACTCTTAGCATTGCATGATCAACTCGCAACGTCGTCCCGGGTCTCGCGAACAACGCGGCCCTGTTCGCGACCATCCTGGGTGATCGTCTCCTCGCGGCGGCTGGCCGACCGGCTGCGACTGCCGAATGGCGCAAAGCTGCTCCAGAACAACATCGACGACACGAGGCCGATCGCGCCGGCAATCATAAGAATGACGCCGGCGGTGTGGACGTCAAAGCCCTGTTGGTTGGCCGGACCCGTGAGCGCATAACGCAAGATCGCGCCGACGGCCCCGATGAAGATGCTGATGCCAATGCCCATCTCACTCCTCCTTGCTTGTTCGACGTTTGTTCGACGAAGGCGGGTGCGCAACGCCGGAACCTCCAACTTCTGTCTGCGACAAGTGTTCTCACCGCGTGTTACTGCAGCGTCACGGCCGCACCTACCGACACGGGATGGACTCCACCAAGCTCCAGCCGAATGGTCGTCTTTGTCTGGCGGATTCAGCTCGGATCTCGATCTGTTAGTGCGGTGACGTTCCGGTAACGCCGGGCGGCAAGAATGCACTCCAGAACGGAGGTGAGATCATGTTGACAATCCTGCTGATTGTTGTGCTGGTTCTACTTCTGACCGGAGGCAGCTTCGGCTATCGCCGCTCGCGGCGATAGCGACTCCCGGCGCTAAGCCGACGGAACGAACGTGTGAGTGGCGAAGCGTCGACGCAGAGCCAGGCTCACGTAAACCAGGGTCACCAGAACGGGTACCTCGATGAGCGGACCGACGACGCCGGCCAGGGCTTGGCCCGACGTGACTCCGAATGTTGCGATGGCAACCGCGATGGCTAGCTCGAAGTTGTTACTGGCGGCCGTGAACGCGAGCGTGGTGGTGCGTTCGTAGCCGAGGCCGAGGGAGGCGCCGAGGGCGTAGGCGCCGCTCCACATGACTGCGAAGTAGACGAGCAGCGGCAGCGCGATGCGCGCGACATCGAGCGGGTTGCTGGTGATGGCCTCACCCTGCAGGGCGAAAAGCACGACCACCGTGAACAGCAGCCCGTAGATGGCGAAAGGCCCTATGCGAGGAATGAACTTCTCCTCGTACCACGTGCGCCCCTTGGCCTTTTCGCCGACGCGGCGAGAGAGAAACCCGGCCAACAGCGGGATGCCCAGAAAGATCAGCACGCTGCGGGCGATGTCCCAGGCCGATGCGTCGATGTGGCTCTGGTCCAACCCAAGCCAACCCGGCAGGACGTTCAGATAGAACCAGCCGAGCGCGGCAAACGCGAACACTTGGAACACCGAGTTGATGGCCACCAGCACAGCGGCGGCTTCGCGATCGCCGCAGGCGAGGTCATTCCAGATGATGACCATAGCGATGCACCGAGCGAGTCCCACGATGATCAGCCCCGTGCGGTACGCGGGCAGATCGGACAGGAAGATCCACGCCAGGGTGAACATAAGTGCCGGCCCAAGCACCCAATTGAGCAGCATCGAGCCGGCCAGCAGGCGCTTGTCGCCGGTGACGGAACCGAGGTGGTCGTAGCGGACCTTCGCCAGCACCGGGTACATCATCACGAGCAGCCCGATCGCGATGGGCATACTGATCCCGTCCACTTGCACGGCCTGCAACACGTCTCTGAGGCCGGGGATGCCGCGGCCCAGAACCAGTCCCACGAGCATGGCAAGGCCGATCCACACCGGCAGGAACCGATCAAGCGTGGAGAGCTTGCCGACCACAACGTCGGCCGGCTTGGTGGGAACGCTCATAACGCGGTCATGCCGACACCGGGTCACCCAACGCCCTGAACATCCGCGCCGGGTCACCAGCCCAGTCCTGAGTCAACGGCTCGCGCGGCGGCGGAGTGAAGCCGGACGTCGTCTCCGCGATGAGCAGACCCTGATTCGACATGCGTCCATTCTTGCGCGCTCCCCCAACCATTCACAACCAATGCACGCTCCGAGGTCGTGGTCCACATTCCATAGCTTCAAAAGACCTGGGTGTGGACGAGCGGCCTGCAGGCGCAGGAACCGGATGGACGTTGTGGATCCGCCGTGTGGCGGAGTTCAACGCAAAGTCGTCAGGACGCCCCAATGGTCGCTCGGCCACAAACCGTCGACCGGCGCATTCATGAAGCGCTCCGACTCGACAGGCTGCAGCGCCGAGCCCCCGCGAAGCCAGACGTAGTCGATCCGTTCCGTCACGGTCGGCCCCGTCGCGGTGAGTTGCTGATCGACGGTCGAGCCCTCATCGGCGCGGAGGGTCGAGTAGGTATCGAGCCACGAACGATCGACGAGCGCGGCGTAGGCGGCACTGGAAGACACAGCGTTGCAGTCGCACACAATGACGGCGCTTCGGTCGCGCAGCGAGCGGTCGCTCGCCCATCTCGCCAAGTCCGCGTGTTGGTCGACGTTGCCGGACGTATGCGCGGCCACGACGGACAGGGGTCCCCGCGGCGTACTCACCTCCGCCCACACCGCAGCCCGCGGCTCGAGCGCGAGGTCGAGCGCGCAGACTGGGTCCTGCGCCGGCAAGCACTCACCCGTGAGACGACCCACTACATCCTCACCGGGAAGGCGATGGGCGGCCGCCCGCAGGATCGGCCACCGGCTCAGCACCGCAGCGCCCTCGTACCACTCGTTCTCGTGCGAGTTGTAGTGCGCCGCAAGTTGATCCGATAGCGGGTCGCCGCCTCCCGGCCGCGTGTCGGGCACGCCTGGAGCGTGCGGCTCGGTGCGGAACCAGCACCAATACCAGGTCTGCTCCGTCACCCTCGCCAACTCCGCCGACAGCCGCTGGATCACTCGACCGTGATTCGTCGACTCGCTGACCTCCTGCAGACCCACGACGTCGACTCCACTGTCCGCCAGCTCCTGTACCTGGATCTCCAATCGCCGCTCGAGCGTCTGGTCGCCCTCGTCGGTGAGACCGTGCAGCACGTTGAATGAGGCGACACGAAGCTGATATTCAGCGTCCTCCCGAACCGGGCCGGCCGGAAGGCCACCGTCGGCCCGGTCGCACAACGGCGTCGGCTCCAGCCCCAGGCCGCGCGCGAATGCGAACGGCGTGAGAAGCAACAGCGCCGAGGCGACGGCCAACCACACACGGGACATATCCATCCCTTTCTCCGCGCGCCGGCCGGATCCTCTTGAGCGCGCGGTTCTCGTATGGACGAGGCGTCACATGTGGCGCTCACTTCAGGCGAGCACCAACGCCGCGCGCGCCCAATGCGGCGCCCCTTGTGTCCGGCGTGCGTCGCTACGCGGACTTCCTGTGGCAGAAGGACCCGACCATCATCGGCGGCGACCACAACGTCCCGTGGCGTGGTCCAAGCATCGACTTCCTCGCCACGTACTGGATGCTCCGGTACTACAGCGAGGTCGAGGTGGCGGAAACGGAGACCTCACTTCCCGCCTGGGCAGGGCCGCGCTACCGGTAGCGGCCGGTCGGCTCAATCACGCCTGCGACACAGGGGTCAAGGCAGCGCGCGGCTGACTACTGCGCGTATCGCTTCGACTACTTCGTCCGGGCGATCGCGAAGTTGCAGCCAAGTCACGTGGATCACCGTCCAGCCAAGCACGGTGAGCGCATTGCGGCGCGCGCGATCGTGATCCCACTGCTGCCGGCTCGAATGCCACTGGAACCCATCGGCCTCGATCGCTACTCGGTGCTCGACATATGCGAAATCGAGTACCGCTAGTCCGGCGCGCGTCCGGATCTTGTGCTGGATGGCCGGCGGCGGAAAGCCCGCTCCGCGAAGGACCCGCAGCAGCCGTGTCTCAAACACGCTCTGGGGCACTTTGCGCGAAGCGTGGCGCGCGCCGACGAGATCCGCGAGCACGCCGCTTCCTCGGCGGCCTCGGCAGCCGGTCTCCTGAATCCGTCGCCGCAGTCGTGCAACCGTCACCAGCTTCCGGTGAAGAGCGTCGTCGAGCGCTTCCTCGAGAACCCCGGCAGGCGCCACTCCCGCGATATCGATCAACGTGCGCGCCACGGTGGTAACCGGGATACCGTCGATCTTCGTCACGTCGGCGCGCGCCAGAGGCATTGGTCGATGAACGATGTGGCCGCGCGCGCGCCAGCGCGCGCGCGGCACACTTAACTCAATGCTGCCGGGAGCGAAGCCCGGAAACCCCCACAGTGCGGCCGCCGCACAGTGAGAAACCACGGCGCCTTCTCCCCAGGCCAGGCACGCGGCCAGAAGGGACTGCCGCCACGTTGCCGGCGCCCCCGCGAGTCGATACACGCCGGGAAATAGGCGATCCCACACACCCGAGATCAGCCGGCGGTCGATCGTCTTTCGAGCGGCACCGCACGCCAACGCCTGCGCTCGCGTAAACACGCCGTGCTGCGCGGCAGCAAGCCGGGCAACCCTTCGAGCAGCCGAATTTCGTATGGACGAGGCGTCACATGTGGCGCTCACTCAATACGAGTAACAGCGCGCGCGACCGAGTGCGCCCCCGCACGGCCGTATCGCGACGATCAGCCGGATCTTGTCTCAGTGAACGGAACTACTCAGCCGTGGCCGACTCCTTCTTGCCGAACGGCGCCGTGACGCCCATGAGGACACCCAGCACCGCGAGCGCGACCGGAATGACCGCGACGGTGAGCGTCCCAGGCGCGATCACCTTGAAGATCATCAAGTCGACCATGAGGAACAGGCCGGTCAACAAGCCGGCGACGAACCCACGCACGGGATGGCCGCGCCGTTTCATGGTTTCCCCTTCCCTGCAGAGATGAGCATCGCGCCGAACGCGACCGTCAACGCGAGGCTCGCGAACCCCACGGGGCCGGCACCGCCGTCAAGAGTGACCTCGACGGAGCCGCTGCACATTCCCTCCTTGGCGACATGCGTGCCGAAGACCTTGATCTTCCCGCCGGGAACCCAAGAAGGGATCTCGTAGTGCTTCACGCCGCTCGACCCCTGCGTGTTGCGCAAGTTCTCCGAGGCCCACTTACCGACGGCGGGCTTGATGAAGCCGAAGTCGATTCCGACGCTTCCATGATGATCATGGCTGATCGGCGTCGTGCTGCCGCTCCATGCGGCGTTCCCCTCTTTCGGGAGTGTCACCGCAACGTCCTTGGCGTCGATCTCATACTTCTTGCCGTCGGACGACGTGATCGTCGCGTGTCCCTTGCATCCGACCGTGTTGGTCGTGAAGGACGCAAGCGCCGGCATCGACAGCGCGAGAATCACCCCCGGCACCCCGACCAGAACGGCGGTCGGGCGCAACTTCTGCTTCCATCTATGCATCGAGCGGACCTCCCTTGGAGACGTCCAGCAAATCGCGTCCACGCTACGACCGAGGGTGGATCAAATCAATGACTCAAGGATGTGCACTCGCGTCGCCAACCGCGCGAGTAGGCTGATTCAAAGACCCGGACCTCCACGGAGGGAACTCATGGCACACACCACGATCAGGGACGCCACCGGACAAGTAGAGGTTCAGACCGGAGCCGTCGTCTCCAAGGTCGTCCACCGCGACGACAACATCGACGTGACCGTCTTCGGATTCGATGCGGGCGAGGGCCTCACGGAACACACCGCCGCGCGCCCGGCGATCGTCCAGGTCCTGGCCGGACGGCTCCGGTTCACCGTCGAAGGAGAAGAGGTCGAGATGGTTCCCGGCACCTGGGTCCACATGGAGCCCGGCGCCGCGCATTCGTTGAAGGCCGTGGAGCCGTCAACCATGCTCCTCACCATGTTGCCGCCCTCCCGGAGCACCCCCTCCTCCTGATTCACCGATGTCCGAGCCGCCACACCCTTCACAAGGGCGCGGCACTTATGATAATATCGTCAATTGATAGAACTGTACTAAGGGAGCACGTAGTGAATCCGCAGGTCAACAGGCCTATTTCCGAGATCAAGGCTGAGCTGTTCAAGGCGCTCGCCCATCCGGCCCGCATCCGTACGCTCGAGCTTCTTGCGGAACGGCCGCGCTCCGTGGCGGAGCTTCTGCTCGAGACCGGGCTCGAAGCGTCGCATCTGTCCCAGCAACTCGCCGTGCTTCGACGCGCCGGATTGGTGAACGCGCACCGCGAAGGTTCGTCGTCGGTCTACGAGATATGCGACCCGCAGCTCGTCGACGTGCTCGCGGCTGCGAAGCGCGTCCTCATCAACTCACTTTCGAGCACGTACGACTTGCTCGAAGATCTGCGCGCGGCACGTCTTTGACGTCTCGAGTACGCAGACTGCTTCCAAGCCCCGGCGACTACGCAGGGTTTGCGCGGCATTGGCGAAACGATGCCGTCGCCGGCATCACCGTCGGAGTCGTTGCGCTTCCGCTTGCGCTCGCGTTCGGAGTGACCACCGGACTCGGCGCGCGCGCAGGACTGATCACCGCGATCATTGCCGGTCTTGTTGCGGGGCTCTTTGGAGGATCAAACGTTCAAGTATCCGGGCCGACCGGCGCGATGACGGTCGTCCTGGTTCCGGTCGTTATGCGATTCGGTGCCGACGCTGTGTTCGTGGTCGGCATCCTCGCCGGGATACTGATCGTCACCGCGGCGGTGACGGGGCTCGGCCGGTATCTAGCGTTCATCCCTTGGCCGGTGGTCGAAGGCTTCACCGTCGGGATCGCAACGATCATCTTCTTGCAGCAAGTACCCGCGGCCCTCGGCGTGATGAATCCGCCGCGAGGCAACACCGCCGCCGTCGCGCTCCGTGTCGTCGGTTCGTCCTTCAAGAACGGCAACGCTGCGGCAGCAATTCTCCTCGCCGTAGTTGTCGTCGTCATGGTGGTCGCGAATCGAATTCGGCACACCTTGCCAAGCTCGCTCATTGCGGTCGCCGCCGCAACGATCGTGGCGAAGCTGGCACACTTCGACGTGGCGCGCATCGGCACGCTGCCGCACTCGCTGCCGATACCGACGATCCCATCGTTTCACGGCGCAAGCAGTCTCCTGGGTCCCGCGCTCGCCGTCGCCGCCCTTGCGGCGCTCGAAAGCCTGCTATCGGCGAAGGTCGCGGATGGACTCGCCGACCTTCCTCGGCACGATCCCGACCGCGAACTCTTCGGCCAGGGACTCGCGAATCTTGTTTCGCCGTTGTTCGGCGGCATGCCGGCAACCGGCGCGATCGCGCGCACGGCGGTGAACGTGCGCGCCGGCGCGCGCACGCGCGCGGCAGCCATGTTCCACTCCCTCGTGCTCGTGCTCGTCGTGCTGTTCGCCGGAGGGTTGGTATCCCAGATCCCGCTCGCAGCCCTCGCCGGCGTGTTGATGGTCACCGCCGTCCACATGATCGAGCCTCTCAACGTGCGCGCGGTTGTGCGCGCCACGCGCTCCGACGCGATCGTTCTAGTCCTCACGGCGATAACGACGATCGCCTTCGATCTGATCTTCGCGGTCGAGGTCGGCATCGTCTCGGCATCCCTGCTTGCGCTTCGCAACATCGCGCGCACGAGCAGTGCCAGCATCGAGTCGTTCGACACGCCGCCCGAAGTCGACGGCGAAACCGAGGCGGCGCTCCTGCACGAACACATCGTCACGTACCGCATCGACGGGGCTTTGTTCTTCGGTGCCGCGCAGCGGTTCCTGACCGAGTTGAGCGCCGTGAGCGACGTTAAGGTCGTGATCCTGCGCCTGCCTCAGATGCAGATGCTCGATGCAACCGGCGCACACGCGCTCGGCGAGATCGTCACCAACCTGGAACGGCGCAAGATCACGGTACTGCTGAAAGGTCCGCGCGCCGCGCACATCCGGGTCATGGGTGCGGTAGGGGTCTTCGATCGACTGGCGTCGGAGGCGCACACGTTCTCAGCACTGGACGACGCCGTTCGTCACGCGCGCCTGCACGTAAGCCGGACACTGCACCCGCCCGCATCGCTCGTAGACGTGTTGTCGGGTGCAGACGTCATGGATTCGGCTGCCATGCGGGAAGATACGAGCTTGGGTCGGGTCAGATAAGCAGATAGACCTAACGAACCGCCTCTTTTCGTAGCGCCCACGGACAATAGGCACCGCCCCCTCTGGCGGGGGCCGCATGGCCCTCACGGTCCGGCAGAATGCGGTGCAGAGTCGCGACCACGGGAGGCATCGAACCGAGAATCCCACAGCGCATCCCCAGAAGGTCGCCGACCCTAAGCGCTGTACCAATGACCTACCCGTGCAACGAGGGAGAGTGCCCCATGCTTCGCAGGCTAGCCGCACTTGCCGCCATGTCCGCCCTGGTGTTGGTGCTCAGTGCTTCTCCGAGTCTGGCAAGTCCCGTGCGCCACGCCTCCTACCCGGCCACGGAGATCGCGGGCATGGACGGCCCAATCACCTGCGGCCCCACGTCGTACACCTTCACATCCGGAAGATTCTCCTTCGTGTTCCGCGATCTATCCGTCGGCGCACACATCAACCTCATCAACGTTCGGGCAAGGGATGGGGCAGGCGCCGCCTACAGAGTCGTCGGAGCGGAGACCTACTCCGACCCGACGCGGTTGGTGGGCAAGATCAGGTTCATCAGTCAAGGCGGCGGAGTCGCCGACAGTATCGACATCGTGGGGCACTTGAGCCCCAACGGCAGATTCCACTTCTTCGATTTCGGAACCTGCAGTTTCTAATTGACGCCGCTCGTGAGCGTGGTCCCGAGGGCAACAGTCCTCATCGATGTGGAAAGACCGTCGCAGCCCTAGTACTCGTGCGCTCCTACGGACCCATCATGCGCCAACCGGGGCGGCTCGCCCCGGTCCTGCCGAGGTTTCGGAACCTGCTGGGAGTATCGTTTCAGGCATGCTGAGAGCATTCACGCACGCACTCGAGGGAGACTGGCGCGCGCTCACCGACCTCACGAAGATCTCCGAGTCCCTAGAGGCGGGACTGCTCGTTTGGGCCGACGCCGACGTCGACCTGATCACGCGACAAGACATCGAGATGATCGCAACCGAACTCGGCCTGCATCCGCTTGCGGTTGAAGATGCGTTCAACGCCCGCCAGCGCCCGAAGTTCGAGTCATACGAGCACCATCTCTTCGTCGTCATGCACCAACTCGATATCGTCAGAGAGCAACTCGAGTCCCGGCAGATCGCCTGCTTCGCTGCCAAAGGCTTCGTCCTGACTCTGCACGCCGGCGCTTCGCGAATCGTCGATCTGGCCATGAAGCGGCGCTGGGGACAACTGCGAGATCACGCACACGGCTCTTCGTGGATCATGCACTCGCTGCTCGACACTCTGGTTGACGACTATCAAGCCTTGGCCGACGACATCGAACTGGAGGTCGAGCGACTTGAGGACGAGTTGCTGGGGAATCCCACGGCTTCGTCCGGCGCGCGCGTCTACTCGATCAAGCAGCGCCTGTCGCGACTTCGCCGGTATGCGTTTCCGGGCAGCCGCGCGCTGACCGAGTTCCTTGCCCGGGCCGACACACAAGTGGAGACGAAGGAGACGGCGAACTACTTCCGAGACGTGCTCGACCACATCATGCGGATCACCGATCAAGTTCGGAACGTGGACGACCTTCTCGACGCACTCCTCGAGCTCCGACGAACCGAGCAGTCCAACGCACTTAACGATGTCACAAAACGCCTGACAGGCTGGGCGGCGATTATCGCCGTCCCGACCTTCATTGCGAGCGTCTACGGGATGAACTTCGACCTCATCCCGAGTTCAGGCGGACGCGCCGGCTTCCTCTTCTCAGTCGGGCTGATGGCGGCGTCTGCCGCAGCCCTCTACGTCTATTTCCGGCGGCGCAAATTCATCTAAGAACGCCCGCTGGTTCGCTACTCCGACACGCAGCGGATCGCTTGGTAACCGTCGCACGCCGGACCGATCGCGGTAATGCCCGGCGGCGCCCCCACCACGGGAAGCGTGATGCGCGTCGGCTGTGTCGGCGAGAAGTGCAGCGTGTTCAGCGTGACCGGCGAATCCCCGGGCGTATACGAGTACTGCGAGTCCACAGCCGGCGGCGCCATCAGCTTGACGAGCAGCGTGTGACCCGGACGGAAGATGTGCGCAACCGGGAAGACCTCTACGAGGTACTGCTTGATCTCGCCCGGCGTGACGAAAGTCTGGCTCGAGTACGGCCGCATCGGACGGTACATGAAGGGCCCGCCCACGACCGGATCGATGCCGAAGTAGTCAGAATGGCCGGCGTCGATCGCATCAAAGCTCGCACGCTGCATTCCGCGCTGAAGGACGAGCATGTTGGTTCCACCGGGGAACTCGTCGATCACCTGAACGAACATGTCCGTGTCGATCCCGGTCGTCGACAGGAACAGGTTCGCGGTGATCGGCCCGTCGATAACGAGCGGCGCACCTTCCGGAACCGTGTAGCGGAACTCGAGTTCGTCAGGAGCATGCCGCGTGGTAGCCGGCGGTCCGGGGTTCTGTCCGGTGTCGCCTTGCACTTCAAAACTCCACGACTGCCGCTTTGTGCCGGACAGGTAGCTCGCGCTTCCCGCCGCCGTCGCCGCCGTCGTTGACAGAGTGCCCGACCCGGTCGTTGCGTCCACACCGTTCACAAAGAACGGCGTCCACGCCGTGTCCTCGCGCGGGAACGACGTGGAGTCCTTCGTTTCGTCGGTCGTGTTGTCGGTCTTCAACTCGAAGAGCGTCCGCACGCTGACTGGTGTCGCTCCCGGATCGAAACCGATTTCCTCGTAGTAGTTGTTGCCGTCGGGGATGCCCATCCAGTGGTCGATCCACGCCTTGCGGTCTTTCCAGACCTGCTCCGGAGCGACGTTGGTGCCGTGGTTTCCGTTCGTCATCAGCAGCCGCTTTGGAAGACCCGCGGGGATCTGCTCCCAGAAGTGCTCGAAGCGCGGGCCGGTCTGCTCATCCTGGAACGTGCCCGTTGCCATGTACGGGCGGTTGATCTTGCTCACCAGCGTGATGAGCGAGCGCGCGCGGAACCACTCGCTGTCTGTCTGCCCGAGGCCGTGCACAAGCGGGTCGTCGAGCACATTGCGGCGATGCGTCGCCATGTTCGCCGCGCACTGTTGCGCGAGGGCGGGCCGGTCGCGCAGGTTGCGCACGAGGCCTTGCGCGCTCGCCCCGGCGACGTCGTACGCGTTCCGCAGGCCGAGGTTCCACTCCGGTGGGAACAACCCGTTGAAGATCCCGCCCGGATACGTGATGCCGCGGTAGAGGTCGTCGATCAAGCCGGACAGCGAGGACACCACGAGGGACGGCGGCTGCGTCTCCGCGATAAAGGTCGCCGTGATGCCGCTGTAGGAGTGACCGATCAGCCCGACCTTTCCGTTCGACTTCCACGACGGGTGCTGCGCGTCGCGGACGATGTAGTCCTCGATCAACTCGTAGCCGTCGAGCGCGCTGCGGCTGGAGAACAGATCGAACTCGCCGCCGGAGCACCCTGTGCCGCGGACCGAGGCGTGGATCACGAAGTAATCGTCGTGGTAGTGCGTGCCCATCGCGATTGCGTCGCTATCTTCAGCAAGCGGCGGTTCCGGTGGGTTGCCGTAGTCGCCGTTCTCGCCGTACCAGTCGCGCAGTTGCCCGGTCGTGGTGCGCCCGGTGCAGTGCGGGTACCCATCCGGATCGAAAGTGATGCCTTGGGAGCCGTTCTCGTACCCGGCCATCTCAAGGATCGCCGGGTAGCTCTTCGAAGGGTCATAGTTGTTGGGGTAGCACGTCGTGAACGCGATCGAGGTGCCGTCGCTCACCGAATAGAAGTCGGTCGGACCGCCCTGCATACCGTCGAGAGGGTTCTGGTCCTCTGCGGACGCTACTTGGATGCCGAGTCCCGCGGCGAGAATCGAAATCGCACAGAGCGCGCGGCGCGCGCGAGTTGCTTTGAGCATTGTGGTCAGCCTCCTCTTGCTGCAGCGTCCTAGGGCGCACCCTCGTTCACGATCGGCGCGTAGGGCCTGCACGGTTGGTTGCGCAGGCTCGGACACGGCGGCAGCGGTGTCGGCGCCTTGAAGCCCGGAACGACCGGCAACACCAAGGCTGACGGTTGAGACGGCGAATACGCGATCGAGACCTCCGGCGTTCCGCTCGGCACCGTCCGACCGAATGACCAGACGGGCTGCGCGCCGTTGGGAGCAGCGATGGTCACACGGATGCGCGACCCCGCGCGGTACATGTGGCCCTGGTAGTACAGCGGGATAGCAACCGGAACGAAACTGCCGCTCGGCATGGGCATGACGTCCGAAGCCAGGAAGGTCGGGATCGGAGAGAGCAACGTGCCCGGCCGCTTGAACAGGTTGTTGGAATCGGTCGAGAGCTTGCGCTCGCTCGCGCGCATGTAGCCGTTCTGAACGAACGTCTCGTTGCCGTCCGGGCGGACCTCGCTGATCGTTGCCTGAAGGTCCACGTCGTCGGTCGACGACTTCACTTGAACGTACACCGCGCCGGCGCCGAGGACGGTGGTGTCAACTGCCAGAGGCTCCGACACGTACGAAACGGCCGTTCCCGCGGAATTCGGCTTCCAGTTCCACTTCCACTGTGACGCGTTACCCCACAGGCCTCCGCCACCGGTACCGCCCGTGTAGTTGGTCAAAGGCAGTGCACTCGCGTCGGAGGTGTACTGGTCGGCGCCCGCGCTCACCGGGAGCCGGTCCGAGAGCGAACCGTCCGGTCCGAAGTACCAAGTCTGTGCGGCAGTTCCGGGGACGGGGAACGTAGAGAAGGACCGCTCGAACCCGGGATAGGGATCCCCCGGGATAGCGCTTCCCGTCGGCGAGGTACCGGCGCCGTTGTCGAACAGCACGCGCACCGGCGGCAACTTCTCGAACGCGGCAAGCGCCATTTCATACGTGGGCATCATCTGGATGGGATCCGGCGGCAACGTGACCACGTCGTCCTGAGGAAGCCCCATGGCCGCCTGGAAGACGACCGGTGCGGCTGCCCGGACGACTGCCTGGTTGACGATCGGTGCCCTGTTGGCAACGTACAACTCCAGGAAGTCGTACCAGCGGTTGTACGTCTCCGGGTCCAGCGAGTCGATGTGAGCGCCGTTGGTGAAGGTGAACCACTTCTTGTCCGTGCCGGTGAAGTTCGCGAAGAGCTCCGGGCAGTGACCACCGGTCTGCTCGTCCTGCCACTGGCAGGCCATGAACGTCGGCACATTGATCTTGTGGACGAAGGTCACCGGATCCAGCGGGTCGGCGACCGGCGGGTTGTAAAGAGTGTTGGCCTCGATCTTGGCCATCAGGTCGGTCGCCTCGCCGTGCAACACCTGGTTCGCAGCGCACGTCGCGTCGCCGGCGGCAATCTGTGTGTTTGCCCAACCCTGCCCGTCCGGCGCGGGCCGTGCTTCCTTCTGGCGCTCTTGCGCCCAGGAAACGGCAAAGCCGGTGTTGAGGATGCCTCCGGGAAGCAGCGTCGTCGCCGTGGCGTCGATAACCGACATCGGAGAGATCGCGGCAAGGTGGGGAGGGTTGTTCTGCGCGGTGAACAACTGGCTGATGCCGCCGTACGAGATGCCCATCATGCCGACCTTGTTGCCGAGCACCCACGGCTGGTTGGCGATCGTCTCGATCACGTCGTATCCGTCCAGGCCCTGCAGCGGCTCGAAGAAGTCGAAGGCGCCGCCCGAGCAACCCGTCCCGCGCATGTTCACGTCCACGACCGCGTAACCCATGAGATTCGCGAGGATTGCAATGCCACTGTGCGGTCCCGCGGGATCGGCATACCCGTATCCCGAATACTCGATCAGCGTTGGGTACGGCGGAAGGTAGTCGGGTCCGTTCGGGAGCGAGGTTCCCGCCGGTACGCCGGGGAAGCCCGCCGGGCTTGTAGGCGGATGCACGGTGAGGGCGAGTTGCGTCCCGTCCCGGGTGGTGAGGTAGGAGTAGCCGTTGTCCGAGATGGGCTGCTGGTAAATGCTCGGATCCCAGGGTGCCGGGTCAGTGTTATGCACCGTGAGCGGGTCCGACAGAGTCCCATCGGAGTCCAGGCGCGCGCGGTACCCGGTACCGGGCGGAACGTCGCGGAACAGGAGCCCACCCAGCGGGTTGGCATTCTGCGTGTAGAGGACCTCCCCGTCGGGAGTGATGAGCGACATCTGCGCGCCGGGCTCGAGACCGGTGACGTACACCTGCTCGACACTTCCGGCCGCATTGAAGCCGGCCGACGACGCGCCCGCGCCTGCCAACGAACTGATGACAAGCAGGGCGCTCAAACCAATCGCCACCGCGCGCGCCGTGCGCGCGCCCACAGAACTCTTCCTCACCCGTGCGCCATCCAACATCCCGCAGCCCCCTCCACCGGCCCCGCGCAACGCACGAGACCACATCACCGACTCTCAGGACGCAGGTTCGACGCGATTCCTCCATATCCTTTTTGTCCCGCCAGGTGCGACGCGTCTAAGGACCGGCAAGAAGACCGATCGATCCTCCAAAGCGTCTCGACCAGGCTCATCAGCGCTTGACGTCATTCGGCGGTGATGTACAAGATATACATCATGCGTCGAACCCAGATCTACCTCGAAGACGATCAAGACACGCGACTGTCGCGACGCGCGGCGAGTTCGGGCGTGACCAAGTCCACGCTGATCCGCGAAGCGATCGATTCCTTCTTGGACGCGCCCTCGGACGAGTCCACCCGCCTAGCCCGCTTCCGCGCTGCGCTGGATGACGTCGTGGCATCTCCGGTCGATTCACTGCCGGATGGCCGTTCGTACGTCGAATCCATCCGCGCCGGCGACGTACGACGACAGGATGAGATCGAGCGGCGCCGCCGATGAGCGTGCTGTTCGACACTTCTGTCGTCATCGATCTACTGCGGGGCTTCGCGCCCGCGATCGCCTACGCGCGAGGATTGAACGAGCCGCCTACGTGCTCTGAAGTCACGCGCGTTGAGGTGCTTCGGGGCATGCGCAGCGCCGAAAGGACCGTGACCGAGCGGTTGTTCGGATCCTTCCGCTGGGCGGACGTCGATGAGCCTGTCGCACGTCGCGCAGGAGAACTCGGACGCAAGTGGAGACGAAGCCATCCGGGCATCGCCACTGCCGACCTCGTCATCGCCGCCACCGCTGAGGAGCTTGGGCTCGCGCTGGGGACCCTCAACACGAAGCACTTCCCAATGTTCGCCGGCCTGCGTCAACCTTATCGGACGTAGGCGGTCACGAGACAGGGACCACATCGCCTCCGACAACTTCGGCTCCGCAAGATCAACCTCGATCGAACTGAATGCTTCCGGCGGCAATGCACCCTCAGAGTAAGTACCGAGTATGGCTTGACTGCCGATGACGAGGGCCTCCGTGGTTTCGGCGATTTGGCACGCTGCCCGCAGGACATGCTCGAGTTAGCGGCGGCGCATGCCTAGGCGGCCCGCGTCGCCTGGTGGAAGGCCTCCAGCGCCTTGCACCTCTCAGTCTGGGACAGCACTCCGGCGAACGGGCTGTTCTGCCGCAGCTCCAAAGCGCTCGGTGATTTCGAAACGAGGAAATCCATGAGGGAGGTGAGCGGTCCGTCCAGCAACGTTTGCCACGCGTCGAATTGGGCTTGCACGCGACCCCGGGTATGCACCTCACGAAGGCGCCCTAGATTTCGTCGCGCCTGGCCGAGCACCCGTGACGGATTGAGCGCGAGTTTCCCCGCAACTGCGCGGTGTAGCCACAAGCTCCGCTCCTGATCAGGCGACAGTTCCAGCGACCGTTCCTGGATTGCTTCTACAGCGCGGCGCGAAACCCGACGATGCGCCCCCACCTTCTGATAGCTCAGCCGCCCGCTGGTGCAGAGATCGACGACGTGCTGCCGAGACGTCCCCAGCAGCTTGGCCGCCTGCCCGGTTGTCAGCAGGTCGTCAACCGTGGTGTATCCAGTGCGAGGCATGGCTGCATGGTATTCCATAAACACCAAAAACGCAACCACAGGGAACCGGGCAGCCCTTTGCAGCACGCGTGCCTCGGCACCGGAGGTCCCGCCTGCACGTTGACTTTCCCACATCGGTTGTAGAGAACTCCATTCATGCAGCAGAAGTTGGCGTTTACGTGTGCCCTGATCAAACGGACCCCGCTGCTGATCTTGGATGAGCCGACATTAGGTCTCGATGTCGAAGGGGCTCTTCGTGGTCCTGAGTGGACGACTCTCAAACCATGCGTTTCGGGAGGGCTTGCAGGACTTCCACCAGGGGAAACTGGCCGATTGAAGCGTTCCGATCCGTCCCCCCTGAACAGGCAGAGACGGTGTTCCGCGCAACTGAGCGGACGGAGTTCGAACCACCGTCTTCACCCCTGACGTGAATGATCACGGGGGTGCCCTCGACGCGCGGGATCGCACCGGGGTCGATCGTTGCGCCGCCTCAGATCCTGCCGGGCCTAGGAACGCGGAAGCTCGGTCACCGGATGTGTCGGAGTGAAGTCACGGTTGGACGGTGCGCCAACCTCAATTGCCTGAATCCGAGTAGGTCCCCCCGGCGAGTCGGCCGCCCAGAACAGGACCGCGCCGGTCCCCAAATCGAGGCACTGCTCGACGGTTCCCTGCGCGTACGAAGGTGACCACGTCGCGCAGACGGCCGACCTTCCTGCAATGGTCTTTCGACCCTTCGAGACGAACCCAGGGAGCGTCTTGAGGTTCTTGAACGCATCCAACCCCTGCGAGAAGAGGCCGAGCCCGGCGCCCAGGGCGCTCGACACCCCTTCCATCTCCGGCATCCTCCCCCCCTCGAGCGTCTTCGCCGCCGGCTCCGTCGCGTAGTAGCTGACGTTCTCGAGCGCGTCGTCGGTGCTGCGGCGCACGAACTCCGCGAGGCGCTCGATCTCCTTCGTCTTGAGCAGGAACGAGATGAGGAGTCAAGAGGAAAGCAGGGTGAGGGGTGGAGACTTTCAGTTGGCCACCAGTGGAGGCTTTCACTTGGCCGTTGACAAGCGGCCGGAACAAAAGGCTGAACAAAAGGCTGAACAAAAGGCTGGTCGTGGCCCAGGACGGACGTATCTCAAACGGGACAAACCGCAGGCTGCGTCGTCATCCGGAACATAGATTGCGAACCCGGCGTGAATTGCGCGCGCGGCCGTGCTGATCTACATCAAGTTGTCGCCCAGAAGGTGCTTTGTCGACCACCCCAACTAGGCCGTTCCGAAGAACCATGGGCTCGCGTACGCGCACGCGCCCCCGTTGTCGAAGGGCGCACGCGCAAGAGGATGGTTGGGGCGCTCCGGATCGATGATCCGAAGGAACATCCACGCGCCGTTCGGCTGCGCCGTGAACGTGACCGGCAGGTCACCGGACGGGACGGTGACCGGAATCACGTCCAACAGGCGCGGTCCGTCACTCCCGGGACCAACGACCTCCACCAACAGCGACTTGCCGGCCCAGTCGGGCCCCCGATCGATGTCGAGCGCGATGCTGACCGGGTCCGATCCCGAAGGCAACGAGGAGCCCATCGGTACGCCGTTCGCGGTGGCGTCGAGCCGCAGCGCGGCCTCGACGGTCGCGAAGCTGCGCTTGGACTGAATGGCACGCCGCACCCCTTCGCGGCTGACCTCGTCGACCCACAGTCCTCCGCGGCCCTTCCCGAGTTGGCCGTAGGTCCCGGAGTGCTCGTCGCTGACGCCGGTGAATCCCACGCGCCACCCGGCGTTGAGGCAGGCGTTGAAGGGATTCGGCAACCCCTTGTCGGCGCCGTACCAGAAGTAATCCGGATCACTGTTGATCGGGTTGAAGGCCTCCATCAAGACGATGTGTTGCGCGGCGCCCGCGTGATATGTGAACGCCCCGAAGTTGCCGAAGTACCCAGGGTGATTGAAGCTCGCGAGTGCATCGTTCCCGCCCCCGAACGGCAGGCTCCCCGGCTCCGAGGATAGCCAGTCATAGAACGGCGTGATCAGAGCGGTGTCGGGCGCGCTCTCAAACTGGTCGGTGATGGGCTGCAACGGTGGGAACACCCGATCCATCTCCGAGATCTCGCGTGCGGTGACGAGCGCGCCCTCGTGCGCGGGATCAGTGAAGTCCTTGCCGAACCAAACATTGATGTGACCGACGGTCGGCGTGCTGTATTCGAACCCGCGGAACGAAACGAAGGAGCCGGGCTCATACGCGCTGTCGGCGATTGCGGCCATCGCTCGCCAATCGCTCTCATTGATGCCCGTGACGAAGCGACAGTCGCCCTCGTGCCAGTCGGAACAGGTGACCTCGCCGTGGTTCTTGCCCGAGACCGCGTGTTCGGTCATACACGCGACGTCGATGCCGGCCGCGCGGATCTGATGCAGCGCGCGCCCAGGGGTTCCCTGCGCGTCGCCGGAGATGAGACTGTGGTTGTGCAGGTCCGTGTGCACGACGATGAGGGATCCACCGAGCCGCGATAGGCGGGATGCGCCGGTCGCGTCCGAAAGTCCGCCAAGGGTCGATGCAAGAGACGGGCGCATCGCCAACCCACCGGTCAGCACGGCGAGCGCCTTCAGAAATCCGCGTCGCTCCATGCCCGGTTTGTTTCGAGGGTTGCCGTCGGATACCTGCCGCGATGCGAGGGTTTTTCGGTCCGGCAGACGCATGTTGGCGGCTGCCTCATGCCGCGCATCCGGTCGCGCGCAGATCACTGGACTGCGCCCGCCCCGAGGATCCCGGCACGGAGATGTTGCACTTCGAATGAAAGTAGATGGACAGCCTGTTCGCGACCGGCATTTCCGCAATGATGTACGGCACGTTCCCACCGTAGACCGGATCACCCGACTCCGCGGCCTTGACGGGGTCCCAGAACCCTTGGCTGAGGTTGTGCCGGTCGGCCGAGTCGTCGAAGACCGACGCGGTGAGACGCCCGTAGGCATCCTGCGCCGTCGCCGGATCGTCGGCGCCCTTGAGGTATCGGTCGAGCCACGCGATGGTGTAGTAGACGGCGACGGTCTCGCCGTAGCGGTTGCCCGAGGGTTCGCCGGGCACGAAATCGAGGTGGGCGGTAGCCCGAAGCGCGATCTTCATGCTGTCAACGCCGGCCGCGCTTACGATCTCGTATTCCCGGCCACGCCCTCCCGGCCCGAGTGGATCCGGCGCCTCCCGGTACGGCTCAGGCTGGCACACCGGATTCGCTTGGCAGGCGTAGTCGGTGATGAAGAACAGCGTCGGAGGTATCGTCAAATGTTGTGGAACGCGTAGCGTGAATCACGCGGCGTCCTTCCCCTTCGTTGCTTCTCGTTCAACCAACTTGCCGTTCACGAACTTCGCGCCTGCACGCACGAGCGCAACCAGATGAGGTGCGTTGACCTTTCTCCATCTCCCTTCCGCGGCCTCGAGCAGCTTGAACACCATCGCCATCCCCGCCTCGCGCGACCCCGGTCCCTTCGTCACGTTGGTCCGTGCACGCACGGGAGCGAACGTCGACTCGATCGCGTTGGACGTCCGCAGGTGGATCCAATGCTCGGCGGGGAAGTCGTAGAACGCGAGCAGGTTCTCCCGGTCCTTGGTGATCTTGGCGACGGCCTTGGGCCACTTCGCGAAGTCCTCGATGAACCGGTCCATCGCCTTGG
>Ga0265292_1000067_pt1 | contig 232385 bp, 198 predicted proteins | sample Munlanlewell296A_FD_189080 | JGI IMG/M metagenome (GOLD analysis project Ga0265292, IMG submission 189080) | Leachate microbial communities from a municipal landfill in Southern Ontario, Canada - Leachate well 296A | ecosystem: Engineered > Solid waste > Landfill > Unclassified | place... | reverse complement strand
AGAGATTTTTGATAATTAGTAACTCGTTTTGCTAACGTAAAACGAGAATGGAAATCTTTAAATAATTAATACGGCAGTGTTGTATTTTAACATAACACGCCGTTATATGCTTAGTTAAAATAAAAATATAGGATAAAGAATGGAAGAGAAAATGGATCAAAACAAAACATTTATGATTAAGCAGAACAAAAGACTTATCGGAATTGTGCTAACTGTAGTGCTTCTACTACTTATACCACTAATAGCGATGCAGTTTACAGACGAGGTAAGCTGGACAGTACTCGATTTTGTTGTCGCTGCTATCCTACTGCTCGGCACTGGTCTTATGTGTGAGCTTGTTATAAGGAAGATAAACAAAATTGAGTACCGAATCGCCATCTGTGTAATTCTTCTGGCAGCACTACTCCTCATATGGGCAGAACTTGCTGTCGGCATTTTCGGGACACCGTTTAGCGGACACTAAGGTTAGAAAAATTAAACACTGCTGGCAACAGTATTTGGATGTTCAATAATAGTGAATTGAAATTTCAAGCATATAGTTCATTATGAAAAAATAGCTTTATACAATGCAATAAATATATCAGAAGGTTATCAACAAATATCAATATATTCTCCATTGGAGGTGATTAGTTATGAATAAAAAATTCGATTGTGTAGATATGAAACATAGAGCAGCCAGAATAATTCAGAAAAAATTATCAAAATTATCAAGAGAAGAAGAATTAGAATATTGGAGAGTTCAGACACGAGAATTACGCGAACAACAAAGGAAATTATTAAAAAAGGTAAAGACAAAAGTATAACCCGCCAATCAAGGCGGACGCCCCCGCAGAAAACGCGGGGCAAGCTGTTTTTCATTGCTGCATTTTCATAGTTATTAGCTTTGTTCTTCCGTGTATAGTTGCTTTGTAAGTTGTTCTGTTAAATAAAATTTTTAATAAATAAAAAGTAGTTGCTGTTATTCTGCATCCTTGTTTTGGGCTGCCGGTTAGCGGTAACGCCGTTCCTTAGAGAAACGAGCACTTGCTCATTACGTATTTAATTGTGATTTCTTTGCATCATTCTATTACCAAAACCATAAGGAGAACGAACATGACACGCACACACTTGCTCTTGACAGTCGTAGTGACAGTATTCTTTTTCACGCAATTAATCTCACAGGATCTTGACAAAGGCTATGTCAATGCCTTCGGTTGGGGAGGAATTGCGGTCACGCAGGAAAAAGCACCAGCATTCGCGACATACGAATCCAACTTATTCCACTTCAAAGATGGAAAGTTCTTTATCACTTCCGGCGAGGATGTCGATCTGCACTGCAGGTTTCTTCTGAAGGGAGGCAAAACCTACGGACAACATCTTAACGCTTTGAAGAAATCCACAGGGAAGAAAGTTGCGACGCTCAAGGCGGAATACATTCGCACCCTCTTCTACGTCTCTCACGACGAAGCCGGTGCACAGCTATACACACAGTGGCCCGCATCCATGAGCGACCTGCCTGAGTGGAAAGAAATCGGTGAGGACGAGATTAATTTCACACCAGCTGCTGATTGGCTCTCAAGCCGCTTTACGCTATCGGAAAAACAAGCGGACTTCACTGCCCTCATCTCATGGCTGAAGAGGGCGCGCCCAGGATGGAAGATATACATAGTACATGTCGCAGGATACACACGCGATGCACCGGAATTGAAGTACTATGACAAAGCCGAACTCCGCTACATGATCCCGTTGGAATATGTGGATACTGAACCGCTCGCCGTGGCGACTGTTGAGGTGGAGAAGTCCACAAACCCTATGCTTGCCTGGAGCTACAAGATCGAAAAAATGCCAGCAGAGCAGAAAGGCGAGAAAGACGGAAACATGACTATCATGAAAGACGGGAACAAGAACACGACGTTCACGTTCGGCATCAAGTATGACTATCTTAATAAAGTCACCAAGCTCCACAATTTCTGGGTCCACTATGGGTATGCAGATGGAACGCTCATTGGCGGTTTTTATGCAAAAGATGTCCCGTCAATCGAGATGGGCATACAAAACACATTTTACGAAGCGATCGGGAGGGCTCTCTCGGAAGAGAAACTGCGCTGAGTAAAACTGCGCTTTGCTGCTTGATAGGATACTTCGTTAAAAATTTACATTGAGAAATACTTCATCTATTTGCGCAATGAAAATACATTGGAGTTAATCCTGGCTGTCGCGAACCTTGAGAGTCCACGGAGTGTCCTTCGGATCTCGCACTTCGTACTTCGGACATCAATGCATGTTTCGTCATGGAGTGGTTCAAGACATTCGTGAATATTTCTTTTGTGCAGTATCCGATAGTTCATCCATATTGGCATCATGAAAGAGATACTCTATTTTCGAATGGAAGATTGAACGGAGAGTAGAATCGAATTGCAAAACGCCGAACATACACATTTCGCAAGCAACGTCGTAAAACTGAATCCGAGTCCGAGTTCAGCAATCGGTGCGCAGAGACAACCGAAGTTGTTGTTCTTTAATTCAGCTTGTTTAACAATGATGCCATCATCATTAACGGTGGTGATGTAGGAAAATTGTTTGTGTTGATCAATGCCGGAGTAGTACATAGTTTTTCCAAAAAGTTAATTGAAAATAAATCAAATCCTTTTTGGAAATATCCAGCAAATCAAAGCAACTGCTTTAAAGGTTGTGGCATTTGTTTAATAGAGAAGTTGCGTTGCAAAAGTAAATTTCTTTTAAGTGTAGTGAACAAAATAAATATATAAATAATTATTGGCGTTGGTTTTTTAGTGCCGCATTGTTGTTATGGGCGGCGGCTTAAAAACAAAACCGTTATTTGCTTGGTTAAAATAAAAATATAGGATAAAGAATGGAAGAGAAAATGGATAAAATCAATGCATTTATGATTAAGCAGAACAAAAGAGTTATCGGAATTGTGCTTACTGTAGTGCTTCTACTACTTATACCACTAATAGCTATGCAGTTCACAGATGAGGTGAACTGGACAGTGCTCGATTTTGTTGTCGCTGCTATCCTACTGCTCGGCACTGGTCTTATGTGTGAACTTGTTATAAGGAAGATAAACAATATTAAGTACCGAATCGCGATCTGTGTAATTCTTCTGGCAGCACTGCTCCTCATTTGGGCAGAACTTGCTGTCGGCATTTTCGGGACACCGTTTAGCGGACACTAAGGTTAGAAAAATAAAACACTGCTGGCAACAAGCAGTTTGGCGTTAATTCTTTTTCTAAACCAAAATGTAAAAAAACTTAATTGTTTATTCAGAAAGAAGCGATAGGTTACCAAAACTTGAGGAATTTATGAATAGATTGGAGAAAGCAAAAAGAATTTTATCTAAAGTGTAAAAACGCATATAACCCGCGTCTCATCCCGACCGCCCCCGCAGAAAACGCTGGGCAAGCTGTTTTCGCATTTAGCATTTTAGTAATTATTGGCTTTGTTGTTCCGTGTAAAGTTGATTATATAAAGTAGTTCTGTAAAATAAATTTTTTAATAATTATTGGCAGTTGTTTTTTAAGTGGCATTCATGTTCTGGGGCGCTGCTTATCGGCGACGTCGTTATACAAACAATAAAATAATTGGTGTCTATGAAAAAATTATTGATCTTAGTTTTATTTTCAGTCGTATTTTTAAGTTGTGATTCGACTGATCCTGTTGATAACAATTTTGAACCAGTTGAAAAATATTACCCATTAAAGATTGGTAATAAGTGGGAATATTCATTCAAGACCGAAGCTGCAAATGCAATTGTAGAAAGAGTTATTAAAAACAATATTATACACGAAGATGGTTCAAACATTTGGGGTTGTACGGAGGCAGTAAAAGTGAATAATCCTGATCCCTATGAACCGATTGCCGGTTATAATACATTTAAAACAGATGGATTTTATTTCTATTCATCAGATAAAGACACAATGTTTCCCGGGACAAGTATATTATGTAGAAAGCAACTGATCCTTAAATCTCCAGTTATGGTTGGGACACAATGGGAAACAAGCGAAGGAGCCTTGTGTCGAATTGCAAATATCAGTGATTATAAAGTTCTTGATATAAATTATCTCAATACTGCTTTGGTTATTTCCGAACAAAATCAAAGTGTTGATAGCTCTTGGTATTCATTAAATGTTGGACTTGTAAAACGTGTTTTGTATATCGGAATCGGTTCACAATATCCATCAACTATAAAATGGGAGTTGCGAAATTATTCATTATTATAAAATATAAAAGTTTGTATAACCAGCCAATCAAGGAGGACGCCGTTTTTCAGTGCAACATTGTCTAAATATTTATGTTGATTATAAAAAATAGGTTGCTCTGTAAGGTAGTATGTTCTAAAAAATATTTTTAATAAATAAAAAGTTGTTGCTGTTATTCTGCATCGTTGTTTTGGGCTGCCGGTTAGCGGCAACATCGTTGGCTGTTGGCTCCAAGAAAGTGAATTGCATATTCTCTTTCATTCAGTATTAAACACGGAAGGTTTGTGATTAGGACTAATCCAGATTCAACAACTTATAACGAGGAAACACTATGAAGTACAGTGTTACATTCTGTGTGCTTTTTTTTCTTTTTCTATCGTGCAAGCATCAGTCTCCTGAAAACGATGAAGCGCTGTCGGTAGAGGCTAAGTATGTTTTGCCCTATCCGGTCGGGCGGGAATATATATGCTCGCAGGCATTCAACGATTCATATTCACACAATGGTACATTTCGCTATGCTGTGGATTTTGCGATGCCAATCGGAACCCTTATTACTGCCGCCCGAAGCGGTCATGTTGTATATATTCTTGAGAGCTATTCGGATTATGACCAGACTGCAGGTCATGAAAACGTAGTGATCGTATTTCATGAGGACTCGACCTATGCACGCTATGTTCATCTAACAACAGACGGAGCTTTGGTGAAGATAGGGCAGGCAGTAATGCCGGGCGACACCATCGGTTTGAGTGGCAATTCAGGGAGCGGAGGTCCACCACATTTACATTTCGATGTTACAAATACCAACACCGGCCGAAGCGACCAGACGATACCCTTCGATTTCAAGAACACGATACAGCATCCGATAGGATTAAAGGAAGGTGTATCATACAAAGCGTTTCCATACTGAATCTTGGTAAAGTGAACCACCAGCTAACAAGCCGCTCAACACGAACAGCCGCGCCGACGGCGGGGTAAACTGTTTTTCAGTGCGCATTTATATAATTAGAAAGTTGTAGTTGTAAAGTTAAGTTGCTCTTTAATGTAGTTGTTCTAAGAAATATTTTAATAAGTCACCTTACGCAGTTGTTAAGAGAAAAATTTTTAATCGTAATCGTTTTCTTAATCTTACTCGTTTTTCTGTAATTTAAGCAGATTAAGAAAAAGATTACGAGTACGATTAAGAAACCAATTCAACCTTTTGCGTAGCGTGACTTAATAAATAAGAAGTTGTCGCTGCTATTCGGCATTCTTGTTCCCGCCTTCGTAATAACTTCGGCGGGTAAACTGGGCTGCCGCTTATTGGCAACTTCGTTATGTATTTTGGAAAGGAAATAAATATGTCTGAAATTGCTATCACTCCGGCACCACCATATTATGCCGTGATATTTACATCTCATAGAACTAAAGATGACAATGGATATTCTGAAATGGCTGGAAAAATGAATGATCTTGCAGCAAAACAACCTGGATTTTTAGGTGTTGAATCGGCTAGAGAAAGTGTTGGCATTACAGTATCATATTGGAGTGATTTAGAATCTATAAAATTATGGAAAACTAATATTGAGCATATTCTGGCTCAACAGAAAGGGAAAGATATTTGGTATTCAGAATATAAAACAAGAATTAGTAAAGTAGAAATAGATTACCAATTTATTAAAAATGCCTAACCCGTACCTCAGTCCCGACCGCATCTCCGCCAGAGGCGGACAAATTTCAGGATTAGTGAGTTGTTCAAAATGTAATAAGTTAACAAAATAAATTTATAAAATAAGCTGCGCTGAAAAACTGTTATTGCAAATCCGGAGTGCCGGTTAGCGACAACGCCATTAAACTGTAAATTAATAACAAGGTAATTAAATGAAAAGAGATTCCATAACACTTCGCATTGTACTAAGCATTTTTGTAATAGGACTGCTTATTATTCCTTTAACGATGATCCAATCATTGATCTCAGAAAGAGAAAGTTATCGAGATGAAGTTGTTAAAGAGATAAATAAAAGTTGGGCAGCTAAACAAGTTGTAGCCGGACCTATTCTTACAATCATAAATAATAAATGGGTTGAAAACGAAGAGGGGAAAAAATATTTAACTCAAAATAATTACCATTTGCTTCCGGAGAATTTAAAATATGAAACAGAACTAATTCCGGAGACGAGATATAGAGGTATTTATGAAGTCACCTTGTATGAAGCGAATATAAGGATAAGCGGATATTTTGATTTTGACAAAACAAAGATGGTTAAATATGAAGAGTTACTTCTTAACTCTGTTGAAAATTATCTTTCATTTAGTATATCTGATCTAAAAGGAATACAAGGGAATCTTGCATTTAATTGGAACAATGAAAAAAAAGAAGTTAATCCCGGGTTAAAAACAAAAGAACTATTTCGTAACGGATTTACAACTGAAGCAGCTATCAACAAGAATGATAAAAAATATTATTTCGATGTTACTGTTAAATTAAAAGGAAGTGAAAACCTTGAGTTCATTCCACTTGGGAAGACTACCGAAGTATCAATGAGATCAAATTGGAACAATCCAAGTTTTACCGGGAATTTTCTTCCATCTTCAAGAGAAGTAAACGCAGATGGATTTACTGCCAAATGGAATATAAATCATTTCAATAGAGAATATCCTCAAGAGTGGCATAATAATAAATATGAATTATATCCAAGTTCTTTTGGAGTAAAACTTCTTGTTCCTGTTGATGAGTATCAAAAGGCAATGCGAACATCAAAATATGGGATTATGATCATCCTTTTAACTTTTGTAAGTTTTTTTATGATAGAAATTTTTAGTAAAAAGGTTTTGCATCCAATTCAATATTTATTAATAGGGTTTTCTTTAGTTATCTTTTACTCGATTTTATTATCACTCTCAGAATATTTATTATTTCAATATTCGTATTTATCTGCAAGTTTACTTGTTGTAAGCTTAATAAGTTTATACACATCAAGTATCTATGGCAATTATAAATTAGGAATGCTCATTGGAGCATTTTTAATTTTATTCTATGGTTTTATGTACATAATATTACAATTGCAAGACTACTCTTTGCTGTTAGGAAACATTGCTCTTTTTATTGTATTAGCTACTGTAATGTATTTAACAAGAAAAATAAATTGGTATGATGTTTTAAGTTCTAAAAATAATTTAGAGCAAAAATAAAGCACTGGAATATTAGGCGCCGGTGCAGCTATGATGCCTATTGCCGGAGGTGGTTTTGAAGGATCAATCTGGCAAGGAGTAATTATTAAAATTGGATTAATTTCTTTATCAATATCAATGCTAATTGTTTGTGGATTATTGCTTTTGGGATTGAGAGGAAATGCTTCCGAAAACTAACAACATACAATTACTTTCAGTTTAGTTTACTTTACCTAGGCTTAGAAAAGAGTATGAATAAATTATAAATATTTCATGGATTTAATTTTTTTCAATTGCAAATAACACACCGTTATACCGTTAGAGAAATATGAAGAAACCAGATAAAATAGAAGTTAGACATCTTTTCCCTGATTTGTATTCAGAACTAATAGAAGTATTGCAAAAATTATCTGCCGATGAATGGAATTATCCGACATCAAGTTCTAAATGGTCGGTGAAAGATATTGTTGCTCATCTAATTGATACTGATCTAAGACGAATATCTTTTCAACGAGATCATTTAACTCCACCAACATATAATAAGCAAATTGATGACTTTAAAAATATTGTAGAGTATCTAAATTATTTAAACAATACTTGGGTAGATGCAGCAAAGAGGTTAAGTCAGGGTGTATTAATTGATTTACTAAACTATATAAAAATAGAAATGCCAAAACTGTTGAATTCTTTAGATATGGAGAGTAAGGCATTGTTTGCAGTTTGGTGGGCTGGAGAAGATGAGTCAAAATGCTGGTTTGACATAGCACGTGAATACACCGAGAAATGGTATCACCATCAACAAATTAGAGCAGCCCTTGGTAAACCACTTTTAGTTGAACAGAAGTGGATTCACCCATTAATTGATACGTTTGTCAGAGGATTGCCAAATATTTATCAGAAAGTTTATCCTGACAAAAATAATGTATCAGTGCTTCTGGAAGTTGAAGATATTTTAGAGGGTAAATGGATTTTGAAAAAGAATAATTCTTGGGAACTGTTTGTCGGAGAAGAATTAGACTACACGTCAAAAGTTGTAATGAATGCTGATACGACCTGGAGAATGTTCACAAAGAATATATCTAAAGAAGCGGCTAAAAAAAGAATTTCTATTTATGGTGATATTGAGTTAGGGCAAGTAATCTTAGAATTAACAACAGTTATAAAGTGAAAAGAATAACTCGCAATTCAAAGCGACTGCTTTAAATATTGCGGCATTTTTCAAATTATCGGTATTCGTTGTAACTGTTAATTACTCTTTGAGTGTAATGAATAAAATAAATTTATAATTAATAGAATATGAATGATATTGAAAAACTTGGATTCGATAAATGGTTTCAAGATAAAATCGAAACATTAAAATTTGACGACTGTCAAATTGTTAGGGTAATCACTGTAAATAAAAATAGTTTTATCGTTTCAAACGGTAAGAAGGATATTTATGCTGAATTAACCGGAAAATATTTATTCAATTCAGATTCAACCTTGGATTTACCAACTGTTGGGGATTGGGTTTATGCACAATTATTTGACGATGATTCGTTAGCTATCATTCACGAAATATTTCCACGAAAATCATTATTAAAAAGGAAAACATCAGGTAAAAAAATCGAACATCAACTAATCGCAGCAAACATAGATACGGCAGTAATTATGCAATCACTTGATTCTAATTTTAATTTAAGAAGACTGGAACGTTACTTAGTGATGATAAATGAGAGTAATATTACTCCAGTTGTATTTTTAAGTAAAAGTGACCTTATAAGCTTAGATGAGATTGAAAGCAAGAAAAATGATATTTATAAAATCATACCAGATATTAAAATAGTAGCATTCAGTAACAACAATTTGTCCGATATAGAAAATATTAAAACACACTTTACTCCTTTCGAAACTTTTTGTTTGCTTGGTTCATCGGGTGTTGGTAAAACTTCATTATTAAATAACCTAATACACCAAGACCTCTACAAAACTCAATCAATCAGAGAGAAAGACGGAAGAGGGAGACATACTACTTCGCGTCGTGAACTTATAATCTTAGAAAATGGGTCAATTGTCGTAGATAATCCTGGAATGCGCGAACTTGGAATGATATCTATTGATTCGGGTCTTGATGATACATTTAATGAAATTGTAGAATTATCAAAACAGTGTCGCTATACGGATTGCACTCATACTATTGAGAAAGGTTGTGCAATTGTAAAAGCAGTTGAACTAGAAAAAATAACTACAGAGCGATATAATAGTTATATAAAAATCTATAAAGAATCATTGTATTACGAAATGTCATATTTTGAAAAGAGACAGAAGGATAAAAAGTTCGGCAAATTTATTCATACGTATATGAAAAATAAAAAAGATATTAAATAGCACCTAACCTATGTCTCAACGGCGACCGAGTCTTCGATGCGGTCTTATTGAGTCGCAATAAGGTTTAGCCTTTCAGAAAAAGTTTGTTGTTATGAGTGGGATATGTTTAATAAACTGATTTATTAATTAATAGTTTCGTTGACAAAACCGTCATTGCTGTTCCGGGCGGCAGGTTAAGCGCAACGCTGTTATGCTTCAAATATTATAGATGGAGACACCAATGAAAGATCAAGAAATAATATTCAAAGGAATTATTCCTCCTCCTATTCTCTTCTTCGGACTTATTTTAACAAGCTTCATAGCCCAATGGCTATTCCCCCTCAACCTCATGTTTCATAAATGGGTTGTCCGAGTACTTATCGTAATTCCATTATTTATTGCTTCTGGTCTGATAGCTATTAACGCTTTACTAATTATGAAAAAAAACAAAACAGCGATTAACTTCAATAATCCTACAACAAAATTCATAGTAGAAGGCTCTTTTCGATTCACAAGAAATCCCTTATATTTATCACTGTTAATAGTAATGGGCGGTATTGTTGTCGGTGCAAATTCGGCATGGCATTTAATTGCTTTTATTATTTTATTCTTCTTTTTCAACTTTGGTGTTGTTGCGCGCGAAGAGCGATATCTAGAAAAAAACTTCGGAGAAGAATATATCCAATACAAAAACAGAGTGAGAAGATGGATATAATTAAGTAATAAAGGCATAGCAACCCGTGGTGCTATTCACGGAATCAACAGAATATAAATATTTGTAAATGTTTAAGGAGCGATCATGATAGTTAAGAATATTTTTTTTACCTGCATATTTTGTGCTTTATTTTTCAACACTCATTTTTGTCAGGAGAAAAATTCCGAAACATATTTTTTGATCAGATGCGATGATATGGGAATGTGCCATTCGCTAAATGCAGCAATGGAAAAAGTGATAGAGACCGGTTTACCCATTTCAACTTCCGTAATGTTTGCCTGCCCATGGTATCTGGAAGCAGTTGAGATATTAAAAAAACATCCTGATGTAAGTGTAGGAATTCACCTTACTCTAAATGCAGAGTGGAAAAATTATCGTTGGGGACCCATTCTAGGGAGAGAAGCTGTCCCAAGCTTAGTTGACAGCAATGGTTTCTTTTTCCCTTCAAGGGTAAAACTCTTTGCGAACAATCCTAAGACTGATGAAATTGAAAGGGAATTACGTGCACAAATAGTACGGGGAGTTAACTCAGGCATTCAAATTGATTATTTAGATTACCACATGGGTGCTGCAGTTCAGACAAAAGAACTACGTAAACTTGTTGAAAACCTTGCAAAGGAATACGGGCTTGGCATGTCGGGCTATTTCAATGAATCATATTCGAGTATTACCTATAGCGCTCCTTTAGGTGAAAAAACTGATAGCCTCCTCACACATGTAAAAAATCTAAAACCGGGAATTAATCTACAGGTAGTCCATGTGGGGCTTCAAAATCTTGAAATGAATGCTTTATTAGATTTAAACTCTTCCGGTTTACCGAATATGAGTAAAAATAGAGAAGAGGAGTTGGAAAGTTTACTCACACCGGAACTTCCGGGAATATTGAGAGAAAAAAATATTAAACCAATTACTTACAGAGAGCTTATTGGAAAATTAGGTCTCGGAAATATGTTCAGGGCTGAAGATTCGGAATATTGATCACATATCAATACTCTCGTTTAATTTGTAATCATAATCAGAGGAGTGATAGTAAATGAGAAATGAAACGTATCGGACAGTATTTTCTGCAATCGTAATAATGATTTGTATTAGTAGTTTTAGTTTTGGGCAAAAAGAATTCATTACGGTAAATGGGAAGAAGATCGAAATATTTACATCAGGATTTGAAAACAATCAAAACGATAAACCTGTTGTCGTATTCGAAAATGGAATGGCAAGTAAACTTGATAGTTGGAAAACTGTAATGGATGAAATTTCTAAAACATCTGCAACATTTTCTTATAACCGGCCGAGAATTGGAGAATCAGAAAACGACAGCATTCCTCCAACCACAAAACATATTATAGAAAATTTAAGAAAGATGATTTTAGAAAAAGGTCTTAAGCCCCCTTACTTATTAGTATCTCATTCTTTTGGTGGAGCGTATATAAGAAGTTTTGCTTCATCCTATCCGGATGAAATTGCGGGGCTTATTTTTGTTGATCCTATAGATTTCACAAAAAAGAAAGGGGATGGAGACCTTCCTTATTTAGAAATTGGATTAACGCAGTATCAAATCGATTCTATGTTCGCAAAACCCTATAAAAAATTCAAAGAAAAACTTTACGCCGATATGCCGAATTTTTATGTTGAAGAAGTGAAAATATCATCAAAATTAACTGCAACTGAATTTAAGGAATGCGATAGCACTCCTTTGCCCGATGTACCTGTACATTTTATTATGGCTGGCGGATATCCCAAAACTCCTGATGACAGAGGGGAAACAATTTTTGATAAGCAGAAGTTGTTCAGAATTGATAACAACCAGAAGATGAAACGCTGGATAGCATTATTAGAACCGTTGAAATACGGCAAGTTATTCTATTGTTCCAACTCCGGTCATTATGTTCAAACGGATGATCCGGAAACAGTAATTTCAAGTATCAAGTTGGCATTGATTGACTATGCTAAAATTCAGAAAGTTAAAACAATCCAGTAGATGCGCAAAAAAAGGAGTTCAAATTAGTATGAAATGGAAATATGTTCTTGGATGGTTCCCGCTCATCATCATTGCAGTTGTTAATGGAGCAATACGGCAAATTGCTTTTCAAAAATCATTAGGAGAGTTGCATGCGCATCAACTCTCGACTGCGATAGGCATTACTCTCTTTGGAGTTTACATTTACTGGCTGATTCGACGATGGAAACTGGACTCGAATGGAGAAGCAATACGGATCGGATTGTTGTGGATGTTTCTGACAATAGGATTTGAATTTATGCTCGGACGGTTAATCCTAGGACGTGATTGGTCGCTTCTCTTGAATGACTATAATATATGTGAGGGACGTGTCTGGACCCTTGTTCTTATTTGGGTTGCAATTGCACCATTGGTATTTTTTAGAATGAAGAGAAAGATAGACTAATTCAGTCGCTTAAGATAATGTTACAATCATTGACACGTAGCTTGGTGAGAGACTGCTTCTAATTATCGGGTCCCATAATTGGTCTTCTGTGGTGCAAAAATATCAGATTTGCTAATAAAGAAAAGTTATTTAATTTTGTTTGGAGAAAATGTTCATTTAAGTAATTGGGAGTACGTAAAATGAAAAAAACGTTCGGGTTGTTTTTATTCTTTTCACTTTTAGCAGTTCAACTCTTAAACAGTCAGCAACATGCGTTTGCAGATTTTGTAAGAATCAGTTCAATTTCATCAGAAGTTGATCTCACAGGTCAGGGGCAAATTCTATCGCTCGGAAACTCATCTCTAATCCAATTCTATTCTTATAGGGATACACTTTATCAGACAAAAAGTGTTGATAATGGTGAGCATTGGGGAACAGGAAAACCAATAATTACTAATCCCAATTCTCCTTACAATATTTTTAATCATTCGTTCAATCTAAGTGCCGTAGTTACAAAGACCGGAAGGATTATTCTAACTTATTCAAGATCACTAAATATTTCTTTCGATGCTCTTAAAGTAATCACATCTGATGATTTGGGTGATTCGTGGACACAACCTAAAAATTTAATTAGCAGCATGACTCTTGATAGACCGATTTTAAAAATATCTCCCGACGGGATGATCTCTCTTGTAGGAAAAGGATCATATTTGTTTTCAAGTACAAATAACGGTGATTCTTGGTCAAGTAAAACAGTTTCTGCAGGTGCAGGTATTCAGGATTTAATCTTCTTTGATTCGACTTCATACGCAATCTTTTATACTAAAAACTCAGATTTATTTTGTAATAAAACTTCCAACAATGGGATTACATGGGCGACGGAAATAAATATTACAAACAGTCAAGAAGTTGAAGTTCTACCTCGAACAATACTTGATGAGAATGGAATGCTTTGGCTTTTCTATCAAAAAGAAAAAACAACAGGTGATGGAACGTTTACTGATATTTATTATCAGCAAAGTAGTGACAAAGGGTTGGGTTGGACACCATCTACTCAATTTACAAATTTTGTTTTAAACGATCTCGAACCTTCTTTAACGCTTCATACCAACAACCAGATATACGTTGCATTTCTTTCCAATAGATTTAGTTTGATGAATAGCTTATGGGTTGGTGTAGCTGGTATTTCAAAAGATGAAAATGCACCTCATGCGTTTCTTGAAATAAAGGATAGTTCCGGTTTAACAACTCTGCAAGTTACAGCCAAACTCTTAACAAATTCACCAGTTACTTCTGTAACGATGATCTATTCGATAAATTTAGGAGTTGAACAATCAAGGCAAATGTTTGATGATGGACTGCATGGAGATCTCCTGATAAATGATAATACTTACGGATGTAAAATTGAGAATCTTACATATTACGACAAGATTGAATACCATTTATCGTCGGTTACAGAGAAAAATATTGTTATTTATTCTCTTACAAATATTAGTAACATTCCCGGACCAGTAAATTATGGGGATAAATTTAAATGGTTAAACATCGGAAGTTTGCAAAATTGGTATGGATGGAGAGGAAGTGAAGTTGAAGTATCCGGTCCGACTAAAGGGCAGCAGGATGGGATGCAATGGCCGGCTCAATATGAGAATCAAGATATTCAGGCGTGGAAGTCATTATGGATCGGGACAAAAGATTTTTTCGATGATTTAAATGTTTACTATCCCTCTAAAGTAGTGCACGTTGGTCCACGGGGATTTGGCGAAGGAGAATTCTTCCCACAAGAATTTAAGTTAAAAAGTAAATTCATTGAGCCAATCGTAATGGTGAATGATGTTCCATCATTAAGAAAAAATGTTTCTGTTATTGATGAAATAGACGGCGCTATGATTCCCGATAGAACCATAGAAAATATTGTAAGTACACAAATAGGTTTAACAGTAAAGCGGAATGTATTTCAGTTCTCAAATCAATTTAATGACAACTACATTGTTTCCGATTATATTTTTAAAAATACAGGAGATACCGATGCCAATCCATCATCAACTGAAAGGAAAGATAGTACTCTTAAAGATGTTTATATTTTCTTATCCTATAGACTTGGCTTTATTAAAGAAACAAGATATGAGATAGGAAATACAACCGGATGGGGAATGAATACTACTTTTGATACTCGTGGTGATGGACTGAAGCTTGAACCACCTGGAGAAGAATTTAGAACACAGTTTGCTTGGCATGGGAAGTATCCTCCATTTGTAGCCTATGATAATTTAGGCGCTCCCATCTGGAAAAAAGCACTTAATATTTCAGAAGGTGATACCATAGGTAGACTCGGTGCTCCACATTTTGCCGGAATTCTTACACTTCACGTAGATAAATCTTCAACAGATAAAACTGACGATATTAATCAGCCGGCAACTACAAAAGTATTTGAAGCAGACGGACCACTTCAAAGTCAGAATGATTCTCATAATATTTCTAAAATGAACGATGAATATATTTTTATGACTTCTGGCCATGAGGTAAGACATCTTGATAAAATTGGTGAAACAAATCCATTCATGCCAACAAAAGATCCAGCTTCAGGTGCACGGGGGGGATATTGTGTTGGGAATGGATTTGGACCATTTACAATTAATTTTGGAGATAGTGTTCATATAGTTTTAGTTGAAGCCGTAAATGGAATTAGCAGAGAAAAAGCTATTGAAGTTGGTAAACAGTATAAGGTTGATAGAGATGCTCTAAAGAAGAATACTGAGTTTTTTAAAGGTAAAGATTCATTGTTCCAAACATTTAAACGAGCCAAATATAATTTTGAAAACAATTGGATGAGGGCGACCTCACCAAAACCGCCGGCAACATTTAGCGTTAAAGGATCCGCCGGTAAAATTGTAATGGATTGGACATTGTATAATGATAACGACACCCAAATAACCGGATTTCAAATATTCCGGTCTGTAGGAAGATATGACACAACGTCTTCATTGATTGCAGAATTACCTGGTTCGGCACGGAGTTATAATGATTCATTAGTATCCGGCGGGCAAAATTATTTTTACTACATCGTTTCTTTAGGAAATGAAATTGATGCAAATACAGAGTTGGGAATTCCCGGTGGAAGATTGATCAGCAGCAGGTTTTATACTCAAACATATCAACCGGTTTTACTTGATCCTTCCGGTATTGAACCTGAAAATGGAGTTGTTAATAAATTTAGTCTTGCACAGAATTATCCTAATCCATTTAATCCTGCAACAACTATTCAATATTCACTAAACGAAAGCGGGAAAGTTGAATTATCGGTTTATAATATGCTTGGACAAAACGTATTTAGGCTGGTTAACGAGTTTCAAAATTCCGGTAGCCATGTGGTTAAGTTTGATGGATCGCATTTAGCTTCAGGAATTTATATTTACCGGATAAAAGCTAATAGCTTTTCGGCTTCGAAGAAATTAATTCTTTTGAAGTAGGGAATTAGTTTCTCGTAATGGTCAAGGGATAGTTCTTGCGTTGAAGTGAAATAATTAACGGATGGAGTAATAGTATGAAAAAAGTTAAACTTATTTTTATTTTCTTTCTGAGTGTTCAATCTTTTCTTTTGTCAAATCCAATTGATGGCACCCCTGTTGCAAAATTTTCCGAATTGGTCTTTGATAGCAATAACAACTGGACGATGGAACTGTTATTTTCAGATAGGTATAACTTCGATACTATGGATAGTGTTATTATCAAAACTTCCAACAGTGCAGCAAAATTATTGATTTCATACCGAAATGGAATTCAGATATACGTTATTACTTCCGATAGTTTGTCAGTTCCCCTTGTTATTAATCGGGATGGAGATTCAATTCAAATTGTTACTTATTCAACTGAAAATTCAGCCCAAAGGATTAGGTATGATTATTTGATTTTTGGAAATCATCCAAATACCGGCGTAGGCAGTCCAACATTAGGATATTCTTCTATTTGTAGAATCTTTGGAGAATTTAATTTAAATAATTGGAGTATAGATTGCCTTTCAAAAAATTCTTCTCTTGGTATAATTAATAATATCGCAGAGCTTAGCGCCACATTGAAAGGACATATTTACGACATGAATAATGAGCCTGTTACACAACTTAAAGTATTCCCTGTATCTCCTTGCTATTTTGAGCTGGAAACACCTCTTACTATTAACTCAGATGGGACCTACACAACTCAGATTTTTCGCAGATTTTCTACAATAATAAGAGGTCTACTTTCTGTAAAGATGGTGGATTTTGAAGCATTTTATGATACTGCAGCTATCGAACCATTTGAACTAAATGATATTCATCCCGACACAGTTGTTGTGCAGGATATTCATTTGGAAAGCAATAAGTATGTCGTTACTTCGATTGAAGGAAATGAACCATTGAGAAGTGAGGAATTTACTTTACTCAATTATCCCAACCCGTTTAATTTGTCAACAAATTTCTTTATAAATATTCCGGATAGAGTGAAAGAGAAAGCAACCACAATTAATATTTATGATGCAAACGGGCAGCTTGTCAGAATGATTACGGTGAATGAGAGTACAATGGTAAGTTGGGATGGAAGAGATAAAAACAGCAGCATAATGCCATCGGGAATATATTACTACCAACTTAACATTGAGAAACAGATGATGAAATCCGGCTCGATGATTTTATTGAAATGAAATGGAAAAAACTTTTTTCTTGTTTTTTCTGTTCAGTTTGTTTCCGTTTTTGAGTATAAAAGTTCAAATATTGTAGTGTTGCTCTTTCACGATATAGATGATAACTTACGTGTAAGTTTATTGAAATTTATTTAATAGATGGAGTGCTATTATGAAAAAAGTTAAACTAATCTTTATGTTCTTCTTAGGTGTTCTATCTTTCCTTTCGTCTAATCCTATAGATGATTCTCCTCTTACCAAATTTTCCGAATTGGTTTTTGATAACAATAATAATTGGACGATGGAACTGCTCTTCCCGTTTGGGTATTCGCCAAGTCTTACAGATAGCATTGTATTCAAAGTTTCGAACACAGAAGCAAAATTATCAGTTAGATACCAGCTTGGAACATTTATTTGCGTTATTTCTTCTGATAGTTTGTCAATCCCGCTTGAGATTAACCGGAATGGGGATAAAATTAAAATTTATACGTATTCTTATAATAGCAATATGGTAAGAGAAGATTCTCTGATTTTTGGGAATTATCCTGATGCACTTGTTGGAAGTCCTACGGCAGGATATTCTACAATAAGTAGAATCTTTGGATATATTGATTGCCTTTCGAAGAATTCTTCACTTGGTGTCATTAATGATACTACTGGGTTAAGCGCCACATTGAAGGGACACATCTACGACATGTATAATAATCCCGTTACACAGGTTAAGTCACCTTACTATTTTATGCTGGAAACACAGCTGACTGTTTATTCAGATGGGAGATACACAACACAGATTTTTCGAAGATTTCCCACAGTCGTAAAAGATCATTTATCTGCATTTGTGCCAAATATTCAAGCGTTAAGAGATACTACCGCTATCGAACCCTTTGAACTGAATGATATTCATCCCGACACCGTTGTTGTGCAGGATATTCATTTGAAAAGTAATAAGTATGTCGTTACTTCGATTGAAGGAAATGAACCATTGAGAAGCGAGGAATTTACTTTAATAAATTATCCCAACCCGTTTAATCTGTCAACAAATTTCTTTGTAAAAATCCCGGATAGAATGAATGGGAAAGCCGCCACAATAAATATTTATGATGCAAACGGGCAACTTGTCAGAGTCATTACGGTGAATGAGAGTACAACGGTAAGTTGGGATGGAAGAGATAAAAACAGCTGCATAATGCCATCGGGAATATATTACTACCAACTTAACATTGAGAAACAGATGATGAAATCCGGCTCGATGATTTTATTGAAATGAAATGAAAAAAACTTTTTTCTTTTTAATTCTGTTCAGTCAATTTCTTTCCGGTCAAAGGGCTGATTTTTATAGAGAGGATATTACGTTCCGTCTTGATAGTGTTTCTCTTGATGTTGAAGGATATTACTGGTTCGCGAATCATTCGGATAAAGCGGTCAGAAGCGATATTTATTATCCTTTCCCAAATTATCAGGGTGAAACAATTGATTCAATCAGGCTATACAATTTATCAGCCGGACACAAAAGCACCTATTTTCGTGAAGGCGAACACGGCATTTCTTTTGTGTTAAACATTGCTCCTTTTGATACGGTACTCTTCCAAATAGGTTATCGGCAAAAAATAATAGGGGATAGCGCTGTTTATATTTTAAGAACAACCCAAGGATGGGGCAAACCAATTGATCTTGCTGAATATAAACTTCTCGTTCCGGATTATTTCCTAATAAAGAAATTCTCTTACGAACCGGACAAATCTTATAAAATGGAGAAGTTTATGATATACTATTGGAAGAAGGAGAATTTTATGCCTGCTCAAGATATGATCTTTTATTTATGATAATCTGTGGTTGCAATGAACATTGACAGCACATTATACGAAGAAGATGAATACTTACTCTTCAGATTAAGATATTTTCTCAATATTGAATTATCAACATCGTTGATCTATATTTTTGTTCTTCTCAACTTGTTTGCATTATTTTTAGCTGCAATTTCAGCTATTGTATTTTCGCCATATTTATTTTATGTATTATACAAAACAAAAAAATATGGATGGATATCTTTACTAATAATTATCGTTTTTATCCCGGCAATAACGTTCTTATCTCTTAATTATGATTCTTTTTACAAGACTATTTTCTTGTTTATCGTATTAGGTATTTTTTATATTTACTGCTTTGTCCTTCGTTTTGTAGTTATTGATTGGTGTGAAGAAATTAAGGGAAAGTGGCTGCTGAATGAGCAAAGAAAGCAAAAAGCTGAAAAAGATATGTTAGATCAAAAGTATTTTGGTAATAGATAGAATATTTATTATGCTATAAAACGCATCTCAAAAGTGCGGGCAGATTTTAGGCGGAATCTTAAAACAAAGAGTTATAACAAAAAATGATTTTATTAAAGTTAATTATTTGAAAAGAATTATTTAATAGTTAATTTTTGACCAATAAATTTAAATTTTCAGGAGAACCATGAATCGCCCAAAAGGAAAAATCATTCAAGTTATCGGACCGGTTGTCGATATTCATTTTGAAAATAACCACTTACCCAAAATTTTAAACGCTGTAATTATTCCAAGAACCAATACTGATGGCGTTGCGGAAGAGTTAGTTGTAGAAGTACAACAGCATTTAGGTGAAGACCGCGTGAGAACTATCGCGATGGATATAACCGACGGGTTAGTGAGAGGAATGGATGCCTTTGATACGTTAGAACCAATCTCTGTCCCTGTTGGACCTGAAACGCTCGGAAGATTGATCAACGTAATCGGAAAAGGGATTGACGGTCTCGGTGAAATTAAAGCTAAAAAGAGATATCCCATCCATCGCCCCGCGCCTGAATTTAAAAATCTTGCTACAACAAGCGAAATGTTTGAAACCGGCATTAAGGTTATTGATCTTCTTGAACCTTATGCAAAGGGCGGTAAGACAGGATTATTCGGCGGCGCCGGTGTAGGGAAAACCGTTATCATTATGGAGCTTATTAATAATATTGCTCAACAGCACGGCGGTTTTTCTGTATTTGCAGGTGTTGGTGAAAGAACACGAGAGGGAAATGATCTTTGGTTGGAAATGAAGGAGTCCGGCGTTATTAATAAAACCGCTTTGGTATTCGGACAGATGAATGAACCTCCCGGTGCAAGATTACGTGTTGGTTTAACCGGCTTAACTATTGCTGAATATTTCCGTGATGAGGAAGGAAAAGATGTTCTTCTTTTTATTGATAACATTTTCCGTTTCACTCAAGCCGGTTCTGAAGTTAGCGCTTTGTTGGGCAGAATGCCTTCTGCCGTTGGGTATCAGCCAAACTTAGCAACAGAAATGGGCGCATTGCAAGAAAGAATAACTTCAACAGATAAAGGTTCTATCACATCAGTACAAGCTATTTATGTTCCGGCAGATGATTTAACTGATCCGGCTCCTGCTACGGCATTCTCTCACCTTGATGCGACTACCGTATTAAGCAGACAAATTGCAGAACTTGGAATTTATCCCGCCGTTGATCCGCTTGATTCTACTTCGAGAATGCTCCAACCGGGAATTATCGGAGATGAACATTATAACGTTGCTAAACAAGCAAAAGAAATTCTTCAAGGATATAAAGATCTTCAAGATATCATTAACATTCTCGGTATGGATGAACTTTCCGATGAAGATAAAGTTACTGTAAAAAGAGCAAGAAGAATTCAAAGATTTTTCAGCCAGCCTTTCTTTGTGGCATCGCAATTTACCGGCTACGATGGAAAATACGTTAAACTTGCCGATACAATAAAAGGCTTCTCCGCAATTATTAATGGCGATTGCGATAATATTCCTGAACAAGCTTTTATGTATGTCGGAAATATTGAAGAAGTCTATGCAAAAGCAAAAGCGTTGAACTAACATGAAAGTATTCGCTTTAGAAATTGTTACTCCTTCCAAACTTGCTTTTAATGCTGAAGTTGTTTCCGTAACTGTTCCCGGTACGCTTGGAGAATTTCAGGTTCTTTATAATCATGCTCCAATTGTAAGTAATCTGGAAGTTGGAAAAATAAAAATTCAAACCAAAGATGGTGAGACACTCCATTTTGCCATAAGCGGGGGAGTGATCGAAGTGCTTGCAAATAAAGCTGTACTTCTTGCCACTTCCTTGGAACGTTCAGATGAAATTGATAAGGAAAGAGCTGAACTAGCTATTGAACGCGCTAGACAAAGATTAGAAAAGAGAGAGCAGATTGATGTTGCAAGAGCCGAAGCTGCTTTAACGAGGGGATTAAATAGATTGAAAGTAGCTGCCTTCTAATTGCAGAGATACCATCCCTTCAAAGGATAGTATCTCTTTATAAATTTAATATTAGTCTGCGTTAAAACGGATCCGTTTCAATAAGCGGAAAAATTCACCTACCCAAAGAACGATTGAAGAACCGCCAATAATTAAAATCCAGTCCACAAATGTTAATGGCACGGTTCTAAATAACTTTCCTCCGAATTGCACGATGACGATCTGCAAAACAAGAATAAAACCACTGATCACTAAAAAATTCTTATTTGCAAAGAAATTGTGGAAAGTAGAATTATTCGTCCCTAAGGTTTTTGCGTTAAATAAATTCCAAAATTGCAAGAGAACGAACAAGGTAAAGAACATCGAGAGTTCGTAATCAGTTATTTTCCCATCATTTTGATTGGTTTGCATCAAATAAATAGTTGAAAGCAAAATTACAATAAAAGCAGAAGCAGAAATAATAATCGTTTTAAACATCGGTTTAGTAATAATAAAATCGCTTGGTTTTCTTGGTTTATGTTTCATTACTGTTTTACTCGGCGGTTGAGTAGCTAAAGCAAGTGCGGCGAAAGTATCCATAATTAAATTGACCCATATCATCTGTGGAACGGTCAAGGTCAATTGAACTCCGATAAAAGGTCCAAGTAAAACTATTGCTAAAGCCAATAAGTTAATCGTTAATTGAAAAAGCAAAAACCTTTGAATATTCTGATACAGCGATCTTCCCCACATAACCGCATTTACTATACTTGTAAACGAATCATCAAGAAGAATAATATCACTCGCTTGTTTGGCTACAGCCGTACCGGTTTTTCCCATTGATAACCCGACATTAGCATAATTGAGAGCAGGCGCATCATTAGTACCGTCTCCGGTTACTGCAACTATTTGATCTTTCTTTTGAAGAAGTTTAACAAGGCGTAACTTATCTAACGGACGTGCGCGTGAAAGAATTTTTACATCAAGAATTCGTTCACCTGCTTCATCATCGGATAAATTTCCAAAATCGGGACCAAGCATCAAATTCTTTTCATCAGTATCAACTGCATTATTCCACAAACCAATTTTACGTGCAATCTCTTTAGCGGTGCCCGGCGTATCTCCGGTTACAATCTTTAAATTTATTCCGGCATTAAGACAAGCTTGAACGGCATCCGGTACTTCTTCACGCACAGGATCATTAATAGCAATAAAGCCAAGCCACGTTAAATTTTGAGCAAGTTTTTCAAGCTCAATTCCTTCACTGTATTCACAATTTTCTAAAATAGCAAAAGCTAAAGTCCGCATAGCGCGGTTTTGATATTCACGAAGCTCGGTAAGGATTCCTTCTTTTTGAGACGTAAAGTCCTCAACCTTTTCATCTCCAAGGAATTTTGTACAAAGGTTCAATATTATTTCAGGGGCGCCTTTAACCAACAAAATCGGTTTGGAATTAATATTGGAAATTCCATAAGTAGCCATAAACTTTCGCTCGGTAGTAAATGTCCACTGATGAATTATTTCAAAATTATCTCTCCATTTTTTATAATCAATTTTATTAGCATGAAGCCATAAAAGCATTGCTCCCTCTGTCGGGTTTCCCATTACTTTCGGAGTAGCTTCTTTAGTTTCTAAATTGGCGCTGGAATTCCCGCAAAACGATTCAACAATAATTTTTTCAATATAAGAGAGATGATCAGTATCGAGTTTGTTACTTTTTAAAGTAGGGAAGTGAACGTTGTAAACCCGCATTTCATTCATGGTAAGAGTTCCGGTTTTATCGGAACATATTACCGTTGCGGCACTGATCGTTTCTACGGCATGCATTTTTCTTACAAGATTATTAGTTGCCGTCATCTTCCTAACACTGTAGGCGAGGCTTAATGTTACGCTCATCGCCAATCCTTCAGGCACAGCAACCACGATCATCGTTATAGCGATCATGAAGAATTTTAGAAACTCTTCTGTGATATAAGCATTTAACCAATCCCATGGGTAAGGAGAAATAAATTTAAGGAATATTGCCGGTACAAGAAAAACAACGCAAATGATCAAACCATAGATCAATCCTCTTAGCCATCCAAAGATACTTTTACTTGGAATAACGTCACTACCTGGTCTAGGTTTACCTAAAAGTTCTAAAGCGTCATAAAAAATTGGAAGCCAAACACGATAGAGAAGTGCAAGGACGGTAAATCCAAGAACAATAACGACATACCACTGAGGCGGAGTTAAAACTAATTCTTTTATTAAAACATCGCGAACGGTTAGTGCAACAAATGTAACTCCGGCAGTTGAAAAACCGAAGACGCCAATAATTTTGCTAAGCTTTTCTAGCTGTAAATTGAGAGGTGTTTTTACACCGGTTTCTTCCATAGAAGCTTTAGCGGTTTTTCCGATCTCGGTTGAATCGCCTACAGCAGTAATTTCCAATATTCCGTGCCCGTCAACCACAAATGTTCCGCGAAGAACTTTATCAGCCGGATATGCTTTTTCTTTTAGCGATGCCGTTGATAATTGTTCGGTCGAGAGTTTTGTAACGGCAACAGATTCACCGGTTAAACTTGATTCGTTTACCTGTATTGAAATCGCCTCAACTACAGTACCGTCAGCGGGAATTTCTTCTCCGGTCTCCATAAGAACAATATCTCCAACAACTAAATCTTTTTTGGGAATAGTTGTGTATTCTGAATCGCGGATAACTTTTATCGGTTCGTCATCGGTTACTTTGTTGAGGAGATCGAACTCTTTATTAGCCTTATATTCATTTAGAAAAGAAAGTGTCGTTGCAAGCAGAATAGCAACGATGATTCCAATCCCTTCAATATAATTACCGTCAACGAGTCCGACGGCGGTAGCAACTAAAGCTGCAATAATAAGAATACGGATAATGGGATCTTCAAATTTTTCAAGAAATAATTTCCACCAGGGAGTTTTAAGCGGCGGAGAAATTAAATTATCGCCATATATTTCCCGTTGAATAATAACTTGGGAAGCGCTCAAGCCTTCGTATATTTTAGAGTTTTTTGGTTCTTTTTTCATAATTGTTTCTCAATTCCCAAAACAAATTCCTAATTCTCTTCCGGTCATGATCGTATCACAATCCGGCGGAACGGTTTTCATTCTATTAGTGGCTTGATCTAAAGGAACATATCGTACGGTAGGAGGGTCCAATGCAACCATAACACCTGTTTGACCGTCTGCCAAAGCTCTTACTGCGGCGGCGCCAAAGCGGAGGGAAAGAAGTCTATCAAAAGTTGTCGGACTTCCACCACGTAACAGATGACCAAGAATTACGGTACGAATTTCTTTAGTTGTTAAAGGTTCTAAATTTTTTGCAAATCGTTCTGCTGCACCGCCGAGGCGTTCAGCTTTTCCGGCTTCTTTTTCTATTACTGAAGTTTCACCGTCAAGTGGTTTTGCTCCCTCCGCAATCACAATAATAGCATAGTTTTTACTTCGTGAAACAACATTATTTAAGAAGTCTGCAATTTTATTTATGTCATAAGGAATTTCGGGGATTAATATTACGTCAGCAGAGCCTGAGATACCGGAGTTCAAAGCGATCCATCCGGCATATCTTCCCATAACTTCTACAACCATAATTCTTCCGTGCGACTGAGCAGTAGTATGTAACCTATCCAAACTTTCCGTAGCAAAACCTAATGCAGTATCAAAACCGAAAGTAATGACGGTTTTGTCAAGGTCGTTATCAATTGTTTTGGGAACGCCGATAACTTTCAATCCTTTTTTGGCAAAAACATTTGCAATGGCAAGTGAACCGTCGCCGCCGATGGCAATTAAAGCATCAATATTGTTTCTCCGAAAGGCATCAAGAATTTCATCAGACCTATCAATTTCAACAATATTTCCTCTCGTATCTTTCATTGGAAATTTAAGAGGGTTGCCACGGTTAGTGGTTCCTAAAATTGTTCCTCCTTGTCCGGTAATGGAGGCAACTTTGTCGTAAGTAAGATTAATTAGTCCCGACCCACCCGGGTATTTTTCAGGCAAAAAAATTCCGTTATAACCATCGCGAATGCCAATAACTTCCCAGCCTTTATTTAATGCTGTTATTGTACCTGCACGGATAACAGCATTTAATCCGGGTGCGTCTCCGCCTCCGGTATTAATCGCGATTTTCTTTATTGTGCCGTTTACGTTATGCATTCTGAATCCTGTTACAAAAAATGAAAACTTTTTGCTTTTTTTCCATGCTTAATATATGAGTAAGAAATTCTTTTTTCAAGTAAAAGTTGAAAGAAAGTGATTGAAAATATGCCCGGTGATAACTGAGGGAAAAGAAAACAAATTGAAAGAGAGAAAACTCTCATAACAGTCCTTCAATAGTAATGCAGCAGTCAAATTCCAAAACTGTTAGTTCCTTCTGCAGATGTTGGTCAATTACATAATAATTTTGAACTCAGAACCATTTATACAATTTGTTTTAACGTTACTAAACTAAAAACTATTTCTTGATCTGATCTTTATAGTCAAACCCTTTGATCGGTTCACGTAACGTGAGAACCGGGCAAGATGCTTTGCGGACAACTTTATCTGCCGTACTGCCGAATAAAATGTGCTCAACTCCGGAATGTCCATGGGTAGAAATGATGATCAGATCGGCGTCTTCTTCTTTTGCAGTTTCAATAATTTCTACAAAAGGTTTACCGGTTTTTATAAGCGTTTGCACCTGAACTAACGAGCCGATTTCCGTTTCGGCTAATTTATCCAACTCTTCTTTTGCTCTTTTATCCATTTCGAAATTAACAGTGGGTAAAGTTATCTGTCCCATACTAAAATCGGGAGGATAAATCACCGGTTCCATAACATAAATCAGAATTAATTTCGAGTGATAATGTTGAGCAAAAGTAACTGCGTACTTTAATGCCGATTTCGAAAAATCGGAGAAGTCAATCGGTACTAAAATTTTACTAAATTGAAGTTCCATGGATTTCCTCCTTCTTTTTTATTTTTTCTTCCTGAAATGAAATATATTCTTCATTCAAATTCCGAAGCCGCGTTACAATTATTTTCGAGAGACCTGTGAGTACGGCAACCCCAATTTTAGGTTTCTTTTTTATGATCTCTTCCAAATCGGGTTTAAAGATAATACCGATCTTGCAATCAGTATCAGCGATAGCAGAAGCAGAGCGGTTGCCCCTATCAATTAAAGCTAATTCGCCGAAAAAATCTCCCATCGAAAAATTTGCAAGTTTTACTTTTAATTTTGAAAGAGATTCACGGTAAATACTTACTTCACCTTCAAGTAAAAAATATAATCCGATACCGGGATCACCTTGAAGAAAAATATATTCTCCGGCAATATAATTTCTTTCGTGAACGATTCTTAATATTTCTTCAAAATCATGTTTCCTCAATTCATTAAAAGGAGGGATCTCTTTTAAAATAGAATGTAACAGCGGGAGTTCGATCTTTTTCTTAAAAAAGTTTGACCAAAAACTGCTATGAACCGAAAAAGATGTTTCTTGTTCCATAAAATTCCTTTAATTAAAAATTCCTAATTCTGCAATGCGCCATAATTTTTGACAGGGGAAGCGGTTTTCATATAAAGCGCGTCCGACTATAACCGAATCAACTCCAACCGGCAATAGGGTCTGAACATCCATAAGTTCATCTTTATTTCTGATGCCTCCGGAAAGAGTAACTTTCGCCTCTGTTGCTTCCGCAATTGAACGGGAAAGTTCAATGTTCGGTCCAAGCATCATTCCGTTTCTTTTAACATCGGTAACAATAAATCTTTCTACACCAATATCTTTTAATTTTAAAGCAAATGCAACAGGAAGAATACCGGTTTTGATCCTTCTTCCTTTGATAACAATTTCATTATCAATTACATCAAGCGATACAACAATTTTTTTTGGTCCGAAAGTTTCAAATACTTTTATAAATTCAGGAAGATTTTCCAACGCCATAGTTGAAATAACTATACGGCTGACACCCAAAGATAAATAATTATTTGCATCTTCAAAACTGCGAATCCCTCCGGCATATTCAACCGGGATAATAACAGAATTACAAATCTCTTCAAGCAGAGAAATATTTTTACTTTTCTCTCCGTGTATTGCATCAAAATCAACGATATGCAGCATTTTAGAATTTTCCGTACGCCAGATTTTCGCCATCTCTACCGGGTTACTCCCATATTCATTACAATTTAATTCAGGGATACCCTGCACAACTCTAACGGTTTTACCGTTCTTAATATCTATTGATGGTATAACTAATAAAAAAGGCATTTTTCAGTTACTAATTTAATTTGAACAGTAATTGATAATTTTTTAATATTTCTATACGAAATATAGAACCTACAATGAAGAATGTGAAATGTTTGAAAATAAAAAAGTGAAAAGAAAACATTGAAAAAAAATATTATTTTGTCACCTAACACAAAATTATCATTTTAGTCTTGATGCTGTACCACAGACTTCAGTCTGTGCGGCTATTTAATAACTCATCTTACGCAGTTGCTAATGAAAAAATCGTCTTTACTGACCCTTAATCATAATCGTTTATAGGCACAAATGCAGATTCAGTCAAAGGCCGACAAGTAAGAAAAAGATTAAGATTAAAACATCAATTTTGGTAAGTTTTTAGAAATGGCAAAAAAATGCCCGGTGGAGGGCTACCGGGCGTGGGAAAGATTCACTATGGGGGGTAAGCATAATGAATCCGTGGTGCAAATCTAAAGGACATTTTTTTAAAAAGCAAGTCTTTTTTTATAAATTTTAAAAAAATATTTAATTCATAAAAAAATATTATGATCTAAGATATAATTTTAAAATCAGAAGAAATTGTTTCGATATTTACACAGAACAATTAGAAAGATTTCTTAAGTTTTAGATCGGATACCTGATCTTTTGATTGTGTGAAGTATCTTTGAAAAAATTAAATTATTGTTATCGTATTATCAGATAAGTTTTTTATGTCAAAACAATTCGAGTGTTTTCCTTTTTACTTACGACTTTTTACTTGCTCCGCCTTCGGCGGATTGGTGCGCTATGCTATTTAGTGAAGAAAATTACCGTTTTATGTACGCCGCTCTGCAAGAAGCTGAACTAGCTTTTGATGAAAAGGAAATTCCTGTTGGCGCAGTAATTGTTAAAGAGGGGAGAATTGTAGGCAGGGGACATAATCAAACGGAAAGATTAAAAGACCCGACCGCGCATGCCGAAATGATTGCCATTACCGCCGCTGCTAATACCTTGCAAGCAGAACGCTTAACGGGATGCGATTTGTATGTAACATTGGAACCTTGCGTAATGTGCACAGGCGCTGCACTTCTTGCACGAGTTTCTAATATCTATTTTGCCGCATTTGATGTTAAGTTCGGCGCTTGCGGATCTATTTACAATTTCCCGGAAGAAGGGAAGTATAATCACTCAATCAAAGTTTATTCCGGTTTAATGGAAAAAGAATCTCAAACTCTGCTGCAAAACTTTTTTAAGGAAGTAAGAGCTACAAAGAAATAAAATATTATTTCTATTACTTTTTACTTCCGAGCATGCAACTGCGAATCCGGATTCAGATTAGGAGCCTCAATATCTTTAAAATAATTTACCGTTCCTACTTTCAATTCAACTGTCGAAGCATCATCGCAGACGATCATTCCTTTCGGATGAAGCTGTAGTGCTGAGACTGTCCACATATGGTTTACACCTTCTTCAACAACTTTTGCAAGAGCGCGGGCTTTTGCATGTCCGCTAATAATAAGTAAAACTTCTTTTGCATCGAGAACCGTTTTTACACCCACGGTTAAAGCTGTTTTAGGAACTTTATTTACATCGTTATCAAAAAATCTTGAGTTGGCAATAATAGTATCCAGCGTAAGGGTTTTTACTCTTGTTAAAGAACCGAGCGAAGAACCGGGTTCATTAAAAGCAATATGTCCGTCGGGACCAATTCCTCCGATGAACAAATTGATTCCACCGCTTTTTGCAATTTTTCTTTCGTAAGCAAGACATTCTTTTTCTAAATCTTTTGCATTTCCGTTTAATATGTTGATATACTTTTTATCAATATCAATATGATTAAAAAAGTTATGATACATAAAGTAGTGATAACTTTGCGGATGATTCTCCGCCAAGCCTACGTACTCATCCATATTAAAAGTAGTAACATATTGAAATGAAACGACTCCTTTCTTGTTCAACTTTATAAGTTCTTTGTAAAGACCAAGCGGGGAAGAACCTGTGGGAAGACCGAGTACAAAACGTTTTTTTGCCGTTGGTTGAAACTCAATTATTTTTGCAGCAACGTAATTTGCAGCCCACTTTGATGCGGTCTCATACGATGGTTGAATGATAAGTCTCATTGTGAATCTCCTTTATAAATTAATTCATTGTGCACAGATTTAAATATTTCTTAATCGTAATCATAATCGTAATCAATTTTCAAAAATCGGGAAATTTCTTTTTAACTTCTCAAATCTAAAATCGTTAATCCTTGCCTGCCCCGCCACAGGCGGCGGTTCTTGAATCATTTAAAACAAAAATATTCATGCCAACGACGCTACGCATAAGTTAAACTAATTTTCATCAATAACCATCTCGCAGCCTTGCGGAATTTCCGGTTTTACTAATAATGTATCTTCGCGTAACAAAGAAACCATTCCCACTTCCATTCCTTTTCTTTTTACTACAAATTTTTTCAAAGTATAGGAAACGGGGGCTGTTCCGGCAGTTTTTGCTTTACTATAAAATGCGGCTAACTGTGCAACTTTTTTAAGAACCGGTTTAGGTACAGCTTCTTTTGTGTTTTCAACCCGTAGCACAACATGCGAACCGGAAACACTTCTTGCATGAAACCAAAAATCATTTTGTTTGGCAAACTTTGTTGTAAGGAGGTCATTGTTTTTGCTATCCTTCCCGACAAAAACTTTCCAAGTTCCATCAATAAGAAATTGCTTGAAATTTATTTTTGGTGTGTCACTTTTTAGAACTTCATTTTTCAAAGGAAAAGCCTTCGTAAATATTTTTAACTCACTAAGAGAAGAAATTGCTGATAATTGTTTCTTTTGTTCAGTTGCAACTTCCAATCTTTTCGATAATTGTAATATCTCAGTTTTTGCGCGAATGAAAAAATATTTTTCCGATTTCGCTTTACTAAAATAATAATTTACATTCTCATTCGCAGAAAGATTTTCTTTTAAAATGATTTTTTCAACTATTCCTTCGTGATAGATATTTTCAACTTCAAGTCCATTCATTCCTTTGGAAATATTTGGAAGACTGATGAGCAGTAAATTTGCATACTCAACATAAGTGTATTCCTTAGAACCTTCATCCATCTTCTTTTTGATCGCCTCAAGTTTTGCAGAAGTATAATTGAACTCTTTCTCCAAAAACTTTTCCGCTTGTTTATAAAGTGATTGAAACAAATGGGATTGCATTTGCACGAGGAGAAATTCATGGATCGCTTCTCTGCAATTATCAAATAATTTATCGTGCTGTAAATCATTTGCAGTTAAAAATGATTCCGGTAAAAGAGAATACTCTTTTGTTTTTCGGTTAAGGAATAATCCTAAGCCTTTATTATCAATCTCAAAAAGAATATCAGCAATAATTTCGTTGAAAGATTTTTGCTCTTGCTCAATTCTTAGAAGGATTTCGGCAATTAATTTCTTGCCGAAGGCAGGATAACGATTTTTAAAATCTTTGAGACCTGCAGTTGGACTTAATTCACTTGAAAAAGAAAATGAATCTGCAAATTCAGTTTCATTTAATTCACCCTTAATTTTACTAAAAATGATTTCATTCGTAAAGTCTTTAAATACTTCTGTTCCCCCATTATTCGAAACGAGAAGCACATTTGAATTATTTCCACGAAAGAGGAGATAGAGGGAAAATGTATCGAACACGAGTTTTATTATGCGTTCAAATTTTGCTATTTGTATGGCGCGCAATGCTTCATTGTAATATTCTTCAAAGAAGGAACGGGTATTTTTTTTCGCTCTATGGAAAGAATCTCTCATTTGCAGGTAGGGAAGTTGAGTTCCTGTATTGAATTCTAAGAATAATTCTTCATTGTTTTTAGAAAAAGAAAGAAGCAGTTTATTCTTCTCCTGGGAAAAAGCATTTATTAAACGGCAGCCGGATAATTCAATCCGTAATTCTTTCACAAAACGCGTTAATAAAAAATAATTATTTATCATTCAGATCAAACAATCTTTAATACTCCTTTTGTCCCGATCCAGATAACTATCGGGACGGGAAATTTCTTTATCTTACACAAAAATAATTAAAAACTTTTACTTAAGATAAATAATAAGAAGAAGGAGCAACTTTCTTGAATATTTCTGAAAGCCTGCAAAAGGTAAAATCCGGATTTCAGCCATCCTTTTGGGTCGCTAATTTTATGGAATTGTTTGAACGTTTAGCCTATTACGGGCAGGCAACTATTTTAAGTTTGTTCCTCCGCGATCATTTAAAATTTAGCGAAGTTGAAGCAGGGCAGCTTTCATCAATTTTCGGTGGATTAATTTATCTTCTTCCGGTTTTTGCCGGCGCATTGGCAGACAAATTCGGATTTAAAAAAGCATTTTCCTTTGCATTTTTTGTTTTAGCGATAGGTTATTTTCTTATCGGCTCAACCGGGATGGAAATGTTTTCATCTTTCTATCCAAAAGAAAATCTGTATTGGCTGTTGACTGTAATTTTAATATTTACTGCAATCGGCGGTTCGTTTATTAAACCAAGCGTGCTTGGAACAGTTGCATTAACTTCCACTTCGGAAACAAAATCACTTGGATATGCAATTTATTATTGGCTTGTAAATATTGGCGCTGCGCTTGGTCCGCTGTTAGCATTTTTTGTAAGAGATTTAATCGGAATTCAATTTGTTTATCTGGTTTCTGCTTTTAGCTGCGCGTTGATGTTTTTTGCCACGTTAATTTTTTATAAAGAACCTGAAGCGAATCTTATAAAAAAAAGCGATGGATTGCTCATCGTTTTTAGAAATTTATTTGTTGTTTTAAAGAATTTTAAGTTCATGATTTTTCTTCTCATCTTTTCATTGTACTGGTTAGTCTTTTGGCAGGAATTTATTGTTCTCCCGTTTTATGTAGCGGATTATATTTCCAAAGATGCTCCGATTGAAATTATTATCTCTATTGGAGCCTGGACGATTATTCTTTTTCAAATTCCGGTGAATCGTTTGACGAAACATATCCCTACAAGACAAGCAATCGTTTTTGGTTTTGCTTTAGCCGCATTAAGTTGGTTATTTCTGTATCTCGCTCTTCCTTTGGCATTAGGTCATGTTGTTTCGTTAGGTTTCTTAGGAAGTTATGATCTTGCTATTCCGGTTTTGGCGATTGGTATCTTTATTTTTTCAATCGGTGAACAAACTCAAGCTCCAAGATTTTACGAATATATTGCCGATTTAGCTCCGCAAGGACAAGCCGCTTTGTTCCAAGGATATGCTTTTCTCCCTATTGCAATTGCGTGGGGATTCGGTGGTACGATCGGTGGATTGCTTTATCATAATTTTGCCACAAAGGCAAATAATCCCGGACTGATTTTCCTTTCTATTTTCGGAATTGGTGTTATTGCAACCATTTTGATGGTGATTTATAATTTTATTTATAGAAAATCACCAAAAGTGTGATCTTCTTTTGTAAGACTTTTTATGAATTGATATATTTGCAGTGATGAATAAATTATTACAAAATCCCAAAGTGAAAAAGCTCCTTTATTTTTTAGGCGGACTTTCTATTCTCTTTCTTCTCTTTAATTACTTGCTCATGCCCTGGTTCGTCTATTCAGCAGAAGTTCAGGTTCCTAAAGTTGTAAATTTACAACAGGAAGAGGCAATACGAGTTTTGGATGAAGCAGGTTTGGATGCAATTATCGGCGATACAACTTTTATCGAAACCGGTTTCGCAAAAAATGCAATTATACTTCAGAAACCACATGCAGGAGAATTTGTTAAAAAAGGAAGAAGAATATTTTTAGTTTTAAGCGGTGGTGAACCAACCACGGTTGTCCCTTCAATACAAGGAAAATCAATTACTAATGCCCGCTTCGCATTAGAAAGGGTGGGCTTAAAGATTGGAGAAATTATGGAAGTATCTTCCGATAATCCGAAAGATATTATTATTGCCCAGCAGTTCATAGCCGGAGTAAAACTTAAAAAAGGGACTTTCATCAATGTAAGTGTAAGTACAGGGCAGGTGGAAGGTGAAATTGAAATTCCGAATCTTATAGGAAAATCATTGACTGAAGCGGAAAGAATCTTGAATGAAAGTTTTCTAAAAGTTGGTAAGATAAATTATCAACCTTCATTTGATCTGCTTCCAAACACCGTAAAAGATCAATATCCAAGTCCGGGCAGCTGGTTAAATCAAGGCGATGCTGTTGACTTATTCATTACAAAAAATGTTGAAACAAAAGAAGAAATAACAACGAGGGAAGAATGAACTTATTAGCTCCATCAATTTTATCGGCAGATTTTTCAAATCTTTCTCAGCAAATCCGCATGGTTGAAATCGGCGGTGCAGACTTAATCCATTGTGATGTAATGGATGGGCGGTTTGTGCCGAATTTGACAATTGGACCTCTGATTGTTGAAGCCGCTAAACGCTGTACAAAACTTCCACTTGATGTTCATTTGATGATCGTTTCACCCGATGCATTGATCCCGGAATTTGCAAAAGCAGGCGCAGCTTATATTACTGTGCATCAGGAAGCTGTTCCGCATTTACATCGAACGATTCAATTAATTAAATCTTTGAACTGTAAAGCAGGTATAGCAATAAACCCGGCAACTCCAGTAACTACTCTGCTAAATATTTTGGAAGACATTGACTTGGTTTTAGTAATGTCCGTAAATCCCGGTTTTGGTGGTCAGCAGTTTATCTCTGCTTCATTAAGTAAAATTGAAGAATTGAAAAATCTTCGCGAGAAGTTTAATTTTACGTATCAAATCGAAATTGACGGCGGTGTAAATAAAAACACCGTAAAAAAAATTAAAGAAGCCGGATGCGATATTTTTGTTGCCGGTTCTTCGATCTTTCATGCTGAAAATATTACAGCAGCAACAGCAGAATTGAAAAATTCAATTCGATAAATTTATTTGAGGAAAAAATGAGTTATGCATTAGTTGGCGGAAAAATTGTTACCCCTTTCCGCGTGGTACAAAATGGAGCTATTGTTTTTGAAGATGGAGTGATTTTCGAATTAGGAAAAGCTGCTGACGTAAAAATTCCCGATAACTGTGAAGTTATTGATATTAGCGGTCATACTATCACTCCAGGATTTGTGGATTTGCTCGTTCATGGTGGCGGTGGATTTGGTTTCGCTGACGCAAATGATGAAAGTATAAAAAAAGTTAGTGATTATTTTTTAAGGAACGGTTCTACAACAATTCTTGCTTCTCTATTCGCAAAACCATATCAACAGTTACTTGATGATTTGAATAGAGTTGCAGTTTATATTGAAGATCATCCTGAGTCTAACATTTATGGCATCCACATGGAAGGACCATATCTGAATAAAGGATTAAAGGGGGCTATGAATGAAAGTTATTTGTGGGAACCTACAGTAGCCTCGTGGGAAGCTATTTGGGAAGCGTCTAAAGGCTTTCTAAAAATTATGACTATCGCTCCGGAATTACCAGGCTCAATTCAAGTTATGCGTGCTGCTGCAAAAAGAGGTGTAGTTCTTTCAATCGGACATTCTATGGCAACCTATGATGAAATTGAATTAGCAATTGATAACGGTGCAGCGCACGTAACCCATATTTTTAATGCGATGAAACCTTTTCACCACAGAGATGGCGGAGTAATCCTTGGAGCTTTATTACGGAATGAATTAAAAATAGAATTGATCGCGGATAAACTTCACGTACATCCCGCGGTTATGGAATTACTTCTAAAATTAAAAGGCGCGAGCGGAATAATTCTCATTACCGATTCTATTCGTGCGGGTGGAATGCACGAAGGTGAATACGAATTTGCCGATCAAAAAATATATATGAAAGATCAAAAAGCTTTTCTACCGGATGGGACTCTTGCCGGAAGTACCTTAACCTTAAATAAAGCGATTAAAAATTTAGTTGAAACTGCTAATACAAAATTGACCGATGCTGTTCGAATGGCTTCGTTAAACGGGGCTAAAGTTCTCAACATCGAAAATAGAAAGGGAATATTAGCGGTTGGTAAAGATGCCGATATGGTTGTTATGAATGATCAATATGACGTTGTAATGACAGTTCTTAATGGAAGGATTGTATATCAGAAAAAACTTGCTGAATAAATTGTCATCTAAGATAGATTTCGAAAGCATTAATGAATGTTTTGGATTATATTTTAGCAAACAGTTAATGAATTGACATCCAAAAAAATCTTCATGCAATCATGCAATCATGCTACAGTTTTAATCGACAATATATTTCATTTGGTAAAATATAGATTATTCATGAATTAAAATATAATTAGAAGGTTCGTTGAAAAAGTACAAGTTTGGAAATATAGTCCTCGATTTTTCAAAACCCATTTTTATGGGAATTGTTAATGTTACAACTGATTCTTTTTCCGATGGCGGAAAATATTTGGATACTAAAAAAGCAGTTAAGCAAGGACTACTTTTAGCTTCGCAAGGTGCAGATATTATTGATATCGGCGGAGAATCTACTCGTCCCGGTTCTGATTTTATTTCCGCCGGTGAAGAATTATCACGAACGATCCCGGTTATTAAATCTCTTTTAAAGAAGAATAGTGAACTGCTTATCTCAATTGATACAACAAAGAGCGAAGTAGCCGAAGAAGCTCTTAAAGCTGGCGCAGTTATAATTAATGACATTAGCGGCGGCACTTTTGATGAACGAATCTTTAAAGTTGCCGCAAGTTTTAACGCCGGATTTGTTATCATGCACATAAAGGGAAATCCTAAAACGATGCAGAAGAATCCAACTTATAAAAATCTTATTAAAGAGATTTATACATTTTTGGAACAACAAATTGCAGTTGCAAAAAAATATAAAGTCAAAAAAATTATTATTGATCCGGGAATTGGATTTGGCAAAACAGTTAAACATAATTTTAAGATTCTCGATCACATAAATGATTTTAAGCTTCTTGGTTATCCGGTACTCATAGGGCTTTCGCGAAAAACGTTTATAGGTAAAACATTGAACTTAGATCTTAACGAAAGAGACATTCCAACTGCCATTTTGGAATCAATTGCGCTTCATAACGGTGCTTCAATGATTCGTACGCACAACATGGAACTCGGTTTGATGGCTAAACAACTAATTACGGCATTACGCTAATGTTTGAGATTTTCAAAATAGGATTTATCTCGGTTTCATTCCTCGATATTATAGACGTAGCGATTGTTGGGATCATCATTTATAAACTCTATACCGTATTGAGGGGGACAATTGCCTCTCAAATATTTGTGGGATTAATGCTTGTATTTTTACTCTCATTTCTTTCGCAGATATTAAACTTGCGTGCGGTTAATTGGCTGTTAAAATTTATCACTGAAATATGGATCATTGCTTTTATTATTTTATTTCAACCTGAAATAAGAAGAATATTAATGTTGTTGGCAAGAAGTCCTATTTTTCGATTTGGTCAAAAAGGAGAGACACAGGAAGTAGCAACCATTATTGCAGAAGCAGCTTATGAACTCTCCCAATTTCAACATGGCGCATTAATGGTAATTGTAAAATCGAAAGGAATTAGAGGAATTTCCGAAACAGGAGATTTATTAAATGCGATATTATCAAAAGACCTTTTGCGTTCAATCTTTTTCCCAAGAACTCCACTGCATGATGGAGCTGTAATTATTCAAGGAAATATTATAGAAGCTGCACGCTGTACACTTCCGCTTACTGCTACCACAACGCAAAATGGAGAATCGTTAGGAATGCGGCACAGAGCAGGATTGGGTATTTCCGAGCAAGCCGATGTTATTTGTGTAATTGTTTCAGAAGAAACCGGCAGTATTTCTATCGCTGAAAACGGTATTTTAACGAGAGGAATTGCGAAAGAAGTGTTACGTCAAAAATTAATGTATGCTTCTCCGAGTATAAATAAATTAAAATCTTTATTTGGAAAATTTATCAATAGATAATTTGTTAGTCACCGCGGTTATTCCATTTTATAATCCGGAAAGTAAATTTAAAAAAGTAATCGAAGATACTTTACCATTTGTAGATTATCTCGTGCTTGTAAATGACGGCTCAACACAAAACGTAAATCATCTTATTGCAACCGATGCTAAAATTTCTCTTATAACAATTGAAAATAATTCCGGTAAAGGCGCTGCATTAAAAAAAGGTTTCCGTAAAGCATTAGCCCTTGGGAGCAAATATATTATCACTTTGGATTCTGATTATCAACATGAACCGAAATTTATTCCCGGCTTTATTGAAGCTTTAAAAACATCCGGTTTTATTATAGGAAAAAGAAATATCTCTTTTTCCCAAATGCCCTTTATGCGTGTTTTAAGTAATACGCTAACATCGAAAGTTCTTTCAATTAAAACAAAACAAAAAATATTTGATAGTCAATCAGGATTCCGCGGATTTAATGCTTCAATTATTCAATCAATTCTTCCGGAAACAAATGGATTTGAAGCGGAAAGTGAAATGATCTTGCGGGCTGCAAATAAAGGAATTCATATTTCATTTATTGATATTTCAACTAAATATGATAATCAGAAAAGTTCCATCAAGGCTTTAAAAGTAATTATCAATTTTCTAAAAGTTATTATGAAATATTAAAAAGGAGCGAAGTGATGAAACTAAAATATTTATCTCATTCAGGTTTTCAAATTACAACCGAAGAAGAACACCGTATTCTTATCGACCCTTTTTTAGATGGAAATCCAAATGCACCGGTAACTTCTGATGAAATATTATTTACCGATTTCATCGTTCTTACCCATGCCCATGGCGATCATCTTGGTGATGCAAAAAAAATTGCCAGAATATTCAATTCTCAAATAATTTCCGTTAATGAATTGGGAGTAATTTTAGAAAAACAAGGTTTTAACACTCACAAAATGCATATCGGAGGAAGTCATTCTTTTCCTTTCGGAAAAGTGAAATTTACGATTGCGCATCATGGGTCATCTACTGACGAGATGCAATATGCAGGTGAACCGGCAGGTGTTTTATTGTTTATTGAAAATAAAATTATCTATCATACCGGCGATACCGGTTTGTTTTTAGATATGAAGTTAATCGGCGAAATAAATAAAATAGATTATATGCTTTTGCCGATCGGTGATAATTTTACAATGGGAATTGATGATGCCGTTAGAGCAGTTGGATTTGTCAACCCAACCATTGCAATTCCAATGCATTATAATACTTTCCCAATTATTGCCGCGAATCCGTACGAATTTAAAAACAAAGTTGAGCAAATAGGGAAGCAATGCAGAGTTTTGGAATTTGGTGAGGAAATCTCAATTAATTAAAATAAAAAGATTTCCTATATCATCTCTTTTTATGTAACTTTGAAAGTAAAAGTAGTTTTTTCAGAAGGACAAATACAAGAAATAATGGGCAAAATAATAACCGTTGCAAATCAAAAAGGTGGAGTTGGAAAAACAACTACAGCGATAAATATTTCTGCATCTTTAGCAGCAGCAGAAAAACAAATTCTTCTTGTTGATATTGACCCGCAGGCAAATTCCTCATCCGGATTAAGTATTACAAGTCATACTCCATCAATTTATGAAGTACTAATTGGAAGTAAACCAATAAGAGAAGTAATAATTCCAAGCTTTATGCCTTTTTTGAATATCCTTCCTTCAAATATCAATCTTGTCGGTGCAGAAATTGAAATGGTTGATATGGAAAACAGAGAAAAATTGTTAAAGGAAAGATTAGCAGAAATCTCAAACGAATATGATTATATTATTATTGATTGCCCTCCATCGCTCGGTCTTTTAACGTTGAATGCTTTGTCTGCATCAAATTCAGTTCTCATTCCTGTTCAATGCGAATATTTTGCTCTGGAAGGATTAGGACAATTATTAAATACGATAAACATTGTAAAGCAAAATTTCAATCCGAAATTATCAATTGAAGGAGTGCTTTTAACCATGTTCGATATACGCCTGCGGCTTTCTCAACAAGTTGCTGAAGAAGTAAGAAAATATTTTGGTGAAAAAGTGTTTAAGACGATTATTCACAGAAACGTTAGATTATCGGAAGCTCCGAGTTATGGGAAACCAATCCTTCTTTACGATGCGGTCTCTAGCGGAGCAAAAAATTATATTGCTTTGGCTTCGGAATTATTAGAACGGAACGGACAATTAAAAAAAGTTGCACCCTATGAATAAAATGAGAACTGGATTAGGCAGGGGATTAGATGCTTTGTTAAAACCATCAACGCATGTTTTAACACAACCTGAAAGTATAAGGAACGATAATGTTAAAAATGAATCCCTATTAAGAATAAAAATTGAGGATATTTTCCCGAATCCATTTCAACCAAGAATGCACTTTGATCAGGGCGCATTGGATGAACTTAAAGCATCGATTTTTACTAATGGATTAATTCAACCGATAACCGTAAGACAATTTGGGGAAGGGAAATTTCAAGTAGTTTCCGGTGAACGACGGTTAAGGGCTTGCAAGGAAATCGGATTACTTGATATTCCTGCCTACATAATTGAGGTTCTTTCCGATGATATTATGCTTTCAATGGCAATTATTGAAAATATTCAGCGGGAAAAATTAAATCCTATTGAAGTTGGATTAGCTTTTAGGCGGCTAATGGAAGAATGTAGTTTAACGCAGGAACAAATTGCCGAAAGGGTAGGGAAGGACAGAACTACCATCGCTAACTCTATACGGTTGTTAAAATTACCCCAAGAAATTCAGGATGCTCTCATCAATGATGATATTACGATGGGACATGCAAGAGCGCTGATCAATTTACCTTCGCATGCCATGCAGCTTGATGCTCTTAAAAGAATAAAAGAAAATAGTCTCTCAGTACGTAAAGTTGAGTCATTAGTAAAAAAAATGCTTACGGAAACTCCGCAAGGGAAAAGATCATTTTTAATTAAAACTCCGGGTGACATCAGTTCTTCAGCTTCCTTACTAGCTCTTGAGGATAAACTGAGAAAAATATTTGGGACAAAGGTTATCTGCAAAGTAAAACAAGATGGAACCGGAGATGTAACAATAGAGTTTTACTCCTCCGATGAGTTAGAAAGATTAATAGATTTATTTGACCTCATTGAAAAAAATTATCATTAAAATATTTCTCATCATTTCTTTATTTCCGCTTCTGGCATCTGCTCAAGATAGTGTTTCTGTCGCGGATTCTAATGAAGTAGATACAACTTTTGTTATGCAAAAATCTGCATGGGGAGCTGTTTTACGCAGTGCGATTATCCCTGGCTGGGGGCAAGTTTATAATGAATCATACTGGAAAGTGCCGGTAGTTTGGGGTTTTAGTGGATGGTTCATTTACAATTATATTTGGAACAATAAAAATTATAAGAATTACCAACAATTATATCTTAAAACTCAAATTCCTAATGATAAAAATATAAGGGAATTTTACAAAGACCAACGTGATCTGTTCGCGATGTATTTTGTTTTTACTTACCTTGCAAATTTAGTTGATGCATACGTTGATGCGCATCTGTTCGACTTTTCAGTAACTGAGGATTTTTACCGGCATAAACCGATGTTAAACTTCAAAGTAAATTTTTAATTGATGTCAGAATATTTAATAACTTGTCCAAGTTGCAGTGGAAAGAATCCGCTATTCAGGAGTGTTTGTAGTAAGTGCGGCACAATTATTAGAGACAGAGTCCCGAGTATTGATTTCTGGAAAATTCTCAGTCACTTAATTGAAAATCCCCAAAACGCATTTATCGAGATCATTCAAGCCGAACAGAAAAATTTTGCAACCTTTGTTTTAATTGCTTCTTTATTTAAGATTTATATTCTCTCCACAATTATTGCTGGTGTTACTTCCTCTGGAAGGTTTTCACTTTTCATTTTTTTTATACTTTCGTCTGCTTCGATACTCGTTATTATCTTGACGGGATTTATTATTAAGATCATGGTTAACAAACAATTGGTAGAATTTCGAATAAAAGATTATTACGCTGGTATTTCTTTTTCATTTATGCCACAATTAATAGGTTTGTTTATCGTGTTTGTGATGGAGTTCATTGTTTTTGGGGAGCAGCTTTTTACTTTTAATCCTTCACCCTTTTTAATAAAAAAGAATTTTGCCTATCTCTTTTTAATGCTGGAATTTGGAATTATCGTTTGGAATATTAATCTTACCTCCAAATTATTTTACATCTATTTTGGAAAAATATTCATTGTACATTTCTATTCTCTAATTGTCTTGGGATTAATTTATTTAACGATGAACATTTTCTTGTAGATAACTCCGTGCCTTATCCCCTTAGTACTTATCAATACATTAGATAAAGAAAAGTAACTCATTATAGAGAGTAATATTTTCCCACCGACATAAATGATATCCTCTCGTTTGGAGATAACCTCTCCGTAAGTTTTCCTAATAGTCTCAATTGATGAATCTCCAAGAAATTTTGTAATGCGAGCAATTTCTGATTTAGAGAGAAAAGTATTATCAATTTTCGTTGGATCAAAGATTTTTAGATTGTTGCTTATTGCTGAGAACGTTGTTGGTGTCCCTGATATCCCGATAATTGATTTAGGAGCATGATGCTTCAAATTTAATGGGCTAAAATCATTTTCAATTTTAAGCTTTAAACTTGCTTTTTCTTTTTCAGAGATTGGGTATCCTGAGATAAAATTATCTTTTATAGTTACCACACCAATTGGAATGCTTTTTCTATCTAAAATAATATCATTTTGGCTGATGATTATCTCTGTGCTACCTCCGCCAATGTCAACAATTGCCAAGGTTTCCTCAATATTAATTGATGACCGAACGCCGTAGAAGGCATATTCAGCTTCAGACTCTGGCGAGATAATTTTAAGTTCAAGTGATGTTTTATTATAAATCCTTTGCTGGATCTCTAAATTGTTCAATGCGTATCGCAGTGCATGTGTCCCGATTACAAAACATTCGGAGCAATTATATTTATTGATAATTGTTTTGTATTCAAGTAAAATAATTTCGAGTTCGTCAATTTTTCCATCTGAAATTTTACCGGTTTTATATAAATCTTTTCCTATTCTCGGCATTCTAATTTCTTCGTGAATAGGAAAGATTGATTTATTCTCCACATCAATCTTCGCAATAAGTAATAAAATTGTATTTGTCCCAATATCAATTGAAGCAATATTCATTTTTTTTCCATATTTTAAGCATCAAAATTATTAAAAATCCTTATGCAAAAAGTATCAAAAATATTTCAATATCTAAGTGTCGTCTTCGGAGCAATTTGGTTTGGGGCTTATTTCTCAAGGATTATTTTAACATTTTATTTATTTCAGGGAAATCATTTTGAATTAAAACCGTTCATTTCAGACACTTTTCTTCATGCAATATTTTATATTCTTAATCCGTTACTTGTCATAACTTCAATAACTTATCCTCTTTTTTTTCTCAGTTTAATTCTTTTTGTGTTAAGTTCGCGTATTAAATTAAAACAAAACGGCTGGCTCTTTATCATCTTAATCTTAGTAATTACTTTGGCGCCATTTGAGATTTATCTAATAAATTTGGATAATAAAATTTTAACATCGGTATTTTATTCCGCATTTGATCCTCATTACATATTAGAGATGACAGTTAAACGGTTTAAAATTCTTGGGAGTTTTCCATTAATTCATTTGTTCTCTTTTTTTGCAATTATCTATCTTTCAGTCTTTCAACCATTTAAGAAAAATGAAAATTAAAGAGAAAGAATTTGAAGATGTTATTGAAGAACTAAAAGCGCTTGCAGTTCAATTGGGAGCGACTGTTCGCTTTGAAAAAGGAGATTTTAAAGGCGGCTATTGTCTATTAAAAGATAGCAAGATTATTATTATTAATAAATTAGCAAATACGCAAAGGAAGGCGATAATATTATCTGAAGCTTTAAAGGAATTAGGTGTGGAAAACATTTATCTTACTCCTAAAATCAGAGAAATAATCAATCAGATGAATGAAGAAAAATGAAAATAATAGTTATTAACGGACCAAATCTTAATTTATTAGGAAAACGTGACCCGGAGAAATACGGTGTGAATACATTGCAAAGCATTGAATCGCTTTTAAAAAAATCATTTTCTGAAGTTTCTTTTTCATTTTATCAATCTAATATTGAGGGTGAAATAGTTTCAAAAATCCAAAATACCGATAAAGATTTTGACGGTTTAATTATTAATCCCGGCGGATATGCACATACTTCAGTAGCAATCCACGATGCTTTAAAAGAATGTAAGATCCCAAAAGTTGAAGTTCATTTATCGCATTTGGCACAAAGGGAAGAATTCAGACAAGTGATGATAACAGCCAAAGCCGTAAATGGTTATATCTCAGGGTTCAAAGAAATAAGTTATCTTGCAGCGGTGTATGTGTTACAAAAAATATTCATGGTTAAAGAGTAATTCTGCGAATAAACATAATAGTTATAAATTTAACTTAAAATTGAAAGAAATGAGGATTTTCTTAAAGTATTTTACTAAATGAGCAATAATATATTGGTAATTAATCACTAATTAATTATTTTTAGTACAAACTTTAAGTGATGCTTATGAAAGATTTTAACCTTAAGAAGCTTTATTATTCAATAAGTGAAGTGAGCAAAATTACTGAAGTAGAACAATATGTACTTCGTTATTGGGAAACTGAATTTGAACAATTAAAGCCGCAAAAAAATCGCGCCGGAAATCGTGTTTTTACTAATAAAGATATTCAATTAATCCTTCAAATAAAATCTTTGCTAAGAGAAAAAAGATACACTATTGAAGGAGCTAAGAATATTCTTTCAAATTTGGTAAATGAAAAAGAAACACACTCTGTTAAAGTTGTTCCGGAAGTGAAGAAAGTTGTTGAAACTGCTCCGCTTAAGATTAACCCAAATGAGTTAAGGGAAATATCGGTTTCAGAATTGTTAGAGATTAAATCTTCTCTTGAAAGAATCGTTCAACTTTTATAACGGAACGTAGCGCAGCCCGGTAGCGCACTACCTTGGGGTGGTAGGGGTCGCAGGTTCAAATCCTGTCGTTCCGACTCTAAAGGTACAAAGTTTTTTGTACCTTTTTATTTTTAAATCCTATTATTTTACAACTCATTATTTAATTTATTTTATTTTTTTTAATTGGTATCAATGCTAAATGGATAAACCAAAAAGTTTTTGCGGAATATTTGGAATTTGGGGAAATGAAAATGCTTCTCTCATCACTTACTACGGCTTACATGCACTTCAGCATAGAGGGCAAGAAGCTACAGGAATACTTGTTCGTAAAATAAACGGAAACAATAAAATTGTTTTTAATATTGTGAAAGGGGAAGGATTAGTCTCTGAAGTTTATTCTGATGATAGCCTATGGAGCAACATTCTTTTAGGAACCGCCGCGATAGGTCATAACCGTTATTCCACAACCGGTGCTTCAGGTTCACGGAAAAACATTCAGCCGTTTGTGGTAAATTATCGTGACGGTAATTTAGCTGTTGCTCATAATGGAAATCTTACCAACGCGGCGCAAATTAGGAATAATTTAATTCATGAAGGGGCTATATTTCAAACTACAAGCGACACAGAAATAATTCTGCATCTCATCGCTCGAAGCCAGCTTGACAATCAAGTTGAACAGATTCTTGATTCTCTCAACAAAATTGAAGGTGCTTTTTGTTTAACTATTCTAACCGATAACGCTTTAATCGCTGCCAGGGATCCTTATGGTTTTCGCCCTTTAGCTCTTGGTAAAAAAGACGGATGTTTTGTTGTGGCTTCTGAAACCTGTGCATTTGATATTAATTTAGTCGAATATATTCGGGATGTTGAACCTGGAGAGGTAATTGTTATTGATGATGAAGTAAATAAAACTGGAATTATAAAATCTTATTTTTTAAATGAAAAAATAAAAGAAAAGAAATACTGCATCTTCGAGTATATTTATTTCTCAAGACCGGATTCAAAGATATTCGGGCATAATGTTGATAAAGTTAGAAGAAGATTAGGTAAAATATTAGCTAAAAATCACCCGGTAGTGGACAAAGACGGGGAGAAAGTAATTGTGATCAGTGTTCCAGATAGCTCAAACACTGCAGCAATCGGTTACCAAAATGAACTTGAAAAACTCAATATAAAATCGAAATTGGAAATTGGATTAATTCGAAGCCATTATATCGGAAGAACATTTATTCAACCCCATCAGCAAAAAAGAGAGATAGGGGTTCGAATAAAATTTAATACGGTTAAGGGTGTTATTGAAGGAAAAACCGTTGTACTTATAGATGATTCAATTGTTCGCGGTACTACATCCAAACTATTAGTTAACCTCATTAAAGAAGCCAATCCGAAAGAAATCCATTTAAGAATTTCTTCGCCTCCAATCCTTTATCCCTGCTTTTATGGAATGGATTTTCCATCTTCCGAAGAATTAATTGCTTTCAAAATGAAAAATAATATTGAGCAAATAAGGGAATATCTGGGAGTGGATAGCGTGGAATACATGTCAACTGAAGAGTTGTTAGAAGCGGTATATGAAGAAGATAAAAATAATTTTTGTACTGCTTGTTTCTCCGGCAATTATCCAACTTTAGTTGATACTTCCTTCAAAAAAGAAATGTATGAAAATAAATAACTTATTTTTTATCTTATTTGTATTTACTGCTTTTAAAATATTCTCTCAAGAAGTTTACTTTGTAAAGTTTACTGAAACTGCCGATTTGTTATCACTAAATATTTTTATTCAAGACTCTTATCTAAGCATTTATGGTAATAAAGTTTTTCCTTTAAATGAGATTTCAATTAATGAGTTTGCAAAAGGAAAAGCAAAAAAAATCCCCTCTTTAAAAAACATCATTAAGATTTCTTTCCCTTCAAATACAACTGATATTTTTTGGTCGAATTTCAAAAAGAAATACCCGGCAGTTGAATACATACAAAAGCAAACTATTTATAAAGTTGATTCTGTCCCAAATGATAGTTTGATAAGTCAACAATGGGCTTTACCAAAGATTGATGCCTTTAATGCATGGAATATCACTGAAGGAAGCGATTCAATAATCATCGGGGTAATTGATACCGGTATTGATTTTTTCCATCCAGATTTGATTGACAATATCTATATCAATAAAGGCGAAATCGGTTTTGATAATTTAGGCAATGATAAAAAATCCAACGGAATTGATGATGATGGAAATGGTTTTATTGATGATTATCAGGGATGGGATTTTACAGATAGAACCGGTTTTCCATTCGATTCCACTGGTGGAGATTATCTGAATTGGGATAATTACCCAATGGATGAAAACACTTTTTCTCACGGAACTTCTGTCGCTGGTATCATTGCCGCTTCAACAAATAATGGAAAGGGAATTGCAGGCGTTGCGCCAAAAGTTAAAGTGATGAACTTGCGTGCTTTCGATCCGGATGGTTATGGTGAAGAAGATGATGTTGCTGCTGCACTTTTATATGCTATAGCAAATGGTGTTAAAGTTATTAACATGAGTTTTGGAGACACTTCTTCATATTCTTACGTTTTACGGGATGTAATTCGTTATGCTTATTCCAATAACGTTGTAATGGTCGCCAGTTCAGGAAATGATCATGCAACAAGTCTTCATTATCCATCAAGTTATGATGAAGTAATCTCAGTCGGAAGTTCAACACAAGAAGATTTTGTTGCCTCTTATTCAAGTTATGGCTCTACTCTTGATTTAGTTGCACCTGGAGAAGATATAATGACTACTGCGCGAAAAAGTAGTTATGCATCTTTTGGTGGGACATCTGCCGCAGCGCCGTTTGTTTCCGCCGCGGCAGGATTAATCCTTTCGCAAAAAACTTTTTCAAATGAAGAAATAAAACAAATAATCAAATCAACTTGTGATGATATTAACACTTCCGGTTGGGATATTAAAAGCGGTGCAGGAAGATTAAATGTTTTTAAAGCTTTAATAACTTTAGCGCCTTCAATTGTAAAATTCGATTATCCGCAACAAGATTTTGCGACCGCTAAAGATTCCGTAAATATTTCTGTTACTGTTCTTTCTCCTTTTTTTGAAAATTTCGATTTAATGTTTGGTGTTGGTCTTAATCCCGATTCTTGGAGAACAATTTTAACCAATCAAAAAAATCAGATTTACAATCAAAAAGTCGGCAGTATTGATCTTCATTTAGAAAAAGATACGGTTTTTACTCTAAGAATTGTTTTGCATCAAACTAACGGATTGACCAAAGAAGAAAGAATCAACATTCGTAGAATTACAAAACTACCTCAAGGAGAATTAATTTCAATTTTTCCAGCGTATTACGGAGATAAACCAACCTTTGTTGCGGCGATCTACTCAACTACTCCGGCAATTACTAAAATGTATTACCGGAAATCAAACACAAATGATAGTTACAAATATATTTCTTTAGATGGCTTTGCAACGAACAATCTTTTCGTTAAACAATTGCATTATGGATTTATTCCAAAGGGAATTGTTGAGCCAAATTCAGACTATCAAATTTATTTTGAAGTTGAAAATCAACTTGGAAATTCGGTGAAACTGCTAAACAATGGGAATCCATTTTTGATGAAATCAAATGATTATTTTCATCTTCAAGGTTTTGAAGAAAGATCATATTCACTCCCTCCGGGTTCGATTTATGAATCTCCATTTATACTTGACAGCACAAATGCGAATTATCTTTTTTTAAGAGAAAACAGTAATGCGGAATATACTTCGCTTTATAAATATGAATCCGATAATTTTATTAAAATAGATTCTCTACCTCAACGAATTCCTAAAGTTGTTGGAGATTTTAATCGAAATGGAAAAGTTGATGTGCTGGCGCTATGGGCTCGTAACGGTTTTATAATGGAACAGAAAGAAAAGAATTCAACCAAGTTTGATGATAAACAATCGTTTGATAAATCTATGTTCTGGCCCATTTTTGCACAAGATGTTGACGGGGATTCCATCTACGAAATTGGAGCGTTAACAAGCGATTCCACAATATCAATTTATAAGGTTAATTACGATTTAAGTTTAACTCTATCACAAACCTTAAATAACTTTTCACCCTCATCCATTTACGGAAACGAAATAAATTCCCCTCATTGTGTAATTGCCGATTTAAACAAAAACGGAACATCCGAGCTTTGGTTTCTCGATAGGGAAGGGGATATTTTTAGTTATGAATTGAACTCAGCTAATAAGTTTGTCCCTTATCTTTCAGCTTCTACCGGCTTTGAATGCTCGTCTAATCAAATTACCGCAGGAGATTTTGATAATGACGGAGTAAAAGAACTGGCAGTATTGGTTCATTCAATTCCTGAGATTGATATTGCCAGTTTTCACATATTGGAGATTTTAAAGTTAGATAATTCAGTTGGGAATGATCCTAAATTAAGTATGATATTCTCGAATGCTTTTGTAGATCCGGCTGAAGAGTTTGGTTCTTCATTTCAGAAAAAACAAAGCGCGCTAAAATTTATTACTATTAATACTGAAGAAAAATTAGTTCTGTTTGCTTTCCCCTACAGTTATATTTTGTCAAATAACTCTATTAATTCAAGTACAGATTTTATTTATTTTGATGAAACCACAAATAGTAATTCTATTTTTACTGGTTATTTAAGCAGCAATTCATTGAACGATATCGCTTTCCCAAAAGCTGATAAAATAAAATTTCTGACGTTTTCTTTTTCATTGCAAAATATTCCAACGGATTTAATTGGATATACTTTAGATTCATCTTCCATCTATCTAAAATGGAGTGGTAGCAATAATTACACTGTCTATCGAGGAAATATACCAGACGTATCGACTTTCGTTCAGATTGGTTCTACAAACTCGAATCATTTTATCGATACAGCGGTATCTCTTAATAATAAATACTATTATGCAGTAAAAAATAACCCTCCTTTGCAGCAAAATTATTCTGCTATAGTGGAAGTTTATCATCACAATGCTGCAAAATTATTGGAGGCTAAGACTGTTTCTTCACTCTCCATTGAAATCAAATTTTCTGAAAAAATAAAAACGGTTGTGGAAAATTTGGAAGCATTTAGGTTGTTAAACTCAAATGGAAATAGTTATCCTCATTCGGCTTCTCCATCTTCAAGTTTCTCATATCTCATAACTTTTCCAAAAGAATTTGCGGAAGGGGAGAATGAGTTAGTAATAAAAGATTTATTTGATTTTTACAATTCACCTATAGAGATTGACACAGTTGGTTTTAATTATAATGTAATCCCAACGAAAAACAAATTTTATATAGCAAACCATACTATCTTATCTCCATATAAAATAAATCTGCAATTCAATTTGAAAGTTGATACACTATCCGTACTAAAAAGTTCAAACTATTTGGTTGAACCAGCAAATCCAATTACAAGTATATCATTAAGTGATGATAAAAGTGTTATCATTAATTTTAAGAATCGAATAGGTTCAATTGGGAAAGAATACAAATTAATTTGCATGAATATTTTCTCCGACAATTTAGAAGGTTCGTTACCTATTGAAGAAGGTGCGGGAAGCGAAGTAATCCTCTTGGCTAAAGCCGAAGGTCTGGAAAATGTATTCATATATCCGAGCCCGGCAAAAATATCCGGCGGCAATGTAACTTTTGCAAATCTTCCACAATATGCAGAAATATTAATCTATTCTTTGTCAGGTAATAAAATAAATCATATATTTGAAACCGATGGCAATGGGGGATTAAGCTGGGATTTCAGAGATTTAAATGGCAACACGGTTAATACCGGTGTCTATTTATTTATGATCAAACAATTAGATGGAAACAAAAATGAACTTGGTCGAAAACTTGGAAAGTTAGCCGTTATTAAATGAAAATTAACAAAAGTGATATAACAATTTCGAATGGATTAAGTATATTAAGACTTTTTCTGGCAATTCCATTTTGGTTTTTACTGAGTAATTTTCATGTTCAGGATGTTAGAATGATTTTAATTCTTTTGGGAGTAGTTGTTGTCTTTACTGATTGGGCTGATGGCTATTTTGCAAGAAAATTTAATCAAGTAACAGAATTAGGGAAAATAATAGACCCACTAGCCGATAAGATTTGTGCCGGAGTCTTGATTTATAAATTATATCTTATTGGAGAAATTACTCCGTTTCTTTTTTTCGTTTTAATTGGAAGAGACACATTAATATTTTTAGCTGGAGTCTTATTAGCAAAATACTTAGGTAAAGTCTTACCTTCCAACTATCTAGGGAAAGTGACTGTAACAATCATTGCTATTTTTATTTTCATGATCTGTTTTGCAGTTGATAAAAACAGTTTGCCTTATTTAGCTATTTATCACTTGATCGTCTTTCTTTCATTTATATCTTTAATAGCCTATGCTATTAGAGGAGTAGAGTTTATTAAAAAGAGAAAAAATGGGTATATTTAGAAATATTAATATCGATAAATTAACCACGGGATTATCAAAAACTCGATTGGCTATTTTTAATCGTATTTCGGAAACAATCACCGGAAAAGTAAAACTTGATGAATTTGTTTTCTCGGAACTTGAAGAAATTTTAATTAGTTCGGATATTGGTATTGATTTATCTTTAGACATCATAGAGGTAGTAAAAAAAAAATTAGTCACAGAGTCAAAACGAAATGAAGAGACCATTCATAATGTGATGAAAGAGGCTTTAATTGAAGTTCTAATCCATAATACTGTACAAGTAGATTATGAACCGGATTTTGAAAATTATAAACCATTTGTTATTCTTGTAGTAGGGGTTAATGGTGTGGGGAAGACAACAACAATTGGAAAAATGGCTCATAATTTTTACCAGTCAGGCCTAAAAGTTATCATTGGGGCAGCAGATACATTTAGAGCTGCAGCTAATGAACAATTAGAAGTTTGGGCAAAAAGAGCAAATGTAGGTATAGTTCAAAAGAAAAGTGGGTCAGATCCGTCTTCGGTTGTGTATGAAGCAGTGAAAAAAGCAATTGATGAGAAAATAGATGTAGTGTTAATTGATACCGCCGGGAGATTGCACACAAAGACAAATTTAATGGATGAATTATCAAAAATTAAGCGGGTAATTAAAAAACTTCTAGATTATGCGCCCAATGAGACATTCTTAGTGATTGATGGGAGCACAGGGCAAAATGCTATTCAACAGGCAAAATCATTTGCTAGCTCTGTCGAGCTTACAGGACTAATTATTACGAAATTAGACGGTACTGCAAAGGGGGGCATAGTTTTCCAAATAGCCAAAGAATTGCATTTAACGATACCTTATATTGGAGTCGGTGAGGGGATAAACGATTTGCAAAATTTTGACGTAAAACTCTTCGTAAATTCTTTAATTGGATCTAATTAGTTATTCATTTATAAATTGATAATAAAATCACCGAATGTTTTATGGAAAGTAAAAATTTTTTTATTGTTAATCCTTTAGCCGGTAAAGGAAGAGGGGGAAAATATATTCGCCAATTACAAAAAGTGCTTCAAAGTCTATCTATTCCTTTAACCAATATTTTGCTTACGGAATATCCGGGTCATGCCACCGAGCTCGTTAAGAGAATTGCTTCAGATGAAAATTCAATTTTTTGTGTCGGAGGCGATGGGACTGTTAACGAAATAATTAACGGGATCAAGCATGGATATAATTTACGGTTAGGAGTAATTCCTGTTGGTTCAGGAAATGATTTTGCTCGAACTATTGGAAATTTATCAAAAGATTTTTCTCTAGAAAAATATATTTTAAGTGAGGTTTCTAATAGATGTGATATTGGACATGTTGCAGTTTTTAAAAATAATGAACTTTTGTTTAGTAAAAAGTTTATTTCGAGCTTAGGAATTGGATTTGACGCTTTTGTATCTTCAAAAATAAAATTGATTAAAATATTAAATGGACTACTGCTCTATATATTTTCAGTGATTTTATCGCTTTTTGCTTATGAGGCTCCTAAAAGTTCTGTCAAAATTGAAGGAACTGACGTAGATTTCACGGATAAAGTGTTTTTATTTACTGTCGGAAACACAGAAACTGCCGGGGGTGGATTTAAATTAAATCCAGGAGCTAAAATAGATGACGGATATTTAAATGTCTGTATAGCAAGGGATATTTCAAAATTTACATTATTGAAAGTTTTACCCAAAGCTATTACTGGAGATCATATTTTTGACAAAAGAGTTTATTCATACAAATTCAAAACATTAAAGTATTCTACAGATGAAAAAGTATTTCTTCATTTAGATGGAGAAGTATTTGAGTTAATGGAAGGAAAGAAGGAGATTGTAATATCAATTGTGCCAAATTCACAAAGTATTATAATAAATGGGTAAATATGTTAGTTTACATAATATACATTATCATGCGCTATAATCTGAACTGATATCCAGTCATTATCAATACTTATAAAAGCCTTCACCACTTTTTTTGCCAAATTTCCCTGCCGCAACCATTTTCTTGAGCAATGGACATGGTCGATATTTTGGATCATTATATCCGTGATAAAGTACTTCCATGATCGCTAAACAAACATCTAAACCAATGAAATCTGCAAGTGTTAATGGTCCCATTGGGTGATTCATCCCCAATTTCATAACTTTATCGATATCTTCAGCTCTCGCTACACCTTCCATTAAAGCAAAAATTGCTTCATTGATCATTGGTAATAATATACGATTAGAAATAAATCCTGGATAGTCATTTACTTCAACGGGAGTTTTATCGATTGATATAGATAAATCGTAAATTAATTTGAAAGTTTCATCGCTGGTAGAAAATCCTCTAATAATTTCAATTAATTTCATTACTGGAACAGGATTCATAAAATGCATTCCAATGAATTTAGTTGGTCTGCATGAGGTTGCTAGTTCCGTGATAGAAATTGATGAAGTATTTGAGGCAAAGATACATTCAGTTTTAATGATGTCTTCTAATTCTTTGAATATTAATAACTTAGCTCCTCTATTCTCATATATAGCTTCAATTACTAAATCAGAAGAAGATGGTGTATTTTTAACTCCGATTAATGAAGTTATTCTATTTAGCGATTCTTGTAACTGTTTTTCATGAATTGTCCCCTTTTTTACCATTCTGTTTAAATTATTAGATATTGAGTTAATTGCTTTTTCAAGTCGTGTTTGATCCATTTCCACAAGATTAACGGAATAGTTGTTAAGAGCAAAAACTGTTGCAATTCCGTTCCCCATCGTCCCACCTCCGATTATTGAAATTTCTTTTATCATAAATATCCTTACTAGTTATTTAATTTTGATAATTGATGAAAGGAGCATGACTAACCGAAACTTTAAAATATTAAGGTTCACGTTTGTATTTCTAACACGGTAGAGTAAATCCTCACAATCTTTGATAACATCAGCAAGATATATATGTTCATATTTTGAATTGAATTTTTCTATTGTGTCTCGATATTTGGTAAAATAATAAGGGACAAATTGATCTCGCGATAAACTCAACTCGTACAACCAATAAATAATAAATGAAATAACGAGCTGGAATTCTTTTTCTTCTTTTTTAACAATATCATTAATTTCTTTTAAACAAGAATAATATTTCCCGGCTAAACCAAATCTTAGAATTGAAATAGTCTTTTCTAGTAAAAAGCTAACATCGGTTTCAATCAATTCTAAAGCTTTAGTATATGAGCCTTCCGAAATTCGACTAACGACATTAGTCTCTTCATTAGTTTTTGCAAAATAATACTGTAATATCTCCTCAATTTCAACTACAGTTAAAGGTGCAAATTGGAATTCTTGACACCGTGATCGAATCGTTTCGCGCAAAGAGTTGATATTATTTGTATTTAAAATAAAAAAAGTATTATCAGGCGGCTCTTCCAAATTCTTCAATAATGCATTTTGTGAGGTTTCGTTCATGAGTTCTGCATTTGAAATGATAATTACACGTTTTTGAAATGAATTTGGTTTTAATGAAAGATATCTTTGAATGTCTCGAATACTGTTTATCTTGATGTCATTAGCATTAGGGATATCTATTTTATAATATGGGTTTAACCCCTTTTTAAGTAATTCGTTTTTTATTTTTTCAAATTCAGTCCCTGAAATTTTGTCCAACGGTCCATCTGAATCAGTTTCATTTTTCCCCCTTGGCAACGCTGTAATATATTTAATATTTATTTTTTCAGTAAAGTTATCATTTGTAGTAGATTTCTCTGTAATCAAACTTGCAAATCGAATAGCTATAGCATCTTTACCAAATCCATCATCGCCGAAAAATATCAGTCCATGGGGAATAGTATCATTCAGCATCAAATGAGTTAGTGACTTCTTAACAAATTCTTGTCCAATGATGTTTGACCACATAGCGTCAGCAAACAAAAAAAGGCACTTGTTGTGCCTTAAATTTGTAATATTTCAACTTATTAAATCTCATCTTCATTATAGAAGAAGTCCTCTTCAGTAGGATAATCAGGCCAAATATCCTCAATAGATTCATAAGGTTCTTCAGAATCCTCCAATTCCTTAAGATTCTCAATAACCTCCAAAGGGGCACCAATTCTCTCGCAGTAATCAATTAACTCTTCTTTTGTAGCTGGCCACGGTGCGTCATCTAAAAATGAAGCTAATTCAATAGTCCAAATCATAAAATAAAATCCTCAGTATTAATAATTAGCAAATAATCGTGAATCGTCAAAAAAGAATAGTTCAGGGTCAAGATTTATCCCATCATGCAATACTTCATAATGAAGATGTGGACCAGCAGAAAGGCCGGAATTTCCCGTAAAGGCTATTAAAAAATCCCGTGTAACTTTTTGCCCTTGTTTTGCTTTTGTACCAGAAAGATGACCATAAATAGTTCTGTAACCAAAACCATGATCAATTTCAACACAAAGTCCAAATCCGTTTTTATAACCAATAAAATCAACCAATCCGCCACCGGTGGCATAAACAGGGGTCCCGACCGCAGTAATTATATCAATGCCACTGTGCATGCGATTAATACGTAAAATTGGGTGTAATCGCATCCCAAAACCATGTGATGATAGCGAACCGCTGCATGGTTTTATAGCAGGAATATCTTTAAAAAGCGTTTCATTTTTTGTTATTGCTAAAGAAATGTCATCGATATTCTGTTTCTCGAATTTAATCTTTATCAATAATTTATCAACAAAGGAATTTACTTCCTTTAAACTGCTGCTTTCGGTTGAATTTAGAAAATCTACTGAGAGGTTGAAATCCCCTCCACCTACACCTAATTCTGACTCTCCAGTTGAAATTACCGGTAAATTTGCAGCAATTCGTAATTCGTTGTTTACTTTTAGTAAACTGTCTATTTGTTCATTGACTTTTTGATAATTCTTTAAAAGTGTACCAATTTTATTTTGAAAAGCGCTATCTGTAGGAAATGTCTTAACTTGCGAGAATTGAGTTATCAAATAAAAACCCAAAACAGAAATTATTAAAAGACTTATAGCCATCAGAAGGACTAATTTCGATTTAAGACCTTTGATTTCAGTAAATCTCAGATTTTTATGTGTAAAGTAGTATAATTTCTTCATAATTTGTATGCGAAAATAACCAAACCAATCCTCTTTGTCAAACATTATTTTACTTAGAAGGCAAAAATATTTTATTCAAAGTCGTGTTCGAAATAATTCACTCCTCTTTCGGGATTTTCCATACTTTTATTCAGAATTGCCTTCTCCAATCGATCCTTGAAAATTTCAGCAGCATCATATCCATAATGCTTTAATAAATAGTGGAGAGCTATCACTTCAGATATCACCGTAATATTTTTACCGGGTAAAATAGGCAGTTTAACAAATGGAATTTCAACATCTAATATTTTTTCTAAAGTTTCGTCAAGCCCGGTTCTTGTATAACTAGATTCCTCATTCCATACTTCAAGTTCTACAATAACCTCTAATCTTTTTTGGTGACGAATCGCTCTAACCCCAAACATTTTTTGGATATCTAGAATTCCTAATCCCCGAATTTCCATAAAATGCTTTACAAGTGAAGTCCCTGCCCCAATGAGAATTCCTTCTCCTTTTTTTGTCAAAATAATAACATCGTCTCCAACCAACCTATGCCCTCTTTCAATCAGATCCAGAGCTACCTCACTCTTTCCTACTCCAGATTTTCCGAGAAATAAGATACCTACACCGTAAACATCAACAAAAGAGCCATGGATTGAAACCCGAGGTGCAAATTGATCGTCAAGAAAATCACTGATTAAATATGTTAGTTTTGTTGTTAAAAGAGGTGAAGAAAAAAGAGGGACATGTGCTTCGATAGCTAAGGAGATCATTTCAGGAAAAGGTTGATTCCCATCAGTTAGAATGATGCATGGAATATGAAATTCAAAAAACTTTTTTAATGCTTTTAACCTCTTTTCAGGCGATAAGTTTTTGAGATACGTTACCTCTGTATTACCAAATATTTGTACACGCTCGAAAGAGAATAGTTCTACAAACCCGGCTAATGCTAAGCCGGGTCTGTGTACATTTTGATCCTTTATTGTGCGGCTGAAACCAGACTCATCAGAATGAAGTGTAAGTTTGAATTTCAATTTTGCATTAGTATAAAAGAAATTAACATCAATTGATGCCGTTCTTGAAATTGCTTTATTATCAATGGAAATCATAGTTTAATAAGGTTTATTTTTCGTTTTTAATTTCTCCAATTGCCGATGAATTTTTTCAACAGCAAGAACTGTGGATTTTTTATAGTCATCTGATACTTCACTAGCTGTAAGTACTTGTCCAGGCACTTTTACGATAATCTCTGAGGTTTTTGTCGTGTCTTTATTTGGTTGATAGCTTAATATAACATCAACATCTAAAATGTTATCATAAAACTTATCGATTTTTGAAACCTCCGACGTGATGAAATCTCTTAGAGTTTCATGAGCTTTGAATTTTCGTGCTGTTATAGAGATATTCATATTGAGCTCCTTTTCTTTATGATTTTGGATGTGCTTGTTTATATACACTTTTTAAACGTTCAATGCTAACTTGAGTATAAATTTGAGTTGTGGAAAGATTCGAATGTCCTAATATTTCTTTGATAGCTGTTAAATCAGCGCCATGGTTTAACATGTGTGTTGCCGAACTATGCCGGAAAATATGAGGACTTTTCTTTTTCAAATCCGTAATAGCACTTAAATATTTTCTGACAAAACGATAAACATAATTTGATAAAACACGTGAACCGTCCGATTTGAGGAACAAGTAATTTTGATTTTTATCTTTCGCCCTAACTTTAAAATATTTTAGAATTATTATTTTTGACAGTTCACCCAGAGGCACTATTCGCGTCTTGTTCCCTTTTCCAAGAACACGAATAATTGAAGCTGAGAAATCAATATCCTTTAACAAAAGATTGCAGGCTTCAGATACACGGAGTGAACAACCATATAAAACCTCAATAACCGCAGTTTGTAAAATATTGTTTTTATCTTCAGAGTTATAAATACTTTTTATCAATACTGTGTATAAATCTTCCGGAATTACCTCCGGTAGTTTTCTTTTAACTTTTGGATTTTTTGTATAAGCGATTAAATTTTTACTGATAAACTCTTTTTTGAATGCATACGAAAAAAATCTTCTTATCGAAGAAAGTTTTCTTGATATTGATGATTTCTCCAATTTTAATTCATTAAGATGAACCAGATATAGCTTAATTGTTCTTTCATTAACTGAAGATATTTCAATTTTACTAAGTGATTCACAAAAAGAATAAAATTGATTCAAATCTTCTCCATAAGCTTTAATAGTCAAAGGAGAATAACCTTTGGTTGATTCTATTTCCTTTAAATATAATCGAATAATATTCTTCATTCTTTAAATAATTTATTCTGCATCTTCATTAGGTTCTTCAAGTTCTTCAACCATTTCATCACCACAAACCGGGCACTTTAAGTAATTTCCCTTTTTAGCGGAATATTTATGTTCAAGATAAGGCGAATCCCCATTTGGACATGCTTTGGGTACCGGCTTATTCCATGAAACAAAATCGCAGTCGGGATACTTCGAACATCCGTAAAAAGCTTTATTCCTTTTTGACCTTCTCTCTACAACATCTCCATCTTTACATTTTGGACATGGAACACCTAACGAAATATTTTTTAAGTAATCACAATCAGGATATTTCTCGCACCCGATAAACCGCCCGAATTTTCCATTGCGGTAAATTGTACGGTTGTTACATTTGGGGCAAGTTTCACCGGTGTATTCCGGCTCTTTAGATTCCTGAGAGAAATCTTTAAATGATTTGATGTTCTTGCAATCAGGATAATTAGTGCATGCTAAATATTTTCCAAATCGGCTGAATCTTATTGCCATTTCATTACCACATTTGTCGCACAGGATTTTTTCAATTTTATCTTCCACAGCAGCAAGAGTTTCTGAAAAAGGTTTGTAAAAATCATTCAGCACTGAAACAAATTCATTTTCGCCCTGAGCAATTTGATCCAACTCGCTTTCCATTTTCGCGGTAAAACTAACATCAAATATGTTTGGGAAGTTTTGAACAAGAATGCCATTAACTTTTATACCAAGATTAGTCGGAGCTAATTTTCTTTCAGAAACTGCGACGTAATTTCTATCAACAACGGTGCTGACAATGGAAGAAAATGTACTTGGTCTGCCAATCCCTTTACTCTCCAATTCTTTTATTAAACTACTTTCAGTATATCGCGGTGGAGCTTTAGTAAAATGTTGTGTTTCTTTCAAATCATTTAAATGAAGCTTATCATTTTTTTCTAAACCGACTGGAATTGTTTCATTCTTAGCTTCAGCTTTATCGTCTGATTCAGGATCATACGTCTGCTCATTTACTTCAACATACATACGCATGAAACCGTTAAAGAGAAGCGACTGACCGTAAGCTTTAAAAAGAAATTCATCCGCGGATATTTCTATGACCGTAGTTTCCAATTCGGCAGGTTTCATCTGCGAAGCAATAAATCTTTTCCAAATTAATTGATAGAGTTTGAATGATTTATCATCCAAAAACTCTTTTACTTTTTCCGGTGTATATGCCATTGAAGTCGGTCTGATCGCTTCGTGCGCATCTTGAACATTAGCATTTTTCTTTTTGTCATACTGGTTTGCAGTAGCCGGCAGATAATTATCTCCGAAATTCAGTTTTATAAATTCCCGCGTTTCTATTAATATATCTTCGGAAATACGGGTCGAATCGGTTCTCATGTAAGTAATAAGACCGACGGTTCCCTCTTTGCCTAAATCAATACCTTCGTACAATTTTTGAGCAATCCCCATCGTTTGTTTTGCGCGATAGCGTAATGCTTTAGAAGCTTCAGCCTGCAAAGTACTGGTAATAAATGGCGGTGACGGATTTCTCTTGGTATGTTTTTTTACAATGCGGGAAATCTCAAAATTGTTTTTTTGTTTTACTTCATTAAATAATTTTAAGGTATCTGTTTCATTATTTAGAAGAATATGATTTTTAAGAAAATCATGTAATTCTTTTTCGCTCATGTTGGCATGCGGAGCAACTTTAATTTCACTTCCGGCAACACTAAAAAGTTTCGCTTTGAATATTTCTTTCGAAGCGGTTTCAAAAAATCCCCAGATAGACCAATATTCAATAGCGATAAATTTCCCAATTTCTATTTCGCGCTCGCAGATAAGCCGGAGTGCAACCGACTGCACTCTGCCGGCAGACAGCGTTATTCCGGATTCTTGAATTACTGCTTTCCATAAAAACGGACTTACTTTATATCCAATCAACCTATCCATTATTCTGCGGGCTCGTTGAGAAGCTACTAATTTCGTATCAATTGGGCGTGGAGCTTGCATTCCTTTAAGGACACCGTTTTTTGTGATCTCATTAAAAAGTACTCGGTAAAGTTTTGTGTCTTCTTTGATATTTATGAAGTCGGCAATATCTTGTGCAATCGCTTCTCCCTCACGGTCAGGATCAGTTGCGATAAATATATTACTGCTTTTTGCCGCGAGACTTTTAATTTTTTTTAAGAGATCGCCTTTTCCACGGATGGTTACAAATTGCGGTTGAAAAGAATTCTCAACATCAATACCTAATTTGGATTTCGGAAGATTTTTTATGTGCCCCACAGTTGCTTCAACGTGGAAATTTTTCCCTAAATATTTATTGATAGTTTTCGCTTTTGCCGGAGATTCTACAAGAACAAGATTTTTACTCATAATAGCTTAATTTATTTTATCTGAAAGATATAGAAGCTTTCTGCTTCCCGGGATTGATAATTTATCTACATCAATGATGGAGTTTAATATAAGAAAATTCATTTCATCATCCGATAATGGAAATTCAGGGAAGAAAAATATTTGTTCCATAATTCCATCAAGATCGGAATTAGTAAGCAAACTGATATTATACAATTTCAGAAGACGATTGTAATTCTTCACACCGATGATATGCATCTCATCTTCCGAGAAAATACGCATTCCTTTAGAAATTGATTTGTGGGTTTTGCGTCCAAGCTGGTTTGCATTAATTTTATCATAAATCCAGCTATAAGCTGTCGCAACAACCGTTTTATCGAATTTTTTCTTTTTTAATAACTTTATCTCAACTTGCTCTAATGAATTTTCCTTTGCAAGTCCGTCAAGTAATTTTGAGAGAACTTCAGCCAGTCTATTTCTCATATTTTATTCAATACTAAATAGTTTAGTTTTTTCACTAAAGAAGTTTCTTTTCTTTTCATTTTTAATTTATCACTTTTTTCATGGTCATCATAACCAAGGAGATGAAGTAACCCGTGGATAATGAGCCGGAGATATTCTTCATGCCCGGTAATGTGAAAACGCAATGCGTTTTCAACTGCATCCTCGTATGAAATAATAATTTCGCCATCTAAAAACGTATTACTTCCGCTGTAATTAAATGTTAAAATATCAGTTGAAGTATGATGGTTCAGGTATTTACTGTTAAGTTCTAATATTTCTTTTTTATCAACAAAGGAAACATTTATGCTGGCAATTGAAAACTGCAATTCTTTAGCTAACTCCAGAATAATATTTCTTATCAATGATTTTTTAAATTCTATTTTTTTCGGGATTAAGATAGCAATTTTTGTCTTTGAAATATTCATAAATGATTATTTCAATTCAATTAATGAATCACTTGAGATTTGAGCATATTCTCTGTAACGTAAAGCTGATTTTTCCAGTTCGTTTATTTCTTGATCGGAAAGAAATCTGATAATTTTGCACGGAACTCCTGCCACCAAGGTTCCCTTTGGAACAATATATTTTGGCGGAACAACAGCTCCGGCTGCCACGACACTAGATTCTTCCATGATAGCGCCATCTAATACAACAGCGCCCATCCCGATTAAACATAAATTATTTACTGTACAACCATGCAGAGTAACACTATGTCCAATGGTAACTTTATCTCCAATAATTAATGGCTGAGTTTCATTTGTTACATGAAGCATCGAACAATCCTGAACATTAGTCAGTTCACCGATATGAATATAATTTACATCACCACGGATAACGGTATTGTACCAAACGCTTGAATCTTTTCCTATTTTCACGTCACCAATAATTTTTGCACCGGATGCAAGAAATACGGAATCATGTATTGCCGGCAGCATTCCTTGATACGGAAAAAAAACTTTTTCTTTTACTAATTGTTGTATTTTGGCGGAGTCCATCCGGGTCTCTTCCATGATTTTAATTCCAAATTAACATTTCCAATAATTACTTTCATTTTGGCTAAGATAGGCACTGCAGCTTTATCATTTGAAAACCAGCCTTCAAATCTTCCGGTTAAACCAAACACGCTAATGAAATCAGTATCGCCATCCAGGTAAGTACAAGCGATGTCGTGATCAACTGCATCGATTGATATTCTATCTACTCTATCATAAAAATTTATTTTTGTAAAAACTTTTTCTTCCGTAACAAAGCACGGAACTTTAACCGACTTATTTTGCCCATTATTCATACGTGCATAATAGAATATTGAAAGTCCGTCATGGAACATTTTATCTGCTGTTGTAGTCGAGTCTGTCCATAATTCCGAAGGCAAGACACTCCCCTTTATTACATGGATTGATTTTTCTTTATAATCGAAATAATATTCAGTGTAAGTGGTAAACTCTTTCTTTTTTACAAGTCCTTTAAAATATTCCGAATAATAATCTGTGTTTACTTTACTCTCATAAATTTGATGAAGATCAACAAAGGGTATTCCCGAATAAGAATCAATATAAGCCACAGTATTATAAACTGTTTTCCCTTGATATTCTTTTTTATTTATTATCCTAAGACGAACCTCTCCAAGTTTAAGAAACGAATAGCTTACTACATAATTTATATCTTCGCCGACAAGCATTTCTTTTTCGGAAAAAATAGGGAATACAATTGTTATCTTTTCGGGTTTATAAGTAAAACCCGATTGTAAAATTATAATACTTATAACAGCAAAAAGAAGAATAGGATATTTCATCTCTACTTTATATTTGCTAATTCTTTTGCTTTGCCAAAAAGAGATAAAGCTTTCTTTACTTGTTTATCCATTGGAATTAATGTTGAATACCAGCCTTCATTCTTCCAATAATTTCTTGCAATTGTTGCCTTCAGTCTGGCTCTAATATAATCCTTTTCTGATTCAAAATCTTTCTCAACAAATTTAACATCCTTCCCTTTTGAAAATTCGATGAATGATTTCATATCATCATCTGAAAGTTCAAATGAAGAAACAAATTTAGTGAGATTATCTCCGACTTTATTTTTTATTTCTGCTCCGTGGCGGTCAATATAGTTTAACGCAAATAGATAGAATGTATTTTTTCTAATCAAGTTTGAAGCGTAATCAGTCAGCTTTTCAGATTTAACAAAATAATCTGGAGTAATTCCGCCGCCGCCATAAACAATCCTTCCTTTGTTTGTTTTGTAAGTTGGATGCAAAGAATCATTTTCTGTTTTGTGATCTATGTTTTCTCCATCAATCTCGGTTTCTCTATCCATGGTTTCCATGTAATAATCTTTTTTATCTTTGTCTTTATATTTCCGTTGAATCAATCTGCCTGAAGGAGTAAAATAATCTGAAATAGTTAGGCGAAGCGAACTTCCGTCATTAAGAGGAAATTGACGTTGTACTAAACCTTTGCCAAAAGTAGTTTCCCCAACAACTAAACCGCGGTCCCAATCCTGAACAGCGCCGGAAACTATTTCACTTGCCGATGCACTCCCTCTGTTCACTAAAACAATCAGAGGAATATTTTCAAAAGGAGAAGCAACTGAAGCATAAAAATCTTCATCAAATTCTTTTCTTCGCCCACGTGTGTAAACGATTTTCTTTTCACCCTCAATAAAGATATCTGCAATTTGAAAAGCTTGGTTTAGATATCCGCCTGGATTGTTCCGCAAATCTAGAACTAATTGTTTCATCCCCTTCTTTTGCAAGTCGTTCAACGCAGTTTGTAATTCATCGGTAGTTTTTTCTGCGAACCGACCAACACTAACATATCCTGTTTGTTTATCGAGCATGATGTGCGTGTCAACTGAAAAAAGTGGAATTTTATCTCGCGTGATCTCATAATCCATTGGATCTTTTACACCGATCCGTAATACTAATACCTTAACTTTAGAACCTGATTTCCCGCGTAACTTTTTTCTTACATCATCATTTGAAATACCAATACAATCTTTATCATCAATCTTTACAATTCTATCTCCGGCTAAAATTCCTAATAATTCGCTGGGTCCTCCGGTGATGGGAGAAACAACAGTTAACGTATCATTTACAACTTGAAACTCAATTCCAACTCCCTCAAAATCACCACGGAATTCTTCTTCTACTGCCGTCATTTGTTTCGCCGGAATATAAACCGAATGCGGATCGAGCTCATTTAACATTCCGTTGATCGCAGATTCAACTAGTTTTTCTGCGTTCACATCTTCCACATAATATTTCTGTGTAAGGCTTAAAACATCATTAAACTTCCGGATGTTCTCAAAGAGGTTATCTCCTGCAAGCGCCTTTTGAATTTGTGTGCCGAGTAAAATCCCTGAAGTTAATATGATAACCATTAACGGGACTCTATATTTTTTATAATTCATTTTTAACCTTTATTAAATTCTTACTTGTAACGAAAATATTCCTGTACCATTTGTATCACCAAATTTGATGTGTTCTCCAAAATCAAAATAATTCTTTTGTCGTGAGTAACTATTAAATTCTGTGTGCATCATCAGTTTGATCTCATTCCATAGTTCATAAATAAAACCAATAGTTATTTTACGATAAATTTGTTTTACACCATCTAAAAACTTTACTTTGTCTGCATCACCATTCCTATGTCCAACCGCGAAATCGCCGCCGACATTTTTTATAATGTTTCCTTGGTCATCCAAATAATTTGCTCCATGCACCGTGTAACTAAAAGAAAAAGATGCTTCAAAACGGTGTGATAATCTATAATTTATTTTTGAAAAGAACAATTCACTATTTGGTGCAATTACAGAAGACAACCCATACCCGAAATTTGTAAAGTTGTTATTTGGTAAACGATGAGTAAAGACATAAGGTTCAACCCGAGTATATTCAAAATGAAAATCTATGGGAATTATGCTGTACAAATTGTAAGATGAAAATCCAAAATTCCATAGAGTTTGATTGCCGTACCAGCCTGTTCCAAGTTTGCCGTAATGAATATCATCTAAAAGAACCATTGCAAAAAGTTTTAATCCTTTAATAGAGCGATTTTCTAAATCAAAGAAAACCATTGCATTATCTCTATCTCTGTTATTGTGTTCAACCGATTTATAAAAATTAAATGGATTGAGATAAGAAAACTCCATCGGACGATCACCGTATATTACTATTTCTCCAGCGCCCAGAGTAAAATTATCGGCAATGTTAAAACCCAAGCGATGATAAGCCATGTATTTTTCTTTTACAAAATTAACTCCGCCAGAAACGGAATCACTTATTAAAGTATTTTCTCCTAACAACTTTCCGTGAAATGAAAAGAATGAAAAAATTCCATAATTGAATTGAAGTTGCAAATAATCAAACTTAGGGCTATTGTCAGAAAGAATTGCTTTATTTGCACCGTAACCAAGCATTAAACGGTCTCTTCCAAGTTTTAAATTGAACCAATCAAAGTCGAGAGACAAGTGCCCTTCATTGTCATCGAAAAATGTTTCTTCATATTTTTCGTTGAATTTGTAATTATACTGAAGCTCTTTTTTCTGCAAAGCCGCTTCTTTGCTTCCGGAAGAAAATCCATTTGAGCCTTGAATATAAAAGCCGAAAGTATTCATAAGAGTTCCGCGGATTATTCCTCCGGCATTAACTAATTTTGCATCATTATTAATATAATAATATTGGCTATGATAAATATAATCTGCATCCACCGTTAAATTGATGAATAAATTTCCTTTTTTGCCGGAATTGAAATAGAAATATTTCTCTTTTTCTGTAAACGGATCGTATTTCTCACCAGCAATTAGTGATTGATAACCATATGTGGTCTCAAACATCTCAAGACTAAACTCCGATCTGAGATCAAGCTGGATATTTCTATCGATCGTATTGAGTTCGATTTTGTTTTTTTCAACTTGTTTAAGGTAACCCGCAATTGCTTTTCGAGTTTTTGGTTTTTGAAAAGAATCATATTCTTTTATGAATTGAAGCGCATCCATTCTCTCAAGAAATGAATAAACCGGATGACCAACCGGAACAAACTCTGCTTGTGAGTAAAGCACGATAGGAAGGAAAAGAAAAAATATGATCAATGATTTTTTCAACGGACTTCTTCCCATTCTCTTGAAATTGATTTTTTCATAAGCACAATCGAAATAGAATTTCTAAACCATGTTAGCGAAACCCGCAAATATCCGAACCGCCTAAATCTTCGTGGGGATTCATAAACTAAAATATCATCCGTTAGGAGAATAGTGCCAATTTTTTTTATCCTCTTAAATAGATCGAAATCTTCTCCGGCAGCAAGATTTTCATCATAACCTTTAATTTCATCGAAAACATTTTTCTTCACAATTTGGCATTCGCCTCTGCCGGTTCCCATTCCTAAAAAATTTAACAAGTGAAAATAATAATAATAAAATCCGTGATAGATTCTATCAGAAAATATTTCTTCTTCGGGAAAAATTTTCACATGCCCGCCAACGGCAGATAAAGTGGAAAGATTAACATGCTCTTCCAAAAAACAAAAAAAGTTTTTAACATCGGCAAGACGCACATCGGCGTTAAGAAAAATCAGCCACTCCCCTTGTGCTTTCAAGCCTCCTTTATTTCTTCCGGCTGAAATATTTTCTTTTCGGTCCAATTCATGTTTGATGAAGCTGCATCCAAAAGAGGCAGCGATTTGTTCTGTCCCATCTTTACTGCCGCCGTCGGAAATTATTATTTCATATTCACTTTTTGGAAGAACAATTCCCCCGGTTAATTGTTTAAGAAGTTGCGGCAAAAGCTTTTCTTCGTTAAGTGTTGGGATAATAATACTATATTTCAAAAAATTACCTAATAAGCAAGAACAAAGAAAACTACTTTGTTCGTTAATCGAATTCCGGGCATCGGGAAGTGAAAATAATTAAAAGTATTTTTTACAAATTGCCAAAATTTTCCGTGAAGAGGGGTTGTCTCCGCATCTAAATCTAGAGCAAGATAAAAATCACGTTGTCCGCCACCGTTGCCGTCTAAATTTTTTACGCCCATTCCAAATGCTAGACAAAGATACCCGGGCCAAAATTGAGAAACTTTTTCCGGTAACATATTTTTAATCCGCATTGATAACCAAAATTTCTGTCCGGCATAATCATCAATAATAATATGGGTTTGCCCGCTGTTTGGATTTCTTTTTGTAAGATCAGCAGGAAAATAGCTAAACTTAAATTTAAAATTATTTAAGTAAGGATAGTAATATTGAAATACCGGGAATGCTGCTCCTAACACATCGCAAGTTGCATCACCAGGACTAAAACCCCATTGCGGACCATATCCGTCTTGAACTTCAATGAACAACTGGAATGACAAAGCAAGTGCAGACGAGTACCAGGTGTTCGCTTCAGCTTGCACATTTGCTCCTTCCAGACCCGCAGAAAAAGCATGAGCGATCAAAGCCGTTCCGTAAAAATGTCCTATCTTGTCAATCCAAAGAGCATACTCCCAATCATTTTGAATGTGAAATTTTGTTCGTTGTTCTTTCCACCAGGCATTTTGCTGATATACCATAATTCCGTATGCGGAACCGAGTACTCCAACTCCAATTCCACCGAGCAATGGATAATTTATTTCTGTTTCCAAAGGATCAATTTTGGGTGGAAGTTCACTTACGGGATTAAGTAAGAAATTTCTTTTCTCAAGTTGAAATGCTTTTATCTCACCGGTAACTCCTAATGGAAGAGAATCACTCTCTTGTGAAAAGATAAAACTCAACGGCAGCATAACCATTAAGCAATAAAATCGGACATGAATCAGCATTTTATATTACTATTTCTCCGGTTTCATTTGCGGGAAAAATAAAACATCCCGTATTGAAACTTGATTCGTAAGCAACATTACTAATCTATCAACTCCAACTCCCAAACCTGCAGTTGGCGGCATACCGTATTCAAGTGCGCAGATAAAATCTTCATCATAGGTTTGCGCTTCATCATCGCCGGCTTCACGCGCTTTTACTTGATCTTCGAATCTTGTTTTCTGATCTATCGGATCATTCAATTCACTAAATGCATTACAGATTTCTTTACCGGCAACGAAACCTTCGAATCGTTCAACAAGTCCTTCAATCGAGCGGTGCTTCTTTGCCAAAGGAGAAGTTTCAACGGGATAATCAATTAAAAAAGTGGGCTGTATTAATGAATCTTGAATCAAAACCTCAAAAATCCCATCAATAATTTTCCCTCGGCTTTCGTTTCCCGTTAACACAACTCCATATTTCTTTGCAGTAGCAGTCAAAGAAGTATCATCAATAGAAAGAACATCAATTCCGGTTTTTTCTTTAATTGAGTTTACCATAGAAACACGGTTCCATGGCGGTTTAAAATCAATTACTTTATCTTCAAATTGAAATTCAGTTTTTCCAAAAACATGTAAACATAATTCAGAGATCATTTCTTCAACAAACTGCATCATCCATTCGTAATCTTTATAAGCAACATAAACTTCCATCATGGTGAATTCCGGATTATGCGTTTTGTCCATTCCTTCATTACGAAAGTCTTTAGAAATTTCGTAAACGCCTTCAAATCCACCGACAATTAAACGTTTAAGATAGAGTTCATCGGCGATGCGAAGGAAAAGCGGAATGTCTAACGCATTGTGATGAGTTACGAACGGCCTCGCAGATGCGCCGCCATAAAGAGATTGAAGCACCGGAGTTTCCACTTCAAGAATATTCTGTTTATCAAGAAAAGCACGGATGAATGAAATAATTTTACTTCTTTGGATGAATACATCCTTCACTTCAGGATTAACGATCAGATCAACATAACGCTGTCTGTAGCGCAATTCTTTATCGGCAAATTGATCATGAACTGTTTTATTTCCGTTTTCATCAATCACTTCTTTAGCAATTGGAATTGGACGGAGTGATTTAGTAAGCAGAACAAGCTCCAGGCAGTGAACAGAAATTTCTCCGGTTCTTGTTTTAAAGACAAATCCATTTACACCAATAATGTCACCGATATCAAAGAGTTTAAAATTGTCATAAGCTTCACCAATCTCATCTCGTTTTAAATAGATTTGAATTCTTCCTTTAAAATCTTGAATTGTAGTAAATGAAGCTTTCCCCATTCTGCGTATCGCCATTATTCTTCCGGCAACGGCAACATTTTTTTCAACACCTTCTTCGTAGGAACTTTTTATTTCTTCAGAATAATCGGTTCTTTTAAAACTATAGGCGAAAGCGTTTACACCTTTTGCTTTTAGTTCATCTAATTCCTCCATCCTTCTTTTAATCAGATCATTTATATCTTCAACAATTTGTTGTTCCATCTTTTCTCCGTTATTTCCTTTTAAAATTTGCAAGGCGAATACAAACTAAATCCTGTAGATTATCTGCAAGAATTACCGGAACGGTAAAGTTATTCGCAATAATTGAAAATGTAACCGGTTCTTTATCACCGGTAAAAATATATCCTGAAATACTGCGTACTCCGTTAACATAGCCCGTTTTGGCTCTTACATTATTTTGTGCCCTGGTTTTTCTTACTCTATTTGCTAAGGTTCCATCAACACCTCCAACAGGAAGTGAATTATAGAAATAAGTAAAAACATCACTCTTGTACATGTAATTTAGCAACACGGTAATTTGATTTGGTGAAATTAAATTCAGCCTTGATAAGCCTGATCCATCAACAATTTCCATATTGTCCGTATTAATACCAACGTCTTTTAATATTGTTTTGACTGCGTCAATTCCACGAGCTGCTGTTCCATATCCTTTTGTTTCAAAACCGATAGTTTTAAGTAACTGTTCGGCATAAAAATTATGGCTATTCTTGTTCAGTACTTTTAAAATATCTTTTAAAAAAACAGAATGATGTGTGAATAAAAGTCGTGCTTGTGAATAACCGGAAGGATCGGTCAAATCATCTATATCTGAAGCAAAACCGGAAACCGAAATCCCTTTTTGTTGTAAAATGTCTTTTAACGTAACAACAAAATATTGTGTTGGATTATTTATTGTGGCATAAATCTTTAATGAATCATCCCCTTCTCTAATAGAGCCGAATACTGAAATAATGTTTGTTCCGCGCTCTCTATAGATTTGTACATTCGTATTTGAATCTTTTCCAACAGTTAAGACCTTGTTCAGAATAATTGCATACTTGGATTCAGGGACAATCCCAAGCACTGCTTGTTCTCCTTTTTTACCGGGTTTCACAACAATATCAATGCAATTATCATTAAAGGAGAGAGCGCCGGAAGGAGCGGCAAACCAATCGGATTCATAATTCCAAGCCCATCCTTCGCCTAATCCTGTATCATCAAAAGCGTTATCATCTCCAAAAATATTTCCTTTAATTTCATCAATTCCTAATGTCAATAATGTATCAGCCCAATCACGGAATATTTTTGTCATGTCATCGTTATTAAATCTTCCGGAAATTGTCGGATCACCGAATCCTTTTATAATTATATCTCCATTTAAAATGGAACCATCAATTATGCCGGTAGAATAAATCTCAGTTTTAAAACGATACATTGGTCCTAAGAGAATCAATCCAGCAGCGCTTGTAAGTAGTTTTTGATTAGATGCAGGCATAAAAAGTTTGTTTTCATTCTTTTTATAAAAATATTCACCTGTAACTAAAGACTGTATTGACACTCCCCAAATAGCATTGTTAAAATTTGGATCTTCAAAAATATCTTCAAGTTGCGCTGAAAATTCTGCAACCGAAGAAATTGAATACTTTGGAACGGTATCCACTCTGGCTTCTTGAGCGAACCCGATACACGAAGTAATTAAAACGAATGGGACAAGCTTAATGATTTTTTGCATACGATTCATAAACCTCAGTAATTTCACGTTCTTTAACTATACGATATGCTCCAACAGGAATATTTTTATGTGAAAAAGGACCGTAGTTTTTTCTGTCAAGTGCATTTACAAAATAACCAGCCGCAGCGAACATTTTTTTTACAAAATGATTTCTTCCTTCAACGGTAACAACTTTTACCGTAGTGGGATCCTTTTTATGAATTTCAATTGAGACAAACTTCCCTTTTTTCCCATCTATATAAAAGCCTTTTATGAATTTTGGTTCATCTTCAAGTTTTAAGGGTTTGTTTAGTTTGGCTTCGTATTCACGGGGAATTTTACTTGAAGGATGCGCTAAAAAATTAGAGAAATCCCCATCGTTTGTTAAAAGGAGAACACCGGTAGTATTGTAATCCAATCTTCCTATCGGAAAAATATTTTCTTTTGTATCAATCAATTCTACAACGGTCTTTCTTCCTTTTTCGTCGTTAGTTGAAGTGATATAACCTTTCGGTTTATTTAGAAGAAAATAAAGTAGTTTCTTTGCTTTGATTGGTTCACCATCTAAAGCAACTTTATCTTTCAATGGATTGATAACGCATGCAAGCGTTTTAATAGTCTTGCCGTTCACCGAAACTCTGCCTTGAAGAATAAATTCCTCTGTTTTCCTTCTCGAAGCAATTCCGCAATCGCTAAGAAATTTGTTCAGTCTAATCTGTTGAGTCATGCTCTTCCTCTAATCCTTGTTCTAAATTTTCTTCAATTGCATTCATCATAATTTTTCTCTTCTGATCGAGGAAATCCTCGTCTTGCATAATTTCTTCGATCTCCCTCGGTTTCGGCAAGTCGGTCAATCTGTTTAAACCGAAGTATTTTAAGAACTCATCGGTTGTACTATATAATAATGGACGCCCAACCGTTTCTGCTCTTCCACCGATGGAGATAAGACTTTTCTCAAGCAGCGTATTCATAATATAATCGGCGTTCACACCACGGATCATTTCAATTTCCGGTTTCGTTATCGGTTGTTTATAAGCAATGATGGCAAGGGTTTCAAGTGCGGATTGACTTAATCTTCGTTTGCTCTTTTCTGTTGAAAGATATCCGATGTACTTTGCATATTCATGTTTTGTAGAAAATGAAAAACCTCCGGCGATCTTCATTATTTTAAAAGGTCTTTCCTCTTCTTCCAATTGCTTATTTATTTGTGTAACGGTTTCTTCAATATCTTCACCGGTTACAGCAATTTCTTCTCCATCAATTCCTTTAATGGCTTTTATGATCTCATCAATCTTTAACGGTTCATCTGAGGAAAAGATGAGTGCTTCAATAACCGAGTTGTAAATACTATCCATTTGATATAATTCCGTAAACTATAAAATCATTTGAAGAAAAAGATTCTTTAATTCCAATTTGTCCCATTTTGGCAAGTTCTAGTAGTGCAACAAAAGTAACAACGATTCTCATTCGTTCGTGCATGTTGCGGATCAATTCTATAAAAGAAATTTCTTTTGCATCGCCAACTAAAGATAAAATAAAAGTAATTTGCTCATCAATTGAAACCGAAACTTTTATTATTTCATGAACGAATTCTCTTTTTACATTATCTATTGCTTTGCGGAAAGCTTTTGCTAGATCGTAAACCGTAATGTTTTTTAAAAGAATATCAAGTTCAGGCGGTGCTTGTTTCGGATCAACATCATAATAACCGCGATAACTTATTTTCCTTTGAGCGGTTTCAAAGAATCCCAACTCATCCGACATTTCTTTATAACGCTTGTATTCCAACAACGCTTTAACTAAGTCAGCACGCGGATCAATCTCTTCTCCTTTTTCATCAATTTCTTTTGGAAGAAGCATACGAACCTTAATATGCATCAATGTTGAAGCCATTAAAATGAAGTCACCGGCAACTTCAAGGTCAAGCATTTTTATAAGATTGACATAATCTAAAAATTCTTTTGTGATATAAGAAATCGGAATATCATAGATATTCAACTCATCTCTTTTAATAAAAAAGAGAAGTAAATCAAGCGGACCTTCAAAGTGATTTAATTTTATCTTGAACAAGATTATCCTAATTTCATTTTTTCACGAACTTCTTGCATTGTTGCATGTGCAACTTTTTTAGCGCGGGCTTCTCCATCAGCTAAAATATTTTTAACTTCATCTAAATGAGTTTCATAATATTTTCTCCTCTCCAAAATTGGTGCGATGAATGAAGAAATATTTGCGGAACACTTCATTTTACAATCAACACAACCCAAAATGCCGCTTCTGCATCCGGCTTCAATTTCCGGTATTTCATTCGGTGTGAATTTTTTATGATAAGAAAATACCAAACAGACTTCCGGTCTTCCCGGGTCATTCTTTCGCAATTTCTGGGGATCGGTCTTTGCTTTCTTTAATTTTGCTTTGATCGTCTCTTCATCATCAGAAAGGAGAATAGTGTTACCGAGCGATTTACTCATTTTTGCATCGCCGTCTAAACCGGAAAGCCGTGCAAAGGCAGTAAGTTTTGGTTCCGGTTCGGGGAAAACATCGCCGTATTGATTATTAAACTTTCTTGCTATCTCTCTTGTAATTTCGATGTGAGGAACTTGATCTTCACCAACTGGTACTAAATCACCTTTATATAAAAGAATATCCGCTGCTTGTAAAACGGGATAACCTAAATGTCCGTAAATAACATTTTCAATATTCAAATCTCTAACCTGATCTTTAACAGTTGGGTTTCTTTCCAAACGATTAACAGTTACAAGCATCGAAAATATCAAATGAAGTTCTGTGTGTTCCTTTATTTGAGATTGCCGGAACATTGGACTTATCACCGGATCGAGTCCCGAAGCTAACCAATCGATCAACATATCAATTGAATCTTGATAAATTGAATCAGAATTTAAATTTGTAGTTAAAACATGATAATCTGCAATAAGATGATAATTTTCATATTCTTGTTGAAGATTGATCCAATTTTCTAATGCGCCCACGTAGTGCCCGATGTGCAATTTACCAGTTGGACGCATCCCGCTTAAAATTCTTTTCTTTTTGCTTTCCACTATTAACTTTCTACTTTTTATATTCAATTATTTTTTTAATCTTGATCATAATCATGCAAGTTATTTTCATCTATGACCAAAAACAGAGTAAGATTACGATTATGATTCGGATACTATTTCACAAAATTTTTACTCTTTACATTTTCATCAACACAAAAAATTTACACTTTTTACTTTAAACTTTCTACATTCAACTGAGATACATGTATTGTTTCCACGAATCATCAAGTTTTCTAACAGAATTCTTTATAAAAAGAATATGATTCGGAGTGAACGGCTTCACCAATAATTTCATTTGAGCATCGTGCGGAGAACGGTCACCTTTTTTGTTGTTACAAATTGTACAGGCTGCAACTAAATTCTCCCAACTATCAACTCCTCCTTTAGCTTTTGGAATAATATGATCTATCGTTAAAGGAATATCGCTTCTTCCGCAGTAAGCGCACTTAAACTCATCTCTTCGTAAAATATTTTTACGTGTAAGAACTACTTTTTTGTACGGCACAGAGATATAACTAACAAGGCGTATTACACTCGGCCAGGGAAAAGTCCGCTGAATCGTTCTCACAGATTTTTTTTGATCTCTGGAAACTATTTCGGCTTTTCCGAGTAAAAGTAGAATTAACGCCTTTTTGATATTGCAAATGGTTAACGGTTCATAACTTTGATTAAGCACCAGTACTTTTGCATTTAATTTTCCGTTCGTACGTTTTGAGGGCTCGAAGACTTCCTCCCGTCATTTCGGGTTATTAATATATCTTACTTTTCTTGCAAATATAATTAAAAGGAAAAGTTTTTGCTAATGAATAGGTTGTGTGGTAGGTTTTATTCTGTTTTTGTTGGGGATAAATATCTGAACTGCTCATCTTTGCCTTATCACTGAAAGGGCAAAATATGCTAACTAAGGGCGAAGCCCTGAGAAAGTTTTTATTTATGTGTTTTATTTTCATAGGGCTGCGCCCTATGTTGGTGGATGTCGCCCTTTCAGGGCTGTGTTCGATTTGTTCTCAAAAAGAATAGTGTAGGGAGCCGGTCACGACCGCTCCGCTTTGGCTCAACACTTAATTACGATCAAGAGCGAGGAAAAATATTCATTCCCTAAGGGAATGTTAGCTCTGGGTTGGGCTCTTTGTTACAAAGATATTACACCTACGGTGTAACAGAAGAAATCCCGGAGGGATTTTATATTTGTAAAAAAAACAAAGACATAAAACGAATCCCTTCTACCAGAAGGTAGATAAATCGGGATTCAATATTTCTTAATTCGCTGGGGGTATCACTATTGTATTTATTAGCCGGAATGATCGTGAGTTTTCTCTTTAGCCCTGAAAGGGCACAATATGTAAACTCAGGGCGAAGCCCTGAGAAAAAGAACTCAGAGAGGAAAGCCCTGAAAGGGCGGGATAAATTTCGGGTTTTTCTAATGCAGAAAATTATTACTCCCCTTCAGGGCTGCTATATTAATTTGTGTTTTATTATCATAGGGCTTCGCCCTATGTTAGTGGATACAGCCCTTTCAGGACTTTGATATTATTCACATTCGATAAACATTAGAAAAAAGGAATGGTCTCGACCATTCTCTACAACACACAATCACTTCTTTTCGCTTTTATTTATCCTCAGAACAGAGTAAATTTGGTCATCAAATATGGAGTAAGAAATCATGTGGAATAAGTTACCGTATCTCTTAGTTGTTTTTTTATCAGTTTATATAAATGGACAAAGTTTAAGAACAGAAACTATTGACGGAGTAAACACTTTCAGTAGTTCAAATGAAAAACTTGCAACAACAAACGGAACACAGCTTTACGGATTTGTAACCTGGGATAAAGAGTATCTCTACATCGCCTATTCAGGCAACTCTCCGAACGGTCCGGTTACAGACGACAACAGAGTTTATCACATTTATATAGATACTGACCCACAAAAAACTGCAACGAGTGGAACAGGAACAACTGCATCTGATGCTTGGGCTTGGAATCCGACTCTACCATTTTCCGCAAATTATCATTATGCTTTTAAGACAGTTGATAATACGGAATATAAAAAAATTTACAGCGGTTCTGCCTGGACAAATACTACACTAACAACTCAAAACTTTAAAGGCTCCGGTTACTGGGAAGTAAAAATAAAATTAAGTGATCTCGGCTCTCCGAAACAAATTAATCTAATTAGTTATGTTGAAGAAGATTGGTCGGGTGGAAATCTAAACGGCGGAATTCCTACAAATCTTTTTATGAACACAACAACGCAAGGGGCGATCACTTTTAATAATCATTTCCTAAATTATTATTTAAATGATCAAGTAAATCCTAATGCAGCTTTTAATCTTGATAATTATCAGTGGCAAATTCGTCTTAAGGTTTCTTCCTCCGGTTTAATAGATTCATCTGCAATTGCAGGGATGGCTCTAAATAGCACGAACGATTATGATTCAGGTATTGATCTGCCAAAACCTCCTTCGGCTCCAAGTAATTATCTTTCTCTCTATTTTCCACATACCGATTGGTCATCTGCACTTGGACCGAAATATGCACGAGATATAAAACTTTATAAATCACTCGACAGCACAACTTCCTCGTGGGACGTCTCCATTGCATCAGACTTGGTGAGTCAAACGCTTACGGTTTCTGCTTTATCATTCGATTTTGTTCCTTCAAGTTATGGCATTTCTCTTTATGATATTGCTAAGGATTCAACGCACAATCTTCGGACTTCAAACTATCAGTTCAGTTCAGGTTCGTCTTCGGCAACACATTATTTCCGCTTGATCGTTGGGAATTCTCTTTCTTCTCCAAACATTAGCGCAAACGTAACAGCTTTGAGTTACGGAACCCTAAAAACAAATAAAGATTCCATACAGAATGTTGTTATTACAAATATCGGAGATTCCGCGCTTGTTGTATCAAACATTATTTCTACTCATTCATTTTATACTTTTACCGGAAGTACAACCTACACGATCACCAAAAATAATTCTGTAACAATTCCGGTAAAATTCAGTCCGAGAGCCGCCGGATTATTTGAAGGGAAACTTTTAGTTCATTGCAATGACCCGGATACGGATACACTTGAAGTTGCCTTAAGCGGAACGGGAGTAACACTTTTGCCGAAAATATCTGTTAGTTCTTCCACACTAAGTTATGGTTCAATAAAAGTTGCCTACGATTCTTCGCTAACATTTAAAATATACAATACCGGAGACACAACACTCACAGTATCAGCATTAACATCATCAAGCGGCAATTTCACCGCAAATAATTCTGTTCCTTTTTCAGTCAATGTAAAAGATTCTGCAACCGTCTCGGTAACTTTTACACCTGATGAAGTAAAATCCATTAATGATTCACTCTCAATCACCAATACTGATCCAACGAACAGTTCACTAAAAGTTTATTTAACCGGAAGTGGAATTGAATCCGTTCTCCTAAAAGATTTTACAGCGGGGTGGAATCTTATTTCAATTCCGGTTCAACCAACTGATCAAAGTACAAGCGCTGTGATTAGTGATGATGTTGCAAACTTTTTCTTCTATGAATATAAGAATGCAGTTTATCAAACAGCAATTACTGTTGAACGAAATAAAGGTTATTGGTTTGGAATTGAAACCAATGCAACTGTTGATGTTACCGGTAAACCAAGAATTACTAATGATACGATTTCTATCTCAGCAGGATGGAATTTAGTCGGTTCTCCTTTTTTGAAGAAATATCCGAAGTCAGCTGTACAATATTCTAAAAATGGTGTAACTGTTTCAGCAGATTCAGCTGTACAGTTAGGTTGGATACAGAATTCATTTTATAATTATAATGTAACATCAAAATCATATGAATCCGCCGATACTCTCTCCCTTTGGAATGGTTACTGGTTAGCGGCTTTAACTGATGGGGTTAAGTCGATTTATTTGAAAAATAGTCAGACAGGGTCGGTACCTAAAAAGGCAACTTCAAATGATGCAAATACAAACTTCTGGGCAGTTTCAATTTCTGCATCATTAAATGGAATGAATGATAATCTCTTATCATTTGGACAAAGTGATTTCGCCACTGATGCTTTTGATGCAAAATATGATTTTGTGAAACCGCCGAAATCTCCTGCTGCTTCTCTTGAAACTTACTTTGAGAATGCAAACTGGATTTCCTACTTCAGTAAATTCGCAAGTGATATTAAAAAATCCTCAACAAGTAAAGATGCTCAATGGTCTTTTAACATTGCGGCTTTGCAGAATGGAATTCTGACATTAGACTGGAAAAATATTTTAACTCAAATTCCTGCTGAAATGCAAAAACAATTTGCAATAATTAGTTTGTCAACAAACGATATTCCCGATTTTCAGTCGGTTGATATGTTGAAACAATTTTCACTTTCACTTCAAGCCGAAAAAGATAAAACATACAAGTTCAACATCAATGCTTCTATTACGGATGTGAATGATGAAGATATACAACCGAAAGAATTTGGACTTAACCAGAATTACCCAAATCCATTCAATCCGGTCACATCAATTAAATATTCGGTTGCTTTTACTCAGCATGTACAATTAAAAGTTTACGATCTCATTGGAGACGAAATTGCTGTTTTGGTTAATGAAACAAAATCACCCGGAACATATACGGTTGAGTTTTCATCAGATAAATTAGCAAGTGGAACGTACTTTTATCGGTTACAATCAGGAGATTTCGTCCAAACGAAGAAGATGATCATTTTAAAATAACATTTTTATATAGGTAAGTATAGAGACGTTCTGCAGAACGTCTCTATCCGTTTGAAAGATAAATAATCAAGCCATAATTCAAAAATAAATATCGAATTGAACCGGTGAGATTAAAAGATTGGGATTATTCAAAGCCATGGTATTATTGAGTAACTATCAATTCAAGAAACCACGTTGTTTATTTTGTCGCTGGCATTTGCACAGACGGATTCAGCAGGAATTCATAGTTAGATTTAATGTAATCTAATATTTTCCCAGCAATCACTTTATGACCTTCTTTATTCGGATGGATCCCATCGAGACAAATGAACTTCGTATAATCATCCTCCAAAAAGAAAGCCGAACGAATATCGATTAACCGCGTTTTTGTTTCTTCGGCTACACGGAGAATAGCAGAATTGTAACGTTCGTGCCATGTATAAATGCTCGAGATACTCCCTATGAACTGTAAAATATTGTTTTTAGCCTGTTCACTGTTATGACTTACCCAGCGAAAATATTTATCCGGATCGAGAGGAGGGAGAGAAACAAGAACCGGAATGATTTTCATGGAGTCCAATTTCTTGACTAATCCGGTGAGCAGATCATAGAAGGTTGAACACTCAGTGTTAGGTTGAAACTCACCGAAAGGATTTTCGGCTATCCGGTCCCATTGGTAATCGCAGTCGTTCCCACCAAATTCAATTAAGACGATATCCGGTTTCCGGCGAAGGACGTCGTTCGAAAGGCGCTGAAGTCCGTCAACAATGGTGCTGCCGAATTTCGCAGCATTGTAAACAACTCCTTTAAGATTTTCACGCACAAGATTGGTAAAACTTTCCAACAGGAGAGAGTATTTCTGTTTTTCATCGTCGTAAATAACTCCTCGAGAAATGGAATCACCATAGACAACGATCGTGTAATTTTCTTTCTGGTTAATGACTTTTTTTTCTGTTTCTCTATCCATTGATACATCACGCAATAAGTTGAAATTAAAAAAAATATTCGGAATATTTTAACAATAAATCAAAATCTTGTTGCACAAAATTACAACCTAACTGAATCTGAACCAAATAATTGCAGTTCACTCTGCGGTCAAGGACCAATCCTTAACGATAGCAGGCAAACAAATCTCCTCAATTTCAAAAAGCAAGAGGTTTATTCACCATCATACTTTATCAGTGACTGGATATCATATCCTTTGAGATTTTCTCTTCCATTTAAAAACACTAACTCAATTAGAAAAGAGATCTGTACCACTTCCCCGCCAAGTTTTTCAATAAGTTTTACTGCGGCAGTTGCTGTGCCGCCTGTTGCAAGAAGATCATCATGCAAAAGCACTCTATCGCCGGGAATAATTGCATCCGTATGGATTTCTATTGTATCTGTTCCATACTCCAGCGCATAAGTTTCGGAAATCTTTTCCGAAGGAAGTTTGTTTGGTTTTCTAATCGGAACAAAACCTGCATTTAACTTTTCAGCCAGCAGCCCTCCAAAAATGAAACCTCTCGATTCGATTCCGGCAACTTTAGAAATACCTTTATCTTTTGCCAGATCAAACAGAGCAGTTGAAGTTTTAGCCATCGCCTCGGGATGCATCAAGAGTGTAGTAATGTCTTTAAAGATAATCCCTTTTTTAGGGAAATCGGGGACATCACGAATGTATGTTGCTAATTCATTATTCATTTTTTCCTCAATGTTTGGTTAGAAAATTGTTTAATCCGTTCTGAAAATCTTGCGAAGTTCTGGAAAGTGCATTTACTGTTTTTGCATACTCAACAGCGTTTTTATAATGCATACCTGAGACAGCGCGGATCAATTTTTTAGTTTCACTGATACTTGCGCTTGAGTTTGAAGAAAGACTTTTGATTAATTTTATTGAAAAATCAAAAACATCATCTTCAACAAAATCTATTAAACCGGTATGCTCTGCTTCTTCGGCAGAAAGAATTTTTCCGCTGATCAGCAGTTGACGCGCTTTGGCTTCCGGTATTCTTTTCAGAACTAAAAAAGAAATTATTGCGGGAACAAACCCTATCTTCACTTCTGTAAAACCAAATTTAGCTTCCTCTTTTTTAGCAATGATGTAATCACAAGCAAGAGCTAAACCACAGCCACCTGCAAGAGCAGCTCCATTTACAGCCGCAACCGTTAATTTGTTACATTCATAAAGCGCGACAAATAATTCCGCGACAAGCGATGAATCTTTTTCATTTTCAATTAAGGAGTTAGACTGCAATTTTTTAAGATAGGAAAGATCGGCTCCGGCGCTAAAAGCTTTTCCTTCTCCCGTGATAATTATTCCGAAAACTTCGTCATTACTTTCGAGTTGTTTTAATGCAGAAAGAAAGTCTTTAATTAAACCGGGAGACAAAGCATTTCTTTTCTCCGGATTATTTAGTTTAATAATCCCGATGTCGTCTTTAATTTCTGTTAAAATTAAACTGTTCATTTATCTTCAACTTTTCTTGTGACTTTTCTGTTAAGAAATTTAATAAAATCTTTGTAACTGAAACAATTTATAACTTCCTCCGGTTGAATCCCGCCTTTGCGCGCAACGGTTATTCCATATCTTGCAAGAAGAATGTTTTCAATTGAATGTGCGTCTGCATTGATCGAAAAAAGACAGCCCTGTTCTCTGGCATAAAAGATATTCCTCCAGTCAAGGTCAAGACGGTTCGGATGCGCATTAATTTCAATAGCAACTTTATTGCGGCTGCATGCATCAATTATTTTTTTGATAGTATGTTTGTATGGCGCACGGTGTAAGAGAAGCCGTCCGGTTGGATGACCCAATACATCTGTAAAAGGATTTTCTATAGCTCTGATGATCCGCTTCGTCATATCATCTTCGGAGAGAGAAAAGTTAGAGTGAACCGAAGCGACAACAAATTGAAATGCTTGTAAAATCTCGGTAGGATAATCCAAATCGCCGTTAGTTAGAATGTCGGACTCAATTCCCTGCAATAACTTCCAATTATGTTTGGAAGTTATTTCCTCGATTTCATTTTTTTGCTGCAAGATGCGCTGTGCACTTAAACCATTTGCGTAAGCAGCGGTTTTGCTGTGGTCGCAAACAGCAAAATAGTCATATCCCAAATTTTTAGCGGCTGATACCATTTCTTCAATTGAATTCATTCCATCCGAATACGTTGTATGAAAATGGAAAAATCCTTTAAGCTGTTCGCCGGTTAAGTTGGATGATTTTTTAAGTTCTGCTTTAGTAATAGAAAAAAATTCCTCTTCTCTCATTTCGGGAGCAACCTTAATGGAATTCATTTTATCGAATATTTCTTCTTCACTATTGCCATCATGCTTTTCATGGGAATAGTTTAAGTGCCGCAGAAATTCTTTCGAGCCGGTGGTTTCAAACAACCGGTTAATAAAATGATTTTCTGAATGAACGATGTACATTGTTAGTGGAAGGTTGAATGTTGAATTTGATTTGATTGTTCCTTCATCTATTTCGTCAATAATAATTTTATCCTTTAAAGCAGAAATCAACTCTTCAGTTTTGTACGCTTCAATGAGAACGACAACTTCAAGGGAGGAGAAAACTTCTCTGGTTCGCCTAACTTCTCCGGTAAATTCATATTTCTTTATCACAGAAATTCCGGATAATAAATCTTTAATTTTCTCCGCTTCCCTTTCGGCAAAATGGATGAGAAGGAAATTTCTATTTACTTCAAGCTGCTTTATCTCATCTAAAATTTTTTTCTGAATTTTCTCTCCAAAACCTTTAACGGACGAAAGTCTATTATCTGTACAAGCTGTTTTTAATTCCTCAACACTACGAATATTTTCTTGATTGAAAAGTTGAGCGATTTTCTTAGGTCCCAAACCGCGTATTTGAAAGATCTCAAACAACGAATCGGGAATATCTATTTTAAGCTCTTCCAGCGCCGTAGAGAAGCCGTGAGAGCAATATTCTTCTACAACCGTATAAATTCCCTTCCCTATTCCTTTTACTTCTTTAAGCTTACCGGAATTTACTAATTCATTAATGTCTTCACTTATTTTGCGGATGGTATTAGCACCGTTTCGGAAGGCACTTATTTTGAAAGGATTCTCGGAACGGAATTCAAGCAGATCGGCTATCTCATCAAGTAAGGTTATTATTTCTTTTTTCTCTGCCATGTTATTTCAAGAATAAATAAAGTTGTAGGTATGTTGATAGAAATCCGAATAAAGCTCCGGCAATTACTTGTGCAAAAGTATGACATTTTAATTTAATTCGCGACCATCCGACAAGGAAAAGTAAAAAAAGAATCGGATAAGCGATCCAACTTCCAATGAATAAAAACATAGCTAACGGAGCAGCTATACCCAAAGCGTGTATGCTGATCTTCCAAATTTTGTTGATAAATATTATTGCAGCCATATTTGAAATGTAACAAAACCAAAAAGCTAAAGTTAGCGGCTGAATATTATACGAACGGAGAAAGAAATATCCGATCAGCAGAAGCGAAAGTCCAAAGAGAAAAGGAATCGTTCTTTCCTCTTTCATCTCAGCATCTTGATTAATGATTTTTTTCTTCTTCAACATAATAACAAAAAAAACTACCGGCAGAAAAAAAGTAAAAATAAATGCTGACCCAATAACCAGCATTTTATTATCAAGAGAATGTTCAAATTGCAGACCAAGTAATGAAAATGAAAAAAGGGTTAACGTCGGTGGAACAAAAAGTGTGGAGATGATTCTTGCAGTTTTATAGGAAGTATTCTTTTTAGGCAATTCAACTTTATCAAACTGCGGCTGCATAACTAACTTTTTCTAAGCTTTGCAGAAAATGGAGTAATATTTCTTCTACCGACCGGTAATCGTAAACTGTCATTAGACTATTCCTAACTACGTGAGCATTCCTCATTCCTTTTAAATAGCCGGTGTAAAATTTTCTATGTTCTATAACAGCCCTTTCTTCCCCTTTAACTTGCATTGCTAATTCCAAATGCCGCAAACAAGTTTTAATTTTTTTAGCGTGAGACAAAGGATGAAGTTTTTTTCCGTTATTCAAAATATCTTTTGCTTCTTCAAATATCCACGGATTACCTATTGCACCCCGCGCAATCATTACTGCATCTGCATTGGTCTCGGTGAAAGCCCTTAACACATCTTCGGCAGTCATTATGCCGCCGTTTAAAACTATCGGAATCTTTACTACTTCTTTTATTCTAGGGATCCAACTCCAATCGGCATCACCTGAATGACCCTGCGAGCGGGTGCGGCAATGGATGGTTAATGCTGCTACTCCAACATCTTCCAGTCTCTTTGCAACTTCTAAAATGTGCAATGAAAAAGCATCCCAGCCAATCCTAGTTTTAACCGTTACAGGAAGAGAAACTCCGTCAACAACATTTTTTACTAATTTTTGGAGATACGCCGGGTCTTTCAACAAACCGGCGCCGGCGCCGTTATTACAAATATTTTTGATCCAACATCCGGCATTAATATCAATTAAATCAGGATGCTGTTCTTCGGCAATCTTAGCGGCTCCAACCATTGAATCAATGTTTGATCCATAAATTTGAATTCCGACCGGTCTTTCTTCATCAATAATTGAGAGTTTTTTATAAGTCTTCTCAGATTGGCGAACTAAGCCTTCAGCGTTTGCAAATTCGGTATAAACCACGTCTGCACCAAGTTCTTTGCAAACTAAACGGAACGAAACATCTGAAATATCTTCCATCGGTGCAAGAAAGATTCCTCTTTCAATATTCATTTTACCAACTGTAAACATAGATCTAAACTAAACTTTCTGCTCAAGCGGAGAGAGATGATTGTGCAAATAAAATATACTAAAAAGAAAAACCAACAACACAAAAAAAGCGCCCGTTAAAAATGGAATTTGATAACCGAGATATTGATAAGCAAACCCGCCCCATAAAGGACCTAACATTCTGGCAAACGAAGAAAAAGATTGATTGACTCCAAGCACCATTCCCTGCTCGTTTTCCGGAGCAACTTTGGAAACAAGACTCAATAGCGTAGGCTGTAAGACTCCCGTTCCAATTGACATTACCGCGGTTATGATGATAACTCCTGTCATGTTTACTCCATAAGGAAGAAAAGCCAATCCAATCATAAGAAAAAATGTTCCGAATGAAATAAGTTCTTGATCAGAATATTTTTTTGCCAATCGTCCGATAAGTCCCCCTTGTACAACAGCGCCGACAATACCCACAATACCGAAGACAATTCCGTTTTGCAAATCGGTGAAGCCGTAAACGCTGTGACCGAGAAGTGCAAACGTACCATAAATATTTGCAACCGAAAAAGTAACAACAAAAAAGAGAAGAATAACAACACTGATCAAGGGATTAGATAAAACGTTTCTGAAAGAATCGAGATCGAATATCTTTCTTTTCACAACTAATTTCTTTTTTTCATCGGTTAATGATTCAGGTAAAAGAAAAAAGCTGAACGAAAAGGCAATGATTGAAAATCCGGCGGCGGCAAATCCGGTGATCATGTACCCAAAATGAGAAAGTAATCCTCCGAGAATAGGACCGAAAACAAACCCAAGCCCAAACGCTACACCTATTAACCCCATTCCTTTTGAACGGTTTTCTTTAGTTGTAATATCAGCAATATATGCTTGTGCAACTCCAATACTGCTGCCACCTACACCGGCAACAACACGTGAAAGTAACAACATTAAAAATGAATGAGTAAAAGCAAAGATCACATATCCGGCAGCATTAAGTAATAGAGTAATTAAAATAATTTTTCTTCTGCCATACTTGTCGGATAAACTTCCGAAGATTGGATTAAAAATAAATTGCACTAAAGAATAGACCGCAAGAACAATTCCAATAGCGCTTTCCGAAGTGTGTAATGATTTAACAGCGAAAGTTGGAAGGATAGGAATTAATATTCCGAATCCCAACAAATCAACAAATACTACTATAAAAATTAAAAATAAAGGAGACCTTTTCTCGTTCATTGTCTATCAAGTTCTTTCATGATGGCTTCACCCATCTCCTTTGTACCGACATAATTGGTGGGATTAATATCCTTCGTTACAAACAGTCCGTCTTCAATTACTTTAGAGACGGCTTTTTCAATTTTATCAGCGGCTTTATGTTCTTTGATATAATTCAACATCATTACCGCTCCTAAAACTAACGCGCAAGGATTAGCAATATTTTGTCCGGCAATATCGGGAGCAGAACCATGCACAGCCTCAAAAATCGCAGCACCCTGTCCGATGTTTGCACCAGGGGCAAAACCTAATCCGCCGACTAACCCTGAAGCCAAATCGGACAGAATATCACCAAACAAATTTGTGGTTACAATCGAATCAAACTGATTTGGATTCAGCACCATTTGCATTGCCATGTTATCTACTATTTTATCTTCATATTTAATCAAAGGATAATTAACGGCAACTTCTTTGGAAATATCCAGAAACAAACCGCCGGTAAATTTCATAATGTTAGCTTTATGTACAACAGTAATTTTTTTTCTGCCTAGAAGTTGCGTTTGTTCAAAAGCATATTTTAAGATTCTCTCACAGCCTCTTCTTGTAATAATACCGATGGTTTCAGCGGCGGAGCGGCTGCTATCAATGTAATGTTCGATTCCGGAATAAAATTCTTCCGTATTTTCACGAAAGATGAGCAGGTCAACATTGTCATAATGTGATTTTACACCTTTAAAAGTCTTTGCGGGACGCTGATTAATGTAAAGATCAAATTCTTTACGTAAAGCAACGTTAACGCTTCTAAATCCTTTTCCTACCGGTGTAGTTAAAGGACCTTTCAAAGCAAGTTTATTTCTTGCAATAGAATCTACGGTTTCTTGCGGAAGCGGATCGCGGTATTTATCCATGGCTTCCATGCCTGCGGACATAATTTCCCAATTGATGTCAACGCCGGTATGTTTTATAATTTTTAATACGGCAGCAGTAATTTCCGGACCAATACCGTCACCGGGAATTAAAGTAATATTGTAACTCAATCTTTATCTCCGTTAAATTTCATTTTCGAGTGCAAATATACAAAGAAAACATTTCTTCTTTTAGGAACAAACAATTCGCGTTGTTGGTTCAAATGGTTATTTGTTTCTCTAATATTCGTTTAGATAGAGGGATGAGGAATATTTTAGTAGAATCCGTCTTGAATCTTTAAATGATTGATTCATTTTCAGATAATCTTGATTTGATAAAAAGGGATATTCATTTTTAGACTTAGAGGATGGAAGAATTACAAACTGCTTTTTACCAGCAATCTTTCCCTTATATACCCATGTTGGAGTGAAAGAAACTTTTTCTAAATGCAAATCATTTGAAAGAATATTTTTTGTAATTTTAAATTGAAGAATAACCCCAGCATCAGAATAACGCCACCGTTGATTTGAAAAGAAATTACCAAGTGAATAAGCAACAAAACCCGAATCCAACTTTTCTTTCGACCCTGCATAAAGCGGGGCAGGTTTGAAAAACTCAACCGGCTGTAAAACATGCGGATGACTTGCAAGAATAATATTAGCGCCGGCATCAATAGCGGTTTGTACAACCTTTTTCTGATAACGGTTCGGTTCGCGCTGATGTTCTTCACCAAAATGAAAATAGACTAAAACAAAATCTACATCATACGATTTTGCTTTTTGGATATCTCGAACAACAAGTGAATCGGAGATCCTATTTACTAAATAGCTCTTCCCTTTCGGAAGGTAATTCCCATTCATTCCGTAAGTGTAAGAAACTACTGCAAAACGAATTCCTTTTGCAGAAATTACGTTAATCGAATCTCTTTCTTTTTGAGAAGAAAAAGTTCCTGTGGAATTTATCTCATTATTTTTTAAGTTCTCTAACGTTCGCAGAACTCCTATTTCACTACGATCTAAACAATGATTGTTAGGAGTAAAGAGAAAATTAAATCCGGCTTTCTTTAACGAAGTAACGTAATCATCCGGTGAGTTGAAAAAAGGATAACCGGAATAGTTTTTTTCTTTTCCCGCAGTTACGGTTTCTAGATTGCCGAAAACAAAATCGGATGAATCAAAATATTTACTTATCTCATTGAAGGTAGGCGTAAAATCAAAGCTATCGGCGGCGACTTTTGCATATTCAAATTGCGGTGAATGACACATCAAATCCCCAACAACCGAAATAGTAATTGAAGAACTTTCCAGAGACTTTGATTGTGTCGGCTTTCCTTCGTATTGATTTGAAAAATTAAAAAACACAAATAATGAAACCGGGAAAAACATAATGATGTTTCGATTGTACTTCATAGTGAAAATAGTTTTAACAAGTATTGTCCATTCTAACAGATAAAAAACAAGGCTGGCTCAAAGATTTCTCCGAACCAGCCTTTGAATAAAATGAAATGATCTTCGTTAAGCTTTAGGAGCTTTGCGTTCTTCTTTAACTTTTTGAATTTCATTTCTAACTTCTTGCGAAAGTTTTTTTAATTCGCTTAATCCTTTACGCAAGCGGGTTCCGGCTGCTGATTGTCCTTTGTCGTAGAATTTTTGAAAATCTACTTCCAATGCTTGAACTGCTTGAACCAATTTTTGGAAATTTTCCATGTGTTTCTCCTTTTGTTTTTTATTGATTGTTTATTTTGAATTTTCCAGAACAATTTCTGCGATATCTTTTACTTGAACATCTTCAGTTTTATCAAAAGCTTTCACTCCATCTGTCATCATTGTCATGCAGAATGGACACGCCGAAGCGATTGTTTCTGCACCGGTACCGATGGCTTCTTTAGTTCTTTCTTCATTGATCCTTGCCCCTTCAACATCCTCCAAGAACATTCTTCCTCCTCCTGCGCCGCAACAAAATCCACGACTTTTATTCCGTCCCATTTCTACAAGTTTAACTCCATTTATCTTGGTCAAAGACTTTCGTGGCTCTTCATAAATGTCATTATATCTTCCAAGATAACATGAATCGTGATATGTCACTTTTCTTGTTTTTGCCGGTTCATCTTTTAATTGAATTTTACCGGATGAAAGAAATTCCGAGATCATTTCAGTATGATGAATCACTTCATAATTACCGCCAAATTGTTTGAACTCATTTTTAAGTGAATTAAAACAATGTGGACAGGCGGTTACAATTTTCTTAACGCCATATCCGTTTAAGGTTTCAACATTTTCTTGTACAAGTTGTTGTGCAAGATATTCATTTCCCAATCGTCGTGCAGTATCGCCGTTACATTTTTCTTCAGTACCGAGAATTCTAAAATTAACTCCCGCTTTCTGCATAATTTGAGCGAAAGCAACAGAAACTTTTTTGTAACGGGCATCATAAGAACCGGCACAACCGACCCAGAATAATATTTCTCCATTTGGGTCTTCTGCCATCGATTTTACATTTAATCCATTTGCCCACAAGGCTCTATCAGCCTGATTAAAAACCCATGGCGTTCCGTTTGATTCTAAACTTTTGAAAACATTATTCAACTCAACCGGGAATTCAGATTCAGTTAAAACAAGATGCCTCCGCATATCAATTATTGAATCGACATGTTCAATCATTACCGGACATTCCTGCACACAAGCGCCGCAGGTTGTACATTGCCATAGTTCTTTATCTGAAATATAGTGATGAACTAACGTTTTATCAAATACTTCACCATTGGTTATACCTGCGATCATTAAGGGAGCTAAATCAAAAGTTCTTTTTCGGATATCGGTAATTATTTTTCTCGGTGATAAACTTTTGCCACTGTTGGCTGCAGGACAAACTGAAGTACATCTTCCACATTCGGTACAAGTGAAGCCATCTAATATTTGTTTCCATGAAAACTTTTGAAAATCATCTGCACCATAGTATTCTAACGTTTCGTCTTCAAGATTTATCTTTTTTAATCCTTTTTGATCATCAAGCTTAGCAAAAAAAACATTTGGGATTGAAGTAAGCACATGCAAATGTTTTGAGTAAGGAAGATAATTCAAGAATCCAAACACAAATATGATGTGGATCCACCAAAACAATTCATAGTACATATCAGCTGAGGTCGGGTCTAACGAATAAAACATTTTTGCCATCACGAGCGAAAATGGACGAACCTCAAAATTTTCAAGGACAAAATTATTTTTTGCGACATGCGCAATATTCTGCCCGAACATTGAAAGTACGACAAACAGAATAAGCGTGAGAATAAAGGCTGCGTCACGCATTCCGTGTTTGTCAACTATTAATCTCGGAACACGTAAAATAAATCTTCTATATAACGAAATAAGTACAGACCAAATTACTAACATCCCAAAAACATCTTGTGTAAAAGTTAGCAACGTATAAAACACTCCAAGGGAAGAAAAACTTATAGGTGAATAAAATCCTTGGAGAATAGATTCAATAACTGCGAAAATAAATAGCAAAAAACCCCAAAATATTAAAAGATGAAAAATCCCCGCCGGTTCGCGCATAATTTTTGTCTGCGCAATTGCTATGGTGAAAACCTTTTTGAGCCGTTCACCAATTCTGTCACAACGGTTTTCTTTTTGTCCAAGCAACAGAAAAGAGATCAATCTTTTTGTGCTGAACACAAAAAAACCGATTGACGCAAAAAAGAATAGTATGAAAACTAAATTCTTAAGACCCATTAGAAATTAATCAACTTTAGTTTTTTTTAGACCAAAATAAATTGCTGCCGCAGTGAAAACCTTTACAGATGTCCAGATAGAAAAAATTCCCGCTGCAACTTTTATTGATTCAGAAAAATTGTGAACAAAGAATGAATTCAGAAAAATTGTACCTGAAATGATGATAATTACTTCACCGATAAACATTGAAGCAACAACCGCAAAGTAACTTTTATATTTTTGAACAAGCGCTCCTGTTGCAAATGCAGCCAATGGAAATGCCAGTAAAAATCCACCGGTTGTACTGAAAAAACGTGCAATTCCGTAACCACTTTCGGGAAGTACTGCAAAAACCGGAAGTCCTATCGCCCCGGCAGCTAAGTAAAGTAATTGACTATATGCACCTCTTTTTGCTCCAAGAGTAGCTCCTGCTAAGACAACAGTCATTGTCTGTAATGTGAATGGGACCGGTTTAATCGGAATAGTTATCTGTGCCGCAATTGCAGTTAAAAATGCAAATGAAAAAATTCCGAAATATTCTGAGGCGAATATTTTTGTCCATGGTAGTGAAAGAGCTTTTGTCTTTCCGTTATATTTAATTTGCATGAGTTCCTCAATATATTAATGGTTAAAAAAAATATCGAATATCGAACAAGGAATAACTAATGTCGAACGAAAAAATGGGAGAAAATTATTTTTTCTTCTCATTATTCTTTCTTGCTGTTTCAATGCTTTTTACAAATATCGAAACAAGTTCATTGCACTCAATCATTCCTTTATCTATTAAATCCAATTTATTTGTTAAAGTTACTTTTTTAATAATTTTCAGAGCAATAAAAGTTTCTCTTAATTCTTTTAAAAGAATTTTGAGTTTATGAATGAAATCATTTCTTGATTCTGTCCCGATAAATCGGGATGCCTCACCGTATAGCAGCGCTGGAGCAGTTCCGGATCTTACCAATTGCCCAGCAATATGATTGCCTGCTCTTGAAGTATTAAGATTTTCTGTTACTTCAATTATTAATACCGCAAAATCAATTAACCTTTCTTCAAGATTAAAGTTTTTATTTTTATTTTCGTTCATACTTTAACTTCATAATTCGATATTCCTTGTTCATTATTCGATATTATGTCTTAACGAAATCTCTAATTCTCTTAGCAATTAGTAAAAAAATTAAATGTCTTCTCTAAAAGTAGTTCAAATTTTTCGTTGCTTCCTTCAAACGGATGTTTGCAATTGAAAGTATGTCCGGTGCCAATAATCTTATAAAACTCGGTGATTCTCTTATTTGACCAGTCATAAATCTGTTCTGCTTCTTTTATTGGGACAGCCAAATCCTGATCGCCATGAGCTATAAACAAAGGTCTATTCAATATACGAACCGCATTTTCAATATTCAGCGAAGTATTTTTGTGCTTTTCTAAATCTTCGAGTAAAGAAACATTTAATCGCATTTCTTGTTTAGTCCGTGTATTAAAAACATCAAAAAAACCATTTTTCCGCCATTGTTCTTTTTGTCTTTCGGAATAGCGGTCAAAAGTTGAAACGCTTGACCAAACTGCGATTGCAGAAACTTCATTTTTTTGCGACGCGGTTAAAAGAGAAATCGCAGCGCCGCGGCTGTGTCCGAGTAAAAATATATTCTTGTTTTCCGTTTTGCCAAAAAAGTTTGACTGGTAAAGGTTGATAATTTCGGTTAATTCTTCAACTTCTAACGAAAAAGTATTTTCAGCAAATTTATCAAGCTCGGTGAATTCGGTTAATGAATCACCAACTCCGTTATGCGAAAAATTAAGAGAAAGAGCAAAAAATCCTTTTTCTGCAAAATATTCACCAATATAGGGTCCGAAGCCCCAATCCTTAAATCCCTTAAACCCATGTACAAAAATTAGGCATGGAGCTTTTGAAAGATTTTCAACACCAAAAGCGGTAATATTAAGCTTATTTCTTTTTGTGGTAAAATGAACAAAGTTTTGAATCATCACTTATTTAGGAGAAACTTTTATGGAAAATTAAGAAAATAAATCATTTTCACAACTTCTTTATTAGAAAATAAATCTCAATCCGGCAGAGATCACTAAGCTTTGGTAATCAAAATCAATATCTTTTGCCGTGTAAGGGAATATCACTTCAACCTCAAGTTTAAGGTTCTTTCCACCGATTTTTGCAAAAATCGCCGGTTCAAAGATCAAAAATTCTTTACTTGATGGAAATGAATTGACGCCATCCTTTATTTTCATGAGTTCAAAAAAACTAACATAAGAAAGTCTTAATGCAAAGCCCGTAGCAAAATCAGATTTTCTTTGCCCAAGGTTCCCCTGTATAAAATATTTTTCATATTTACCCTCAGCAAGATTTTCATGTATTTTTGAACTAAATGCATATTGTTCAAAATATTGATCTTTTGCTTCACCTCTTCCATATCCGGCAAAAGTTTCGCCGATAAAAGTCTCTGATAGAAAATCAGAATACCCGACAGCAACTTCTGTGTATTTGTGACTGTTCTTATCCTCCAAATCTTTTTCGGAAATTTCGCTTTTCTTCGTAACATTATCATAATTCCCGGCAATTGAGACGGAAATATTCTTCAGCGGTGAGGAGACAAGATTAAAGCTTTTCCCGTTTGTTCCATACTGACCGGATATTTGGGTTTCACCTTGATTCTGAATCAATGGAACGGGAATACTATTTGTCGTGTAAAGCAGAGCCGATCTGCAACCATTAAGAAGAAGTAGAGTTAGAACTATCATAATCTTTTTCATATAAGGAAACCTCCGCTCTTCGGATTTATGAATACCATCACTATAAACCTAAGAAAATAGAAAATGATTTTCAAAATATTTCGATAAAAATAATCAAATGGAAAGTGTTTCGAGAATTTTTGTATGTTTACAATATAAATTATTTAAATGGAATAATAATGATCAGCAAACTTCCCAACAGTGGTACGAGCATCTTTGCAGTAATGTCTGCGTTAGCTAAAGAGTACAATGCAATAAATCTTTCACAAGGATTTCCCGATTTTAATTGCCCCGATAAACTGATTGAATACGTCCATCACTTTATGAAAGAAGGATTTAACCAATATGCACCGATGCCGGGAGTTCCCGTTTTGCGCGAAGCAATTTCACAAAAGATGGAAAAACTTTACGGGAAGTTTTATGAACCTTCAACTGAAATAACGATCACCGCCGGAGGAACTCAAGCTTTATTTACAGCTATTTCAGCCTTTGTTCATAAGGGTGATGAGGTTATTCTTTTTGAACCGGCTTATGATTCGTACGTTCCTTCGATTTTAGTAAATGGTGGAATTCCAATTCCGATAAACTTAGATGAGAAAGATTTTTCAATTGATTGGGAAAAAGTCCGGTATGTTTTAACAACCAAAACGAAGATGATAATACTCAACACTCCGCATAATCCAAGCGGAACAGTTCTCCGGCAAAATGATATTGATGAGTTGATAAAAATTGTAAACGAAAATGACCTGCTTCTTTTAAGCGATGAAGTTTATGAACACATCATTTTTGACGGCGAGGAGCATCTTTCATTTGCGAAATATGAGGAATTAGCCTCGCGCTCACTTATTGTTTTTTCATTCGGGAAGACTTACCACACTACCGGTTGGAAGATGGGCTACGTGCTGGCTCCTGCGCTTCTAACGAGTGAATTTAGAAAGGTTCATCAGTTTAATGTCTTCTGCGTTAATACACCGATACAACTTGCTTATGCGGAAATGATGAGGGATGAAGAACATTATTTTGGACTTTCGAAATTCTATCAGCAGAAGAGAGATTATTTTAACGGACTAATGAAAGATTCGAAATTTACTTTAACTCCGTCGAAAGGAACGTATTTTCAATTGCTTGATTATTCCAACATTTCCGATTTATCCGATATGGAATTTGCGAAATGGCTTACGAAAGAAATCGGTGTTGCAGTTATTCCCCTTTCTCCTTTTTATTCGGATGGAACAAATAGTAAATACATTAGAATTTGTTTTGCGAAATCTGAAGAAGTGCTCCGAGCATCAGCGGAAAAACTTAATGGAATTTGATTGTTGAAAGAAGCTTTAATCTTTTGAAACTATTAATCCTCTATCTTCGCTTCTGATGGAAATGTTGCTCTAATTGTTGCTTTCAATTCATCTGCAATTGTGTTTCACAGTTATTGTTTTTTTCTTTTCCTAATTTTGTTCTTCTTCACATTCTCAGCGGTTCAAAATCTAATCCAAATTCTAATTTTTTTTTTGTTGCTTTGAACATTTCAATTTTTGGATTAAACTTATTTAGAATCTCTACACTCGTTTTAATATTTTCCTCGCTTGCTAGCATTCCAAAATAAATCCTTTTTATAATTACTGGAGGCACGGGTTCTTTGCATCTACTCCCATCCAAATGAATAATTCTCCACTCTCTTTCATACGACCAATCTTTAGATTTTGTCCCAAGCTGGAGTCTCGCACGATCATCTGTTGAGTTTCTTGTTGGATGAATTAAAGGGAACTCGTTTTCGTAATTTATCTTGAGTAATAGAGCTCTTTTATTTACATAAATGAACCCGTTTATAAGCATATTTCTCAACATTTGAGCATCAAATTCTATGCAAAATCCTTTGTGTGCATCGGTATAGTGTGCCCATAATAATAAATTTTTTAACTCTTCAGTCAAAGCAAAAACACCTAAATTATTTTCAACATAATTATTGATTCTTGTATAGACAATGTCTGGTGTTTGTCTTATCTCTTGTCTCAGTTTTCTTGCTTGTTCAATTGTTTCTTTTCTTCTTATTGATCTGTTGGCGGAAGGATAATAGTGAGAATTTGTAGCGTTGCAAATTTTGAATATTTCTTGCTTTGAACATAAGTCATACCTTATGGGTATTGCACAATCAAACGGATCATTAAGCTGACTTACTGAAGGAAAGTAGAGAATGTTTTTAAGTATATCTTGGTAGTAGTTGTTTTGATCAAACGTCTTGAATTTATATAAACCTTTTATTCCAAGACTTTTGATCGTATCCATCTCACTTTCCCCATACGCTTGCTATTTTTTCTGTTATCTTTTGCTCAAACATGGTGATGAGTTTTTTATTTGCATCGACTAATTTTTGTTCTATTAAGAATGCTTCAACAATTTTATTCTGAACTTTAAGTGAAGGCAAGGGGATTACCACTTTTGCTAATTCACCACCATTAAAATTTGTTTGGTTTACAGCTTGTCTAGACATACGCTTAAAATAGCCATCTTCTCTCAGCTTATTAAGAATGACCCAGAAAAATAAATTATTTATTTGGTCATTCTTTTTTGTTAAAGCTAATAAGAATGACGCGTAAATATATTTGTCAGAACTTTCGTTAAAGTAAACCGTCTTGCCAACATGTTTTGGGGCATTTCGCCAATTGAATAATAAAGTATCGGGATTAAGAATGAACTTATCGTACTTCTTAAAATATTTTATTTTTCGAATTTTCGATAAATCCAAATTACCATCGATATTTGTCTCAGCGGTAGAAATAATTTTAATTCCATTCTCATCAATATTATCGGGAATTGATTCAGCCAATCCATACTTTATATTATACACTTCCCCCAACTCCACCATTTCCCAGCTTGGGTCTATTTGTATTTGCGGTTTGTAATTTTCTATAACTTGGCGGGCACCGTCTATTATTTTTTGCCACCCCTCTATCTCTGCAACTATTTCTTTTTGCATCTCGAGCGACGGGAGCGGGATTTGAATTCGCTCTAAATCTTTCCCATAAACATGAGGTTGCCCCATACCTTTTTGCAATAAATAAATTTCATCTTGAATGCTTTTGAGAAAAAAGTATAAAAATTTTGTTAGTATAACTTCATCATCATTTGATTTTATAGTAGTACAATCAGAAGCAAATATTGGAATTGTGAAGAAGTTTATGAACCCAGCATATGCACCAGATGCACTTACGGTAATTGTCTCACCTTCTCTATTAAATGAATCATGAAAGTAGGCTGCTTGTTGTCCACCCGCTATTACTTGGTATTTTCCCTCAATAGTAGCTGCTTTTGTAATCGATGTTCCCTTTTGAATTAAAGCAATTTCACCCAAAGACACTTTTGGAAATATAGAACTTCGAATGTCATAGACTTTATATCTTTCACCACTTAAATTCCAATCCCCATTTTTTCCAATCTTTTCTTTTGTTGCTACAACTAAATTTGTAAAATCATCTATACTAAACTCTCTACTATCATTCACACATTTCACATATTCTTTAATTGCACTTGCAATAGCTAGTAATTCGCTTTTGGTGTTTGCTCTCCGTTGTGCTCCAAGGTCAAAGCCGTCATTCTCTATCTTTGCAAAAAGTATTTTATCGGTTCTTTTGGCAAGAGTTTTATCCATCAGCAAAATGGAAGTCTTAACACCGCTGTAAGGGTTAAACACACCGGCGGGTAAAGAAACAACTGCGTACAAATACTTTTCAACTAACATTTCTCTTAAAGCTTTGTAAGATTTACCACCTTGAAAAATTATTCCTTCGGGTACAATTACAGCGGCTCTCCCGTTAGGTGTTAAATGTTCGGCAATATAATCCACAAACAAAACTTCACTGCGGCTGCTTTCAACAGAAAATCTTTTGTGCGGTTTTATTCCCCCTTTAGGAGACATGAATGGAGGATTAGCGAAAATAATATCGGCGTGTTCGTTCCACTTCTCTTCGCTCGTAAGCGTATCATATTCAACTATTTTAGGATTTGTAAAACCGTGCAGATAAAGATTCACAAGAGAAAGACGGACCATATCTGGAGAAATATCATAGCCTTGAATGTTTACCGCTAATTTTTTTCTTTCGTCTGGCGTTAGTTTATCGCCATTATATTTTTCACTATCTCCGTTCCCAAAAGAGAAGTTGTTTCCTTTTTCTTCGGTTAAACTGCTGGAGTTATTCTTAACAATATGTTTGTAAGATGAAATTAAAAAGCCAGCCGTTCCGCAAGCGGGGTCAAGTATTGTTTCATTCTACTTTGGGTCAACAAGATAAACCATAAGATCAATAATATTTCGCGGGGTTCTAAACTGTCCCGCGTCTCCCTGGCTTCCAAGTACGGAAAGAAGATATTCAAAAGCATCGCCAAGTTTTTCAGAATGGTCGTAGTTAAAGTCATCAATTATTTTCAGAAAACTTTTTAACGTTTCTGGGTCTCTGTATGGTAAGTAAGCATTCTTAAAAATATCTCTGAACAGTTGCGGGATATTTTCATTCACGTTCATCTTATCAATTGCTTCGGCATATAGATTAAGAACCTCATGCCCGCCAAGACTCGGAGATAATAACTTCTTCCAGCTAAAAACAGCAAACTCACCGGAGAAGAATTTTCTTTTGCCTCCAAGTTCTTCCGCTTCAGCATCCATATCATCCATAAACTTATAGATGAGTGCAATAGTTATTTGTTCAACTTGAGATTTGGGGTCTGGTACTTTACCAACAAGAATATCTCTTGCGGTATCAATGCGTCGTTTGGTTTCGTTGTCTAACATCGTTTCCTTTTTTTATTTGGGCTAAAGCCCAATGTTTAATTGAGAATTTGTTTTCTCCGTCCTAAAGGACGGAGTTAAAGTTCTTCTCTGTATTCATAAGTAACCACGCCATTTAGAGGCTTTGTGAAAATCATTATTTTTCATTATCTATGCTTTTAATCATGGTTGAATGAAATAAAAATCACTAACCGGAAACCGTTAAAACGGTTCATATCTTGACTTATATTTCATTAACACCTCGATTAATCGAGGTGTTAATGAAAAAAGATGATAGTATCTCAACCGTTTCAACGGTTTTATTTGATTATTCACACAACCTCTTTATGGCGCGGTTTAAAGAAGCCTCACTACCCTTCCAATATTACATGAACTGGTTAAGAGAAATGTAGTCCTTAATATATTCTGGAATTATTTCTCTCCAGTTCTCTGGTATGGCTTTATAATCTTTCATTGTGAAGTTCTGATTCACATTCAAGTCTGTGTAGCGTTTGTTGTCAATAATATCTCTTACTTTGCTGTCTGTTGTGTAAGCCTTAAAAAAGTATTTCATTGCAACGATATGAGAAGGATCATCTGGTTTGCGGTCAATAATAAACTTTTCAAATTCCTCATCCAGCAGTTTGTCTTTAGATTTGAAGTAAGGGATCATTCCATAAATATTTTCAAGTATCTCACGCATAGAAATTCTTCTATCAACTCCAGAAGCTCTTCTAAGTTTTTCAATGGTGTAAAATTCTTCTGGTTTATTAAGAATATTTTCATTCATATACTCTATAACTTTTTCCCATTGTCCTATTGCAATATTTTCTCTAATGAAATCATCCTTCTTAACTTTATCACCAAATTGATCGAAGAACATTCGGTCAATCTTCATCCCGTTTAAGCCGATAATGGTTTCTTCCATAACTACTAACTTATCTTCATCTGGATTTTCATATCCAACCGCTACTGGAGATGGGTCAACAACAATTCCTTTCTCTTTGGTGTGATATTGCGGCAGTTTTATGATTTCATCATAATTAAACTTCTCTTCAAAGTATTCACAGTTAGCAAAGAAATCAAAAAGCTTAAATTTCTTTTTCTCTGGCTCTTGCACTAACTGCTTCAACTCCTCATCAAATAACTCTTCCGTAAAGTTGTGCTTTCTTGTCCCTCTGCCTTTTATCTGAATAAAATCTGTCGGAGAAAATATCGGTCTCATCAAACAGAGATTAAGAATATCGGGACAGTCATAACCCGTTGTCATCATTCCAACCGTAACACAAACCCTTGTCTTGCTTGTTTTATATTCCGTTAAAAAGTTTCTGTTTCCACCGAGGTTGTTGTTTGCAAAATTTATAGTGAACTGCTGAGCGTCTTGAATTTGTGAAGTTACTTGTAAAGCAAAATCAGAATTGTACTTGTTTAGAAACCTCTTGTCAGCCATTTCGTTAAGTAACTGAGCAAGCTTTGACGCATGGTTTTGGCTTACAGCAAAAACAATCGTCTTTCCAATTTCTCCACTTATCGGATCTCGCAATGCATTCTCTAAAAACGTTTTGCAGAAAAGTCTGTTGGTATCTTCGCTAAAAAATTTCTTCTCAAAATCCTTATGGAAAAATTCTTCTTCTACTTTTTCGTTTTCATCACCAATCGTTATAACAGAGTAGCCTTCCTCTGAAAGAAGCTGTGTTGTAACATCTGTTCTTGCATCCACAACAATAGGACTTATTAAAAATCCGTCTTTAACTCCGTCTATCAAAGAATAACGAAAAGTCGGTTCACCGCTTGTACATCCGAAAGTTCTATAAGTGTCGAGCAGCATTCTTCGTTCTATATCTCGCGGATCATTTTGCCGTTCTATTCTTTTAAGATAATCTTTTGGTGTAGCTGTTAATCCAAGTTTATACCCGATAAAATATTCAAAGATTGCTCTTGCGTTACCGCCTATTGAGCGATGTGCTTCATCGGAAATTACTAAATCAAAATCAGTAGGTGAGAAGAGTTTCAAATACTTATTATTAAACAACAACGACTGAACAGTTGTAACAACTATCTCCGCTTTACGCCAATCATCTCTACTCTCTTTATAGATTACCGACTTAAAATCATTCTTTAAATAATTTATAAAAGCTTTATTCGCTTGGTCTTCCAACTCAAGACGATCAACTAAAAACAAAACCCTTCTTGCATTGCTGGTTCTTAAAAACATTTTTATTACAGCCGCTGCAATTAAAGTTTTTCCAGTGCCCGTAGCCATCTCAAAAAGGAATCTACTTATATCATCTTTAGCAGCTTTTTGTATTGATTGAACAGCTTTTAGTTGGTATTCTCTTATAAATTTTAGTTTGTTCTGCTCAATAAAATCTTTGCGTGTACTTTCATCTTTCCATGCTGGATCATCTGCATAGTTCGGTTTTTGTGTTAATGCGATGTAGTCAACATCAACTTTTTCATCTATTAACTTTTGTGGGTTAGGTTGGTAGGATTTATATCCGGTTACGGCATTCGGCTCTGGAAACTTTGTTATTACATAAGGATTTCCGTGTTGCAAGTCCCAGAAATAATGAAGGTTGCCGTTAGAGAGGATTACAAATCTGCAATTCTGTGCCTTAGCATATTTACGTGCTTGTTCTTTTCCCACAAGTGGATTTTTATCTTCTGATTTGGCTTCCAATACAATTAACGGAAATCCTTTTGCATCTAACAAAAGAAAATCTATAAATCCATTCTTGGACTTTTCAAAATCTTCTCCGTATTCATCAATGATTTTCTCTGAAAGTTTAACATTGTTTTCCAGAATGACATTGGCTTTGCCATTTTCATCATCGAAAAAACGCCATCCAGCTTCTTTCAGTAATTCATTAATCTTAATCCGTGATTTGGCTTCTTTCATATTCCATTCAAACTCTTTAAAACAAAAAAAGGACGCAACATTCGTTACATCCTTAGCCGAGGCACTGGTATGCCCATCACAAAGACATAAGAAAGTGCGTCCATTTCTGGACGCAACCTTCTTGCTTGTTCTTGTGATTTGAAAATTACCAGTTTCCGACTAAGAACAACGCAATAGCTGCGTTAAATATTTAGTTATGTTAAAATTTAGTTTTGGTTAAGCCTCAGTTATTTTTTTAATTTTTGAAATATTCTATAAGTAAAATTAACAAGCCATCTCTATCTTCTTTGGATAAATTACCCAATTTTTTAATAATAATATTTTCTGTTATAGTAGCAAATTTCATTCTAATTAGAGATGGTTTCGGCAATCCTGATGAATAAATATCTTTGATAAAATAATCGCCAAATCTATTCGGCTCTTTAACGTTGCTTGTTATAAATAAAATTACTTTATCATCTGTAAATTGATTTTGATTATCCGGTGAAATAATCAATGCCGGTCTTTTTTTTACTGAAGAAAGATCAGTAAATGGAAAAGGAACAAGAACAATATCCCATTTTTTACATTTTGTCATAAATTTCATCTTCAGCATTATCCCACTCAGAAAACGCATTTTCGGAAAGTTTCATCAGTTCTTTTTGTTGTAAAGAAAGAACATGTTTTGATTTCAAAATTGTTTTACTGTCTTTTCTCTCTTTATATGCTGTCTGTACTTCTTTTATCACATGAAAATTGGTATCACCAATAGGTGTATTTATATTTTCGATAACTTTTTGAAATGCTTCCTTAACAATTTCTGCTATCAATTCGCGTAATTCATAAACAGACAATTCCTTAATCGGTTCATTAATCATTTTTGTCTTTACATCATCCCAAGCAGATGTTTTTCCCTCGGCAGCTTGGGTTAATCCTTCACGCACTTTGTTGTAATCATCTTCGTTGGCTAATATTTCATCTGTTGGGTCTATCATATCGCGGTTTTTTAAAAATGAGATATAATTGAAAATTGATTTCAACGTTACATCGTCAAAATAATTAATCTCGGTAGTAATTTGTTTTATAATTGATGTTCTTGTCATTTTATATTCCTTCAAATCTTTAAATAAGAAATTCAAATTCTTTGGCAAACGAAACTACATACTATTGATGAAATAAATAATAGTGCGTTTCTTTCCCTATTTTTTAATGGATATAAATAAAATATTGAAGCCTCCATTTTGCAAGTTTTGCATTATGTTAAACATCCGCTCCAAATATTTCCCTTTTCTTTTTAAGAAACTTAGACGAAATATAATTAATTATCAAGATGTAATCTATTTTTTATCAACTGGGCTTGTCAACGAAATTCTTCCAATAACTTTAAATATTCTATGGAAGCATCGCTTCGTTAACGCCTTCGATTAATCTTTTTTTCGTTTTAACCGCTTCATTTCTCAAGTATTCGCTTGATGTTTTATCATCAACCATTTTTTCAACTGCTGTAATAATATTATTCTTTTCCAGCGAAAAAGAGAACCAGCCCAATGCTTCAACAATTGAATTTCTTAAGGAATCAGGTTGGTTTTTATCGAGTATTAGGTCAATCAAAATAGGTATTGCGTCTCTAAATTTGTAATTCCTAAATGTTTTTGCTTCCTGGATTCTTTTTTTCAGCTTCAAGGTATCGCTTTTTATATTAGGAATGATCTCATCAAAAACCCATGCTTGATTTCTTTCAAGTGAGGGGATATAATATTTTTCCATCTGAGTTTTTTGAGATACTGAGGAAACAGCCGAAATTTCTTTTTTAACTGCTTCAACAGAGCCTTTAATGCTTATAAATCCAAAAGCGCTTTTGCCATTAAATACAACCCTTTCAGATTCATCCGATAAAACTTGTTTCGTTAAAGCCGGAAGATATTTTACGTCTCCGACTTCCCCCATCCATTCGGCAGTTTTTCTTCGAATATATTCAGATGGATCATTAATAGATTTGAATAAAACATTCCTAAATCCATCTCCATTAATTTCAGCGAGACTTTTTAAAGCATGCATCCGTACATTAAATGATCTGTCTTTCTGATAAATATCAACCAGCTCTTTCTCAAATTTATTTTTCAAATTATAATATAACATCCTAACCGCGGTCTCTCTTAAAATATCGTCTTCGCTTGTTAAGAGTTTGCGCCATGCAGCAATATTATTTCTCTCAAGTACAAGCATTTTATTCAGATCATATTTTGAATCGGAGCTGAATCTGAATGTTGGATCACCGATCAAATGAGATTCTAAAAGATTGATCTCTTTATGTCGCAAACCAACTCTTACACCCTTATTCAACCAGCCTAAGAATTCATCAGCCCATTTATCCTGGAGACAATTAACGGAATTTCCTTCACCGACTACAACATTCCCATTACCGAAAACATATTCCCCTGCAACATATTCATCTAAGTGAAAAGAACCGTTGAAACATTCATCAAACATCACAAACTTGGGCTGCGGTTTCATTTTTCGAATATCATCTAAATACATATCAAGCTTATATCCAAGGATAGAATCAGCTGCAATTAAAGAATCGCTGAATGCGCCATCAAAAAAAGATTCGGGAACATTCAATTCTTTCATAAAATATTCTTTAGTCTTTTCAACCGGCTGCTTCCGATCCTTTGCCGATCTTAATTTACTTCTTAAATAGAGTTTCACCGCCTCAATATTCTCATCAACATTTTGAGCTACCGGATAACTCAACAGTAATTGCAGATCGGTATCTCCATGCGCATGAAATAAAGCGATATCCAAACCTTCTTGTTGAAGCTCCATTATCAAGGTTTCCTTCAACTCCCGGCTCATTTCATGGAAAAGATTTTTCATTCTTCCTCCGGGAACAAACAAACCGGGAAATTGTTCTTGCAGAGATAGTTTTTCATCTGCCCATGCTGTAAGTGAATTCGATATGTACCCATGTCCAAGAAAAACCAAAGCGTTGTCAATATAATTTTTCTCTTTCTTGATCTTTGCAACACGGTTTAAGTATGAATTTAGAATTTCATATTTATTAATATCAATACCGGAAGGTTTAATTCTTGCCGAATAAATATCTCTTACAATTCTTTGCGGAGAATCCGGCAGCAAAGAATAATAATGATAAAGTTTGTTGACGCTGTCTTGCCTTAAATATTGAAATTTAAGGTCCAAGTCATCATAAAATCTATCTGAAGGAACTGAAGACCGGAACCAAGGATATTTTTCCTCATCAAGTTTGAAAGCCGAAGTCATGTGTTGGGCATTTCTGATCATCGGAATAGGAATATCACCAATAAAAACAACACCTTCTAATGGTGGTTTTTGATTATAAAGTCTTACTATTTCTTTTTTTACTTCATCAGGATTTTTCCAATCGCTTATGAGAATATAAGTTGATAATCCATCTGCTTCGACGGAGTTTTTATAATTAATTACTTCATCTTTACAATTGTTATAGGTATTCACATCAATGATGATGGCAAATGCTGTGGCATTTTTCTTTTCCGGTTTTATTTCTTGAACTTGTGAATATCCAAAATGGAAAGAAACAACTAATAAAATGAAAACATATTTTACTCTTAAAAACATATTATCTCCTTTTGAGTGACCAATAAACACAATTACTTAATTAATGAAGCTTTTTTTATCTGAACCATATTACCCGAACGGAGTTGAATGATATAAATACCACTGGACAAAGTTTTATGCAATGTCTTCTCAATGTTAAACTCAACATTATATTTCCCTGAAATCTGAAACTCATTTATCAATTCTGCTACTTCCCTTCCCAGTACATCAAATACTTTTAATTGAACATTCCCAGCATTTTTAATTTCATAACGGATTATTGTAGTAGGATTAAATGGATTTGGATAATTTTGATTCAAGATAAAATCAATCTTAAACTTTTCATCATCTATTCCGACTATCGGTTCTTCGCCTAAAATATAACCCGCAGAAGTTCCAAAAAATGCTTGCCCGGTTGGATTTATTGCGGCAGCAAAAAAGAAATATTGATCAAAGAAAGTACTATTCTTTCTCCATGTGGAACCAAAATCTGTTGTTTTAATTATATCACCACTATATAGTGCAATATATCCTAACGAATCGCCGGAGAAAGCAATTTTATAAAAACCGGAGTCAATATCATTTAATCCGTGATTGATATAATTCCACGTGGCTCCTTTGTCTGTGGTTGTACAGATAAATCCTTCTCCGATTGCCATTGCTCTGTTCGCATCAATTTTTGCAAGGTCTTCAAAATCTCGTTTTGTAAAGTCAACCGGAAAATCGATTAAAGTAACGGGGTTCCAAGTAGTTCCACCATCGGTCGTTCTTTGAGTCCAAAGATCGGGACCAAGAAGTACCGCAGTTTCAGCATCAAACGCAACAACATTTCCGGAAATATAACCCGGTCCGGCAAACATTTTTAATTGATTCCAATTATCTCCGCCGTCGGTTGTTTTATAAACGTAATACTCTCCATAATCATTAGTACTAAGACTAAACCAGGCATATCCATTATCATTATTTCCGAAATCTAATCCACCGATAAGATTTCTGGAGGAAGGTTTAACCGGCGATAAAACTGTCTGCCATGTTGTTCCAAGATCGGTTGATTTTACAATATGGCGACTTTCTTTTAAAATGAATCCAATATTATTGGGAAGAAATATCATCGCCCCTGAATTGTTTTTCCCCGCATTTGATAAATAGTCCCATGATTTACCTGTTCCATCATTACTAACATACACATCTCCATTCCTTGTAACCGCGAGACCTTTTCCTCCCGCAAAACTAAAATTAATTATTGAGGATGGTGTTTTCTTTGCAGATGTTTTCCAGGTAGTTCCAAAATCATCAGAATAAATTATTTGACTTGAAGTACCAAGCGCATATATTTTATTTTCAATGCCTACAATAGCTTGTAATCCGAAAGCAAAATCTAAAACTTCATTTGACCAGGTTTCACCTCCATCTGAAGTTTTAATTAGAAATGCTTTGCTGAAGCCATCGCTACCAACACCAATTCCTTCCAGATCATTCTTGAAATAAGCATCTTTAACTCTATCATATACTGTAGAGAATGATTGACTTTTCTTCACCCAATTAATACCGCCATTGGTTGATTTGTACGCCGGTAGAATTAAACCGTTGAATTCGTTTCCCTCTCCAATTGCAATTACATCAGTAGAATTAAGCCACTTTACATATTTTAACATTCCAAAGAAGTTATCACTAATTGCCGTTGAGAATTTCCAGGTTTCACCGCCGTCGGTAGAATATTTTTGAATATCCTTTTTATCTCCGACCAAAACTCCGTTGTTGCCTTTAAAATCAAGATCATACCAGTACTTTGCTGTGGTTGTTACTAAGGAATCTTTTATAGCCCAATTAACTCCGCCATCGGTTGTTTTAAGTAGATAAATGCGCAACATTTTTCCTGCAATAATGAAACCGGTATTATGATCGGTAAATTTCACCATATAACAGAGACTGAAAATAACGTTTGGAGCAACTTTTGCAAAATTGTACGACGTCCATGTTTCTCCACCATCTGTGGTTTTAAGCACCGCACCATTTAAAGTTGTAGCCCATCCGGTATTCGCATCAATAAAATAAACTTTTGCAAAATCGCTGGTTATTCCGGAGTTTTGTTCATTCCAAGTTTTTGTGCCATCGGTCGTTTTATAGATCAAACCCTTGTTACATACAATCCATCCGGTAAGGCTATCGACAAAAGCCATATCTTTAATAGTTTCTTTAATATCAGGACTAGAAAATATTTGTAAATTTTGGGGAAAGGAGGTTCCCGCAAAAACAAAGATTACGAATAAAATAAATAACTTTTTCACGATCATTTCTCCAAATGTTATTAAATAACTTTTACACGGTATTCAATGATGAAATCAAATTCCGAACGGTGTGTATTTTTAAATGAATCACTTGAAATGGGTTTTACTGTAGAATAGTTCAGATGAAAAAGAATCTTATCTGAATTCCAAACATTCACCTCCGAGGTGAGCGAAAAACTGTGTTGCAGAAATGCTGATTCAAGATAAATCAAATCGTATATTCGTGCATTTACGAAATACAGTGAACCTCTTTCGTTATAATTCAATTCATATTTTTGATTTGCTCTTATAGTTACTCCGTATGAAAATAATGATGAAACATCTTCTGACCAATTATAATTTATTCCAATTTTTCCAAAATATTGATTGAATTGAATTGACGAATAAACGACAGAATAATGATCATCCTCTTTTTTCGAGAAGATTGAAATGCCCGCTTCAAGTCCGGCGGAAATATCTTTGCTGATTATTTGTTCGTATCCGGCAATGAGAGAATGCGAGTAAAGATTTCTTTCATAATAAAGAACATCTGCCGGTGGATATTTTGCCCAACCATTTCTCTTTAGATACCTATAACTTAACCCGGTAATTATATCTTTCGAAAAATGTTTAGATGCTTTTAGACCTACTTCTACATAATCATCTTTCCAAAAACCAACTCCCTTCGGATCAAGCGCGTCATCTTTTATACTATTTTTTTCAAAACCCGAATTAAAGAATCCCGCTAATCTAAAATCATCAGAATTATTATAAGCAAAAGTAATTCCCGAAGCATATCCGTTCGTATAAGAATATCTTGTTTCAACTTTTTTCCTCAGGACATTAGGTAAGTCGTATCCTTTAAATTTAAGAATAATTGTTTCTTGAGTAAGTGAACCTTCATCTTCGCGGTAGGATATTTGTTCGTTTTTATCCGTTACATCCAGCGTTAATCCTAGAGATAATTCTTTATTAATCGAATAACCAATACCTAATTTTCCGTGTATATCCCGATGTTCAGAAGTTGGACGAGGAGAAACGGTTTTCAAACCTTCATCGACTGTATAATCGAGATTAACACCGGCAGATAACTTATCCGAAATATTTATTGCATACTGGGCATTGATAAGAATTCCATTTATTCTTGAGCTGCCGGAAGTACTGTCCCCAATTAAAAATGGATTATCTGTATCATAATCTCTCGTAAAAAACCAATCCCAGTTTTTTCTCACCAATTTAGAAAAGCCAAAACTTCCCTTGAAATTCTGTGTTGAGTCAATAGATTTCTTCCCGGAAGCAAAGAAACCAAATGATTGATCTGTTCTTGGCGTAATAAACTTTTTAAATTCACCTTCACTGTTTTTAGTAATATTTTTTAGTGAAAGGAATTCATCATCAAGGCTGAAATCTAAGTAAGCTGGATTATTTCCGAAATAATAGGAATCTAAATTAAATCCTTGATTGAAGATTGTAGAAAATCCAGTCTCAAATTCTTTATAGTTTTGAGCGAACGTATTGTTCCCAAAAGAAAAGAGAAAGAGAATTAGAAAACAAATCTTGAATAAACAAGATTTATTCGAATCTGTAAAGCGCAATATATTTTCTTTACTTAACATATTATTCAATGATATTTTCCGGGTGATGGAGCATTGATTATCATAAAATCAACTGATGAGTTGTTCTCATCTTTTAATATTTTTCTATTACTATCTGAAATTAAAATTCTTTCCATCGATTTACCCGTGTAGAATTGGATGCCTCCGGTAGAACCAGCGTCAATTCCTTCATTCAAGATTTTTTTATCGAGTTTTGTCGGATCAGCTTTATATTCAACGCCATCAAACACTGATCTGTAAGGAATTAAAAACTGATCGTCAAAAGGTAAAAGCGAATCAGCGGAGAAATTTGAGAGAATGAGTGCGCCCGTTTCACCACCGATTAGCCAATCATTTCCCGCGGTTTGATATATTTTGATCATATTCGGAATAACTGGATTATCAATATCCGGTGCATCATCTTTGTAAAATTCAAAATCAGCATGGGAGAGATCAACGCTGTTTGGTGCATTCATCCGGTGATCGATCGCGTCTTCAGCACATAACACAAACTGTCCTGGCTGAATTGGATAATCTTTCCCGGTTCCGGGGAAAATCCAAATACTTTTAGAATGAATGAATTCCGGATCATCACGATAATGAAGTCCTGTATTTGAATTGGTATATACGATGGCGATCATCATTTTATCAAGATATAAAACAGAATCCGATTGATTAAACACCTCCACATATTTATCGTGGTAATACAGACCTGAACCTTGCGGACCACATGCATAAATCTCGCTGATGATTAAAGGAGAGCCTCCCACCACCATGTCCATTTCAAGATCGATATTAGCCGGACTTGCAGCATTTAGTTCAAGTATCCTCGTTTTTTTATTTACCAATTTAACATTCGTTACAGTTGTCCCGGAGATAATTTGCATTTCCCCGCTATGCATTATTCGAGTGGCAGTTATAATATATTTATCCGAGATGATCCCTTTGATCTTAATTACGCCGTTAGAATCGGAATAAAGATGATAGCTGCTTCCAAGTAAGTTTGATTGTAACAGCACTTCAGCATTTCTAACTTTATCACTTCCAAAAAGTGTTTGCATGAATCCTGAATTATCTTTCAAGGTAATCTGAAATTCAATTTCTCTCTCTGTTTTCTCCGGTTTCGGATCGGTTCCCAAAATATCACTACAATTGAAAGAAAGAACTGAGATTATCAGAGCAAATGATAGTTGGTAAAGCCTATTAATATTTATTGTATTCATCATCTTAAAAAATTAAATGTGGTACTTAAATCTATACCATAAAAAATATCTGGATTCCTTCTTTCGTAAATAGGTGACGACGGCGGACTTCTTTTGCTCTGGTATAACGGACGGTTATTCAAAAAGTTATTTACATAAAAAGAAATTGCAGCGCCTTTCCACAATGATTTACTAACTTTTAAATTGAAGAGCCATTTGTTTGGTTTGTCTTCTTCAAATAGATCGTAAGGCTGGATCGTTCGTTCAATTGCGGAATATTTTGGATCCATTCTTTCGTTTACCGGAATTAATACAACACCTTCCGATGCTGAATAATACCCAATTGCTAGAGTATCCTCATATCTTCTTCTACCCGATATTTCAATAAGTTTTTGTTGTAAATGAATGGTGAACCAAATACCTAATGATCTTGCCTGAATTTCAAATCGGTAATTAATGAGTAAATCTTTTGAGTAGTTTTCAGTAGAAGTGTACATCGGCATAACTTCCGCATTAAGCGAAGAAACATTTCTTGGAGAAGAAAAATAATACCCACTTGATGTTCCATTTTCTTCATAGATATAAGCGCCGTCAATTTTCAAAACAGTATTAAGAACCGGGATTTGTTTGGTCGTTAATGATGCTTCAATTCCTTGAACAGTCATCCAACCATTATTTGAATATTGAGCGTATGTATCCAAATAAGTTCGTGAAATGAAATTGTTGGATTGATCCGGCCAATTAGGATATGTACGTTTATAGTATAAAGTTGGTTCATTAAAACTTTGGAACATGCCGGTAGTTTTGTTGATATAACCCGTAATTGAAAATCCAAAAAAATCAAACTGCTGATCTACACTGATTTCATATTTACGTTGCGTATAGCCTTTGATATTTTCGTTCGCTTGCTGTCTTATAAACGTTGAGACTAACGAAAAATTACTGTCCGGGTATTGTGGATTAACTACAGATACCGTATCAATAATGTCATAATATTTTGGTTGAGCAAATATCATCCCCAATGGTGGTGATTTTGAAGTTACTCCATAACCTAAACGTATTTGTGTATCCTTTGTTAAATTCATCGAGAAAGTAATACGTGGATTTAGAAAACTACCGTTGCGTGATTCAATTAAATCCCCTTTGCCGATCAATCCTTTTAGATTAATTCCATCCGGGCGATAAACTTCATACCTAAAACCAAATTGCAGTGTGAAAGGTCGAAAAAATACTCCGGTGATTTTATCTTCAGAATAGAAGCTGAGAATGGAGTAATCGGGAATATCATTATAACTTCTTAATCGTGGAGTTGTTATAGAAACCGATGGCGGAAAGAGAGGATCAAAAATGATTCCCTCACCTTTATTAAAATCATTTCTATAAGTAATCCCGGCCATCCAACCATGCAGATAATCACCGGTAAAAAATTTGTAGTTGTAATTAATATCAGAATATAGATTCCACACATCACCATTGATATTCTTTTTACCTAAATATGAACCAAAAACAATTCTTCCTTCTTGAGTTCCTTCATCAAGCCGATTAGAGATGACGATATTATCACGAGAAACGAGTTGTTGCGAATATGAATTTTGTCTTGTGTAAGAGATAGACAATTTGGCGGACAATTTGTTAAATGAATTAAAGAACTTCGAAAAATCACCGGTGTATTTCAAATTCAGATCGCGATTATACCAGGCTTCTCTTAAAGCATATCCCGGTTTTTCTTTGTACTCATCGAAAGCTCTTGTGAGATAAATAATATTTTTCAAATTAAAATCTTCATCATCTTTTTCAATCGACAATTGAGCCGCAATTCTTGTGTATCCGTCTCCTTGAACTCGAATATCTCTTTCTGAAGAAGCAACATTAAAATTACCATTCAACACCCAATCAATCAAAGTAAATCCCGAACTCAGATTCATCTCGTACAGTTGAGGATTATATTTGATCTTTGCTTTGGGCGTTTCGGCAATCGCACTTGTTTTTACAAGTAATAAACCATCTGTAAGATCACCATACTGAACCGAAGGAATACCGCGAATGATCTCAACTTCTTTAATATTTTCAGCCGGAATAGAACGAAGATCAATTCCGCTATTCGCGGAAGATTGCCCAATACCAATTTGCATATTTGCATTATTGGAGATCGGGATACCATCTAAAATGATTTGTGTGCCCAATGCATCGCCACTGCGTATTTGCGCCTTCTCCACATTGTTCAAAGTTGGATTTGTAGTTTCAACACCCGGCGTTAATTTCATAACATCATTGAGACTTGAAGCCTGGATATGTTCAATTTCACTAGCGGATACTGTTGTTTTGGTTTCAGGTGTAGTGGGAATAAAATCGGATTGAGCCGTTACTATAATTGTTCCGATCTCAAAGGAAGTGCTTTTCAAAATGAAAGTTTTTTCTGTCGTTCGGTTTGCTTGTAACTCAATTTGAAGTAATATTTTTTCAAAACCGATATATGATACCTGGACATTGTACACTCCGGGTCGAGAAACAATTTTATATTTACCATGGTTATCTGCAATTGTACCATTGTTAGTTTCTTTTAAAAGGATATTGGCATAAGGAAGTGGTGTTCCCTTTTCATCGGTAATTGTTCCTGTCAGTGTCCCAATATTTGATTGAGGGAATGATAGAAATCCAATCGTAATCCATAGCAAACAAAAATATTTTAACATAAATTATGATGAGAACGAAATAAAAAGAAGGGCGAAATTACTTTCGCCCTAGATGAACAACATTATTTCAAGAGAACCATTTTTTTCTTAGCGCTAAACTGCCCGGCATTTAATTCATAGAAATAAACACCACTCGCAAGTTTGGAAGCGTCAAACTCAACTTTATAGTTTCCGGCTTCCTGAGTTTGATTCACAAGATTCATAACTTGTTTTCCAAGAATATTGTAAACCTTCAACTCAACTTTTGATCTGGCTGCTAAACTATAATTTATTGTTGTAACCGGATTAAAAGGATTCGGATAATTCTGTGCTAAAGAAAATTCAACAGGAATGGTAAGATCAACTTGAATTGCATCAGAATAGGTGTAACTTCCATCAAAGTCAACTTGTTTCAGTCTATACGAAATTTTTCCGTTTTTATTCGGAGTATCCACAAATGTGTAAGTGGATGCTTCAGTTGTTGAACCTTGACCTTTTACAAAACCTATTTTTGTCCAATTTTTGCTCTCCAATTTTCTCTCAATGTCAAAACCCGAGTTATTTTTTTCGGTTGCGGTTTTCCATATGAGATTTACTTTGTTATCAGCAATTGTTGAACTAAAAGACATAAGTTCGACCGGAGTAGCTGGATTCGCATGTCCCTTTATAATTGTACCACCCGTTCCAGAAAGCCACATATCATCACCAACAACTGCCATACTGAAAATTGTGTTGGAGGTAACTTTTTTTGAACTCGTCCAGTTTGCTCCTCCATCCGTTGTAAAATAAATGTTACCATTTATATCACCGAGCCAAAACGTATTTTCATCTTTGAATCCAATGCTCCAGATACTATTGCCGTCATAAGCGGAAGGGAATGTTAAAGCAGTCCAAGTTGCACCGCCGTCAGTAGTTTTTGAAGCCTGAGGACCTGTTGTGTAACCGCCAATAACTCCAAAATTATCATTTAAGAATTTCATGCAGAAGAAGCTGCCTGCAATTCCGGTAGTTAAAGCATTCCACGATGTCCCGCCATCAGTAGTTATATATGCCTTTGCACTAGCACCAACTGCAATTACTTTTTGAGGATTAAATACTTTTACAGCCCATATTCCAGTCGTTCCAAAAGGTGTATTTCCAGTAACCCAGGTAGTTCCGCCATCAGTAGTTTTTATAATACCACCACCTGAACTAACAGCGTACCCGTTATTTGCATCAACAAATCCCATATCATTATAATCTGTGGATGTACTAACGATAACTGATTGTGTCTGTTCAACAAACGTAGCACCTGCATCAGTTGTTTTGAATAATTTGTTAGTTCCAGTGCCTGCATACCAGACATCAGCATTAACGACGTCAAATGAATAAACTTGTCCCAGAAAATCTTTTCCAACATTATCCCATGTAGTACCACCATTAATTGTTTTTAGCAAAAATCCTGAGGAAGTAGTCCCGCCAGCAACGTAACCAACAGAGCTACTTGTAAATTTGATCATTCGTAATTGTGTAGTTGTAACGGCACTAAATTTTGGAACCCAGATGTCGCCGTTATCTGTACTTTTTGAAATATTCCCGAATTTCCCAACGGTGTAAATATCTGTACCATCATAATCTGTTGAATAGAGAACATCTGTTAATGTGTTTAGTCCTGTCCAGGTAACTCCACCATCTGTAGATTTAAAACAAGGAGTCGTAACGAGAGTTATTGCGTTATGGGTTACATAACCGGTATTGGCATCCTTAAATTTAACACTATTTGGAACCATTAAAGAATTAACAGTTGAGCTTGTCCAAGTAACACCGCCATCCGTTGTACGATAGACTGCACCGCTATTTTGAGTTGCAACCCAGCCGGTATTTGCATCAAGGAAAAAGATATCCCAAATGGTTTTGGTTGTAAGGAGAGTAGCATCAAGCGCCCAGGTAGCACCACCATCAGTTGAATGATAAAGTCCGCCTGTTGAAGTACCACCAATAAAAATATTATTTGCAGTAATAGCGCAAACAGCATAAATTGAAGTTGTATAAGGAGAAGTAACCGTTTGCCAGTTAGCGCCACCATCAGTTGTTTTTGCCAAATAACCATTTGCGCCACCAACAAAACCGGTATTTGCATCAATAAAATCAACTGCATACAAATATTCGGTGGTCGGAATATTAATATAGTTCATAGATGCTCCACCATCGGTGGTTTTCATGAGCAAACCTTTGAGACCACATACATAACCGACCAACGGACTAACAAAATCAGCCTTCTTAAATTCTCTCCCGGCTGTATCAGCGACCGAGTAATTCCATGTAGTTCCACCATCGGTCGATTTTGCAATAATTCCTGCAGTTCCGAATGCCACTAGAGTATTGGTTCCCAGAACTTTAACACTATTCAATGTATTCCCATTCGGTTTTGGGTTTAGCCATTCCCAATTAAACGCTTGCGGAAACAAAGAAACGGATAACATGAACACTAGGAAAAGTGTAGTCACTTTTTTCATAACTTACCTCATTTGTTTATAGATACATTTAATTAATTGATTCCTTATTCTATTTCATCCTCGCTCTCGATTTTTACTTCAGTTGATTTAAATACCTTTCCGTCCGGTTTAATATGAAATGGATTGACGATATCTTTTGTTTCTGTTTCGCTTAAGAAGACAGTAAGCATTGGCTTAACTAACGCTTTTTTAATTTTATCGACATTTGTTTTTGATGGATCAAAATAGAGAAATGCCGAGGGTACTTCAGTATAGCGTGTTGAAAGTCTCACAATTCCCTCATCTGCTGATAAGTGACTTGTAAGTGAACTAAAAAATCTTCTCAACGTGGGAATTCCTGCTTCAGGCATCGGGAAAATAAAAACAGAAAGTTGTTCGGGAGAAAAGTCTTTGTAGTCGTTAAATTTTCTATCGTACGGTCTGAAAATTCTTTGCTTATAATTGTCGAGAGTTACAAATCCTTTATCAACACCTTTATCAGCAACCTTGAAATCCAATTCAACTTTTTCAGTTGCTTTTGCTTTCTTCGCCATAACGAATTCTTTTTCAATTTGAGCAATAAGTTTCTGCGTATTCGTTTTTGATGCATCATAAAAGATATTAGCCATTACCGGTTCTCCGAAATGGGTTTCAAATCCGTAAACTGCTTCGTTTTCTTTTAAAGTGTAAAACAAATTATTGAAATCGTAGAGATCGAATAAACCATATATGCCGACTTGCCATTGAGCCAATGAATCAACACCACTTTTAATTTTTCTAACTTCCATTTTAGTTGGAGTAAAAAGTGATTTTTTTACTTTCTTTTCTGATATGACTTTCGGATCATAATAAATTACCACAGAATGAGATTTAGCGTAAGTGTCTAATCCTGAAATTCCATCAATACTTTCCAATTGACTTTTTAGCGACATTGAACTACCGTAGCACTTGATATTTTTTAATCCTGTTTGTTTATAAACGGCGAGATTTGGATTTTTATCAAAATTACCCCATCGTTCCGATATCGTTGTAAATTCAAAATTCATTGCTGCACCAAGACTTAACAAAATAAGTACTACAGTTGCAACGGGAGCTAAGTATTTCAATTTATTACTTTTATTCATTGTCAGCGATTTAGTATCGGGACATGCATGAATACAATCTGAACAAAGGTTACAATCAATATGATTAACTTTTTCAAATTTAGAAATGATAATTCCTTGCGGACATTCTTCATCGCAAATTCCACATTCTGAACAAGTATCGGTATTTCTCGTAATTTTTGAGATTGGCATGAGGAAGCTTCTCATAAAACCTAACTCATTGGCTAAACCTACTAAAACTAATCCGAGGAGTAGCCAGATATAGCTTAGTCCGGCGCCAAAATAGTTTGCAATTAAAAATAAAAGAATTACCACTACTGCACCAACTACATTTAAGAAAATGTTACTAATTGCTCCAAGCGGACAAAGATATTTACACCAGAATAATCTGAAGAATATTGAACCGAGAATCGTCAAAATGAATGCCGGTATCGCAAAGTACAAAACGATATCGGCATTATTAAAAAGATTGACTGATGCAAAGTAGGGATCGAATTCTTTGCAGAATAATTCACTGCTCGTCATTGTGTAATATAACGCAGCAAAGAGAATTCCGTACTTCAATGATCGTAAGGGACGATCAAGAATCTTCGGCATATCAATTCTTATTTTTAATTTATCACCAAATTTCCCCAGCCACTCTGTTACTGTTCCGATGGGACAGACATAACTGCAAAAAAGTTTTCCTATGAAAATAATTCCTACAATTACACCTATTCCAAGTAGAACTTGAGTTTCACTCATATTGCAGGACATGGTTCCCTGGCTTAACTTACTACCCAAAGATGCTATCCCGCCAAAAGGACAATATGCTTCAAAATCAGAAACATAAGCAGGATCAAAAAGTGGTCTGATCGCAACATAACCGATCAGTCCCAAGAATATTGATTGAAAGATTACCCGAACTTTGTTAGTCATTACAACTCCGTATTTAAATAGTTATTTTAAATCGAATTATGAGATACATTTATTTTGTTACAATCATTTTCTTAACATTGAAATGATTATTTCCATTATCCTGAAATGAATTTAGTTTATAGAAAAATACTCCGCTCACATATTTTGATGCATCGAACACAACAGAATGTTTACCGGCATTAAGTTCTTTGTTTATCAACGACTCAACTAATTCGCCAAGAACGTTATAAACGCTTAATGTAACTTTAGAATTCATAGGTAAAGTAAATGAAATGTTCGTCTCGGGGTTGAAAGGATTCGGATAATTTTGAAGTAATTCAAATTTTTCCGGAAATTCAGTCTTTACTTCAATGATATTTGAATAGGTGAATGAACCGTCGAGATCAATCTGTTTAAGTCGGTAATAATATTTTTCTGAATTTAAATTATTATCTGAATATGAATAATCATTTTTCTCCGTAGCCGTTCCATTTCCACGAATGAATCCAATTTTTACGAAAGCAATCTTGTCTCTACTTCTTTCAATTTCAAATCCATAATTGTTTGTTTCCGTTGCTGTTGACCAACGCAGTAATATTTTTCCTTTTTGGAAATTCGCAGAGAATGAAGCTAACTCAACCGGAACAACATTATCCCCAATCTGGGATAAGAAAATATCTTCATTACCACCAGATTTTAAAGAATCGGTTCCAATCTTTAAATAATTTTTATAATAGCCTACGGCGAAGATTTTTCCATTTGAATTAATAGTAGCATCAGTTATCCTATCTAAATCATCTCCGCCGGCTTGTTTAACCCAGAGAAGTTCCCCGGTTAGAGATAATTTCATAAAATAAACATCATCGTATCCAACAGAGGTTGCATTTAAAGAAAGATTTCCGAATTTTGCTCCGGCTAATGCAGTGCTTCTAAAATTTCCAAATGCGTAACAATTTCCTTCAGTATCTGTAAGTAATTTCGAACAGTTATCACTGTTTTCTCCACCGAATGTTTTTACCCATTTAAAATTTCCATCTGTATCAAATAGTGCAACAAAAGCATCGGTTAACGTATCACCATTTGCATAAACAAGAGTTGAACCAAAAGTTGCAAGACTATCAAAGCTACCTCCAACATATAAATTTCCATTTATATCTACATCGATTGCATATCCAACATCTGCTTTTGGTCCTCCGGCACTTTTAGCCCATTGTATTTGTCCTTGAGCGTTATACTTAGCCACAAAAATATCGTTGCTCCCATTTCCGATAAGTGTAATATTTCCAAATGAAGCAGTATCGGCAAACATTCCGGTTACATAAATATTACCATTTGCATCGCAAACAACAGCTTTACCTTCTTCACCTGTTTTAACTCCTCCGGCTGAAACACCCCATTGTATAACTCCATCAGAATTATATTTTACTATATAAATATCTCTTTCACCTTTTGTTGTTAAAACAATATTATCAAAAGTAACAGTTGGTGCGGTAGATGAGCCATAATAACCAGTTATAACGGTGTTGCCATTATTGTCGTAGGCAAGTCCTCTCACAGAAGATTGGGATACATCTCTTCCTTCACGAAACCAGAGAATATTACCCGATGTATCATATTTCGCTATAAAGGCATCTAAATTTCCCGCAGAGGTTCTCGTCACAGTATCAAAAGTAGCCATTCCAAAATAATGTCCTGCCACCACTAAATTTCCTGTATTATCAATAACTACCCCGTATCCTCTATCAGTCAAAGAACCGCCTCCTTTTTTTGACCAAATAGCATTTCCCAATTTGTCAAACTTTGTCAGGAAGAATTCACAATTACCTGTGCCAGTAAGACCTGGCGCTGACAAAACAATCCCATTTCCAAAATTTACAGATGGAGAAAAGGTTTCCCCTGTCATGTAAATGTTTCCTGCATTGTCGGTAGTAATTGCATTGCCGTATTCTTTATAAATGCCGCCATAGTTTTTATTCAAGCTAAAGTCAGGATCTTGCGCATGGATTTGAGAAGTAACAAAAAGAAGCAAGAAAAGGAGTAGATTATTTTTTGTACCAATATGTTTCATAAGAACCTCTGATGATAAGTTATGGCTGTTGCATCGGTTTAGCGGACACAACAGTCAAATTGATTAATTATAATTCATTTATCAAATTATCTAAAGAACCTTCTTCTAATGGACCATCGACTACAATAATAAACTTATCTAAAGTAAAGTATTTTTTGGCAATTCGCAATACATCTTCTTTTGTTACAGAAACAATACGCTCTGCTTTTTTATCGAAAAAATTGAACGGCTGTTTATTCTGAATCATTTCAAATACAAATTGAGAAGCATCGTCAGGCGTTTCAACATAGAAAGGTAAAAGTCCGATCAATCTTTGTTTCGCTTGATTCAATTCTGTATCAGAAACATTTTCTTTTAGTAATTTATTTATTTCGCTAAATATTCCTTTGATAACTTTCTCTGTGTTTTTCGGTCCTGTTTTGGTATTAAATTTCCAATAACCAAGTCCATCGCTTTTGCTCCAGAGTTCACTCTTTATTCCGTAAATCAGTCCTTGCTTGTCTCGAAGCTCAATTCCCATGCGTGAGGTTAATGCACTTCCGGCTAATATATGATTAAGCACAGCCACAATTTCTTCCTCTTCCGGTTTCACATCGTTGAAAGGAGCAAAGCCAATATTGATTGTACACTCCGAATAATCTTTTTCAGAAAATACTTTGATTTCTTTTTTTGTTAACTCTTTAACTTTTGGTGCTTCAATGATAGGCGGAGCGTTCTCCAGTTTTTTCCAATTACCGAAATATTTGTCAGCCAATTCCTTCATAGCTTGCGGAGTCATATCACCAACCATAAGAATTGTTAATCTCGCGGGATCAAGATATTTTTTATGCAGTGCAACTAAATCATCTCTTTGAATGCTTTTGATCGACTCTTCGGTACTATTGATCTTCGTAATTGGATGATCTTCAAATAGGTGATTGAACAAATAGTAAAATGACTTTATAGATGTTTTCTTAAATCGGTCTCTTGCGGAAATTATTTCTCGTGGTCTAACTTTATCAATATCATCTTTACTCAACAGTGGATCAGTCACCATATCAAATCCGATCTTCATCATTTCATCGGCGTTTTCAATAAGTGAATTGCCTTGAAAAAAGAAACTCTTATAACTTCCGCTGGTTGAAAATGATAAAGGAACGAACGCCATTCTCTCTGAAAGTTGTTCATAATTTAGATTTTTCGTTGCTCTATTCATTACACTACTTAAGAATGAAGATATTCCAGGTTTTTCCCCTTCGAGGGCTTCCGGTATTATTCCGGTTTCAAACAAACCAACAATTGAGACAGTCGGGATTAAATGATTTTCCATTGTATGAATGGTAATCCCATTTTTTAATTTCATCGTTTTGATCATCGGTTCAATAGGCTTTGGTTTTATCACCTCATCATCTTTTACCGAAAGAAAAGAATTCATCAACTCAAGAGCTTCAACAGGCGGTTGGAAATAAAAAGCGTCTCCTGAATTTTCGAAGATACTCTCTTGATCATTTAGATCTTCAGAATCACTATCGCCACTCGGTTTATTTTTCTTCTTTTTAACTCCTTCCTTTGGATATGAATATCCGACAGTAACTTGGTCAGGATTAAAATATTTTGTCATTACTTTTTGAATATTTTCTTTCGTTACACCAAGAACTTGTGAGTCAAATTCGTTAAAGAAATCCCAGCCGAAATAAGTCTCATACCGACTAATGCGGCTTCCGATATCTGCATTTTTTATATAATTGGTCGCTTGAGAAAATTTATACCGGTTTTTTACTTTCTGTAATTCATGATCTTCTACAAGTTCGGTTTGCATTTTTTTTATTTCTTCCCAAACAACCGACTCAGCTTTCTTTACCAGACTATCCGCTTTAACGCTTACGCTAATTTGAAAAAGTGGTGGGTCTTTAGCCATTCCAAAACCACCGGCTGCCGCCGTTGAGATTTGATCTTTTTCTACAAGCCGTTTGTAAAGTCTTGCGTCACGGCTCTTTTCACAAAGAATCATTGCCGCCAATTTTAGTGAAGCTGCATCGGAGTCCTGGTATGTAGGTACATGAAAAGCCAATCTGAAAGATGGTTGAGTTATATCTGCGTGATAAAGTGTAAAAGCTTTTCTAACTTTTTGCGGTTCTTCCGATGACCATACCTGAGGCACTGCCGAACCTGATGGAATATTCTCATAATATTTTTTTACCGTTTCTAACATTTTGTTCGTTTCAAAATCACCGATCAAAACTAAGAATGAATTGTTCGGCGTATAAAACGTTTTATAATATTTGAAAGCATCTTCTCTGGTTATGTGGCTTAAGTCGCTAGGCCAGCCGATAATCGGATTCTGGTTTGGATGAGAATTATAAGCAATCGAGTTCATAGATTCTTGAAGAATACCATTTGCCTGGCTTTCGGATCTCATTCTTCTTTCCTGTTTAATCACTTCAATCTCGGATTTAAACTCAACCGGGTCAAAAATGCAATTCTGCATTCTGTCGGATTCAATTTCGAACGCGACATTTATTTTGTTTGCAGGAAGGTATTCGTAATAACTTGTCATATCGTTCATAGTAAAAGCGTTAAAAACTCCGCTATTTTTTGTGATCACTTTCGACGCTTCACCTTTTCCATATTTTGGAGTTCCTTTAAACATCAGATGTTCCACTACATGAGAAATACCTGTAATCCCGAGCGTTTCATCTCTTGAACCAACTCTGTAAGTAAGTTGATGATAAATTAATGGAGCGATGTGTCTTTCCATCGTTAAGACGGTCATGCCGTTTTTAAGTACATGTCTGTAAAGTTTTCCTTCTTCATACTTAGAACTATTTGTGCTAAATCCGACAGTTGTTAGAATGAGCATCATAACAAACTTCAGTACAATATTATTAACCAAGACTGATTTCATTGTGTGAACCTTTTTACTTTATATTATATTTTACTTTTTATCTTCAGAGCGATATTTTTTTTGTCTTTCGCTCGATTCCTTTACAAGTTCAATTTTTTCATCCATTGTCAATTCTCTGTACTTAGGCAAGTCGTTGGTATTTGCTAACAGCCATGCGGAAATAAATGCAAGTTTAGAAATACTTTCAACTTTATCATAATCCACCTTGTCGGCTTTGTCCAGAGGTGTGTGATAATCATCGTGTAAGCCTGCAAAGAAAAAGACCGAAGGAACTTTTTTACGAATAAATGGACCTTGATCGCTCGCAAACGTTAACAAGCCAACGTTATAAAGAATTTCAAATCCCATTTCCTTATTTGCTTCTTCTATAATTTTTTTCATGTCACTTGAATAGAAAATTCCACCAGCCCACATCAGCTTTGGTTCGTTTCTGCTTATCATATCAAGGTTGACCATCGCTACAGTTTTTTCAATATTTTTCATCGGATTCTGATAAGCATAATACCGTGATCCAAGCATTCCCATTTCTTCCGCATTGAATGCTATGAATACAATACTTCTTTTCGGTTTGCATTTTGAGAAAGCCTCTGCTAATTCAAGCATTCCCGCTGTTCCTGATGCGTTATCATCTGCGCCGTTATGAATTGATCCTTTATCTTTTTTATGCATTGCTCCGTAATTCCCCAAACCCACATGATCAAAATGGGCACCGACAACAACAAATTCATTTTTCAAAACCGCATCACTTCCTTCAAGAAACCCAACGACATTTTCCGAAGGGATTAAACTGTTTTTAAAATGAATATCTATCTGGACACTTTTATTCTTCAATTCTTGTGAAATTGATTTGGAGGATGATTCTAAATCATGCAGTTGTTCTTCTAATTCATTAGCCGTAACAGAAAGTAGTTCATTTAAGATATTGTTATTGATATAAATAAGCGGGATGCTCTCTTTGGTCTTTAATTCCGGCAGTGTATATGAATTATTAGAAAATGCTTTAAAGAGAGGTTCTGCTGAAACTACAAATGGAGGTGTAGCTTTGAGTGGGGATTTTGCAACCAAAACTGCTAATGCGCCTTTCTCCAATGCAACAGTTGTTTTCTTTTTAATGCTGTAAATGATGGAACTCTTTTTATTTCGATTAAAAACACTTGTAGTGTCATCTTGTTGCGGATACCCTTCCAACATTAAAACGATTTTGTCTTTTACATCTATTTTCTCCCCATTTTTGGTTACATAGTCGCTATAGTTATTGGGACCTTCAGCAATTCCATATCCGACAAATACAACTTGCGCAGAGAGTGAGAGACTTTGCGGTATTTTATAATCAATGATGAAATCATTTCTGTAATCGAATTCTTTGGTTTTACTTCCGGTCGGTAAATTAGAAATAAGTTTTAAAGAATTATTTTGAGCTAATTTTGTATCGAGAATGAAAAACTTTTGAAAATACTTATCATAATAATCGGGTTCAATAGTTTTCATTGATTTCATTAAAGGAGTATTTTCATCATCATCATCGGTTGTAATTTTGACTGGTCTTACGTTTTTTGTTTCAACCGGTTTCAATCCAATATCATAGAAGCGGCGGGCAATAAAACGAGCTGCTTCAAGATTCTCATCAGTTCCTGCTCCTCTTCCTTTAAGGCTGTCATCTGCAAGCACAGAAATAAATTTTTGTAAATCTGTTTTGTTGATAAACTCCAAACCCTTTTTGTATCCTTCAGGTATTTGCGGGAGCGCAGTTGTAAACAAAATTAGTGATACAATAAAAAGTTTTTTGAGCAGTAAGATTTTCTTCACGAAGTGACTTTCCTCAATTTTGCATTTTGATAAATTATTTAATCAGAATCATTTTTTTAGATTTAACTTTTCCGTCAACTTTAAGAGTGTAGAAATAGACTCCTGCACTCAATTTATCTGCGGTAAAATTTAGGTCGTAATTTCCGGCTGATTGCTGGTCATTAACAAGTTTTGCCACTTGTTTGCCGAGCACATCATAGACATCTAAGTTTACAAATGAACTTTTCGCAAGCCGGTATTTTATAATCGTACTCGGATTAAATGGATTAGGATAATTCTGCTTTAATTCGAAACCGTTTATATTCACATCTTTTTCATCTTCAACGCCAACCCAAACACGGTTCGTATAGATTCCGCTTGAAGCTCCACCAAACCAGGCATTGCCATTTGGATCAACTATTGAAGAATAAAGAGTTCCTTCAAAAATGTTTGTGTCATAAATATTTGCCCATGTGTTTCCGGCATCAGTTGTTTTCCATGCTTCTTTTGCTCCAACAGCGTAACCAAGAGATGAGTTGTAAGCAGAAACAGAATTTAGTTGATTGGCTGTACCACTTTGGATGTAATTCCACGATGCGCCGGAATCGGTACTCTTCAAAATAAAATTGACACCTACGGTTAATGCTTCAGTTTCACTTATAAATTCTACCGATAACATATTAGGAGTTCCAAATCCAACCGGTAAATTATTAAAAGTCGGTACCTTCCAATTTTCTCCTCCGTCGGTTGTATAAAGAGCTTTCAAACTATAACCAACGATGATACCGTTAGTTTCATTTCTGAAGGTAACGGCACGCAAATCTTTTCCCGTAATATTCATTTTGGTTGTCCATGAAGCACCGCCGTTTGTGGTTTTATGAATTACATCAAGACCACTACCCAATTTCCCTACTACAAAACCTAAATTCTCATTAACAAAATGCACTCCGTAACTTGTAGTAGTAGCAGAAGTAGTATCGTTTATAATTGCTGACCAGTTTGCGCCACCATCGGTAGTCTTAGCAACCATTTGATAACTACAAGCTGCATAGCCGACATTTTCATTGAGAAAATAAATTGATTGAATATTTAAAGTTGATAATCCGACATTTAAAAATCCGCCTCGCCAAGATTGTCCGCCGTCAGTTGTCTTATGAAATACACCATCAAAACCTGCTGCATAACCTATAAGAGAACTTGGGAAGGACATGCTATAGATTGTTCCGCTCGGCATAGGTGTTAAAAGCTGCCATGTATCACCGAAATCAGGAGAGTAAATAAGTAAACCGCTGCTTCCTGAAATCCAAAGCTTACTTCCTCTCATTTCAATTCCATTCAAAGTTGAACCAAAAGGTGCCCTTATCGGAATCCAGTTTTGCCCACCGTCAGAAGTTCTTACTAAGACACTGCCGCGTGATGCCCCGCCAATTGCAATTCCATTAGTAACATCTTTAAACCGTACGTTCCATAAATTATCATAGGTTCGGTTGGATTCTATTTGGGTTAAATAATTCCATGTAGCGCCGCCATTTGTAGTTTTAAGATGGATGCTCGGTTGCGCTCCCACTGTTGAACCCCAGCCGACAACGTATGCTTCATTTGCAGTTACCATATAAATGCCTCGCATATCTGAGCGGGTATAATTAAAACCACCAAGAGCGGGAGTTGGTGCTAAATTCCAGTTAATTCCATCGGAAGTATAATATAGCGTTGCAGCATCTTTTCCGCATGCAATTCCTTTATTCGCTTCGAAAAAGCTCATTTTATTCATTGTTTTAGTTGTTGTAAGATTTACAACCCAACTAATCCCGCCGTCTGTTGTACTTAAAATCCAACCGGCAGCTGAGGTTGAAGCTAATATCCAGCCTTTCAAATTATCAGAAAAATAAACTGATCCAATTGAAGCTGTTCCCGTAGGTATAGCAGTAATTGAATCAACTATCCAAGTAGTTCCACCGTTTGAAGTTCTTAACAAAGAGCAATTACCTCCACCTACAAAGCCTTTTTGATCATCGAGAAAAAAGATAGAGCTTAATGACGAAGTAGAGTTGCTCCTTTGTTCATGCCAACTTTGCCCTGCATCGGTAGTTTGATAAATTGAACCTGAAACTCCGACAACCCAACCGGTGTTTTCATTAACAAAACGGATGTCATTAAAAGAGGGATAAGTATATGAATTAACTTTTTGAAAGTTAGTAGATTGACTAACTATAAATGTTAACGGGAACGATATTAATGCGATTAGTAGTAAATGTTTTTTCATCTTATTCTCCTATAATATTAATTTATAAAGTAATTATCAGAATGAATAAAGTTTGGTTGTTAAATAGCTTCCGAACTGTGATCTGTTTTTATCATCAAGTTTTGGTTTGTAATTATTATAAATAATACTTAAGTCCAAATCAAAAGAATTCAAAATTTTCACGCCAAATCCACAGGTAACAACATGATAATTGACGTTTGCTCCACCACTCAGAATATCTTTTTCTATCATACCAAAATTATATCCAATTCTAAAAAAAGTGTTGGGAAGAAATTCATATTCGGATCCGGCTTTGATCAGATGATTATTTGAGAGGACATCAGTCAAACGCGAATCAATATATTTTGAAGAATCTGCTTTTACATTTTCAAATTCATATTCCACAGAAACTAATATATCTTTATAGAGATGGTATGAACTGCCGATTCCAAGCTTTATTGAGTTTACCTTCCATTCCCACAGCAACAATTCACGCGCTGGATTTTTTGACCAACTATTTTTGTGATGCAATTCAAAGGAACTTCCAATCAACAAATCTTCCGATAATTTATACCTTCCTTTTGCAAGAATATTGTAATTCTGAAAACTGGCGTACCCTTCACTATATTCTTGGAAGGATTGTGTCGAAGTTGAATAAGGGATAAGTACATCTTCCTTTTGATTATAAATGTCGGCGTGCAAACCAAACTCAGCATTTTTCTCCGGAGTCCAATACAACTGAGCGCCAAATCCTTTTCCTTTTTTTCTAATTGTTTGACTTACGGAAGACGATCTTTTTCTTACAGAAAATGTTTCTCCACGGAAATTAAATATTTCCACTTCTGTCAGGTCTTCACTTTTCGCCTCAATCTTTTCTTGATCATCAGATAAGATTCCTGTTAATCCTACACTAAAATCTTGAGAGATTTTGTATGCAAGACCTATTGTACCGCCGACTTCCCGGTAAAGAACTGTTGCGCGTGAATAAACATTTTTAAGTCCGTCGAGGATACGATAATTTACCGAAGCTCCAAGATACAAGTCAGGAATGATTTCGAAACTGTACATGAATTTTATCGAAGGTCCGTTATAACGAAAAGTTCCTTGATTTGTATCAGCCATAAAAAATGCTTCGCCGGCATAAGTATCATATTTCAAACTTCTCTTTACATCTCTTCGCATTTCATAAGAGTAATTTGTTTCCCCAAGAAATGTTCCATCTTCACCTAAAGTTTTAACGCCCCGGAATCCCATATTGTAAGTTGTGAAGGACTGAGGATCATAGTAGCGCTTGTAATCTCCTTCCCCATAATTAAGAGAAGGCATAATCTTTAACCAGGTTTCGGTTTCATCTAAGTAAAGCCAAGCAGGATTCTTTCCTAAATCATACGGGTCAAAAGAATGATCAACATCCATAATGGAATAAGTTAATCCTCCCATACCAATTGTTCTGCTTTCCTGCGCAAAGCCGATAGCTGAACTAATAATGATAACTGCGGTAAAGAAAATTACTTTTTTGATCATTACTCAATTACTCCAAATTTTTATCTACATTTTTAACAAGTAAAATTGCAATAAACCCGAAAACTCCGGTGAACAGGACAATGACAATATCAAACCATCCTTTTTTTACAGGGATATTACGGCTGCGTAAAATAAAATAAGTTAGTATGGCTAAGATTAACGCTCCCATTATTGATCGAAAACCTGATAATCTGAAATAGAAATTAGAAAAAGAACTATTTGCATCATTTAGTTTTAATATAAAAGGAAAAACATAAGAAGCAACAACGCCGGCAGTTAAATCATAATTATTTTTCCAGGTTTCTTCATAGCGATCAACCACACTGTAATTTCTGTCGGTGACTATGGTGCGAATATTTTTTGAACCGATAAGAGAGATCGTTCGATAAAATTGGTCTCCCATTAAAGCGAAAATATCTTTTTCAATATCATATCCATTCAATGGAAGTTTAACAAGTTTATAGTTCTCATAACTAATCAAATAAACATCGCCGGGTTTAGTAAATACCAAGCCATAAAATTCTTTTAACGGCATCTCTATAATTTTCATGTAAACAATATCAAGCGAATCGGGAATAGTCGTGTTCACACAAAATGGTTTCCCCTTTACCATTTTTATATGGAATAACTTATTTTTTGAATCGAGGACAAAATATCCTTCATCAAATGCTTTTTTTGTTGTGGGATTACCCGCAATAATTTTTGCAGGGAAAGAGAATTTTTTCGCCTTCAGATAAGTTGTAAAACAAAGGCTTTTCTTTTTATCGATGGAGTTTGTTTCGCAATCTATGAACTCAAAACTCTTTGTAATTCTAAAATAGTCGTTCGGCATTTCTAATTTTACTCTGCCTGATTTAGATTCAAACATCGGAGATAATTGAATTGGCTCATAATCAATTTCATCAGGATAAACTTTCAGCATTATATTGTTGAGTCTGATCTTATCCATTAACAACGGTTCACCATTAAGTGAATCCGGTAATTTATTCTCAAGGATCAACTGCCTGTAATTGAGTAAAGGCATCAATATTTCAAAATCTTCCCGGTTATATCGTTTCCCTTTTCTGTCAACGTAGAATGTCTCATTATTATTTTGATTTCTGATGAGAAAATCATTTTTAATGGGGCTGAAGTAAACCAATGGGGTTCTGATGTTCTTTTCAAATTTCATCCAATAATATTTAGGAATAAAAATAGATGAAACAAAAACGATCAAGAGCAAATAAATAATTCTCGAAAATTTAACAAGCATTACTTTATTCCTCTCTTAAAATGATATCCTGAAAATAGAATTAGTGTTGAAGTTAATAGACCCGAAAAAATGAAGAAGACCGTTAATTGTGCATGTGGATTTACAGCGTTAAAGAACAAATCAAGAAATCCAAGGGTGAATGGAACAAGGATCAATCTTCTTGCCCAAACAGGTTCAATGATTATTGCAGCGGTTAAAAAATAAGCAGTTAATCCAACCATTAACCAGGGGAATAACGAATTAAGTACGAAGATGACGACTTCAACCGGAAGATAAATTCCAACGATAATCCAAAGCATGAGTGTGATAAGCACAAAGAGAAGAATAAGAAGCATGAATCCAAAACTTATCATTTGCATAAGCAGTTTGTTCTCTTCAACCGGAAGATGAAGTGTTAATTTTAACCGCGATAAGTTCATCTCCGGAGAAAACTGCACAATCGCAATCACAATTCCTGAGAGTAAAGGAATGTATTCGATTTCAGAGAAGAAAGGAAATCCTAATAAAATAACATTTCCCCAAAATCCTTTTGCCGTCATAAACTCAACATAGTAAGCGAGATTTAAGGCAATATAAGTCAAGGCTAATAAACTCAGAAGTGCCATTCCAAAGAAAGCCCATCTAATTTTTAACCATTCTTTGTAAAGTAAAGCTGAATACATTATAATCTCCTAATATTTTCCGGTAATACCGATGAAAGCGTCTTCCAAAGTCATTGGAACTTCTTCAACAGTAGAATTATTTATGCTTAATGAATTAAGATATGCTTCCAATTCAGGTCTTTCTGAAAAAGTATAAACGGATGCTTTATCTTTTAAAATTTCATAGTTCTTAATAATATTATTTTTTGATAATCTGAATTCCGGATTAGGAACATGAAACTTGTACTGTTTAAATGTTTTTTGAAATTCCTTTATCGGCATAGCTACTAAAACAGATCTGTAATCTATGATCAGACAATCATCAAGAAAATTTTCCAAATCCTGAATGATATGAGAAGTGATAAAAATAGTTTTTGACTCAGCTTTGGCATATTCAATTAAATAGTCGAGGAAAAGCCTTCTATAACCGGCATCAAGCCCCATGGAGTAGTCATCAAGGATAAGCAGATCAGGGTCTTGTGCAAGAATCAATCCGAGTGCGACTTGCGATCTTTGTCCGCATGACATTTTAGATAATTTTTGATCTTGAGTTACTTCTAATTTTGCCATCAATTCATAGTACGGTTCTTTTTTCCACTTTGGATAAAAAGCCGAATAGAATTTTTCAATCTGCTTGATAGACATAAAACTATATTGAATATGTCCTTCTATCAGAAATCCGACTCTTGCTTTTGTTTGGGGCGGAAGTTTATATGAATTCTCTCCGAACATAAGGCACTGCCCACTTGTGGGTTTCAGGAATCCATTCAAAATATTGATAGTAGTGGTTTTGCCTGTTCCGTTTTTTCCGAGCAGTCCGAAAATTCTACCACTTTTGATTTCAAAATTGAAATCCTCAAAGACTAATTTATTACCGTAGTAATGTGTTAGGTTTTTTACTTCAACAACATTTTCCATTAATTTATTTTTCTCATAGTTTAGTTAATAAATCTTTTTTATTGAAATCCGGGTGTTGGCTTTGGAATTATTTCCCAATCCATAGTTGCGTCATTTGTGTCTGATCCTTGTTCACGTCTTTGAATTGATTGCCCACCGTATTTAGCCGGGCTTAACACAAAACCTCTATCCACTCTACTGTCCAAAGTTTTGGCAGTTGTCATTGTTGATTGATATTCTACGCCGTCAATAACATTTGAAATATCTATCCCATCAGTCCAAATTGAATCAACACCGGACGAAACGACGATAACATCACTTGAAAGATTGATCATAAAGTCAACAGTCGATTCTGATCTCAAGTTGATCAGATTCGGAACATTCGGATTATCAATATCATTTGCCGAAAATTGATTGAAGAATTCCCAATTTGCACCATTCAGATCAATACTTGCCGAAACTGTATTCTTATGGTTTACCGCATCCTGAGCAAGCACAAGAAAAGATTTAGGATAAAAAGGATAATTTTGTTCTCCCGATCTTCCTGGAAATTTGAATACATAAGTAACTCCGTCCATATCATTATCATCATCTTCATCGGCTCCGGGACCTTTTCCCCCATCATTGTTACCAGATACCCGCATAACCAACATTCCATCTAAATACTTTACACTGTCGCTTGCATTATATAACTCAATAAATTGATCATAAAAATAATAGATGCTATTTACAGGTCCGCTTGCATAAATCTCATTAATTGAAATACCGGAACTAGAGATCGGTTTAGCTATGATGGTATCCATAAAAACATTCCCCGTGATAATTTCTCTATCTCTAACACTTCCAACCAGCAAAATATTCGGATCAAGTGGATGCGGCATTCTAACAGAAATACTATACGTTGATGACGGTAAGCCTGAAACTAATAATTTTCCATTCTCATCGGTTGTGCGAACCGAAACGCCATATTCCGACGATAAAATTACTTTTGCATTTATTAAAGGAATGTATTTTGTGACATTCTCAACCGAAGAAGTATCCCAAATAGCGGTCAACTCAATTTTCGCATTTCCATCAATGGTGGTTGGAAGTTCTTCATGACATCCATAAAGAAAGATCACAACAGAAAAAATAAGTATCATAAAAAACGGCTGCTCTCCATTACGCCAAATATTTTTAAGTGATGTTTTCATTTTTTGCGTCGTTAAATAATTATTTAAAATATCCCGGTGTCGGATTTGGGATAATTTCCCAGTCAAGCGAAGAATCATTAGTATCACCGCCGGAATCACGCCGTTGCATTGACTGACCACTATATTTCCCCGGACTGAGAGCAAATCCTCTATCAATTCTGTTATCTAAGGTCTTCATTAAAGTTGGACTCGATTGATATTCAAATCCGTCAATTATAGTTGAGATATCTATTCCATCAATCCATATCGAATCTATCCCGGAAGCAATAACAATGATATCATCATTAAGACCGATTAAAAAGTCAACTGTTCTATCTGAACGGATATTGATTAGATTATTCACGCTAGGATTATCAATATCATTTGCAGAGAATTGGTTATAGAATTCCCAATCTGCATTGCTAAGATCAACACTGTTGGCAAGTGTACTTTTATGATTTATTCCATCCGAAGCAAGAACCTGAAAAGTTTTCGGATTAAAAGGATAATTTTTTTGTCCAGGTAATCCGGGAAATTTAAAAATATAAGTTATTCCGTCAATATCACCATCATCATCTTCATCGGCGCCTGCACCTTTACCGGCGCTGTTCCCGGAAACTCTCATAACCTGCATACCGTCAAGATATTTTACACTATCGCTCGAATTATAGAGTTCAATAAATTGATCGAAAAAGAAGAAAATATTATTTACGGGACCACATGCGTAAACTTCATTAACAGCAATTCCGAATGAGGATATCGGTTTAGCTAAAATTGTATCACTAAACTTGCTACCGGAGATTACAGGTACATCACGAAGACTACCAACCAATAAAATGCTCGGATCAGAAGGATGTGGCATCCGTATAGAAATATTATATAAAGATGACGGAAGACCACTGAGAATTAAAACTCCATTTTCATCGGTTGTTTTTACGAAAGTTCCATATTCCGAAGTTAAAATTGCTTTGGCGTTTTTCATCGGAGAAGAAACGGTGCTCTGATCTTGACGAACTGAATCCCAAACGGAAAATATTTGGATCTCTGCACCTCCGTCAACCCCTACAGGAGGATTTTCTCTGCATCCGACGAATAGCATAAATATGAGATAAAAAGAGAAAATGGTCTTCATCGTTTAATCTCTTCCGAAAAATTTATCAACAATGAAACTAAACTCTATTCCATACGTAAGATCAGGATTTCTGGTTTCCTGATTAGTATTAGTCGGTGTTAAATTATAAGTTCTGATTGCTGGATCATCTAAGAAATTATTTACATAAAAAGATACTTCGCCCCCCGGAAATAATGATTTACTAACATTTAAATTAAATAACCATTTGTTGGGTTTAGTTTTAATTTCTCTATCGAATAAATAGCTGACTTTTTGAGTTTCATTCAATTTTGAAAAATCTTGCAGAGCGCCGCCAGAATTTTGACTTCTTTCCCAAGCGAGTTGCTCAGCACGAAGAGTGACCCAAAGACCTAACGAAGCTAGTGTATATTTAACATAATAATTAATTTGAAATCTGTCACTCCATCTTTCTGCGGGAGAATAAGTCCAACCGATTAGTGTATCGTTTGAACTATTCGGTACTACATAATTTGGATATTGTCCTATTGCTGTGTCAGGTGTAGAGCCAAAGGAATATCCACCTCTCCCCGACTTTAAGAAATTGTATGAACCGACAACCTGAAATTCCATGTTCAAAGGTTTTATCTTTGTTGTTCTGATGGAGAACTCAAGTCCTTTGCTTTCTGTCCAACCTAAATTTTGATAGAGCGAATAATAGTCCGTATAAAATACATACCGTTTCCCATTATATGTAGTTGAAAAGAAAACCGGAACAGTTTGAGCTTCGGGTTCATTTCCTCTTTTTTTGTAATAAGCAGAAAATGAAGTCCCGATCAAATTTGAGAACTTTTGGTCATAAGAAACTTCAAATTGATTTTCTCTATATGCTTTTAATTCAGGAACCCGCTTATCGTATCTAAAATAAGTAGTCGTGCTATCAAATGGATTTCTCCAAGTAACGACGCTCTCAGGCGGGTAAATATTACTCATCGGGGGTGATTTTGAAGTAACTCCGGCACTTACCCTAATCTGATTTGTCTCGGATAAATAGATCATCATACTCGCACGTGGATTAAAGTAAGTTCCCTGATGAGATTTTACAAGATCACCGTCGCCCCACAATCCTTTAAAATTAAATTCATAAGGACGGTACATTTCATAACGGCATCCCAACATTATATTATAGTCGAATAAAAAATGCCCCGTCATTTTATCTTCTGCATAAAAATTAAGAAGGAATTGTCCCGGAATATCATCAAAATTATAAGGTCTTCTACCGGATTCGACGCCGTAATAGCTGAATAATGTATCAAACACTACTCCCTCTCCGGTGTTCAAATTGTATTGGGGGTCAGCTCCAATCATAACTTTATGAATGATATCTCCCGTATAAAAAACATTATTCCACTCAAGTCTGCTTCCGATCGTCCATTCTATTCCTTTTGTTTCAACTTTACCAAGATATGTTGAAACAGTGTCCCCGTTTGGAAGAATTCTTAAATCCGACTGTTTCAAACCCGATTTCATTGTGTTCTCACGTCTCATCGTAACGAATGCATTATAATCCCATGAAGACAAAAGATCAACCGGTCTATATTTTCCCCAAACAGTATATCCTAACTGGAAACCCCGGTTATAATTCTTTGTCTGCTGAATATCACCTTTTGGTTCTTCTTCATCAAAGATTTTTTGAAAATTTATTTTATTATTCATCGTAAGTGAATTATCGAAATAATTTGAAGAAAAAACCGTTTGTCCGGTTAATCGAAGATATTCATCACCCGTTTTTCTTACATCTCTTTCACTTTGCGCCACATTAATGTTGTAACTTAAACCGTTATCGCCGATCAAAAATCCCCCCCCTAAATTTCCTTCGCGTGTATCAGGATTATTTTTAAGTTTCAATCGGTTTGGAGCTGCGCCTATTTTTGTCTGAACATTTATTACCCCTGCAGAAACATCTCCGTATCTCACTGATGGAAGTCCGGTAATAACTTCAATTGATTCAATATTATCGGCAGGAACCATTCGAAGATCAGCCCCGCCGCCCATATTTGACGTTCCAAATTTGGAACCGGTTAATCTTTCAAACTGAAGGTTTGCATTATTGGAAACTGGAACACCGTCAACTATAACTAAAGTCCCGAAAGCAGATAGACCGTCACTCTCATCTCCTCTAACCGTGATCTGGCTGGTTTTTCCCAACCCGGGATTATCGGTTTTCTGTACGCCCGGTACTAAATCTAAAACATCTTTTAAACTAGAAGCCTGGTAATGTTCAATTTCTCCACTTTGAATTGTTGTTTTTGTGGATACATCTTTTGGAAGAAGTTCAACAGTTCCGGTTACAACAATTCCTCCAATAAGAAACGCGGAAGTTTTGAGACTGAAATTGAGTTCGACAACTTGTCCCGCAGTAACTTTAATTTTACGAGAAGTCTTTTCATAACCTACAAATGATATTTCTATTGAGTAATCACCGGGACGAATATTCTTTATTAAGAAATTGCCTTTAGCATCACTAGCACAGCCGATTTTTAATTCTTTAATTAAGATACTTGCACCGTACAAAGCAGCGCCGGTTTCATCTTTAATAACACCTTTAACAATGCCGGTTTTTTCGTCAATTCTTGTTCTTTTTGCAAGGGCTATTTTATCAGCTTCAAACTCAAAATAACTTATATCAAAAGGCTCTAATAATTCATCCAGCACTACATGAAGCGGTTGATCTTCCGCATTGTAATGAATACCGGCGATATTGAGAAGTCTATCTTCAAAGATGAAATTTAACTTATAGGTCTTTGCAATTGATTTGATAATTTCAGACAAATTTTTATTTGTAAACGAAATAGTGATCCGGGTATTTAATGAGGTTGTAGCTTTACCATAATCCTGCATTTCTTCAACAGCAGGTTCAAAAAACTTAAGAGGTTCTTCTTCTTCAAATTCACCGGAAACTTTTGAAGTTGGCGTAAGAGAACTGATCTGTGCACTAAGTAGTTGCACAAAAAAGAATAAAGAAATTAAAATGCTATTTAGATACTTCATGTAACTACCATATTGTGATGCATTCACAAACAAATTAATTTTATTGAACTATTACTTTTGATCCGTTTAGATCAATTTTTACATCTAGAGTTAAACTGATAATTGAAAAAATGTGCTCTAACGAATCAGTATCAAAAACCCCTGTTATGTTTTTTGATCTTTCCGCCGGATTACGAAAAACAACTTGTACATTATAAAAACGTGATATTTCTTCCATGACATCCTCGAGCGGTGTGTGAGAAAACGAAAATTTCCCTTTTCTCCATGCTAAGAAATGTTTGATGTTCGCCTTTGCCGGTTTGCTAAAACCGATCTTCTCATCAAAAGTTACCATTTCTCCTTTCTTTAAAGTAATTCCTTTGTTGGAATCCTTCTCGAAAGTTTCAACGATCCCTTTTGTAAGTAATATTCTCACCAAATCATTTCGGTTCTTAATGTTAAATTCAGTTCCTTTAACAACGGTAATAGTATTACTACAAATTACCTTGAATGGTTTTGATGCATCATGTGATATACTGAAATAGGCTTCACCTATAAGTTCAACGACTCTGGAAGAATCTGTGAATCTTGCAGGATAGATCAACTTACTATCAACATTAAGATAAACGAGAGACCCATCTGAGAGCAGAATGGTTTTCCTCTCTCCTTTTCCTGCTACTAACGAATAAAGTGATTCGGTTTGCGAGCTGATGATTTGTTTTACACGGTGTGCGGATTTACTGTTCTTATTAATATATATTAACAACGGGATGCTAAATAAAATGACGAAAACAGCCGCCACTTTAAGTATCCAACCGTAATCCTTTTTCTCTCCAATTTTCTTTTTTGAAATAAGCTCCGTTTCCGGTACTACTACTTTTAGTGGAGGATATTTTGCTTCTTCAGGTTCAACCGAATTCAATTTCGCTAGTTGATTTTGTAGCTTTGCCCACTGAATATCTTGATCTGGAATTGGAGGGAGTTTTGAATCAGCAACTTTTTTCCAAAGAAGAACTAACGTTCCGAATTCTTCCTTGTTCTCGTCTGATTCATTTAACCAATTTTCAAAAAGTTGTTTCTCCTCTTGATTCGCTTCACTTTTGATGATTTTGATCAAGAACTGAGAGTCTATTATTTGGGGCATAAGTTTCATATTGTTTTTCTTCTTGTATTATATTACAACGAATGAGAAAAATAGTACCATGCCTTAACTAATTTAGTTTAGATGGGATTGTAACCGCTTTCTTAGCACAGCAAGCGCTTTGCTCATTTGGTTTTTCACAGTTTGAAGAGAAATTTCCATTATTTCTGCAATCTCCGAATACTCAAATCCATCAAATCGGCATAAAACAAAAACAGCTCTGCATCTTTCGGGAAGTGAGTTAACTGCTTTTTGATAATCATCAAGAAGAAAAACATAATCCATGTTTGTTTTATCACTCTTATTCAAATGATGTTCTTCCGCATCATACGCTGAAGTTTGAGGTTTTCTTTTTGAGTGATTGATTGCAAGGTTGTGAGCGATTTTATAAAGATAGGCTTTCCCTGAGAGTGTTAGATCAAGCCGGTCTGCATTCAACCAAAACTTTATAAACGTTTCCTGAGTTAAATCTTCGGCAGTTGCTTTATTATAAACAAATTTAAAAAGATAGTAAAAAATTGAAGGCTGCATTAAAAAGAAAAACTCTTTGAAGGCGGCTTCATCTTTCTGTTTTATTCCGCGTAATAAGAACAAAACTCTAGCGTTGTCAATTTTAATCATCTTTTTCCAGCTATGATCCGGCGAATTAAAAAATTGCGAATGTGTTGCTAAAATATAAAGCAATTTTAACTATACTCAATGAGAGGTGGAATGACTATCAAGTGGATATACTTGATGTTCTTATTGATTTGTGCCGGGTAATTATACCTGAAGTTATAAATAATAATCTCCAAAAAACAAATCCCAAAAGGCAAAAGACAAATTCGAACCAAATGCAAAATTGCAATGGGATCAGAATTGTTATTTGATATTTGTTTTTTGTGATTTCCGGTTAAGCCATTTCCCTCATAGCTTCACAAAACTCACTTTTCTCCTCACATGATACGAGTTTTACAACTTTATCTTTCTCTTTAAACTTTGATGCTATTTCTGCAAGAAGCTGCAATTGAAGTTCGTTATTGTTTTCCGGTGTTAGCAACAAGACAATTATTTTACTTGGCAGACCATCACCTGCTTCAAAGTTTATTCCTTTTTTGTTTATCGCAATACACATGAACGGTTCTTTAATTTTTATTTTTGCATGCGGTACGGCAAGATAATTTGCGATTCCCGTTGGAAGGCTATTCTCACGGGTCATTACTTCTTTGAAAATTATTTCTTTTTTTATTTTTAATTCTTCGGAAGCTATATCTACTAACTGAGAGATAACTTTTTCTTTTTCACTTTCGTTTGAAATAATTACAAATTCTTCTTTTACCAGATATTTAAACTTTGTTTTATCTTTTTCTTTAAGGAAATAACTCATCAACGGCGCACTTGAAATTGATGTGAACAATGCCATTATCACCAAACCGACAAAAACTTCTTCGTGAATTAATCCTGCTTGAAGGGCAAGAATTCCAAGGATAATTTCCATTGCTCCCCTTGAGTTCATTCCAAAGCCAACAACTAACGATTCGTTTTTATTTAATCCGCTCCAATACGCGCCAAAGCCGCATCCTACAACTTTACCGGCAAAAGCTAAAATCAAAATTGTCACTACAATTACAATATCGAAATTGGCGATAAAGTTTACCCGCAATCCAATAGAAACAAAGAACAACGGCGCAAATATATTTGAAACGAACTGATGAATTATTTGTCGGGTGTTCTCTTTTAAATGTACGGAATCTCCAATAGCAATGCCCACAATAAAAGCTCCAAAGATTGCGTGAATTCCGATGAACTCCGTAAAGGCTGCACCTAAAAATCCCATTATCAAAATGAAGTTTAAAATACCTCCGGGAAAAGATATTTTTGTTTGTATCCAAGGAATGATTCTGTTAATTATTTTTTTGCCGATCGAAAGAACAAAGAGAACAAAAGTAATGGTAAAAAATAATGTCTGTTCAAAAGTAAATCCGTGTGTGTTCCCCCCGATCAATCCCAGGATAATCGAAAAGATCAGCCAGCCAAAAAGATCATTGAGCATAGCGGCGGCGATAATTATAAACCCCAGCCTGGTCTTAAAAATATTTAAGTCCATTAACGTTTTAGCAATTACCGGCAAAGCGGAAATAGATAATGCAGTTCCCATAAATAAAGCGAACACAAATTTGGAACCGTCTTCACCAATTCCCATGAGCTGTGGGAACAGATAAGATACCCCAAATCCCAAAATGAATGGAGCTACTAATCCCATGAAACTTGTTGAGATAGCTTTCTTACCTTGACTTAAAACGATCGAGAGGTCAACATCAAGACCTGATATGAGCAATAACAAGATCACAGCAACAGTTGTAAAACTATCAAGCGCAATTTTAATTTCACCATGCTGGGGGAAAAGCCATTGAAATGATTCGGGAGAGATCATGCCGAATACCGTCGGTCCAAGTAAGATACCGGCAATTATTTCACCAACAATTGCCGGCTGCTTTAGCTTAGTAAAAAGTTCTCCCAATATCTTAGCAAGAAACAGCATAATACTTATGCTAAGTAAAAAAGTAGTTATTTGTCCGGCGCTTAACTGCATAGAAAACTCACTTAATTATCAGAAGATTTGCAGGAAGTGTCTCGAACGAAAATTCAATTTCGTGAGTGAAAAGTCTGTCTAAAAATCCCATTTTCTTTTCTGGTCCCGTAACTGCAAAAATATCTGCTTCATTTGTCCGGGCGTAATTACTGTCTTCCCACCCTTCTTTTCCATACATGCATACAATTTTTATCTCTAAACCTTTCAAGTTTAATTCCTGTATGAACAATTTCATCTTCTCTTCTTCATCATATTTCATTTGATCTATCAATGCTGAAATTTCATCGTATGTTTTGTTATCACCTATCGCTGCTGTTAATCCCGGCATGTAAAAATCTCTGATGATGGTAAACTCTTGTGCGTTTTCTTTTAGAGCAAATTGAAATGCTGCGCGGATAGTTTTTTCGCACCGGAGAGAATAATCTGCCGAAATGAAAAACTTTTTAAAAGGAACCGGTTCAAGTGATGGTGATTTTAGAATTAATGATGATGCGGGGAATTCTCTCATTATTTTTCTTGCAACTGAGCCGAAATAAAACTTCAACATCTTCTCCTTTTCCAACGCACCTACTACAAGCAGATCAATTCCGGCTTCTTTACCGGCTTTTATAATTGCTGTTGCCGGATCCCCTTCTCCCCAAATTATTTCAAGATTATTTCTATCGGCACCGGCTTCATCTATGGTTTGAAATAACAACGTTTCACTTTCGGAATTTCTTTCTCCGATATGTATTAACGCTAACCGGGAATTGAATATCTGTTGGAGACGTAAGGATTCTTTTACTAACGCTTTTCCTGTAGGCGAAAAGGAAATTGCTAAACCGATTTTTGAAAACATCTTGCTGCCGTATTTATTTCAAATTATGATAGAGAAAGTAATATTTCTGGTATTGGATTCAAAATAAATTTGTTAAACTTTTCCCCGCTCAGCAAGGCGACACTTTGTTTAGCCTCCATACTTCTGTAACACAGAATACTATTCTGTGTTACAAAAATTTACTTCAACTCAATTAAAAATAACCGCTTTCTGTTTTTCCCAAAATATCTCATCGCATTTATTGCACTTATACTCCAATTGGTGATATGAACTAGGCGATCCCCAAATTGCGACCGGGTCTTCCTTGTACATCTTATTGCCCGTGCGGGTAACGTCTGTGCTGTGGCAGCTTGAGCAATGACTCTTCCGTAAGGCAAAGTATAATGTTGCTGAAATAATTATTACAGCGATTAAAATAAATATCACCGTTCCCATACTACACCCTTACATATAATCTGATTAAGCGATTAATTCATAACAATTATTTTCTTGTCATTCAAATAGATTTATATTTCCCTCTAATTACAAAACTATTTCCGGGTAACGACAGTTGAGTCTTCAGTGAATCATAGATGGCTTGATATTTAAAGTCTATTAATTCAGTAGGGATATTATGTCCAAACGGTTCAAGCAGAGGAAAGATTATTTCTCCCGTTTCCGGAATAAAAGTAATCCCGCCTTTCCTATCAAATTTACCATCGGGGATTAACATACCTTCTTCATTTTCTTTATCAAATCCGAACACTGCCAGCAGCGCTAAATCATGAAATATATTTGTTTCAGAACCATCAGGTTTTTTTAAGAAAATATCCAAATCAAGATCACTCACCCTCCCAAAGAATGAAGGAATCTGATAAATGTTTTTCATTTTTAATTTCCATGCGCTTTCATTTTCAGGAAGAAGATTTTGCGGTTTTATTAGTTTCAATACACCCTTTGTTTTTGAATTATTTACCAGCTCAGTAATAAACTCTCCATAGTGTAAATCATCATTGTTAGAGAATGAACCATTGTCGACTACATATGCTGCGGCAATTATATCGTTGTCATTTAGTGGAAACAGAAATGTGAGAGTCCCGGTGTATTTATTAAAATAATAGTCTATCCCTTCCGATAACACTCTAAAACGACCGAGCACAACTTCTCCGTGCATCACTAAGTTATAATTCCTTATCGAATCAGAATACATACTGCTTCCTGATCGTGGTGATAAATTCATGTACGCTATAGCCGGTATAGAAATATAATCTTGTGATACCTGATTTACCGAGATATAGACTTCAATATTTTTTACAAAGTATTTTTGGTTAATAATCGGTGTGGGATTTCCATAAAAACGATTAAACATATTAAATTCTGCCGAGGTATCTGTATAGACCTGATCAATAAAAAAGTTATTGTCATCGTACTGTAAATAATTAATCTCAAATGAAATTCTATCGTCAATGGTTGGGGTTATAGGGTTACTTTCCTCTTTACTACATCCGATAAACAGTAATGCATAAAAACTAAAAGCAATTAATAAGTATTTCATAATCCACCTTTCAAATAGATTTCTTTTAAAGTCACCGCTGGAGTGTGATCCTATGTTTTTGCAGCTATATCTAATCTAACCCAATTCTCGGATAAATCCTTGGGTTTGTTCTTCCCATTCGCGCTTAGTTTTCTATTTTCATTTCTTAACCCACGACTGAAGTCGTGGGTATTGACGCCGTTTCTCTTTCCTAAAACCGATTCATCGGTTTCCAGTGGTGTATAATCCAATATTAAAAATATATTGACAAAATTATAGAAGTTGTTCCCAACCCTGTTTGAAATCCTTTTATTTTTTGAATTTCATTTGGTGTTCCGCCGGTGCTGCGTTCACCCGTTTCATATCGAGCATTAAATAAATGTTGACCTGAAAGTGATATTCTGTTTAGTATCCAATATTCAATTCCTAAGCCGAAGTCTATATTAAGAGAATTCGTCCGGTCTCTGTTTTCATTTGTACTATACACACCCCTGTAATATCGATCATTAAATCCATACTCCAAGCGATATGATAAAAATGGTGAAAAATCATTGGAACTTTCTAAATGATTCTCTACACCTAAGCCAAGATAAAGGGACTTAGTTTTTTCTAATCCTTTATCAAGAGTTGCTGTTTTTTCATATTTTCTTTCATATATTGATCCGCCGATGCTTGCATTGATAACAGTTGATTTAGATATCCAGCGCCTCCCTCCAACACCACCATTGTAACTGCCAAGATTAAGACCATTAAAACTAAAACTCAGTGCGTTAGTACGATAATTACTATTTTCTTGAGCGAGTGATAATAAAGAAGAACAAAAAACTAGAATGAATGACAATACACGTACCATTAAGAACTCCTTTCGATTTGTTTACCATAGAACTGCGTGTTAGCATGTTTTGCGTAACAAGTTGTTAAAACCCTACTCTGCCGTATTAATTTTTTTCCGTTCAATTTAATTCTGTTTTTTATTGATCCTCTACGAGGATCATTTTCTCTGTTTATGGTTTATTACAATAATTAAACATCTACGATGTTTTTCCTTCTGACCTCGTAGAGGTCATATTATTGTAAAAGGTCTCTCCCAAAAGATCTTAATCCTCGTAGAGGATTTATAAGTGCTCTCTAGATAAACCAGAAAGATGAACAGACATCAAGTCCAAGCAATCTACCTCAGCTTCTCTACATTCAATCATTTAAAATTCGTAAACCATTCCCAGAGTTAATGATTCAAATGTAAACCCGATACCAAAATCAGTCTTGGTATTTTTTTGCCCGGTAGAATATGCGGGTTTGGTTACTTCTGTTGTAAAAGAGGAATAATAAATCCCTCCGATACTTAGCTCCATACTGAATTTATCTGTTAATTTGTAATAAATACCTGGATTAAATGAAATTGTGTTCTCTTTTATATCATAACCATATTCTACAGTGGTACCATAATAACTACTCGTCTCGTCCCAATCCTTTTTCTCCATAGACCCTCTTCCAATAGCTGCCTCAAATTCTCCGTAAAAACCAAATTTCTCTCCTATAGAATAATAGAATCTCAATGAAGGACTGATTGTGAACATTGTAGTTGTTTCATTAGATGTAGTCCCATAATATTCCATTTTATATTCTCTGATATTCTTTTCATATTTCACACCGATTCCAAGTTGCGCATTATTAGAAAGAAAATATCCGATGCGAGGGCTAAGGCTAAATTTAGAGTACTTATCATTTGTAATTAACGATTGTCCCGAAATATTGTTATCCATTTTTGAAGTGCTATAGCTAACTTTCCCGCCAATCAATATTGTCCCGCTCTTTGATTGCGGGAAAAGATTTGACGAAACTAATGTGAGAACAAGAATACACGGAATCCATAGTTTCATTATTTGTACCTTTATTTTATGATGATAATTCACTTGATAACATCCTTTGTCAAAACACAATACCCTTATATCAATTATTTATTTTGCATGCCGTAACCTTCGAGGTCTAATCCATTTTGGTCGCAGACCTCGAAGGTTTGGAGCTAGAAGATAGTTGCTTCATTTAGAAATATTATTTGCTAACAGATTCTTGAATTTCTATTTTCCATTTGGCTAACACACACAAAACTTCAAAGTAAAATTTGCCTTTCTTCCGGATGATCGTTTTCCCAGTATCAGGCGGTATTGTATTTGCGACAAGCTCTTCTTTACCTTCCGAATCAATCAATTTAATTTCAACATTACCGCCATAAAATTCTTCATACTGTTTCTCGGCTTCCCACATAATGCGCCATTTATTTTTTTTCATTATAAAGTCATCTGTGTTTTCAACTGAACTGCCAGAAAAAGAATACACCGTTTTCCATTCACCGGTTGATTGTGAAATAACATAATTTGATAAAATAATAACAACGGAAAAGATCATCATAATTTTTTTCATAATATTTACCTTTAGTTTTAAAGCCGAAGTAGAGTATTTATAAAATCAATAATTGTTCAAGCTTTTTAATCCTTTTTTTGAATAATATTTTCAACTCCTCGGGATTGATTTTGTTTTTAGGAATCCCATAAATATTCGCGGAACACTCGTATTTAGAACATACATCAACTTCCTTAGAATTCTTTGTTCCACAATTGAGACATTCCCATTCTTCTTTTTCTTTACCAAATACGCCTTTTGATTTTTGTAAGACAGGATATACTTTGTAAGTACTATCAACTTTTTCTATTAAACTTTTTAGTTTTGAAATATCGTCGATCGAGTAATAATTCTTCTGTAACTCAAGTAAGTACAGTGCTCTATTATGTGCTACCGGATTATCACTGTCTAATAAAGAAAAAATAACATCATAATCGAACCAGTTAATTAAATCTAAAAGATTAATTATCTTTTTCAGCAATGCTTTCTTGATTAATAAGAATTCCGGGCTTTTTAAAAAACTATCAATTAATTCTTTAGAAATATTTTGAAAATATTCACTAAACATATCTTGCATTTCGTCTGACTCGTCTGTTTCAGTAATGTATTCCAGATATTTGTCGTAATATGAAATCGCTTTTTCAACAGCATCAATGTTGTACTTTAATAATTCTTCAAAGTCTTGTGTATTGCTTATGACATAAGAATCTGAATGAACTTTTTCAAGAACCCGATCTCTCATCATTTCATAGTCTAATTTATCATGGGAAATCAACTCATTCTGCTCATCAGTAGTTTGATCTTTGTTTGGGCTTCCTAAAGCAGCAGTACCCGAAGCTGATAACATGAACATCGATTTCCCACCCCCGGAGACTTCATCAAAATCCAATCGTAACCCTAAAATTAAATTTCCTCCTAACTGAGCAGCTTTCTTTTTAAGATTATCAAGTGCCACCGCTTCCATACCTTGAAGGTCTTTTTGATAACTTTTTGAAGCGCCTCCAAAAACATCTCGAAAAGAAGAAAATACATCATGAAAGAGATTTGCCCCTACTACAAGTTGGTAAGTAACAACACCAAAATATTTTTCAATAACCCAACCTTTAATTGATGATGTAGTTGTAATTAATTGAATTTTCTTATTCATGATATACCTCTTTATATTTAAATCAGTAGGTTTTATTTTTGCAAAACTGTTTACTTGAATACTCTAATTGTAGTATTTAAACGGAACGAATCTTACTTTAATAAAGCACAAAATTTAAGAATTTGTTGACTTTGATCCACTCTCTTTATCACTCCAATTTTGATAACGTAGTAATTCAACAATCAAATCAATTGTCTTTTTTCTATTACTAATTAATCGACCTCTATATTCTTCCGCATACACATGCAGTGGACGAATGTTTGAATATTCTCTGGGCGAAGAACTTATCAATTTTTGCACTTCTTGTTTATAAAATTCGCCCATATTAAGAAAAGATATAAATCTAATCAATTCACCCGACTTGTCAATTAATTCATTATCAAGACTTTTATCATGAATGTCATACAAAAATATAATACGTTGGTAAAGAGGATCAAATTTTGATAAAAGAATAGTCGGGTCTTTATATTCTCGAAATAATTTCATTTTATAAAAGGGAATTGTACTTGTTGGATTATGTTGATCACTAAGATGATGATTTGGACATAACGGGATCAAGTTTTCTATTTCATTATTAGAGGGATTTTCATCAATATGGTGTAAATGTGGATTTACTGATCCGCAGATAGCACATCGGTGATTAAATTCTTTTAGGACCTTTTCTTTTATTTCTTTTGAAATCGTAGTTCTACTCTTTGTCATTATATTATTCCCTATACTTAATTAAACGATAAAGCCTATCATTATGTCGTAATCTATAAACGGCTCTCAATGATATATATGTTTAAATAATTGTTTAAATATTTCAACATTTACTTATTTATTTTGCAATAAGATTTTGGTTATCAGTTTCTGTGGATTTACCTTTTAGATCTTTTTGAACTCCTAAAAAATGCGAGGTGTTTTCCAAGACTCTTAAAAGCTCCGTTTGAATTTTGTAAGATAACTCTACAATTGAACCATGGGCTTCCGGTACATAAAAACTATCAATATCTATCTGCTGAATATTTTTATAACCAAGAACTTTTGCCATCACTGATAATAATTGAAGATGTTTGTGGGAACGAGCTTCATAATTTGTTTCGTCGAATTTTTGGCACAATAAAGCATAATATTCATGCCATAGCTTTATCACATTTTCGTGGTTCGAGAAGATAACATCAATTGTATTTAGAGAGTCAACTAAATCATAAGTCGGGACAAGACGTTTTCGGTGTGCCATCAAAATTAAAAACAAACGATATTTAGCATCTTGTTTAGCTTTATTGTTTTGGTACCAAAGAGTAATGCTTACAGCTATAATTGGACTTATTATAATGGCAGCAATATTTATTATTTCCATATCAACCTCAATATTTAGATAGACTTTTTACTATTAACAATTCCGCTTCTGCGGTTTGTTTATTTATCAAACTCCAAATTTTTCAAGATGCAATTATACGGAAACAAAATCTTAAGATAATCGCAAACTCTTACAACCGTATTTATTTCTAATTAGATACTTGAAAGTAATAATTTTGTTTTCCGATTCAAAATAAATTGAGTATAAAATGATTAAAAATCAGAAAATGAAAACAATGCACACGGCAAGAAGAGATTTATTTAATCTTGTCCAAAACCATTTTCACTCTCTTTGGATCAATCGGATTAAACCACTTCCCTTCCTGCTTAAAGTAAGAACCGATGATCAAAGCATCGCAATACTCGAGATACTGTTTAATGTTTTCCGCAGTTATACCGGAACCGGCAATAACAGGTAACGTAACATTGTTTTTAACTGATTTTATTTCTTCCAACGACGGTTCAGTTCCGGTACTGCTTCCGGTAATAACAACGCCATCACTTAAAAAGAATTCAGCGGCTTTGGCAGTCTCTATAATATTTGTATCGGCAGTAATTGCATGTGAGCTATGCTTTTTCTTTATGTCGGTAAAAATTAAAATATTTTCGGCGCTAATCTGTTTTCTGTAACGAAGCAATTCACCGGCATCCGAATTAAACATTCCTTCATCTGCAACATGCGCAAAAACAAATCCTTCTGCGCGTATAAAATCTGCTCCGGCAGAATGCGCAGAGGCAACTGCTTCTTTGTTAGCTCCCGCGAGTATTTGAATGCCAAGAGGTAGGTCAACGTTCCGTTTAATCTCATAAAGGATAATGCTCATCAGTGCAGTTATTTCCGGACCGACATTTCGATTTAGATAAGGAACGTCGTGCATATTTTCGATCATCAATGCAGGAACACCCAACGATTGGTAGAGAGATGCTTCCGATTTCGCCTTTTCAATAATCGCTTTAATGCTTCCCTTATACTTTGGAGTTCCGGGCAACGCATCAACATGGATCATCCCGATGATAGGTTTTTTAAGATTGAAGAGATTCATACCATTCCATTATTTAATTAAAGAAATAAAAGAAATCACAATAGTAAAATGAAATATTCTTGAGAGAATAAAAAGTGGTGATTGTTTAAAAAGAAAAAATCCTTCAAAACAATTTATCTTAAAGGATTTTTAATGCGGAGAGAGAGAGATTCGAACTCTCGATACCGGTTACCCAGTATAACAGTTTTCGAGACTGCCGCATTCTCAGCCAAAGGCTGATGAGCCTCTGGCTCAAACCGCTATGTTTCTCATTCGGACTATTCCCCTATTCCAATATTATCATCTAACCATTTTCTCCCAACACCTGTTTTTAAGAATGTTTCCCTCTTGATCGCTTCTGTCTTGCTAGAATATTCTTCAGTGCGAACCAACTTCCAAGGAACACCACCTTTTGTAAATTTAGAGCTTCCCTGGTTATGCTCGTGCACACGTTTTACTATATCGGAAGTGTATCCAACATATCTTTTACTTAGTTTCTCACTCCACAAAACATAAATGTAAAACATGATTTTATCCTTCGACTGCCTAGCCATAGGTTATTGAATTATTCAAATCAAAATAAAAAAAGAACGATCATTAAAAAATGAAAAATCCCTTAAAACTAAAAGTTCTAAGGGATTTTTTTTTGAGCGGAGAGAGAGAGATTCGAACTCTCGATACCAGTTACCCAGTATAACAGTTTTCGAGACTGCCGCATTCAACCGCTCTGCCATCTCTCCGTATTCATAATTTTTTTTCGAGACTGCCACATTCTCAGCCCTAGGCTGATGAACCTTTGGCTCAAACCACTCTGCCATCTCTCCATATTCATAATTTTTTTCGAGACTGCCGCATTCTCAGCCAAAGGCTGATGAGCCTCTGGCTCAAACCACTCTGCCATCTCTCCAATATAATTTTACTACAAACAAACTAAGAATTCCTAATTCGTAATTCTCAATTCCTAATTATATTAAGCTTACTCCAAAGATAATCAATAGCCCGGCAAGAAAAGAAACGATAACCAATGCTTTATGATTCTTTAACAACTCTCCGAATACCGCGTGGAATGATAAATAAACAAATCCACCTGCTATATGAGCTTCAACAAATCCCAGCCAATAAACATCAAAATATTTTGCAAGAAATAAATCTCCCACTAAAGCGCCAACAACCGTCGCTGATTCAACTAAAAAAACATATTCAACAATTTTGCGTTTTGTATAATTCGCTCCGACCATTAAGGAAGCTAGCGCTAATCCTTCCGGGAATTTATGTGCTAAAACTGCCAATAAGATTGAATTTGCTTTTCCATGCTCGCTAACTCCACTTGTAGAAAGAGCTAAACCATCAAGAAAGGAATGGAAAGACAATGCAGTAAATAACAGTAAAACAATCTCAGAAAACCGTTTTGTGGTCTGCTCATCAAAATGAGATGCGGAACATGCCGGACAAACATGAAAGTAATACTTGCTTATCACCCAAAAGAGCAAATAACCGGAAAAAGTTGAAATAATTAGTTGAATTATGGAAAGATTTGTTGATGCTTCCGGCAGAATTCCAATAACAGCGGCTCCTAAAAGAGCGCCGGCTGAGATTGAAATTAAACTGCAGAGCTTTTTATGGTCAAGCTTTACGAAAAATATTAATCCTGCTCCAAGTAACGCTGAGAATAGAGCTAAAACTGACTTCTCTAAAATTGTTATATCCATTTCACTTTTTTGTTAAATCTAAAACCTAATTTAAAACTTTTCTAAGGGATAGAGAAATAATTTTGCTATCTATTTGGTTAAAGCTGAATAAATATTGGGAAAGAAGGTCAAAAAAATTTATATTTGTACCGTAAAAATAAATTTTCGGACGGGTGCAGGAGTGGTTGAACTGGCTACCCTGGAAAGGTAGTGTACCTGCAAGGGTACCGTGGGTTCGAATCCCACCCCTTCCGCAAAATATAAAAGCCGGCTCTATAGTGAGTCGGCTTTTACTTTTTTAAAAAATCAATCTAAATCTTCCGACTTATTCTCCCATAAATGTGTTTTCGTTTCTGCTATGATAACTTTGCTCAACAAGAGAAGGGCAATTAAATTTGGAACAGCCATTAATGCGTTAGTAATATCTGCAAATGTCCAAACGATATGAAGCGACAGAACGGAACCGATCAACACGGAAGCAACCCAAGCCCAGCGGTATGGTTTAATTATTTTAGAACCAAAGAGATATTCCGCGGCTTTTTCACCGTAATAAGACCATCCGAGGATCGTGGAAAATACAAAAGTTAATAATCCAACGGTAAGCACCAAAGGTCCAACATACGGAATATCCGCAAAAGCTTTTTGTGTGAGTGTAGCGCCGTTTAATCCATTCATCCATTCACCGGAATTAACTACAACAAGTCCCGTCATAGCGCAGACAACAACGGTATCCCAAAACGTACCGGTTGAGGAAACAAGAGCCTGTCTAACAGGATTTTTTGTTTGTGCCGCCGCAGCTACTATTGGTGCGCTTCCTAAGCCGGATTCATTTGAAAATAATCCGCGGGCAATTCCGAAACGAATAGCTTCCTTCATTGTTGCTCCCGCAAAACCGCCAATGACTGCCTGTCCGGAAAATGCACTTGAAAAAATTAATCCGATTGTATGCGGAAGGGTAGTATAATTAATAATCAAAATAATAAGACACCCAAGCACATAAAAAATTGCCATGAAAGGAACTAATTTTTCGCAAACACTCGCAATTGATTTTATTCCACCGATGATAACAACCGCTGTTAAAACCATTAATATAACACCGGTTATCCATGGTGAAATATGAAAAGATGATTCAACCAAAGAAGCAATAGAATTCGCCTGCACCATACTTCCAATTCCGAAAGCAGTTACAGACGTAAAAGCCGCAAATAATACTGCGAGCCATTTCATCTTTAAGCCTCTCTCAAGCACATACATTGGACCGCCGGAGTATTCACCATTTTTATTTAAAACACGGTATTTAACCGAAAGAAGAGCTTCGGAGTATTTTGTTGCAATTCCAAAAACTCCAGTCAGCCACATCCACAATACTGCGCCCGGTCCGCCGGCAGCAACCGCAGTGGCAACACCCACAATATTTCCCGTTCCGATGGTTGCTGCTAATGCTGTGGTTAAAGCTCCAAATTGACTTATATCTCCTTCACCTTCTTTCTTTTTGGATAAGGATATTTTAATCCCTTTGCCAATAAAACGTTGAATAAATTTTAAGCGAAAGGTTAAATAGATATGCGTTCCGAAAAGAAGAATTAATAAAGGATAACCCCAGATAAAATCACTGATTTGGGTTAAAAACTGTTCGACTGATGCCATGCGTTAGTTCCTTCAATAAAGTGAATTACTGTTTTCAAAATAATGCAAACGGCTTAATTCACAAAACAATTACCAAAAACTAATTCATATTTTTAAGAGAGTCGGGTTGAACCACAAGATACTCCCTGATTAATCTGCTTTGATATTCATTCAAATTGGCTTTCTTTTCCATTCTGACTAAAACTTCCCCCCAGTTCCCCTCCGCAAATTTCTCTCTTTGATAAAGAGCATGACAACCACCGCATTTATCTTTATACAACTGCTCTGCCGTTGAATTCCCGTTTTTTTGTTTAATTGATCTTTCGCTTGAACACCCAGCCAGAGCAAGCAAAATGAAGATTTGCACAAGGGGAAATCTCATAGTTCTATACCGAGAATTGTTCTTATTTCATACTTCTCGTGACCTGTTAAATCCAAACCCGATTTAACTGCAGGTGAGCCAGTTACTTGAGCTAAGAAGTTAATTGTAAAATAGAATTTTTCGGTCAACAAATTTACCGATGGACCGACGAACAATGCAGAATTTGTTTTCTTTCCATAAATATCGTCAAAGTTAGTATGGTTTTTAAATTCAATTCCCGCCGCAAAAGTAGGAGTAATATCATAACCTATTCCTCCCGTTAATTCAAAACTAGTTTTATGTTTACTTGCTATTACGTCTCTCTCAATTTCACAGGTAACATTTAGTGCTGTAATGATATTACCCATCCGTTTAGATAATATTATTTTTGATTCGTATTCAACTTCAGAACCAGCATAAGTTAATTCAAAATAGAGAGCAGGATCAACAAACAATTCTCCAAGTTCTGTTAAACGGTAACGGAGTTCAATTGCGGAACCATCAAATCCGAATTCTTTTGATGATATTGTCGAGGTTTCAATTTCTCGACTGTTAAAATTCATGTAGAATGATGTTGTAAGTCTATCGGTTATTCCATATTCAAATTCCATTCTTGGCTGAAAACGGTAAAAATAACCATCTGCTTTCCCTATGCGAGCTGTATTCCACAACTCAAATTCAAATGCTTTTGCCGGGAGTGTATTTGCCATATACGAGCGCCCAAAATATCTCCTATCTGCTTGGCTTGAGCTTGTTAATAAAAAAAAGAAAAGGAATAAGGGGACTACAATCATGTTTTTCATTTAGGAAACCTTTAAATTGATACTGATTTATTTTTGAGATCTATGTACATGAATAAACTTATGTTATTTAGACCCAATATAAATAATATCTTTTAAAAGAACGAGATAAAAAGACCGGAGTAGGAATAAAATGAGAACATTTTCCGAAATAACTATTGAAACCGAACCTTTTAATGTGGAACTTTTAAGCGGTTTATTGTGGGAACTTCAGCCGTTAGGTATTGTGGAACTTGACCATGCCCTTACTTTAAGTTTTGAAGCCAAAGAGACACTTGAAGAAACCGTAAAATGTTTTTTACAACATTTGGTAAAAAGCGCCGTCATCAATTCGTTTGAATATTCAACAAAAGCAGTTGAAGAAATTAATTGGAATGAAGAATGGGAAAAAAATCTTAAAGTTATCAAGGTAACTGAACGGATCGTAATAAAACCTTCATTTAGGGAATACTTTTCTGCCCCGGATGAAATAGTGATAACCATTGATCCAAAAATGTCTTTCGGCACCGGTGAGCATCAAACCACAAAATTAATGCTTTCTATGTGTGAAAAGTTTATTGAACCGAAAACAAAAGTCCTTGATGTGGGAACAGGAACGGGAGTTCTTGCAATCGCTTCGGTGTTACTCGGAGCTGAATACGCTTTGGGAATTGATAACGATGAATGGTGTTACGAAAATGCGCTTGAGAATATTGATCAGAACCATGTTTATGGAAATGTTGAATTCCGTTTGGCAGAAATCGGGAATATCGCCGAACATGATTTCGATTTCCTTCTCGCCAATATTCAAAAAGATGTTTTGCTGATTATAGCTAAGGATATTGCCGCAAAAGTTAAAGATGGTGGAAAAATTATTTTGTCCGGTTTGCTGTTTACCGATGAAGCTGATATTCTGAAGTGTTACACAAAATTGGGTCTTTCTTTTGTTGATAAAATGCAATTGGATGAATGGATAGCGCTGGTTTTTAAGAAATAGTGACCAATTTATTAGAACGAGTGGTTGAGTGAATAACAGATACTTCCATCGGTTTTGACAGCCTTTTGTATCGCAGGTAGTAAGTATTCATATAGCAGTTATGAAAATTTTAATAAACCGTGTTGTCGAAATATTTTTGTTCAATGCTTGGTAATCTGCAAAAACATTTCTAAGTTCGCTTGTACTTATAATTAAGAAACAGGAGGTTCTATTTCTTTATTAAATACATGTGGCCACAAACTACCAAACGGAGCAAGAACTACGTTACCTTTTTCTCCATTTTTTCATGGTACAAAATTGAAAAGAAGAACTTCTCAGTGATTATTAAACGAAACATGCCGAATAGATATGAATATTGAATTTTTAAATACATTCATTACTGTATTAAGTACTGGGGCCGTGACATTACTTGCTGTTTATTTTACAAACCAAGCGAATTATAAAAAATTACTACTGCAAACAGAATTGGATAAAGAATTTAAAACCAAAGAAATCATTCGTGAAAAATTAGAAGAACTCTATCTTTTAACTGACATTTGGTTGAATACAAATGTAACCCATTGGATGCCTTATCTTAGCGTAATGATGGGGGAATTAACTTACAACCAAGCCCTCGATTTAACAATACAACAAAGTGAAAAAAACAAACACGAATTTTATAGAATTAAAATGATCATTGATTTGTATTTTCCAGCAATACGCAAACAATATGATGAAGTCTTAAAAGTTCAGAGTAGCATTAACAAAATATTGTATGATCATAAAAGGGATTATAAAAATGGGGACATAGATGGTTTAAAATATGCTGAACCATTTTTAAATGAACAAAAAACATTTGTAAAGAAATCAGAAATATTAATGCAGGGAATCATTGGTCTTCAGAAAACGATATAATTTGCAACGTAACTAAAAAGCGGATTTTCTTTTTGCATTTATGTGATCTTTAGTTTTGTTTTTTCATTTAATGTTACTTGAATGAAGTAGTTAGTTAAGTGATTTTCTTAAATACGGTTATCTGTAACAATGTCAATTTTCCGTATTTTAACTAATAAAAAAAGAACTGATTTCGATATAATACATGCCAACATTACACTGGATAGGAAAAGATAAAGTTATTAATCATCACATGGATGTTCCATTTAAAGTTTTGGAACACGCCTACGGCTTTGAAAACGGTAAACAATCTGACCAAGAAACCCATAGCGGAAATAAAATAATCCACGGCGACAACCTCGAAGCCCTTAAAGCATTATTACCAGAATACGAAGGACGCATAAAATGTATCTACATAGACCCGCCTTACAACACCGGAAATGAAAGTTGGGTTTATAATGACAACGTGAACGACCCCAAAATAAAAAAATGGTTGCGTCAAATCGTAGGAAGTGATGATTTAGCAAAACACGATAAGTGGCTTTGCATGATGTACCCGAGACTAAGACTTCTTGAAAAACTACTTTCAAAAGACGGAGTTTTACTTATTTCTATTGGTGATGATGAATTACAAAATCTAATATTACTCTGCAATGAAATATTTGGGGAAAAAGGACATGATGCAACTTTCGTTTGGAAATCAAGGACAAAACCTACAAACGCTGGAAGAGCAAAATATCGACCACAGAAAGTAACAGAATATGTTCTACTTTACACAAAGAGCAAAGAATTGTTGTTTAACACACTGACTGGAGAAGACAATTATAGCTATCCTAATGAAGATAAGGATGGCAAATTTCGAACTACAACAATACTGACATCCAATTTAGGTTCTTATCGAAGAGACACAATGAGATTTGAAATTGCCGATTATACACCGCCACCGGAACAAAGGTGGAAAGCTGGAAAAGAAATAATTCAAGGTTTGTATGATAATAATCGTCTGCAATTTAAAGAAAACGTTCCAATGCAAAAAGTGTATGACTTTGACAATGATGAAATAAATAATCCTCTCTATACAATCATTAAGCAAGAATTATCTGGAACAGCAGAATCGGGGAAGAGTTTACTTAATAAAATTATTGGAAAAGGTCATGGTTTTGATACTGTAAAACCTATTGAACTTCTAACCTATTTATTAAAGGTCTTTACATATAACGATTCAATTATTCTCGATTCTTTCGCGGGAAGCGGGACTACATGCCACGCTGTATTTAACCTTAACATTGCAGATAGTGGTAACCGTAAATTCATTTTAATAGAGATGGAAGACTATGCCGAAACCATAACTTCCGAGCGGGTAAAAAGGGTTATAAAAGGATACGGAGAAACTGAAGGGACAAAAGGTAGTTTTGATTTTTACGAATTAGGGCAACCGATGTTTATTGAAGATGGTATTCTAAATGAATCGGTTGGCATTGAAAAAATTAGAGCTTATGTTTGGTACACCGAAACACAAAAAGCACTCATTGAAAGAAAGCACAAAGATAACAAACATTTCTTGGGCAAGTATAACGACACAGCATACTATTTCAATTACGAACAAAATGAAATTACTACTTTAGATCATGCTTTTTTAAGTACCATGAAAACTAAAGCAGAGCAATATGTTATTTATGCAGATAACTGTCTTCTCACAAAGAATTTCATGACGAAGCATCATATTATTTTCAAAAAAATACCAAGAGACATTACAAGATTTTAATATATGAATGAAAATATTGAGCATATTGGTTTTTCCGTTTTACACGAAGCTATTCGGCAAGCAAGGTATAATGCATTAAAAAGTGTAAATGCGGAATTGGTAAATTTATATTGGCAAGTAGGTGCTTTTGTAAGTAAACAACTGGCGCTTAGCCAATGGGGAGATAAAACAGTACAGCAACTTTCTGATTTTTTACACAATCAAGACCCGGCTTTAAAAGGCTTTGATAAAAGAAGCATTTACAGAATGATAGAATTTTATGAAAAATATCACTCAGCGGCATTTGTGGTTCCACCGGAACCACAATTACAAAGTGCTAATAATCAAATAAGTGAAATTGTCGCTCCACCTGAACCACAATTAGAAAAAGAAGCGGAATCTGAAATTATCGCTGCAATGTGGCGGCAAATAAATGAAGAAAACATAAGGCAAACTATTCTAGCAAAAATTAGCTGGACAAATCATTTACTTATTTTTTCAAGATGCAAATCGGAAGAAGAACGAGAATTTTATTTAAGAATGAGTATCAAAGAAAAATACAGTAAGAGGGAGCTCGACCGCCAAATATCTTCAGGCCTTTTTGAAAGAACCGTAATAGGAAACTCGAATCTCTCACCATCGTTGAGAGATATTCATCCCGAAGTAACCAACAACTTTAAAGATAGCTATGTTTTTGAATTTCTGAACCTTCCCGAACCACACAGCGAAAGTGATTTACAGAAGGGTTTAATCAAACAAATAAAAAACTTTATTCTTGAATTAGGTAAAGACTTTTTGTTTATAAGCGAAGAATACAAAGTACAAGTGGGTAACAGCGATTTTTATATTGATCTTTTGTTCTATCACAGAAGCTTACAATGCTTGGTGGCTTTTGAATTAAAAGCAGATAAGTTTAAACCTGAGCATTTGGGACAACTTAATTTTTACTTAGAAGCATTAGACCGCGATGTGAAAAAACAAAACGAAAATCCAAGTATTGGCGTTTTATTGTGTAAGGATAAAGACTCCGAAGTAGTTGAATATGCTTTGAGTCGAAGCCTTTCCCCAACAATGGTTTCGGAATACAAAACACACTTACCCGATAAAAAACTATTGCAGCAAAAATTGCATGAACTATTTGAAAATAATAACGAAATAGAATAATGGAATTAAAACCATATCAACAGCAAGTTATAAATGATCTTTCACTTTTTTTGGAACATGTCCAAGAAACCAAAGATGTTAGGGAATCCTTTTACGATTTTTGGGTAAAACATCCAAGAACTCCTTTGTTCCCGTACGCTGGCACAGCAATAGAACCATACAAAAACAATGTACCGCGAGTTCCGCACATTTGCATAAAAGTACCAACCGCCGGAGGGAAAACATTTATTGCCTGCAACGCAATTAAAACAATCTTTGATGCATTTGATTATGATAAACCTAAAGCAGTTGTTTGGCTTGTTCCTTCAATAACTATTTTAGACCAGACAATTAAGAACCTTAAAGACCCTTCACATCCTTACCGTCAAAAGATCAATTCACATTTCGGAAACAAAGTTGAAATATTTGACAAAGCTGCATTGTTGCAAGGAAGTGGATTTAATGCAACTTCTATAAAAGAACAATTAAATATCATGGTTTTTAGCTTTGATAGTCTAAGAGCCAAAAACAAAGAAGATAGAAAAGTATTCCAGGATAACGGGAATCTCCAATCCTTCGAACATCTTTTAGGAAAGGAGAATGATATAACTTTAGGGGCAATTATTAAATACTTAAATCCTTTAGTAATTGTAGATGAAAGTCACAATGCGGAAAGTGATTTAAGCGTTGATATGCTTAAAGAAATTAATCCTTGCTTTATTCTCGATCTTACAGCCACACCCAGAAACAATAGCAACATCATTAGTTTTATTGATGCCTTGGAATTGAAAAAAGAAAACATGGTTAAACTCCCGGTAATTGTTTATAACCATGAAGACAAAACGGAAGTAATTAACTCTGCATTACAGTTGCAAAAACGTCTGGAATTACAAGCAGTTGAAGAAGAAAAGAAAGGTGGGAAATATATTCGTCCTATCATTCTGTTTCAGGCCCAACCCAAAAACGGTAAGGACTTTAAAGATGAGGAAGAAGAAAAATCGAATGTTCAAAAACTTAAAGAAAAACTTATTGAGTTAAAAATACCTGCCGGGCAGATAAAAATTAAAACGGCAAATGTAAATGAAATAAAGAATGAAGATTTGATGAGTAAAGAATCTCAAGTTCGTTACATCATTACTATTAACGCTCTAAAAGAAGGTTGGGATTGCCCTTTTGCTTATATCTTAGCTTCGTTAGCCGACAAATCATCAGCAATAGATGTAGAACAAATTTTAGGTAGAGTATTACGGCAGCCGTATGTTATGAAGCATAACTTTCCTTTGTTAAACATGAGTTATGTTTTAACTGCATCATCAAAATTTCTTGACACCTTAGACAACATTGTAAAAGGTTTGAACAAAGCCGGTTTTAGTGAGCAAGATTATAAATTAGCTGACCCGGAAATGTTGGAAAGTGCTAAAAAACAAGAAGCATTAGAACAACTTTCTGTTTTCGCGGCAAGTGAAACCGGCTCTGAAGACATTACTTCAGATATTGACACAACAAGAATTTCTGTCCCGTCAGAGGAGTCTGCTCCAAATAATTCCATTTCAGAAATTGAACAAACAGCAATGCAACAAAATGAGGCGTTTGAGAAAACCGTCTCTGAGATGGATGCGAATAATATAACTGCACTACCAAATGAAATACAACAGCTTATGAAAACATACAGCATTAAAGATATTTTTAAGGGTCAAGCGGCACTAATAAATTTGCCACAGTTTTATTTGAAAGTTCCGGCAAACGATCTTTTCGGAACAAGAGAAGAAGAGCTCCCCTTAGAAAAAGAAAATCTTTTAGATGGTTTTGCTTTAAGCAAAGCAGATACAAACATTGTATTTGATAACATAGCTTCTGAACTCTACAAAGTAGATTTGGACGAAACTAAAAAAGAACATACCCCAACTTTTGTTAAATTAGATGGTATGGTAAAGGAAAGTGTCATTGCTTACATGCTTGATCCTCAAAGAAAAGATAGTCGTGTAAAAAACTTTACCAAACGAATTATGGATATTATTGGTAATATGTATCCTATCCCGGATAACGAAATTAAAAAATTCATTAACCGGATTTTGGCGGATTTCAGAGATGAACAATTTGGTGATTTTGCAAATAATGAATACTCTTATACAGACAAAATAAAACTAAAAATAAAATCTTTATCAGAAGTATTTGCAGAGCAAAAATTCAAAGACTTTTTAGATACCGACAAAGTATTTATCAAATCATCCTTTACATTGCCCAAAAACATTTCACCAGGTGACACAGCTAAAGACATTACAAAATCGCTTTACGAAAAAGAAGGCGGTATGAATGGTTTTGAAGAACGTGTAATCAATGAAATTGGAAACATGGCTAATATTGCTTTTTGGACAAGGAACATTGAAAGAAAAGGTTTCAGAATTAACGGCTTTATTAACCATTACCCCGACTTCATTATCCAAACCAAAAGCGGCAAGACAATTTTGTTAGAAACAAAAGGCGATCACCTTGATGCCGAACAAAAAATAAGACTTGGTGGCTTTTGGGCGTCTAAAGCCGGGAATAATTACCGTTACTTCATGGTTTACGAAAGACGGACAGTTGATGGAGCATATAAACTTGAAGACTTTCTAAACATCATAAAAGACATTTAGCCAACGCACAAGTTTTGTATGAGTGAAAAATATTTTTAATCAACGCTTGATAATCTTTTAAAATAAAACCAATCTGTATGTAATGGATTTTTTGCTTTTACACCTCTCCTCATCCCCTTTTTTATTAATTTACAAATCAAATACTCAACAATTTGCAGCGGCTCTACATTGTTTAGCAATACGTTTGTTGCAATTACATTTTACTATTTCACAAAAGAAGAACGAATGAAAAACATTCTCAGATTATTATTTAACCATACAGTCGTAAAACAACTAATCCCAATTTTAATTTTATTGCTTTTTTGTTTTCATTCCGTAAAAATTGATGCTCAATCCGTTTCGGTGGGCAAAGGAAGTTACAGCACTTCCCTTCCTTCCGGTGCAATTGGACCGAAAACTTTTACCGGCGCAAATGCAGTTCCTAAAATATCCGCAGCATTCAACAAACCGGTTCAAACAAATGATTACTGGAGCAGTTTGATCTATCCCTTTTATGGTGATGCTTTCTCCAATAACCTGTTTGCTCATCCGTTGGATTTCAAAGCAAAAAATAACGGATTGCAGATTGGTTATACCTTAACTCCTGTTTATGCCGCGGCAGATTATCTCTTCCCATTTTCCCAGCAGCTTACAATTGGCGTTTCCGGACTGAACGCCACAAAAACTTTTACTGATGATTACGGTGACTGGACAGTAACTGCTCTTTGGGATGATGGTACACGAAAAATGAAAGCAACTTTAGGACATGGACTTCCTTTTGTTTTTCTAACTGTTTCAGGCGGAAATGCAACTATCACAAGCAGTGCAACTCCAACCATCTGGTACAATCAAAAAGGTGTTGTTGGAATAACCGTTGACGGACGGCATTATGGAATATTTGCCCCCGACAGCTCAACCTGGACGGGAACAACAACACTTCAATCTTCTCTTAAAGGAAAAGATTATTTTTCCGTTGCTCTACTTCCGGATAACAAATTAACAACTCTTGAAACTTATCGTCAGCACGCGTATGCTTTCGTAACCGGAAGTACAGTTTCCTGGGCTTATGATGAAACGACTGCAAAGCTGACTTCAACTTTTTCTTATACGACGGAATTAAAAGAATCCGGTAACGGAAACCTCAACCAAACGCTCACAGCTTTGTACCGTCACCAATGGTTGAATACCGCAGCGCCTCTCACAAGTTTTGAGTACAATTCTGTTGCCGGAAAAATGAAAGTATTCGATGGCAATCAATTTTCAACTGAATTAACTTTTGAAGGAGTGTTGCCTTCTTTACCTGACCAGGGAGATTATAATAAAACTGATTTATTAGCGATGGTTAATGCAGTAACTTCCGAAACATTACCTTCCGGACCAACATACGAGAACGGAAAAGCAATTGCGCGGTTTGCTCACGTAGTCAATATTGCTGATCAGCTTGGTGCAATAACGGCGCGGGATCATTTGTTGTCTGAAATAAAGAAGCGGCTTGAAGATTGGTTTACCGTGGGCGGAACTCAAGAGTATTCTTACAACTCAACGTGGGATGTTTTAACTGGTTATCCATCGGGTTATGGCGCGGATAATCAAATCAACGACCATAACTTTCATTCGGGTTATGCAATTATGGGTGCAGCGATTGTTGCGCAGTACGATTCCGTTTGGGCGAAACCGGAGAACTGGGGCGGAATGGTAGATCTGTTAATTAGAGATGGGAATAATTGGGAACGGAATGATACAAGATTTCCCTTTCTGCGTTCATTTGATCCATACGCCGGGCATTCTTGGGAAGCCGGACACGGTGATTTTGGCGATGGAAACAATGAAGAGTCGAGTTCTGAATCAATGAATTTTGCAACTGCCATTACTTTGTGGGGAGCTGTTACTCATCAAAATGAAATTAGAGATTTGGGAATTTATCTTTATACCACAGAAAGAACTGCCATCGAGCAATATTGGTTTGATGTTGATGATGCTGTGTTTCCGGCTGCGTATCAATACAAAGCGTTAGGAATGGTTTGGGGATCGAAAGGAGTTCATTCAACCTGGTTCGGCGCAAATCCGGAGTACATTCACGGGATCAATATGCTTCCGTTTACCGGAGGATCGTTATACTTGGGCCGCCGCCCAGAGTATGTAAAAGCCAACTATGATGAAATCGTAAAAGAATTGAATGGTCCGCCGACCATCTGGCAGGATATTATTTGGCAATACCTGGCATTGTCCGATCCGGGTATGGCTTTATCGTTGTATTATGCAAACCCGGCTTACACTCCATTTGATGGAGAAACCAAAGCGCATACCTATCATTGGTTGTGTAATTTGAAGAAAATGGGTAAACCGGATTTTTCTGTCATAGCCGATCTTCCGACGTATTCCGTTTTCAAAAACGCTGCGGGAGAAAAAACATATACAGCCTACAATCCTGCATCTGATTCAGTCAGCGTTCATTTTTCGGATGGATATTCCTTGGCCGTTCCACCAGGATCAATGCGCTCGGTTAACTCATCAACTGCAAACACAAATGCGCCGGTTGCTTTGTTGATTGCAGATAAAACTCGCGGTAAAATGCCGCTGAAAATTAGTTTCACCGGAAGTAAAAGTTTTGATAGGAATGGCTCACCTCTTACGTATTTATGGAACTTTGGTGATGGAAATAGCGCATCAACTGCCGACACAGTTCATGTATTTACCGAGCCCGGAATCTATAAAGTCATTGTCACGGTAACAAACCAACTTCTCCTCTCCACAAAAGACAGCGTACTTATTACAGTACTCGGAAATGGAACTCCTTATTCGGGAACAGCAGTTTTAGTTCCCGCCCTTATTCAAGCTGAAAATTTTGACAACGGTGGTGAAGGTGTAGCTTATCACGACAATGACACAAAAAATGTGGGACTGGCTTACCGTCCTTTGGAAGGTGTTGATCTTGAACCATCTAATGATCAAGGATTTGATGTTTATTGGATGACTGCCGGAGAATGGATTGAGTACACTATTCAAATTCCAAGTGATGGGAATTATGATGTAATACCTTTTGTTGCTTCTGTTCCCGGTTTTGGAAATTTACGTTTGCTGATAAACAATGTTGACATCAGTGGAAAGAAAGTGGTTTTGAACACGGGTGGCTGGCAGAGTTGGAAGCCAATCACTATTTCGAATATTCCTCTAAAAGCCGGAAAACAAATTTTACGGATTGAGATTGATTCCGATACAGATAAAGCGAATTGGTTATTCAGTCTGAATTCCATCCAGGTCAAGCTGTCCGGTTCTGTCGGAGTTTCAGAAGAGAATTCATCTCCTATTTCATTTTCACTTGAACAAAATTATCCTAATCCGTTTAATCCGGAAACAAGTATTCAGTATTCAGTTTTAGGTAGTCAGCAAGTAAGTTTGAAAGTGTATGACCTTCTTGGAAATGAAGTTGCAACTTTAGTGAATGAAATTCAACACGCTGGAACTTATCAGGTTACTTTCAACCCACAACAACCGACTAATACCCAACAACTAACAAGTGGGATTTCTGCTGAAGGTAGATGCGCATCCGGCATATATTTCTATCAACTTAGGGCTGGTAGTTTTCTGCAAACTAAGAAGATGATATTTTTAAAATAGAGCTGCATGTTTTCCTCAGTCAAATATTTGTTTTTTTGATCAAGATTTTAGTCCGCCACGGCGGAAAGGATTAACGATTTTTGCTTTAAGAAGTTAAAAACAACTCAATAAGAGTTGAATGAGAAAATATAAATTACTCAAGTTAATCAACAAAGAGAGGTTCAAGATGAGATCTAGCATTTATCTGATCATAGGGTTTTTGATTATTTCAGCCGGATGTGAGAAGAAACCAAAGGAATATCCGAATGTAAGTATTGCAGAAGTAATTCAAGATATGAAATGGGATTATAATTATGCTAAGGTTAAATCCATATTAGAAACGAAATATGGTCTTGAATTCAGTAACGAGATTAAACAAAACAAAAAAAGTAAGGGCATAAAAGTTTACAGATTCGAGGGAGGAGTGTTAAATGGAGTAAAAACCGGTCATTGGGTAGTTGATTTCGTTAATGACTCACTAAATTTCATTTTTGTTGGAATCGTTGCAGAAACATTAAGAACATACCAAACATTTAAAGATAGTGTAAACAATTTAGCTTATGAGAAATTTGCGCGAGCGGAAGGTGATTGGTTTATTTCTGAGAAAGGAAAAGCGAAATGCAGAATCCTGATAACTGATTGGGGAAAAGAAATTGGTATTTCGTTTTCCTCTGAGAAATTCTTGAACAAGTGTTCATATATGTAAATACAGTTAATTAAAATCTGAGATTGTTAGCGAAAACCTTTTCCGTAGTTAAAACTAAAATTCTATATTCGAGTATTAATAATTCACCTTACGCATACTGCGTATCAAGTAACCCCGGCATTTATGCCGGGGGTTAAATAAGACCAAATACTTGGGCTTTAGCCCATTAATAGCCAAAATAATGGCTAAAGCCTGAGTTGCCGACATTTGTTCCATTAATAAATAAGAGTTCTGCGTAACATGACTTAATAAAGTATTAACTCTATTTTTCCAAGGAGACTAAAAATGAAAAAAATATTATTTACCGTTTTATTTCTTTCCATCGCTTCGATGAATTTTTCACAAGATCTTAATTCTGCTAAAAATCTTCTTCAAAACAATAATTTGAGTGATGCAAAATCGCTACTCGAAAAATTGATCAGCAATGATAAAAACAATGCCGAAGCCCATTTTTATTTAGGGAAAACTTTATTACGTATGAAAGAATATGAGGATGCCTCAGATGAATTTGAAACAGCGATAAAAATTAATTGGAACAATGCCGATTATCATTTTTGGTTTGCTCAAGCTATGGGACAGGATGCTGTAAACTCCAGTATCTTCACTAAAATGAAGCTCGCACCAAGAATAAAAGATGAATACATGAAGACTGTTCAGATCAACCCTGCGCATGTCCAGGGGAGAATGGGATTGATAGGTTTTTACAGAATGGCTCCCGGCATTATGGGAGGAAGTATGGAAAGAGCTTATAGTGAAGCTAAAATATTAATTGGCTACGATGAAAAATTGGGGCATTACCAACTTGCTACATTATATATCGCAGATAAAAACATCGGGAAAGCGGAAGAAGAATTCAAATTCCTTGAAAATAAATATGGAAGCGCAAAAGATTTTAGCGGTTTATATAATGAGTACGGTTACTTTCTCTTAAACAATAAACGTATTATTGAAGCAATCCAGAAATTTAAAAAACAAGTTGAACTTGACCCGAATAATCCAAACTCATACGATAGTTTGGGTGATGGATATTTAGCCGCGGGAAATAAAACGGAAGCTATTGCGCAATTTAAAAAAGCTGTTGAATTGGATCCTAATTTTACCGCATCGAAAAAGAAATTAAAAGATTTGACAAAGTGAACATAAGATTTAATAAAACATGTTGTCGGTAAAAACTTGAACCCACTGCCGTTTTGAAAACCTTGACAGTTTAGATATTTTAAACCGAACATTAAAAAATATTATAAATAAGAAAGAGATTATTAAAAGGAATTATTTTATGCTTGCTCTCCGGAAAAAAGAAAAAGTTATAAATAAAATAGTAACCATAGACATACCCGAAAATTTTGGGGATGAAGTTGAAGTTATCATCCTTTCTAATGCTGATGAAAAAAAAGAGTTATATTGGAGCGAATCGGAAATAGCTTTAATGGGGTCTGTTTCCACACTTGTTAAAGATATTGATAACGAGGATTATTCGGCATGGTAATGAAAGAATTTTGTACTGAGTTTAAGTGCAAAGAGTTTGCGTAAGTTTTGCACTAACAAAAACCTCCAAGGTTTTGAGAACCGCGCAAGTTTTAAGATTTTATTAGTACTTCTTCACTTCTTCCAAAATATATTTTGCAATAGCTTTGGCTTCGGCAGGTTTTAAACCTTGATTAGGCATTGGAGGATATGCAGGATTAATTTTTGTAGGATTCAACACGTAAGCCGCAACTTTTTCAACATCACCTTTATATTTCGGTAATGTTTCTTTGTATGGAGGTCCAACTAATTTCTGATCAAACTTATGGCATGCAGAACATTTGCCGTTAAAAATATCAGCGCCGCTAATTTCTGCAATTCCTATCGGTTCTCCTTTCAGAGCTTTAAGGGTAACATCATATTCAGCAGAAAGGAGAATCGCCTGCTTCTTTGTAACATTACGAAACGAAGCTTGTTCGGAAATGATCAACGTTAATGAAGCAATAACAAGAAGAAGAAATACCATTCCTGAATAATGTAATTCTGAATTTTTCAACATTGCATATAAAAGATGGAAGACCCAGAAAACTGCGAACAAGGATATCACTGCAAATCCAAACACAGAAGATGAGAGAGCAAGAGATGGAAGCGCAACTAAGTTTATCAACAAAAAAAGCGGTTGAAAGAGGGCAAAAAATAAAGTGACGGAAAGTCCTGTTTTCTTTATAAACTCTTTATATCCTGAATCTTCAATCCCCTTCCCGCCTTCCCAAAAGAAATATATGAAGAGAAGAAATGCGCCGGTTAATGAAAGTGCAGCAGTTAAAAAGTGTATCCATTTTACAAAAACTGAAAACGAAGTAAAAAGATATAAAATACCGGTTGCATCCCAATCAGATGGATTCAGAGTAAGATTTATACCGCCGATAAAAAAGTAAGAACCAATCAAGAGAAAGATAATTCCCCATAAACTTGATTTACGGTTTACTCTTGCAACATTATTTGCAAAGGTTGAATATTCGGTTTCTCTTTCTTCAATTTTTACTGAAGAAAATAAGGACTTAAAGACCCATGAGTAGCGGTAGGTATAAATGAAAATTAATCCTATCGTTATCAAAATAAACGCAGCAACAAAAAACGAAATGGTAACAAGTTTTAAATTATGAAGTATCTGCGCGTAAATTAATATCAAAGCCAAAAGAGGAATACTGCCAAGTGCAACTCCCGCACCTTTAGTAAACGTAGTTAACTCAATTACTTCTTTTGAAAATTTTGTATAAAATCCGTTCTCGTCACTCTTCCCTTTTCTCTTAAAATATAAAGATAAGATAGAACCACCCAGAACAAGACTTATAAATGGCACAAATAAAAACAAAATAATAGTTGCCAGATAGTGCAGCAAAGCAATATGTTCTAGCGATTGCGGAAGAACTAATTTATCTAAAAAATCCATCTACGCTACCTTTATAAGAGAATTATTTTTTCAATTGAAATAAAAAGAATTAACACTACAACAAACAAGTTAATTTCTAAAAATACTTTCCGTAGAGATTGTTTGTCAATGTGTTCATTTAATAGTTTTGCCGAACGGATAATTAAGGTAATAACCAACACTAAAATACCGATGCTTGCAAATGAAATATCTATTATGCTGAATAGCGGCATAAGCAAGCCGGTAACTCCGGTTACACAAATCCAAACATAAGTTATTCTTGCAAGCTGATTTTCACTAAAATATTTCTTTAGTGTTGGGTATCCGGCATCTTCATAATCTTTTCCGAAAGCCAAAAGCAATAACCAAAAATGGGGTATCTGCCAAATAAAAAAGAAGAAGGCAATTAATAAGGCTTGAGGATCAAAAACATTTCCACCGCCTGTTACCCAACCCACTACCGGAGGAATTGCTCCAATTACAGAACCGGGAATAATTGCAAACGATGTTTTCCGTTTGAGCGGAGTGTAAATTCCGTTGTACCAAAGTAAAGCAAGGAGTCCAAGAAGTACACCAATAAATCCAGATGAAATAAACAAGAGTACCGATCCAACTATTGATAAGATGAGAATAATTCCGAAAACATTTTTCTCCGAAATTTTCCCGGAAGGAATCGGCCGATTCTTTGTCCTTTCCATTTGTGCGTCGAACACTGCTTCCTGCAAATGATTTAATGCAGCAGAACCTGACGCAAGAAGAAAAATTCCCAAAGCAGCGCCGAGTAATTCAATGCCGAAAACTTTTGTGGCGCAAAGGTATCCAAAGACAGTTGTGATCATCACAAAAACCGTTATGCGGAACTTTATTAGTTCAAGAAATATGTTAATTCTTGCTTTCAAGCTATTTAACTTTTGTTGAATCAGTTAATGCGGATTGTTGAGCAACCGGTGAGTTCTTCTTAGCTAATTCTGCCTTCATCCAAGCCTCAAATTCTTGCTGAGGGAGTACAATCACTTTTGAATACATTGCCGAATGGCTCAATCCGCAATACTCTGCACAGGCAATATCAAATCTTCCAACTTGTTCGGGCAAAAACCAAATTGAATTATTTCTATTAGGCATAACATCACGTTTGAAGCGAAAAGCCGGAATGAAAAAACTATGATTTACATCTAATGAATGAAGATTTACTTCTATGGCTTTATTAACCGGCACGTAAAGGGAATCCGCTTTAACACCGTTATCATATTCAAAAGTCCATTTCCACATTTGAGCCGTAACTTTAATAACCATTGCATCTTTAGGAGGATTTTTCAAATCGCGGTAACCGATCCAGCCGTACCAAAACATCGCCATAACTAAAATAACGGGAATAACAGTCCAAAGTATTTCCAATTTTGTATTACCGTGAATGTTGACGGCTTTCATCCCTTTTTTTCTGTTGTACTTAAAAACAAAGAAGATCATCAAAAATGTAATTAATGCTAAAAGAAGAAAAGAAATACCGGTAATAAACCAGAAGGCTCCGTTCACTAAATCAATATGATTTGAACCAAAAATCATGTTTCACCTTATAAAAAACTATAATCTGAAAATAAAAGAGCTATCGAGATCAAAAGAAACAGCAGAGCCACACCCACAAATATCTTAAATGTGGCGGTTTCAGTTTTAAGGTGCATAAAGAATGTTAGCACCAAGTAAGATTTAATGATTGCAATCGTTAATGCAGTAGCAATCGTAATGTTTCCAAAATTAATTCCGGCAACCGCTACAGTAACGCCTGTAAGCATCATTAACACAAGCCATATTAATATGTAAAATCCGTAAGTAGGTTTATGTTCAACTGTAATTTCCAAATGTTCTCCACTCATACAAACAAATTCCTCAAGTAATTAAATAGAAAAGCGGGAATAGGAAAATCCAAATAATATCAACGAGATGCCAATAAAGTCCGGCGGCTTCAAGGCGGACATAATTTGTGGAATTAATTCTTCCTTTAATTGTTAATCCAGTCATCACTTCAATTAACAACATTCCAATACCAACGTGTAATGCGTGTAAACCGGTCATTACATAATACAAACCAAAGAATAAGATTTCGCCGTTCCCTTTTGCCAAAAGAATTTCTGAGCCGGGGAAAATTCCGTGGTGGATTTTAATATTCCATTCAAAATATTTATTGATCAAAAATCCGAAAGCTAAAACCATCGTAAATATTTGGAAAAAGACGGACAAAAATTTATTGTTTTTCCTGATGGCGATGATTGAAAGAACAATAGTTAAACTACTTGTAAGTAGAATGATCGTATTTAAAGCTCCGACGGAAGTATTTAATTCTTTTGCGGCAACATGAAATTCATGCGGATATGTAAATCGGTAAACAGCATAGACAAGGAACATACCACCGAATAAGACCAATTCGGTAAAAAGGAAAAGCCACATTCCAAGCCGTGAGCCAACGTCGTCGCGGTGAATATGTTCAACTGTGTGTTCGGCAATTGAGCTCAACTGTCCTCCTTCATTAAATTTTCTTCGTTGTCTTTATATTCATATGGTCCGGCTGTAATGGTCGGAATAACCTCAAAATTTTCTAGTGACGGCTTGTTTTGAATTGTCCATTCAAGAGTTTCTCCGCCCCAAGGATTTATCGCTGTATAAGAAGTTTTACTCCTCAACGCTTTATAAAAGTTTGTAAACATGATTATTAAACCAACTATCAATATCCACGAACCAATCGTCGAAACAAGATGATAAATATGGAATTCCGGTAAATAGTCATAATATCTTCGCGGCATTCCTAACCAGCCCATTACAAACATCGGAAAATAGAGAGTGTTAAATCCAACAAATAAAAACCAGAATCCTGTTTTAGCTGTTTTCATATTATACATTTTACCAAACATTTTCGGGAACCAATAATGCATAGCGGCAAAAATTCCGAATCCCGTTCCACCGAACATTACATAATGAAAATGGGCAACAATAAAGGAGGTATCATGGATGTGCATATTTACAGATAAAGCGCCCTGGATCAAACCTGTAAACCCGCCGATAGAGAATAAAAAGATAAATCCTAACGCATATAATAATGGCGCATCGGTGGAAATTGATCCTTTGTACAAAGTAGCCACCCAGTTGAATATTTTAATTGCGCTGGGAATAGCGACCAGAAATGTAAGCAAAGAAAAAATAATTTGAGCCGTTTCACTCATACCTACGGTAAACATGTGATGCGCCCAAACCATCGAACCGAAAAGCGCGATTGCCAAACTTGAAAATGCAATAAATTTATATCCAAAAATTGTCCGGTGAGAAAAGACCGGAATAATTTCGGAAATTACTCCCATTGCAGGTAAAATCATTATATAGACTGCGGGATGAGAATAAATCCAAAATAAATGTTGATACAAAACCGGATCACCGCCTAATGCTGGATCAAATAATCCAACGCCAAATGCTCTTTCGATTGAAACTAATAAAAGAGTAATTCCAATTATCGGTGTGGCTAGAATTTGAACCCACGCAGTTGCATATAAAGACCAAGCGAAAAGCGGCATCCTAAAGAAAGTCATTCCCGGTGCGCGCATTCTATGGATTGTTACAATAAAATTTAACCCCGTTAAGATCGAAGAAAAACCTAAGATAAATGCTGCCATTAATGCAGGCATAACATTAGTAGTCGATCTGATGCTATAGGGAATATAAAAAGTCCAGCCTGTATCGGCAGGTCCGCCGGGAAGAAACACAGAAATAACTGCGAGCAATGCTCCAAGAATATATAACCACCAAGAAAGCAAATTGATTCTCGGGAAAGCGACATCTTTAGCTCCGATAAGAATCGGAAGGAAGAAATTTCCAAAAACCGCCGGTAAACCTGGAATAACAAAAAGGAAGATCATGATTATGCCGTGCAAAGTAAAAAACGAATTGTATGTCTGCGCATCCATAATCGTCTTACCTGGAGCAATTAATTCTAACCGCATTAAAAATCCAAACGTAACACCAACAGCAAAAAAAAGAAGCGACGCCATAAGATAAAGTAAATCAATCCTTTTATGATCAGTTGACAATATCCATGCAAAAATGCCGGAATGCTTTCCCTTATAATCTAAATAACTAACCGAATGTCCATTATTGTGCATGAATTCTTAGCCTCTTAACTCTTTTCTGTTTTTCTTGGTTTAACTGATAATACAATTACCAACACAATTGCGATCAGTAAAATTCCGCCTCCTGCAACTCTGGTAATATTCAAAACGTATTTTCTTCCTTCAGGATCATAATTGAAACAAAATTTTAATAACTTGGCAACTGTAGGTGAAACTTTACCTTCTGACGATTCTATGATCGCCATTTTTAAATCAAAAGGAAGAAAAGTTGTTCCCATTAAGTAGCGGGTAATTTCACCGTTTGGTGAAACTAAAATCAAAGCTGATGCATGGGCAATCTGTCCCGCTTCTTTCTTGAACGAGAATCCGGCAGAACTTGTTAACTTTAGAATATTCTCTTTATCACCTGTTAAAAACCGCCAGCCATCCGGGGGAAATTGTTTTTGCACGGCAGTTAAAATATTTTGCTTTTTCTTTGCCGCAATAGTTGAAGTTTCAGTTTCATCAATTGAGAGACAAACAAGTTGATAATCTTTTGCCGGAGCTAGATCAATTCTATCAATGAGTGAAGCTACTTCTGCCATTAAAGGATTACACATACTTGGGCAATCATAATAGACAAACATCAGTACAGTAGGTTTATTGATGATTTGCTTCATTGAAATTTGATCACCGTTTTCATCAAGCAAAACTGATTGTAAGGCAATTTTTTGTCCAAGTTTTTCATTAATTCCTGCGGTAGTATTGCTCTTTTCTCCATTACCGGCAAAATTTAGTTGGGAAGAAAAAAGGAATATGAAAAGTAGCCCCCATCCACCGAAGGTAGTTATCATGGTGAAAAACGAACTATCCGTTTTCTTTTTCATTTTATACAGCAACACTTTTTAATAATGTAAATAAATTTGAAATCTCAGAATTGCTAAGTGAAAAAATCTTTCCTGAGAAACCATTTTCTGAGAGATTATCTGCTATCACGGCAAGGAATTCTTTTTCACCGATCTGCCATGACGAGGAATTAAATAAAGTTACCAACGCTTTTTGCTGATTGGTAGTGACCTTAAAAAAGATTTTTGCACCGATGTTGTCGGGATTAGTTAGTTTTTCATTTAAAAGTTTAGCTAATGTAAAATTTATTTTCCCGATTCTATCTGAATAGTTTGTTTGATATAATTTCTCTGCCGATACCACCGAAATTGTTCCGGGAACTTTTGTTCCCGCAGAAAGTGCATAGGTTTTATCAAGGGTAGCAACATCTTCAGCGGTGTCAATCGGCGGTTCCGGTTCGCCTAGCGAAGCAGGCATCCATGAGCGGATCAATTGAATAATAGCAATTCGATCCAATGGAGCCAAATAATCAAATCCCGGCATTCCTGTAGCTAAAATTCCTTTTTGCACGGTAGCATAAATTTCCGTAGTCTTTCTTCCGTTTTTCCAACCTTCAACTAGATGAAAATTCCTTGGTTTGGGATTAAGTGCTGCTCCTGCAGTTCCATCGCCTTTACCATCTGCTCCATGGCAAGACGAACAGGCCGTCTGGAAAAGTTGTTTCCCTTTTTCAACTAACGTTGGATTTATTTCCGTAAAACTTTTTAGATCGACCGCTGCAGCAATTTTTGCATCTTCAATCGGTAAATCAGTTACAACATTTGTTGAATCATCAATTTTTGGTGCAATTTTATTTTGCACGAGAGAACCGGAATTTCCAATGTACACAAATCCAATACCGATGAGTATCACCAAGAAATAAGGATACATTACCGCCATTATTTTTATCGGATCATTGAGTAAATCGGAAAATGAGAATTTAATTTTTGCCATAGTTGTTTACACTTATAATCTAAAGTTTAAACCTTTTTCAAGTTTTGGATCACCAACCGGAACAAGGTTATGTTTTTTTGCATTGAAATAGAAAACCAATAAAAATCCGCCGACCGCTGCTATAAGGAAACCAAATTCAAAAAATATCGTTAACACACCGGCTTTTGCAGAATGAACTTGTGGCATTATTAGCCAATAAAGATCTATAACACGGGCACATAAAATCCAAATAGAAATAAATTTCAATTTCTTCTGGTCCATCTTAGCCGGTTGTGAAAGAAGCACAGCATACGGAACGATAAAATGAACAAAGATCAATCCGATGGAAACATAAGACCATATTCCTCCCCATCTGCCGATGAACCAATAGGTTTCTTCCGGAAGATTTGCATACCAAATGAGCATGAACTGGGAGAAAGCAATATAAGCCCAAAAATTTATAAAGGTAAATTGCAAAGCGCCGAGACTGAATAAGTGTTCATTATTCATTTTAGGATGAAGAAAACCTTTTTCTTTTAAGAGAACGGTTGCCAAAGTTACAGCAGCTAATGCTGCAACTACCGAACCGGCAAAAAAGTAAACTCCAAAGATCGTTGAAAACCAATGAGGCTCCAGACTCATCATCCAATCAATCGCCGAAATCGTAATGGTAATTGCAAACAGCGGAATGAAAATTGCCGATAGTTTGATATTCTTTTTTGTAAGAAGTTGATCTTTAGTTACATCTTGTTTGCGGGAATTTCTTACAAATAAAAAGTAAAAAAGTGACCAGACCCCGATACTAAAAAGAGTTCTTCCTATAAAGAACGTCGTATTCAAATATGGTGATTTACCAGTTAAAATCTTATCCCCGGCAACTATATCTTTATGAGACCATTCAAAAATTGAATGAACATTTAACAACAAAGGGATTACCAAAATAATCAAGATAGGACTAAATGAGGCTAAAAATTCAGGAACTCGTCTTATTGGCGTACTCCATTCCGCTCCGGCGATATATTCAAGAGCAACTAAAAACAGCGAACCGACTGCGATACTCATAATAAAAATAAAAGCGAGCAAATAATTAAAAAGAGCTCTTTGAGCATCAAAAAGGAATCCTGCTACGCCAAGAGCCAAGCCTATAACAAGAAGCAGATAACCTAACCGCTTTAAACTATCAGGAAGATTTTTCTTTTGATAAACTAAATCATTTTGCGACATTTGACAAAATCTCCTTTTTCGCTTCTATAATTTCGGATGGAGAAGCATTTTTTGCTTTCTGCAGCACTCTGATATAATGAATAACCGCCCAACGTTCATCGCGTGAAAGTTGAGATGCGTAAGAAGGCATTACATTTTGTCCGTTTACAATCACATGATAAATATTTCCGTCCTGCCACCCGCGGACTTTTTCAGAGTGCAAACTCGGCGGATTTGGAAACTGATTGTTTAACCGGCTGTCACCATCTCCATAATTGCCGTGACATGGTGAACAAAATGTTAAAAATCTTTTCTTCCCAAGACTTAAAATATCATTCGAAGGAATTAGTGTATTTGAAAGCGGAACAACGGGTGCGATAAGACCCATATATTCATAAGGAATAAAATTTCTTGCGACAGATCCTTCAACAGGCTTTCTCATTCCAAAACCATCAGCATAAAAAGTGCTTTTTGATTGCACATTAACTCTACTCTGATTCATCAACCAATCAAAAGGTGTAATGTAAAGCAATTTATTTAAAGTGATGTATGTAGCTCCTGAAGTTAAAAGGGCAACAAGTGTAAGCAATGTTAGAAATTTCGGTTCAAATATTTTAAAAGGTTCTACTACCGAGGAATAGATCTCTGTAATATTTTGTCCGTTTAATTCTTTATATAAAGCCTTAACTTTTTCAAGATCAAATAAAACATCGTCGGCTTCAATACAAATCCCATACTTATCGGAAGAGACTGCTTTCATGTAAGGAGTATCATGAAGCGGATGACTATTAAACGGAAATTTGAAAAAGAATGCAAGCATCGAAATAACCGTTGCAAGAGTTGCAAGCAGAACTGTCACTTCAAAAGTAATAGGAATAAATGCCGGTAACGCAAAAAATGGTTTTCCGCCGATGATCATGGGATAATCTATTGACATTGCCCAATACATAAACAACAGGGCAAAGGCAGCGCCAAATAATCCAAATGCTAAAGTAATATAACCTAATTTTGAAGGCTTAAGATTCATTGCCGCATCCATTCCATGTAAAGGATAAGGAGTATGGACATCATAATTTTTATAACCGGCTTCGCGAACCTTTGAAGCGGCGTGAATTATTTCATCCGGCGTATGAAAGAGAACTGTTATTCCAAATAATTTTCTCTCACTCATTAATGTTTTCCTCCATTGTGCGAAGGTTGCGCCCCTTCGGCAACTGCTTTAAGTTCAGACATAGCAACTACCGGAAGTGTTTTTGTAAATAGTAAGACCAATGTGAAGAACAAACCAAAACTTCCTATCAATGTTCCAAGATCAAAAATAGATGGAACAAAATATCCCCAACTCGAGGGAAGAAAATCGCGGTGAAGACTCGTTACCGTAATTACAAAACGCTCAAACCACATCCCGACATTCACAAAAATTACTATCACTAACATAATTGGGATAGTTGTTCTGATCTTTTTAAACCAAAACAATTGAGGAATAAGAACATTACATGTTACCATTATCCAATAAGCCCAGGCATACGGACCGAAAGCACGATTGATAAAAACGAATTGTTCTGATGGATTTCCGCTATACCAGGCTATAAAAAATTCCATTCCGTATGCGTAACCCACCATCATGCTTGTAGCTAAAATTATTTTATTCATTTTATCTAAGTGGTTTAGCGTAATAATATGTTGCAGATCGAAAACTTTTCGGACAAAAATTAATACGGTTACAACCATTGCAAATCCGCTAAAAATAGCGCCGGCAACAAAGTAGGGAGGAAAAATTGTTGTATGCCATCCGGGAATAATTGAAACGGCAAAATCAAAACTTACAATTGTGTGAACAGATAATACCAACGGAGTAGCAAATCCGGCTAAAAGCATATAAGCTTTTTCGTAATGCTGCCAATTTCTATGTGAATTTCTCCAACCCAAACTAAATATTGAATAAATGCTTTTCTTCAATGTTGAAGCAGTCCTATCACGGAGTAATCCAAAATCCGGAATTAAACCGACGTACCAAAAAACTAATGAAACCGTAAAATAAGTTGAAACTGCAAACACGTCCCATACTAACGGAGATGTGAAGTTTACCCATAATCCATGCTGATTTGGATACGGCATCAAGTAACCGGCTAACCATGGTCTTCCCATGTGAATAATCGGGAAAATTCCCGCACACATTACTGCAAAAATTGTCATCGCTTCTGCAAAGCGGGCAATACCGGTTCTCCATTTTTGCCGAAGCAAATAAAGAATGGCAGAAATTAATGTTCCGGCATGACCAATACCAACCCAAAAAACAAAATTGGTAATATCAAAAGCCCAACCAACCGGTTGGTTCAATCCCCAAACACCGGTGCCGTAAAGGAAAAGATAGCTAATGCTAATCACTCCAATAAGGAGTAAGGTTCCGGTTATTGATAATGCGATAAAAAATTTCTTATCCGGTTTTTCATCAAGAGGTTTTGAAATTAACCGGTCTATTTCAGCTAAAGAGATTCTACGTTCAATTACCGGAAGTTCTTGGGAGTAATCAATATTCACTATACTTCCTCCGAATGCGTATTTCTAAGTTTTGCTATATAAGTTACGTTTGGTTTTACATTCAACTCTTCAAGAACATAATATCCTAATTTATGATTTCGATATTGATAAAATTCTCCACTTGGATCTTTAATATTTCCAAATTTAATGGCTTCTGTTCCACATGAATTTTGACAAGCTGTACGAACATCGCTTCCCTTTAAAGGCTGATTTTTACGAATCCCTTCTTCGCGTGCATCCATTATTCGCTGAATACAGAAGGAACATTTTTCCATAACCCCGCGTGAGCGAACGGTAACTTCCGGATTATGTAGTAATGAGACGGAATCCTGCAGATAATATCCGTTAGCATAGTGGTCTCTAAAATTGAAGAAATTAAACCTTCTTACTTTGAACGGACAGTTGTTTGAACAATAACGGGTTCCGACGCACCGATTGTAAACCATTTGATTCAGTCCGTCAGGGCTGTGCTGTGTAGCGGCAACCGGACAAACATTTTCGCACGGTGCTTGATCGCAATGTTGGCAAAGCATCGGCTGAACCGCTGTTTTCGGTTCTTCCGGTGTACCCGAATAATATCTATCAATTCTCAACCACATCATTTCCCTTCCCATTGCAACTTGATCTTTGCCGACAACGGGAATATTATTTTCAACATTACAGGCGGCGACACAATTTCCGCATCCAATACATCTGTTCAAATCAATTGACATTCCCCATTTAACATCATTGTATGCAAAATCATCATACATATTGGGAAGTTTGTCTTCTTTTCCTTTATGAAGAAACTCCGGCTCTTTTAAGAATTGAAGTACTGTTCCTTCTTGAATAATATCTCTTTTCAGATGAGCATCTTTGGTTAGTGTGTCGTCAAAATTTTGATGGTCTTGAGTTGATATGACTTTATACGAACCGCCGACTTTTAAAACAGAAGCATTAGTTATTATATAAGGAGAATTAGAATTATCTGAAGTTGAATAAAGCGGTTGAACGTTTACTCCTGCTTCTTCCGCAATAACTCCGGAATTTTTTCTCCCGTAACCTGTTTCAACAGAAATAAAATTATCTGCCATACCGGGTTGAAGCAGCACAGGAATCGTTACTTTTTTATTCTCAACTTTAATTTCCACCAAATCATTATTTTTTACACCGAGAACTTTTGCCGACTTTTCCGAAATAGCTGCGTAATTATCCCATGTAACTTTAGTAACCGGATGCGGAAGTTCTTGAAGCCAGCCGTTATTTGCGTAACGACCATCTCCTAAACGGTAACTTTCTGCAAGTAAAACCGTATAACCGTTAACTGAGTTTCGCGATGGGTTTATTCCGCTAAATGCTGAATTAGAAAATGAAAAGCTCAAATTAACTGTTTCTTTTGTAGTGATAACGCCGTCATGCAAAGCACCGGTCCAAAACTTTTCAAATGTAAAAGGTGATGAAAGTTTTGGAAAGATATTCTCCCGCCAGTTCTTCTTTAAATAATCGAGATAAAGTTTTTCAGAATAATTTTTCGGATTATCGGAAATCCAATTTAACAGTATCGCTTCCTTTTGTCTGGTTTTATAAATAGGAGAAATAACCGGCTGCTGCAAACTGTAAACACTTGTGCGAACGTTATAATCACCCCATGATTCCAATGTATGATTTATCGGTAAAACAAAGTTGCTTGCGTATGCAGTTTCATTTTCAAATTCAGTAAGCGTTATAACCGTTGAAACTTTGCTTAAAGCTTTTTCATATTGCAACTCTTGCGGCAGATGATATACCGGGTTAGTATCGAAGTGAATAACAGCTTTTACGTTTCCACTCTTCATGGATGAAACTAAAGTTTTTAATTCTTCTGAGGAACTGTAAACAGATTGAGAAATATCAACGGAATCAGTCTTATATAATTTAGTATTTCCTAAAACTTCATTTAACAAATTAACAGCAATTTGCGTCTGCTCATTAAGCGCTCTGCCGCCGTAAACGATAGCTGAACCGCGGTTGGCGGCAAGATCATTTACTAAAAGCAATAGCTTTTTATAATTAAGTCCGTTTTGAGAAGCAAAATCTTTTAAAGAGAAAGATGAAATAATTCTTTTAACATTAGCGTCCATCGCCTGTAAAGAAATATTTTGCGTTGAACTCAGTTCATTCAACAAAGAAAGAACAAATGCTAATTGATTATCCGGACGAACACGGAAGCGGTAATCTGCATTCATTCCGGTTAACGACATATTCCCTTCCGCAGCATACAAACGGTTGAAAGATTTCACATCATTAACATTTTTTCTGTCAGAAAATAATCTCATCTGTTCAACAACATTTCCTTCGACACCTAAAAAATCACCCTCAAGCGAAAGAATAATGTTTGCCTCGTCCCATTTTATTAATGGGAAAACTTCTCCGCTGTAACACTTCTTCCAAGCAGAGTTTTTTATTTCGTTATGAAAAACATCATACGAATAAATTTTTACGTTAGGATATTTATTTTGAAAGTCTTCAAACAATTTCTTTGTTGTGGGAGAATTGAAACGATGTGTAATAACGGCGATTTCTGAGCCGGAGGCCGAATCAAGAATGTTTTTAAATTGTGAATCAACATTTTCCCAACTTGTTTTATCAAAAATTCCACCTTGCTTTACTAAAGGAAATTGTAAACGTGAGGGATCGTATAAATTAAGAATTGAGGTTTCACCTTTAGCGCAAATTTTTCCTTTATTAACAGGATGATCGGAGTTCCCATCAATTTTTATCGGTCTTCCTTCTCTTGTTTTAATAAGAATTCCGCAATTTTGAACACAGCCGTTACACGTTGAAGCGTAATAATTTGGTTTCCCGAGTGTAACTTCTTCAGGTTTTACATTGTATGGAATCACTTCTCCTTTGTCTCTGTAATCCGAACAACCGGCTCCGGCTAATGCTGCTGAAGCGCTTAACAATGTAATAAATTTTCTTCTTGAAATACCGGAAAGATTTTTATCAACATTAAAATCATCAGTTACACTTTCTGAAAATTCGTGTTTTTTAGCTTCAAGAGTTTTTTGATCTGCGTACAACTCTTCAAAACTCCGCCAATAATTTGCTTCCGGTTTATCATTTTGTGAAATATTTTGGTCAGCCATGTAATGCACCTGTCGAATTTCTCTTTACGGAGAATGGACTTTCTTTCACTGATAATTTTACCGCACTACTTTTCCTGTTACGAAAAATATTTACAGGATTGGAGAAAACGGCTGCACTGGTTATTAAAACTGCGCTGAGGGATATAAAAAATTTTTTTCGTGAAACTTTCATCTGTTTTTCCATTTATAAACTATCTGTGACAAGCCCAGCAATTATCGGGACCATTTTTTACTTGTTTCAAATAAGGTAATTTAGCTTGAGCATTTCTATGGCAATCAAGGCAAGCCTTCATTACAAAAGAATTCATCTGCCCGACAACTTCCATTTGAGCAATATCCCCATGGCAGGAAACACATTGAATTCCTTTATTTACGTGAACGCTATGATTGAAATAGGCGTAGTCAGGAACTTTATGAATTCGTTTCCAAGGAATCGGAGTTCCTTCTTTATAAAATTTCGTTAATTTTATTATTTCAGGGCGATCTTTTCTTGCTATCGTATGGCAATTCATACAAATAGAAGTAGTTGGAATACTTGCATGCCGCGAACTTTCAACCGAAGTATGACAATATTGACAATCAATTTTTAGTGTGCCGGCGTGAAGAAGATGAGAAAATTTAATTGGCTGAACCGGAGAATATCCAATCCCGTCTCTTTCCGCACGAGAAACAAAATAGGTGATGCTAAATGAAGCAACAACCACAAATAAAACCAAAGGTAATCTGACTCTCAATAGATAATCTAAAAATTGCTTAGACATCTAATTCCTTTTTTATGATGTTTAAAAATCTAACAAACATGATCAATTAATAGTTCAAAATTGGAAACTTGACAAATACATGTTTGGAAATGCCATTTATAATAACTTAAATCGGTGGGTTCAAAGTTAAAAAATTGAACCTTAAAACAAAAATTTTAAGGAAGATATTTCTGTTAAATATTACGATCCATGGATTTTTTTACAAGAGATATCGTATGCAACACTTCCATTTTTAATCCATACTTTTCAATCCCATGCTTCAGTTGTCCAATACATCCAGGATTTCCTGTAACAACAACATCTGCTCCGGTTTCTTGAAGGTTTTTCATTTTACGTTCGAGAATTTTTTCCGCATCATCATGCCGGGTTACGTTATAGATACCTGCACTTCCGCAACACCAGGTTGATTCTTCCAAAGGTATAAAATTCAAACCCGGAATTTGTTGCAAAACTTTTCTCGGCTCTTCCATAACTTTTTGTGAGTGACATAAATGACAGGCGTCATGATAGGTAACTTTTTCTTCCAACGGACTCATTTGTTTGTTCGGTTCAATGTTTGCGAGAAATTCGGAAATATCCTTCACACGAATAGAGAACCCCCTTGCCTTTTCAGAATATTGGGGATCATCAACAAAAAGATGAATATATTCTTTCATGAAAGCTCCGCATCCTGCTGAATTGGAAATTAGAAAATCATACTCAAACTCTGAAAAGATATCCAAATTTTTCTTTGCAAGTTCTTTTGCTTTTTCAATTTCCCCGTTATGTGCATGAAGCGAACCACAGCAGACTTGATTTTTCGGTGTAATTATTTCACATTGGTTTTTTTGAAGGACGTCAACCGTATCAAAATTTATTTCAGCGAAAGCTATATCCATGATACAGCCGGTAGAAAATGCTATTTTGTACTTAGAGGGATTTTCAGGGAAGGTTATTTCTTTTAAACCTTCACTTGAAAAAACTTTGGATATTTTTGGAGTAAGACTTTCGATTTCGATCATCTTTTTCGCAAATGGAAAAATTGATAATAATTTTATTGCTATTGTTCGAATTCCGAAATTTTGATAGAAGTAAAGAAATCTTGCGAGTAATTTTAATCTCGAATGTTTTGCAACCACGGAATTCAATAAAAATTTTTTAATTACTTTATTTATTTTTGATGAACCAACGTTACTATGTTCAATTACTACTCTTGCACTTTCAACCATTTTTCCATATTGAACACCTGCCGGACATGCAGTTTCGCAAGCCTGGCAATCTAAACAAAAGTTCATTTCTTCAGCAAAAAGATTTGAGAGTTCAAGCTTTCCTTCTGCTACATATTTTATCAATTTTATTCTTCCCCGCGGAGAAGAACGTTCTAATTTTGTGAGTTCATAAGTTGGGCAAGTAGCAAGGCACATTCCACAATGCATACATTGCGTAAGTATATCATCGTTAGGTAAGAATTTTAAGAGAACTGCTTTATCTTTTGGTGAAATCATTTTGTGTTATTAATGATGAGCATTGTAATCCGGGATTTGTTCTCTTTTCACCGGGAGCGCTCCTTCACATCTTGGAGCAAGTGTAAGAATTTTTCCAGGATTTAAAACATTATTCGGATCCACAACCATTTTAATTTTTTTCATAAACTCTATCCCTTCTTTTCCGACAGCGCTTTCAAGAAAATCTTTTTTCGCTAATCCGGTTCCGTGTTCACCAGTAATCGTTCCACCTAATTTTATCGCTTCATTAAAAATAAACGCAAATGCTTTGTGTGCTCGAGTAATTTCAGCGGAATCTCTTTCATCGGTAAGACATGTCGGATGAAGATTCCCATCGCCAGCATGACCGAAATTTCCAATAGCGACATTAAAATTTGAAGCTGCTTCTCTAACCTTTTCAATCATAACAGGTAACTCACTTCTGGGAACCGTCGCATCTTCTAATATTGTTGTTGGCTTTCTTCTTGCAAGAGCACTGAATGCTGATCTACGGGCAGTCTTTAAAAGTAACGCCTCGGCAGCGTTTTCCGCTATTCGAATCTGCACGGCATTATTTTTCTTCAAAATTGAAACAATAGTTTCTGCGTCTTCATCGACACTGCTTCCTCTTCCGTCAACTTCAATCAATAACATTGCTTCAGAATTTCTATCCAACCCGATTTTAGTATAATCCTCAACACAATTCATTGTGGTGTTATCGAGAAATTCAACCATACTTGGAGTGATCTGTGAAGAAATAATATCTGCGACTGACTTTCCGCTATCAATAATTTTCTTGAAATTCGCGGTAATTGTTTTTGATTTTGTTGGAAGCGGAATGAGTTTGAGCAGAATTTTTGTAAATATTCCGAGCGTTCCCTCACTACCGATCACAATATCTTTTAAATTATATCCCGCAACATCTTTAACACTTTTCCCGCCGATTTTAAGAAATTCTCCTGTCGGAAGGATCATCTCAACTCCAAGCACATAATTTTTTGTTACTCCATATTTTAATCCGCGTAAACCACCGGCATTTTCTGCAACGTTACCGCCAATAGTACAAACATTCATACTTCCGGGATCAGGAGGATAAAACAATCCAAGTTTTTCAACTTCTTTTTGAAGAACTCCGGTAACAATTCCAGGTTCGACAAGTGCGGTTAAATTGGCAGAATCAATTTCTAATAGTTTATTCCATTTTGTCATCACAACAACAATGGAATTTTCTACGGGAATGGAACCCCCGCTTAACCCGGTTCCCGCACCGCGGGGAATAATTGCAAATTTTTCTTTATTGGCTAAATGGAGTAGTTCTGAAATTTGTTCATTGTTTTGCGGAAAGACTACCGCTTCAGGCAATTGCTGCAACATAGGTGTACCGTCGAATGAGTAGCTTATTCTATCTTCGGGAGAATCATAATAATGTTTGCTTCCAACAACTTTCTTTATTTTTTCTAAGATGGACGGCTGCATAAAAATTAAGTTGTTAAAAATCTTTTAAGAATTTCTCTAATTATTAATCCTGAGATTAACGCAACAGCTCCATACATAAAAAATAATTTTACAGCCTTTGTTGTAATTATGATAGTGGCTAAATAACCTCGCCAACCGCAAGATTTACAACGATATATTTTGTAAAGTTTTGTTGCTTTAATAAATTTTTCTTTCAAATCTCTTGCCCGGGAACGGTGAAGTGAATTAAAGTTTTTACAACTCGGGCATTTAGCATAACCCGGGTCGCGCAAAAAAAGAATTTGTTTCATGGCTTAATTCCCCTTTTGTAATATTTTATTATAATATTTTTTATCGTGCAACAATTTCAAACCGTTTTGAAATTGTTTATCTGTAATCAAACTTGCTTTGACTCTTCCGTTCATCCCAAGATATCTTGAGGCTAATTCTTCTTGCAGAAAATCAAGAATATCGCGTTTATCATTCTCTACTAATTGAGTTAAGTTATTTTTAAATTCATTTTGCAACACAAGCATTTTATTTTTTAATACAGAGGAAGCTTTATCCTTTTCTGAAAGAGAAACTAATTCAATAATCTTTTTTTCAATTTCCGATTGATACTTATAATTTTCTGTTTGTAAAAAAAGACCGAATTCCGTAAGAATTTTTTCTTCTTTCAAATCGCCATATATCTCTTTTTGATTTACATCGTAATAAATATTGGCAAACTTAAAGAGCAATCCTTTTGCCAAAATATCCTGCACAAAATTGCTGATCTTTTCATCTTGCACAATGCTGTCGGGCGTAATACCACCGGAACTAAACACACGTCTTTTATGATCAGTTGCGAAAATAGATTCTATTAATGTATCATACTCAGCAATCACATCATTCTTTTTTCCATAATCAATTTTCTGAATACATCGTCCGCTTGGTGTAAAATATTTAGCCGATGTTATTTTAAGCGAAGTATTATAAGATAAAGGAGTAATTGTCTGCACTAATCCTTTCCCAAAAGATTTTGTTCCAACAATAATTCCCCTATCATGATCCTGTATCGCACCTGCGACAATTTCCGAAGCTGATGCGCTTCCTTCATTTATGAGCAGCAATAAATCCGCTTTCGGTAAAAGAGGTTCTTGCTGAGAAAAATAACTTCTTAACGAAGAAGTATCTCTTCCTTTTGTTGTAACAACCAATTCACCTTTTGGCAAAAACTTATTGACGATATCTACCGCAACGTCTAACAATCCCCCGGGATTACCACGCAAATCCAATACAACAGAGTTAATTTCTTTTTGTTTCGATAATTCCAAAATTGCTTTTTTTAATTCATCTCCGGAAGAGCGTCCAAAGCTGTTTAATTTGAAATATGCCGTATTACTTTCTTCGGGGAAAAACCCGTAATACACCAAATTCTTTACAATAATTTCTTCGCGGATCAAATTAAATTTGAGCGTATCTTTTTCAGTTTCGCGGAATATTTTTAGTCCTAAAAATGTACCGGGTTCTCCTTTTACCATAGAAGAGATCTCATCAAACTTTTCCGGAACAACTTTTTTATCATTCACTTCTAAAATGATATCGCCGACCCGCAAACCTTGCCGCTGTGCAGCGTAACCTTCCATTAATTCAAATATGGTAATTAGATTATCTTTTACCCCGATTGACACGCCAATCCCCCCATATTTTCCATTCGTAAGAATTTCAATGTCGTCTTGCTTTTTTTCGTCAATAAAATTTGTGTAGGGATCTAGCGTAGAAAGCATTCCTTTAATTCCTGCACGAAGAAATTTCTCTGGATTAATTTCATCAACATAATTGAAAGATATTTCTTTATAAACACGTGTAAAGATGTCGATGTTTTTTGCAATCTCGAAGTAAATATCTTTTGTTACGACCACAAAACCGAAGAAACTAAAAAACAGTAATCCGGTTAATCCCCAAACAATTTTCTTTTTAAATGATTTTCCTTTAGAACTTTTCAAATTTTTCAACCTCTGTAATAATTTCATTGTGAATGCTTGCTATATCTTGTAAACCGTTAAGCACTTTTATTCTTTTTTCTTTTTCTGCTAAATAAAAATAACCATTTCTCACCCGTTCGTAAAAATCTTTTTTTGATATTTCAATCCGGTCAAGTTCAATTAAAGAATTTTGATGTTTCCTTTTTTCGGCTTCTTCCGTAGGAATATCAATAAAAAAAGTTATATCGGGAATCGTATTTCCAACGACCAAGTTATTAATTTGTTCAACAATAGCAAGGGGAATTTCTCTTCCAAATCCTTGATATGCTGTAGTTGAATCGTGAAATCTATCAGATAATACAAAATAGTTTTTTTCTAAATACGGTTGAATAACTTCTCGGACAAGCTGTGCACGCGAAGCCGAAAAAAGGAATATTTCCGTTTCAATTGTTAAGTTCAGATGTTTTTTGTCAAGTAGAATTTTGCGGATCTTTTCAGAAATCTCGGTTCCTCCCGGCTCTCTGATGATCTTAACGATTTTCCCATTTTTCTCTAAAAACTCTTTTAACAATTTTACTTGGGTTGATTTCCCACAAAAATCTATACCTTCGAAAGTGATGAACATATTAGTATTTCTTTATAATATATTTGATGCGTTCAGGTTCTAAATACATAAGTCGGACATACTGCGGTGGAATAACCGTCGGAGATACGCTGCCTATGGTATCGGAAATAATATCGTTGTAATCAATAAAAACTTGAAAATCTTTTTCTGTGATTTTTCCCAAAAAATTTATTCCGCCGGTTACCGAAACTGAGATCTTATCAGGTAAAAGTAAAATTGTTTTATCCATCGGAGCATTTTTAAGTTCAATAGGAATATTTTGCATTTCCCTATCGACAATTTTTTGTACATCTCCATAAACTTTAACTAGTTTAGGTTCCACTTCAATCGTTGGAGAATGATTGATCCCAACTTGTTCTATAAACTGATTGGATACCTCTTCCACAAAAAAATCTTTTGTACTAATCTCAGAAATACGATTAAGCAGTGTTTTTGCACCGGTTATCGTAGCTGAATCCGGAAAAACATGAAGCTGCCTAGCAAGTCCATATCCTTTTCTAAAAATAATGTCAACGTTTGGATTTACTTTAACTCTTTTACTTATCTTTTTATCTAATTCAATTTGGAGAAAAACCGGTGAAATATCAACTATTTTAATATCCGGGCTAAGCCATTGATTTTCTGCAACAGCATTTGCAAGCTGGTACTTGAATGAATTTTCTTTTGCAGGAAGAATACAGTAAAATGCCAAATCCTTTGATAATAAAATGGATAAAAGTTTCCAGCCCTGTGTTTTTACATTTAGAAAAACTGTCGCAGGCAATTCACTTTTTACAGCAACCTCGTTATCATTTATAAAAGTTTTCAAAGGGATTTGAATCTTATACATGAAAGAATTTCCAAGCAGTACTGAAATCCAGATGATGACGGCAAAGATAAAAGAAGCAATAATTATAGGAAGTTTTTTCTTCATACTGTAAATATAAATGAAAACAGGTTAAACTTGGAAGGAGATTATTTTTTTAACGAATTAAAATATGCTAATAAGGTATCCCTGTTAGCACGTGATATTTCTCTTCCGTGGATCGGGAATATTTCAACCCCGCGCGCAAGTTTTCTTAATTGGTGAACATTGAAACTTTCTAAATCTCCAAAAGAAATTGAGGAATTTTCATAATCATCTTTTCCCTCTTGATCTAAAGGTATTACTTCTTTATTGTCAGCTTCTTTTGTGATTTCTTCCAATTGTAAATCTTTTAATGCTTCGGCTTTTAATCGTTCTAAAGTGCTGCTGGCTTGCCTGGTATGCGGCTCAATTACTTCATCAAATAACGAAACATTCATTGCCGGCAAAGGAATTTGCTCTTCTGGAGAAGGATTCGAGATGGTATTTTGTTGAGGTTCTGCTTTAGAGAAATTTTTTTCTTTCTTAAGAAAAGGTTGCTTTTTTAGTTTCGCAGGCTTCGGAGTAATTTCTTTTTCATCAAATGAAGTTGAACTGTCACTCGAAATATTTTCTCCATCATCTTCTGATAATATTTCAGGGAAAAAGACTCCCAATTGTATGTCGGGATGAGGAATAAGATGCATGGAAATTAATTGACCAACCCGCTGAGCGGCTGTAGCACCTGCTTCAATAGCAGATTTTACTGCGGCAGTTTCGCCGATTATTTTTATAGTGATTAAAGCCGGAGAAACTTTTTCTTTTCCAATTAAAGAAACATTGGCAGCTTTAAGCATTGCATCAGCTGCCACAATTGCTCCAACCAAACCCTTTGTCTCAACTAAACCAAGAGCTTGAGGCATATAAAATTATTTAGTGCTGCGTTTCGGTAAAATCGATTCGACTTCAGTATGAGGTCTTGGAATTACATGTACTGAAACCAATTCACCGACGCGTTGTGCTGCGGCTGCTCCGGCATCAGTAGCAGCTTTTACTGCTCCTACATCTCCCCTTACCATTACTGTAACGTAACCGCCTCCAATTGTTTCTTTCCCGAGAAGTTCAACTTTTGCGGCTTTTACCATAGCATCGGCTGCTTCAATAGCTCCGATTAATCCTTTGGTTTCGATCATTCCAAGTGCGTCAAGTGACATAGGTTTGCTCCATATATGATATTTTTGTTGTTCAAAAAATAAACGTAATTAACATTAATGTCAATCAGAATAAATAATATTTTTCAATACCCAGTTTCAGCAAGATATTCTTGAAGAATAATTGCCGCGGCGTTCCTATCAACTAAACCCTTCTCTCTTCTTTTCGATTTTTTTGGAACGGCAACTAAAATTCTCTCTTGAGCGAGCGAAGAGGAATAACTTTCATCAACAAGAATAACCTCTAGCGAAAAAAGTTGTTCAAGCTTTGTTTTGAATTTTACTATCTTTTCAGACATTATTGATGTTTGGCCATCTTCTCTTAAAGGATTTCCTAAAATGATTTTTTCTACATCTTGCTCCCGAATAATTTTTTTAAGTGCTTCAAAAAACAAACTATCATTTGATAAAGTTAAAAAAGGATAAGCGAAAGTTTTTAGAGGGTCGCATAAAGCTAAGCCGATCCGCTTTGCCCCATAGTCAATGGCAAGGATTCTTGAAAATTTTTCGGATTCGGTTTTATTGTACATAATTTTCTAATCGAGTAACAGTATAAACGCCTTTTATCTTTCTAAGTCTGTCGATAACGCGCGATAGGTGCTCCAGATTCTGCACAAATAGAGTAACGGTTCCTTCGAATTTGGAATTTTTAGTATCAATATTGATCGATTTGATATTTGTGTTTTGAAAAGTCACAACTTGATGTGCAACTTCACTTAATAAACCTGGGGAATCTTCCCCCTTAAGTGAAAGTCCAACAATAAAATTTGAATTCTCAAGCGCCGGCCATTCTACGGAAATAATTTTTTCAGATTCTTTTTCAGAAAGTTGGAGCATACTCTTACAGTTTTTTCGGTGAATTTTTATTCCTTCCCCTTTGGTTATAAAACCTACAACTTGATCCCCTGGGATTGGATTGCAGCATTTTGAATATGAAAAAAGCATGTTCGTACTTTCCCCGCCAACAACTAGAGTTCCTCCGGAGGAGCGCGCAAACTGAGTGAAATTCTCAAATTCTGCGTTCACTTGCGGTAATTTTTTTTCTTCCTTATTCGGTTGCGGTGTACTTAATATTTCATCAAGATTAATTTTCCCTTGTGCAATAGCTTTATAAAATTGCTTGGTGTTTTCATATTTTAAATTTAGATACAATTTAGCTACATCTTGAGGAGTAAAAGAAAGTTTCAATTTTTTAATTTTCTTATCCCACAATTCTTTCCCTGTCTTAGCTAAGTCATCATCCTCTTTATTCAGCCATTTCCTAACTTCGGCTTTAGCTTTATGTGTAACGACAAACTTCAACCAGTTTCTGTTTGGGTGCTGGTTTTTTGAGATGATAATCTCAACTTGATCACCGCTGTGTAGTAGTGTGTCTAATGGGACAATTTTTTTATTTACCTTTGCACCGATGCAATGGAATCCGATCTTTGAGTGGATATCAAAAGCAAAATCAACCGGAGTACTTTTCAACGGAAGTCTGCGTAGATCACCGTTAGGTGTAAAAACATAAATTTCATCTGAATATAAATTGAGTTTGAAATTTTCTAAAATATTTTTTCTTACGTCTTCAGTTCCACTTGATTCTATCATTTCACGAATCCAGGAAACATAACTGCTCATCGTTTTGTCAATAGCCGGATTACCTTCCTTATATCTCCAATGTGCAGCTACTCCTTTCTCGGCGATGTCGTGCATTTTTCTAGTACGGATTTGCACTTCAACTAACTCACCGTCCGGTCCAACAACGGTAGTGTGAATTGATTGGTAATTGTTTGTTTTGGGAATTGCGATGTAATCTTTAAATCTATCCGGAACGGGAATAAATATTTGATTGATAATTCCAAACGCTGTGTAACATTGATTGACATCATCGGCTTCTAATATAATCCTCACAGCAAAAAGGTCATATATTTCTTCAAACGGTTTGTTCCGTTTTATCATTTTACGGTAAATGCTGTAAAGATGTTTTGGTCTGCCGCTAATTTCAAATTTGATCCCATATTCTTTTATTTTTTGGACGATCGGATCAGAAAATTTGTCTATGTATTTTTCGCGCTCTGGACGTTTAGCGCTGATTTTCTTTTTAATATCTTCATACGCTTGTTTATTCAGCTCTTTAAAAGCTAAATCTTCCAATTCCCATTTTAATTTCCCTAGACCGAAACGATGAGCAAGCGGTGCATAAATTTCGAGCGTTTCTTTTGCAATTCTTTTCCTTTTTTCCGGATTGAGAAAATCAATTGTCCGCATGTTGTGCAAACGGTCGGCAAATTTTACAACTATCACGCGAATATCTTTTGAAACAGACATCAAAAGTTTGCGGTAATTTTCCGCCTGATTGATATCTGCTCCTTGAAAAAGCTGTTGTATTTTTGTAAGTCCGTCAACAATTAGAGCAATATCCTCTCCAAAGTTTTTCTTGATGGTATCTATTGAATATTCCATGTTGTCTTCAACAATGTCATGGAGCAATGCGCAAGAGACCGAAATATCGTCGAAAGGAATTTCCGTAGCTAAAATATTTGCCACGGCGTATGGATGCGTAAAATAAGGCTCGTTTGAAGCTCTTGTATCATTTTCATGCGCCACGGCTGAAAAGTCAAATGCTTTTTTTATAAGTTCGACATTTACTGCGGGTAAATTTTTTTGACAGTTTTTTATTAATTCGTCAAGCATTATAACCGCTGTTACCGGAGCTATATTCATATCTTATTTTTCATTTTCTAAAGATGATAACTTTTTTCTTAAAGCGATTACTCGCTCTAACCGTTCTTCTAAAATTTGTTTTTCATAATTCGTGAATTTTTTCTTAAAAAGAATTTCATTGCAGAGAAACAAAGCTTTTTTATAATCGCCTTGCCGTTCATGATCTTGAGCAATTTTATGTTTCAGTACAATTTCATTAATTCTGTTCACTTGTTTTACCGAAGCATAGGAAGTTAACAGTTCATAATGAAGTTCAATCGCTTTAGAAAGATTAACATCTTCATAAGCGCGGGCTAAAGCCCACTTAAAGTTCCTGTTATTAGGATATTTTTTTAATACTTCTTCAGCTAAGGAGATTGCCGATAAAGATTTTTTCCGATCGATATAAATCCATAAAAGAGAAATAACTCCGGACGCATAATTATAGCTTTCTTTCTCAATTCCTTTAGTTAGTAATTGGATACCTTCCGTTCTCTCATCAGCAAAAAAAGGAATCCATGCCGCTTTTACACTTTTCCAATATTTGTAAGTGCCTATCGATATTAACGCTTCATTGAACGAGGAATCAATCTTTAGACAATTCTCAAAATAATTTACTGCATTTATTGCATCCGTGAAAGTCGAAAACCACTTCCCTTGCAGTGAAAAGAAATAAGCCCGGTAACCGTTCACCATCCCTAGGAAATATCTTGTCCAAATTGATTTCTTATCATTGTTTTTTTCAACAATAGATTCTGCCTCTTCCAAATATTTTTCAATTTTATCGGTTTCAATAGGAACGGCAAGATCATTTGCTTTTGTTATTAACACTGCTGCTGAATAAAGTTTCCCGAAAGGTAATTTTGGATAAGCTTGTTCTAACAATTGAAAAGTTTTTCCGGCTTCATCATAATTTTGATCCATAATGTATCCGATCCCCTTCTTCAAAAGGAAATCAACATGCTGATCCGGATAACTTTGTGCAACAGTAATCGGAAGAAAGAATAAGACTAAAATGGAAATTTTATAGCGTGCCAAAAGTTCTGTCTCCGGCATCGCCAAGTCCCGGCAAAATATATCCTCGCTCATTAAGTTTTTTATCTAAAGCAGCACAAAATATAGAAACTTCAGGATGATCATTTGCCAATTTTTTTATTCCTTCGGGAGCAGCAACCAAACAAGCAAACACACAATTCTTAACACCGCGCTTTTTCAAATACTTTATTGCTTCGGAAGAAGAACCGCCGGTAGCAAGCATTGGATCGAGTAGAATGACTCGTGCGTTGTGGATGTCCTTTGGAGTTTTATAATAATATTCAACGGGTTCTAGCGTTTCTTCATTGCGCTGTAAACCGATATGTCCAACTTTCGCATCCGGAATAACTTCGAGAAATCCACTTACCATACCGAGTCCGGCACGTAACACGGGGACTAACACAACATTTTGTTTCAGTTGATAACCGGTCGTTTTTTCTAATGGAGTTTCAACATCAATTTTTATCAAATTATATTTTTGGCTTATTCCAACTGCGAGAATCAGAGATATTCTTTTTACAGCAGCGCGAAACACTTCCGGATTGGTTGTTTTATCACGAAGGATAGTTACATCTTTTTTAACAAGTGGATGTTTATTTAGAAAAAAGTTTTTATGTGTTATTTTCATTTCATTCTTCCTGCTTTTCTCCCTAACACCGATAACAAATTAATAAACGGCGATAACGGAGGAGTGTAATTATATTCTGTATTGGCTAATTGTGTAACCGGGATATTATTTTTAATATAAGTTGAAATTATATCAGCATAACCCGAAACTTCTTTTCCACCCAAAAATGAAGCGCCCAATATTTTTTTTGAAGAACGATCGTACAAAATTTTACCGAAGACTATGATGCTCTCTTTCATAACTTTCACGAGATTAGGTACGGCTTCTCCTACTGAAGAATATGGAATATTTTTGTTCAGTAATTCTTGTTCACTTAACCCGACTTGAGCAAAATAATTACTAAATATTTTTACGGAAATATTTTTGATTACAGGTTGTAAAAAAGCATTTCCCAAAGCTGCGTTCTCTCCGGCAATATGTCCCTGCCGCTGAGCCAAAGTAGCAAGGGGAATATAATCATCACTGCGGGTAATAAAATTTTTAATTTCAATGCAATCACCGCACGCATAAATATCTTTCTGCGAAGTCTGTAATCTATTGTTCACTTTTATTCCGCCAAACTTTCCAATATCAAGTTTCGCTTGAAAAGCCAGCGAGTTGTTCGGTGAAAAACCTGTGCAGTTGATAATAAAATCAATATCAGTTGAGCGTCCTTCAGAAACAAATTCAACAACTTTGAAATTATTAAATCTGAACTGAAGATTTTCTGCATCGGCTAAAAATTTGATCTTCTTTTCATTCAATATTTTTTTAACTAATTGTCTTATTTCTTTATCCGCGGAAGGAAAAGGTTCACTCGCTTGTTCCATTAAATAAACTTCAAAGCCGAGTTTGTCCAATGCTTCAGAGGTTTCCAAACCTATGTATCCCGAGCCTATGATGCAAGCTTTTTTCTGTTTTGCTTCACTTATGAACTTTTTAATTCGTATTACATCTCCAACAGACTTTAATGGAGAAACATTCGTGAGTTCGGAAGAAAATTGTGGAACACGTTTTACTCTTGTACCTGTCGCAAGTATTAATTTGTCATAGTTGAATTCAACCGGTTTTAATTCTTTTAACGAAAGAACTAAAATACTTTTCGTGTGAACATTAATTTTTTCAACTTGATGTTTGGTAAAAACTTTAACATTTTTTTCATACTCGAACTTTTGTTCATCAAATAAAACGATGCTATGCGGGTCTTCAATTTCACCGGAAAGAACATAAGGAAGTTCACACGTGCCGGTGGAGATGTAATTACTTTGTTCAAACAAAATGACTTTAGCGTTCGGATTGATGCGCTTTGCTTTTGCCGCGGCAGCAGCACCGGCGGCATTTCCGCCAACAACCGCAATGGTCTGCTCAGGTTTCATTTTTCTTTAAAACTTAACGTGAACGGAACTCCGTAAAAACCAAAATGTTTTCGGATTAATTTTTCAAGATATCTTTTGTAAGCCTCAGTAACATTTTTGGGATAATTCGAAAAGAAAAGAAAAACCGGATACTTCGTACCGACCTGGTTAATAAACTTTATTTTAACTTCTCTGCCGGTTGAAGTTGTCGGCGGTGGAGTTCGCTTTATTTCTTCCAGAAGGGTGTCATTTAACTGGTCAGTAGGAATTCTCTTTTTCCTTTCCGCTTCAATTTCTTTTGCAAGATCAATAAGTTTAAAGATACGTTGTTTTGTTAATGCGGAAATAAAAACTACCGGGACATAATCAAGCGAGCCGATTTTATCGCGCAATTCCAATTCAACTTTTCTCGCTGTATTCGTTTCCTTCTCAACTAAATCCCATTTGTTGTATGCGATGATAATCCCTTTTCTTCGGCGGACTGCTTCATCTAATATTTTTTGATCTTGATTTTCCAATCCGATTGTTGCATCAATTAAAATGACCGCAACATCAGATTCTGCAATAGCTTTCAAAGTTCTTATCGAAGAAAAATATTCTATACTTTCCAGAATTTTACTCTTCTTTCGAAGTCCGGCTGTATCAATTAAAACAATATCTTCTCCATAATATTTTATAACCGAATTGATACTGTCGCGAGTAGTCCCGGGAATATCTGTTACGATGCTCCGATTATATCCAAGCAGCGCATTGGTCAAAGAAGATTTGCCGACATTCGGTCTGCCGACAATTGCAATTTTTAATCGTTTATCTTCTTCTTCTTCAACCTGTTCAACAAAATCATTCGTTAACAGGTCAAGAAAATCACCGGTGCCTCTTCCTACCAAAGCGGAAACCGGAAGCGGATCGCCGAGTCCGAGAGCATAAAATTCGTTTAACAAATTATCCTGGTTATGCGAATCAACTTTATTCACAAGCAGAAAACATTTTTTCCGGGCTTGCCTCAGCATTTGCCCGATCAATGTATCAACAGGCATTATACCATCGCGCGAATTAGTAATAAAAAGAATAACATCCGACTCTTCAATGGCAATTTCCACTTGCTCGCGGATAGCTGTTTCAAAAAGGTCGGGTGAATTGGGGACGTACCCGCCTGTATCAATTAAATTAAATTTTTTATTATTCCATTCAACTTCTCCGTAATTCCGGTCTCTTGTTACGCCGCTTTGATCATCTACAATTGCTTCGCGTACGCCGGTTAAACGGTTATAGAGAGTTGATTTACCGACATTCGGTCTTCCTACAATTACAACTAAAGGTATTTTCATTTTTTGTTTATTTTTCTAATTTTTTCATCGTAAAGGTACGGAATTTTTTGTGATTTGCCGTTAAGAGAAACCGGCGAGAGCAAGATAATAAAAGCTAAAGAGCTATGAAGTTAGCTCTCGCGTTTTTCCGAAGAAAACATTTGAACGATTTGGTCAATAACTGAGTTGAACTTTACATTGCTTAGTTCACCGGCTTGCGAGAGGAACAACTCTCCGCTTCCGGTTTATAATTTTGAAGTGCGGACATAACTGACTTTTCTTAATCCGCCGTTTTGAAAATCTTCATTTGTAATTTCAATGGCTTGAGAATCTGAATAAGTATTGCTCGTAATCTGACATAAAACATATTCATTCTGTTTTGTTTCCGCAAGAATCAGTGCTGGTCTTACCTTTGATTGAGATAAATCTGAGAATGGAAAGGGAATTAATACTACAACTCCGCTTGTAAATGCGCCCATGCTTCATCCTCTTCCGGTTTGTTCCAATCTTCTGCTAATGATTTTTCACTAACTAATTCCGTAAACCTTAACTTACTCTCCTCTTCCAGAAAAGTAATAATTGCTTTTGTCGGTTTTTTGATACGAAATTTTCCGGGAAACCTTATGTGTCCGTTCGGCTCTATGATAGCTTGAATTGATTGCATTGTTTTTTTCTCTTTTCTTCTTTTTACTGATTCAATTTACATAAAATGAAACGGTTTTTCAAAACCATTACAAGTAAATTTATCAATGACGCAAGTAAATTCGTCTTACACTCTAATCCGTAATTTTTCTCCAACACCGTAGTTCGCCTTCGGCGAATTGAACCTTTGTAACTCAAACCCCTACCATGAAATCACATCCCCGTATGGGGATGAATATTTGTAAAAAGTAATCCCAACCTATCTACACATTCCCATCGGGAATGAATATTTTTATTCAATCTATTCTATAAAATATTTTTGCCTCCGATTAGATGAGTTATGGCAGAGAGAAGTCTAGTTTTTTCTTGATTACATAAAGCTTGCTTCTTCATCTTCAATAAACAACAAATCACTATTTCATATCTAATTAATTTCAACAAATAGTGTTTCTTTAAGTAGCAGTAAAATCGGTTAGTTAGCGATTCCTTTTTCTACATCTTAATCTCTTTTTTACTTTCTCATCTACTACCGACATTATTTCCCTAAGTTCTGATATGAATTCTGGAACAGCGGTTATATTTGGAATGGAATGGAATCTTTGTTTTTGTGGGATTGAATAGTTGGCAAATATTTCAACCGTTGTTTGTGGAATATCTTCGATCGAAAATTTATTTATTGGAAATGATTTTGAACCATATCTTTCTATCAAAAGACAATCTAGTTCAGCTTTGAATATTTCATTTCGTTGATAAATATATTTACTGTCAAGTAATGGCTTTCTATTATAAAAATAGTTTGGGTGTCTTAAAATCTCCAATAAAGACAATAAAGCATCTGATGTAATTTCACTACCGCTATATATTGCCATGAGTAATTTAATATTGTCCACATCTGTATAACTACTTTCTTTAAAGAAATTCCAAAATTTATCCGTTTGTTTACGTATCATTAATGAATAGAATACAGAATGTAAACTAAAGTGCGAAAAAGAATAATCGTGATGGTATTTTCTCAATTCAATAATTTCATCAATAGCTGAATCTATGTTTGGCAAAAAATGATCTAGGTATTTTGTGCTTTCCTCATTTTGTAGGATGAGTTCATTTTTAAAATTATGGATTAAATGTCGTTCTAAACCATAGTAATACAAGAAAACATAATTAATATCAATTGGTTGCGAAATATCTTGTAGCCAATTAAAATAAATCCACCGTTGTTCAGGGGTTAAATATTTGTACGATGGTTTTTTTTTAATTATATCAAGATCAGATCTATTTGCAGGATATTTAATGGGCAAAAACGGATAAATTGCGCTCGGCTCTTCTGGTTTATATACGGTTTCAAATGTTCCCCATATATTCATAGTGTATTTAATTCCAAAATCTGCTTCATTAGGTTCTCTTTTTGTTATTAGAAGTAATTTAAGTCTCGATTCTGGAATATTAAATATATAATCTCCAATCTCTACAACATTTTGCTCCTCTATTGAATTATCAAATATTTCTTTTCTTTTACGTTCAATAAACTCAATCCTCGTCATAGTATTTGTTCTGCCTAATTCATCTTTAATCGCTACATAGTTTTTACTTGTTTCAATAACAAAATATTGTTTACCTAGGTATTTTACTGAATCCCCTATATTAATTTTATCAATAGTTAATTTTTGTAATATATGTTCGTATTTCAAATATTCTTCTTTGATTTCATAAGATATTTCAATCTCAGGCTTGTCGATGCAATCTCGGATCAGCTTGTAATCTTTCTCAGTTAATTTCATATATATTACTTGCCAAAACGACTAAAGGTATTTGTTTTAGGCCGTCGCCCCGCGTTTTTTGTATGGATTTTTTTCTTGTTAAAGAGGCTGTATACATTTAATACTTTTCTTTAATATTAGACCTAATTATTGGGAAATCATATTTATACTTTTCATTAACTAAATAATTGACTAAGTCGAAAAACCAATCTGGGGAATAAGGTGAAACATATATTTTTTCAATCATTCTTTTTATGTCCACATCTACATCCGTTCCTCTTTCATATTTTGGTTCACCACCAAATTTCACGTATTGATTAAATACTGATATTCTCACTTCGTTCTCAAATCTGTAATATTTATTTTTTCTGAACGGAACGCTCGATTGTTTTATATCTTTTACAATATTAGAATAATAAACTTTTTGAAAGAGGAAACTAAAGTTATTGTCGATAATACTACTTTTTAATTTTGAGTATTTCGACTGTATTGAAATGCCGTATGGCTGGTTCCCTAAGTATAATTTCCAAAGAGCAAAAGATTCTTCTACATTTTTTGTCCAACAGTTAACGAGTGTATATTTTCTAAAATTCTCAATATCATTTACTTCTCTGACTCTACGTTGAGTTGCTTCCTTTTTGGACATTGGAAAATCTAAATTTTCATATCTATCTTGTATTTCACTTATGTTATTAAGCGTAAGCGTACCTTCAAGTTGGTCTGATAATCTATCAAGCCGAACGAAAAATAACTTTGAGTGAGAAATCAATTGAATGAATTTAGCCAAATCCATGTATCGCCATACCCTTGAATTAGGTACTGGTTCTTTTACATTTTGATATGGGGGTTTACCGTTTAACAGCATTATCAGAAATCCTTATTTGCATTTTCTTTTTCTTTTGTTCTCTTTTTATAAAGCAATTCCCAATCGCAATAAATTAAACTAATATCTGGGGCGGAAGTAATCATTCGTATAAGGTAAACTAGTTTATCACCGTTATAAAAATCCCAATCTGTGTTAATTCCATTTTTGCCAAATGATTCTTTGGGTGCAAAGTACTTTCCCATTAACTTATCGAATATTTCATTGTAAAGTACTTTGTGATTTTTTAGAGTAACAAAGTTTACGGTTACCGCACAAAATTTTTTATTATAAAATTCAAAAACCCATTCGGATACTTTGTAACCACCAAATTTACCACCACTAAATCTGATTTCATCATTAGAATTCTTTAGAGTATATACACCTTCTAGTTTCTTCATATAATCTTCTACAATTTTTTTCGAGCTACGCCATTTAATATCTAAAAACCCATCTAATTTTACATTTTGTGGGAGTATAAACGAATTGATTAATATTAGAAACGAAAGAATATACTTAACCATTTTTGACTCACTTTTTTTGATATGAATTATGAATATTAATTACTTAGCATATAACGGTGTTGTGGTTATACGCATATTCTTTTATGAAGATGATTTTTTTAGTTGTAATAATTCGCTTGATATTTTTAAAGCAAGAGAAATATATCTTTCGGCTTCTTCTTGTGAAATTGCAAAATCAGGATAATGGACTGCTTGGTTTCTCAAATTTCTTAGGCTATCAAGAAGCCCAATTAATGATTCTTCTATTATTCTCTTGTTTGCTAAATCTTTTAAAACATCTAATATTATAAATGGTTTTTTAACATTCGTGGTATCATCTGTTCTTAATTTGTTTAAAGCATTCTCGATTTCAAACCAAGCGGATACTATGCCGGCTCTTGAAGATAGTTTTGATATTTCTAATAATTTTTCGTATTTGGAAACAAAGACAACATCTGAAGTGCCAGAAATCTTTAATTTTCCTTCCGATTTTAATGAAATTTGAGTTACTTTTCTCTCAACACTTTTTAATTCGTTGCTAAAATTAGCCTCAAACTCTTTATACTTTAAGTTTGATAAATGTGAAAACATTCTTACCAATTCTTTTTTAAAAAGGAAAACAATTATCAATAAAGTAACTGGCCACGCTAATATTCCTAAAATCTTTACTATTATTTCCATATTATTTTCTTTGCGTATGACTATTAAGTATTTTATCTATAAATGAGCAAAAAAAGAGAATGATGAGCTTCATAAAATCTAAACTAAGTTAATCGTTTAGGAATACATATATGTATTCCTAACATTTCGTTTTTCCTTCATCAAAATACTACTTAAAAATATCTCTCCCCATCAAAAACGGTAATAACATTTAAACTTGCAATGTAGCGCCTTACCATGGCAAGGCGCTACATTAATTTTTTATTGCACCGGTGGCGTTGGCGGTGGAGTCTTATCCTCATCACCAGGTTTAGTATGCGAACCGCCCAAATCTTTAATAACCCTTGCGGCAAAATATTGGTTATAAAAATCGGGCTGCGTTTCTTTTATCACCTCAACGATCATGTCCGCTTCTTCATTCAACAAGGCATCGGTCTTTTCGAATAATTTAGTAAGAGCCACTCTTGTTGCGCTGCGGTCTGTGTAACTTAAATCCTTACTCCCCGACGCATTTTTTAGAGCCTCAAGCTTTGTCTCAACAAGGTCAAGTTTTGCCTGCGTTATTCCATAATTGGCAAGTGAAGCTAAAACACCTTGTGCGGCATCCTTTATGATTTTCACTTTTACGGGTAATTCTGCGTGGGTTAAATGTTTAAATGCGCTTTCTGTATAATCCGCCTTAGCTCTAAGTTCAAGCAGATTATTCCGCGCCGCGTATGCCTTAACGGCTGAAGTAATTGGAAGAATAGTAGAAATAAGCTCATCAATTGCTTTGCCTTTTACGGAAGTCTTTCCATCCGTTGCACCAACTAATTCGCTGTTTTTTGCTGCAATCTGTTCGATTAAAGCCTGTAGATCAGTGTGTACTTCACCCAAAGCCGGTACTTCGGCTAAAATGCTAACGTTGTTTGTTAGAACAACCTCCGTAGCATTATACATGTTGGACTTGTTTTCCTCGGACTGTGTCATTTCGATCTCTCCTTTTTGTGATAGTTAGGTTAATTTAAGGCAAAGTGCCTTTTTATTACGAAAACCGCTATTTTTCACTAAAAAATATCAAAACTCACTATAAAGTCGTCAAAACAAAGAAAAAATTATCAAATATTAACTTCAAGTTGCCAAAACAAAATAAAAATCGGCAAATATTCACTTCAAGTCGGCAAAGCAAGATAAAAGTTGTTAAATATCAATTTCAAGTCTCCAAAACAAGAGAAAAATCGCCAAATATCCATTTCAAGTTTTCAAATATTCACTTCAAGTCGGCAAATATTTAATTGAAGTTGTTAAATATCTACTTTAAACCGTCAAATATTTAGTTGAAATCTCCATTCTCCAAAAATACTGAAGCACCCGTTGAACTAAATCTTAACTCAAAATTTTATAACCTGATATGCGAAAATATTATTATGTAGGAAAAGAAAGGATGGAAAAGTTTAACAGAAATCCCCTCGTCCCCAAAGCAAACAAGGTTAATTTTTTTTATTGTTTATTTCCTACATCAAACTTACGGAAATATCTAATTCAATGTCAAATGAATTTTTATTCTTTGTAGCGTTCGTTGCGGGAAACTGACCCTATCATCATTTGCACATTTCCCCAAAATGCTTTACACAAATTCCAAAAATCAAAATCATTTTTGCATCATTGCAATTTAAAATTTGGTTGCTATTTGATATTTGGTTCGCCGCGGCGAATTGTTTCTTGTTTTAAACCATCTTAAACATTTTTTGATATTTCTCTCGCAGTATTTTTAGGTCATGTACAGTTAAAAGGAAAATTTCTTCCAAATGAACAGCCATTGCATCAGCTCCTTCAAATGAATTTTGCCTGCCAAGCTGTTCAAGGTCTGATGCAATTTTAGATATTTCTTCCAACCCTAAGGTAACGCTCCCCCCTTTTAATTTGTGGGAGCAAAACATAAGGTCTTGTGCATTTTTATTTCTCGCCGCTTCAATAACTAATTCAATCAACTTAGGAGTTTCTGCCAAATATATATCCAATATTTCAACAAAAAACTTCAAATCCCCTTCAGATTGTAAATCATCTAAAAAGGAAATTTTGCTCTCATCAATGAACTTAGTAATAATTTTTTCATGTTCCAATAAATAGCGCATGGAATTCTTTTGAGCAATAATACTCCCCCAGCGTTCAAGTAATTCCTGAAGAGCTTCTAATCTTACAGGTTTACTCATATAATCGTCCATCCCGGCAGCGATACATTCTTCGCGGTCGCCCTGCATGGCATTTGCGGTCATCGCTATAATTTTGGGACGGTTTTCGTTACCATATAATTTATTTAATTCCTGTGATGCCTCAAGTCCGTCCATTTCCGGCATGTGTACATCCATAAAAATTATATCGTACTCGATATTTTCAACCGCTTCAAGTACTTCATAGCCATTACCGGCTACCTCAATACGGTAACCAAGCTTATTGAATATTTTTACGGCGACTTTTTGATTAACAAGATTATCTTCAGCTAATAAGATTTTTAGAGGATATTTACTCCCTAAATTTGTATCTAATGGCTGATGTTTTTCTTTTCTAACTTCTAATAGCTGAAGAAGTCCGAAAATAGAAAGTACAGTTTCGAAGAGAATTGTTTGCTTAGTCGGTTTATATAAAAATTTCGCAATGTTCAATTCTCGTAAAGTGCTTTCTTCTTCCTTCCTACCTAACGAAGTAAGAATAACGATGGGCAATGTTGTATTTTTTTCTATATCACGAATTGCCCGCGTTAAGGTGATCCCGTCCATCTGCGGCATCTGATAATCAAGAATGGCAAGGTCGAATTGTTCATTTTGTTCCAATAATTTTAATGCATCCAGTGGAAATTCAACAGTTGTTGCCAGCATTCCCCAACTTTTCAATTGCAAATCTAAAATTCTTCTGTTGTTATAATTATCATCTACAACAAGCACTTTCTTTCCTTTTAAGTGAAGAGCAAAATCCTTTGAGTACACCTTAGTAAGTGAGGGAGCCGGTTTGGTTTTAATGGAAAATATAAAGTTTGAACCTTTCCCTTCAACGCTTTCAACGCGAATCGTTCCGCCCATCATTTCGGCAATGCGTTTGCTTATCACTAAACCTAACCCTGTACCTCCGTATAACCTTGTTGTTGATGAATCTACCTGACTAAATGCCTGAAAGAGTTTTGAGATTTTATCTTGCGGAATACCGATGCCGGTATCTTTAACGGCAAATTCTATTTCAAAAATTTCATCATCAGATTTCTTTGAAGAAACTTCAACAAATATTTCACCTTGATGTGTAAATTTAATTGCATTACCAATTAAGTTTGTAAGTATTTGTCTTACACGGGTTATATCACCATAAACGCTGGGAGGAACCTCATCATTTAAAAAGTAAATTAAGTCGATATTTTTCTCGGAAGCTTTTGCAGCAAACAAGTCGAAAGTATCTTCAATCCCATCTCTAATATCAAATGGTTGGGATTCAAGTTCAAATTTTCCCGATTCAATTTTTGAAAAATCGAGAATATCATTAATGACCACAAGTAATTGTTCACCACTCATTCTAATGGTCTCTGCAAACTCTTTTTCTTCTTTTGGAAGCTTTGCATCCATCAGTAATCCGGTCATTCCGATTATTGCGTTTAGCGGCGTCCTTATTTCATGACTCATTAGTGCAAGGAATTCGCTTTTCGCTTTTGCCGCTGCATTAGCTTGAATTAAAGCACGGTCAAGCTCAATATTTTTTTGGAGCATTTCTTCACGGGCAATTTTTTGATGAAGGGCACCTGAAATACTTGCAGCAACGGTTTTTAAAAGAGATTGATCATCAGTAGTTAACACTCGTTTAACTTTGCATGAATCAAATCCGATAAAACCCCAGAATTGTTCCTTTGCAAAAATTGGAGCTAGAAAAATAGATTGAATTGATTTATCAATAAAAGCTTTCTTTTGTTCGTCGGTTATCGCGTCGAAATCAAGATAAATAATTTCACCTTCGGAAAGCCGGAAATATAAATTTAAAGCGGAAAAACGGTTGTATGAAATAAGATTTGTGCTTAATTCGTTTAACTGATGCTCTACCCCTTCGCCTGCCCACTCATACGCTTCTTTCATCATGTATGTTTGGGATTCTTCTTCCAAGAGGTTTTCAAATATATATCCTCTATCAACTTCAGCGCCTTTACAAAGCATCGCTAAAACTGTGGGAACTGCTTCCTCAAAATCATTTCCGGTGAGCAGCGTTTCAGTAGCTTTAGCGATTCCCTGCAAAAGAAATTCTTTTTTCTTTAGTTGAAGCTCTTGCCGTTTTCTCTCAGAAATATCCCGGAAGATACTGAGCAGCCATTTTCTATCATCTAAAGTATGAAGTACAGAATTAGAAACTTCGAAACATTTAATTTTTCCGTTCCACAGAATTAATTCGGCTTCATATTTCATTACGAATGAACTTGTTATAAATCTTTCTTTAAGTTTTGAAAGAATCCTTTCTCTGTGTTCCTCCTGATAAGCTACGGTAAAAGTCTCATTTTCCAATTTTGATTTTGGCAGTTCAATAAAATTTGCATAAGCATTATTACAATGAAGAACAATCCCTTCATCGTTAATAATACGCATACCATCGGCAGATTTTTCCCATACTTCTCTATAAGTATGTTCTATCGTTTCTATAGTTTCTTTTTGTAGGCGATTTATATTCTTTTTTTGACGCATTAAAATTCTAAGAAAAAAAGTCAATGCTTTCTTTCCAGATTCGTCAAGTTCGCCTGTTTCAAAAAATTTTTGAATTGATGATTCATCAATTTTCTGGATGAAGTATTTTAGATCAATGATATCCATTATTGCCTAATTTTCTAAATATAGAGTAAGTCTAGATGCTAAAGTAAATCTATAAAAATTTTCTGTTAATTCAAATTTCTTTATCCTTCGCGTCAAACTTGGAATTAAATTATCAAATTACTTTTTTAAGAAGTTGTTAAGATTGTTTCTAAACATCAAAAGCTGTAATTTTTAGCATTAAAATTTATCTACTTTAAGGAGTTTTTTAATGCGAATTAAAACTTTTCAAAATGAACCGTTGCTTGATTTTACCAATTCTAAAAATTTATCGAAACAAAAAGAAGCCTTAAAAGCTGTTCGCCAAAAGTTGGGAAAAACTTATCAAATAATTATCAATGGAAAGCAAATTAAAACTAACCAAACATTTAATTCTTACAATCCTTCAAATAAAGATGAAATAATTGCAACTTTTTATAAAGGGACAAAGGAATTGGCTGACTTTGCCATAGAGAGCGCCAACAAAACTTTCCAAACATGGAAATACACTTCCCCATCGGAAAGGGCAAATTATCTTTTTAAAGCCGCTGCAATTGCAAGAAAAAGGCGATTTGAAATAAATGCTTACTTGGTTTTAGAAATCGGAAAAAACTTTGCCGAAGCTGATGCAGATACCGCCGAAGCAATTGATTTCCTGGATTTTTACGGATACGAAATGTTGCGTTATGCAGAAAAGCAACCCATCACTCCTGTCTTCGGGGAAAAAAATGAACTTGTTTATATCCCACTTGGAGTTGGCGTAGTTGTTCCACCATGGAATTTTCCGTTTGCCATTTTAGCCGGTATGTCTTCAGCCGCAATTGTTGCAGGCAATACTGTCGTCTTAAAACCCTCAAGCGATACTCCAATGATGGGAAAAGTATTTTGTGACATTATGGAAGAAGCCGGGTTGCCAAAAGGTGTGTTGAACTTTTTACCCGGTTCAGGTGGTGAAGTAGGAGATACTTTAGTAAGTCATCCAAAAACCCGTTTTGTTTCCTTTACCGGCTCCATGGAAGTTGGAATTCATATTAATGAATTAGCCGCTAAAGTTCAACCTGGTCAAATTTGGCTAAAACGCGTTATTGCTGAGATGGGAGGCAAAGATACTATTATCGTAGATAGTGAAACAAATATTGATTCTGCCGTTCAGGGTGTAGTCGCTGCCGCTTTTGGTTTTCAAGGACAAAAATGTTCAGCCTGTTCCCGCGCAATTGTTGATCAATCTGTTTATAAAGTATTCGTTGAAAAATTAAAAACTGAAGTTGAAAAAATTGAAGTCGGAGTTGCAGAAGAAAATTACAGAATGGGACCGGTCGCCAATGCGAGCGCAGAAAAAAGTATTCTCTCTTATATAGAAATTGGGAAAAAAGAAGGAAAACTTATTTGCGGCGGCGGTAAAGCTGAAGGGAACGGTTATTACATTAAGCCGACTGTTTTTTCTGATATAAAACCGCTGGCAAGAATTTCTCAAGAAGAAATTTTTGGACCTGTGCTTGCCGTTATAAAATCCAAAAATTATGATGAAGCTCTTAAAATTGCAAACAACACAAAATTTGGATTAACCGGTGCGGTTTATTCCAACAACAGACAAAAAATTGAGAAAGCTAAAAAGGAATTACTCATCGGCAATTTATATTTCAATAGAAAGTGTACAGGCGCATTAGTAGGCGTTCATCCGTTCGGTGGATTTAATATGTCGGGAACTGATTCAAAAGCCGGTGGAAGAGATTATCTCCTTCTTTTTATGCAGGCTAAATTGATGAGTGAAAAAGTATAACGGCACTTTTAAAGTCCGCGCTAAGATTTTCTTAATCTTAATCATATTCTTATTCTTTTTTGTGGTTCAGTTTTAAAGCAGATTAAGAAAAAGATTATGATTACGATTAATAATGGTAGATATATTCTATGTATTAGGAATAATAATTTTATAATTAAATAAGGGATTTACGTATCTATGAAAATTCATGAATATCAAGCAAAAGAATTATTGAAAAAATTCTCTGTTCCCGTGCAAGACGGATTTGCCATAAAGCATTTAGATGAATTTGAAAAAGCAATTCAACAATTGAAAAGTCTTGGGATAAATCAATATGTAGTTAAGTCTCAAATCCATGCCGGCGGCAGAGGGAAGGGAAAAGTTTACAACCCTGGAAACCGTGATGAAGTCATTCTTGAAGGGGGAGTTAAGTTCACAACCTCAGTTGAAAAAGCGCGCGAATATGCTGAGAAAATACTCGGAAATCTTTTGGTAACACATCAAACCGGAAGTGAAGGAAAAATAGTTAAAACTCTTTTTATTGCAGAAGGTTTGGATTATGTAAAAGAGTATTATCTCGGAATCCTCCTCGATAGAACGGTTTCGCAAAACGTTATTATGGCTTCTACCGAAGGCGGAGTAGAGATTGAAAAAGTCGCTGCTGAAACACCTGAAAAAATAATTAAAGTGTGGGTTGATCCTTCGGTTGGGTTACAAGCTTTTCAAACGCGCGAACTTGCTTTTGCACTTGGATTAAGCGGTGATACTTTTAAGAATTTTCAGAAATTTATTAAACAACTCTATAACGCTTACGAAGCTACCGACGCTTCTCTTCTGGAAATAAATCCCTTAGTCATTACCAATGACAATAGAATTGTTGCGCTCGATGCCAAAATGAATATAGACGACAACGCGCTTTTCCGCCATCCGGATATTATGTCTTACAGAGATTTAGGAGAAGAAGACCCGCTTGAAATTGAAGCTTCAAAATATAATTTGAATTATATTAAGCTTGACGGTAACGTTGGCTGTATGGTTAACGGCGCCGGACTTGCCATGGGAACTATGGATATTATCAAACTTGCCGGTGGTGAACCTGCTAACTTTTTGGACGTCGGCGGTGGAGCAAATAAGGAAACGGTTGCTAACGGATTTAAAATTATTCTTTCCGATCCGAATGTGAAAGCAATCTTGATTAACATCTTTGGTGGAATTGTCCGCTGCGACCGCGTTGCGGCTGGAGTAATCGAAGCCACAAAAACCGTTAATGTAACCATTCCCATTGTTGTTAGACTTGAAGGAACGAACGCAAAAGAAGCAGGCGTACTTCTAAACGAATCTGGTTTGAACTTTGAAGTTGCTACTACTTTAAAAGATGCAGCTGAAAAAGTTACTGCTATCTTAAAAAAGTAAACTGTTTATAGAAACCTTCGAGGTCTGAGAATTAATTTTGTCCCAAGACCTCGAAGGTTTTGCTATACTTATTAACTCACTTCATCAAAATAAATTTCTTCGTCTGAACAAAACTACCTGCACGAAGTTGATAGTAATAAACTCCGCTTGCCAACTGCCTATTGCCGACTGATGACTGAAATTCCACTTCATAAGTTCCTGGTTGTTTTTCTTCATTCACTAATGTTGCAACTTCATTCCCAAGTACATCATAAACTTTTAGTCTAACAAACTGCGCACTTACAACTGAATACTGAATACTCGTCGTTGGGTTAAACGGATTTGGATAATTTTGTGAGAGCAAAAACTCTGTTGGAGAAATATTTTGTTTATTTTCTTTTGCCGACAATACTACGCCCCCTTCTTTATATACTGCTAAGCCCCCTGAAGTAGTTCCAATCCACTTATTTCCAGAACCGTCTATGGCTATTGAAGTTATATTGTCGTTAGGCAAGTCTGAATTTGAACTTTTAGAAATAACCCATGTTGAGCCATCATATTTAGCAAGTCCCCAAGTTCCTATCCACTTATTCCCAGAACCATCTATAGCTATTGCGCTAACAAAGTTATTTGGTAACCCTGAATTTGATGATGTATAGGTTGTCCAGCTTGAGCCATCATATTTGGCAAGTCCACCGTTATATGTCCCGATCCATTTTGACCCAGTACCATCAATTGTTATTGCCTGAATATAATTGCTAGGCAAGCCCGAATTTGAAGTAGTATAAACCGTCCAGTTTGTGCCATCATATTTGGCAAGTCCACCACTAGTACCTATCCAAGCATGCCCCGCACCGTCTATTGCTACAGCCCAAACATTATTATCAGGCAAGACAGAATTTATAATATTATAAACTGTCCAATAAGTACCATCAAATTTAGCAACACCCCCGCCAGTTCCGATCCACTTATTTCCTGCAACATCTACAGCGATTGCCCAAATATTGTTATTCGGTAAATTAGAATTTGTGCTTTTATAAACAGTCCAATTAACTCCATCATATTTGGCAAGTCCCCCATTCGTCCCAATCCATTTAACGTTAGAGCCATCTATGGCGACTGAATTAATATTGTTATCAGGCAAACCAGAATTTGTCTTAGTATATACTGACCATGTTGTGCCATTAAATTTTGCTAATCCCCCTCCAGTTCCGATCCATTTATTACTTGCCCCGTCAATCGCTATTGCAAATATTTGGTCAGAGGGTAACCCAGAATTATAAACATTATAAATCAACCAGTTAGCCCCACTAAATTTTGTAAGACCACCTCCTGACCCAATCCACTTATTTCCAGAACCGTCTATAGTTATTTCCCAAACATCGTTTACAGGTAGTCCGGAATTTGAGGTTTTATAGCCTGTCCAATTCATACCATCAAATTTTGAAAGACCAACATTATAAATCCCAATCCATTTCGCCCCTGAAGCATCAATAGCTATCGAACTAACGCTATTCCCCAGCAAACCTGAGTTTGAACTATTGTAAACCACCCAGTTTTTATCATCATATTTAGCAATTCCACCTTGAATTGTCCCGATCCACTTATTTCCTGAACCGTCTATCGTTATTGCCCAAACACCGTTATCCGGCAAGCTAGAATTTGACGTATTATAAACCGTCCAGTTGGTACCATCAAATTTAGCGAGTCCTCCATATGTGGTCCCAATCCATTTATTCCTTGAACCGTCTGTTGCTATTGATCTAATATCATTGTCAGGCAAATTCGAATTTGACTTATTATAAATCGTCCAGTTGGTACCGTCAAATTTCGATAGACCACCCTGCAACATGCCTATCCACTTATTCCCAGAGCCGTCTATAGCAATCGACAGAACATAGTTAGCAGGCAATTTCGAATTTGAAGTATTATAAACTGTCCAGTTTATGCCGTCAAATTTGGCTAGACCATTACTTGTGCCTATCCACTTATTCCCAGAACCGTCTATCGTTATAGCATGGATATCGTTATCCGGTAAACCTGAATTTGACTTATTATAAATTGTCCAGTTTGTACCGTCAAATTTGGCAAGTCCCAATGCAGTCCCAATCCATTTATTCCCTAACCCATCTATTGCTATTGCGAAGGCACCGTTATAAGGCAACCCTGAATTTGAAGTATTATAAGTTATCCAACCAGTATTTTGTGCATAAAGAGAAAGAGCTATCATAATAAAGAAAAGTAAAAGATGCATTTGTTTCATTTTATACTCCTAAATATTATTTAATGCTATTACCAAACAAAAATAAAAATAACTCAATTTGATCTCCATCAACTTTGAGTTGCTGTGCTAAATCTTTCATTGTTGATAAATATTTAGGATACAACCTTGATGCGTTATTGTAAGTGATTTGTCTTAGATCATCGAAATTTGAGAATGTTCCCTTACTAATGCATTCTATTATTCGGTTATCTAATATAAGTGCAACATTGCTGTTTATGGTAGATTTAGTGAAATAAAGAAGTTTTGAATAAGTAGAAAAACCTAAGCCACTAAAGTTTACTGTCAATATTTCCTGATCCCAATTACGAATAATAGATGCTTGACCCAATTTATCTTTAATATCTTCAATTTGATTAAAAATCAATTGATGATAATTATTTCTCATTCCATTCGGATAACCCCAAAAAATTGTCATGTAAATTTTCTTTTTTAAACTTTCTATTGAAAATATGTCCTTACGTGATATTTTTATTTCTGGAGATGAACCAAACAATTGGTCAACTTCAGCCGGCCTATTAACACCAAAATAATTTTCCCATCTACTAAATTTAGTTGTAACAGAATGTCTTTCTACTTGGAGGTTTTTTATTAAACCAGAAAATTCACTTATATCCATCTTGCACCTAACTTTTATTTATTTTGTTTGTAATTAATTCAATCCAAAACTCCGAGGTTTTCAAAACCTCGGAGTTTTAGGATTAATAAACACTACTGCACCGGCGGCACATCCGGTGCGGGCGGCGGTGTTCCTTTACTTTCACTTATTATATACCGCGCCAGCTTCGCATAGTTTTCTGGATAGACATACTTTGCCGCGTTGCATACATCCTGCATTCTTTGCCAAGCTGTATTCAGTTTACCAACGCGCTCTTGGGTTAGGACACCTCTATCTTTCTTGAACGCTTCCTGCTTTTGGTTTGCCGCATCAAGCGCTGTTTTGATAGAACCAATTTCATCAATCTTTGTCTGCGTAAAACCTTTCGCAATTAACTGCGCGGAGTATTTTACAGCCGTCTTATGAAACTGATTCATAAACTGGATCATCTTATTTTGCGCCTGCCTTGCCTTATCATAATCACGGTAGCCGAACTCATTAAGAACAGCCGTGCTTGCCGGAAAAGCTTTTTCAATATGGTACTTGGAAGATTGGAATACTTTTTTGCTTTCTTCCATCAACCTTGTAACCTCAATGGTAAGACCGCTTTGTTGAGTAACCACATTATTATCTTTCGCTTCTTCTTCAGCAGCCGTAATTTCATTCAGCCAATCTGTTTCAAAAGGAGCGCTAAATCTACCGTCAAAGGCAATAAAATCTGCTTGGTCTTGCACAAAGCAGCCTCGGATGGTTTTTTCAAGTTCAAGAGCCGCCGCATCACTCATTGCATAAACTCTTTTTGTTTCTTCAGGTTTGGACATAAGAATCCTCCGATACTATTAAGTTAAGGAAATTGAATAATTTATTAGAGCTTTTTATAAAAACATAGATTTGCCGATGGTAAAAACTACGGTCGTTTGTTTTGAAAATGGGATGTTTTAGAAAGAAAGTGCTAAAAACCACGTTTTTACCCCTATAAAGTGAATTGTTGAAGCTCCTCGCTTGTTAGTTAAGTTTGCTCGCTGTGTTGCAGATGTTGCTCGGTCAATTGCAAAGTCTGCCCGCCTTATTGCCAACATTGCTCGTTGTATTGCAGCCTCTGCTCGCCCTATTGCCAGTGATGCTCGGTACATAGTTGACTCTGCTCGCCGTCTTGCAGAGGTTGCTCGCCGTATAGTTGACACTGCTCGCCGCCGGAAAGTGTCTACAATCACAAAACAACCATTTGCTAAGTTTAGTGATTTGATTGTTAGTGTTGTGAAATTTGTTGTTATGAAGGAGGAAGCAAAAAAATGTTTCCGCTTGTGTGTTGCTAAAAAGTATGCTGTAGTGAATTTTGAGAAGAAGATTTTAACTTTTTGCCGGACTATGTCAAATATGTAAATACCTGAATTCATCTCACTTTGGTAACGCCCTTAAATCTTTGAGCAAAACATAAGAAAATAAAAAATTAGAAACAAGTACACGGAAAAAAGAAGCTATTTTTTCTGATATTTAGAAGTGGTCTTTTCATCTTCTTTTTGCAAAAGAAAATTTATTATGATAATTTTGTTTCAACTAATTGGAGATTAAATGTATTTAATTCTTTTTGGAGCTCCGGGTGTTGGAAAAGGGACTCAAGCTAAGATTTTGAGTCAAAAATTTTTCATCCCTCATATTTCGACCGGCGATATTTTGCGTGAAGCAGCTAAAAATGGTTCTCCTATGGGACTTGAAGCTAAAAAAATTATGAATGCCGGGCAATTAGTCCCAGATGAAATAATGGTTGAAATTATTCGGGAAACACTGGGGCAAGAACAGTGTAAAAACGGATTTATTCTAGACGGATACCCGAGAACTACCGCACAGGCAGAATCATTAAATAAATTATTCCGGAAGTTGAACATTTCTGATTATGCTCTAATTTGCCTTGAGGCCAATGATGATGAAATTGTGAAGCGACTTACAGCACGAAGAGCCTGCAAGTCTTGCGGTGCAATCTTTTCTTCATCAGAAATTGAAAATGATGTTCATTGCCCAGTTTGTAAAGCAGAAAATAGTTTTTATCAAAGGAAAGATGATACGGAAGAAGTGATTCGCACAAGATTGGAAGTTTTTCAATCCTCTACAAAACCGGTAAAGAATTTTTATAAGAATGAGAATAAATTACTTGAGATTAATGGATTGAATTCTATTGAAGAAGTTTCAAGTGAAATTATTGAGGGACTGAAACAGATGTTCCCCCAAAAGAAATTATTAAACTGAGTTCCTAACTGCTTTTAATAAACCATTTTCCAACTGTAAAACACATGCAGTAGATTTTTTGAGTAGATCGTAATTGTGCGTTGCTACTAATACTGCTGTTCCCCTATTATTTATTTTTTTCAACAATTCTAATATTTCCATCGAAGTTTCGGGGTCTAAGTTGCCTGTCGGTTCATCTGCAAGCACAAGTAATGGTTCATTAATAATAGCCCGTGCTATAGCAATGCGCTGTTTTTCTCCGCCGGATAATTCTCTGGGATAACTTTTCATCTTATGTGAAAGTCCAACTTCGCCAAGCACATTTGTTATCTTTTTTTTAATAATTTTCCCCGGAGTATTAACCGTTTCAAGAACAAAAGCAAGATTTTCATAAATAGTGCGGTCTTCAATTAATTTAAAATCTTGGAATATAATACCGATCTTCCTTCGTAAAAAAGGCAGCGACGATGATTTAATCGACAGGGTAGAATATACATCAAAATCAATTTCACCGGAATGTGGTAAAAGGTTAAAATAGATCATTTGCAGGAGTGTGCTCTTGCCGGAACCACTCTTCCCTATCAGAAATACGAATTCGCCATGCATTATTCCAAATGAAACAGAACGAAGAATTTCGTCACCGCTATAAGAGAATCCAACATTATTAAACTCAAGCATTTTATTTTACTTTCTTCAAAATAAACTGAACCCGTTTGGAAGTAGGTTTTCCTCTTCTAAATCCAAACGCCTCTAAACAATCAATTATATAAAAACTACTTTTATCTACTTGTTCAAGATAAAATTCAAATGGGAATATTTTTTGTTTATGAATTTCTTTCTCAATCACTTTGCCGTCTTTACGAAAAATAAATTCATTGGTATGAATTCTTCTCTTCTCATTATATATGCTTAAATGTTCAATCTTTTGGTTGTGATAATCATAAACTTTTTTTCTCCCACTCAGATCGGACAAACTATTATTTTCTAAACTTACATCAAAAGTAAAGACACCGTCTTCATTTAATATTTCTGATGCTTCGGATAATAATTGAACAAAGTTTTTTTTTGAAGATATATAGTTGATTGTATCAAATGCAGCAAAAACAAAATTAAAATTTGGTTTAAAGGGAAGAGCTGTCATATCGCAGCATATTTTATTTTTTTTATATTTCCCTTCGGAAAGAAACACAAAAGACTTATCCGATAAATAGTAATCCGGGAATTTACGACTTAATGCATTAGCCAATTTTCCATTTCCTCCCCCAATTTCCAAAACAGAGTTCACAGAAATATTGTACTTACAGGTTATTTCAAAAAGATATTTCGCCCATGATGAGTAATCAATATTTTTCATTAACACATTATAAAACCCTGCAAGAGAAGTGTAATTCTTATTAATGTTCTGCTGCATTTTTCATCCGGTTTTCACAAATCAAGACAGCTAATTTGGCAGCGTGCATCATACTCGAGGGGTCTGCGACTCCTTTTCCGGCAATATCGTAAGCAGTTCCATGATCGGGAGAAGTTCGTACAATCGGTAATCCGGCAGTAAAATTAACACCATCGGAAAAGCTTAGCATTTTAAAAGGAATTAACACTTGATCGTGGTATGCGCCGATCACCGCATCAAATAGTTTATAAGCATGCATTCCGAAAAACGCATCAGCGGGAAATGGGCCCGACACTTGCTCTTTGAATTCATCTATCAATGGGGAAAAAATATTTTCCTCCTCATTTCCAAGTAAACCATTTTCGCCTGCGTGAGGATTAACGCCCAGCAAAGCGATTCTTGGATTTTCTATCTTAAAATCTTTTTTCAGTGTATGAATAACAATATTTATTTTTTTTCTAATGAGATTTTTATCCAAGGAAAACGAAACAGTTTTTAATGGAATATGAATAGTTAAAAGAGCTGCTTTTATTTTAGCTGAATGAAAAAACATTACAACATTTTCAGAATTCGTCCACGAGGCAAAGAGTTCTGTATGTCCTGGAAATTCAATGCCAGCCTTGCGGAAAGCATCTTTTGAAATCGGTGCAGTTATTATGCAATCAGCAAAATTACTTTCAACTGAACTAAAAGATACTTGTAAAGACCGGAATGCAATCTCACCGGACAATTTTGTTGGTTTTCCAAATGCAACTTTTGCATTACCTAAATCAATAATTGAAACGATATTCTTTTTAGGTGAACTCTGTTTCAGAGTTTTCACAAATTCGTATTCAAAATCAATTTGAAGTGTTTTTAAAGTGTCTTCAAAAACATTTTTTGGAACTGCAAAAAAAAGTTTGTGTATTTTCTTTTTACAAAAAACGGAAAGTGTTTTAACAACTATTTCCGGACCAATTCCGTTGCAATCGCCACAGGTAAAAAACAGTCTCATTATTCTTTCACCAATTCGTAATTGCCGTTCCCTGCACCATCGCGGAAATAATATTTTTTATTTCGTTCCTTGTAAAACCATATTTCCAAATTTCTTCCGTTCACGGAAGTGGTTCTTTCTGCAGATGTCGGTGGACCAAATTGGATATATATTTTACCACGATCAGTTAAAATACCATCAGGCGTAGTAAAGTTTGCAAAAGTTTTTTGGGCATAATCTGTCCGGAAATAAAATTCAGCCATCAAATCATTGTATGTCGAATTCGGAGTAGGATCATATTTTTGCCAATATTTTAAAAAATACTTATAAGCGAATCTGTCAGGACTTCCTTTTAATGAATCAATAACAGGCTCTGATTCGATTATGCTTAAAGCCTTCAGAGATATTTCATAGTTTAAAAGTGAATGAGGTTTGTCCCACCATTTCACTTCGAGAGATGATTGTTGATTCTCGTTTTCTTTAAAAGTGAACTTCCCTTCAGGTAATTTTAGGGAAATGTCCTTAAAAAGAAAACTTCTGCTGAAGGAATTTTTTTGAGAATTCATAAAAATTCCTAATGAATCTTCTTCAAGAAGAAAAGCGTCATCAATAGCTGCATCCGAACAAAATGAAAGTGAGTCTGCGGGAGATTGAAATTTCAAACAAAGAGAATCGCTTCTGCTTGAAAGTGAGGCGGGTTCATAAATGTAAGAATAAACCATCGGTGAAAAAGGTAATGTTCTTCTTCTATTGGCTAAATAATATTTCCCATTTACTCCGGGTGAAACAACAAAGTTTTTTGATTGACGGGTTGAAAGATCAATCGAGATTTTCGGGATCGAAAATTCTTTATTGGTTAAAAGGTCTGTTAAGGTAATTGATACAAAATATTTTTTCTTCTCAAGATTTACATTCAATAGTCCTTGAACTGATCTACTTTTATTGACTGTTTCATTAAATTCAGAAACAGAGATCGTCTTGTCTTCGTTTGCTCGTGAGATATTGTTTGTTGAAGAATCTTGAAGCTCAAGCGTTATTCGAAATTTTGTAGTATATCTTTCCCCGTCTTTTAAGAAAGAGAGTTCACCATGATTGATCCGGTAAACAAATTGAAATATTCCGTTCCCCGAATCCGACTGCATATAATAATATTCGTACAGCAGTGGGGGTTCAAATTCAAATTTCAGACCTACCTGAAGGAAAGGCAGGCAAAGAAGAGGTATTGAAAGAAAAGAAAAAAAAAGTATCGTGATTAATTTTTTCATAAGTAATTCAAGATAAAAATAAAATACTTCTCCCGAAAGTTTTTTGGACAATTCCTTCCGATAATAATCTTTTAGGAAAGTTATTTAACTAACTATTCATGTTCAGCAAAAATTCTTTATTATTCTTTGTCCCTTTCATCTTAGCAGTCATGAACTCCATAGCCTCAACCGGATTGAAATCACTTATTATTTTCCTTAAAATCCAGAGACGAGCCAAATCATCTTCTTTGATTAACAAATCTTCACGCCTTGTTCCCGAACGGTTAACATCAATTGCCGGGAAGATTCTTCTATCACTCAAATCTCTATTGAGTACAACTTCCATATTTCCAGTTCCTTTGAACTCTTCAAAAATTACATCATCCATCCGGCTTCCGGTATCTATTAAAGCGGTTGCAATAATCGTTAGACTGCCACCATCTTCTGTATTACGTGCAGCACCGAAAAATCTTTTTGGTTTATGCAGCGCATTTGAGTCAACACCACCCGAAAGAATTCTACCAGAGTGCGGAACAACAATATTGTTAGCACGTGCCAAACGAGTTATACTATCCAATAAAATAACTACGTCTTCATTGGCTTCAACCAAGCGTTTTGCTTTTTCAATTACCATATCTGCAACTTGTATGTGGCGGTCTGCCGGCTCATCAAAAGTTGAACTAATAACTTCAGCTTTAACGCTTCGTTCCATATCTGTAACTTCTTCCGGACGTTCATCAATTAACAAAATAATAAGTTTTACTTCGGGATGATTTCTTGTAATTGAGTTTGCGATCTTTTGCAATAGAATTGTTTTACCGGATTTTGGCGGAGAAACGATCAATCCTCTCTGTCCTTTTCCTATCGGTGCGAGAAGGTCTAATATTCTCATAGAATACTCACCTGGAGAAGATTCGAGAATTAGCTTTTTAGTAGGATAAACCGGAATCAAGTTATCGAACAAAGTTCTGTCTCTGATACCGTCAGGACTTAGTCCATTTACTGCTTCAACTCTCAGCAGAGCGAAGAAACGTTCTCCTTCTTTCGGTGGACGAACTTGACCGCTTACAAAATCTCCCGTGCGAAGCATAAATTTCTTTATCTGCGAAGGAGATACATAAATATCATCCGGTGACGGCAGGTAGTTGTAATCCGATGAACGGAGAAATCCGTATCCATCGGGTAAAACCTCCAGCACGCCCTTGGAGAATGTTAATCCATCCTTACCTGTTTGCGCTTCTAAGATTTTGAAAATTAATTCTTGTTTACGAAGATCGCTATAACCTTGAACACCAAGTTCTTTGGCTATATCATTTAATTCAACGATCTTTTTGGATTTCAGTTCTGAAATATCCATTGGCATAATTTGACCCTTATTATTTATTTGTTCTTAAATTCGGAAATATTTTCTTGTTTATAGTTCGGTTCTTCCAGCGAATTATCGATTGGCTTAAGAGGTTGATTCAAAATTGCATATAATTTTTCTATTTGTCAAGTACTTTCTTGGATTAAACCTTTTTTTATTTCTCCTACCAAATACATGCTGCCCAATATTACCAAGCACTCACCGGAGTTTTTATTCTTCAGAAATTGCAAATAATATTCTGTTGGATTTTGAACCATATCCGACTTTAATTTTAATTTATTTGCAATCGTTAAAAGATTCTCTTTTTTTTCAGCGCGCTCAAATGGGAGATCGGTAAAATGAAACTCATCAAAAGTTTTTCTTAATTTGGAGAGCATCAGTTCAATTTCTTTATCTTTCATAACTCCAAACAGTAGATGGCTTTTTTTGTACTGCGATTTTTCCTTTAAGAATTCAGAAAGAAAACTTTCAATTCCTTCCGGGTTATGTGCCGAATCAAAAATGATTTTCGGATTTTCTGAAACAATTTCGTAGCGCCCCTGAATTTTTGTATTAGCCACCACGTGTTTTAATCCGTTTTCAAAAACATGCAAATCTTCAAGCCCGAGTGTTTTGTTCACAACCAAAGTTGCCAGCGCGGCATTATATTTTTGATAATAACCGTGCAGCGGCGAATCTAATCTATCTATATCAAGTTCTTCGGTATAAAGTTCCAAATAAGTTTCACGTTTAATAATATAATCTTCGAGTTCAAAAAGTTCGCTGTCAACCTCTTCACATTTTTGCTGAATAATCTCATCAGCTATTTCCGGTAATATTCCAAGGAATACTTTAGTGTTTGGTTTGATGATCGCTGCTTTTTCAGTCGCAATTTCTGCAATTGTATTACCTAAATACTGCGTGTGTTCCAGACTGATTGAAGTAAGCACAACGGCTAACGGTTTGAGCACATTTGTAGCATCTAATCTTCCGCCTAAACCTGTTTCAATTACAGCATACTTAACTTTCTTCTCGGAAAAATAGGTGAACGCCAAAGCAGTTGTAACTTCAAAAAACGTTAACCCGTTTTCAGTAATAAATGACTCATATTTATCATAGAACGAAGCGATATATTCATCTTCAATTTCCTCCCCATTAATCCTAATTCTTTCATTGAATTTTACGAAATGAGGTGAAGTGTAAAGTCCCGTTTTATATCCTGCAGTTTGCAAAATACTTGCAATAAATGAAGCCGTACTCCCCTTTCCGTTTGAACCGGCGATGTGAAAACATTTTAGATTATTCTGTGGATTTCCCAGCACTTGCAGAAATTTCCTAATGTTTTCTAATCCAAATTTTATTCCGAAAATTTGGAGAGCATAAAGTTTTTCTAATGTTTTTTCGATATTCATTTTAAAGAATGAAGGAACCTGTTAAGTTTTTAAGAGATGATATTTTCATTTTTTCACAATACAAAATTAAATCATTTATCATCGTTTCGGAAATATTCGGGTGTACAAAATTTACAGTTCCAAGTTGAAAAGCAGAAGCACCGGCAATCATAAATTCAATTGCATCCTGCCAGGAAAAAATTCCTCCAATTCCGATGATCGGAATATCAACATTTCTTTTTATTTCCAGAACTTTTGCCAAGGCGACCGGTTTTATTGCAGGTCCGGATAACCCGCCGGTAATATTTTTTATTTTGGGTTTCCGGGTAAAAATATCAAATGCGGTTCCGACTAATGTATTTATTGCTGAAACAGCATCTGCGCCTCCGTCTTTTGCCGCTAAAGCAAATTCGGATATCCGGGAAACGTTGGGAGAAAGTTTGATGAACACCGGCTTTGTTGAAACTTTTTTTACTTCTTCAGTAATTTTTGCAACTGCTCGCTTGTCATTCCCAAATTCGAGTCCGCCTTCTTTAACATTTGGACAAGAGACATTTATTTCGAATGCAGATATTGTATCTTCACCGGTTAATAACCGGGTGCACTCAACATACTCTTCAATGGAACTTGCAGCGATGTTACAAATTATTTTAGTATCAAACTTTTTTAAGAACGGAATTTTTGTTCTCAGAAATTCTTCCACACCAACATTTGCCAAACCGATTGCATTTAACATCCCGGAAGGGGTTTCTACGACTCTTTGTGGAGAATTTCCTTTTCTTGGTTTTAAACTTAACGATTTTGTAACAATTCCGCCTATTTTATTTAAATCTACAAACTCAGAAATCTCATTTCCGTATCCAACTGTACCGGAAGCGAGCAAAATCGGATTTCTCAATTTTAATGGTCCAATCGAAACAGATAAATCCACAGCGCTCATGATAGTTCAATATCTTTCACATTAAATACAGGACCGTCTTTACAAACCAAAAGAAATTTATTTTTGTCTGTTGCTGACTCAACCGGACAGCCCTGACAAATACCAAAACCGCACGCCATGGAAGATTCAGTTGATATTTCAGCTTCAATGTTATTTTCAAGACAAAACTGTTGAAGTGATTTTAACATTGCTTTCGGACCACAACCAAATATTTTAATTTTATTATTTTTACCCGCCTCAGGCGGGTCAATTTTAGAGCTCAATAATTCAACAACATTTCCCTTAAAACCAAAACTTCCGTCATCTGTAGCAGAAGAAACATTTTTCATTTCGTAGGTAATGCAATCATTTTTTGTTCTTCCGCCGCTAAAAGAAAATATTTCTTTCCCCATTTTTTCAAGTTCATTTATTAAAAACGGAAACGGAGCTGCGCCAATTCCACCCGCAACGATTACCGCTTTTTCATAATTTCCACCTAACGAGAAACCATTCCCTAACGGACCCATAACGTCAACGGATTCACCTTTTTGTTTTTGCCGAAGTGCAGCAGTTCCTTCGCCAATAGTCGTAAACATTATGGTAAAATAATCTTCTTCAACATCGCAAATACTAAACGGACGGCGTAAAAGAGGAAAACTTGATTTTGAAACTTTGATATTAACAAATTGACCGGGTTTTGCATTCTTAGCAATTTTTTCAGATTGCAATTTTAACAGAAAAACATTTGTCCCAATTTGAGTTACAGAATCAACCTTTGCATTCGCAAGAAACAAGGTACATCCTTTTTATGGAGAAATAATCATTAAATATTGAGCTTATTGACGGGTTACGCCGACCTGTCTGCCGACAAGGCAGGAGAGTTATTTTGAACAACCGAAAATTAAAGAGAATTTTATTCCCTACAAAATTTCTTTCATTAAATTTATTCCAAATCATTAAACAAATTACATCTGTTTTGACATCATTTTAGCATATTGAAAGCTCTGCTTCACTTATCGCGTGGCATTATTATTTTAAAACCACCATCTTCTTTGTTTGCATAAAATCACCCGCACGCAATTGATAAAAATATACACCGGAAGGCAATTCGTAATTCGTAATTCCTAATTCGTAATTGAATCTCCCTGCTTTCTGTTCCTTATTTACCAGCGTTACTAATTCTTTTCCCAGCATGTCATAAACTTTTAAAGTCACAAAACTATTCATAGGGAGTTGATAACTGATCACTGTTGACGGATTAAATGGATTTGGATAATTTTGCAAAAGTGCAAACTCATCCGGGAGTGAGCCGTTCTTGCTTTGTGAGATTCCCGTTACATAAGTAGAATTTATTGCACCAGGCGTACCGTTCCCAATTGACGCTTTCCAACTTGCACCAAAAGAATTTTCAAGCGTTGGGTTTTCAAGTTCCGAGGTCGAGCCGTTGCCATCTGCATCCAATGGCCAGGGTGCTTTATCATCATAAGTTAGCGAGTCAACAAGTCTGCCGGAATTATCATAAAGGAATAGTACTTCACCACTTCCGCTTAGACCGGAATTCATGTTCCCAAAAATATTTTTAGCATCAGGATATTTTGAAGTAAACAGAGAAACATCTCCGGAAATTACAAGAAATGATTGCGCAGCTAACTCAGTACCCAAAGGCAGAACATAAGAAGGTGTACGATTTTCATCCATAAAAACCCAACCGGATAAATCAATTGCTTCACTTGATGTATTAAACAGTTCAATCCAATCACCGGAATCGAAACTTAGCGATGAATTATAATTGATTTCATTTATTACCACGACCGCCCCGGCATTACCTGCATAGGTAAATGCACCGAGATCAGCGCGTGAACCATCGTTATCTATCGGTGACTGCGGATCACCATTATTGAAACAAGGTGAATTTGTTTGAATATGAAAATTTGCTCCATCAGGATTTATAAGCAAAGGATCGCCATAAATATTTCCTTGCCCCGGTAACGTATCTGTATTAGACAACGAATAGTTAATATTTATTTTTGAAAAATTATCAGCGGTAAAGGAGGATACAATTGAATTCGCAATAATCGAATTCCGAATATCAGCGCTTCCACCCCCTCTATTTAAATTCTTTTCAAAACAAGAAACTCCGATGTTATTGAAATAAAAAGTAGTGTTTATAATATTTGCGTAAGAAAGGCTGTCCTTTACACCAACTCCAAGATTACAGTTAGCAATTGAATTGCGTAATAAAACTGCTTTTGATCCCTGCCCTATCGAAACTCCTTTATCGCTGCAATTCAAAATTAAATTATCACTAATAGAAACGTTTATTGAACCATCACCTAAATCAATTGCATCGCTATTGCTTCCGGTAAAATCTTTAATACTATTCCTTTGAATACTCGTTATCCCGGTCATAAATCCAAGATCAATCGCATCCATATCTGAAATAGCATTCCCCTTAAAAATTGAATTAAGCACTCTAAGATTGCCGCCGTTGCAATTAATATAGTCTCCTACATCCGTAACATTTTCAAACTCGCATGCGTTGATCGTCATATCACTCCATTGAGATGATATGGGGAGTTTTACGTTATTGATATGCACGTTAGTAAGATTTACAGTAGAGTTAAAACTTGAAATTGCGGCAAAATAATTCACGGAATCAATACCGTTCGTGGCAAGCGATATATTTACATTATTTAATTCTGAAGCTCCATTGCCGTTCTCAAAACAGATTGCACCCCACTTTTCCGATTGATAATAGGAAGTAAGAATTATTGGTTCCTCAACAGTTCCATTCATCAGAATTTTTCCTTTAACGGTTATTCCCTTTCCGGCTGAGAAATATATGACTGTGCCCGGATCAACAGTAATAATTCCGTTTGATTCGACGCTAACATTATTTATAACAAAATAAGGTGAATTAACTTTAGAAAGAGTTACCGGTTCATTGATAACTTGAGCAATCTCACTTAAACTGATTTTTTCAAATTCCGCTATTAGTTCCGTATCATCACTAATTGCATAAGTTATCGATGGCTTTGTACTAATGATATTTTCGTTAGTTGTTTGCTGGTTGAGAGTTGCATCGAGACTTAAATCAAAACTAACATCGGAACTTGTAGCATTGCATTGATGAATTTCAACCGCAAGAATATTTGTTCCGGTAACAAGATTTGTTTTATCAATCGTGAATTCAAAAAAGGTGGTTTCTTCAACATCTCCAACAACTGCAGTTGAAAGAGTTGAAAAGGAAACTGCACCGGCTGGCATATTCGAGCGGACAATTTCGATTCCATTTAAATATATTACTGCTCCGTCATCACGCAGTAATTTCAATTTTAATTCCTTTACTTCTACCGGATTTGTAATTTGAAAAGAGTGCCTGTAATATGAAGTAATATATTTGCTTTGGGAATTCGGACCATAACTGATTACTGTTTTCTCATCGCCGTCTCCGTAACCAAGTTGAGCAGCGCCTGACTTCCACACAGCGTCATCGTACCCGTTATTATTCCAGTTAGCAATAGTTGAACCGCCATCGTAATATTTCCATTCCGAACTTGAAGCAATTAAATTAAGATTCGTTGATAAAACTATTTCTTTCCATTGTTTGAACCCATATCCCGGTGGTGGATACGCTTGAATCGGGAGCGGGACATTTTTAAAGAATAAATTGTTTTCACCGAGATTTTCAAAAAAATTATTAATTACAACTTTCCCTTCGTTTTGAATATTTGAAGATATCTTAAGATTGGCTCTGCCTGACAAGCCGAACAAACTATTTAAATATTGAACTGCATATGTTGGACGCTGCTCAGAATAGTTTTTAAATTTTTGAATTTCAGAATTCCAGTATATTAGAGAAGTTACACCGGCATGTTTGCCAAAACCGCCGTCAATGGATAATGAATCAATCAGAGTTCCCCATTTTTGAATATGTCTCGGCATTTCATCTTGAATGAGAGATTTTATACTGTCTATGATTGCAACTACCCTGTCGTTCGCAAATGTTTTATTTATATGTTCTGCGTATCGTTGTACAAATTCATTTTTGAAATTAGAATTAGTGGATAGTTTTCGGAATATCTCGAAATTATTATAAATATCCCCTAACTGATTGACACCGATTCTGCTTGCATCAAAACCTCTATCCATATCAACAATAACCCATCGCCAGAGTTTTTGGACTCTTTTATCTCGCCAAGTTTCCCGATTATGTCCCCAGCTTGGATTGGCGACGTAGTCTTGAACGATAACAAAGTCCATTAAATCGTGTATATCAATTTTAGAAGTTACGAAAGCGTAATTTGTTGAATCGGTTAAGTCGTTTGCATTTATAAAAGCTATCAAGTTTACGAAGTCAGTAGAATCTCCGCTAATGATTTTACTATTATCTTCTAGGTGATCAAGATCAGAAGGATCAACATTGTAATGTTGTAAAAAAAAATCAGCGATAACTTTTTCACGGAGGTTATGGATTCCCCAGTAATTTCCATTCAAGTACATTACTGCCGGTTTGTAATTCTGCATTGCATTTAGAATTCGGTTTTTCAGAACGGTGACGAGCATACCGTCTCTAAACATTGATGAAGTCCAGTCACTTCCGCTGTTTCGTAAATACAATTCTTTAAATTGCTGATATGGTAAGTCGTCGAATATTTTGTAATTGATATGCGAACTGCCATAATCTGAGCTTGCGTAAATATTAAACGGTTTTTGAGCAAACCTAAAAATATTTTCACCTCCTATCCTTGCCCCGGCATCCATAGAAAACGCACGTCCGGAATTTAAAGGAAAATATTCAAGACTAACCGGGATTTCTCTTTCTTTGTATGAATTTATATAAATCCCTAATTGTTTGTCCCACAAAAAAGTGGGATCTGTAACTAAAGAGACAGCAGGCAAATTTCTCGTTTCTCCGATAAGGTACGAATTGGTTATTGTTCTGCCTGGAATTTTAGAACCCTCGAATAACCGTGCACGCAATACTGTATTTTTAGCGATAGTAATTGGAATTGAATATTGTTGAGATGAACTTATTGGTTTTGAACCGTCTGTTGTAAAACTAATAGTCCCATTTCCCGAACTTGAATTCAACGTTATTTGAATAGAACCTTGATAGAATCCGCCTTCAACTGAAAAATTAACGTCGCCTGAAATATCAATGGAATTCAAACCCATGTTAGTATTAGAAATCAAAGGAGTGGGTTCACCAAAAAACATCCAATTGTTACTTCCGTCGGGCTGCCTGCCGAAAGAAATATCTGTAGATTGGTCTGGAAAAGAGACAGAATCTATAAAACTGCCAACTGTGTTAAACAATCCGATTTTATCACCCCCCTTATTCAATTTAAAATTTGTGTGACACCATTTTGTCGTAAACTGAATGTTGTTAGGCCACCAATTTCTTATTAATGTTTTCCCCGGAACATTATTAAATTCATCCGCCCAAATCAAATAAAAACCTTTTGCCGGAATTACAATATTGGAAGGGATTTGCCATTTCATTGGCAAAGTGAAATCATCCGAAAGATAAAATCCCCCGATATTAACATCTGCATTTTCATCGTTATAAAGTTCGATCCAATCGGAAAAACCGCTGAAGTCCACCATGTCGGGATTTGTAGAAAGATTTGAGGAAAGAACTTCGTTAATAAAAATCCGAGGGTTAATCTGGGCGGACAATTCAGTTGAAAAAAGAAGCAAAATCAGAAGAATAATTGAACACCACAAAAGTGTCTTGCTCTTGATAGAAGAGAAAAAAGATGGATTCATTTTATATCGCTTTGTATGAAATTGTTGTTGTTAAGTTAATAAAATTAACTTTCATTTACTCACATAGCAGTCGAGAGAGTATTCCTGAATGGGTTCAGAACACAAAGCAAGCATTTGCATTTGATTTAAAGTAATGCCACTCATTTAAGATAAAATAAATATGAGTAATGCGATGACATCTTTGTAATGAGTAATCTCTTACTGTAATTTTTCCCAGTATATTATTTCTTCTCTTCTTGAGCGTTGGAAATATCCGGGACAATTTCATCTTCAATAAAAATCAACTGCTCGGTTTTTTCAACATGCTTTGCAATTATTTTGCTTCCTTCTTTGAAAGTGCCGCGCAATATTTCTTCGGCTAAAGGGTCTTCAATGAACTGCTGAATGGCTCTCCGCAACGGGCGCGCACCAAACTTATGATCAAATCCTTTTTCTGCGATAAATTCTTTTGCAGAATCTTCTAACACGATTTCCATTTTATTATCGTGGATGTTATTCAGTAAATCTTTTATTTCGATATCAATAATTTTAAGGATGTCTTCTTTTTCAAGACTTCTGAATACGATAGTTTCATCAAGACGATTGAGGAATTCAGGATTAAATAATTTTTTCATCGCTTCTTCAACAGTATTCTTCATTGAAGAATATTGATTCTCTATTCCTGGTAAACTAGAAAAACCAAATGAGCCGATTGACTTGATATCTCTTGCACCGATGTTCGAGGTCATAATAATGATCGTGTTTTTGAAATCTACTTTTCTTCCCAAACTATCTGTTAAAATTCCTTCATCCAAAACTTGAAGAAGGATTGAAAAAATATCGGGATGAGCTTTTTCAATTTCATCAAACAACACAACTGAATAAGGTTTTCGTCTAACTTTTTCAGTCAACTGACCCCCTTCTTCATAACCGACATATCCGGGAGGAGCACCGACTAAACGAGATACAGCAAACTTTTCCATGTACTCGCTCATATCAATTTTAATAAGCGCGTTTTCCGAATCAAATAAATATCTCGCAAGAACTTTACATAATTCAGTCTTGCCAACACCGGTCGGACCAAGAAAAATAAAGCTTCCTATCGGTCGCTTTGGATTTTTTAATCCCGCTCTTGCTCTGCGTATAGACTTTGTAAGTTTTGAAACAGCTTCATCCTGTCCAACGATCATTGCTTTAAGCGATTCTTCCATATTGAGCAGTTTATCCGATTCAGTTTGTGCAACACGATTAACCGGGATACCCGTCATCATTGCAACTACCGTAGCAATATCATCTTCGGAGACATCATAAATAATATCTTTTGTCTTTGCTTCCCATTCTCGTTTTGCAACTTCTAAATCAGATTGAATGCGGCGTTCCTTATCACGCAGCCGGGCGGCTTCTTCATAATCTTGTTTCTTTACAACTAAAGTTTTTTCCTGTCTTACTTTTACAATTTCATCTTCCAGCGTAAGAATTTCTTGAGGCACTTCAAAGTTTCCCATGTGAACGCGTGAGCCTGCTTCATCAAGCACATCAATTGCTTTATCGGGGAAATGTCTATCCGTTATGTATCGTTCACTTAATTTCACCGCAGCTTCAATTCCTTGATCGCTATATTTAACATGATGATGTTCTTCATATTTGAATTTGATGTTATAAAGAATTTGTATAGTTTCTTCAGCGCTCGGCGGTTCAACCATAATTTTTTGGAATCGTCTGTCAAGCGCTCCATCGGTTTCAATATATTTTCTGTACTCATCCAATGTTGTAGCACCAATACATTGAATGTCTCCGCGTGAAAGAGCAGGCTTAAACATATTTGAAGCGTCAAGCGATCCGGAAGCGCCTCCAGCGCCAACGATCGTATGCAGTTCATCAATAAAAAGAATAACATCTTTAGCTTTTTCAAGTTCGTTCATTAACGCTTTCATTCTTTCTTCAAATTGACCGCGGTATTTTGTCCCGGCGACAAGTCCGGCAAGATCTAAAGTGACAACCCGTTTATCTTGTAGCGTTCTCGGAACTTTTTTCTGTACAATGCGGAGTGCAAGTCCTTCTGCAATAGCTGTTTTACCTACACCGGGTTCACCAATTAAAACCGGATTATTCTTTTTCCTCCGGCTTAATATCTGGGCAACCCGTTCAATTTCTTTTTCTCTTCCTACAACCGGATCTAATTTATCTTCGTTTGCAAGTTTTGTTAAATCTCTTCCAAAATTATCAAGAACGGGAGTTTTTGTTTTTTCAATTTTTTTATCCATCAGCGGAGGAGTTCCTCTAAACTGATCTTTAGGCTCCTTTGATGATAACATCTCATTCAATTCAGCCCGCGTAATATCATAAGTAATATTAAACTGATGGAGGATTTGTGTGGCAATATTTTCTTCATCTCGTAAAAGCGAAAGGAGCAAATGTTCTGTACCAATAACATCCGCTTTATAAATTTTTGCTTCAATTTGCGTAATCTTTAAAACCTTTTCAGCCTGCTTTGTTAAAGGGATATTCCCGATTGTAAGCGTTCCGCCGGAGGTTCGCACTGTATCTTCAACTGATTTTTTTAGCCGGACTAAATCACAATCCAGGCTTCGTAAAATACGGACAGCAACACCTTGTCCTTCGCGGATAACACCGAGGAGTAAATGCTCCGTACCAATATAATCGTGACCAAGCCGAAGAGCTTCTTCACGGCTCAACCGGATTACATCTTGAAGTCTATCTGAAAAATTTCCGTCCATATTCTTGGTTTCCTTGTTTTAAATAATAACAACTTTAATTCTAAAATTGTTTCAATTACAATATATTAATTGAAAATTCTCCAATCAAGTTAGAAATGAAACGATTAAACGATATTTTGTTTCTTTCCTTGAAAAACAACAAATTTTATCGTAAATAGAGTAAAGAAAAAAATATATTTAGGAGTAAATATGGAAGCATTAGCTGGCTTATCAGTAATACTTATTGTTGTAGCCTTAATCATTCTCTTCATCATTCTCTACTTTGTGCCGATCGGTTTGTTTGTTACGGCATTCTTTTCAGGAGTAAAAGTAAGAATATTTAAAGATTTAGTTGGGATGCGTTTGCGCAAAGTACCACCGCACGTAATTGTTCGTGCAATGATCACAGCAACCAAAGCAGGTATCATGCTTGATGTCGGTAAATTGGAAGCTCACTATCTTGCCGGTGGAAATGTAGATAGAGTTATCAACGCACTAATTTCTGCAGATAAAGCAAATCTTGGTTTATCTTTTGAACGTGCTACGGCGATTGATTTAGCCGGTCGTGATGTTTTAGAAGCTGTAAAAATGTCGGTCCTTCCAAAAGTAATTGAAACACCTCTTGTTTCCGCAATGGCAAAAAACGGTATTCAACTTAAGGCAGTTGCAAGGATTACTATTCGTACAAATATTGATAGACTTGTAGGCGGTGCAACCGAAGCTACTATCTTGGCAAGAGTTGGCGAAGGAATTGTTTCTACCATCGGATCATCCGATACACATAAGCATGTTCTCGAAAATCCGGATTCTATTTCTAAAGTTGTATTGGCAAAGGGTCTTGATGCCGGAACTGCATTTGAAATACTTTCAATTGATATTGCAGATGTTGATGTTGGTGAAAACATCGGCGCTAAATTACAGACAGATCAAGCTCAGGCTGATTTGCAAATTGCCCGTGCAAGAGCTGAAGAAAGAAGAGCAGCCGCAGTTGCACTTGAACAAGAAATGGTTGCTGAAGTTGCTAAACAAAGAGCTCGTGTAACAGAAGCTGAAGCAGAAATTCCTTTGGCAATTGCAGAGGCTTTCCGCAGCGGAAGGTTAGGAATTATGGATTATTATAATTTGAAAAATATCCAGGCTGATACACAAATGCGCGAATCAATTGCAAAACCGGAAGAGAAAAAAGGATAACGTAAATGGATAATTTGATCAACATTCTTGTTGCTGCAATTATTATTTATAGTTTTCTTGCACCTCTCTTCAAAAAGAAAAAAGGAGATGCTGATCCATCGTCTTCATCCGGAAGCAACCCGAACAGACCGGCTGCCAAACAGAAACCTTCGTATCAGAATATGGATTTGGATATTTTTACGGAAATAGAAGAAATGATGAATCGTGGAAAAATTCCTCCGGTCAAAACCGTTCCGCAAAGAGAAGAAGTTATTCAAAATAATTCCGATGAACACCGGTCAACTCCTTCTGAACATAGATTTAAAGACTGGAAACAGGATTTGGAATCTGCACATCAAAAATTAAAAATCTCTGAAGATGATCGGTTAAATTTAGAGAGAGACTTAGAGAAAAAGTTTAGCGCACAAAGGAAGGTCTATTACAATCCAATTTTTGCGAGAGTAAGAAGTTCCTTTCTTAATAAAGCTGACTTTCGTAATGGTTTTATTATTTCAGAAATTTTAGGAAAACCTAAAGCCCTGAGAAGATGATCCAAAAAAAATATCAACTCAAACGAGTTAATCAAGCGGGCTTTATTACTAACAATATTAATGAAGCCCGTTTTGTTATAAATTATAAAAACGAATTAAACTTGGCGCAATACGAAGCAGCAAGTGCAGTTGAAGGAGCTTATTTAATTATTGCGGGTGCCGGATCGGGGAAAACCAGAACGTTGGTTTATCGTGTTGCACGGCTTATAGAGCTTGGTTATCAGCCGCAAACGATCTTACTACTTACCTTTACGCGAAAAGCCGCAAACGAAATGATGAACCGCGCCGCTCTTCTGCTTGATAATCGTTGCTCAAATATAAACGGAGGAACCTTCCACTCATTCGCAAATTCAATTCTGCGCAAGTATGCTAAAGTTATAGGATTTGAATCTGCTTTCACCATTCTTGATCAAGGTGATAGTCAGGATGTTATCAACTTGATTAGAAGTCAATCGGGACTTGCAAAAAAAGAAAAACGATTCCCTAACAAACAAACTCTAAACAAAGTTTTTAGTTTTTCGGTAAATACAGAGAAAAAAGTTGAAGATATTATTCTTGATGACTATCCCCATTTTTACGAGCAGATAGATCAAATTCTCGATATTCAAAAAATTTACAGTAGCTACAAAAAGAAAAATAATCTCCTCGATTATGATGACTTGCTCATTTATTTGCGGGATTTCCTTTTCAGTCTCTCTCCTTCCGCAAAAACACTTCTGCAATCTTTCAATTTTTTTATGGTTGATGAATATCAGGACACGAACAAACTGCAGGCAAGTGTTGTAAGTGCATTAACCCAGCTTCGGCAAAACATTATGGTGGTTGGTGATGATTCGCAATCAATTTATGCTTTCCGAGGAGCTAATTTCAAAAACATCATGGATTTTCCCAATCTTTATGACAATGTAAAAATCATAAAGCTTGAAGAAAATTACCGCAGCACTCCCGAAGTATTGAATTTCGCAAATAAAGTAGTTGAAGAAGCAGTTGAAAAATATCCGAAAGTTCTTTTTACACAAAAACTTTCTGGAGAACTTCCCGCAATAGTTGCAACTCAAAATGAAAACCTTCAATCAAAATTTATTGTTGAGAAAATTCTTGAACTTCATGAGGAAGGAATTTCTTTAAAAGATATTGCCGTTCTATTCCGGTCTTCTTATTCTTCATTTGATTTGGAAATTGAACTTACGAAAGCGAACATTCCGTTCGTAAAATTCGGCGGGATGAAGTTCGTTGAAACCGCACACATAAAGGATGTGCTTGCATTTCTGCGAATAAGTTTAAACCCTAAGGATGTGGTAAGCTGGTACAGGATTTTACTTTTGCACGAGGGAGTTGGTCCTAAAACCGCTGAAAGGATTTTAGACGATATTGCCACAGGAAATATTTCCTTATCGCAGAATCCTAACCATGATACGAAAGCTAAATTAAATGAAAAAATATTCCGTCTTATGGAAGTGCTTTATTCACTCCACATGAAAAGCGGAACACCAACGGAGAAAGCCCAACAGGCAATCAATTATTACTTGCCAATCTTTAAAGATAAATATGACGATTTTAATAAAAGGAAAAAAGACCTCGATATTTTTCTAAATATTACTGAAAAATACCGCTCGATGGAAAGTCTGCTTTCAGATATGGCAATTGAACCGCCAATTGACAGCGTTGTTGATCTTGAAGAAACAACTAAAGAGGATGAGTTTGTAACTCTTTCAACCATTCATTCCGCTAAGGGACTTGAATGGCATTCTGTTTTTGTAATCCATGCAATTGATGGATTCTTCCCTTCTTACCGTTCGATTGATAAGTTAGAAAATTTGGAAGAAGAAAGACGTTTAATGTATGTTGCAGTAACCCGTGCAAAACAAAATCTCTTTATCTCTTACCCGATGAATATTTACGACAGAGAATCGGGAACCACTTTATCCAAACCGTCACGGTTTATAGCAAACGTTACCGAAGAGTTAGCCGAAGGATGGCTGTTGGAAGAGTAAATATAAACTCAATATTATTATAACATTTATAATGTCTTTTTTTGTAAATTTGCCTGAGAATCTGTTTTGTTTAATATTTATCATGTAATAAACTCATTTTGAAATCATAAAAACTAAATAAAAACCCTCATGGGCAAAGTAATTGCGATTGCTGTTCCAAAAGGAGGGGTGGGTAAGACCACATCGGTAGTTAACTTAGGAGCAAGTTTAGCGGTTGCCGAGAAAAAAACTTTAATAATTGATTTCGATGCTTCAGGGGCTTGTTCAATTGCCCTCGGATTTACTCCTGAAAAAATAAATGGGGATATTTTTGATGTCTTTAGTTATTCAAAATCAATTGATAAGGTTATTCATAAAACCGATATCCCTTTTTTAGACTTTATTCCTGCGCTTGTTCCTTCATATCAATCAGAACAACGATTGGAAAAACTATCTTCCAACATCATGTTTATCGCTAATGTAATAAGGGCGCAAGCCGAGTCTTATGATTTCATTTTAATTGATTGCCCGCCGTATTTAAAAGGAATGACCACAAATGCAATGGCAGTTTCGGATTCCCTTCTTATTCCCATTCGTGCAGAAAATTTTTCATTGGATGCACTACGCAAGATGATGCGTCACTTTGAATTTGTTAAGCAGATGTATAACCAGCGGTTGAAAATTGAAGGAATATTTTTCACCATGTTTGAACAGCACACAAAAGTATCACTGTTAGCAATGAATGATTTAATTGAAAATTTTAATGGTCATCTTCTTAAAACCGTGATCCCCAAAAACGTAACAATTTCAGAATCCGCATTTAAGGGAATTCCTGCAGTTTTATTTAAAGCTGTCTCCAAAGGCTCGCAAGCATATTTAAATTTGGCGATAGAAATAATGAACAATAACCAAGAATTTATTACTTCTTAATTGATTGAACCATCGGAGTTTCTTATATTTGACAGAATCTTTTTCAGATTTATAATGAATGGAATGTCTTCCATTATTAATAGCCAGAGTGGCGGAATTGGCAGATAAACTGGACTCAAAATACCGTTTATAAACCTTTAGGTTTATTTACAGACCGGAAGGTTTGAATGGCTTAAACAATGTGTCGGATTTGTTCATTTTTTGAAAATTGTATTCATTTGCCGGAGTGGCGGAATTGGTAGATAAACTGGACTCAAAATACCGTTTATAAACCTTTAGGTTTATTTATAGACCCGAAGGTTTGTATG